>PPYF01000010.1_pt1 | contig 225706 bp, 237 predicted proteins | sample 1559871 | NCBI WGS metagenome assembly PPYF01 (sample SAMN08240021, study PRJNA423297) | Human gut metagenome, whole genome shotgun sequencing project. | reverse complement strand
ACACATGGTTGAGACAACCACGTGCAAATGGTCAATATGGTTACTTAGTAGGACGTAACAATGGTCAAGCATGGGGAACGTTCAAGGAAGGTTCTGCAACAGCAAGTAAGCCAGCAGAAACTAAGCCTGTTCAACAAACTACTCCTAAGCAAGTAAATACTAATAACAATGCTAGTTGGACTAAGCAAAATGGTACTTTCATTACTGGTGGAGCAATTAACTTAAGAACTGGTGCAAGTACTACTAGCCCAATTATTGAAACTTTACCAATTAATACTGTAATTAAATACGATGCATACTACCGTTCTGGTAACTATGTATGGTTAAGACAACCACGTGCAAATGGTCAATATGGTTATTTAGTTGGTCGTTTGAATAACCAAGCATGGGGATACAGATAATTTGAGAACAATTTTCAAATAGACTAATACATGAAAGACATGATCCTAATGGGCATCATGTCTTTTTTGTCTTATAATAAACTATGAAAAAAGCATGGAGGATATAATTTTGATTTATACAGTAACCTTAGATCCTAGTGAAAGTGTAGTAGGTAAAGGAATTAATATTTCACTTATTTTAAAAAAACTAGGTATTGATTCAATTGCGACTGGAATTGTAAATCACAAAAATGTAGAGCAAGTAGCAGAAGAGCTTGATAAAGCTGAGATTGAGAATCAATTTATTGAGCAAACTCGTGGAATTAAAATTACTGCTAAAAACCAACAAAAATTATTGGATTATTTGAAGGTCTTAAAAGCTGGTGACATTTTAGTAATTGCCGGAAGCTTTGCTAAGGGAATAGATCCAGTTTATCTAACTGATTTGGCTAAAGTTGCTGATCAAAGAGCAGCTGCATTAGTAGTAGATGTTCCTTATGAAAACGTACTTGATATCTTACCAATGAACCCATTATTAATTAAGCCAAATGAAACTGAATTGAAGCATTGGTTCGAAAAGGATGACAAGGAAGTAACTACAAAAGAATTAATTGATATGGCTCATAGCTTAGTAGTCAAAGGAGCACAACATGTTCTTTTGTCCTTAGGTGCAAATGGTGCTGCAATTGTTAATATGATGGATGCTTTAATGGCACATGCGCCTGAAATTGAAGAAGTTGATAGTAGTGGTAGTGGGGATGCCTTACTTGGAACTTTCTTAGCTGGGATGCTTAAAGGATACACTCCTGTTAGAAATTTAGCTGATGCAATTGCTGCAGGTAGTGATACGGCTCAAAGTAAATGGCTTACTGATTTCAGAACAACCCCCGCACTTCAAAAGCAGGTTATTGCTAGAAGAATTACCTTTGAAGAAGCAGAATAAATAGAATAAGTTGGCTTATAAAAGCCGACTTATTTTTTGTTGTTTTTTAGTATAATGGTACTAAATTTACTATAAGGGGAAGAAAAGTGGATCTATCTATATTTATTGTTAGTTTAGCAGCTTTAGTAATTCCAATTGTTATGGCGCGATTTAGGATTAATGCTATACCAACGGCAGTTGCTGAGATTGTGACTGGAATAATTCTAGGAAAAAGCTTATTAGATACCATAAAAATCACAAGCAGCGTATCGCTTCTATCAAATTTAGGTGTGATTTTGCTGATGTTTCTATCAGGTATGGAAATTAATTTTGATCTTTTTAAAAAGAAGGATTTACCTGAGTCTAAACAGAGTAAAATTAATCCAGCACGAATAGCAATTATTGCTTTTACTGCTATTACAATAACGGCATTTGCTTTAGCTTATATTCTAAAATTAATAGGCTTATTTAATGACGTTATGCTGGCTATGATTATTTTTATGACTGTAGCCTTAGGAGTGGTAATTGCAACTTTAAAAGAAAAAGAAATCTTATCTCGACCGATTGGGCAGACCATATTATTAACAGCCGTTCTAGGAGAAGTAATTCCCTTATTGGTGTTGACTATCTATGCTTCAATTAACGGTGGGAATGCTGGAAGATTATGGCTTATTGTTCTGCTTTTCCTAGTAGCAATTATCTTATTGAGACGATTCAAACAGCCGTATCAATGGTTTAATAAGATCTCTAAAGCAACTACTCAACTAGATATTCGATTGGCCTTCTTCTTAATATTTACCCTAGTAACAGTCGCAGAACGTGTAGGAGCAGAAAATATTTTAGGTGCCTTTTTAGCTGGGATGGTTATGAAGTTACTTGAACCAAGTGAAGCCACAATGGATAAGCTAACTTCTATTGGTTATGGATTCTTTATTCCAATTTTCTTTATTACTACGGGGGTTAAGCTGGATTTGAAGTCACTTCTGGCTAATCCAAATGCTTTAATGTTAATCCCAGTTTTAGTATTGTTCTTACTTTTAGCCAAATTACCTATATTTTTGGTTTATACACGAAATTTCAATAAACGTAACAGTCTTGCGGGTACATTTTTAATTATGACTACAATTACGATTGTACTTCCAACATTAGAGGTTGCTCGTAAGTTAAATGCAATTACTGAAACTCAATCAGATGCTTTTATTTTGGCAGCCGTAGTCGTATGTATCTTAGGTCCAATTCTATTTAATTCTCTCTTTAAATTAACTAAAGAAGATAAAATTAAGCAACGAGTTGTCATGATGGGAACCAATGTAATGACGGTGCCTGTTGCCCAGGAGCTTCATGATAATTGGTATGATGTATTATTAGTAACCCATAAAAAAGAAAACTATGATACTTATAAGAGTAAAGTTGCTAATTTGAAGTTAATTAACAGCTTAGAAGAGGCATGTTTAGAAAAAGCGGGTGTCTTTGACTGCGATATTTTAGTAGCTGGATTTATTGAAGATGACCTAAATCGTAAAATTGCTCGTTTAGCAAAAGAGCATGGTGTTCAACGAGTTATTGCTAGTCAAGAGAGGCCAAAGCCTGAAACAATTAAGAAACTAATCAATGAAAAAATTGAAATTTACAATATTTTCAATGTTCAAACTTCTGTCTTAAGAGCTCTAATTGAATCACCTTCAATTTTGAGAATTTTAACAGATACTAAGAATGGCTTGTTTGAAGTAACGGTTAGAAATCATAAGTATGCTGGTCAGAAATTGATGAATCTGGACTTTATTGAACAAATGACTGTTAGTCGAATCTGGCGAAATGGTAAATGGTTAGTGCCACATGGAAATACAATCATTGAAGTAGGAGATCATCTGATTTTTACAGCTAAAGGTGAAGATGCCGAAAGAATTAGAGAAGAATTAGGTAGAAAGAATTAAATATAAAAAAATGACAGGATTTTTAGTCCTGTCATTTTTGTTAACGTTGCTTTTTCGCTTCTTGTAAAACAGCTAAGGTATTTAGACTATGGGTAAAGGCTTGATCAGCAGCTGTAAAATCATGTTGATCAATAATCTTAGTGAATTCAATAAATTCAGCAATCATTCGATGAGAATACTTGTTGTGGTTAACAACTTTCGGCTCTTCTCCTCGTAATTGGATGCCAACTTTTGGCATTTCATTAGGATGGCCGTAAATAATGAGTGCACCTTTTTCACCTTCAATGGTGCTGACATTAGGTGAAAAGCTATCTTTAGCTGCAATTGAACTGGCTTGTTTGTCAGAATAGCCCAAGTGAAGGATACCAGAAGTATCAATATTTTTTTGAATAGTTGGGAAATATTTAACAGAATCTGGCTTACCAAATAATTTAATAATAATGTGTAGGTTGTAGATGCCTAAATCCATTAGAGCCCCACCATCTTTTTTAGGATCGAAAGCTGGTTGAATGTCGCCTTCAAGGAAAGCATCATAGCGACTTGAATATTGAGTGTAATTAAGATTAACAACATGAATTGGGGCAATTTTAGCTAAGTTATCTTCAATGAATTTAAAGTTTTCTAGATAAATGTTAGTGATGGCCTCAACAATAATTACTTGGTTTTTATCAGCAATTTCTTTTAATTCACGTGCTTCATCAGTTGTAGCAACAAATGGCTTTTCACAAATGACGTTTTTTCCTGCTTCTAATGCGGCCTTGGCAATACTAAAATGCAAACTATTTGGAACAGCTACATAGACAGTATCGACATTAGCATCATTAAATAGGTCAGTATTGTTATCGTATAATTTTGAAATATTATACTTTTCTTGCAATTCAAGACCAATTTGATGGCTTCTTTTAGTAGTTGAAAGAGCCGCAAGTTCAAGATCTGGGATTTGATCAGCAATTGATAGAAAATCATGAACAATTTTTCCTGAGCCAATAATACCTAATTTCATAAGGTAATCTCCTTTAATTAAGTTTAAAATTTAATTTTTTAGCATTTTTAGTAACTGAGGAAGGTACGGTTAACTTTTTAACTTTATTAATGTCATAAAGATGTAAGGTGAGCGTACCTTCTTTCTTAGTATTATAAGTAACTTTATAGTACATATCAGTTAGTTGTTCTTTTCGATTAGTAGAAATTCTTAAATCAATATTTTTAACATTAGTTGACTGTGGATCGCTAGTGGGAGCGACAGTAGTTGCTTTTTGCATGCTTTTAATTACATCGCTATTATCACCTTTATAAGAAATAATATAGCCATTGAATCCGTTAGATTTAATGGTCATATGTTTAAAGGCATCGTCAGAAAATTGGGTGAAATCATGTGCGGTATAAAGCTTTTTATAGCCTGAATAAACTTCACTAAAGATGGCATTTTGTTTAATGTAATTCCATTGTTTGGTGCCATCACGGTGGTAAACATAGTCTTTGTTACCCCATAATTCAGAATTAGTATCAGATTTAGGGATGCTTTTCGTCGTAATATGGATAGCATTATTTGGACCGACGACGTAATTTGAATACATTTTTGATTTTGCATTAGTGGTTTTGACGTTAACGCGTGCAGTAGCAATTTTGGTATTGGCAGCCGTAGTTAATGCATCTTTAACGCTTGGCTTATTAAATGCAATAATTGCGCCCCAAACTACTACGATTAGGATAATAATACCTAAAATTAAAGCGGCAATTTTGCCGCCTTGATTGTTAGAAAAAATAATCTTTTTATTTTTGATTTTATTTTTTTCCATCAGTTTATCTTTCTAAATGATTATTGATTATTTTGTTCTTCTTGTGCTTTCTTGATGTCTTCAGCACTAATTGCATTCTTTTGAATGTCAGAAGGAACGGCTAAATCACTGTGTTGACCTAATTGGTCGTAAGTTAGGTTCCAAGTGAAGTTATATTTTCCGCCAGCAGTGTATTGAGCTTTAAAGGTCATAGATTCAACATTTTTAGTGGTTGGATCAATTAAATAAGTGATCTTAAGATTTTGAACTTGAGCTGATTTTACTAAGCGGGCTACCTGCATATTTTGAGAACCAGGAGTGTTCATGGCATCGATAATTAAAGGATTGACTGCATTCCATAGATTAGCGTCGGTACCATCAAAACTAATTTCATAATTTCCATTTTTTCTTTGAACAGTGGCTTTTTGAGCTAAAGCTTTGTTAATTTTCTTAAAAGTTGCAGGATCGAATCTTTCCTTTACTTGGTCTGAATCAAAGCTATCTGCATCAATTGAGTTTTTAATCCAATGGCCCTTGTTTTGCTCTAAAAGTAAGTACATATCCTTCTTGGTAAGCCACATTTGTTCAGTTTGAGATTTCTTCTTTTGAGTTAAGGTATAGGTAAGGTTAGTTACATCACCTTTGTCTTTGAATAAACCTTCTGATTTTGACTTTTGGTTCATTTCATTAGAATTAGTAGTTTGAGTGAAGTGACCGTTAACAAAGCTAGAATTAAATTTTGCATTGATTAATGAACTTGCAGAAGGTCCAGTACTCTTTGCTTGTTTACTGCTTTTATTTGAACAAGCTGTAGTTAAAGAAACTAAAATTACTCCCAATAAAATTAGGAAGCTGAATTTTTTCTTCATAAAAATATATTCCCCCAATAAATGTATCTATCTTATTTTATTTTACTCTATTTTTGGCTGAAAAAAGCATTCTAAGAGCCTAACTTTAGTGCTTTTTAAGGACATTTAAAATATTGCGCAATTTACTGCCTTTAACTTGTAAGTTGCTTACTGCTTGGGTTACTTCAATGCAGCCAATATATTTACCATGTTCATTATGAAGACTATAGAAGGAAATGTTAATTGGTTGTTTATTTCTGGTAATCATAATTGAAATGTTTTTACGCTTGCCGGCGTGCATTTGATCTAGAACTTCCTTAACATGCTTTTGACTGTGGCCGGGATGCACTTCAAAAACAGTCTTACCTATGTCTTTTTCAGTACGCTTAAATAGGCGATTCTCATTCATAGAGGACCAGACAACACGGTCGTTTTCATCTAAAACGTCCATTTCTTGTGGAATTGTTCTAAAAATTGCATTTAGCTGTTCAAGTGAGAGATGCCCACCATCTAACTTGATATTTTCCATAATTAAATACTTCCAATTCATCAAAATTAATATATCTATCGTTATTTTAACATTAAATATTTTGTGAATTAATCAAGCTTTTTTTCGTAATTCCTATGAAAATTTTGAATAAGCGTGTAAAATAGTTAGTGAAACATTGAATTTTAAAGGAGATACAGTTCATGTCGAAATTAGTTTTAATTCGTCACGGTCAAAGTGAATGGAACCTTTCTAACCAATTTACTGGTTGGGTTGATGTAAACCTTTCAGAAAAAGGTGTTGAAGAAGCTAAGAAGGCTGGTCGTTTAATTAAGGAACACGGTCTTGAATTTGATCAAGCTTACACTTCATTATTAACTCGTGCTATCAAGACTTTGCACTACGCACTTGAAGAAAGTGACCAACTTTGGATTCCTGAAACTAAGACTTGGAGATTAAACGAACGTCATTACGGTGCTCTTCAAGGTTTAAACAAGAAGGATACTGCTGAAAAGTACGGTGACGAACAAGTTCACATTTGGCGTCGTTCATACGATGTTTTGCCACCAGCTATTGATGACGATAACGAATACAGTCAAGCACATGACCGTCGTTACGCAAATCTTGATCCACATATCGTTCCTAAGGCAGAAAACTTACACGTTACTTTAGATCGTGTAATGCCATTCTGGGAAGATCACATTGCTCCAGATTTACTTGACGGCAAGAACGTTATTATTGCTGCACACGGTAACTCACTTCGTGCTTTAACTAAGTACATTGAAAACATCTCTGATGATGACATCATGGACTTAGAAATGAAGACTGGTGAACCAGTTGTTTACACATTTGACGACAAGTTAGATGTTGTTAACAAAGAAAAGCTTGACGACTAATTTTTAGTTCTTGAGTAAAAGAAGCTCCGACGAAAGTCGGAGCTTTTTTGTTGAGAGGGATAATCATGAAAGAAAGAATTGTAACATATCCAGCAATCTTTAAACCAATTGAAGATAATGTTTACTTTATTAGTTTTCCCGATGTTAAGGGAGCCATTACTGAAGGGCATGGACTAAAAGATGCTTTTGAAATGGCAGCAGATGCTTGGAGAACAATTTTGTTTGATGAAAAGAAATTGCCAAAAATGACTGATCCCGCTGAGATTAAAATAGAGGATCCTGGCGCTTTTGTCGCATTAGTATCGACTGATCTAACAAAATCAGCAGCTAACTTTGAAAAAACTGTTAGAAAAAATGTAACTGTACCTGCTAAGCTAACTCTCCAAGCTGAGAAAAAGAAAATTAATTTTTCCAAAGTATTAACAGAAGCACTTAGGGAAAAATTGAATTATCAATAATTACCAGACAAAGCTGAAATATATTAATGATGACATCCCCTTAAAAATCTTATATAATTGTAAAAGAAAAGGAGATAGAGAGTGCGAGTCTCTACCTCCAATCGTAACTTAAGATGACTGAGTGTGTGGCTAATCCTTGTGATTAGCCTTTTTTGTTATTGCATAAGCAATTGCTGCACGGATTAGGAAAATACCCAATGCGTTTAAGACAATGCCGATAGCAATAGCAGCTATTATCAAGGCACACCAACACTCCAGCCTATCCAAATTATCATGGCTTCCACCTCCGTAACCTAAAATATATGTGAGGGGTGTAGAGCCATGAAAAGTTACTAAGCCCTTATATTAGCTATCTATAAAAGCCTAATAAAAATTATATCAAAATATAAATTGAGAATTTGTAGTATTAAACACAAAAAAGACATTCCATCAGGAATGTCTAAAGTGTGACTATATGTTTAAATTTTGATTTAACTAAGAACTAGTTTTATAATTTTACCAACTAGCTTTGCGCACACCAGGAAGTTGTCCCTTGTGTGCTAATTCTTTAAAGCGTAAACGTGACATACCAAACTTACGCATATAACCATGTGGTCTACCATCATGTAAATCACGGTTATGGTAGTGAGTTGGGTGAGCATCAAGCGGTAATTTTGCTAATGCTTCTACGTCACCAGCTTCTTTTAATTCATAGTATTTCTTGATTAATTCACGCTGCTTAGCAGCCTTAACGATTTTGGATTTTTTTGCCATATATCTTTCCTTTCGAATATAGAGTATAAAAAATAGTTTAATTAAGAATAAAAAATGACTAATTTGAGCTAACTTAAAGTAAGCATATTGTATTAAATTATTAATAATTTGTCAAAAAGAAAGTATTTTAAAAAGAATTAGTTTAAAATAAGTAATGATTGATTAAAGAAGGGAAAATAAGCCGTGGGTATTTTTAAAAGAATACTTCATAATGAAGACTTGCGACAGTTAATAATTTATGTATTAATTGGTGTGTTAGGATTAGGTGTTGACTTTGGAATTTTTGCCATTCTAACTCATTTTAAGATGCAAGTCGAAGTAGCTAATTTTATTTCATCATCTTGTGGGTTGATCAACAACTTTTTCTGGAATAGTTTTCTTAACTTTAAGGTTCACGATAAATTATTAGTAAGATTTATTTCGTATTATTTAGTAGGACAAATTACAACTTTGTTTACAACTGTCTGCCTATTTATTTTTGTAACTCAACTTGGCTATAATCAATTGATTGTAAAGGCTGTTTCTACATTTATCGCTACCTTGATCCAATTTGTAATTAATAAGTTACTTACCTTTAGAAAAATTAAAACTACTAAACCAAAAGTAGACGTTAGAAAGTAATAAGAAAGACTGTTAAAGTATGAAAAAATTATCAATTATAGTTCCTTGTTATAATGAAGAGGAATCTGTACCACTTTTTTATCCCGCAGTGAATAAAGTAATGGATACTATTCCTGATCTAGAACCAGAATATTGGTTTATTAACGATGGATCGAAGGATAATACCCTAAAAGAAATTAAAGAACTACGCAAGAAGGATCCAGAGCATGTACACTTTGTTTCATTTTCAAGAAACTTTGGTAAGGAATCCGCTCTTTACGCTGGACTTCAAGCGGCAACTGGAGATTATGTGGTTGTAATGGATGTTGACTTACAAGATCCTCCTAAGTTCTTACCACAAATGTATGATCTAATTAAAACGGGAGAATACGACTGTATTGGAACCCGTAGAGTGGATCGTACCGGAGAAGCTAAATTTAAGTCCTTCTTAAGCGATATGTTTTATAAGGTGGTTAATAAGATCTCTGATACTGAAATCGTACCAGGAGCTCGTGATTATCGAATGATGACTCGTCAAATGGTAGACGCAGTTTTGAATATGCCTGAATACAACCGTTTTTCAAAGGGGATTTTCTCTTGGGTTGGATTTAAGACCAAATACTTAGACTATCACAATGTTGAACGTGTTGCTGGTGAAAGTGACTGGAACACTTGGAAGTTATTCAAATATGCCATGGATGGGATTGCCGACTTTTCTCAGGCTCCGCTTAACTTGGCTGTCTGGATTGGTACAGGATCGTTTATCTTATCACTTATTGGATTGATAGCAGTGATTATCCGTCGTGTGCTTTACCCAGATTCAAGCATTTTTGGTTGGGCTTCAATGGTATGCATTATATTGCTTCTTGGTGGTCTACAACTTCTCTGCATTGGTATTTTAGGTAAATATATTGGTAGGGTATATATTCAAGTTAAGAATCGACCAATTTATATTATTAAAGAGAAAAAATAAACGTAATAAAAGACCGAAGTTCACGTGGAGCTTCGGTCTTTTTTGATAACAAAAGTTAGTATTCTTTAAGTTAGACTTGTTTGTGATTGTACTTCTTCCAAAAAAATTCCTCCTGTATTTAATTTCTAAAAAAGCGTCGCTGATCATACTAACAGAAAAAATTTTTTCTCGTAAGTAATTTTTTGAAGATTCTAAATTTGAAAAGTGCGATAATTTGAACAAGGGAGAATTTACGAATGAAAAAATTAACAAAAGATATGTGGATAAAGATTGCTTTATCTCTTCTAGGAGTTTTGGCTGCTATTTTGGTCTATGTACCTAACTATGCTCTAGTTGATCAAGGGCTCAAAGGTAGATGTGCCATCTTTTTTATTATTGCGATAGTTTTACTTTGGCTACCAATGGAGCTAAAGAGCAGTATTTTTGCACTTAATTTTTACTATGAATTAGGTTTGATTTTGATTATTGTCTTTTTCATGACTAATCAAATGGCAATGAATTTTACTATTGGTCTAGTGATTGCTTTGCTTTTACTAACTTGGATTGGAATGGTAATTTTTAAAAATAATTTAGTCATGAAGCAAAAAAATAGTGAGCTTTTAATCATTAGACTTGTCATGATGCTGGTTTTAGCATATTTAGCCTATATCAGCGGCTTTGCAGCTCTTATGGGAGCTGAGATCTTTACAGTACAGGGACAAACGTGGCTACTTATTTTGGGTTTTGTTCTGTGTGTATATTATCTCGTCTTAGCGGGAAGTATTTGGCAACCATGGTTTAGAAGATGGACTTCTTGGATCATGATTTTAGTAGCAGTTGTTTTGCATATGTTATTTGCAAGTGCCACCTCTTTAAATATTATCTTTTTGCCTTTAATTGGAGAGGTTATTTTACTTATTCTAGTTTGGCGGAGTAACAGAATTTTAATGAAAAAGAAAAGGATTTCATAATTAGCTCTTGTCAGACTGTATCGATCCTTGATAGAATTAATTGTTTAAAAATTTAGGAGAGATACAAAATTATGAAATATGTTTATTTGTTTTTACCAGCAATCGGCTGGGGACTTATGCCCTTAGTTATTGCAAGTGTAAAGAATAGTACAGTTTATAATCAAATCGTTGGTACTGTTGCTGCTTCATTTATTTTTGGCGCAATTGTAATGGCAATCATGCATCCAGCAATGAGCTGGTCACTCTTCTTGCTTTCTGCATTAGGAGGAGCTTGCTGGGTGATTGGTCAAGTTGGTCAATATATTTCCTATGAAAAAATTGGTGTTTCTGAAACTATGCCAATTTCTACCGGGTTACAATTAATCGGGGTTCCTCTTGTTGGTGTGCTGGCTTTTGGTGAGTGGAGCAGCCCTCAAGCTAAACTTTACGGCTTCATTGGAATCTTAGTTTTGATCATTGGAGTTGTTTTAACTTCATTTACTGATCGTGGAACAAGCGAAGGAAACAAATCTAATCAAGTAAGTACTATTATCTTGCTTGTTTTAACTTCACTTGGATATATTACTTCAAGTTCTATTCCAAAGGCTTTACATGGAAACAGCGTTTCTATTTTCTTTGGTCAAACTTTTGGTATGTTAGTAGCTGTATTTATTTATACATTGGTTACTAAGAATTTACATGTTTGGAAAGAAAAATCTACAGTTCAAAGTGGTGGGGCAGGTATTCTTTATGCAATTGCCGCATTAGCTTACATTCTTTCTGTTCAAGATAACGGAGTTAACATGGCTTTCGTTATTTCTCAACTTTGTGTAGTGATTTCTACTTTAGGTGGCTTGATTTTCTTACACGAAAAGAAAACTCGCAAAGGCTTGATCTTTACCATTGCAGGCCTAATTTTAATTATTGGCGGTGCAATGTTAACTACATTATTCTAAGGAATGAAAGAAGGCATCCCACGTCTGGGATGCCTTCTTTGTATCAACTTGTCCTAATTCTTAAATCATTTTTAGTATTAGAACACATTTAATTGTATTAGAACTAAATTAAAAGTCAAGTTAAATACATAGAGCTTTTTAACAAATAAAAAAGTATTTAGAGTTAAATAACAAGTAAAGAAATATAGAATTCAATAATAAATTATATGTTATCGCTTACAGTTGACATATTGAGTATAGCGTGATATTTTCAAAATGGGATTGGTCGAAATTGTTTAGGAGGACAATGGATGCTAGCAATTGAAAACAACCAATTAAAGGTTGAAATTAATGAGGTCGGCGCTCAACTTACTCATGTAGTTGATAAGACTACGAATGCCGACTATATCTGGAATGGGAGTGAATGGGAAAGACATGCTCCAATTCTTTTTCCGGCAATCGGAAAATCGAATGACAATAAATATATTTTAAATGGAAAAATATATGAAATGAAGCAACATGGCTTTGCACGCGATTATCCTTGGACAGTTGTGGACAAGGGGGATGATAGAGTAAGTTTAACTTTAACTGAAAATGAAGAAACTTTAACTGTTTATCCCTTTCACTTTAGTCTAATGGTTACTTACACGTTAGAGGCTAACCAATTAAAGGTAGAGTTTTTAGTTAAAAATAATTCAGAAGAAACGATGCCTTTTGGTCTTGGATTCCATCCAGGATTTAATGTTCCAATCGCTGGAGATGAATTGGAATTTTCTGATTATGAAGTTTCATTAAGTCCAGAAGTTACAGAATTAACTCAATTCCAAATTGATCCTATTCCATTTAGAAATGGTAAAGTTATTCCAGTACCTAAGGCAGAAAAGAGTACATTACCTTTATCATATTCAGAATTTGATAATGGGTTGATTATTATTAACAATCCTGGATTAACTGGAATTGTATTATCGAGTGCAAAATCTGACCATCAGATTTCTTTAACTTTAGAAGATTTTCCATATGTGGCACTTTGGACAATGACAGATCCAGAAGCCAAATTCTTATGTATGGAGCCTTTTGCTGGACTACCTGATGTTAAAAGTGACGAATTAACTGATTGGATGAAAAAAGAGGGAAATAACTTCTTAGAGCCAGATGAAAGCACACATTTTTCAACGACAATTACTTTAAAATAATATAGAAAGAGGGAAGCAATAAGTTTTCCTCTTTTTTTACTAATTAGTTAAGATTTGTCATAATTAAGTTTTAAGAATGTAATTTTGCTATAATATCCTTGTTTTAAGAAAGTTTGAGAAAGAATATTATGGATAATAAGCCCCAAGAACCTATTCACTCAAGAGTTGAGTTGAATAGAGAAAAACATAATAAGAAAAAAAAGGTCCACATTATTATTGGGATAGTTTTATTTTTGTTTTTAGGACTTGGAATTTATGCAAGTTCCGTTTATTTAAAAGCAAAAAATGCTTTTGATAAAACTTATGATCCTAAAACGGCCGTCAAGCAGGATAGCTTTTCTGGTAAAGAACCTTTTAATATTCTGTTGTTAGGGACAGATACAGGAGCTTTCGGCAGAAAAGAAGTTCGTGGAAACTCAGATACAATGATTTTAGTGACCGTGAATCCGGCCAAAAAGAAACTTTCTTTAATGTCTATTCCGCGTGATACGATGGCCCGGATGATTGGTACGGACAATTTTAGTGTGCATAAAATTAATGCCGCTTATAATATTGGCGGAGCAAAGATGGCAATGCGGACCACAAGTAAAGTTCTCAATGTGCCAATAAAGTACTATATTTCGATGAATATGGGCGGCATGCGGAAGATTGTTGATGGTGTTGGTGGCGTTACGGTGACGCCACCATTGACCTTTACTTATGATGGCTATACCTTTACTAAAGGAAAAACAGTTCACTTAAATGGTAGTCAAGCTTTAGCTTACTCTAGAATGCGCTATGATGATCCTAAGGGAGATTACGGTCGTCAATTGAGACAGCGTGAGGTCATTATGTCCGTTTTAGAGCACGCACTATCCTTTAATACTCTCAAAAATTTAGATTCAATTTTAGGTTCAGTGTCTACTAGCCTGAGGACAAACTTAACTTTTGATTCAATGGTTAAGATTAGTAAAAACTATCGTAAATGTACTAATAATATGTCTAGTGACTACTTACATGGAGTAGGCGCAATGATTGGAGACGCTTCGTACCAAGTAATGTCTGATAGAGAATTACAAAGAACTTCAAATATTGTGAGAAATGATCTTGGGTTAGATTCGATGGATATTGATAATAATGAAACCTATCAAAATTCAATGAATTCTCAATTTGATTGGAACAGTGGTGACTCTAATCAGGTATACTACATATATGATCCGTATACGGATGAATTATGGAATGGAGATAGGGCGTACTAATGGATGAATTTGTCTCGCTAGTAATAGGATATTTCCTCGGAAATATCCTTTTTGCTATGATTGTTACAAAAATATTTTTGCATAAAGATCCGACTAAATACGGTTCTGGTAATCCAGGAACGGCTAATGTCGGAGCAGTTTTTGGTAAAAAATGGGGTATTCTGACTTGCATTGGTGATTTAGCCAAAACTTTAGCTGCTTTGTTAATTGTTTACTTTATTTATCATGGTAATCGTCTAGATTTGTCTTTTGCAGGTCTTGGAGTGGTTTTAGGACATTCTTTCCCATTTTGGAATCATTTTAAGGGTGGTAAAGGAGTAGCAGTCACTGCTTTGTGGATTGTCTTTTTTGATTGGAGAGCGGGCTTAATTGCTTTATTAATTGGCCTATTTTTAGTCATTATTATGAAGAACCTTACTATACCACCGTTGGTCTATATGTTAGGATTCAGCATTTTTACTTGGATTAATTTTGGCCGGGAACAAGGGTTAATCTTTTTAATTGCTACCTTAATCATGATTTTTCAATTTAGAAAAGATATTGTCGATTTCTTTACTGGTAAGGGTAAGCGTGTGGATGTATTAGTCACAATTAAGAAAAAGTTAGGGATATACAAATGAAATCAGTATTGAAAAAGACAATCCAGTGGATTTTACTTATAGTTTTACTGCTGGGAATATTAATTCAAACCTTAGGCTTTTGGAATTATAATCCGCCAACCGTTGCTGGCCGAACTAAAATTGGTTTAATGATTGGTTTAGTAGAGCTAGCTGTGATAGTTTGGTATGGGATGAGCTACGGCAATAAGGAATACAGTTTTAAGGAATCAGTTAAAAGTTGGCTTGAAGGAGTAATTACTTTAGTCATCTTTTATCTTGTTTTCGTTATTTCTTTACCGCAATTTTTCTCAGCTTGGAACTTATGGGGAATCTTCTTTCCCGTTTTAACAAGTACATCAGCCTTATTTAGTGGGATTATCATTTCTTTATTCTTTCAACCTTTTATTTTTAGGCTGCAAAATAAGTTAAGTACTAAGCAAAATGTTTTGTTATTAACTACAATTACAATTTTGATCTTTACCTTAAGTGCAGGTAATTCGCTTTTAACTAGCTATAGTATTTTTGGTCTCTATTTGGTATTGCCATTTGCCTGGGGAATGCTTATTTCAAAAATTACTGTATCTAAGAGGCTAGTAGCTGCCTTAACAGTGGCAACAGTAATCTTGCTTCCCGCAGTTTATTATTTCACTATTCAATTAATACCAATTCAAACTCCACAAGCCGTTGTCTTCACCCAGATGAATATGGCATGGAATACGAGCTTGTTAATGAGTCCGTCATCGCCGTTAATGATCTTATTTGTAGTAACTGGTGGGTTACTTTTTAGGAAATGGTTGGTAAATGTATCACATAGTGCATTATCTCTTTTAATTCCTGCAATTATCTTTGGGACAACGGCTTATGGGATGACTTTATGGAAAGAAAAACTTCAATTATTACTGGCTCCTGTTAGTAAAAAAGTCACTTTTCTCTTAATTTTGTCCTTATTGATTGCAAGTTTTATTATTAACTTTATTTTTAATAGATTTGTTCTTTCAAACAAGCATGTACAAAACTTCCTGAATAAATTTACTGGTACAGATTTAAATGATCTTCTTAATCTATTAAACAGCGGCTTGAATTTCCTTAAGAAGCATAGGCCAATAATATGTCTCTTTGCATATTTTATGGTTGTAAGTATTATTGGTTTCTTTACATTTAAGAGTAATGTTAACGTTACGTTGACTTATATTTTTACTAATAGACTTGGCACTGTCATCTTGTCCAGTATTTTTCTTCTAGCGTGTTTTGAAGTCTTTTATGTACTTACCAAGCGCTTCTGGGTAGCAGCAAGTATTCCGACTATTTTAGGGCTAGGAATTGCGATTGCTAACGGCATTAAAATGAGCTTGAGAGAAGAGCCCGTTTATCCAACCGAAATTGGTGAAATTGTTAATTGGAAGACCTTAATTCCAATGATGGGGACAAACAATTTGATTTATATTTTAATTGGATTGGCTGTCTTAATCGCTATAATTGTCTTTTTAGAAAAGAAGTTTCCAATTACCCTCAAGCGTAAAAAATCAAGTTGGGTAAAATTGGTTATTAGCCTCTTAGTTTTAATTACACCTTTGTGGTTTAACGATGAAAATTCACCGATCTATTATATTTCCAAGGGCTTTGATAATAGTCCTAACTTTAGAAATCCACCAGATAGTACGGGAGCTAATGGCTCAATTCTGACTTTTCTAGACTTTATTAAAGTGCCGATCATGGATAAGCCAGCTAATTACTCAGAAAGTTCCATAAAAAAAGTAGTTGAAAAATATCAGAATGAAGCAGTAAGCATTAATAAGACGAGAAAGAATAAGTTAAGTGATCAAACACTTGTCTTTAATCTTAGCGAAAGTTTTGTTGATCCAAAAGAATTCCCAAGTGTTAAGATTTCTAATGATGTTCGAGATCCAATTAAATATATTCGAAAGTTGATGACAACCACTACTTCTGGCCACATGCTTAGTGCTGGTTATGGTGGCGGAACTGGAAATATGGAATATGAATCCTTAACTGGATTTAACATGGGAGTATTTTCTACTGCAATCACGCCATACACGCAAGTGACATCTCGTTACAAGTTTTATCCAACAATTGGGATGGACTTTAAGTACAGCAGTGCCTTACATCCATTCAATGGTACATTCTACGGCCGAATTGATAATTATCGTCGTTTTAAATTTAATAAATTCGCGTACTTAGGCTCGAAGTATAAGATTTATGATAAAAAGACTATCGGAACTAATCCATATTTATCTGATGAGACAGCTTATCAAAATGGCTTACGACAAATTAATAGTCAAAAAGATGGTCAGTTTATCAATTTAATTTCAATGCAAAACCACATTCCATATGGTGATTATTACTCTCCAAATGAATATAAAGAAAATGTTAGTGGATCTCTAATTTCTGATGAAAATACTAAAAATAGTTTTGCTGCCTACACTAAAGGTATTGAATACACAGATAAGGCTGTGAAAAAGTTTATTAAACAGATTGATAAAATCAACAAGCCAATTACCCTTGTATTCTATGGTGACCACTACCCAGCAATTATTGATCAGACACAATTAAGCAAGTATCCGGTAAAATTACACGCAACTAACTACTTTATCTATTCAAATAAGTATGCCCGTGAGCATGGTGCTAAGAGTAAAATCAAGCCAAATAAATATGTCTCAACAGCTTCCTTTATTCCAATGGCTTTAGAGCAAACTAATTCAAAAGTAACAGCTTATCAAGCGTTGCTTACTAAGATTTATCAAGAATTACCTGCTATCACTATTAACTATTCTGGAGATGATGGCTTTGAATTAATCGATCAAAATGGTAAGCAAGTTTCTGAGAAGAAATTAACTAAGAAACAAAAAGAGTTACTAAAGGATTATCAATTAATTCAATATGATATGTCTGCAGGGAAAGGATACAGCTTAAAGCTTAAGGGCTTTTATAAATAAGCAGTTGACTAAATAGACATTCTCCCTTATGATCATAGGTAATAATAGTAGCAACTTAATTCAGTGTTCAGAGAACTAGCGGTTGGTGTGAGCTAGGCAGGTTAAGTGAGCGAAGTACATGGTGGGGTAGTTTCCGTATCAACTATATTTAAGGCGCATTAGGCGTAAACGTGGGTGGTACCACGGCTAATAAAGTAATTTAGTCGTCCCTAGATTTCGAAAGAAGTCTAGGGACGTTTTTGTTAGGAGAAAATTTTATGGCAAAATTTGATATTTTAGAAGATTTAAAATGGCGTGGAGCTATTAATCAAGAAACTGATGAAGAAGGCTTGCGTAAGTACTTAGCAGAACATGACGATTTGGCTCTTTACTGTGGAACTGACCCAACTGGAGATTCACTTCACATTGGTCACCTTATTCCATTCATGATTTTGAAGAGATTCCAAATGGCAGGTTATCACCCAGTAATTTTAATTGGTGGGGGAACTGGTGCAATTGGAGACCCATCCGGTCGAAAGACTGAACGTACTCTTCAAACAGCTGAGCAAGTTAAGCACAACGAAGAAAAGTTAACTGCTCAAATGAAGAAGTTATTTGGAACTGAAAACTTTGAAATTCGCAACAATGCGGAATGGCTTGGTAAGATGAATTTGCTTGATTTCTTGCGTGACTACGGTAAGTTCTTCCAAGTTAACAACATGATTAATAAGGATGTTGTTGCTAGTCGTCTCGAAAACGGAATTTCATTTACTGAATTTTCTTACCAAATTTTGCAAGCTATTGATTTCTATCATTTGAATAAAGATAATGGCGTTCAAATGCAAATTGGTGGTAGTGACCAATGGGGTAACATTACTGCCGGAATTGACTTGATTCACAAGCTTGACGGTTCAGATCGTCCAGCATTTGGTTTAACTATTCCATTAATGCTTAAGGCTGATGGTACCAAGTTTGGTAAGTCTGCTGGTGGAGCTGTGTGGCTTGATTCTGAAAAGACGAGTCCTTACGAATTCTACCAATTCTGGATTAATCAAGATGACCGCGATGTAGTTAAATACCTTAAATACTTTACTTTCCTTAGTCGTGAAGAAATTGAAGATTTGGCTGAAAAGACTGAAAAAGAACCTTGGAAACGTGCTGCTCAAAAGAGATTAGCAGAAGAAGTTACCAAGTTTGTTCATGGTGAAGAAGGATTGAAAGAAGCTCAAATAATTACTGAAGCATTATTCTCAGGTAATGTTAAGAGTCTGTCAGTTCCTCAAATTGAACAAGCTTTGAAGAATGCTCCAAGTGCTGAAGCAACCCATGAAGCTAAGAATATCGTAGAATTTTTGGTTGAAACTAAGATTGAACCTTCTAAGCGCCAAGCACGTGAAGACGTTAAGAATGGTGCGATTTACGTAAACGGCGAACGTCAAGATGATATTGACTTTATCATCGAACCAGATAGTGATTTTGATGGAAAATATGTAATTATCCGTAAGGGTAAGAGAAAGTATACTCTAGTTAAAATTAAATAATAAATAAAAATTAAGGACTAGGAATGTAAAAACGTTCCTGGTCCTTTTTGCTATAATTAAATTGATATCTGCCGTTTTAGCTCAGGAGGTAGAGCACCGCCGTGGTAAGGAGGAGGTCCCCAGTTCAAATCTGGGAAACGGCTTAGTGAATAATTTAGTAACAAAAAAATTCTAGGGATGGTCAAAAAGGCGATCCCTTTTTATAATTGTTATAAATAGTATAAATAATTTATGAAAGAAGAATTAATATGACTCATGAACTTACGCTAGATGAAATTGCAAAATTTCAACAAGATTATCAACAAAATAAGCAAAATAAAATTGCTGAATTGGCTGTTGTGAATAACGGTGTGCAAAAAGCAAGTTTCAACGGTGAGGGTATCCGTGATTTAAATCGAACTTTCTCAATTGAAATTCCAACTGATAATGTGACCGACCAAAAGCAATCAGGTCGTTGTTGGTTGTTTGCGGCTTTGAATGTTTTACGTCATAAGTTTGCCAAGCAATATCATACAAAGAACTTTACTTTTTCACAAAGCTATCTTTTCTTCTGGGATCGAATTGAAAGAGCAAATATTTTCTTTAATCATATTCTAGAAACTGCGGATAAACCTGTGGATGATCGTACTGTACATTTTTACTTACAAGCACCTGATACCGATGGTGGACAATGGCACATGGCTATTTCATTAATTAGAAAATATGGCTTGGTACCAACTTATGCACAAGACGAAAGTTTTACAGCTAATAATACGGCGGCTTTTAATCAAGCATTGAATATGAAATTACGTGAAGATGGATTAGTTTTACGCAAACTTGCTCAAGCCGGTAAAAATGATGAAATTGAACAAAAACGTCAAGAATATTTAAGTGAAATTTACCGTATGGCTGTAATTGCTTTTGGACAACCTGTGCAAAAGTTTGATCTAGAATTTAAAGATGACGATGGAAATTACAAGTTAGACCAAAATATTACCCCATTAGACTTTTTCCACAATTATTTTGAAGATGACTTAGATGATTACGTAGTACTTTTTAATGCTCCAGATCATGAGTATGATAAGCTTTACGCTTTTCCATTTGAAGATAATGTTGAAGGCGGTAGCCCAGTTAGATTTTTGAATACAAAGATTGAAAATCTTAAGGAAGCCGCAATTAAGCAGTTAAAAGATGGAGAAACAATCTGGTTTGGTTGTGATGTAGGCAAGCAAAGTGATCGTCAAAAAGGAATTTTAGCCGCTGATTTATATGAAACTGATACGATTTTTGGTATTGAAACTAAGTTAAATAAAAAAGAACGTCTTCAAACTGGTGCTAGTGGTTCAACTCATGCAATGACCTTTGTGGGTGTGGATGTAGTTGATGGTAAACCTCGTCAGTGGAAAGTAGAAAATTCCTGGGGAACAAAAGTCGGCGATAAAGGCTACTTTGTCATGGATGATAAATGGTTTGACGAATACTTATTTAAAGTTGTAGTTAAGAAGCAATATTTACCAGAGAAACTAGTAAAAATTGCTGAAAGCGAAGCAACTCCTGTTCCTTGCTGGGATTCAATGGCTTAGTCTAGGGGATCGACTATGAACATCGAATTAGTTAAAAAATTTACTAAGGATCATCTAAAAGGTGAAAAAACAGGACATGATTACTACCATGGACAAAGAGTGGCAAATTTAGCCACAAAAATGTATCTAAGTGATTATCCAGATGCACATAAAGACAGCAGAATAGTAGCTATTATTCAGACAGGGAGTTATTTACATGATACGATCGATGAAAAGATTTGTGACAATCCTGATGAAGTTATAAAAGAAATCAAAGTATTATTGCCTAATGTTGGCTTTACTTCTTTAGAAATAGAAGATATTTTATTTACTATTCAGCATATGTCTTTTTCAGCTAATATTGAGCATCATTATCAACTTCCTTTGAGTGGACAATATGTGCAAGATGCTGATCGGATTGAAAGTTTAGGGGCAATCGGAATTGCTAGAGCATTTACTTATGGCGGAAAACACGGAAATAAGATTTATGACCCCGAAATTAAGCCTGAGAAGCTAATAAGTCATGATCAATATCGCAACCATGTAGAAACCACAATTAACCATTTCTATGAAAAATTATTTGATCTAGAAGACCTAATGAATACGCCTGCTGCTAAAAAAGAAGCACACCGGAGAACTGAATATATGCGTGAGTTTGTTCAAGAATTTATGAATGAATGGAATGTGTAATTGAAGAAAAAGAGATTTGTATCCGTATTGATACAAATCTCTTTTTGGTATATATTTTGTTTTTACTAAGCTAGTGAATCCCAAGCAGGAAGTGGAGTTGGCTTGCTTTCTGCAAGTTTCTTTTGATCGTCAGTTAAGAACTCTTTTCTAACAACTACTTCATAAACAAATTCATCGAACCACTTATCGCTCATTGTGAAGTAACCTTTACGGCCAGATTTTTCACTCCATGAGTTTTCAACTTTCCACTTGCGGATTTCACCCTTATCTAAGTCAACACCAACTAAAGTCATAGCGTGGCTAACTTCACCTTCACCAGTAGCCAATCTTTCTGCCTTAGTCATATAAGTATCAACATCAAATAATTCATCGGTTTTGTATAATTCAGTATCTAGGTAACCAGTCTTACGATCCATTTCTTTCAAGACATCATTACCAAACCAAACACTTTCACCATCTTTTAATTGCTTAATAGCAGTGTCTTTTAAGTATTCGATTGGAACATTTAAGAAAGTAATAGGGATACCACCATTAACATTGTCTTCAAATGGAAGAGAGTAAAGTTTGCCGTATTCATGATCTGGAGCATTAGTTAAGCAAACATAATCATTGAAATTAATATCCCAGTACTTATTGAAAAATTCAACTGGAGTTAAATTTTTATCCAAGTGAAGTTTTTTCTCATCATCGCGGTACTCTAAGTCAAAAGTTTTAGGAGGTTCGCCCACAGCAATTGCAGTCATGCGGTAGATTTCACTTAGAAATTCTTTGCGTTTCTTTTCAACTTCTTCAGTTTTACCTTCTTGAACTAATTTACGTAAAACTAAAGCATCTTTTCTTTCTTTACGAGCTAGCGCATCAGATAAACCAGCTGTATGATTAGTATTAAAACTTTCAGGCATTGCATTGGTTGGGACAACACCGTATTTTTTCACTAAGGAAGCAGCCATTGCCCATTGACCACCATCTGCACCAGCAAAATTCATATATGCCTTAACTGTGCGATCATCTAAGGGCTTATCTGCAGAATCAATAATTGCATCATAGAAAATATTAGCACGTTCAATCTTATCCCAGAAGAAGTTGTATGCTTGAGATAAGGTGAAATTTTTAGCCTTATATTTTTTACCAAAATCATGGCGTAAAGTATTTAAGGTTGCAAATAACCAGCAACGACCTGACTGCATTTGGTTAGTAACATTATCAGTTTCTACTTCGACAGAGAATACATCGTTTAGACGGTTAGTAACTGCCGGATTAAATGAAGCTTCTAACACACCAGATCGCATTGCTGCGCGAGAAACTACTTGATTACGTGAATTATCAAAGTCACTACGGAATTGATCAATTTCTTGTAGGGTTAATTCGTGAGACATAGATTACACTCCTTTAATTTTTTTATCATGTTTTTCATTATATTTACTATACAGCAAATCACAAGTTAATACACTAATTTTATTGAATGAAAGTGACTTTCATGAGTATTTAAGGGATGATTCTGAAGTATAATATTGATAACAATATCGGAGGTAAGAACTATGAAAAAGAATATTTTTGTATCAGGAATTACCCTAATGACAATGCTTTTAGCTGTAGGTTGTAGTAATAATGCGACCCAATCAAATACTAATAATGAAGCTAAAAGTACTAAGACAAGCCATAAAAAGAGCCACAAAGCTAAAAAACATACAACTAAGAAAGATAAGACTGATATAGATACTGATAATTCAGAAACTACTAACTCAGATAAAAAAACTGATAAGAGGAGTAGCGAAAGTTCCAAGAGTAGTACTAGTGAAAAAGCTAGCCAGAATGGATCAGCAAACTCGAATGCTTCTTCTAATTCAAATGAAGCAAAAAATACAAATAATTCAAATGGCTCATCCAATTCTTCAGCATCTAATACTCAAAATAATGGCGGTCAAAGTGCTGCGTCAGCTAATAGCTCTTCAGATGCTATGTTTAATAAGATGGTTTCTAATACTATCAAAGAAAATGGCTACTCAAGTAGCTATGGCCCAGACAACTTTACGTTAATTGATGGTGGTAATGGACAATATTCTTTAGCTGAGAAGTCAACTGGAACAATTGTTGGTCATTATTCTGTAAAGAATGGTGATCTTTACAAGCAAGATGTGATTACTGGAAATGATGTTAAGGTTAAATAATGGTTTATTATCAGAAAATGACGCCTGAAGGCTATCAAGAAATTAAAGACGAGATAGCCCGTTTAAAGAAAGATCGGCCACGGAGAATTAAAATCTTACAAGAAGCTCGTAGTATGGGAGACTTATCAGAAAATTCTGAATATACTACAGCTAAGATGGAATTAGGGCATTTACAAAGCCGTTTGCGCTATTTAGACAAGCAATTAAGATATTCAGAAATTATTCAAAAAGATGAAAGTGGAACTATTGATTTAGGATCAAATGTTACCTTACTTTTTGATGGCGATGATGAAGCTGAAAAATATCGTATTGTTGGTAGAATGGAAGCAGATTTAGCTAAGGGAAAAATTTCCTTTGATTCACCTTTAGGACAAGCTTTGATGAAACAAAAAGCTGGTGCAACAGTAACTGTTGAAGCACCAGCTGGAAGTTATGATGTTAAAATTATCGCTGTAAATTAAAAGGCATCTCGCTTATGCGGGATGCCTTTTTCTTATCTAAATCTTTATTCAATATTAATTGTATTTTCCTTATCTTCTTCAGTTAACTTTGGTAAGGTAATGGTTAAAACACCATTAACGTCTTTTGCAGAAATGTCTTTAGAGTCAACATCAGGAATACGATAACTTCTTTGAATGTGACCAACGCTTCTTTCACGGTGAAGAACGTTACCATTGTTATTGTCTAAGTTATCGAATGAATCCCGACTACCTGAAACGTTTAGAACGCCATCTTTATATGAAACTTTGATGTCTTTCTTATCCATTCCTGGCATGTCAACCTTAACAATATAGTCCTTATCAGTTTCTGCTACATCAGATTGCATAATGTTCTTGATGGAACTGTCGTCAAAAAAGTCTTTTGGAAAACTAAACCAATCACTTAATTGATCCATCATATTATCGTTGTTACGATTTTTCATCATTTCGTTTGCCATAATAAAACTTCCTTCCATTACGCTCTCTACAATTTCTATTGTAGTAGGTCCGTAGGGAAAGTAAAATATTTAGCACTCTAATTAGAGTGGTGCTAATGAAAAAATAGGATTTAGAAGCACTCTAAATCCTATTTTTAATGGTTAGTCTAAATCTTTACCGTTAGATTCAATAACTTTCTTATACCAGTTAAATGAATCCTTCTTTGAGCGTTCTAGCGTTCCTTCACCCTTGTCATTCTTGTCAACATAGATGAAGCCATAACGCTTGTCCATTTGACCCGTTCCAGCTGAAACTAAGTCTATGCATCCCCAAGGAAGATAACCCATCAAGTCAACACCATCTAACACAACGGCCTTTTCCATTTGTTCAATGTGTTTTCTCAAGTAATCGATTCGATATGGATCATGAACTGACCCGTCAGCTTCACGTTTGTCGTAAGCACCGAGACCATTTTCAACGATAAATAGTGGCTTGTGGTAGCGGTCAGTTAGGTGGTTAAGAGAGATTCTCAAACCTTCTGGATCAATTTCCCAACCCCAGTCACTACGCTCTAAAGTAGGGTTTTCTACGATCGCTTCTTGTAAGTCGGTTAATTCATCTGGTTTAACTTTCTTACTTGAAACAGTAGTGGATTGATAGTATGAGAAACCAACGTAGTCTACTGTACCTTCTTTTAAGGCAATTTTATCTTCTTCAGTGATATCTGGACGGTAGCCATTTCTTTCGATATAGTCTTCAACAGCATTTGGATATTCACCATTAACGTGGACATCAGAGAAGAAGTCACGTCTTTGTTCAAACTTATCAGCAAGTAAAACATCATCTGATGATGGAGTTAGAGGACGAACAGGTGAGTAATTAATCATACAACCAATTTGAAAGTCTGGATTAATCTTGTGGCCTTCTTTAACTGCTAAAGCAGAAGCAACTAATTCATAGTGGGCTGCTTGATACATAGCAGCTTCTTTTTCTTTATCGCCCATTCCGTTCTTAAACAAGATACCAGAGTTAGTAGCCATTAAGAAGTCATTGTTAAAACTAGATTGATTATCAATTTCGTTGAAAGTCATCCAGTATTTAACTTTATTCTTGTAACGCTTAAAGCAAACACGGGCAAAGCGAACAAAGTAATCAATTAATTTACGGTTAGTAAAACCACCATATTCTTTGACTAAGTGATAAGGAATTTCAAAGTGAGAAAGGGTAATTACCGGTTCAATTCCATACTTATGACATTCATCAAATAAGTCATCGTAGAACTTAAGACCTGCTTCATTAGGTTCTTCTTCATCGCCTTTAGGAAAAATTCTAGTCCAAGCTATTGAAGTACGAAAAGCTTTAAAGCCCATTTCAGCCATTAACTTAATATCACCCTTGTAGTGATGGTAAAAATCAATGGCATCATGATTAGGATAGTTTTTACCAGGAATAACGCCATCAGTAATTTCACGTGGCTTAGTAGCTGATCCTACTGTCATAACATCCGCTACAGAAATTCCCTTTCCATCTTCATCCCATGCACCTTCAAGTTGGTGAGCAGCAACAGCGCCGCCCCATAAAAAGCCCTTAGGCATAGTGTATCCAGTCATATTCAATACGTCCTTTCTAAAGTAAGCGTTTTCGAAACTCATTCTACAAATTAAAAACTTAATTGTAAAGCTTAAAAGTATAGAATTTTATTTTTATAATAAAACAGTGATAATTATTGCAAACGGTTTCATTATGGAGTATTATACAGGTGTTGTCTGAATTGTTCAGGAACAATATTAGGAGGACAGATACAATAATGACCAAAAGAGATCAGAGTTTAGAACAAAAGAAACATGATATGAGTGTGAGATCTATAAATTTTAGCCGCTATTTAATGATTCGGTATTTTTCTGCGGCGTTCTTATTCACTAATCTCTTTTGGTTAGTTTTTGCAATTTGTTACCAAAATATTGTTGCTTCGATAATTTCGGGATTATTATTTGTTTTATTATTAATAGCTTCAGTAGAGCAGATAAGTAAGTGGAACGTCAGAAATACTGACTTAAAATTTACAAAACTGTATTATCAACTCCAGCTAGGTGCAAATGTAATCTTTGCTATCAGTTGCTATTTACCGTTTGGAAAGACTCTATTTCCTTTTATGGCTACAAACGATGTCGCAAATGTGATCTTTACAATTTTAGTTGTTGGAATATTAGGATCTATTTTGATCTTAAGAAGAATTAGCAACATTCAAAATGGTCGCGACAAATATGCAGGAGCAATTAAGACATTTGAAAGTAATAGACAGTAGGACAAATTGAGGGGGATGTACTATGTCTGACACTGCGCAACCATCATTTAAAGATAAAATGATGAAGGCTTTAGGTAAGTTCTCAGGTTCACGTTTTGTACGTGCAATTATGGGTGCTGGTTATTCTATTATTGCCTTTTCCATCATTGGATCTATGTTTTTGGTCTTAACAGTTTTAACACAAGTTATTACTGCTAAAGGATTTGTAGATTTTTATAACAATACATTTGGACGTTTTAACAATATTTATACTGTTATTTACAACGCCACAATGGGTATTATTGCGATATACTTTGCTGGATCATTCGCTTATAACTATGCCGATATTTATCGCAAAGAAGAAAACTTATTGCTTGATCCATTAAACGCTGTTTTCTTAACTTTAATGGGCCTATTCATTACCGTTCCACAATTAGTTTGGAAGGGCGGCAATACTATTTTTGTTAATATCTTAAAGAAAGATAATGTTGTTGCCGGAGGATATGGTATCTCTGGATCAGGTTTAACAAGAATTGGTGCGACTGGTATTTTTACTGGTTTGATCGTTGCTTGGTTAACTGTTCAAATTTATCGCTTCTGTATTAAACATAATTGGCGTATTAAGATGCCAGCATCTGTTCCATCTGGTGTTGCTAACTCATTTACTGCCTTAATTCCTGGTTTCGTCATTGCAGTAGTTATTGCGGTAATTGATGTAATTTTAATTGTACTTGGTACAGATATTTTCCAACTCCTATTTATCCCATTCTCATTTGTTTCAAATATTGCTAATACCTGGTGGGGAGTATTAATTATCTTCTTCCTGATCCACTTCTTATGGTGGTTTGGTATTCATGGTGCAACCATTATTTCAAGTTTCTATCAAGCCATTGTTTTATCAAATATGGCTGCTAATGCTGCTGGTGCTCACTATGTGTTTGCTGGTGAATTCTCAAACGCCTTTGTAATTATGGGTGGTTCTGGTGCTACCCTTGGTATGGCTCTTTGGATGGCATTTGCTGCTAGATCAAAGCAATTACGAGAACTTGGTAAACTTGAAGCTGTTCCTGCTGTATTTAACATTAACGAACCTTTACTATTTGGTTTGCCAATTGTTTATAACATTAAATTGTTTATTCCATTCTTAGCTGCTCCAATGGTATGTTCAATGACTGCTTATGCTGCAATTGCAACTCACTTAGTTCCTAAGATCATTGTTCAACAACCATGGCCAATTCCTGTAGGTCTTGGTGGTATGATGGCTACTGCTAGTTGGCAAGGTTTCGTTTTAGCCTTGGTCAATGCTATAATTGCTTTCTTGATTTGGTATCCATTTATTAAGCACTATGACAACGAATTGCTTAAGAAGGAACAAGCAGATGCTACTAAAGCATAATTAAAAAAGTATAGACTTTTAAAATCTTCGTAGTTTAAAATATAACTATGAAGATTTTTATTTTAAGGACATAGTAATGAAAAAATATGAATTAGTTGCGGATAAAATAAAAGCTTATATCACCAAAAACAAACTTCATCATGGAGATAAATTACCAACAATTACCGAATTAATGAAAGAATATCAAGTTGGTAAATCTACTATCTTACAGGCGATTACTTTGTTAACTCAACGAGGAATAGTTTATAAAGTTCAAGGTTCTGGCGTTTTTGTCAGACCTACAGGGCGAGATGGTTATATGTCACTTACTGATAACGCCGGGTTTGCTCATGTCTTAAAAGATCCTACTACTGAAGTAATTGAGTTTGCTGAGAAAAGGCCCCCTAAACCTTTATGTGACTATCTGCATTCTGATGAAGTATGTTACTTTATAAAAAGATTGCGCAGACAAGAAGGGAAGCCATTTGTTTTAGAAGAATCGTATTATCCTAAGAGCATTATTCCGTTTATGAGTAGGGAAATTGCTGAAGGATCGATTTTTGACTATATCAAAGATGGTTTAAAGAAAGAAATTCGTTTCTCTGATAAATATATGCGCGTTAGAAAGTTAAGAGCCGATGAAGCAAAATATCTAGAATTAGAAGAAGGAGATCCCTGTTTAGAAGTTTATGATACTTTCTATTTAGCCAATGGGACACCATTTGATAGTTCTAAATTGGTATACAATTATCAAAACTCTAAATTCTATGATCAAAGTTCTGATGATATTATTTAAAAAAATAGTCCTAGTCTCAAAATACAAATTCTTTGAGACTAGGACTATTTTTATTTTGTATAGGCTAAGACATTATTTTTCATTTGCTTTAGTTGTTTTTTTGCGCCTTGCTTTAACTGCCAGTTATAAAACCAGGTACCGATATTAGAATGTTTCTTTTCGTCATAGCTAAGAACATCCTCTTTAAAAACAATCTGACAACCCTGCGGTGTATCAGTTAAATAGTAGCCAATTTTAACATTTATTTTAGGTGACTTAAAAACCGAAACATATTTCTTACCAAATTCATATTCAGTGATTTCGGCATTCACATTTCTTTGTTGATATGTTGTTCCTGCAGCAATTTTAACAGGTAAGTCATTACCACGGGATTTTTTAATTGCTTGAGTAAGTTGCCTATCTAGGTAATTAAAGAAATCTTTTGCTTCGAAGTTTGCTTGTTCTTTGATTGTAATCATTTTGTCTGTCTTTCTCTATCTATTTTGTCAAAAAAATAGAGCCTAGAAAAAGCTAGGTTCTATCTTGTTTTTTAGTCTAAATCTTTTCCATGGGAGGCAATAACTTTTTTATACCAGTTAAAGGAATCCTTAGGATATCTCTTTAAAGATCCATTTCCTTTGTCATCACGATCAACATAAACAAAGCCATAGCGTTTCTTCATTTCACCAGTACCATTTGAGACTAAGTCTATTGCTGACCACATGGTATAACCCATCAAAGGAATACCATCTTCATTAACTGCTTCTTCCATTGATTTGATTTGGGCACGAAGATAGTCAATTCGATAGTCATCATGAACTTTATGATCTTCAGTTAATTCATCGCCCCAACCAAGACCATTTTCAACGATAAAGAGGGGCTTATGGTATCGATCCCAAAGGTCATTTAAGGCAATTCGTAATACATCTGGGTCCGTTGCCCATCCCCAGGCGTTGTAGTCAAGATAAGGGTTCTTAACGCCACCTGCGGAAACATTACCATTAGCTTTTGCGTCTGCTTCTGCTTCATGTGTAGTAAGAACATTAGAAGTGTAGCAAGAAAAGCTTAGAAAGTCTGCTGGATAATTTTCTATTAACTCATAGTCTTCTGGCTTGTCATCAAGTTTGATGCCATCACGTTCATATTGTTTTAAACGATATTCAGGGTAACGACCTCCAGTTTGAACATCTGAGTAAAAGAGCATCTCTTGTTTAGCTTTCATAACTAAAATTTGATCAGCTGGGTCAGCAGTATAAGGATAGTAAGCAGAGTAGGCAAGCATTTGACCTACTTGATTGTTTTGATCGATTTCATGAGCTAGCTTAACTACTTTACTGCTTGCTACAAACTGATTATGAGCTCCTTGAGCACGATTTTGTTCACTACCATCAATTAATCCGCCGCCCATATAAGGAGCCATGTCCATAGCATTAATTTCGTTAAAGGTTAGCCAGTATTTCACTTTTCCTTTATAGTGATTCATTACAATATCAGCATAATGAACAAAGATGTCAATCATTTTTCGGTCTTTCCAGCCCCCAAAACGATTAACTAAAGATAGGGGAGTTTCATAGTGGGAGAGAGTTACTAAAGGCTCAATGCCATATTTAGCACATTCATCAAAGACCTTATCATAGAAGGCTAAGCCTTCTTTATTTGGTTCTTTATCATCGCCGTTTGGTAAGATACGTGACCAATTTAATGATAGACGGAACATATTAAAGCCCATGTCAGCCATATATTTAATATCTTCTTTATAGTGGTGATAGAAGTCTGTTCCCTCATGACTTGGATAGTAATAGTCAGCTAAAGGAGCTGGTTTTGCTCCTTCGGGTAGTTTAAACTCTTTTCCCCAAACCATTGGAGTAGATCCAGTTTTGCCATCAGCAGTTTTCCAGGTGACTTTTCTTGGTTCACTAGCAGAACCATTAGTTAGTACATCAACGGCGTTTAATCCTTTTCCACCGTCTTTATAACCACCTTCATACTGGTTTGCAGCACTAGCACCGCCCCAGTAAAAGTCTTTAGGCATAGAGTAGTTTTTTGTCATATTTTTTCCTTTCTTAATTTGGTTAAATTTATAAAAAAAGTTCTAGAATTGCTCTAGAACTTTTACTTAAAAGCTATTTGTCTCTAAAACGACATAATTTCGTTCATTGTAGCGATTTCGGCTTGTTGAATATTCAACTGGTTGACCATTGTTTAACCAGACAATTTGTTCCAGCTCTAAGATTGGATCGTCTTTTTTGGCTTGAAGATACTGTTGATCCCAATCATCAGCCTTAGTAGCCTTAATTTTACGATAGGCAACGCCAAATTTAAGTTTCAAATTATGATGAAGATAATTATAGATAGAATTATGTAATATATCTTCATTTAAATCTGGAACTAAGTTAACTGGCATAAATGTATGTTCCAGAATCAGAGGTTTACCTTCAAGCCGTCTTAGACGACGAATATTGTAAACTGGATCGCTAGATTTTAATTTTAAGTAATGTTGAACATCTTCATTTGGAAATTCAACATTAAACTCAATGATATCGCTAGTGACCTCATTAGATCCTAGTAGATTAGCTAAACCACTAAAAGCATTTGCTGGTGAATCAAATTTATCTTGAATTGGAATTGGGCCTAAGACAAAAGTGCCGAGACCAGATTCTTTATAAACCAAACCTTTTCTTTGTAGACCATCTAAGGCCTTCTTAACAGTTAAACGGCTTACGTGTAATTCTTCTGCAAGTGTTTTTTGGTCAGGAAGGGGAGTTTGAGGTTTATAGACTCCATCTTCAATTCTTTTTTGTAGAATTCGAGCAACTTTTAAGTACTTTGCTTCAGCAGTCATTACTTTTCAGCCATTTTTTTGTAAACAGCTACTACTTCCTTAGCTAAATCAATAAAAGTAATAGCTGTCATTAAGTGGTCTTGAGCATGAACCATGTAAAGGTCAACTTTTACATGGTTACCTTGTGCTTCTTGGGTCAACATATCAGTTTGAACATTGTGGGCATTTACTAAGCCTTCGTTTGCTTGCTTAATAAACTCATCAGCCTTTTCAAAGTCGCCTTTTTTAGCAGCTTGGATTGCTTGCATAGCAGCAGCCTTTGCATTACCAGCTTGCATAATAATTCCCATTACAACTTGCATGTTATCGCTATTTTCTTGTGCCATAATTTTAATTCTCCTAGATAGTATTTTTAAAATAAAAGATGCTCCTGACAATTATTTATTTTACTATGTCAGCAAGCATCTCCCATAAATTATTTTTGTTTTAATTCTTGAATTCCTTGATCAATTGCTGCATCACAATCAATTGGTAATTGCAGCATCATTTGTCCGTCTACCTCAAGACCTTTAGGGACTTGGATAATACCAGGAAAATGATAGCCATGATGAGCTTTAGTTTCATTATCTAAATAAATAGAAACTTGTCCATCTGCGCTGACACCAATTTTAAAGTGATGACTGTTACGATCAAATTCGTTAACAATTTTTACTTCGTCGTTCATTTAACTATTTATCGCCCATTAATTCTTGAGCAGTTTCAAGAACATGCTCACCATTCATCATACCGTAGTCTTGCATGTTAATAACTGCTAATGGGATGCCTGCTTCATCAGTAATCTTTTTAACACTGTCTTCCATGTATTGAACTTGAGGTCCAAGCATTAATACATCTGGGTGTTCCTTATCAATTTCATCTTGAATACCTGATGCTGCAGTAGCAAAGATCTTGTAGTCCTTACCTTTTTCTTTAGCTGCGTTTTGCATCTTTGATACTAAAAGTGAAGTTGACATACCTGCTGAACAAGCTAACATAATAGTTTTATCTGCCATAATAATTATCTCCTTTGTAAATCTAATTAAGTGTTTTTCAGTGTTTGAGTGTTGATCTATAAATTAAATGTATGCACTTTCATCATTGAAAGCATTTACATTATAGCACGATTTTGATCATAAGTGTTAGTTAATAGCTGAAAAAATTATTTACCTTCAGCTTCGTCCTTCTTAAGCGTTGCAGCTTCTCTTTGGACTAAGATCTTGTCGTACTTTCTAGCAAATGGCCAGTAGATCAAAGTTGAAATAACTAATGTACATGCTTGCCAAATTGCCATCTTCCAGCCACCAATTAGGAAACCGGAGATAACAGCTGGCATTGTCCACGGACAAGCAAAACCATTAAGAGGGGGAACAATACCAGTTCTAATTACGAAGTAAGTTGAGATAGCAACTACAACTGGTGTTAAGAAGAATGGAATTGCTAAGAATGGGTTCATAACAATAGGTAAACCGAATAGGAATGGTTCGTTAATGTTAAAGATACCAGGAACTAATTCAACTTTACCGATTGAACGTAATTGTGCTGATTTAGCAGCAATTAAAATAAAGATAATTAAACCAATAGTGATACCTGAACCAGTCAAGTTAATAAAGTTGTTGTAGAATTCGTTAGTAACAACGTGAGCACCATTGGCAATGGTTAATTTACCAGCTTTGTACAATTGAGCATTATCAAAAGAGTTAGCTTGAAGCATAGGGCCAGCAAGAGAACCAACAATTAAACCACCGTGAACACCAAAGAACCAGAAGAATGGTACTAAGAATCCAATAGCGATGGCACCACCAAGTGAATCAGAGATACCTTGAAGTGGAATTTGAAGAGTTTGGTAGGTCCATTGTAAGAAGTCTGAACCAGTAGTTAACTTAAAGCCTGCGTAAATAAGCATAGTACCAATTAAGATAATTCCTGATGGAATCATAGCAGTAAATTGGTTAGAAACAGCAGCTGGAACTTGTTCAGGTAACTTAATAGTCCAGCCCTTTTTCATAATAGCTGAGTAAATCCAGCCGACTAACAAACCAACAATGATTGCGGCGATCATTCCGTCGCCACCAAGCCAGGTAATGTTGAAGACACCTGTAACTGGTGATTCTAGGAATGTTTGTAAAGCGTGTGGTAACTTATCAATATTTTCAGTTACTGCTTTTGCACTCATTCCACCGTCAATACCTTTAGCCATGGCATTCTTTAATGGACTGTCAATAGTTAAAGTTTGAAGCATTAAGAATGCAGCTAATGAAGTAAGACCGGGTGCTAGTGGTTCATAGCCTTCATTTTTAACATAAATATAGGCAATACCAACTGCTGCCCACATAGCCATGATACTAAAAGTAGTAGTGTAGGCTTGGTTGAAGAATGCACCCCAACCGGAAGCATTAATTGCATTAGCTACGGCTGGAATAGGAATATTTCCTAAAATTAAGAAAATAGATCCAATAAGGATAAATGGTAAAGTATAAATCATACCATTTTGTAAGGCTTGGATAGCCTTAGTATTAACAAATTTCATTACTGGAGGCAGTATGCGTTTATTAACAAACACACTAAAGCCTGATTGTTTTTGTTCGCTCATTATATTTCGTCTCCATTATCTTTTAATACTTTTTGGAACCAATAAAATGATTTCTTTGGAACACGTTTTAAATCTTTTAAGTCATGATTTGAACGGTTGACGTAAACAGCACCATAGCGTTTTTCCATATCGGCATGTGAACTTGGAATATCGATTAATCCCCAACCTAGATAACCTAAAACTTTAGCTCCATCTAAGAACATGGCATCTTTCATAGCCTTAATATGTTCCTCGTGGTAAGCAATACGTTCATCATCTTCGATCATATGCTCACCATCCCACGTTTCTTTTAAGCCGATTCCGTTTTCAATTGGGAAGATTGGAATCTTGTAATGGTTGTACATAGTGGTAATGGCGTTTCTAAAACCAAGTGGATCAATTGTCCAGCCCCAAGCATTTGTCTTGAGATACTTATTTTCTACACCGCCATAATTCATGTAACGGTTAGGAGCAACGTCGGCAGGAATTTTATCAGCTGACACTGTCCAAGAAGAATAGTAACTAAAAGCTAAAAAGTCAGCCTTTGCTTTTTTCATTTCTTCTTTATCATCTTCAGTTATATCCCAATTAATGTTGTGGTCTTTAGCATATTGCAGTACTTCCGGTGAATAACCACGGCCAGTGTCTGCATCATAAATATTGAAATTCAAAAATTCTTGAATTTGTTTTGCTGCCCAAACATCGGTAGATTTTGAAGTTTCAGGATAAATTTGTTGGAAGGCAAGCATTCCGCCGATTTTTACATCATCATATTTTTCATGGATGTAATTAGCCAATCGAATATGACTGATCATGGTGTGGTGAAAGATGGTATACATATCATCTAAAGTTTTGTCACCTTTTTCGTAACCAGAGATGTTAAATACTTCGTCTTGGAAGTAAAGATTATGTTCATTGAAAACAATCCAGTATTTAACTCGGTCTGAAAAATGATCAATCATCTTTTTGCCGAATCTAACAAAAGCATCAACAACATGGCGTGACATAAAACCGTTGTATTCTTTTGCTAGGTGTAGGGGCATGTCAAAGTGATAAAGACAAATCATTGGCTCGATTCCGCGATCAAGCATGGCATCTACTAATTTGTCATAAAATTCAATTCCTTTAGGATTAAAATCCCCGTCTCCTTCGGGACAAACTCTTGACCATGAAATTTGAATACGATACATATTCATATTCATTTCTTTCATTAGGTCTAAATCCTCATCATAACGATGGTATTCATCAATCGCGGTGTGCCAGTCTGTAGTATTTTCTGTAGCAGGTCGTACATCGTAAACTGATAAGCCTTTACCGTCTTCATCCCAGGCACCTTCAGTTTGCATACTTGAAACCGAATTGCCCCAGAAGAAGTCTTTAGGCATTTTGTGCTTATTCATAATATTCCCTCTTTGCAATCGCTTACATATTTTACATGTATAAATATAAACTTATTTTGAGGAAAAGTAAAGCACTTTCATATAAAAATATATACTTTTGTTTAATTAGATAACAAAAAAGGACTGGGATAGTTTCCCCAGTCCTTTTTCATGATGCTTTCAAACACATTTATTTAATAATAAAAAAGTGTCTATATAAAATTTAATGCTCTTTTTCAAAATCTGCAACCGCTCCACGCAAATTTGCTTCATTTTTTAATGTACATATATCCAAAATTGGTTTCACGGTCTCGATATCCATCTTATTTCTTAATTTAGCAATCTCATCATCAAGTAGTGGAACTAATTCGGGATTTTGTGAAATTCCACCACCAATAATAATTTTTTCAGGATCAAAACTGTGTTGAATATTAAAAATTGCAACAGCAAGAGCATGTAGAAACTTTTCACGTTCTTCTTGAGCAATCGGATCATCAGTGTCAGCAAGTTCAAAAACAGTCTTACCATCAAAATCTTTTCCAGTCTTTTTATTGTAGCGCTTGGCCATGGCAACAGGTGAAGCTAGCTCGCTTAACTGCTTGCCATCAATAATCATAAAACCAAATTCACCGCCATAGAGATGGGCACCATGCCAGATTTGATTGTTAATAATGATACTTCCCCCAACGCCGGTACCAATAACTAAAAATGCCATACTACTGCATCCTTTAGCTGCTCCGTCAGCGATTTCGGCAAGAGCTGCGCAGTTTGCATCATTTTCGATACTTACTGGCAAACCAAATCTTTTTTCTAATTCAGGTACGATTTTAAAGTTGTGAATATAAGGTAGGGCACTTGCTCCCTCAATTACTCCGGTAGCTTTATTAACAGCACCAGGAGAAGAAATTGCTACACCATCAATTTTATGATCGGCTTTTATTTCATTAACTGCATCAGTCAATTCCTCATAAAAAGTATCTAAATTATCTGGTGTATCAATCGTAAATATCATTTTTAATTTTTGATTTATCCAGGTAGCGATTTTAATAGTTGTGCCGCCAATATCAATTGCGATTAAGTTCATTAGTATTACCTCTCTTTTTATCTTATCTTTCATGTTAATCATCAACGTAAGCGCTGTCAATAAGTATATATTTTTCCTGAAGTATAACTAATAGTAAATGCTTTGCTATAATTGAAAGTAATTGATATAAAGGGGAAAATACATGAATACACCATCGTCCAGACAAGGAAATTTGACTAGATATATTGTTTATTTGGTCTTATATTTAATTGTAATTGGAGTTAAAAAATTAGCTCTGTTAAATGATCATGTAAATAAAATAGGGTACTTTTTTTTCTTACTTTGTGCCTTGTTTACTTTATATTTTTATATTCGACAATTTAATCGAGAACAACGATTTTTTGAAAAAAAGCCCACGATGCCTTTATTAGCAGATTATGGATTTATAGTTGGTGTATCTATTCTGGTGATTTTAGGACGTGTTTTTGTTTCCTATCTTCAAGCTAAAGGAAGCGTGCCCTTAATGTCTTTTCAAATAATTTATCAAAAGGCTGAATGTAATCTTTTATTTTGGTTTCTTATATTTTCGACTGGTCTTTTGCTACCAGCAATGCAAGTATATTTGACAACAGGTTTTTTCTTTAATTATGGGTTTAGAGCACAGAATATGGTTAGCGGTATAGTTGGCATTATGTGCTCAGGCTTTTTCTATGGAATACTTAATTTTCAAACTTCATTTAGTTTATTTATTCTCAATAGTCTTTACGGGATGCTTTTTGCTTGGTCTTACTTATATTCACAAAGAATCATGATGCCAATTTATTTAGCAATCCTAAATGGAATTTTTATGGTGATTTTAGCCTAACAAAAAACGAGGAACTTCATAAAGTTCCTCGTTTTTTAATATAAGCGGATAGCGTGAATCGAACCCGCATCTTCAGCTTGGGAAGCTGACATTTTACCATTAAACTATACCCGCATAAGCAAAATGATTATATCATTTTGCTAACGATGTGGCAACTGATGTCTGTCTAGGTTATATTCTGACCGGTCAAGTAGAGAAGTAAAGTTTTGAAAGAGCCAACGACGTAATTCAGATGGCTTTAACACTAAGGGCATTCTTTCATGAACTGGAAGCACAGTATCATTAGAAGCAGTAGTGACCATTGAAAAGTCATCCCCTTTATAAATACCAGCAATTAATGCCATCGGTTCATCTTTTGCAGTAAAAGATGAGTGTTCATGATAGGTTTTGTTATTTGATGCAAGGTAAGTTTGCTTACTACTTTCCCAGAATTCATTAGCTAAAATAATGCACCGCTGGCGAGCAAATGAATCATCCCACATTGATGGTTTTTCTTCATAAAAACGCTCTACCCGAGCATTATAAATTACTCGATTCTTTTTAAATGGACTTGGATAGCCCCATTTCTTTTCAACTAACTTTAGTTCGTCATCGCTATATAGCATAACTAAAGATGGAGATTTAGGATAAATTTGAGTAACAGATTCAAATTTGTCTTCAATGTTTTTTGATACAACTAGTGGTAATTCTAAATCAGTTTTTAGATATGTCTTAATTTCTTTAAGCGATGGCATTTCATAATGACTACACATCTCTATTCATCCTTTCTTTATGTAATTTTTCTCTCAATTTAATTTTAGCAACTTTTAGGTAAGTTTAAACAAATAAGGATTTTTGCTAGAATTGGAGGTAAAGCTAAAGATTACAGATATATTGGAGAAAAAATATGACAAAGGAAATTTTATTAACTGGAGATAGACCAACCGGAAAACTTCATATTGGTCACTATATTGGCTCCTTAAAAAACCGTGTAAAATTACAAAATGAAGGTAAATATGACCCTTATATTATGATTGCGGACACTCAAGCACTAACTGATAATGCTAGAGATCCTGAAAAAATTAAGAATAGCTTAATTCAAGTAGCTTTGGACTACTTAGCTGTTGGACTAGATCCTGAAAAGTCTACTATCTATGTGCAATCACAAATCCCTGCTCTTTTTGAATTAACTGCTTATTACATGGATTTGGTAACAGTTGCACGTCTAGAAAGAAATCCAACTGTTAAAACTGAAATTAAGCAAAAGAATTTTAAAGATTCAATTCCAGTTGGTTTCTTAAACTACCCAGTTTCTCAGGCAGCAGACATTACTGCTTTTAAAGCAACAATAATTCCAGTTGGGGATGATCAAGAACCAATGCTTGAACAAACTAGAGAAATTGTTCGTACTTTTAATAGAGTTTATAACACTGATATTTTAGTTGAACCAAAGGGTTACTTCCCACCAAAGGGACAAGGTAGACTTCCAGGTTTAGATGGAAATGCAAAAATGTCTAAATCACTTGGAAATGCAATTTACTTGTCCGATGATGCAAAGACTGTACAAAAGAAAGTTATGTCAATGTACACGGATCCAAACCATATTCATGTTGAAGATCCTGGTCAAGTAGAGGGTAATACTGTCTTTACTTATCTTGATGTTTTTGCACCAGATAAAGATAAGGTGGCTGAACTTAAGGAACAATATCAAAAAGGTGGCTTAGGGGACGTTAAAATTAAACGCTACTTGAATAAGGTTCTTGAAGAAGAACTTGGGCTAATTAGAGAGCGTAGAGAGAAGTTTGCTCAAGATCCAGATGCTGTATACGAAATGTTACTAGAGGGATCAAAAAAGGCAAATGAAGTTGCTAACCAAACTTTGCAAGAAGTTAGAGAAGCAATTGGTTTAAATTATTTTGATAGATTAAATAAATAATTTAAAGAGGGTAAGACTGATGACGAGAGACAGGATTCCGTGGAAGCAATATTTTATGATGCAGGCGTTAGTTATTGCACAGCGCTCAACTTGTGATCGTGCCCTAGTGGGAAGTGTCCTAGTTAAGGACGACCGGATGATTGCCACTGGCTATAATGGAAGTGTTTCTGGACAACCCCATTGTGATGACGTTGGTCATTTAATGGTTGATGGACACTGTGTTAGAACTATTCACTCGGAAATGAATGCCTTAATCCAGTGTGCTAAAAACGGCATTTCAACTGAAGGTACTGAAATCTATGTGACTTATTTTCCTTGCTTTAATTGCAGCAAATGCCTAGTTCAGGCTGGTATTAAGAAGATTAATTATTATTATGATTATCATGATAATCCGCTCGCACTCAAGTTGCTGCGTGAAAAGGGTGTGGCGATTGAACAAGTAATGCTAGATCATAAATATGTTCAAAGCTTAGCTGACAGGTTAGAGAAGGCGGATAATGAAAAATAAGTTTATCAGTTTTGGAATACTCCTAATTTCCTTTTTACTCTTTACTGCTAGCACAACTTCTTTTATTAGTGATCCGCAAAATTTATTTAATAACCAAACTAAAGAGTTAGTAACTCAAAAAAATAAAGAGTATCAAAAAATAAAAAACAAACCTGAGATTCGGCTTTTAAGTCTAAAAAATAGTAATGATATAAATAAAATTAGGCCGATGAAAAATCAGGTAATTATTGTAGCCGCATTACAAAATAAAAGAAAAAATGTTCAAATTCTTGTTGGTAAAAATTACCAAGATGTTTTGACACAAAATAAGTGTAGCAACATTATTCGATATGCAGGCGATAAATTAAGAAGTGAGAAAAAATCAAGCTTCAACTCAGGAATTCGATTAGTTTTTAATGCCTGTGCAACTTTAATTGCCCAAAAAGATAAGTTATCTTATGATAAAAATTCTTTGACGCAAGAAGAGTTACAAAAAATTGATCATCCACAAAGTGTAAGTTTAGTTTGGGGATTAGTGATTGCAGCTTTAATTAGTTTTGGATTAGTTTTATTCAAAAGCACGCGAAAGCCACATTAGGGCTTGACTAAAAGCTAGTTAGCCGTTAAAGTATCAATAGAAATTAAATATTAGAGCAAATAAACTGTTAGGTGAGACTCCTACGTGAACACATGCTGTCGCCCAGCAACATCCAGAGATGCCAACGGGTCAAACAGGGATCGTCGATATAAGGCCCTCCCCAGCCAGCTAGTTATATTTTTATAACCTTACGTCACGTAGTGTTAAAACTGAACGACGAGTATAAAAATCGCTTGGATTTAAGCCGATGCAGTTTTTGCATCGGCTTTTTGTTTGTTTGCTAGGTTCTTAAGAAAGGATGTTGAAGATGTTAAAAATCAACACTTCCGGCAAAAGACATACTACAGACACCAAGCTGGTGCGCCGGATTGCATGCGAAGATAAATTTGCAACACTGCAACGATTAAAAACCTCAATTAGTGGCCTTCAAACTAAAGATGCGAGGCAACGCTTAGCAAAAAATGGTCCTAACGAAATTGTAAATAAACCTAAAAATACTAGACTTCAATTTTTATGTGAAGCATTTATGACGCCTTTTACAAGTATTCTTTTAGGCTTAGCAATTGTATCTATTATGCTTAACTATAAATTAAAAGTTCATAATTTAGATACACCTGTTTTAATTATTTTAGTTTTAGCTATTTCTGGAATATTAAGTTTCATTCAAAATATCAAAATTAGAGCGGCTATTCAAAATTTACTACATAAAATATCACCCACTACTAAAGTTATGCGCGACTGCATGCCACAAGAGTTGGCAACTAAAGAGTTAGTGGCTGGGGATATTATCTTGTTACAAGCTGGAGAAGTGGTTCCGGCAGATGTAAGAATTTTAAAGAATAATAATATAATTTGTTCAGCCGATTTCTTTATGGATGAAGATAATCCAGTATATAAGAGTGAAATTACTTCTTTAGGTCAGAGAAACAATCATGGTTATGTAGACTATGCCAATATTTTATACGCAGGTACCAGAATTATCTCTGGTTCTGGAGTTGGAGTAGTATTTGCGACTGGAAAAGAGACTATTTTTGGAAAATTATCTCAAAATATTTCCAAGATGGAATTAAAGAAGCACGTGTTTAATTTAGATACCAGAAATTTAACAAGAGTATTTTTAATTCTAGCTGCAGTTATTGTTCCTTTGTTTTTAGTAATTAGTAGTATGATGCATGGCAACTGGGAAAATACTTTAGTATTTGCTCTTGCAGTAGTTGTCGGATTAACCTCTGATGCAGTTCCTATTTCTATCACTAGCCAATTACTAAAAAATTCAATTCACCATCCGAGTAATAGCATGGTAATGAAAAAACAAAATCAATCTAACTAGGAATTTCTAAAAAGAAATTCCTTTTTTGGTACACAAATTTATGTAGGCATGCTATGTTATACTAGCAGTTAAAAGACTTATGAGAGGAAGAATAAAGATGGCTGAAAAGAAAACTTTCTATATTACTACACCTATTTACTATCCATCTGGAAAATTAACTATCGGTAATGCATACACTACTATTGCTGCTGATACCATGACTCGTTATAAAAAATCTCGCGGTTTTGATACATTCTTCTTAACTGGAACTGATGAACATGGACTTAAGATTGAGCAAAAAGCTGAAGCACAAGGAATTAAACCACAAGAATTTGTAGATAAAATGGCTGATTCCTATAAGGACCTATGGAAAATGTTAGACGTTTCCTATGATCGCTTCATTAGAACAACTGATGAAGATCACGTTAAAGCTGTACAAAAGATTTTTGAAAGATTATTAAAACAAGGAGATATTTACTTAGGTGAGTACACTGGTTGGTATTCTGTAGAAGATGAAGAATACTTCACTGAATCACAACTTGCTGAAGTATATAAAGATGATGATGGCAATGTGATTGGCGGAAAGGCTCCATCAGGACATGAAGTACGTTTAGTTAAGGAACCATCATACTTCTTCAGAATGAGTAAATATGCTGATCGCTTACTTCAATACTACAAGGATCACCCAGACTTTATTTTGCCTCACTCTCGTGAGAAAGAAATGGTAAATAACTTTATTAAGCCAGGCTTAGAAGACTTATCTGTCACTCGTACGACTGTTGATTGGGGAATTCCTGTGCCTAGTGATCCTAAGCATGTTGTTTATGTTTGGATTGATGCTCTTTCTAACTATATTACTGCTCTTGGATATGGTTCAGATAATGATGCATTATTTAAGAAATATTGGCCAGCTGACGTACATTTAGTTGGTAAGGAAATTGTTCGCTTCCACACTATTTATTGGCCAATTATGTTAATGGCACTTGATCTTCCTCTTCCAAAGCAAATCTTTGGGCATGGCTGGGTATTAATGAGAGACGGTAAAATGTCTAAATCAAAGGGTAATGCCGTTTACCCAGAAATGATTGTTAAACGTTATGGCTTAGATGCTCTTCGTTATTACTTGATGCGTGCAATTCCATTTGGTTCAGATGGTATTTTTACTCCGGAAGATTTTGTTGAAAGAGTTAACTTTGATTTGGCTAATGACTTAGGTAACTTGTTAAATAGAACTGTTTCAATGATTAATCAATATCAAGATGGCCAAGTTGCTCCAGTTGCTTCAGAACAGGATGAATTTGCAAAAGATTTAATTAAAACAGCTAATGAAACAATTGCTGAATATCAAAAACAAATGGATGCCCTCCACTTCTCTCAAGCTTTAGATAGTGTTTGGAAGCTCATTTCTCGTGCAAATAAATATATTGATAAAACTACACCTTGGACGTTAAACAAAGAGGGCAAGAGTGAAGAACTATCTAAAGTAATGACTAACTTGGCTGAAAGTTTACGTTTAATTGCAATTTTAATTGCACCAGTTATGACGCAGAGCCCAGTTAAGATGTTTGAACAACTCGGACTTGACTGGAAGAATGATGATCAAAAGAAACTTGATTTTGGCGGCTTTGACTGGAACATTAAGGTAACAGAAAAGCCGACGCCAATCTTCCCACGACTTAAAAATGATGTTGAAGTTAAGTACATTAAGGAAGAAATGAAGAAGGCTAAGCCAAAGAAGAAGACTAGAAGTCAACAAAAAGAAGAAAAACACATTACAATTGATGATTTTGACAAAGTCAAAATTCAAGTAGGTCAAATTTTATCCGTTGAGCCAGTAAAGGGATCAAGTAAATTATTAATGTTTAAACTTGATTTTGGTGATGGAAACGAACGTCAAATTTTAAGTGGTATTCGTAAGTTTTATCCAGATGCAAGTGAACTTTTAGATAAAAAGGTCCTTGCAGTTACTAACTTAAAGCCACGTAAGATGCTAGGACATGAAAGTCAAGGTATGCTTTTATCTAGTGAAAAGGATGGCAAGGTTAAGTTAGCTATTGTTGGCGATGAACATGAGGTTGGAGCTGAATTAGGCTAATGGAGATTTTTGATTCGCATACACACTTAAATGATGCACCTTTTCGCGGAAAAGAAGACATTTATCTTGAACGAGCTAAAGAATTAGGTGTTGTGAAAAGTGCGGTTGCTGGACAAGATCCTGAATTAAACGAACGTGCGATTGACTTGAGTCAAAGATTCGATAACTTATATGCTATTGTTGGCTATTGCCCGGATGTTGCTAAAGACTATGATCAAAAAGCTGAGGATAAGCTAGTTGAGCAACTAAAAGAACCTAAAACTGTCGCTTTAGGAGAAATTGGACTAGATTATTATTGGGATGAATCCCCGAGAGAGGTACAACGCAAAGTTTTTGCGCGACAACTTGATTTGGCTCATAGTTTGAAAATGCCTGTTAATATTCATACTCGAGATGCTTTTGAAGATACTTATCAAGTTTTGAAAGATAGTCATGTCGGTGAATATGGTGGGATAATTCATAATTTCAATGGTGATCCGGAATGGCTCAATAAGTTTCTTGACTTAGGGATGATGGTTTCATTTTCTGGTGTGGTTTCTTTTACTAAAGCAGTTGATGTTCATGCTTCAGCTAAGGTTGTGCCGTGGGACAAATTTTTAATTGAAACTGATGCTCCATATTTAACACCGAAGCCATACCGTGGAAAACAAAATGAAACAGGATATGTGCGTTATGTAGCTGAAGCAATTGCCGATTTGCGTGGAAGCTCTGTTGAAGAAGTAGCCAAGCATACATTTGAGAATACGATGAGGGCATATGGAATCAGAAAATAAAAAACAATTTAATGCTGTAATAGTTGTTGAAGGTCGAGATGATACCAAACGTCTAAAACAATTTTTTCCTGGAATTGAAACTATTGAAACCAATGGTTCAGAGGTATCTGAACAAACTTTAGCTGAAATAAAGAAACTTTCGCAAACTAGAGAAATAATTATTTTTACTGACCCAGATTATAATGGCGAAAGGATTCGACGTTTAGTTACCCAAGCAGCTCCTCAGGCTAAGCAAGCTTTTATTACACGCAAAGAAGGAGAACCAACTAAGCGTGGAAATAGTTTAGGAGTTGAACACGCTTCAAAAGAAGCTTTGATTCGTGCTTTAAGTGATTTGCATGAAGTTAAACCGATAGAAAGTGATATCACTAAGGAAAAGTACGATGAGTTAGGTTTAGGAATGAGCTCGGGTGCTCGTCTTTTACGTGAGAAGGTTGGGATTAAGCTAGGAATTGGATATGGAAATAGTAAACAATTTTATAAACGCTTAAAGATGTTTGGAATTACTTATGATGAATTAAAGAGGGCAGTTGAAGATGTCAAATAGTATGCCGATTGCAAGTCCAGTTAGAACTCAAGCAATTGTTAATCGCTATTTTATGCATGCGAAAAAGAATTTAGGTCAAAACTTTTTAGTAGATTTACCAGCAATTAAAGGAATTGTTGAAGCAGCAGATATTCAGCCAGGAGACCAAGTTATTGAAATTGGACCTGGAATTGGTTCATTAACTGAACAACTTCTTTTAGCTGGAGCCAAAGTTTTGGCTTATGAGGTTGATCAAGATTTACCAGAAATCTTAAACAATGAATTGCCACAAAAAATTGATGGTGAAGAATTGAAAGATCGGTTTAAGTTAGTAATGAAAGATGTATTGAAAGCTAACTTTGTAGAGGATAATGATGGCTTTCTTGATTTAAGTAAATCAGTTAAGATTGTTGCTAATTTACCTTACTACATTACAACTCCAATTATTTTTAATCTGATTAAGAGTGATTTAGATTTTTCAAGTTTAACCTTAATGATGCAAAAAGAAGTTGCTGAACGGTTAGTTGCTAAGCCTAAAACAAAGGAATATGGTCCCTTGTCTATTGCAGTGCAAAGCCGGATGAATGTTCGCTTAGCCGAAGAAGTAAAGAGCACATCTTTCATGCCAAGACCTAAAGTTGATTCCGCGGTTGTTGTCTTAACGCCACTTCTTGAAAAGCCTGACATTAATGATTATGCATTCTTCGATCATGTAGTGAAAATGTGTTTTGCTCAACGTCGTAAAACTTTAGCTAATAATTTGAAGACTTTAATTAAAGATAAAGATGAACGCGAGAAATTAATTAATGATCTAGGGTTAGATGTTAGAGTTCGTCCGGAAGAATTAACTCTAAATCAATTTGTTCAGTTGGCACATCTTCTAAAAGATCGGCAAGCATAAAACGGTTACAAATTACAGACTTGAAAAAATATTAAATTTTTGATAAAATGAATCCAAGCAAAGGAGTGACGTCCAGTGCCAACAACACTAATGGCAATTAAACAAAGTTTGGATTCTCATTTGGGTGAAAACTTAGTAGTAGTAGCTCAAGCAGGAAGAAAAAAAGTAACCCGTCGTAAAGGTAGATTAACTAAGACTTATCGGGCTGTATTTGTTGTAGATCTTGACCAAGATCAAAATAATTTTGAACGAGTATCTTATAGTTATACCGATTTATTAACCAAAAACATTGAACTTGAGTTTGATGAAATGTAGTCGACAATAGAATATTACGAACAATCACTAGTATTTCACTTAAAATGCTAGTGATTTTTCTTTATATAGAGTATATTTAAACGTAGAAATCTATTTAATGTTTAGGAAGGTAAAAGCATGAAACGTTCAGAAAGATTAGTTGATATGGTTAAGTATCTTTTGGCTCGCCCTCATACTTTGATTGCATTACCATTTTTTGCAGATCGCTATGGTGCAGCAAAATCTTCAATTTCAGAAGATTTGGCAATTTTACGTCAAACTTTAGCCAACGATCAAAATGGAATTTTAGAAACTGTAGCGGGAGCAGCAGGTGGAGTAAGATACATTCCTTTTGTAGGAAAAAAAGAAGCTACAGACTATCTTCATGATTTAGCTGACCGTATTGAAGATCCTGATCGTATTTTACCCGGTAATTTTGTTTACTTATCCGATATTTTAGGTTCGCCGCAAGATTTACGTCAAATTGGACAACTGATTGCTACCAAATATGCCTACAGTAATATTGACTATGTAATGACGATTGAGACTAAAGGAATTGCTCTTGCACAAGCAGTAAGTCGTTTCTTAAATGTGCCATTTGTAATGGTTAGAAGACGTCCTAAAATTACTGAAGGATCAACAATTTCAGTTAATTATGTTGCTTCTTCAAGTGAACGAGTTGAAAAAATGGAGTTGGCCAAAAGACTCCTCCCAGAAGGAAGTAATGTACTAATTGTCGATGACTTCATGAAAGGTGGAGGCACTTTAACTGGGATGGAAGAACTAGTTAAAGAATTTAAAGGTACTGTTGCCGGTATGTGTGTACTTTGCGAAACAAAGTATGCCTCTCAAAAAGTAGTTGATGACTACCAATCTTTAATTAAAATCACTGAAGTTGACAGGGATAAGAAACTAATCAAAGTACGACCAGGTAATTTCTTAGAGCAGACAGACTTCAATCGTTTCCCAAAATGATATACTGATAGATAGCTTAAATACAATATTGAGGGGATATTAAATTCATGAATAAATATGTTGTTATCTTAGCTGCTGGAAAAGGTACCCGTATGAAGTCAAAACTTTACAAGGTATTACATAAGGTTTGCGGAAAAACTATGGTAAAACATGTCGTTGATGCCGCAAAGGGAACTAATCCAGATAAGATTATCACCGTTGTTGGTAATGGCGCAGAGAGTGTTAAAGATGTATTAGCAAATCAGTCAGAATTTGCTTTCCAAGAAAAACAATTGGGAACTGGAGATGCAGTTTTAGCAGCAAATGATCTATTAGAGAATTTAGAGGGATCAACTTTAGTTGCTACTGGGGATACTCCATTATTTACAGCCGAAACCTTTAATAACTTATTTAAAAAACACGAAGAGAGCGGAAATAGTGCAACTGTTTTGACCGCAAAAGCTCCAAATCCATTTGGCTATGGACGTATCATTCGTGACGAAGATGGAAATGTTCTGAGAATTGTTGAACAAAAAGATGGTACTCCAGAAGAGTTAGCTGTTGATGAAATTAATACTGGTGTTTTTTGTTTTGACAATAAAGAATTATTTAAAGCTCTAAAACAAGTAGGTAACGACAACGCTCAAGGTGAATACTATCTAACTGATGTTTTAGAAATTATGCGCAAGGCTGGTCACAAGGTTGGTGCATATGAAATGCCAGACTTTAGTGAAAGTCTAGGGGTTAACGACCGAATAGCTCTTGCTCAAGCAACTAAAATTATGCAAAGAAGAATCAATGAGGAACACATGAGAAATGGTGTATCATTTATTGATCCTGATACTGCATATATTGATAGCGATGTTAAAATTGGCAACGATACTGTTATCGAAGGAAATGTTGTTATTAAGGGTAAAACCGAAATTGGTAGTAACTGCTATATTACTAATAGTTCAAGAATCATTGACTCTAAGATCGGCAACAATGTAACTATCACTTCTTCAACTCTTCAAGAAGCTCAAATGGATGATAATACTGACATTGGTCCTAACTCGCACCTTCGTCCAAAGGCAGTAATTCGCAAGGGTGCGCATATTGGTAACTTTGTTGAAATTAAGAAGGCTGAAATTGGAGAAAATACTAAGGTAGGACACTTAACTTATGTTGGGGATGCAACTTTAGGTAAAGATATTAATATTGGCTGCGGAACTATTTTCTCTAACTACGATGGCGTTAAGAAATTCCATACTAATGTTGGTGATCATTCATTCATTGGTGCAGGTGCTACGATTATTGCTCCAGTTAATATTGCCGATCATGCATTTGTTGCAGCAGATTCTACAATTACTAAAGATGTTGAGAAGTACGATATGGCAATTGCTAGAGGTAGACAAACTAATAAACCAAATTATTGGCACAAATTACCTTTGGCAAAAGACAAAGAATGGGAATAAATTTAAAAGAAGTTGTTAAATACAACTTCTTTTTTTGCTATTTACAAGCGTAACAAGCATTTTTTTGCTATTATTAAATGTGGAATTGTAATTTTTCGGTGGAGGAAATTATGTCTCAATTAGACAAAGAAATTAAAATTTTTGCGCTCAACTCTAATAAGCCGTTAGCAGAAAAAATTGCTGATAAGGTGGGAGTTAAGCTTGGTAAGTCTGATGTTAAACGTTTCAGCGATGGTGAAATTCAAATTAACATCGATGAGTCAGTTCGTGGTAAAGATGTTTATTTAGTGCAATCAACCTCAGCTCCAGTAAATGATAATTTAATGGAATTGTTGATCATGATTGATGCTGTTAAGCGTGCTTCAGCTAGAAGTGTTAACTTAGTAATGCCTTACTACGGATATGCACGTCAAGATAGAAAAACTCGTGCTCGTGAACCAATTACAGCTAAGTTAGTAGCTGATATGTTGCAAAAAGCTGGTGCTGATCGAGTACTTTCACTTGATTTACATGCCCCACAAATTCAAGGCTTCTTTGATATTCCTGTTGATAATTTAATGGGAGCACCTCTTCTTGCGGACTACTTCTTGAGTCATGATTTAGAAAAAGATGCCGTTGTAGTTTCTCCTGATCATGGTGGTGTAACTAGAGCAAGAAAGCTAGCAGAATTCCTTAAGACTCCAATTGCAATTGTGGATAAGCGCCGTCCAAAGGCAAATGTTGCTGAAGTTATGAACATTATTGGAGATGTAAAAGGCAAGCGTGCCATTATTATTGATGATATGATCGATACTGCTGGTACTATTACTTTAGCATCTCAAGCTTTAATGGATGCTGGTGCAACTGAAGTTTATGCTTCAGCTACCCATGCTGTTTTATCAGGTCCCGCAATTGAACGTTTGAATAATTCACCAATTAAGAAATTGATCTTAACTGATTCAATTAACCAACCTGAAGAAAAAGATTTATCTAAGGCTGAAATTGTTTCTGTTGGACCATTAATGGGTGAAGCAATTAAATTGATTCAAGAGCATAAACCAGTTAGTCCACTATTTAATACTCGTTTTCAATCACATAATTAAGTAATAAAAACCAATATCTATCTACTTAGGTATTGGTTTTTTTGTCCTATAAAAGCTATACCTTTATTTTAAAAATAGAAAAAGCGTTTACATATCTCGGATAATTAAGGTAGTATTAAACTATACAGTTTTGAAGAAGGAACTATGAGAATATGACTACTTTATCTGATGTAGCAAAAAAAGCTAGTGTATCTAAGATGACAGTATCGCGGGTTATTAATCATCCGCAACAGGTGACGCCAGAATTAAGAAAAATTGTGGAAAAAGCAATGGAGCAATTGAATTATCATCCCAATTCAATTGCGAGTGCTTTAGCTCATAATCGGACTAATGTGGTTAAATTGGTAATTTTAGAAGATATTGATACAACCGAGCCATACTATATGAATCTACTTTTTGGGATTGCTAAAGGACTAAGCAAAAAACACTACGCAATTCAATTAGCCACAGACAGGAATGTTGGCGGAGGAGACGGCTATATTATAACTGGTGGGCGAGCAACGGATGCAGAATGGTTAGATCAATTAGATAAACCTTTTGTTTTATTTGGAGAAAATCGTTATGGCTATGATTTTATTGATACAGATAACAAATTAGGTGAACAGCTGGCTACACAGTATGCACTTAATAAAAATTATCAATCAATTGTTTTCATTGGAATTGATGAAAAAGAGCCTTTTGAATATTCAAGAGAAGCCGGCTATATCAATACACTTCAGAAACATAATATGATTCCAAAAATTTTTCGAATTCAAAACCATAGTAGTCTGGCTGAAAAATTAATTATTGATAATTGGAGAAAATTCGCACCAAATACATGCTTTATTTGTGCTAGTGATCGAATTGCAGTCGGAGTAGTACGAGCTATACAAAGAAAGAATGGAAATATTCCTCGGGATTTTGGTGTGATTGGTTTTGACGGAGTCTTTTTAGATCAAGTCTCAAATCCAAAACTCACTACCGTTAAGCAAAATTTATTTAAGCTCGGTGAGCTTTTAGCTGAGATGATTCTGCAAAAAATTAAACAAGATGGAGCTCAGCAGGGTGAAGTCTTGATTGAACCAGAACTAATAAAAAGTGAATCTACAAGAAATTAGGAAGCTGTTTAGACAGCTTCCTTTTTTGATACCGGTAACATATAAAATATATTGTAAGCGCTTATAATAATTGCTTAAAATAAAATTCATGGAGGATGTGTATTATGAGACATTGGTATGATCAAGCAATTATTTATCAAATATATCCTAAGTCTTTTCAAGATTCTAATAATGACGGTATTGGTGACTTAAATGGAATAAGAAAGAGAATACCGTATTTAAAGGAATTAGGAATCAATGCTGTTTGGCTAAATCCAATTTTTGTTTCTCCACAAGTGGATAATGGCTATGATGTATCAAATTATTTTGCTATTGATCCAAAGATGGGAACAATGGAGGATATGGAAAACTTAATTAAAGAGATGCATGAGGCTGGTATTCATGTAATTATGGACTTTGTATTGAACCATACTTCTGATCAGCATCCCTGGTTTCAAGATGCTATAAAAAATCCAGAAAGTATATATCGTGACTATTATATTTTTGCTGGAGAAAACAATCAGCGTCCAAATAATTGGGGAAGTTTTTTCGGAGGAAGTGTTTGGGAAAAGGATCCTGCAGGAACTGGACAATTTTATTTCCATCTTTTTGATAAAAGAATGCCTGATTTGAATTGGAAGAATCCCGAAGTTAGACATGCAATGACCGAGATTGCAAAATATTGGTTGGAAAAGGGTATTGATGGATTAAGACTGGATGCCTTTATTCATATTGCAAAAGCCGATCTAAGACAGAATTTTCCGGTTAATAGTAAAGATGAAGAGCCAGTAATTGCAGAACCATTTTTTGCTAATTTACCACAAGTTCAAAAATGGATGCGACTGTTTTGTGAGGAAATAAAGCAAGATTATCCTGATGCATTGCTTTTAGGAGAAGCAGCAAGTGCAAATGTGAATTTGGCTGTGGATTATACAAATAAGAATAATCATTTAATGGATAGCGTAATTACTTTTAGATATTTTACTGAAGATCAAAGTAAGATCGATCCTAGTTTTTTGAGTAATTATCAACCTAAGCCCTTAGATTGGGTTAAATTTAAACAAAATCAGACTATTTGGCAACAGACCTTAAGTGGAATTTCTAAACCTACTCTTTATTGGAATAATCATGATATGGCAAGGCTGGCAACTAGGATTGCTAAAAATGATATTCAAGCAAGAAGTTTAGCAATGCTGATGTACTTACAGTGCGGTATTCCAATCATTTATTATGGTGAAGAGCTGGGGATGAAAAATTTACAGTTTGAAGATATAAATGATTTTAAAGATGATACTGTAAAAGAGTTTGTGACGAGCGCAGAAAAAGCAGGTAAGACTTCAAAAGAAGCATTGTTAATGGCAAGCAAAACCCATAAGCTTCCTGCTCGAGGTCCAATGCCATGGGATAACGAAAGAAATAATGGCTTTACAGAGAAAGAGCCTTGGATTAAAGGCAGGAAGCTTGATAAGGTAAATGTAGCTGATGAAATAGCAGATGATAGTAGTATGTTTAACTTTTACAAAAAGCTTATTAGCTTGAAGAAAGAACAACTATTTCAAGAGGGTAATTATTATTTATGGCCAACGTCAAATGGGAGCTATGTCTATGAGCGTAATTTAAAAGACAAAAAAGCACTTATTGCTGTTTCTTTGAGTCAAGAACCGATTGAAATTGAAGTAGGAAAAGAATTTAGTAGCGAAAGGTTATCGGCTGGCAAATATGATTTAATGGCAGGAAAATTACGATTAGAACCATATGCCGGAGTAGTATTAGAAAATTAAAAAGATTGAGGGATAAAATATGCAACTTGCAGCTTTAAAACATAGAACTGAAAGTGAAGATTGTTTTGTTATTGATCATTCACACGTTAAAATTAGACTTTATACAGCAAAAGATGATGTGGAAAAAGTAATTGTTCATTACACGGATAACTATCTCCCACCAAAACAAGCTAAAGAACTTGAAATGGAGAAAATAGGTAGTGGTCAAGTTAATGATTACTGGGGAGCAACCTTAACTGCTCCATATCACCGAATTAAATATACTTTTGAAGTGATTGGCAAAGATGGAAGTCATGTGCTCTTCGGTGATCGTAGTATTGAAAAATTTAGCGATAAAAAGTTAAGAGAAGATGGAATGTATTTTAAAGTTCCGTACTTCCATGATATTGATCGCATCAAGACTCCAAAATGGCTTAAAGACATTGTTTGGTATCAAATTTTTCCGGAGCGTTTTGCTAATGGCGATAAAAGTAATGACCCAGCAAATGTTAAAGAATGGAATCCAGAAGATCATCCAGGCAGAGAAGATTTTTATGGTGGAGACTTACAGGGAGTTTTAGATCATCTAGATGATCTACAGAAATTAGGGGTTACGGGATTATATTTCTGCCCAATTTTTAAGGCAAGTTCTAATCATAAATATGACACAATTGATTATTTACAAGTAGATCCAGCTTTTGGAGACAAGGATTTATTTGCAAAAGTAGTTAATGAAGCACATAAGCGTGGGATGAAAGTGATGCTTGATGCTGTATTTAATCACTTAGGTGATCAATCAATGCAGTGGCAAGATGTAGTTAAAAATGGCGAAAAATCACGCTTTAAAGATTGGTTCCACATTAATTCATATCCTGTTGAACCATATCGGGACCCAAGTAAAGGTGAAAAAAATCCACCATATGAAACTTTTGCCTTCGAAAAACATATGCCTAAATTAAATACGGCTAACCCAGAAGTACAGGACTTTTTATTAGAAATTGCGACCTACTGGGTAAAATATTTTGATATTGATGCTTGGCGGCTAGATGTTGCAAATGAAGTTGACCACCATTTCTGGAAGAGATTCCATGATGAATTAGTTAAAATAAAGCCTGATTTTTATATTGTTGGGGAAATATGGCATTCAGCTCGTCCATGGCTTCAGGGAGATCAATTTACAGGTGTCATGAATTATCCATATACTTTACAAATTGAAGATCATTTCTTCAAGCATAAAATGGATGCTAAAGACCTAAGTGAACACTTAACTGATCAGCTAATGATGTATCCTGATATGGTTGACCAGGCTATGATGAATATGCTTGATTCCCATGATACGGCTAGAATTTTAACTTTAGCAAAAGACAATCAAGATTTAGCTTTACAAGCAGTTGCGTATGAATTTGTTCAACCTGGAGTGCCATGTATTTACTATGGAACAGAGATGGGAATGAGCGGCGATAATGATCCGGATTGTCGCAAACCAATGGATTGTCGCAAGCTCGAAGGACCAGTATGGCAAAGAGTCCATGAATTAGTGAAATTCAGACTTGATCATAGCGATACTTTGAATAAAGGTACTGTTAAGTTAACGGTAACAGAAAAAGGTCTCTTAAAAGTTGAACGAACAGGCAAAGAAATAATAAAGGCCTACTATAATACCAGTAAACATAATGTAGAAATTGATAAAACAGCAGCTCTTAGTCAGAATTATAAAGCGGGAGTGTTAGCGCCAGATGGCTTTTTGATTGAGGTTAAAGCTTAATATATGAAGAATAAAAAGCAGCAATGAGATGCTGCTTTTTTTCTTATAATTTTTTGATACCGGTAACATGAAAACAAACATTGTTAAGCGCTTTCAATAATTAGATAATAGATTTGTAAATAAAAAGACTTCACGAAAGTGATGGAGAATGATAATGAAGAGAATTTTTGAGGTTGATCCTTGGAAAGTAACAACACATGAATTTTCCAAGGAAGATAAAAGGTTACAAGAAAGTATTACAGCAATTGGTAACGACTATATGGGAATGAGAGGAAACTTTGAGGAGGGTTACTCTGGTGACACACTTCAAGGAACATACTTAGCAGGTGTGTGGTTCCCAGATAAGACAGTTGTTGGTTGGTGGAAGAATGGATACCCAAAGTACTTTGGTAAGACACCAAATGCTCCAAGTTTTATTGGAATTGGGATCACCGTCAACGGTGAAAAAATTGATTTAGCCAAAGTGAAATTTAGTGATTTTGAATTATCACTTGATATGCATCAAGGACTTCTTTCAAGAAGTTTTATCTATGAAGGTAAAGATGTCAAAGTTAAATTTGAATTTGAACGTTTTCTCCATATTGTACAAAAAGAAGCTGCTTTAATTAAGGTAAAAGCGACAGTACTTAAAGGAGAGGCCAAGATTGATTTTGATTCCACTTTAGATGGAACAGTTGTTAATGAAGATAGCAACTACGATGAACGCTTCTGGATTCCACTTGGTGAGAATAAGGATACAAAAACTATCCAAGTAAAAACTAAGCCTAATCCATATGAAGTGCCTCAATTTACAGTTTTACTTAAAGAATCTTTACGTCACAATGGTGAAATAATTCAAACTGAAGTTTCTACTAAAGAAGCGAAGTTAAGCGAAAAATTTACAGTTGAATTAAGTGAAGGACAAAGCTACGAACTTGAAAAAGACGTTATTGTTGTAACAAGTAGAGATGTTGAAGAAAAAGATCAAGCAAGTATTGCTGAAGATTTAATGAATAAGCTTCAATCAAAGAGCTTTGAAGAAAACTTAGCCGATCATACAGCTACTTGGAAGAAGCGCTGGGAAACTAGTGATGTTGAAATTGCAGGCGATGCAGCTGCACAACAAGGTATTCGTTTTAACATTGTTCAATTATTCATGACTTACTACGGTGAGGATGAAAGATTGAATGTAGGACCAAAAGGATTTACTGGTGAAAAATATGGTGGAGCAACTTACTGGGATACAGAAGCATTTATTGTTCCGATGTATCTTGCCATTACTAAGCCAGATGTTACAAAGGCACTTCTTCAATATCGTCATAATCAATTGCCAGGTGCATATCACAATGCTAAGGAACAAGGCCTTCCAGGAGCCTTGTTCCCAATGGTAACTTTCAATGGTATTGAGTGTCATAACGAATGGGAAATTACTTTTGAAGAAATCCACAGAAATGCTGATATTCCACATGCAATTGCTATGTATACCGAATATACCGGCGATGATAGCTATGTTAAGAATGAAGGTATGGATGTCTTAGTTGGAACTGCAAGATTTTGGGCAGCTCGAGTTCATTGGTCTAAATGGCGTAATAAGTATGTGATGCATGGCGTTACCGGACCAAATGAATATGAAAATAATGTCAATAACAACTGGTTTACTAGTACCATGGCAAGATGGCTTCTGAAATATACGCTAGAGCGTTTACCTCTTGCAACTAAGGAAGCCCAAGAAAGAGTTCATGTTACTGAAGAAGAAAAAGAAAAATGGCAAGACATTGTTGATAAGATCTATCTTCCAGAAGATAAAGAGTTAGGGATTTTCTTACAACAAGATGATTTTCTTGATAAAGAGATTCGTCCAGTAAGTGAAATTGAAGATCAACGTCCTATTAACCAGAATTGGTCTTGGGATAAAATCTTAAGATCACCATTTATTAAGCAGGCTGATGTTTTGCAAGGTATCTATTTCTTCCCAGAAAACTATACGAAGGATCAAAAGGAAAAGAACTTTGATTTCTATGAACCGTTAACTGTTCATGAAAGTTCCCTTTCTCCTTCAATTCACTCAGTTTTAGCTGCTGAATTAGGAAAGAAAGATAAGGCGGTTGAACTGTATGAAAGAACTGCAAGACTTGATTTAGATAATTACAACAATGATACAGTAGATGGTTTACACATTACTTCTATGAGTGGATCATGGCTAGCAATTGTTCAAGGTTTTGCTGGGATGCGTTATGACCATGACCAGTTAAAATTTAAGCCATTTATTCCTGATAACTGGGATCATTACAGCTTTAAGATTAATTACCGTGGTCGTTTGATTAAAGTCTATGTTGATCATCAAGAAACTAAGATCACCTTACTTAAGGGTAAAGAATTAGAAATTCTTGTGAATGACAAGAAAATAACACTTAAAGAAGGTGAAACCGAATGCTTAAAGGACTAATTTTTGACTTGGATGGTGTTTTAACAAATTCAGCTGTCTATCACCTGACTGCTTGGAATAACTTAGCTAAGGAATTAGGAATTAACTTAACTAATGAACAGCTTGATAGCTTAAGGGGTATTTCAAGAATGGATTCTTTAAATCTAATTTTGAAATATGGCAATCAAGAAGATAAGTATTCTGAAGCAGAAAAAGAAAAATTTGCTGCTGAAAAGAATACTAAGTTTGTTGAACAAGTTGAAAAAATGACGCCAGAGGATATTTTGCCCGGTATTCCTGAATTGCTTAGCGATGCAAAGAATCAAAATTTAAAAATGATTATTGCTTCTGCCTCAAAAAATGCTCCTAAGATTTTAACTAAATTAGGAATTATGGATGAATTTGACGGCATTGTTGATCCAGCAACGCTTCATCGTGGAAAACCAGATCCAGAAATTTATGAAAAAGCACAAGAATTGGCTGGTCTGAACGCGGACGAAGTAATTAGTTTTGAAGATGCTCAAGCAGGTGTTCAATCAATTAAAAGTGCTGGTCAATTTGCGGTTGGAATTGGGGATAAAGAAGTCTTGAAAGAGGCTGATTATATTGTTCCAACTACTAAAGAATTAAAACTTTCAGAAATTGAATCAGTTTTTAATAAAAAATAAGAGGGAAGTAGGGAAAGAGAATGGTTGAAGTAGATTTAAACCATATCTATAAAAAGTACGAAGGAAATGATAAATATTCAGTTAATGACTTTGATTTACATATCAAAGATAAGGAATTTATCGTTTTTGTTGGACCATCTGGTTGTGGTAAATCAACTACTTTGAGAATGGTTGCTGGGCTAGAAGATATTTCTAAAGGTACTTTGGAAATTGATCATAAGGTGATGAATGATGTTGCACCTAAAGATAGAGACATTGCGATGGTTTTCCAAAACTATGCTTTGTACCCACATATGTCAATTTATGACAACATGGCCTTTGGATTAAAGCTTCGTCATTATAAAAAAGATGAAATTGATAAACGTGTAAAGCATGCGGCAGATATTTTAGGCTTATCTGAATATCTTGATAAAAAGCCAGCTGAATTATCTGGTGGTCAAAGACAGCGTGTTGCCTTAGGACGAGCAATTGTCCGGGATGCGCCAATTTTCTTAATGGATGAACCTTTATCAAACTTGGATGCAAAATTGCGTGTCACAATGCGTGCTGAAATTGCTAAGTTACATCAAAATTTGGGAACTACTACGATTTACGTTACTCACGATCAAACTGAAGCGATGACTTTAGCCGATCGAGTAGTAGTTATGTCAGTTGGTAAGGTTCAACAAATTGGTACACCTCTAGAGGTTTACAATACACCGGTAAATATGTTTGTTGCTGGTTTTATCGGATCTCCTCAAATGAACTTCTTTAATGTTCACTTTAAAGGAAATCGAATTAGCGATGGAAAAGGTCTAGATATCGAAATCCCTGAAGGTAAAGCAAAGATGCTTAAAGAAAAGGGATATGACGATAAAGATTTAGTATTTGGTATCCGTCCAGAAGATATTCATTCAGAGGAAGCATTCCTTGAAACTTGGCCTAACCAAATTGTTGAATCAACTGTTGTTGTTTCAGAATTGCTTGGTTCAACTATTCAGCTTTATCAAAAAGTAGATGGAACAGAATTTGTAGCCATTGTAAATGCCCGTGATTACCATACTCCAGGCGATAAAGTAAGAATGGGGTTTGATGTGAATAAAGCCCACTTCTTCGATAAAGATACAACGAATGCAATTCGTTAACTTGCAGGAGAGGACGCTTCTGCAAAATATTAATAAGTTTACAACGAGTGTGAAATTTGGTTCACGGTTGTAATAAGTATTCAGCCAGTCATGGCTAGGAGGAAATATCATGAAGTTATGGAAAAAATTGGCTTTAAGTAGTGTTGTAGCTCTATCAGCTATTTCATTAACAGCTTGTAGTAACAACTCTAATTCAAATGAATCAAAGAGCTCAAACAAACAATTAACTCTTTGGGTAGATACTGCTCGTGTTAGTTGGTATAAGGGCGTGGTAAAGGACTTTGAAAAAGAACACCCTAATATTAAAGTTAAGGTTACTCAAAACCCTAATGGTTCAGCTAATGCTAAAACTGATGTTGCTAAAGATCCTTCAAAAGCTGCCGATGTGTTTGGTGTTCCAAATGACCAATTAGGTCAAATGGCAGATTCAGGTTACATTAACCCATTGTCACCATCTGACACTAAAGACATTAAGAAGAATTCTGTTCCAGAAGCATACAAAGGTGTTGAATGGAAAGGCAAGCTTTACGCATATCCATATTCTGAACAAGCTCAGACTGTTTACTATGACAAGTCTAAGCTTTCACCAGAAGATGTTAAATCTTGGAAGACTATGACCTCTAAAGGTGTAGTTGCAACTGACTTCACTAATGCTTATGTAATGTGGCCAGTAATGTTCTCTGCAGGTACAAAGTTATTTGGTAATAGCGGAGAAGATGTAAAAGGCTCTACTATGGATTCACAAAATGGTGTAAACGCAATGAAGTGGTATGCAGAACAAAAGAGTAATAAAGGCGTTATGCAAACTTCAAATGCACTTAACCAATTGAAGAAGGGCAATGCTCAAGCTATCTTAGATGGTCCATGGAACGCAGCTAATATTAAGAAGATTTTAGGTAAGAACTTAGGAGTTGCTCCATATCCAACTATTGAAGTGGGCGGTAAGACTGCTCAAATGGAAGCTTTCCTAGGTATTGAATGTTTCGCTGTTAACTCACATACTTCTAATGCTAAGAATGCAGCGATTTTAGCTAAATACTTATCTAACAAAGAAAACCAATTAATTGTTCACAAGAATGCTGGTGAAATTCCTGTAAACAAGGCAGCTCAAAATACTGCAGAGGTTAAGAATGATCCAGTTGCTAAAGCTGTAATTCAAATGGCTCAACCAGGCTACTCAGTTCTTCAACCTAAATTGCCACAAATGTCAATCTTCTGGAACGACTCAGCTCCATTAATTAGCGGTGCTTACGACGGCAAGATTAAGCCATCTCAATACAAGAGTAAGCTTGCTAAATTACAAAAGAAGATTTCTAAAGAAGAGTAATCTTGAAAAAAACATAAGCAAAGGTTTGATTAATTATGTTTAAGAAAAAACATGCTACGCCTGCAGTTACCTTAAAAGAAACATGGAAAGATGGAGATGCAGTAACTAAATTATCATTCTTCATTATGGGCTTAAATGCTATTAAACATCGGCAATGGGTAAAAGGATTTTCACTTTTATTTGCTGAAATTGTATTTTTAGTTTGGTTCTTTTTAAGTGGAATTCATTCAATTGCTGGTTTAAGTAACTTAGGTGCAATAAAGAGTAAACGCGTTGTATTTGATAAAGCTCAAGGAGTATATGTTACTCAGCAGCCAGATAATTCTGTTTTAATTCTATTATTTGGTATTTTAGCTTTCTTCATTGTTGCTGGTTTTATATATCTATATATCATTAATTTGAAATCTAATAAGCATACTTTCTTATTAGAAAAGAGACATGAACATATTCCAACTAACCGTGAAGAAATTGCATCTTTGTTTGACCAAAGATTGCATGCAACTTTGATGACAATTCCAATTGTTTTAATAATTTTATTTACAGTTTTGCCAACAGTCTTCATGATTTCAATGGCATTTACTAACTATGATCGTCAACACTCAGTTGGATTTTCCTGGACTGGTTTTCAAGCATTTGGAAACGTGTTAAGTGGTGATTTAGCAGGTACCTTCTTCCCAGTTTTAGGTTGGACCTTAATTTGGGCTGTTGCTGCTACAGCTACTACTTTCTTCTTTGGTGTCTTACTCGCTCTTTTGATTGAATCTAAGGGAATTAAGCATAAGAACTTATGGAGAACAATTTTCGTAATTGTTTATGCTGTACCACAATTTGTTTCTTTATTAATGATGGCGCAATTCCTTGACTATCAAGGGCCATTAAACACCTTACTTATGAATTGGGGATGGATTAGCCACCCAATTCACTTCATTGATAATCAGGCTAGTCCTCTTGTTGCTAGAATTACAGTTATTGTGGTTAACATGTGGATTGGTATCCCAGTTTCAATGTTAACTTCAACAGCCATTATTCAAAACTTACCACAAGATCAAATTGAAGCTGCTCGTATTGACGGGGCAAGTCCAGTACAAATTTTCAACCACATTACATTCCCTCAAATTTTATTCGTAATGTCTCCAGCTTTGATTCAACAATTTATTGGTAACATCAACAACTTCAATGTTATCTACTTGCTGACTGGTGGTGCACCAATGAACAATAACTACAATGGTGCTGGTTCAACAGACTTGCTTGTAACTTGGCTCTATAACTTAACATTTGGTCAAGAGCAACGCTACAATGCATCCGCTGTTTTGGGTATCTTGATCTTTATCATTAGTGCTACATTCTCACTAATTGCATATCGTCATACTAATGCGTACAAGGAGGGCTAAAAATGAAGTCTTATCATAATCAAAGAAGAATTGCTTTAATTTTTAGATATGTTCTATTAGCTATCCTAGCCGTATTATGGATTTTCCCAATTATTTGGATCATTTTAGCAAGTTTTTCATACAACAACACAGGATTTGTATCTACAATTTGGCCAGAAAAATTTACTTGGCAAAATTATGTTGGTATTCTTACTAGTTCACAATATCCATTTGTAAATTGGGTGTTAAATACACTATTTGTCGCTGTAGTTTCAGCAACATTATCAACGTTTGTAACTATCGGAGTTGCTTACGTATTATCAAGATTACGTTTCCGCTTCCGTAAGCCATTCTTACAAATTGCTTTGGTATTAGGAATGTTCCCAGGTTTCATGTCTATGATTGCCTTGTACTACATTCTAAAGGCTTTAAACATGCTAAATATTGGTGGATTAATCTTAGTTTATGTTGGTGGTGCCGGCCTTGGTTTCTACATTGCTAAAGGGTTCTTTGACACCATGCCACGAGCAATTGATGAAGCTGCTGAAATTGATGGTGCAACTAAGTGGCAAGTGTTTACTCACATTGGATTACCACTTTCAAAGCCAATGATTGTTTATACTGCACTTACTTCGTTCATGGCTCCATGGGTAGACTTTATTTTCTCAGGTATTATCCTCTCTACCTCAGGAAATCCGAAAACCTACACTGTTGCCTATGGACTGTACAACATGGTTCACTCGGCAAAGGGTACGATGGCTCAATTCTTTACTCAGTTCATTGCCGGATGTGTAATCATTGCGATCCCAATTACAATTTTGTTCATTGTAATGCAAAAATTCTATGTTAATGGAATCACAGCAGGTGCTGATAAAGGTTAATCAAATTAAAGTTTATGTGAAAAAAGTGTCCTGTTTAACAGGGCACTTTTTTATTTGTTTGAAGGAGAAAAATATGAAACCTTGGTGGAAAAAAGCGGTCGTTTATCAGGTTTATCCTAAGTCATTTCAAGATAGTAATGGAGATGGAATTGGAGATATTCCAGGAATCATTTCGCGATTAGGATATTTAGAAAAACTAGGAATTGATGCTATTTGGTTATCACCCGTTTACTTATCTCCTGGTGTAGATAATGGCTATGATATCTCTGATTATCAAAAAATAGACCCACAATACGGAACAATGGATGACATGGATAATCTGATTAGAGAAGCTAGAAAACATCATATACGCATTATTATGGACCTTGTCGTTAACCATACATCTGACCAGCATCCTTGGTTCATTGAAGCAAGAAAAAGTAAGGAGAATCCATACAGAGATTTCTATATTTGGCGTGATCCGGTAGAGGGCCATGCACCTAATGAGTTGAAATCTGCTTTTTCTGGTTCAGCTTGGAAGTTTGATGAAAAAACTGGTCAATATTACTTACACTTCTTTGCAGATCAACAGCCAGATCTTAATTGGAAGAACCCAAAATTAAGAAATAAAATCTATGAAATGATGAATTATTGGATCGATAAGGGAATTGGCGGCTTTAGGATGGATGTGATTGAACTTATCGGAAAAGATCCCGATAAAAAGATTCGTGAGAATGGTCCAATGCTTCATCCATATTTAAAAGAGATGAATGAGAATACTTTTGCCGGTAAAGAATTAATGACAGTGGGTGAAACATGGAACTCTACTCCAAAGATTGCTGCAGAATATTCAGATCCAGCTCGTCATGAATTATCGATGGTATTTCAATTTGAAAATCAAAGCTTAGATCAGCAAGAAGGAAAAGAAAAATGGGATTTACGTCCGCTTGATTTAGGTGAATTGAAAAAAGTTCTAGTTAAATGGCAAACTGAAATTGATTTTGACCATGCATGGAACAGTCTTTTTTGGGAAAATCATGATATTCCGCGAGTTATTTCACGGTGGGGAAATGATAAAGAATATCGAGTTCAAAGTGCAAAAATGTTTGCGATTATACTGCATTTAATGCATGGGACACCTTACATCTATAATGGTGAAGAAATTGGGATGACCAATTGCCCTGTTAATTCAATTGATGAAGTAGAAGATATTGAAAGTATCAATATGTATCGCGAAAGAATTGAAAAAGGCTACAGTAAGGACGAATTAATTAAAGCAATTAATACTAAAGGTCGAGATAATGCACGACGTCCAATGCAGTGGTCAAATGGAGAAAATGCTGACTTTACTACAGGAACACCGTGGCTAAAATTAAACCCAAACTACAAGACCATTAACGTTAAAGAAGCCTTAGAAGATCCAAATTCTATTTTTTACACCTATCAAAAATTAATTAGATTTCGTCATGAAAATTCTGTTGTAGTGGATGGAGATTTTGAACTTGTTGAAAATACTAGTGATAATATTTTGGCCTTTTGGCGAAAACTAGAAGATGAAAAGTGGTTAATAGTCTCTAACCTGTCTGGTGAAGAACAAAATCTAAATTTAGATATTTCTTTTAAAAAGGTTTTGATTAGTAACTATGAAAAACGAGACAGTTTAAAAGATATGGTTTTAAAACCTTATGAAGCTTTTGCAGTTAAGGCATAGTAAAAGACGCATTGAATTTTATCAATGCGTCTTTAATTTATTTCTTTTTATTTGGACGTCGTAAGTAACGTAAAGTATTATTTCGAATATATTTTTGAAATTCTTGATAAATTGGATCAAAAATTTGAGGTTCATCAGTTTCTTTAACCATTACTTTTGGAAAGAAGAAACGTTCATCTCCTTGGAGAGTTCCATTTAAGGATTTAACGAGTGGGCTCAATTCAGATAGTTCGACTAAGCTACCATCAGCTTGCATGATTTCAATTGGACTGTGAGCATTTTTTCCAGTTGGCTTATACGCGTCATATGGCTCATCAAAAGCTGAATTGGTAGCAGTGTAGTAATTAGGATCAAAGCCAGCTTGTTTAATAAGATTCTTTAGTTTTGGCAGTAAACTCCTAGTATCTTCATTGATTTTGACACTTTCAAGGGGATGACGGTATAAGTAACGATTTGAAAGATCAGATAAAATTTGATCCCCTGAGTTGGTCCAGAGCAAGAAATTAGTTTCCATTACGCCATCATCTAACTTAAGGTAATCCTCAATAGTCCATTTTCCGTTTAAAAATGCTTCTAGTTGAGGAGTAACTTGAAGTTTGCCTTCTTCATAGATGATTTGAGCTCTTTCAAGTAAGTGATGTAAGATAACTTCCATTGAACGATTGACACGGTGAAAGTAAACTTGTTGATACATTTGGTAACGGCTAATAATGTAATCTTCGACTGAGTGAATTCCTTTATCTGTAAAGCAGATACCATCACGATATGGACGGATTACTTCTAAAATTCTCGTTAAATCAAAGCTTCCGTAAGTAACACCAGTGAAATAAGCGTCGCGTAATAAATAATCCATTCTATCTGCGTCTGCTTGACTTGAAATTAGTTTGACTACCTGAGGATTAGGGTAGGTTTTAGCAATAACACTAGCTACTAATTCTGGAAAATTAGGACTTACTTTTCTTAAGGCTTGATTAACTTCAGTATTTTTATCGGTAATAATCTGTTGGCCCATTTTTTCATGATTAGTACCAAATAGATGCTCAAAAGTATGAGAATAAGGGCCATGACCGATATCATGAAGTAAAGCTGCACATTCTGCTAAGAGTCTTTCATCTGGATTCCATAATCCATCGCCTGGTTCTTTACTTACATACTTTTCTTCAAAGATATCACAAATTCTTCGAGTTAATTCATAAACACCTAGGTTATGTTCAAAACGCGTATGAGTTGCTCCTTGAAAAACGTAAGATGCCGGTCCTAATTGCTTAATTCGGCGTAAACGTTGGAATTCCTTTGAATTAATGATATCTAAAATAACTTGATCTTTAACATGAATATAATTGTGAACTGGATCTCTTAATACTTTTTCATGATCTAGCTTTTTACTTTGAAATTTTTCCATTTTTCTTATACTATTTTCTCGGATAATAAAATAAATTTGCTAACGTATAATCAATTTGATTATAACAATAATGCTACTTTAAGGCTATCTTGGCGTGAATGAAGGTGAAAATATGAGCAAGAAAGTTGAGATTAAAATTACTAGTAAAATTCATCAGGAAGATGAATCAGCCGTTTTTGAAAGAGATGGCTTAGGATCAATTGAAAAAGTTGGCGAAGATTGGCGCATAAAATATAGGGAAAAAAATAAAGAGGGCGATGTTGAAGTAAAATTATTAATTAAGCCAAATGAGCTTGTAATGCAACGAGGAGACGCTAAAGGTGATCATACGCTAATGAAATTTGAGCCAGGAGAAAAAAGAAAATGCAAGGTTGTAGCTTCTGGTAAGCAAATGAATTTAGAGTCTTTGACTAATAAATTGAATTTTTCTGAAATTTCTCCAGGAAAGATGCAACTAAAAGTTGAATATGATCTCTTTTCTGGTCTATACTTAGTAGGTAACTATGCAATAAAGATTGATATAATAGAATAGATCTTTAGCAAATTTAGATAAATTGATTACGTGAAAGGACGTGCCACTGTGGGGTTAGATGATTTTCAAGGCCAAAATAAAGACGAATTGTCAATGATCGAAGTTGCTCGTACAATTTTACAAGATAGCGGCAAGCGAATGGCCTTTGCTGATATCGTTAACGCCGTCCAGAACTTTCTGGGTAAGAGTGACGAAGAAATTCGTGAGCGTTTGCCACAATTTTACACTGATATGAACACTGATGGTGAATTCATTTCAATGGGTGATAATGTTTGGGCATTGCGTTCTTGGTTCCCATATGAATCTGTTGATGAAGAAGTAAACCATCCAGAAGATGAAGAAGATGTACCACGTAAGAAACACCATAAGAAAGTTAATGCTTTCATTGGTGATTCTGACGATGATGATATTATCGACTACGATTCAGATGATCCAGAAGATGAAGATTTGGATGTTGACGAAGAAGATACTAATGAAGACGACTACTCAGATGATGATCTTGATGATGCCGATGACAATGAATTAGATGATGGTATTGAAGGCCAATTATCTGAACTTCATCAAGATGATCTTGATGACGATGATGAGTAAAGTACTTGACGGAAAGCAAATTTCCCTTTAGTATTTTGTATGGGCACTCTATGTGCAATTAAGCTCCCATGTATTTGGGAGCTTTTTTTTGATTTTAACAGAGAATAAAAGAAAAGAGAGGAAGCACGGCATGACAAAGTATATTTTTGTGACTGGTGGAGTTGTTTCATCACTAGGTAAGGGGATTTCAGCTTCAAGTTTAGGACGTTTACTTAAAAATCGTGGCTTAAAAGTTACCATGCAAAAGTTTGATCCTTACATTAATATCGATCCAGGTACAATGAATCCATATCAACATGGGGAAGTTTATGTTACCGATGATGGTACAGAAGCTGACCTTGACTTGGGTCACTATGAAAGAATTGTTGATGTTAGAACAAGTAAATATTCTAATGTTACTACTGGTAAAATTTATCAAGAAGTGCTTGATAAAGAACGTCGCGGTGACTATCATGGTGCAACTGTGCAAGTAATTCCGCATATTACGGACATGATTAAGAAAAAAATCATGCGTGCTGCCTTAACAACCGATTCAGATGTCATTATTTCTGAAATTGGTGGTACCGTAGGTGATATCGAGTCTACTCCATTTATGGAAGCAATTCGCCAAATGCGTCGTGAAGTTGGTGAAGAAAATGTAATGTATATTCACTGTACATTAGTACCTTATCTTCATGCTGCTCACGAAATGAAAACTAAGCCAACACAACATTCAGTTGCCGAACTTAGAAGTATTGGTATTCAACCAAATATGCTTGTTTTAAGAGCTGAGAAACCAATTGCTCAAGAGTTAAAAAATAAGATTTCTACCTTTACTGATGTTCCAGTAGACTGCATTATTGAATCTATTGATGCTCCTTCACTTTTTGATTTACCACTTGCTTTTCAAGCTCAAGGTATGGATCAAAAGGTTTGCGACTTTTTACACTTGGAGAGTCCAAAGCCAGAAGCAGATATGGAAGTTTGGAAGAAATTAGATGAACGTGCAAAGAACTTAAAGCACGAAACTACCATTACCTTAGTAGGTAAGTATGTAGAACTTGAAGATGCATATATTTCTGTTACTGATGCATTGCAACACGCTGGCTACTTATATGACACTAAAATTAAGGTAAATAAGGTTCAAGCAGAAGACATTACTGAAGACAATATTGCAGAAATTATGAAGGATTCAGATGGATTAATTGTACCTGGTGGTTTTGGTACACGTGGTCTTGAAGGTATGATTACTTCAATTGAATATGCCCGTGAACACGATATCCCATTTTTAGGAATCTGCTTAGGTATGCAAATGGCAAGCGTTGAATTTGCCAGAAATGTACTCGGCTTAAAAGATGCTAATAGTGCAGAAGCTAATCCAGACACTAAGAATAATATTATTGATATTATGGCTGACAAGCGTGATGAAGAAAATATTGGTGGTACGCTTCGTTTAGGTCTATACCCAGCAGCTTTAAAGAAGGGCACTAAGACCCGTGAAGCATATGATGACCAAGATGTAATTCAAGAAAGACACCGTCACCGTTATGAATTCAATAATGAATATCGTGAAGCATTTGAAAAGGCAGGCATGGTCTTCTCTGGTGTTTCTCCAGATAATCATTTAGTAGAAATTATTGAAATTCCAAATAAAAAATTCTTTATCGCAGCTCAATATCATCCAGAATTTTTAAGTCGTCCACAAAGACCAGAAGGATTATTTAAAGCATTTATTGGTGCAGCAAGTGGTCTTCCAGCACAACATTTTAACTAGACTTTAAAAATTAAATTTCGGTAACAAGAGAGCCATAATCCTCGGCTTCTCTTGTTTTTTTTGAGTTTTTCATTTAATATATTTTGTGATACATTTGGGTATTACAAATAGAGAAAAGGATTGTTTCCCCAATGAAACAGATGATTATTCATGGTGGAAAGCCCCTGAAGGGCGACGTATGGATCGGCGGTGCTAAGAATTCCACTGTAGCATTGATTCCAGCGTCAATACTTTCGCGGACTCCTGTTACCCTAGAAGGGGTTCCGCGAATTGCTGATGTAGATAATTTGATGGATCTACTTAGTGAAATGGATGTAAAGTGTGATTTTCATGAAACTACTTTACGAATAAATCCGGATAACATTAAGCGTAGTCCCCTTCCAGCAGGAAAGATTAAGAGCTTGAGAGCTTCTTATTACTTTATGGGTGCATTATTAGGTCGCTTTGGTAAAGCTGTGGTGGGCTTTCCAGGCGGAGATGATATTGGCCCTCGTCCTATTGATCAGCATATTAAAGGCTTTGAAGCATTAGGTGCAACTGTTGAGAATGAAAACGATCAAATTATCATTACAGCTCCTAAAACTGGGCTTCGTGGTGCAAAAATTCATTTAAAGATGCCTTCTGTAGGCGCAACAATGAATATAATTATGGCTAGCGTAATGGCAAAGGGCCAAACTATTATTGAAAATGCGGCTAAGGAACCGGAAATTATTGATTTAGCTACATTTTTGAATAATATGGGCGCTGTTATTCGTGGTGCAGGTACTGAAGTGATTCGAATTGAAGGAGTAGAGGAATTAAAAGCACAAACTCCTCATACTATTATTCCTGATCGAATTGAAGCTGGAACATATGTGGCTCTAGCTGCCTGCATAGGAAATGGTATTAGAATTCATAATATTATCGAAGAACACCTAGATTCTTACTTGGCTAAAGTAGAAGAAATGGGTGTAGTAATTGATGCTGATGAAGATTCACTTTATGTTTATCCAGCAGGTGACTTGAAAATGATTCAAGTTAGAACTGACGTATATCCTGGATTTGCGACTGATTTACAGCAGCCAATTACTCCACTTCTTTTAACAGCTAAGAGCGGTGAAGGCGTAGTAATTGATCAAATATATCCTAAGCGTGTTGGTCATATTCCTGAACTTCAGAAGATGGGTGCTAATATTCAAGTAGAAGATAATATTATCTTAGTTCATCCAACTCATCATTTGCATGGAGCACATGTTAGTGCTGGTGAAATTAGAGCAGGAGCTTGTTTGATGCTTGCTGGCTTAATGGCAGGTGGTGAAACTATCATTTCAAATGCAGGAAACATTTTGCGTGGCTATGATAGAATTGAACAAAAGTTGCGTCAACTAGGTGCAGAGGTATCTGTGATTGATGTTTAATTAAAATAGAACATTAAAAAAGGGCTTGGAATCTCCAAGTCCTTTTTTATTGGTTTTAAGAAAATATTTTTATTTAGCTTTGTACTTCAATTTTTTCTGGGGCAGCAGGAATATGTTGCTCTTCTAAGCCAGATTTTCCTTTAAATAGTAAATTGAGAATCGTAGCACTTAAGCTTGCTACAACAATACCATTTCCAAGGAATAATTGAATAGTTTCTGGTAAAGCTTGGAAAACTTGTGGATAAACAGTAACACCTAATCCGAGACCAATTGAAATAGCTACGATTAGGATATTACGAGTATCCTCAAAGTCTACTCTCTTTAGCATTCTCATTCCTTGGACGGCAATCATTGTAAACATCACAAGCATAGCGCCGCCTAAGACAGAGTCAGGGATGATAGTTACTAGAGCACCAAATTTAGGGAGTAGTCCCATTAACATTAAAAATCCTGATGCCCAGTAAATTGGTCTTTTTGTGGTAATACCTGATAATTCCAGTAAACCTACATTTTGTGAAAAAGTAGTGTAGGGGAATGTGTTAAAGATTCCGCCCAGGATCTGTGCGAGCCCTTCAGCACGATAACCCTTTTTAAGGTCATCACTAGTGATGTCTTTGTGGAGTAAATCGCCAATAGCAAAGAATACTCCGGTAGATTCTACCATTGAAACGAGAGCAATGATAATCATTGTTAAACTGGATGACCACTCAAACTGTGGCATTCCAAAGTAAAAAGGTTGAGGTAAGTGGAACCAAGAAGCTTGAGCAACTGGAGTAAGTGAAACCATACCAAGAGTACTGGCAATTAATGTTCCTGCAATTAATCCCACTAAAACAGCGATGGATTTGATAAATCCTTTGCCCCAAACTTGAAGGACAAGAATAATTGCTACAGTTATAAAGCCAGTTAAAAGATTTTTAGGATCACCGAAGTTTTTAGCTGTAGAATTGCCCCCACCAAGATTTTGAATAGAAACCGGAATTAAGGAAAGTCCAATTACTGTAATTAAGCTTCCCGTTACAACTGGTGGAAAGAGCTTTTTGATTTTAGAAAAATAGCCTGCTACTAAAAATACGAAAATCCCCGCTACGATGATTGCACCATACATAGTACCAATGGTGAATTTTTTCCCAATCATTTGAAGAGGAGCTACAGCTTGAATAGCACACCCTAAAACAACAGGTAGGCCAATTCCAAAATAACGATTACGTAGAAGCTGGAGAGCAGTTGCTAAACCACACATGAAAATGTCGATTGAAACTAGATAAGTCATCTGAGTGGAGTTGAATTTCAAGGCAGTTCCAATTAAAAGGGGAACGGCAATTGCTCCCGAATACATTGCGAGTAAATGTTGTAGACCTAGTAAAGCAGCTTTTTTGTGGTTAACTTGTGTGTGCTTCATTTATTCTTCTCCTACAAAATGCACTTGATTGTTTTCAAAATCAGAAATTCTAGCTAAGGCTTCAAGACGGTAGCCATGATCTTTAACCCATTCGCTGCCACCTTGGAATTCTTTAGCTACAACTACACCAACACCAGCTACAGTTGCATTTGCTTGATCTGCAATATTAAGCATCCCTTTAACAGCTTCTCCATGGGCTAAGAAGTCATCAATAATTAATAAGTGATCGTCACTGCTCAAGAATTTTTTTTCAACACAAATTTTATTATTAACTTTTTTAGTGTAAGAAAATACTTCTGCCCAATAAACAGCATCATTAAGAGTTGAAGGTTTTTTCTTTCTCGCAAAAACCATTGGAACTCCTAACTGATATGCAGCCATAATACCAGGAGCAATTCCTGAAGCTTCACAAGTAAGAACTTTAGTAATTTCTTCGTTTTCGAATAAACGCTTAAATTCCTTACCGACTTCCATCATAAGTTGCGGATCGACTTGATGATTTAGAAAAGAGTTAATTTTTAAAACATTGCCATCTAATACTTCTCCATCTTTACGAATCCGTTCCTCAAGTAATTTCAATTTTATCCTCCTGCAAAAAAAGACTTCTTCTACCCGTAAATTAGGGTAAAAGAAGTCCTTTGTAGTGCTACTTATGACATCGATTACCTATAGTCCAGAATTAATTGGTTCCGGGTAGAAACTGTCGACCTTATTACGACGATATATAGATATTTTGATATCTAGAGTGTAGCAGAATAATTTTCCGAACACAAGGCCTCTTTTTTTGATGTATTATTCTGAAATTGAAAAGAAAGGATTGCCTCAAGAATTCCATATGCAATTCCAGCAAGTGGCCAAATAATCCAGCTTTGGCTCCAATTCTTGCTAATGAAACTATAAGCAAGATAGATAAAAGAAATAGTCATCCAATAAATAGTGGCATATTTTTCAATTATTTTTTTGCTGGCCTTTTTCTCAGTAGTATAGTCTTCTATTTGCAAAATAATATTAAAACTATCACGAGCAATATTAGTTTTGACTAAGAAAAAGACACCAATTCCTATAAGAAAAATCGTAGCAGTTGAAAGACCAGTCATTAGGTCATCAATTCGGCTATTTGAAAGAGAACCAATAAATAAAGAGCCAGTCATAAGTGGAATAGCAGATAAAATACAAAAAGTAATGCCAATAATCTTTAGAACTAGGTGTTGATTTTCATATTCTTTACTTAATTTAAGAACTTGCTCTTTTGTTTCTTCAGAAAGATTACATTCTTAATACTCGAAATTTTCGTGAACTTTTAGCCAGTGATTTCCTGCAATAAAGAGAGCCACAGCGGCTGCAACTAGAAGTATTAGAACAATTACATCAATTCCTGTTGCAAAATTAATCGATGAAGTTAAGATATCTAATCTTGTTAGTCTGATTAAGATTAATAAAGTAATTGGTGAGAAAATACATAGCATGACGCCAATAGCAATCAACGTAGAACTGCGCTTCCTAGCAGATAAGAAATCTTGAACCGAAGATGGAGATAAGTATTTTGTTTGAGATATAGGTATCACCTCTTTTGTATATAAAAATTGAATAGTATAGTTTTACTTCAATTTTTATATACAAATTATCAAAGCGCTATTTTGATGCTTGTGAAGTTAAAAAATAAATTAATGATTGACCAATTGAATTTTTCTTAGTAAAGTTTCTAGTAAATAGGGATAAATTATTTTTTAGAAGGAGAAAATTGTGGCTAAGACTAATCTAAATGATTTTGACAAGATTATTGTGCTTGATTTTGGTAGTCAATATAACCAATTGATTACTCGTCGAATTCGTGACTTTGGTATCTATTCAGAACTTTTACCACATGACTTAAGTATTGAAAAGATTAAAGAAATGGCCCCTAAGGGAATTATTTTTTCCGGTGGTCCAAACAGTGTTTATGACAAGGGTGCTTTAAAAGTTGATCCTGAAATTTTCAAGCTTGGTATTCCAATTTTGGGGATTTGTTATGGGATGCAACTCATGAGTTACGATTTGGGCGGTAAGGTTGAAAAGGCTGATAATTCCGAATATGGTCGTGCTGATATTGAGGTAATTGATCCTAATGCAGTTTTATTTGAGGGCTTGCCAAGAGAACAATACGTTTGGATGAGTCATGGTGACTTAGTAACTAAGGCTCCAGAAGGCTTTACTGTAACTTCTAAGAGTAAGAACTGTCCAATTTCTGCAATTGCTAACGATGAGAAGAAATTCTACGGAATTCAATTCCATGCCGAAGTTCGTAATTCAGAGTATGGTTTAGATATTTTGAAGAACTTCGCCTTTAAGGTTTGTGGTGCCGAAGCTAACTGGACTATGGATGACTTTATCGAGATGCAAGTTGATGAAATTCGTCAAAAAGTTGGCGATAAGAAGGTTATCTTGGGCCTTTCCGGTGGGGTTGATTCTAGTGTTACTGCTACTCTTCTTCACAAGGCAATTGGTGATCAATTAACTGCAATTTTTGTTGATCACGGGATGCTTCGTAAAGACGAAGGCGATCAAGTAATGCAAGCTTTGAACAAGGATCTTGGCGTTAATATTATTCGCGTGAATGCCCAAGAGCGTTTTTTGAATAGGCTTAAGGGAGTAACTGATCCTGAACAAAAACGTAAGATCATCGGTAAAGAATTTATCGAAGTCTTCAACGAAGAAGCTAAAAAGTTAAAAGATGTCGACTTCTTGGCCCAAGGTACTCTATATACTGACGTTATTGAGTCTGGAACGAATACCGCTCAAACTATTAAGTCACACCATAATGTTGGTGGTCTTCCTGAAGACATGCACTTCGAATTAATTGAACCACTTCGTAAGCTATTCAAGGATGAAGTTCGTGAACTTGGTGAAAAGCTCGGTATTCCTCATGACTTAGTATGGCGTCAACCATTCCCAGGTCCAGGTCTTGGTATTCGTGTTATTGGCGAAGTTACTGAAGACAAGCTGAAGATCGTGCGTGAATCAGATGCTATTTTACGTGAAGAAATCAAGAATGCTGGTCTTCAAGAAGATATTTGGCAATACTTCACAGTTTTGCCAGGTATTCGTTCAGTTGGTGTTATGGGGGATGGTCGTACTTATGACTACACTATCGGTATTCGTGCCGTAACTTCAATTGATGGGATGACTGCTGACTTTGCCCAAATTCCATGGGATGTATTAAGTAAGATTTCTACTAGAATCGTAGATGAATGTGACCACATTAACCGCGTAGTTTACGATATTACCAGTAAGCCACCTTCCACTATTGAATGGGAATAAGAGACTCATCTCTGAAAAAAGAATATAAATGAAAGAAGCCTATTAAATCTTTGTATTGATGAACCATGATTTAATAGGCTTTTATAGTACTTAATTAAACTCAAGCTTATTTGCTTCATCAATCTTAGTTAGGAAAGATGAAACATCGGTAATAATGTCATTGGTATATGAGACATTAATCAGATTAACCCAATTTTTTCTAAGAAAATAGTCATCAATGTCATATCTGACCTTAGCTAAGTATTTGTAACTAATAAATAGTAGCTCAGAAAAAATTACATTACGTTTTTTAGGTTGCATTACAAAATCAAGTAATAAGTCTTTTCCTGAGCCTTTAATAAAGTGGAAAAATTCGCAGTTGATATGTCTAATCGGATGAAAAGGATATAAGATTTGAGAGTTTAGAACTTGTTTTTCAAATTGTTTAAGTAATTTTTGATCTTTTTTGTTAATGACATAGTCATTGCTATCTAAGTTAATCATCGCTATCAATTCCTATTCTTACTATTGCACCTAAAGTATATAAATTGAAAAAAGTAAAAACAATGACTGTTAACTAAGTTGAAAAAGAAAAAATAATTACCTCAAAGAAAGTTACAGAGAGTAAGTTATCCAGGAAAGAGAAGTGAGGAAAAAGTTTGAGTGATATTAGGGTGCAGAATACAAAGAATAATTTAATTACTGCTCTTTTAAGCTGCTTAGAAGATAAGAGTGTGCATGAGCTAAAAGTAAAAGATATTATTGATAAGGCTGGCGTAAGTACTAGAACGTTTTATCAATATTATTCAGATGTCAATGATTTGCTAAGAGATATAGAAGATAGCTTTATGGCAGAGTATCTAAAAAATGTTGAAAAAGATCGTGATTCACTAGGAGATCTTGATTTAGATGTGCCTTTTGAAGATCAGTTAGAGACTATTTTAAATGCAACAAAAAATACCATTGAGTTCTGTTATGCGCATAAAAAAGAGATTCAACTCTTGTTATCTGATAATGGGGATACGCGTTTCTATAATATGATTTTCCACACTGGTTGTGAGAAAATTATGAAACGTATGAGCCAGATGAAACATATTGATGAGTTAAAAATGGACGAAAAAGACCAAATGAGAATGATGATTAGTGTGCAGGTATTTGTATATAGCATCATTGGTATGGTAAGAGTCTTGCTTGAATACAGCGATAGATTAGCTCCATATGACGTTCGTCAAAGTATACTTACATTTTTACGTGAGTCACCGATAGCTTCCATGAATATAAATAAAAAATAGAGACGATAAAATAATTTATAGTATACTAGGCTGAACTCCACGATAACTGGCTAAAGTATTGAATGAAGTGGTTTTGTTGGCAATTGAGAAATAATTGTACTTAAATATGAAGTAGCATAAAAAGAATAGTAATTAAAAAACGAAGTTTTAGGGGATACGTCAATGAAAATAGAAATTCCAACTATGAATGGATTTATTCCAGATTGCTACGGTAAATTTGCCAATGCTGATCAAAAGATTGAAGGGAAGCCTAGTAGATCTTTTCCAATTTTTATTACTGATGCGCCTGATAAGGCAAAAACTTTAGCTGTGTATTTTAGAGATTTTGATTCAGTTTCAGTCTGTGGATTTACTTGGATTCACTGGTTAGCTGCCAATCTTCCGGTTCGAGATGTTCCAGCTAATATTAGTCATTCTAAGAATAGCAGCCTTGATTTTGTTCAAGGAAATAATAGTAATATTAGCAAGTTTTTGGGTGAAAATTCTGGCCCAGTTGAAGGCTATACAGGTCCGATGCCTCCTGATAAGACGCACTATTACACCTTAACCGTGTATGCATTAGACACAAAACTTGATCTAAAAGAAGGTTATTGGTTAAACGACTTTTTGCGTGAGATGGAAGGTCATATAATTGATAGTGCGACTATTTCAGTTCCAAGTAAAGCAAAATAAAAGTCGAAGTTACTAATAAATATGCTATAATTTAGATAAAGAAAAAGGAGATCATAAGATCTCCTTTGCAGCCCGCTTTAAGAGCGGTGACAAAATTATAGTTTTGGCAAACGCCTACTCAATAACTCGGTCAAAAGTTATATATTGAGCGGCGTTTTTTATTTTTTGTTGTGGTTTCGATATATGTTAGCAATGCTAACAAAAAAGTACCAAACAATAGCATTAACGAGATGGCATCGTAAACACTCATTAGGCTGAACCCTTTCCAATTGATGTCGGACCATAGGCCTCACCTTCGGGAGGAAAAACAGCCACCGCTCATAAAACTTTCTGCGGATATAATTATAGCGAAAATTTGTTTGCAAAAGAATATAGATTAGTCAAAAAGCTCACAATTAATTTGCGGGCTTTTACCATAATTATATCCAAAAAATAGTTCACTTTGAAAAGTATCATCGTAAGTAGCTGATACTAAACTATAGTAAAATTATTGATATGATAGAGTTAAAAGAGAAAACTTATTTGGAGTAAGGTGGAGGAATTTTTGAAAGAAAAAAATTCTAAAAAGAGTTAATTATTGGGTTACAATTGGAATAGTTTTAATAATATGTATAGGTATTTTTACATGGTGGAATAATTCTAAAAAGAAAACTCCACATCATAAATTGAAGCCTCAACCTGCTTTAATTGACAACACTAGTACTCGTCCAGCTTCATATACAACTAAAGAATTCAAAAATTTATTATCCCAAAATTATCCAGATATTTATAAAAACTTGAATTTTAAGCAAAAACCAACTTTCTATGTGATTCCTGGTTTGATTCAGTCAGCAGCAATTAAATATACTCCTCCTGGTCAGGGACAACCAGGGATTGCATATGATATGGATCCACAAGGCTTAGCGATTATTGACCATAAATATTTGATTATTTCAGCGTATAGTAAAAGCAAGACCTTTGATTCAGTTCTTTGGGTATTAGATTTTAAGACTGGCCGTTTTGTAAAAACAATTGCCTTAAATAATATTGATCATGTTGGGGGAATTACTTATGACGAAGATCATAAGCGTCTATGGGTAGCCACTATTAATCAAGAGCAACGAGCTCAAGTTCAATCTGTAACGCTGAAAGAAATTGAAAAATATAATTTTAAGAAACAGAAAAAGCCAATAAAATTTGAGCATGGTACTAACTTATCAGCGCCATTTCGAACATCTTATATGACTTATCATAAGAAAAAACTCTATATCGGCTACTTTGATAAGGTCGAAGGTGGTCAGCTGTTTGCCTATAAACTTAATAAAAAAGGACTATTTAAAAAAGATAAAATGCAAGATGGTCTAGCTATTCCTAGCGAAAACTGGTCAACTTATTCTCAAATTCAAGGAATTAGTTTTGATAAAAATGATATTTTACTATCTACTTCATATGGTGATTTAAATTCCCAGCTATTAATCTTTAAAAATAAACTGAATAAGCCAAACTATAATCTTGATCTTTCTGAAGCAGATAAAACCATTATTTTGCCTCCATATATGGAACAAATTATTGGTAAAGATGGTGAAATTTATATGTTATTTGAATCAGCTACAGCATTTTATCGTCAAAATCCTAATTTACTGCATATGGATCGGGTAATTAAGTTAAAAGTTAAATTCAAGGGTTCCGAAAATAGTAAGGAATAGCTATCAAGAGGAATAAATATAAACATATATTGAAAATTAAAACTCACAATTAAATTTGTGAGTTTTTTTATGTTCTAAATTTAGCCGTTCATGTCTTTACTTTTGCCGCTTATTAAAAATGACGATACAGTTCCGACTTATTTAAGTATTCTTTAGTTAAATCAAATAAAGGAAGTAATCACATGCTTATTGAAACTTATAGTTTAACTAAAAAATATGGCAAAAAATTAGCTTTGAATAAGGTTAATCTCAAAATTGATCGAGGTCAATTGGTTGCCTATCTTGGAACTAATGGTGCAGGAAAGTCTACGACAATTAATATCTTAACTGGTCTTTTAAAGCCAACTTCTGGAACAATTAAATACGCGCCAAATCTAAAAATTGGGGTAGTTTTTCAAGATAGCGTCCTAGATGACAATCTAACTGTTAAAGACAATCTGTATCTAAGAGCTAAAATGTACAAAACTTTCTCTAAGGATTGGCTAAAGCAATTAATTGAGCTAATTGGAATTAAGAAATTTTTGAATCAAAAATATGGTACTTTGTCTGGTGGTCAAAGAAGAAGAGTTGATATTGCCCGAGCCTTAATCGGTCATCCTGATTTGCTGTTTTTGGATGAGCCAACCACTGGACTTGATTTACAGACAAGATTGGTAATTTGGAATTTACTCCAAAAATTGCAGAAAGAACAGGGGTTAACGATTTTCTTAACTACGCATTATCTTGAAGAAGCAGAAAATGCCGATCAAATGTACATCTTAGAGAACGGTAATATTTTAGCCAAAGGATCTGCAAGTCAAATTAAGGCCAAATATGCACCAACTAAATTGATAGTGAAGATGAAAGATGCTAAACAGCCGCTTCATTCTCAAATTCTTAAAGACAATAAATTTGAGCTAGATGATCTAGATTCAAATCAAGCAATTGATTTTCTAACAAAAAATAAAGTTAAAATTGCAGATTTTGAATATCACCAAGGCTCAATTAATGATGCATTTATCAAGATTACAGGAAAGGAACTTCAATAATGTTTGCTTTAGTTCAACGAAATATCAAGATTTATTTTTCTAACATCCCTGGCGTAATTATGTCATGCTTTGGAGCATTAATTTCATTCTTTATCTATGTAGGATTTTTACAGAAAAATTTAGAAAGCTCCTGGCCTCAAATTGCAAATGTCAAGCAAATGCTTGATTTATGGATGATGGCAGGAATTGTAGCAATTGCAGGGATTACAACTTCTTTTCAAGCACTAGGTCAATTAGTCAAAGATCGAGAAACGCGCACTGCTGATGATATGTGTTTGACTGATCTTTCTCTTTCAGAGCAAAATTTGGCCTATGTTTTGTCTAGTTCAATCATCAGTTTCTTAATGCAAATCATTACATTTGTGGTGATGGATGTTTACTTTACAGCTGTTGATAAAATTAATATCTCACTTGAAAATAGCTTATTAGCGTTAATTTTTATGGCATTAGGAGCAGTTGGAGCAACACTGCTCAATGAAATAATTGTGCTCTTTATTCATTCTTCAACTACGTTTAGTCGTTTATCGGCAGTCATCGGGGCAATCGCTGGATTTGCTGTCGCTACGTATCTTCCTTATGGAACTTTGTCTTCTACGGCGCAAACTTTGGTAAAATTAGTCCCAAGTAGTTATGAAGCTTCTGCTTTGAGAAGTTTATTTTTAAATAAAATTAGCGAAAATCAAATGCCAGCGAGTGTAAGAAGTACGATGGTTAACTATTTAGGAATTCATTTCAAAATTAATAGCTATCAGCTAACGCGTGCAGATACAGGCTATGTGATGATTGGAATGATTTTAATTTTAAGCCTAGTGATTATTCTTGCTTCACTGGCAATAGGAAAGAGAAAAATTCAAGTTGAAGGTTAAGTTTCAAAAAGATCCATCTTTGGAGGATGAGATAGAGGTTGAAGTTAGAGCAAGTGCAGAAAGTGGCACAATTAAGCGACTGGTCAGTTACCTAAATAAATTTGGTAAAAGAGATCGAAATCTTTTACCTGTGAAAACGAGTGACCGGATAGTTACTGTTAAAAGGGATGAGTTGATTAAAGTTGAAGTTCAGGGCACCAGCCTAACTTATTACACCTTGAGCGAAGTAGTAAAAACAACTGGGCGATTGTACCAAGTTTTGGAAAACCTGAATGAAGATTTTGTGCAAGTTTCACGTCATTCTGTCATTAATTTGAATTATTTAGAATCATTAGAGAGTGGTTTTGCAGGAAACATGGTTGCGATTTTAGCTGAAGGATTGAAGACTGAGGTCTCTCGTCGTTATTTGCCAGATTTAGAAAGAGAGCTGGGACTGTAAAATGAAATGGTTTGGAAAATGCATAGATTATTTTTTCACAGGAATGGGATTTGGCGCAATTTGCTACGTATGTATTATGACTTTTCTTTATCCTGGAGTGGGTTTGACTGTTAAAGAAACGGTTTCGGTTCTTGGAATTTCTGGAATAATTGGTTTTCTATCGATGATTTTTAAAACTGATTTACCAATGAGTGCAGCTTTTGCGATTCATTTTATAGGTACTTTTATTTTATTCATGTTGATGGCTACTATTAATCACTGGGTAATTAATATAAGTAGTATCGTAATGTTCATTCTTATGTATGTTGTGATTTGGCTCATTTGCCTTTTGGAACAAAAAAAGACAGTAAACCGAATCAATGATAGGATTAAGAAAAGAAATCTAAAATAGAAAACATAACTGCGAGGAAAACAGATGACATTAAATATTCGTACTGTAAAAATGGATGACTTAGATGCAATTGTTGAACTTGAATCAAGTGCTTTTCATATGTCAGAGGAAATGACGCGTAAGGATATGATCGGCCGAATTGAAAATTATCCAGATACTTTTTTAGTTGCGCAAGTTGATGGAAAAGTAGTAGGGCACGTTTTTGGTCCAGTAAGTAAAGATCGCTATATTAAAGATGAGCTGTATTTTAAAAATCAACCGAATAACATACAGTATCCTTATCAAACGATTTTGAGTTTGGCAACTAGAAAAGAATATCGTAAGCACGGGATTGCATCAGCTTTAATTGAGGAATTATGCAAGATTGCTCAAGCGCAGGATAGAAGTACAGTTACACTGACTTGTTTACCTAAGCTCTTCCATTTTTATGAAACGCGCGGTTTTGTCAATGAAGGCAAGACCAGTGATGATATCCCTGATCCAGAAAACGTAAGTAGTTACAATATGGTGAAAGAGCTAAAAAAGTGAATTTTTGGAAATGAATAAAGAGAGATTTATAATGGTGATAAAAGGAGGTCCTGACTATGAGCAATGAATTTTGTCATAATGGAATGAAATGTCAACAGGGATGTCCATGTGCTGGTAAAGATGGTGTTTGTCATTGTTCCATGGTAAGTGAGAAAAAGTGCGTTTGTCAGAGTCATTGTAAAGAAAAAGAAGAGTAAAATAAAAATCTCATGTTAGCTTGAAGTGCCTCATAATTGTTAGACATAAAATCTAATAATTATGGGGTATTTTTTCGGCATCATCTAAAAATGGAAAGACGGCATTAACAATATTGCGACCGACAGGGCATTCTGCATTTGCATTTTGATGAACTTGAAAAATATGAGGATTGTCTTCTTCAACAATTTTATAAATAGTGAGGAGATCTAATTGAGCGAGATCGACTAGCAATTGAATTCCGGTTTTTCCACGGTGGCTCTCTATGATTTTATGATCTTTGAGTAGGTTCATTATTTTCCGAATATAGCTTGGATTTGTGCCAACGCTTTTCGCAATGTCAACTGAATTGATAGGGTGTGGACTAAGCGCAATCATGGATAGAATATGGATTGCAATGGGAAATTTGGTATCTTTCATCTAAAATACTCTTAAGTAGATAATGTATCTTTTGCTGATACATTATTATATAAAATAAAAGATATCAAATGATAAGATCTACAAGATTTTGGTAAATCCATGAAACTCCGGAATACACTTAAGGGAGCAGAAACTGATGTAATTGTATATTTAACTGATGTAATTGTATATTTAACTGATGTAATTGTATATTTCTTTTAATGATTATCGGTATCATGATACAAAGGTTCAAAATCAAAAAAGCTCCCGTTCAATTTGAACGAGGAGCCTTTTATTTAGTTAGTTTATGTACTTTATGAGCCAAAACTATTTCTTTGTTTCGATCTTCATAAATTGCGTCCTTTACGTAGTTCCAAGGTGCCATTAAGCGACCTTTATTATTTTTACGGAAAAGGAAATCAGCATGATGATTTTCAAGGTGACGTAGATATCTCTTAGCATTTTGAACCTGAGTGTGATGCTTTAGATTTAAGCGAGGTTCAAAATCAATAATCTTATGATCGGCATTAAAAATTGGTCTTACTTTATGGTGCCAGTGACGAGCACTAGCAACATGACGACTAACTTTTTTGCCAGCCTCCACAATATTTTCTTTAGTGGCTAAACTATTCCGATCTTTTAACTCTGCATGTGGATCCAGATAGTAGTTCCCTAGACCATCTTGACGGTAAAGACGTAATTTTTTGAATGATTTATTATTTTTATCCGTCTTCACTTCAATAACGTCACCATTAGTATGGTTCATTAAATACATGTGATGTTTTTTAGTGTAATTTACACTTTTCATGATCAGAAATTCACCTCTTTATATATCTTATGAATCTATATTATAGACGCATTTTAAAATAAAGTATAGTGATTAAATTAGTACTTTAAGTATTTGTAAGAATACAAAAAAAGTTAATTAATGCTTCTAAAAAGAAAACAATAAAGACAGTTAGAGATTCATTCTAACTGTCTTTATTAAATATTTAAAAGCTAATTAGTGTTCTTTGCCGTCGATAATAACATGAACACGTGGGTTCTTAGGACCCTTGGCTTTGGAGATAACTCCTTTGTTAACCAAGTCTTCAATTTGATCTGGATCATAGCCTAGCTTGGTTAAGATTTCCTTGTTGTTTTCACCAAGGTCAGGTGCTCGATCGTAAGATGGAGTGTAGTTTGAAAGAGTAAATGGAAGTCCAATAGTCTTGAAGTCACCACGATTACCACCTTGATCAATAGTAACAATAGCACCATCTTTGTTTAAATCAGGATCATTTTCAAGTTCATGCCAGTCAAGAACAGGACCAACTGGAACACCAGCAGCACCAAGCTCTTTAGTCAAAGTATATTTATCATATTGCTTAGTGTAAGCTTCAATTAATGGATAAAGTTCTTCCTTGTGTAATTGACGGTGTTGCCAGTCAATGAATCTTGGATCTTCTTCCCATTCAGGGTGACCCATTGCTTCGCAAAGCTTATCCCATTTCTTGTTTTCGTTTTGAACAACGATGTAAACATAAGCATTTGGATCAGTTTCCCAACCTTTAGCCTTGTAGCACCAACCAATAACTTGACCACCTTCAGTGTTTTCCGCACGTGGAATTGCTTTACCCCATTTCCAGTCAGGATAGACAGCGTAGTGAGGAAGAGCACCTAAGTTGTCTAACATAATTTGGTCACGTAATTTAATACGACAAAGGTTCAATACGGCATCTTGCATTGATTGGTAAACAAAGGTACCTTCACCAGTGTGTTCACGTTGAAGTAGGGCTGCTAAAATACCGATAGTTAAGTGCATCCCAGAGTTTGAGTCACCTAAGGCTGCAGCAGATTGAGTAGGAACATTGTCTTCACCTTTGTTCCAACCGGTTGCAGAAGCAGCACCACCAGCAGATTGAGCAACTGGTTCAAATGCCTTAACATTTTCAAAACGTGATCCTTGGTTAAAACCTTTTAATGAAGCGTAGATTAATCTAGGATTCATTGCATGAAGCTTTTCCCAGCCAAAACCATTTCTATCAGCAGAACCAGGAGCAATATTTTCTACGAATACGTCGGCTTTTTTAATTAAGTCGTACATAATCTTTTTACCTTCTGGAGTTTTAATATCAACAGTTAAAGACTTCTTATTAGCATTTAGTTGGAGGAAGTAAAGACTCCATGAATCCTTGATATCAAGTAATTCATTTCTTGTTGGGTCCCCAGTATTAGTACGTTCAATTTTAATAACTTCAGCTCCAAGCCACGCTAAAAGTTGAGTACATGAAGGGCCGGATTGAACTTGAGTCCAGTCAACTACTTTAATTCCTTTTAATGGAGCATATTCATTTTGTTCATTTTTTTCATTCTCACTCATTTTAATTACTCCTTATCAATTTTTTCTTGTTCAGCTTCTTCAAGAGGCTTTAAGTTTAATGATGGGTTCAAATTACCAATGTGACCTGATTCTTTACCCATTGATGGATCAATTTGGACATCGATAACACTTGGACGTCCTGATTCAACTGCTGTAGCAAAGGTATCTTTCATTTCTTGGTAATTAGTTACGTAATAGTTGTCACCGCCAAAAGCTTTGGCAATTAAATCATATCTACCAGTTGGATCAAGTGTTGTTGGACCTAATTGGTTAGGCACCACATTGTCGACCCCGTTGTAGATACCACCGTTGTTAATAACGACCACAGTAATTGGTAGGTTGTACCGACACATAGTTTCAACATCCATACCATCAAAACCAAATGCACTATCTCCGTCTAAGGCAACAACATGTTTGCCAGTCTCGATAGCAGTGGCAATGGCATAACCCATACCAACGCCCATGACGCCCCAAGTACCAGTATCAAGTCTGTGACGAGGGAGTTTCATACCGATCATGTCACGACCAATATCAAGAGTATTAGCACCTTCACTTACAAGATAAGTATCTGGATGTTCTTGGAAGTATTCGTTAATAGGTTCAATAGCGCCATAATAACCAAATTCTGGGTTAGTTTCACCAGCTTTAATTCTCTTGGCAAACTTAGCATCATTCTTGGCAGTATCTTGGGCAATAGCGTCAAGCCAATCGGAAGGTACTTTATAGCCAGTTGCAGTAAGAGCTGGGACTAACTTGTTTAAAATAGAGGTTAAGTCACCTTGAAGCGGAGCAGAAATCTTTTGAGAAGAATCGAATTGAGTTGCATCGATATCTAATTGGATGAATTTTGCATCAGGGTTAAATTGTGGTGCATCTCCGTATGAAAGCATCCAGTTTAATCTAGCACCAATTAAAATTACGACATCAGCACCCTTTAAGGATAATGAACGAGCTGCAGCTGCAGAGTGTTTATCATCATCAGGTACCAATCCCTTAGCCATAGACATCGGTAGAAATGGAATATCAGTTTTATTAATTAACTCTTGGACTTGTTTTTCAGTTCTGTCATAAGCTGCACCTTTACCAAGAATGATTAAAGGCTTTTTAGCTTGTTTAATAATATCAACTGCACGATTAATTGCTTCATCACTTGGCTCTTGCAGAGGAGCTGGATCAACTAATTTATAGACTCCCATGTTCTTTTCACCGAGATCATTGTTAAGTTGAGCAATAGTATCAGCTGGTAAATCAAGATAAACACCACCAGGTCTGCCAGAAACCGCAGTACGAATTGCACGGGCAACTGCTAAACCAACATCTTGTGCTCGATCAACACGATATGCCTTTTTACAGAAAGGTTTAGCAACATTGTATTGGTCTAATCCTTCGTAATCACCTTGGGATAAATCAATAATGTGGCGTTCTGATGATCCAGAAATCATAATTAATGGAAAACAATTCTTAGTAGCTTGAGCTAAAGCAGTTAATCCATTTAAAAAACCTGGAGCAGATACAGTCATAGCTACACCAGGTTTTTTAGTTAAAAATCCAGCAGCTGCGGCAGCGTCTACGGCAGAGTCTTCACGACGAAAGCCATAATACTTCATTCCCTTTAATTCAGCCAATCTTGCTAAATCTGTAATTGGGATTCCCACAACTCCGTATAGGTTGTTAATACCATTTTTTTGTAAAGCGTCAATTAATAAACTGGCACCCGTTCTGCTTAGAGAGTCATCTACCATAACGTACCTCCATGGTAATGATAAATATTACTTTTTTATATAAAGGCGCTATTCCAATAAGGGATGCGCACACTATAATTTATAGCTTTTTTTGAATTGGTTAGCAAGAAAAACACTATAAAAAAACTTATACAACTACACATAAGTTGTTGCTGATATGGCTTGTATATATTACGTGTATTTTAAATACTTTGCCAGCTTTCTCTGATACAACATGTATTATGTATAGCTAAATAAAAATAACTATTTTGCTTAAATTTATAAAATTTTTTGCTTGCTTATCTTTGTATTAGGTTTATATTTGAATTACGATGAAGATAACTCCATCGGGAAATATTAGACTGGTCAGACGGGAAATATTAGACTGGTCAGATTATGAGCGAGGTATAGAGATGATTAGTATCTTAATCAATGACATAATTCCAATTTTGGTGATTATGTTACTAGGCTATCTCTGCGGAAAGTTTTACTTTTTCGATAATGATCAGAGACAAGGATTAAATAAATTAGTTCTTGATATCGCATTACCAGCAGCTTTATTTATTTCAATTGTTAAAGCTACCAGAAAAATGTTTGCGCAAGATATCGTATTAACGTTAATTTCAATTGTTGGTGTGGTAGGACTCTTTATGTTGAGTTATTACTTAGATAAATTGTTTTTCCACAGAACTACACAACAAGCTGCGGTTTGTGCTTTAATTGCTGGTTCTCCAACAATTGGTTTTCTTGGTTTTGCAGTACTAGATCCCATTTATGGAAATAATGCAACAACTAACTTAGTCATTGGAATTGTCTCAATTGTTGTTAATGCAATTACTATTCCATTAGGCTTAGCCTTAATTAATAGGGGACAGGCCTTAACAAAGAAAAAAGCTGCTTCTAATTCAAATAATAAGGGTACAAAAGTAGAAGTAGAAGACATAAAGGGTAAAGGGCCAAACAAGACTAAGAAAAAAGTGATGGTAACTATTCCCGATGGAGTACCGGTTACTGATGCGGAAGCAAAAGCTTTGAAAGAAAAAGGTATAGAACGTGAAATTGATTTAGCATGTGCTGAAATTGCAGATCATGCTGATGAACCACACAAGCAAATGAACCCAACTGTAAAGTCTGTTATCAACGCCATTAAGCAACCAGTTGCTGCAGCGCCACTAATTGCGGTTATTTTCGTGTTAATTGGTATCAGAATTCCTACTTCTTGGGCACCAACTTTTGATTTGATTGCAAAAGCAAATGCTGGTGTTGCCGTTTTAGCAGCGGGACTTGCTTTATCAACAGTTAAGTTTTCAATTAATAAGGAAGTAATTTGGAATACTTTCTTTAGATTATTCTTAACTCCAGCAGTAATTGTTGCAGCTGCCTATATTTGCGGGATGGGATCTGATCCTACTAAGATTTCAATGCTTTGTTTGGCCACTGGATTGCCACCAGCATTTTCTGGAATTATTATTTCTAGCCGTTACAACATTTATGTTAAGGAAGGTGCTAGTTCAGTAGCTGTTTCAACAGTATTCTTTGCAGTAAGTTGTATCTTTTGGATTTGGCTATTACCAATCTTGGCACATATGTTTTAAATAAAAGTTATGTATATAATTAAGAGATAAGATGAGTTCTTATCTCTTTTTTGTTGAGGAATTAAAACATGATAGATAATAAAAATTTGTTGAAGCTCCTAAGAATTGAACTTCAAAAGATGAATAAGGGTGATAAAATTAAATTTTTAACTTATAAAAAAGATCGAAGCATCCTTGTGGAAAAGAGTGGAGATGCTTTTACAGTAGTTGAAAATGGATATCGCCAAATAGTGTGGGAAAATTTAACTGAAATAGAAGTTTTAAAGAGAATGAAAAAATTACAAAAGATAGAATTTCCACGAAGTAACAAATTATATTTAAGTAAGCAAAAATGACAGATTGTAAAAGGCTACAATCTGTCATTTTTGCTTATATTCTATTTAATTTTGATATCTCCATCTTGTGTAGAAGCTGTTAATACATTAGTGCTATTTTTATTCTGTGTAAAAGTATCGCTAGATGAATCACCTTTAACTTTGATGTCCCCATCATCTACATTAAGGTTATAGCCACTAAAATTAGACATAGAGATATGAATATCGCCATCATCTGTGTTTATCTTAAAGCCATTTTTACTATTTAATTTGTTGATAGTGATATCTCCATCGCTGGTATCAATTTTTCCACTTGGAGATTTTAAATTGTTAATATCAATATCTCCATCATCAGTATTCAAAGAAATAGGATTTGTGGTAGCAATGTTTTCCACTTCAATATTACCATCATCTGTTGAAAGATTTAAACTCTTCAATAGGTGTTTTGGTACGGTAATAGTGATAGTAGGATCTCCGTTAATGCGGTGAATACCAGAGGCTGATTGCTTAATTGTTAGACTACCATTCTTTCTGCTAACAGTAGGCTTTAAATTCTTAGGCCCTTCGTATTTAACGTTATATTTATCGCCATATTTAACAGAAATGTCTGTTGCAGTAACAGAGACTTTTAGTTGATTAAAACCTTGATTACTAATAGTAGTTTTAATTTCCGGTTTATTGTTGTTAGAGATAATAATGCTGCAAGCTGAAAGAGTCAGTCCAAGAGAGAGCAGCATAAAAATTAAGGCGAACTTTTTACTAATATTTTTCATAAAAAAATCCTAAGATAATAGTTATGACTAATTATCTTATATTTATTGAGTAAAGTAAATTTAAATGAAAATTGGAGGGAAAGTTAATGAAAAAGATGCCACCAATTCAAAAAATTTTAGAAGCTTACACAGCAATTGTGGATAAACATGTGGAATTAAAAAATAATGAAGCTTTGGTTACCTCATCAAATGGTGCAAAGACCTATACGGTAAGCTGGGAGGATAACATTTACCATTCAAATGACAATGCGACTTATTAGCAAGGTTATGCATGGTATCCGATAATTGCAGTTTTGATGTTGCAAGGAAAAATATCCTTTGATCAAAAATTAGCTGATAATTTTGCATCAGTTAACTGGAATGAAGTGAATGCAAAATTTAAACGTAACTATGCTAAAGCGGCCTCTGAAGTTATCAAGGAAAAAGGATTAGATGAAAAAGAGGTTATGGCTGAACTTGAAAAGGTTTATGGGGCTTTAAAGGATTTACCAATCACGATTAAACGCGGCGCTCTTCGTCCACCTAAGGCTAGTAAGTAATTAAGAATTATGGTAGTTTGCGCCCCAATCATCCATCGCCTTAATAACTGGAAAGAGTGTCTTTCCTAAATCAGTCAAGGAATATTCAGTTTTAGGAGGAACTACCGGATAAACTTTCTTGTTAATAATTTTTGCTTTTTCTAAATCTTTTAATTGGAGAGCTAACATTCTTTTAGAGCAGTCAGGAATTAATTTCTGTAATTCGCTAAAACGGCACACTTTTCTTTGCAATAGATAGTAAATGATAACACTTTTCCACTTTCCGGCAATTATACTTACGGTATTTTCTAGTGAGCAACTAGAAGCAGATAGTTTTTCCATTAATAACATTCCTTTCTGGTGAATAAATTGTGACTAGGTGAAAATAAATTCACGTCTTGTTACTTTTTAAAAGCAAGTTACTATAAGTAAGTGAAATATATAAATACATTAACTTGTAAAACTTATTTTGTAAATAGAGAGGTACAAGCATGAAAACGGAATTTAATAATTTATTAGCAAAACGTCGTTCAATTTATGCACTTGGGGATAATGTAAAAGAAACTCCTGAGGACATTTATACTTTGATTAAGGATACGGTTCGCAATTCTCCAACTGCTTTTAACAGTCAAACTGTGCGTACAGTTGTTTTATTTGGAAAAGCTTCAAATAAGGTATGGGACATTGTTGAAGACAGATTAAAATCTGAGGTACTTGACGAAGAAGCCTTTGCTAAAACAAAAGAAAAAATTGCTACTTTTAGAGCTGGATTTGGCACAATTCTTTTCCTAACTGATACAGCAATTGTGGAAAAGTTAGAAAGAGATTTTCCTCTGTATGCAGATAATTTTGCTGACTGGGCAGAACAAGGCATTGGCGGAGCACAACAAGCTGTTTGGGCTGCTTTAGCTGAACAAAATATTGGTGCAAGTTTGCAGCATTACAATCCATTAATTGATGATGCAATTCATGAAGCCTTTGATTTACCTAAAAAATGGAAACTTCGTGCACAAATGCCATTTGGCTCTATTGAAGCTCCAGCTGGTGAGAAAGATTATCTTGATGAAAATGAAGTATTTAAGTTGATTAAATAATAAAATACATTTTTTCAAGTAATTTCGTTAGGTTAAGATACTGATAAATTTGAACAAACAAGTGAAGTGAGAAGAAATTATTTTCTTCTCACTTTTTATTTTTAGAAAGAAAAAGAACCGAATCATTTGATCCGATTCTAATATTTTTATTTCCAGTCTAAGCAAAGCTCTTGTTTATGCAGTTCTTCAGGCAATTCGTCACGATCAGTTTTATGATTATCTAGCTTAGCGCCAGTGATTTGTTTAGTAAATGAATCAATACGACGATTTAAATCACGTAAATCATAGTAAGTAGTAACTACTTTGTCATAGTCACGTAATTCTTTTACATTGAAGTCCTTATCATATTTTCCTTCAAAACAAGTGAATTTTAATGGTAAACGTGGTTTTAATTGTGGCTTTTGATCAGGCACGCCAACTTGCATCCCTAATACTGGGAAAGTCAATTTAGGTAAATCAAGTGTCTTAAGCATTTCAAGTGGATGATCATTAACTGTTCCAAGTGGTACGTAGCCTAAATCCATACTTTCTACGGCATTAGCGACATTTTGGTAGGCAAGTAAGGTATCTTCCATTGCTTGGAAAAAGATATCAGTAGTATGCACACGACCATCATCCGTGCCAAGTTGTTTTCTAATTTGTTGATTACGATATAAATCAACGACAAAGATGAATAAATCACCTTCTGCACCAACATATTTTTGATTACATAGTTCTCTAATTTTTTTCTTTTGCTCAGGATCAATAATATGTATCAAGCTAGCATTTTGCATAAACATACTAGTTGGAGTTTGTGCAAAAACTGAGTATAAAGTTTCCAATTGTTCCTTATTTAAAGTTGTATCTTTAAATTTTCGAATTGAACGGTGATTTAATTGTGCATCAATAGTTTTGTTATGTATCATTTTTATCCTTCTCGCTAATAATTAGTAAGTATATTATAGCAAATAGTTATCATTATTTTTCTCTTTGTCATTAATTTTGGATAAAAAAAGATGCATAGAATGTATATACTTCTATGCATCTTTGTATGTATTTATTTTCGCCTAATCAAGTAAGTCATATTTTAAGGTCATTAAGCCGTGACCTTCGTTAACCATATTTCCTAGCAATTCAACAGTATTATTGTAAACTGTATCAGCCATTTTTTGATTTGCTTTGTTTAGCTTATCTTGGAGTTCATTGCCAGAATAGTTTTCGATTTCTTTATCAGTTTCATGTTGAATTTTATGGCATTGAGCAAGACTCTTTTGTTCAAAATCGGCTTCTAATTCACCATAAACACGGAAATTAGTATCACCTAATTGAGCAGTTAGTTTATTCAACCAGAAGATCTTATTTAAATCGAATTTAGGACCAGTCTGGAAGCTTGCTGGAGTGGTAGTGATATTAGTGTAGAAAGGAACCATGCTGTTAAAAGTATTTGGTCCGAATGCTAACCATTGAACACCGGCAATTTCTTCTGGAACGTCATTTCTAATTTGTAAAATATGAGTTTCAAAGTTTCTATTAATACCAATTGGACGGAAGGTCTTCTTTTGTTCAGGTGTACCTTGATCTCCATATGCATCAAAAGGAGTATCTTGATAGTGAGAACTTTCAGCCCATTTAATGTCTTCAATACTAATCTTGCGATTTGCGTGGCAAATGAATGGTTGATCTTGATCACTTGGCTCGCCACCAAAATTAGGATCAAAATAGTTATGGATATACCAAGCACGTGGATTATTGTAGTGCGCATCTTTAATTGTTGAGGAGCCGAAGATATGACGCAAGTTATAGCCCTCAAGGTCTGGATTTAAGTGGTATTCTTCAATTAAATCTTTTAAATCTTCTGATGAAGCAAAATCATCATTATCAAAATAAAATTCATCGATATTTAGACGGTTAGGAGCAATTACGTATGCATCATCTGGAATACGGCGAGCTGCCCAGTGGTGGCCACCAATAGTTTCAAGGTACCAAATTTCGTTTTTATCAGAAAAAGCCATTCCGTTCATTTCGTAAGTACCATACTTTTCAAGGAGATAGCCTACGCGTTCTACACCTTCATAGGCAGAATGAATATATGGCAAAGTTAGAGTCACGAAGTCTTCTTCGCCTAGACCCCCTTTTTCAAGGAGGGGATCAATACCTTGAATTCTTGAATTAGTGGTAATAGTTTCAGTTGCAGTCATAGCAATATTATCTGAATTAATACCAGCAGCAGCCCAAATTCCATTTTCACCTGATGCGTCAGGTGCACTAGTATAGCGAAGAGGATTAGGGAGAAGATCTTCATCGTCGATCTTTTGATGACTAATTACGCTTTCGTAGTGTTTAGGTTGATCAGCTGCCATTACTACATCAAATCGCTCAGGAATAATAGTACGGCCGCCATCTTCACTACGAGCTATCATTGTTGAACCATCAATAGTTGCATCTTTTCCGACTAAGATAGTAGTACATTCGGTTGGTTTCATAAATAAAATCCTTTCTGAATTCTTTACTTACTATTGTACGCGAAAATGTAAGGTCTTAGGAAATAATCTGGCACTAGTTAATGCTTTTCTCGATAGTATTTGGGACTAAGGCCAGTATAGCGTTTAAAAGCTTTTGAAAAAGTAAAGGCATCCGTATACCCGGTAATATTTGCAATTTGCTGAATAGCGTAATTACTGTTTAATAGTTTTTCTTTCGCTTTTTCCATCCGTAATTGGGTAAGAAATGCTTGTGGAGAAAGGTTCAGATTTTTCTTAAAAATGCTGTATAAGTAGCTTCGAGATAGGTCGAGATCATTACATAGAGCACTAATTGTACAAGTAGAATTAGCAGAATTTTGTTCTAAATAATTAACCGCTAGACGCAATTCTTCATTAGCGTTTTTAGCTTTAGAATTTAATTCAGCAGGATATTCGGTGATTAAGTGGTAAAAGAATGTATAGATTAATGACTCAATTAATACATCGCTAGCAAGGGAACTACGGTAGTGAAGTGAATCGAAAAGTTGTTTTAGGCTTTCGTAAGTTTCACTTGTTTGAAGCTGACGTAAATAATATTTTTTAGTCAACTTAGAATTGTCTAGTAATCCCTTGATTTTTACACCTGAAAAACCAATCCAGAAGTATGACCAGGGTTCAGTGCCGTCAGCTTGATAAAAACAAGGTATATCCTTTGGAAGAAGGAAAATATCGCCAGCTTTTAAGTTCACAGCATGGTGATTAGCTACCGAAAAGGTTCCTTTACCTGATTGAATATAGTGAATGACATAGTTGTTACGGACATTATTACCCTTGAAAAAGTAGTTTGGAAGACAATTTTCTTGTCCAAAAAATAAAACTTTAGTCTCAATACTGTGATTGTTTAATGTATGATATTCACCATTCATTGCTCTTATCCTCTTATCAAATTCCCATGTTAATGATGGATATATGTTTTCAAAAATATATTTAGTACTTATAATGATACCACTTTTACGGTAAAACATATCATTATGATTAAAAACAAATTGACATAATCTGACTTAATCTAGCTATTTTGTAAAGCGCATACATTATGCATAATAAATATTGTTGAAAGCGAATACAAAAAACTAAAAGAGGGAAGATTATGAAAGATAAAGATCAGGGAAAAATGTCACTGGGTGCTAGACTAGCATACAGTTTTGGTGCATTTGGTAATGATTCATTTTATGGATTACTATCAGGATATTTAATTATGTTTATTACCTCGCATTTATTTAATACAGGTAATGCGGCTGAAGATGCCAGAATGATCAGTATGGTTACATTGATTATCATGGTGTTAAGAATTGTTGAATTATTTATTGATCCATTTATTGGAAATGCAATTGACAGGACTAAGACCCAGTGGGGCCATTTTAGACCATGGGTTGTAGTTGGTGGTAGCGTTTCAGCTGTGATTTTATTGATATTGTTCACTAACTTAGGCGGACTTTATCAAAAGAATGCAATCTTATACATGATTGTTTTTGCAGTTCTATACATCACAATGGATATCTTTTATTCATTTAAAGATGTTGGCTTTTGGTCAATGCTTCCATCTTTAACAACTAATTCTAGAGAACGAGAAAAAACTGCTACTTATGCTCGTGTAGGATCTACTATTGGTGGTGGGTTAGTTGGAATTCTAGTTATGCCAGCTGTTATCTACTTCTCAGCCCGTCCAACTTCTACGGGGGATGATCGTGGTTGGTTCATTTTTGCAGCAATTATTTGCTCAATTGCATTTGTTTCTGCATGGTGTGTTGGTTTATTTACTAGAGAAGTTAACAGCGATATTCGTAAAAATAAGAAAGATACTAAGGGAATTATTGGTATTTTTAAAGCTTTATCAGGTAATGATCAATTAATGTGGGTTGCACTTGCATACTTATTCTATGGGGTTGCAATTAATATTACTGGATCTCTTGAAGTTTACTATTTTACATATATTATGGGAATGCCAAAAGCATTTTCTATTTTTTCAACGATTAATGTATTCTTAGGAATTATTGCGACGTCATTATTTCCACTTTTATCTAAAAAAATGAGTCGTAAGGCACTCTTTACTTCTTGTTTAGCTGTAATGCTTTGTGGAATGGGATTATTTGCAGTAGCTGGAAGTAATTTACCACTGGTTTTGCTTGCTGCCTCAATTTTTGGCTTTCCACAACCAATGGTATTTTTAATCGTTTTAATGGTTATTACTGACTCAGTTGAATATGGTCAGTTAAAACTTGGGCATCGTGACGAATCACTTGCGTTGTCTGTTCGTCCATTAATTGATAAGTTTGGCGGTGCCGTTTCAAATGGTGTTGTTGGTCAAATTGCGATTATGGCTGGGATGACTACTGGTGCTACTGCTTCTTCAATTACAGCAGCTGGTAAGCTTAATTTTAAAATAATGATGTTCGCTGTACCTGCTGTTATGCTTGTAATTGCAATTTTAATTTTTGCAAGTAAGGTTATTTTAAGTGAAAAGAAACATGCAGAAATCGTAGCTGAGCTTGAAAAGACCTGGGGCAAGAAATTTGATAAGGATAGTGATAATGATGTTGATAGTGATGTCCTCATTGCCACTCCAATTTCTGGTGAATTGATAAATTTAAACCAGGTTAATGACAAAACATTCTCATCTGGATCAGTTGGACAAGGCTTTGCAATTAAGCCAAGTGATGGAAAGGTCCTGGCTCCATTTGATGCGACAGTTAGACAGGTCTTTACTACAAGACATGCAGTTGGGCTAGTTGGTGATAACGGGGTAGTTCTATTAATTCATATTGGACTTGGAACGGTAGAACTAAACGGAACTGGATTTGTATCATATGTTGAACAGGGTCAAAGGGTAAAGAAGGGCCAAGAATTAATTGAATTCTGGGACCCTACTATTAAAAAGGCTGGTCTAGATGACACGGTTATTGTAATAGTAACAAATTCTGGTAAGTTTTCAGATATTGACTTAATGGCGAAAACTGGTCAAGCCGTACAAGCAGAAGATAATATTTTAGAATTAAAAGTAAAGAAGGAAGAGCCAGTATTAGGAGGCGGAGAAGTTGAACCAACTAATTAATTTTGATAAAAAAAATAAAGTTTTTCATTTACATAATAATCAAATTTCATACTTATTAGCAGTTGAAGATGGAAATACACTTGCTCACGTGTATTTTGGTAAAACAATTAAACAATATCATGGGCAATTACGCTATCCGCGAGTAGACCGAGGCTTTTCTGGTAATTTACCGGGCTCACTAGATAGAACTTTTTCACGTGATTCTTTACCAAAAGAATACAGTACAGCTGGTGAAATGGATTACCATACTCCAGCAGCAGTAGTTCGCCAAAAGGATGGATCTAACGCACTATTTTTGACTTACCAAGATTATAAAATTGTAGCAGGTAAGCCAGATTTAGCAGGATTGCCACATTCCTTTGTTGAAAATAATGATGAAGCTGAAACTTTAATTATCAATTTACTTGATGAAAAGAGCAAAGTTGAATTTAAATTAGCTTATACAATTTATCGCGATTACCCCGTACTCACGCGCTCAGTAAAAGTTGTTAATGAGGGTGAGAAAGCAGTTAACATTGAAAAAGTTGCTTCAATGCAAATCGACTTTGTAGACCGTGACTTTGAATCAATTACCTTACCTGGTGCTCATGCACATGAAAGACGAGTAGAACGTAGCGAAATTAATCAAGGTATTCATGTCTATTCTAGTCATCGTGGTACTTCTAGTCATCAAATGAATCCATTTATGGCTTTAGTTGATAAAGCTACTACTGAATTTTCTGGGGATGCTTATGGTTTTGCCTTTGTTTACTCCGGTAATCACAAATTTGAAGTAGAAAAAGATCAATTTGCACAAACCCATGTCAATATCGGTATTGATGATTTCAACTTTAGCTGGGAACTAACACCAAATTCTAGTTTCCAAACTCCAGAAGTATTGATGACATATTCTGCTCAAGGCTTGAACAAGATGAGTCAAGCATTCCACAGTTTAATTCATGATCGTGTTATTAGAAGTAAGTATAAAGATCAAGTTCGACCAATTTTAGTAAATAACTGGGAAGCTACCTATTTTGATTTTGACGAAGAAGAATTGAAGCCAATTGTTGATGATGCGAAGGAAATGGGCATTGAAATGTTTGTTCTTGATGATGGTTGGTTTGGCCATCGTGATGATGATAATTCTTCATTAGGAGACTGGAGTGTTTTTGAAAAGAAATTCCCACATGGATTAGACCATTTTGCGGATTATGTTCATGAACAAGGATTAAAATTTGGTCTTTGGTTTGAACCGGAAATGATTTCAATGGATTCAAACTTATATCAAGAGCATCCTGACTATTTAATGCATGTTCCAGGAAGAACTCCAAGTCCATCTCGTAATCAATATGTTCTTGATCTAGGTAGAAAAGAAGTTCGTGACAATATCTTTGAGCAAATGAACAAAATTCTTGAATCAGGAAAGATTGATTATATCAAGTGGGATATGAATCGTCACTTGTCAGATATTTATGAAGCAGATTTACCAGCTGCAAGACAGGGTGAAACTTACCACCGTTATGTCTTAGGACTCTATGACTTGCTTGAAAGATTAGTTAATTCTTATCCAGATCTATTAATTGAAGGTTGTTCTGGCGGAGGCGGACGCTTTGACGCTGGTATGGCATACTACAACCCACAAATTTGGGCTAGTGATGATAGTGACGCAATTGATAGATTAAGTATTCAATATGGTACTAGTTTAGCTTATCCACAATCAATGATGACTTCTCATGTTTCAGTTAGTCCAAATGAACAAAATGGTCGAATTACACCATTTAAGACACGTGGAATTGTAGCAATGTGGGGTGATTTAGGTTATGAACTTGATTTAACTAAGATGAGCAAAGAGGATCGTCAAGCAGTTAAAGAGCAGGTGGCAGAATATAAAAAAATTAGAGAAGTTACTCAGTATGGCACTTTTTATCGGTTAAAGAGTGCTCAAACTAGTAATCAATGTGCTTGGGAAACGGTCTCAAAAGATAAAAATGAAGCTGTTTTGTCAGTAGTTAAGGTAATGGCAAGTGCTCAACCGTATTTAACTAAGACTAAAATGGTTGGACTTGATCCAGAAAAGCACTATGAAGATCAAAAGACCCATGAAATATATGGTGGAGATGAACTGATGAACTTAGGAATTTATGATTCAGTTGAACACGGTGATTTCAAGGCTTATATTCATCACTTTAAGGCAATAGATTAGGATTAGTAGTAATGACAATTTCAAATAAAGTAATGCTCATAACCTATCCAGATAGTTTAGGTAAAAATATTAAAGATTTAGATGACGTACTGCACACAGACTTAAAAGGAGCTGTTGGAGGAGTTCATTTGTTACCATTCTTTCCCTCAACTGGTGACCGCGGATTTGCTCCAACAGATTATTCAATGGTTGATCCTCAATTTGGAGATTGGTCTGATGTCGAAAAGTTAGGCGAAGACTACTACCTTATGTTTGATTTTATGATCAATCATATTTCTCGTCAGTCTAAGTACTATAAGGATTTTCAAAAGAATAAAGATCAAAGTCCTTATGCTGACCTTTTCCTCAGTTGGGATAAGTTCTGGCCTAAGAATCGACCAACGCAAAAAGATATTGACCTTATTTACAAGAGAAAAGATCGTGCTCCATATCAGGAAATTACTTTTGCGGATGGAAGTAAGGAAAAACTCTGGAATACTTTCGGTGAAGAGCAAATTGATCTTGATGTTCGCAAAGATGTAACTAAACAGTTTATTAAGCAGACTTTAAATAATTTAATTGATCATGGCAGTGACATCATTCGACTAGATGCGTTTGCTTATGCTGTTAAGAAGCTAGATACTAATGACTTTTTCGTAGAACCAGAAATTTGGGATCTATTGAAAGAAGTTCAAGATGATATTTTAGCTAAAGGCGCGCTAATTTTGCCTGAAATTCATGAACACTATTCAATGCCATTTAAGATTGCAAAACATGGTTACTTTATTTATGATTTTGCCTTACCAATGGTGGTGCTTTATTCACTATATAGCGGTAAAAGTCAGCGTCTTGCTTCATGGCTAAAAAAGAGTCCAATGAAGCAGTTTACGACATTAGATACTCATGATGGAATTGGTGTAGTAGATGCTCGTGATATCTTAACTCCGAATGAGATAGAATACACAAGCAATGAATTGTATAAGGTCGGCGCTAATGTTAAAAAGAAATACTCAAGTGCGGAATATCATAACCTCGATATTTATCAAATAAACTCTACTTTCTACTCTGCACTTGGTGATGATGATAAAAAATACTTTATGGCTCGACTTTTACAAGTATTTGCACCTGGAATTCCCCAAGTCTATTATGTTGGAATGCTTGCTGGTAAAAATGATATTGAACTTCTTGAAAAGACAAAAGAAGGTCGAAATATTAATCGTCATTATTATAGTCGTGAAGAAATTCATGAAGAAGTTCAACGTCCTGTTGTTAGTTCTTTAATTAACTTATTAAGATTTAGAAATAATGAAGCGGCATTTGATTTGAATGGAAGTATTGAAGTTACTACTCCTACTGAAAATGAAATTCATATTATCCGTTTGAATCAGGACAAAACACGAAAAGCAGAATTACGTGCAAACTTAGAAACCTTAGCTTATAAAGTGTTAGTGAATGGGCGAGAGATGGCTTTTTAATACAAACTATAAATATTTTTGAAGAAGAATTAGGTAGAAATTGCCTAATTCTTTTTTTGAAGCAGATCTAGAAACTAAGTTTATAGACAATATAAGGTATAATTTGATTAATGAAAAAATTCTGCAAGCATGGGAGGAATCATATAGATGAATTATGGAGAAAAATCACCTGCACTTTGGGATGCAATTAAAAGTGAAGAGAAAAGACAAGAAGATACAATTGAATTAATTGCATCAGAAAATATTGTTTCCGATGCTGTCCGAGAAGCACAAGGATCTGTTCTAACAAATAAATATGCAGAAGGATATCCCGGGAAAAGATACTATGGTGGCTGTCAATATATTGATAAGGTAGAACAATTGGCAATTGACTATGCCAAAAAATTATTTAATGCAGAATATGCCAATGTTCAGCCTCATTCTGGTTCCCAAGCAAACATGACAGTTTATAATGCTTTGCTAAAGCCAGGAGATACGATTTTAGGAATGGGTATGGATGCTGGCGGTCATCTTACTCATGGATCTAAGGTTAACTTTTCAGGAAAAATTTTTAATTCTATTAGTTATGACTTAAATCCTGAAACTGAAGAATTGGATTTTGATCGAATTAGACAGCTTGCTATAGAGAAGAAGCCAAAATTAATTATTGCTGGCGCTTCCGCTTATAGCAGAATTATTGATTGGCAGAAGTTTCGTGAGATTGCGGACGAAGTTGGCGCCTACCTAATGGTTGATATGGCGCATATTGCAGGTTTAGTTGCAACGGGAGCACATCCGAGCCCAGTTCCTATAGCTGACGTTGTTACAACAACTACACATAAAACTTTACGTGGTCCGCGTGGAGGAATGATTCTATCTAACAATAAAGAATTAGGGAAGAAAATTGATTCGGCTCTCTTTCCAGGAACGCAAGGTGGACCACTAGAGCATGTTATTGCTGCAAAGGCACAAGCTTTTTATGAAGATTTACAGCCAGAATTTACTCAATACATTGATCAAGTAATTAAGAATTCAAAAGCCATGGCTGAAGAATTTAAAAATAGCAAAAATATTCGCGTGGTTTCAGGTGGAACTGATAATCACTTGATGATTATTGATATTACCAAGACCGGCGTAACAGGAAAAGATGCCCAAAATTTACTAGACTCTGTAAATATTACGACTAACAAAGAGTCTATTCCTGGTGATAAGCGAAGCCCATTTATTACTAGTGGATTAAGAATTGGGACACCAGCAATAACTAGCCGAGGCTTTAAGGAATCTGATGCTAAAGAAGTTGCTAAAATAATTATTGAAGTTTTGGATAATCCTGAAGATGCAGGAGTACTAGCTCAGGCAAAAGAAAGAGTTAATGATTTAGTTACTAAATACCCTATCAAATAAAAGCTATTGACAGAAAAATATAAGCCAATTACAATATAATTAAATTTTTTAAGGAGTAGTTAATTATGAATACACAAGCTAAGTTTATGAAAAATAATCGTTGGCAAGGCCAGTAAATCAGGTTGTTAAGCAAGATGCAACCTGAAAGACTCAGATTGTATCTGTGCTGGCTGTGTATTTATTGTGGTCTGCATGGAATAACATGCAGACCTTTTTCTTTTTGTGATAAAAAAGTAACAGGAATCTGCATGTGAAGGTAGATTCCTGTTTTTTTGGAGAAAAATTATGAAAAGAATGTATGGATTAATTGTAATTTTAGTAGCTTTTTTAACCATAGCTTTTTTTGGAGAAAATAAACAAAAAGAAGAAAATAATAAAATTCCCCGAGTTGGTGTATTAACCCTTATGCGTCACCCAGCTCTTGATGAGATATATCGCGGCTTTCGCAATGAATTGAAAGAAGAAGGCTACGTAAATGGAAAAAATATCAAAATTGACTATCAAAATGCAAATAATGATCAGAGTAATTTACGTACGATGGCAACAAAACTAACTGATGAACAATCAAGAGTGTTAGTTGGAATTACCACTCCAGCTGCCCAAGCATTAGCAAATACAACGAATAAGATTCCAATAGTTTTAGGTGCTGTAACAAGTCCAAAAACTAGTGGGCTAGTAAAAAATGAAAAACATCCCGAAAAAAATATTACTGGGGTATCAGATGCTGCTCCAATTAGACAACAACTAGATTTAATTAGAGAGTTTTTACCCAATTTAAAAACTTTAGGGGTAATTTATACTTCGAGTGATTCTTCTGCAGTTAGTGGCTTTCACGAGATTGAACGTGAATGTAAAAAGAGAAAAATACCTTTAAAATCTTTCTCAATTGCAAATAGTAACGATCTTAATCAAGTTTCAGAGCAGATGTTTAGTCAAGTAGATGCCGTCATTGTACCAACTGATAACACAATTGCTGGAGCGATGGAAACATTAGTTAAAAATGGTAATGCTGCTAAAAAGCCAATTTTCCCTGCTGCAGCAACTATGGTAAAACAGGGTGGTCTTGCAACTTATAGTGTTAATCAATATGAGTTAGGAAAAATGACTGGAAAGATGACTATTGAAATTTTAAAGGGTAAAAAAGTTAGTTCTTTACCAATCGAAAGAGTGAAAAAGGGAGAACCGATCGTTAATTTAAAAGAAGCCAGAGAATTAAATCTTCAAGTACCGCAAAGATTTTTAGAAGAATGTCAGAAAAAAGGAGTTGTATATAGATGAACTTGATCGTATCTGCTATTGGCCAAGGTTTGCTATGGGCTTTGCTTGGCTTAGGATTATATTTGACATTTAGAATTTTGAATTTTGCTGATATGACCGTAGAAGGAACCTTTCCATTGGGTGCAGCTGTTGCAGTAGCTAATATTTCACACGGAATGTCCCCATACTTAGCTACTTTCTTAGCCCTTTTAGCTGGAATGGCAGCAGGCTTAGTAACGGGATTATTATATACAAAAGGAAAAATTCCAATTCTACTTGCTGGTATTTTAACAATGACGGCAATTTATTCTATTAATTTAAGGATTATGGGCGGTTCTAATATTTCGTTGATTGGCAAGAAGACATTACTCAACAATGAATTTTTAGAAAATTTACCCCAATATTTTAATAGTGTTGCTTTAGGTATTGTTATTGTAGTAGTGATTACTGGAATTTTAATTTTCTTTTTAAATACAGATTTTGGTCAAGCTTTTATTGCTACCGGAGATAATCCAAGCATGGCTAAATCATTAGGAATTCATACAGATTTTATGGTGATCGTCGGATTAATGCTATCAAATGGAATAGTTGCCTTATGTGGAGCATTAATTGCGCAAAATAATGGTTATGCCGATATTAATATGGGAATTGGAACTATTGTTATTGCTTTAGCTTCAATTATCATTGGTGAAGTAGCTTTTGGAGAATTGACCTTAAATCAGCGTTTAGTGGCGGTAACTTTAGGTAGTATTATCTATCGTTTGATTTTACTCGCTGTACTGCAACTTGGATTTTCAGCTAATGATTTAAATTTAATCTCTTCAATTGTCTTAGCTCTATGTATGATGCTTCCACAATTAGAAAAAGTCTTACATTTGAAAAAGCCAGTAGAAAGAGGTGTGAAAAAGCATGACTAAGCCAATTCTAGAATTAAAAGATGTCAAAACAACTGTTAAAACAGCTGATGGTGAAATTGTTCCAATTTTAAAAGGAATTAATTTAGAAATTAGATCTGGAGATTTTATTACTATAATTGGGACAAATGGAGCGGGCAAATCTACACTTTTTAATACGATTGCGGGTAGTTTAAAACCTGATAGTGGTATTCTTCGGCATAATGGGCAAGATATTACGAAAATGAGTGAAGAAAAGCGGACACAATTTATTGGACGAGTTTTTCAAGATCCTAAGATGGGGACTGCTCCGCGAATGACTGTGGCAGAAAATTTATTACTAGCAACAAAACGGGGAAAGAGAAGATTTTTAAAGATTAGAAGACTTAAGCAAAACTTACCTCGTTTTAAAAAGCTAGCTGCAGTTATGAATAATGGCTTAGAGAGTCGTTTAAATACGTTTGTAGAAGGCTTATCTGGAGGTCAAAGACAAGCTTTGAGCTTTTTGATGGCTACAATAGAAAAGCCGGATATTTTATTATTAGATGAGCATACAGCAGCTTTAGATCCTCATACTAGTGAAAATCTACTAGCAGTAACTGACAAGCAAATTAAAGAAAATAAATTAACCGCCTTAATGATTACGCATCATATGGAGGATGCTTTAAAATATGGAAATCGTCTTTTGGTGTTAAAGGATGGTCAAGTTAAAGCGGATATTAGTGAAGAAGAAAAAAAAAATTTAAAAGTAAGTGATCTTTATAGTTATTTTGAAGATTGATCTAAAACCTAGGGCTGGTTGTCGGTTCTAGGTTTTTTAGTTAAAATAATTTTTAATTGTTTTAAGTATAGATTTAATTTTTATAAAGAAGGGATGGAAGAGATGTGAATAAGGGACACAAAATAAGTTTATTTTCAGCAATAATGCTAGCCCTTAATTCGTTGATTGGATCCGGATGGCTTTTTGGCTCAGGCTCGGCAGCAAAAATTGCCGGCCCAGCGGCTATCTTATCTTGGATCATTGGTGCAGTTATTATTATTGCAATCGCCTTAACCTATGTTGAACTAGGAACTATGTTTCCTGAAAGTGGGGGAATGAGCAAATATGCTCAATATAGCCACGGTCCCATGCTTGGTTTTATTGCTGCCTGGGCGAATTGGATTTCTTTGGTAACCTTGGTGCCAATGGAGGCAGTTGCGGCTGTTCAATACATGAGTTCTTGGCCATGGAAGTGGGCAAACTGGACACATCACTTTATGCAAGATGGGAATATAACTACACCGGGGCTATTATTGGTATTTGTGTTCATGATTATTTTTACTTTAATTAACTTCTGGTCAATTAAAATCATGACCCACTTTACTAACTTGATTTCTGTTTTTAAAGTACTCTTGCCTACGATAACAATTATTATGCTGTTTGCATCTAGTTTTCATCCTGCTAACTTTGGTCATGATGTAAAAACATTTATGCCTTATGGAAGTAGAGCAATCTTTGAAGCAGCTTCTGGTGCTGGTATCATTATGTCTTATGACGCATTTCAGACAGTAATTAATATTGGTGGTGAATTAAAGAATCCTCGAAAGAACATTATTCGTGGAGTTTTAATTTCCATGTTTGTGACAGCTGCAATTTATATTCTGCTTCAAGTAGCCTTTATTGGAGCAGTTGATCCAGCAATGCTTGCTAAAAACTCCTGGCATGGAATTGATTTTGCGTCCCCATTTGCAGATATTGCAATCCTTTTAGGAATTAATTGGCTTGTGATTTTACTTTATATGGATGCTTTTGTTTCACCTTTTGGGACTGGAGTAGCTTTTGTCGCAACAGCATCAAGAGCGCTTGCTGCAATGACATATACAAAACACTTACCAGCTTGGTTAGGGAGACTTAACAGACGCTATCTAGTGCCTCGTTTTGCGATGATTGCAGATTTAATTTTGGCAATGATTTTAGTAAGTGTCTTTAGGAACTGGAATTTACTTGCAACCGTAATTACTTGTGCAACTTTGATTGCTTATTTAACTGGTCCAGTTACTACTATTACTTTGAGAAAAATAGCACCAGATTTGGAAAGACCATATAAACCTACCTATATGCGCTGGTTTGCTCCTTTAACTTTTGTATTAACTAGTTTAGCTATTTATTGGACGATGTGGCCAACAACAATTCAAGTTATTTTAGTTATTCTTGTGGGAATTCCAATTTATTTCTACTATGAGGTTAAGTATCAAAAGAAAGATTTTAAATCACAGTTTAAGCATGCTGCTTGGCTTTTAGGGTATTTAGTATTTATTTCTATTATGTCTTATTGTGGTAGCGACGGCTTTGGTGGACAAAACTGGATTAAATATCCGTGGGATTTTCTGTTGATTGCAATTGTCTCCTTGATCTTCTATAAAGTTGCAATTGATACAGGACTAGAAAAAGTTGATCCGGCAGCGATAAAAGTAAACGAAAAAATTAAGCTTAAGAAGGACTAGAATTAAGTACACTAGTATAAATTAGCTTGAATTATAGGTAGAAAGGTGCTATCCTTAACTAGTCGTAAAATAATCTATGATCTGAAATATTGGTCATGGCAAAGGAGTATTAAACAATGAGAAAAGGGATTCATCCAGATTACCAAGAAGTTGTTTTCATGGACTCAGCAACTGGTGCTAAGTTCGTAGCTGGTTCTACTTTAAAACCAGAAGAAACAATTGAATTTGAAGGTAAGACTTACCCATTAGTTCGTGTTGAAATTTCTTCAGATTCTCACCCATTCTACACTGGCAAGCAAAAGTTTGCACAAGCAGATGGTCGTATCGAAAAATTCAACAAGAAGTACGGTATGTCTTCAAAGAACTAATAATTCTTGGTTTTTACCAAAAGAGCAGCCCACTTTGGACTGCTCTTTTTTTATGCTTAACGTGGTATAATTCTTATTGATATGCGTGAGACCTTTTTCTGACTGCGATAAGTCAGTATAATAGGAGTACATGCAATTTTAGGTAGGAGTAATTTATTTATTATGAAAATGCAACTTGCTGAGATCGCTAAAGCATTAAATAGTTCAGTTAATATGGGAGAAGATAAGGTCATCACATCTGTTGTTTTTGACTCAAGAAAAGCAACTCCCAATTCTTTGTTTATTCCCTTAGATGGTGCAAGGGATGGACATGATTTTGTATCTAATGCAATGGCAAACGGAGCAGAAGCAACCCTTTGGAAAAAAGGACATGAGGGTATGCCTACTGATGTGCCAGTTATTGAAGTGGAAGATCCGCTAACTGCGCTTCAAAATTTAGCTAAATATTACTTAGGTAAAGTTAATCCAACTGTTGTTGGGATTACTGGATCTAATGGTAAAACTACAACTAAGGATATGGTTGCAGCTGTTTTATCAAAAAGATTTAACGTGCATAAGACACAGGCTAACTTTAATAATGAAATTGGGGTACCTGTAACTATTTTAGAGATGAAACCATCTACTGAAATTTTAGTTCTTGAGATGGGGATGGATCGTCCGGGACAATTACACCATTTAAGTGAATTAGTAAGACCAGATGTTTGTGTCATCACAATGATTGGTGAAGCTCATATTGAGTTCTTCGGTACTAGAGATAAGATTGCAGACGCTAAAATGGAAATTACTGATTTCTTAAAAGAAGACGGTAAGTTTATTTACAATGGCGATGAACCTTTACTAGAAGAGCGTGCAGCTAAGATTAAGCAAGAAAAGAGTACTTTTGGTTTTAGAGAAGAAGATACTGTTTTTGCGACTACATTTAGATCTTACATGCACCATGCTACTTTTGAAGTAAATGGGTCAGCACAGCAATTTAAGATTCCAATGATTGGAAAACATAATGTCTCTAATGCTCTTGCAGCCATTAGTGTAGGACGTCATTTTGGTGAAAATGATGAACAAATTGCCCAAGCTTTAGCTAACTTCACCCCAACAGCAAATAGAATGCAATGGAAGAAGGGTGATGTAGGCGAGGCAATTATGGATGATGTTTACAACTCAAATCCAACTGCGGTTAAGGCTGTTACGACTTCGTTTGGACAAGTAATGGTCGAAGATGGTGGGCGCAGAATTGCTGTCTTAGGTGATATGTTAGAACTTGGAGATGAATCAGCTGATCTTCATGCGTCTCTTGCCGCTAGCTTGGATCCAGCAATTATTAATGAACTATATTTATATGGTCCAGAGATGAAAAACTTATATGATGCTCTTGTTGATAAGTACCCAGCAGAAAACTTGCACTATTATCCACAAGATCAAATGAATCATATGATTGATGACTTAAAGAATGATATTAAGCCAGCTGATATTGTAATGCTAAAGGGATCACATGGGATGCATTTGGAAAAGGTTTTAGACCGTCTCATGTAGGAAGGAATTAGATATTTGAAATTTTCTGAAATGAACTTAAAACCTGAGATTTTAAAAGCTATTAAGCGTTCAGGTTTTGAAGAAGCTACCCCAATTCAAGAAAAAACCATTCCTCTCGTTTTGGAGGGAAAAGATGTAATTGGTCAAGCACAAACAGGTACTGGTAAAACTGCTGCTTTTGGTTTGCCAATTTTACAAAACTTAGATAAGCAACACGATTCAATTCAAGCTATTATTATTGAACCTACCCGTGAATTGGCTATTCAAACCCAAGAAGAGTTGTTCCGTTTAGGTCGTGATGAAAAAGCTCGCGTTCAAGTAGTTTATGGCGGTGCTGATATTAGACGTCAGATTCGTGCTTTAAAACAAACACCAGCAATTTTGGTAGGAACACCTGGGCGTTTGCTTGATCATTTAAAACGTGGCACAATTGATATTTCTAAAGTCAAAACAATTGTTTTAGATGAAGCAGATGAAATGCTTGATATGGGATTTATTCAAGATATTGAAAGTATTTTGAAATATGCATCAAGTAAACATCAAACATTACTTTTCTCTGCTACAATGCCAAAGCCAATTTTACGAATTGGTGAAAAATTCATGAATGATCCTGAGATTGTAAAAATCAAAGGAAAAGAATTAACTGCTAATTTAATTGATCAGTATTTTGTGAGAGCAAAAGAAAATGAAAAGTTCGACATTCTATGTCGCTTAATTGACGTTCAAAATCCTGATTTAGCTGTTATTTTTGGTAGAACTAAGAGACGTGTTGATGAATTAACACGTGGGCTACAAGCACGTGGATATAACGCTGCTGGAATTCATGGTGATCTTTCTCAAGCTAAGCGAATGAGCGTGTTAAAGAGATTCCGTAAAGGTAAGCTAGATATTTTAGTTGCAACTGATGTGGCAGCTCGTGGATTAGATATTTCTGGGGTAAGTCATGTTTATAACTATGATATTCCGCAGGATCCAGATTCTTATGTTCACCGTATTGGTAGAACTGGACGTGCTGGTCAGAACGGAATGTCTGTAACTTTTGTTACTCCAAATGAAATTGGCTATATGCGTACTATAGAACAATTAACGCATAAAAAGATGATGCCACTTAAGCCACCAACTGATGAAGAAGCATTTAAAGGTCAGCTAAGTGCAGCTAATAAAAAGGTAGCAGAATTGCTTGATAGCGATCTTTCTAAATATACTGAAGAGGCATCTCAACTTCTTGACGACTATTCTGCGATTGATTTAGTGGCCGCTTTATTAAAGGATTTGTCTAAAGATGCCGATAGTGTAAAAGTAAAGATTACACCTGAAAAGCCGTTACCATTTAAATCAAAGCATGGTAATAATCGAAACTTTAAACGTAATTTCAAACGTGGTGGAGATCGAAATGAACGATATCATCGTAAGCCTAGTGCCCGTAAAGGTGGTAGAAAGCATGATTTCGTTATAAAGAAAAAAGATTAATTTTTGTTACTGGAGAGCTGTAGTTGCTACAGCTCTTTTTTGTAATATAATGTATCAATGTGTGAGGTGAAAATAATGATTAGAGGCGTAGGAATTGACTCAGTTGAAGTTGAACGCATGAAAAAGATAGTTGAAAAAGGCGATAAATTTGCTAAAAGGGTATTAACTCCGAAAGAATTTGAGCAATATCAACAATTAAAAGGAAAGCGCAAGGTAGAATACCTTGGTGGACGTTTTTCTTTAAAAGAATCTTTTTCAAAGGCAATGGGAACTGGATTAGGCAAATATGTTGGTTTTCAAGATATTGAAACATTATGGGATGACTTAGGACATCCAGTAATGACCTCGACAAAGTTTTCTGGAAATATTTTTCCTAGTATCACACATGATGATCATGAAATTATAACAGTTGTAGTTTTGGAGGAATTAAACTAATGGTTCCAGGAATTCATCGTCCAGCCGTAGTAAAGGTAAACTTGGGCGCTATTAAAAGAAATCTTGAAAATGAGATGGAGCATCTAGAGCCCGGACAAAAGATGCTTGCAGTTGTAAAAGCTAACGGTTATGGACACGGTGCAGTAGAAGTAGCTAGAGTTGCAGATAAGGTAGGAGCAGCTGGCTTTTGCGTTGCAATTTTGGACGAAGCATTAGAGTTAAGACGTGCAGATATTACAAAACCAATTTTAGTTTTAGGTGTTGTTTCTCCGGAATATGCTCCAATTGCTGCTGTAAATAACGTTTCATTGACTGTTCCAAACTTAGAATGGCTTAAAGAAGCAGAGAAGTACTTAAAAGATGCAAATTTGCAATTGAAGATTCATTTAGGTATTGATTCCGGAATGGGTAGAATCGGATTTAATGAAGACGCAGACTTTATTGCCGCTAATGAGTTTTTAGAGAATAACGATAATTTCTTTATTGAAGGAATGTTTGCCCACTTTGCTTCTGCTGATAGCAGTGATGAAACTTATTTCAAACATCAATGTGAAAAATTTAATCATATGAAGAGCCTGCTTACTGTAGAGCCAAAGTGGATTCATGTTGATAATACGGCAGCAAGTATTTTTCATGATGGAATTAAAAGTGATTTAGTTAGATTTGGTATTGGAATTTATGGTTTAAATCCTTCTTCTAATCCTAATTCTCCAGACTTAAAATCAAATATTTCGTTAGAACCGGCCTTGTCATTTGAAAGTGAATTGACTCATGTTAAGACAATTCACCAAGGTGATGGTGTTGGATATGGCTCGACCTTTGTTGCAGATAAAGATACAATTATTGGAACCGTACCCGTTGGGTATGCGGATGGATTTATTAGAAAATTTCAAGGTTTCAAGGTTAAAGTGGGAGATACGTACTGTCCAATTGTTGGCCGAATTTGTATGGATCAATTTATGGTTAAGATGCCTAAAAAGATGCCAGTAGGGACCAAAGTAACCATCATTTCTTCTAATCCTAATGATCAAAATAATATTAAAGCTGCGGCCGATTATGTTGACACAATTCATTATGAAGTTGCTTGCTTATTAAATGATCGTTTACCACGTGTATATTACGAAAATTAAAAATAAAAGCTTGTTTAACCAATTTGGCTAAACAAGCTTTTTTACTATAGTAATCAAGATAATTAATCTTTTAATTCTCCAGGTTTTTCTGCGCTACGGATTGTTAGACCTGATTGAAGATCTTCAATTTTAGCAACAACAAAACCCTTCTTTTCAAGTCGGTTGACGATAGCAGTCATTGTTTCGCGAGAAACACCAATAGGAAGAGTAAATAAGTTACGGCGAACTAATTCACCAGTTTTGACATCTAAAGTTAAACAACCGGCAATATTACTATATTTAGAAATAATTTTTGCCATTTTAACTAAATTACCACGATCATTATCTGAAAGGATAGTCAAAACATAAGAACCATTTTTGATATTCCAAGCATCAGAGAGCATATCTAGCAAACGAGCGTGAGTTAAAATTCCATAGAAATGGTTTTCTTCATCCAATACAGCAATGTATGGGAGGTCTTTAATGTTAAAGAATACACGGAAGAAAGGAGAATTTACCTTAATTGTTTTAGTAGCATTTTTAAGCAAGTAAGTTACAGGTAGATTCATGTCGCCGCCTTGAGACTTGTGACGGTAAATGTGCATTTTATAAATGTTTCCCCGGAAAATGGTTCCTGTATCATCTAAAATAGGGACACAACGAAAGCCGGAGTCTTCTAAGATTTTTAATGCTTCGGCAAGAGTAGCTTTTTCGTTGACTGTAGTTAAGTAATCTTTTTTATAGACAAGAGATTTGATTAGCATGATTAGCCTCCATACATCTGAAATTTACAAGCCATTATACCATAGTTTTATATAAAAATTAAAGACTGATTAAACAATTTTAATTTAGAAAATAAAAGAGCATCCACAAATGTGAATGCTCTTTTACAAGAAAAAGTCCTAATTATTGACGAACCTTTACGCCAGTTTCTTTGAAGGCTTTGTCCATAACTTCTTTTAATTGTTTTGCAGAAGCTTCCATCTTAGCTTGTTCGTCAGCGTTCAATGGCATTTCAATAACTTGTTCCAAGCCGTGACGACCAACAACTGCTGGAGTACCGATGTGAATATCGTGTAAGCCGTATTCACCATCCATAGGTACTGAAAGTGGAAGAACTCTGTGTTCGTTGTTCAAGATAGCCTTAGTAATGAATGCTAAAGCAGTACCGATACCGTAGAAAGTAGCACCCTTCTTGTTAATGATGTCGTAAGCCATGTCAGCAACTTCCTTGTGGATTGCTTCAAGCTTGTTTTCACCAACTTCTGGGTGAGCCTTTACCCAGTCGCTAACTTTTACGCCACCAACATTGTTGTAGCTCCATACTGGGAATTCAGTATCACCGTGTTCACCAAGCATGTATGCGTTAACTGAACGTGGGTCAACGTGTTCCATTTCACCGATAACTTTTTGAAGACGACCAGTATCAAGTGAAGTACCTGAACCGATAACACGATCCTTAGGGAATCCTGACATTCTCCAAGTTGCGTGAGTTAAAATATCAACTGGGTTAGCAGCAACTAAGAAAATACCATTGAAACCTGATTCAACGATTGGTTCAACGATTGAAGATAAAATCTTTAAGTTCTTGTTAACAAGGTCAAGACGAGTTTCACCTGGTTTTTGTGGAGCACCAGCAGAAATAACTACTAAGTCAGCATCTTTTGCGTCTGAGTATTCTGCAGAGTAAATAGTCTTTGGTGCAATCCAAGGAGTAGCGTCTGCTAAGTCAATAGCATCACCTTGAGTTCTTTCTTTAACGATATCAACGATACCTAATTCTTGTGCGATACCTTGTTGAACTAATGAGAATGCGTAAGTAGAACCTACAGCACCGTCACCAACAAGAATAATCTTATGAATTTTTTCTTCTGACATTTGCTAATACTTCCTTCCATATTAGTGATTTATTTAACAATAACGATTATATCATATTGGAATTTAAAAATTAAAAATATAATTTTAAAGATCTAATTAATTATTTGTAAGTAAGCGTGTGCTATAATCTCAAGAGCAATAAGCAGATTTAGAATGAAATATTTATCAAAGAGGATGAAAAAGAATGAAGTTAATTGCAGGTTTAGGAAATCCAGGTAGAAAATATGATCAGACTAAGCATAATACAGGTTTTATGGCATTAGATCATTACTTAGAGAAAAATGGTTTAACCCTAGATAAGGAGAAGTTTGAAGGCTTATGGACAAAACAAAAGATCAACGGTGAAGATGTAATTTTTCTTGAACCACAGACTTTTATGAACGATTCGGGAAAATCAATCGCGCAAGTAGCTAATTTCTTTAAAATTAAGCCTGAAGATATTTTAGTTATTCATGATGATATGGACATGCCAATTGGAAAGATTAGAATTCGTGCAAATGGTAAATCAGGGGGTCATAATGGAATTAAGAGCATTATGGCTTGCTTAGGAACGAACAATTTTAATCGATTAAAAATTGGAATTCGTCATCCTGAAAACGAAAGTGTTGTTTCTTGGGTATTAAGTCCCTTTAATAATGACCAGCAAAAACTGATGGATGCAGCTTTTGAGACAAGCGAGAATGTCATTAATGATTTTATTAAAGGGAAAAACCCCCAATATTTAATGAATCAGTATAATTAGAATGAACATTACAGAGTTAATAAAAAAAGATAAAGAGTTAAATAATTTTATTGAAAAAGCTCCAGTAGAAAAAAGATCGCTTTTAACTGGAGTAAATTCAGGTGCTTTTGCTGCTGTACTGATGCAAATGCTAAAAGCCTGGCAGCAGCCATTGATTTTAGTTGAAGATAATGAAGAAAAGGCGCAGACGCTTTTAGATGAATTGGGAAACTTATTGCCTGATGATATGGTATTTAGTTTTCCAGTTGATGCTACGATTGCTACTCAAACGGCCATTGCGTCTCCGGACGAACTTAGTCAAAGATTGCAGACCTTAGAGTTTTTAGCTGAAAAGAGAGCGGGAATTGTTGTAGTAATGCCCCAAGCTTTACAGTATAAGCTGAGTGATCCGAGAGATTTTACTAAGGCAAAAAAGATATTTAAACCTGAGGCAGAATTCGACTTAGATAAGTTGACTGAATGGCTTACGCAGGCAGGCTACCGCAGAGAAAGCAGTGTAGCCCGTCCTGGAGAATTTGCTCGTCGTGGAGATATTCTTGATGTCTATCCTTTGGATCAAGAAAATCCGATTCGAATTGAATTCTTTGGGGATGAAGTTGATACCGTAAAGGAGTTTGATTCAGCTACACAGCGTAGTTTAGAAGAAAAAGACAGTATCTCAATTGGCCCAGCTCTAGATCGAGTATTTTCACCACATAATTTTCAAGAAGCGGTAGAAAAAATAAAGCAGGATATGAGCGAATCAATTGCTGAAGAAGAGAGCGTTAAAAATCATTTTGTTAAGGCAATTGATCTATTAGAAGCTGGTGGTTTGCCAGATAACTATGCCTTTTTAATTGATTATTTACTTCCGCGATCTTTTAATTTAATTGATTATTTAGATAAAGATGGCTTATTACTATTTGATGATTGGCAGTCCATAAAAAAGAATGTAGCTGATGTGGATGCTCAAAATGAAGCTTTTATTTCCGAAGAAATAAAAGCCGGAGCAATGCTGAATAGTCAAAAATTACGCCATAGTTTTGAGCGAGTTGTTCAAAAATCAAAGCAAGCTCAGATTTTATTCTCGCTTTTCCAAAAAGGAATGGGCCGATTAAAATTTGATCAAATTCTTAACTTTACCACACGAGAAGTTCAACAGTTCTTTAGTCAAATGCCTTTGATTAAAAGTGAGCTAATACGATTTTCTAATGAAGAAAATACAGTTATCTTGCAAGCTGATTCGGAAACTCGTGCCAAGCAAATCGCTCAAAATTTAGTTGATTATGGTGTTGATATTCCGGTTGTAAAAGCAGATCAACTTTTATCAAATAAAGCTCAAATAACTGTAGGTAATTTTGCACATGGTTTTGCTTTACCTAGTTTAGATTTGGTTTATTTAACTGAGCGAGAATTATTCAATCAAAGACCACATCACCGCAAACGTGTTAAAACTCTTGAAAATGCTCAACGGTTAAGAAACTATAATGAATTAAAACCAGGCGATTATGTTGTTCATGTCAATCATGGTATTGGACGGTTTGAAGGAATTAAAACATTAGATGTAGATGGTAAAAAACGTGACTATATCACTATTACTTATCAACATCATGATCAGCTATTTGTCCCTGCTGACCAATTAGGTTTAGTACAAAAATATGTGGCTTCTGAAGGCAGAGTTCCTCATATTAATAAATTGGGAAGCTCTGAGTGGACTAAGACTAAAAAACGGGTTCAGTCAAAAGTTGAAGATATCGCAGATGATTTGATTGAACTGTACGCAAAACGTGAATCTGAAAAAGGATTTGCTTTCAGTCCAGATGATGATTTACAAAAAGAATTTGAAGATGCTTTTCCATATCCTGAAACTCCAGATCAGCTTCGTTCAATTAGAGAAATTAAGGCTGATATGGAAAGTCCGAAGCCAATGGATCGACTTTTAGTGGGAGATGTAGGCTTTGGTAAAACTGAAGTTGCCTTGAGAGCCGCTTTTAAAGCAATTCGGGATGGAAAACAAGTTGCCTTTTTAGCTCCAACTACTATTTTGGCGCAACAACATTTTGAGACCATGCAAGACCGCTTTAAAGATTTTCCAGTCAATTGTGCGCTTTTATCACGTTTTCAAACTCCTGCTGAAGTGAAGGAGATAGTTGAAGGTGTAAAAAGTGGCAAGATTGATATGGTCGTTGGAACACACCGCTTGCTCTCAAAAGATGTCCAATTTAAAGACCTAGGCTTGTTAATTATTGATGAAGAACAGCGATTTGGAGTTAAGCATAAGGAAAGGCTAAAAGAATTAAAAGCCAATATCGATGTTTTGACTTTGACTGCTACTCCAATCCCTCGTACTTTACATATGTCGATGGTAGGAGTACGAGATCTTTCAGTGATGGAAACGCCACCTACTAACCGTTATCCAATTCAAACTTATGTTATGGAGGAGATGCCAAGTATTGTTCGTGAGGCAGTCCTTAGAGAAATGAAGCGTAATGGGCAAGTATTTTTCTTACATAATCGGATTGATGATATCGATAAAGTTATTAGCCAATTAGAGGAACTGATTCCAGAAGCCAAAATTGAATATATTCATGGTCGCATGAGTGAAAATCAAATGGAAGATATTATGTATCGTTTTTCAAAAAACGAATTTGATATCTTGGTAACAACAACAATTATTGAAACGGGCGTTGATATGCCAAATGTTAATACTATGATTGTTGAAGATGCAGATCATTATGGATTAAGTCAGCTATATCAATTACGTGGTCGAATAGGCAGAAGTGCCCGTTTAGCCTATGCCTATTTCCTTTATCAACCAAATAAAGTCTTAACTGAAATTGGTGAAAAACGGCTTAGTGCAATCCGCGACTTTACTGAATTAGGATCCGGCTTTAAAATTGCCATGCGTGACTTATCAATTAGAGGGGCCGGTAATATGCTTGGAAAACAGCAGCATGGCTTCATTGATAGTGTTGGCTATGATTTATATGCCCAAATGTTAGACGAAGCAATTAAGAAACGTAAAGGTAAAAAAGTTGTGGTTAAATCTAATGCAGAAGTTCAATTTGATTTGGAAGCATATATTCCCGATGATTATATTGCAGATCAAGAGCAAAAAATTGAGTTCTATAAGAAAATTAAGGGGATCAATGATCAAAAAGAGGCGGACAATATCGCAGATGAATTAATTGATCGCTTTGGTGATTATCCACTTGCTGTAGAAAATCTTTTGAATGTATCTATAGTTAAGGCAGATGCAGATTTAGCTCAAGTTGTATCTCTTACTCAAAAATCAAATGATAAGTTGCAAGTCATTTTTAATAATCAGGCTAGTGAGGAACTAGAAGGGCCAAATATTTTTAAGGCCCTAGAACATGTATCCCTAAGAGCACGAATTACTATGGATCCGCAAAAGAGATTGAACGTAATGCTTGAGCTTGAGAAAAATATGAGTACTAGACAATTATTTAATGAGCTTCATACATTCTTAGAAGCAGCTAGTGAGATTGTTCAAAAATAAGGAGAGAAAGAAAGTAATGAGAATCGATAAGTTTTTAAAGGTATCTAGATTAGTTAAAAGACGTACTGTTGCTAAAGAAATGGCTGATCAAGGAAGAGTAAAAGTTAATGACCGAGTAGTAAAATCTAGCTATGATGTTAAACTGGGTGATGTTATTGAAATCGGATTCGGTACAAAACAATTAAAAGCTCGTGTACTTGACTTAAGAGAAACAACTAAGAAGGCAGAAGCCAGTGACTTGTATGAGCTAATTGATTAATGACAAGGGAAGAGTAAGGTGTTATATTAATACCAAGTGGTGATATAATTAAGATTTAGAATATTAACGAAAAGGCAGGGACATCCGTATGCAGAGAGGGCCACGACTTTATAATGCCTTAAGCGATGAAGAACGCCTAGCACGTTTGCGACGTAAAGCAGCTAGAAAAGAAAAAGAGGTTCATCGCGTAAGGAAGAACCGAATTATTGCTTGTTTTGCAATTGCAATTTTAATTTTTGGGCTGCAACTAATTATGGTTCATGTGCAAACTGGTAGAATTAATAGTCAAATTCAAACTAATAAAGCAGAGTTAAACCAGGTTAACAAAACCAATAAAAAATTAAAATCACAGGTTGCAGACTTAAAAGATCCTGATTATGTGGCTAAAGTAATTCGCTATAAGTTCTATTATTCTAAATCTGGTGAATCAATTTATACTCTTCCTGAAAAAGAGGAGGATTATTAGTGAAATTTCCAATTGGATTAAGGCTCAATGCTAAAGTGAATAATATTACTAAACTTGGGATTTTTGTAACTTTACCACATCGACATCATGGTTTGATTTTCCATAAAGACTTCGGTGATAAGTGGGAAAGTGCTAAAAAGAAGTATAGTGTTGGAGACGAAATCCGTGTTGTTGTGATCAATAATCATGAAGGAAAAATTTCTCTATCATTGAGTCAGGTAAATAATTCTGATTTAGTTGATCCAACTAATGAATTTAAAGATAGCAAAGATTTTACTCCACTAGCTAAATTATTAGAGAAATCTACTGATAAAATAGCTAATTTAAAAAATCAATTGAATTTAAGTGACCGGTAGGGGTCACTTTTTTAATCTAAAAATGACAAAATTTACAACTTTTTTTACTGAAAATAATATTGAAATAAAAAATAAAAAATTTTTACTGGCTGCAAGTGGCGGTCCAGATTCAGTAGCGTTGCTGAAGATGCTGTTTAATTTTTTACCTAATCCATCTGAACAATTGATTGTTGCACATTTGGACCACTGTCTAAGAGATGATAGCTTTTTAGAAAGCCAACTTTTACAAAGATTAACTTCAGCCCTTAAAGTAAAGCTAGTAGAAAAAAAGTGGCCAGTTGAACTTCATCCGCAAGCTGGGGTTGAAGCAAAAGCCAGAGAGTACCGTTATGCATTCCTGGCAAAGGTTGGAAGAAAGTATCAAACTGATTATCTTTTAACAGCACATCACGGGGATGATTTAATTGAAAATATTTTATTGAAGTTTATTCGCTCTGGGGATGTAGCTGAAATGAATAGTCTTCAAATTGTGGGAAATCTCGGTTCAATGAAATTGCTGCGCCCTTTAGTTAAATATTCTAAAGATGAATTATTGAAATATGATAAGGACCACCATCTTGATTTCATTGAAGATAAAACTAATTTTGAAGATGACACTTTAAGAAATCGTTTGAGACATCATGTTGTTCCATTATTAAAGAAAGAGACAAGTCATCTAGTTAAAAATGCTAACCACTTTAGTGAGAGTGTAGCGTTACTTTCAAAGTGTCAGAGTGATCTCTTTGATAGTTTACCTTCTCCAATAAATTTTAGTAAAGCGCTACGGGGTAAAAAGGAAGATATAGCTCGGTTAAATACACATGAAGCGGCAGCTTTTTTTGATTATTTAATCTATAAAAAGTGGCATCAAAGAATCCATTTTGATGAAATTGACTTGAATAAAAATGTGATTTTCAATAAAGAAAATTTTCAATTGCTTTTTTATCAAAAATATTACTATTTGATTAATAGAAATGAATTAGCTGTAATTGATCCTAAAAGAAAACTAGTTAAATTAAATGAAAAATTTTCTTTTAACGGAAAAAAATATTTAATTACCCAGGATGAAAAGTCACAAAAATTGGCTGGTTATTTTTATGGCGAAAAAGCAAAGTATTTAGAGGTAGGGAGCTTGCCACAAGGTAGTACATTAAAGTTAGCTACAGGAAAACAAACTAAGGCTAAGAAAAAATTTGCTGAAAATGGGATTCCTTTAGCTTTAAGGCCGTATTGTTTGACAGTCTGGCAAGAGGAAAATCCAGTCTATGTTGAAAGTGTTTATCAAAATCAAGAATATAACCCCAATTTTATACGCTATAATGTATATATTTATTTTTAAGTTTATGCAAAGTTCTATGGTAAAAGCATAATTTGTGGTAAAATCGTTGGAGTAATTCCAAGAAGTGTCGCGGAGGTTAATAGATGAAAAATAGAAGAAATAGACTGCTTTCTAACGGTCTTTTCTATATCATAGTATTCGTGATCCTCTTGGCTGGAATCAATTGGGCCGTGGGAGGCTCCGGTAGTAATGGTTCCACAGAAAATATCCGTTATTCTCAATTAGTAAAAGATTTAAAAGCGGGTAAAGTCAAGAGTATCAATGTACAACCATCTAATGGTGTATATACGGTTACTGGATCTTATAAGAAAGCTCAAAAGTCAAATAATCAAAATAATAATGGATTTGGACTAATTCCAAGTTCACAAAGTAGTAATGAAGTAACCCGGTTCAGTACTACGATGCTTCAAAATGACTCAATGGTTAAGACAATTTCCGATCTTGCCCAAAAGAGTGGGGCATCTATTTCTGGACAAGGTGAATCTCAATCTGGAACCTGGATCTCTACGATTGTGATGCTTGTCCCAACCTTGATTTTTATTGTCATGCTTTGGATGATGATGAATCAAGGTGGACAAGGCCGTGGCGGCGGTATGATGAACTTTGGTAAGTCACATGTTAAGCCACAAGATCCAAGTAAAAACAAGGTTAGATTCTCAGATGTAGCTGGGGAAGAAGAAGAAAAGCAAGAATTGGTTGAAATTGTTGAATTCTTAAAGAATCCAGCAAAATATACTAAATTAGGTGCTCGAATTCCGGCTGGTGTTCTTCTTGAGGGTCCTCCAGGTACTGGTAAAACTTTACTTGCACGTGCAGTTGCAGGTGAAGCCGGTGTACCATTTTATTCAATTTCTGGTTCAGACTTTGTAGAAATGTTTGTCGGTGTTGGTGCATCTCGTGTACGTGATCTGTTTGAAACAGCTAAGAAAAATGCACCAAGTATCATCTTTATTGATGAAATTGATGCTGTTGGACGTAAACGTGGTAATGGCGTAAGTGGTGGCCATGACGAAAGAGAACAAACTTTAAACCAATTACTGGTTGAAATGGATGGTTTCGAAGGTGATGAAGGTGTCATTGTTATGGCAGCTACTAACCGTTCTGATGTTCTTGATCCCGCACTTCTTCGTCCTGGTCGTTTTGACCGTAAGGTTTTAGTTGGTCGCCCAGATGTTAAAGGCCGTGAAGCTATTTTAAAGGTTCATGCTAAGAATAAACCTTTAGCCCCTGATGTTGATTTAAAGGAAGTAGCACGTCAAACTCCTGGCTTCGTTGGTGCTGATCTTGAAAATGTTTTGAACGAAGCTGCTTTAGTTGCTGCTCGTCGTAATAAGACTGAAATTACAGCTTCTGATATTGATGAAGCTGAAGATAGAGTTATTGCCGGCCCAGCTAAGAAAGATACTGTTATTTCTCCAGAAGAAAGAAAACGTGTTGCCTACCACGAAGCAGGACACGCAATTGTTGGATTGGTTCTTAGTGATTCAAGAACTGTTCGTAAGGTTACAATTGTTCCTAGAGGCCGTGCTGGTGGATATAACATCATGCTTCCAAAAGAAGATGAAAACATCATCACTAAGAAGCAGTTGATGGAACAAGTTGCTGGTTTAATGGGTGGTCGTGCTGGTGAAGAAGTAGTTGTGGGCGATAAGTCTACTGGTGCTTCAAATGACTTTGAACAAGCAACTAACATCGCTCGGGGTATGGTTACTCAATATGGTATGACTGATGTTGGTATGACTGAGCTTGAATCTCCAAGTATGCAATCACCTTATGGAACTAAGCCATATAGTGAAGCTACAGCTGCTAAGATTGATGAAGCAGTTAAAGAAATTCTTGATGAAGGTCATAAACAAGCCGTTGATATCATTAAGAGTCACCGTGAAACTCATAAGATTATTGCTGAAGCCTTACTCAAGTATGAAACTTTAAACGAAAAACAAATTCTTTCATTATTCAAGACTGGTAAAATGCCTGAAAATGATGAAAATGAATTTCCAAGTGAGTCTAAAGCTTCAACTTATGAAGAGGCAAAAGCTGCAATGGAAAAGAAGGATCAACAAAGAGAAGAAACTGAAAACAAGGATGATAAAGAAGATATTCATCCACTTCCTGATGATCATAAGAATATTGATAATATTCCTCTTAATCCACCATCTGAAAAGAATGAATCTGATGATCATAGTTCAGATGAAAACAAGGATGATTAAGAGTTTATTGTAAGAGTGATGTTTAAACTCCTTTCTAATACTGAAATTACAGATTTTAGAAAGGAGTTTTTTGGTATTAAGAATGAAATATTTAAGTAAAAAAGAAAAAAAGATTTTAAAGGTAAGCCTAATAAGTTGTTTAACAACTATAGTTCTCTTTTTCCTTTTATCTACTTTGACCGATTGTAACCCAATCTTTGGGGGAGTTCTGTATAGTGGGGATTTACCAAATCAATATTTGTCCTTCTTTCAATATTATCGTCATTTAATGCTCGGTAATTGGAGTAGCGCAGGATTTAGTTTTCTCAATGGTTTGGGTGGAGATATGGCCGGAAATATTGGCTATTATCTTCTTAGCCCACTCAATTTTATTGTGTTCCTTTTCCCAGCAAGTAAAATGAATATTGCTGTGTATATTATTATCCTGATCAAATTAGGTTTAATGAGTGGAACCTTTACTTGGCTGACTCTGAAATGGTTTAAGTTTAAGTATCAAGCATATCCTGTCTTTTTAGGAATTGCTTACGGCTTGAGCGGCTATTCGATTGCCTATGCTGGAAATGTAATGTGGTTTGATGGTTTAGTCTTACTTCCGTTAATTTCCTATGCATTGATCAGAGGAATCAGGAAGAATGTTTGGCTGGCTTACAGTATTTTACTAGCATGTGCTATCATTTTTAATTACTATATTGGCTACATGATTTGTATCTTTTTAGTAATATTGTTTTTGGCATATACAGTTAACAATTTTGAAAATCGCAAAACTTTTCTTCATCAATTTACCGGTTTTGCAATTAGTTCAATCATTAGTGGGTTAATCAGCGCAGTAGTTATTCTGCCAACTTTCTTTAACCTTTCTAGCAATAAGTTGTCTCAGGCAGACTTTAATTCTAATTTTGAAATTAAAACTTTAATTAGTGGCGGAAAAGCTGTTTCACGATTATTTATTGGCGATACTTACAATGATTGGGCACCAATTTTTGTTGGTACGTTAGTTTTAATTGTATTTATTCTTTACTTTATTGATGGACGTAACTCTATCAAAGAAAGAATTACTAATCTAGTTATTGGACTATTTTTTGTGTTGAGTATTACTGTGCCAAAAATCTATCTCTTTTGGCATGGTGGTCAACAAACTATTGCTTATCCATATCGTTTTGGATTTATTATTGTATTCTGGTTTTTACTTTTGGCGGCAAAAGAACTCTCTAATTTAAGTGAGTATCGAAAAGAAAGTAAAAACGAAAGACTCATTGCTGCTGGAATTTACTTACTTGTTAGTTTAGCAGCTGTATATATTCGTCGTAGAATTGGACCATGGAATGGTTATGCTTGGCTGGCAGTTGTCCTAGTAATTATATTTGGAATCTTGGTTTATTTCTCTGATAAACGATTTGTTCGTGTAACTTTATTATTGGTAGGATTAGTTGAATTAGCCGGTAATGCCTATATTGGTTTGAATCACCTCGGAATGAAAAGTGGAGCATATCCATCTTATGTGTCTGAGAATCAGAGTATTATTTCTCGAATTCCAAATTCTGATAAAACGGGTAGATTGGCTAAAAACTATGAACTAAATAATGATCGCGGTGAGGGATACACTTTTAATTACCGGGGGATGGAAGAATTTTCATCAAATAATGATTCTCGCATTAGTTCATTAATGACTGATCTTGGTTTTTCAACTTTTCGTTATTTCTACTATTATCAAACAGGTACTGTAGTAACAGATGCTATTTTTAATGTAAAAACGTTTATTAATAGTTCGCTTTCTAATCAAAGTGTTTCACCAGAATACATTAGCTATGGTTTGAGAAATGATTTAAAGAATCATCCTGTAATTCTAAAACAGGGTGATAAGACGGCCTATCGAAATGAAACTTTACCTTTTGCCTTTGCAGGTGGTTTAGCTAATAAGCTGAAGTTTAAAGAAGAAAATCCAGTATATAATCAAAATTTGGTTTTAAATTCTTTAACTCAAACTAAAAAAGATGTTTTGAGCTATAGCTCTAAAAATGCTGAAATTAATTCTAAGAATATAAATCTTAAATTTAAGAAAGGTAAGTTTAAGGCTAAGAGAACTTCCGAAAATCCTGGTACTATAACCTTTACATATAGCAATTTGAAACCTGATCAAGTTGGTTATATCCGCTTTAGTAAGAATTTAATGGAGCAGATTGTGGTTTTAAATAGCTATCAAATGAAGCAAAAGCCGGATTACCGTTTACCATTTACTGTCTCAATTAATGGAAAAGATGTTCATCTTCAACAATACACAGATCAACTTATTGGAGTTCAAGCTGATAAAGACGGAAAACTGGTAGTGAAGATGACTTTAGACGGAAAGTCAAATGAAGTTGAGCTTAAATATCCACGTTTTGTGAATATTGATCAAACTGCATTAGAAGATAAGGTTAAAAAAGCTCAAAATAATCGCATGAAGTTTTCTGCGTTTAGGGATAGCTATGTAGCTGGAACAGTAAAGACTGATAAAAATGAAAACTTAGCAACGACCATTCCTTATAGTAAAGGATGGCGAGCAGAAGTTGACGGAAAACCAGTTAAAATTAATAGAACTTTGAAAGTGTTTATTGGCTTAAAATTAAAGCCGGGAACGCATCAAATAACTTTCAAATATAGAACACCTGGTTTTGTCATCGGTGCTTTACTAAGCATTATCGGTATTATTGCCTTAGCTGTATATACGGTCTATCTAAAGAAAAATAAAACATCTATTAGTCAGAAAACTAATAAATAGGTGAAATAAAGATTGTACACCCCTCTAAAATTAGAGGGGTGTATTTAGAATTAAGGATAATAATGAAAAAGTTGAGTAAAGAAAAGAAAAATATTCTGAAACTGTGTTTGATAAGTTTCGGAATAACTATAGCGATTTTCCTAATTGTATCTAGTTTGGCAAATTGTAATCCGTTTTTAGGTGGAGTTTTATGGGGTGGAGATTTACCAGATGAATATCTGTCATTTTTTCAATATCTTCGTCGTTTGATTTTAGGAAACTGGAGCAGTTTGCAATTTAGTTTTGCTAATGGGTTAGGCGCGGATATGGCTGGAAACATTGGTTACTATCTTGCTAGCCCATTTAATTTACTAATTTTGTTATTCCCAGCTAGTCAAATAAATTTAGCACTTTATGTAATAATTATTATCAAATTAGGTTTAGCTAGTACAGCATTTACATTTTTAATCTTAAATTTTTTCAATTTTAAAAATCAGATCTATTCAGTTTTTCTGGGAATTATTTATGGATTAAGTGGATACTGCATCGGATATGGAGCAAATTTAATGTGGCTCGATGGAGTAATCCTATTACCATTAATTATTTACGCTCTGATCAAAGGTTTGGTTAAAAGACACTGGACTCTTTATATTGTCTTGCTAGCATGTGCCATAATTTTTAACTATTATATTGGCTACATGATTTGTATCTTCATGGTAATTGCCTTTTGTGCTTATACAATCAATAATTTTAAGGATAAAAAAATATTCATCCAGCAGATAATTGATTTTGTAATAAGTTCACTAATTAGTGGGCTAATTAGTGCGGTTATTACTTTACCAACCTGGATGAATCTATCTAATAATAAATTTGCTGAACACACTATCAATGAAGGTTTTAGACTAAGTCCAGTTTCTTCAATTGCTAAAAGCATATCTGCTCTCTTTATGAAGAATACCTTTAATGGATCGCCCCTTTTATTTATTGGTACTTTAGCAATAATTATTTTTATTTTGTACTTTATTGATAATAAGAATTCAAAAAAAGAAAGAATTATTAACTTAGTGATTGGTTTAGTTTTTCTACTAAGTTTGGTTCAAACAAAAATCTATCTTTTCTGGCATGGAGGACAAAAACCAGTTGGTTTTCCATATAGATTTAGTTTTATTATTATCTTTTGGATTTTATTATTAGCTGCAAAAGAATTAGCAGGTTTTGATTTAAAGAAAAAACAACTTCTATTAGCATCAGGAATCTACTTCGTTGTTGGACTTTTAGTGACTGTCTTAAGACTGCACTATGGAAAATACGATATGTATATGTTGGTTTCGCTGGGCTTAATTATTTTGTTTAGTATTTTACTTTATTTTTCAGACCATAAATCATTTCGTTTTGTTCTCGTGATGGTAGGAGTAGTAGAGATTGCTATTAGTAGTTATCTTATGTTGGATCGAATAGGGATGAGAAGTAATATATACTCTAATTATGTAACTGAAAACCAAGAGTTATTTGATCATTTGCCAGCTAGTGTTAAAAGTAAAAGAATAGCCAAAAATTATTTTTTAAATAATGATCGTGGCGAAAGTTACGCATTTAACTACAAAGGAGCAGAGATTTTTTCTTCTAATAATGATCCCAAAATTAGTAAATTATATGCTAACTTAGGATTATCAGCATATGGTTATTATTATTTCTATAAAACCGGAACAGTAGTGACTGATGCTATTTTCAATATTGGTGGTTTTATTGATAATTCCTTACCAAGTCAGAGTATCTCCCCTGAATATATTAGTTATGGGCTGAGAGATGATTTGAAAAATAATCCAATTTTATTAAAAGAAAAGCAGTACACAGCATATCGAACTGATACATTACCACTTGTTTTTGCTGGTAATTTATCTAATAATTTAAAATTTAAGAGTGATGATCCTGCTTATAATCAAAATTTAGTTTTAAATTCGTTAACTCAAACTCAAGGAAATGTCTTAACTTATAGTCCAAAAGTTGCAAAAATTAAAGTAACTGATAGTAAGTTGAATCAAGAAAAGAAGAATTTTACAGTAACTCGGACATCTGATAAAGCGGGAAGTGTAACTTTTACTTTTGACGGTTTGAAACCAAAAGAAACGGCGTATGTCCAATTTGGTAAAGATTTAATGGGATTTGCGGATCCATTAACTACTTATCACGCAACGCGGGATGGAAATAATAAGCCTGAATTAAGCATTACCGTTAATAAAAAAGATGTTCGACTTCAACCACAAGTTAAACAACTAATTGGTGTTCGAGCAAATCAAAAAGGACAGGTCCAAATTAAGTGGAGCCTAGCAGGAAATAAACGAATTCTGACTAGTGAAATGCCACGTTTAGTAAATATTAATTCAACTTTATTGCGCTCTAAAGTTTCACAAGTTAATAATAAAAAACAGATGCACTTAACAACTTTTAGAGATAATTATCTATCAGGAAAAATAAATACCACTAAAAACGAAAATCTGGTAACTACTATTCCATACAGTAGGGGCTGGAAAGTAAAAGTAGATGGTAAACCAGTTAAAGTGAGCCGAACTTTGGATGTATTTATTGGTTTAAATATGAAACCTGGTAAACATACTATAGTAATGAGATATAGGACTCCTGGATTGCTTATTGGAGTTATAACAAGTATCATAGGTATAATCTTACTAGTGGTATTTAATGGGTACTTGGAAAAGAAAAAATATTAGTCAAAGAATAAAGTCTATAACTTATAGGCTTTATTTTTTAGGAGAAAGAAAAAATGAAAGATTATTTAGTAAAAGCAATTGATAAAACTAAAAATTTACGATTAATTACGGTTGATGCTAAAGATTTAGTAAGTGAAGCACAAAAAAGACATGATACTTGGAGTGCATCTTCAGCTGTGCTTGGAAGAACACTTATTGGAGGATTACTCTTGTCAGCAGCTTTATTGAAAGATAAAGATGAATTAACTGTTAGGTTACTTGGAAATGGTCCAGTGGGAGCAACTATTGTAACAGCAAAAGCTGATCTAACAATTAAAGGATATATCCAAAATCCTCATATAGCCCTTCCACCTAAAAAAGATGGACATATCGATGTGGCAAAAGCCGTTGGAAAAGGTTGGCTTGAGGTAACCAAGGATCAAGGTTTGAAGGAACCATATACAGGTCAAGTTCCAATTGTTAGTGGGGAGATTGCAGAAGATTTTACATATTATCTAGCCAAATCAGAGCAAATTCCTTCAGCTGTTGGTCTATCAGTATTTGTTGAGCCTAATAATGAGATTGGGGCAGCTGGCGGATTTATTTTACAGGCATTACCTGGAGCTACTGATGAGCAATTGGCTGAAGTTGAAAAGAGAATCAAGGCTCTTCCTAATCTTTCTACTTTATTTTTAGATGGAATGACACCTGAAAATTTGGCAGAGAGAATCTTAGGAACTGATTGTAAAATTTTATCTAAAGAAGATGTTTCTTTCGCTTGTGATTGTTCGAAAGAAAAATATAGTCAAATCTTGGCTACTTTAAAACCAGCACAATTAAAAGAAATGATTGAGAAAGATCATGGCGCAGAGTTAGTTTGTCGCTTTTGTAAGGAAAAATATCATTTTACTGAAGATGAGTTAAAAGATGTCCTTAAGAAGGCAAATTAAAGTGGTGTGTAATGAATAGTTTTGCTATGATATTAGGGTATTTGAAAGGGTGAGCAAGTGTGAAAAACGATAGTTGGAAAATTAGGGATGTTGAAATTCCTAATCGTGTAGTAGTTGCACCGATGGCTGGAATTTCAAATGCTGCTTTCCGAGTAGTATGTAAAGAATTTGGTGCAGGCCTAGTAGTGTGTGAAATGATTTCAGATCATGGAATTATTTATCGCAATAAAAAGACCTTGGAAATGTTAACGGTTGATCCTCGTGAACATCCAATGAGTATTCAAATTTTTGGTGGTAGTGAGGAAACTTTAGTTGAAGCTGCTCATTATGTTGATACTCATACAGCAGCTGATATTATCAATATTAATATGGGTTGTCCTGTACCAAAGGTAACAAAAACTGATGCCGGAGCTCGTTGGCTATTAGATCCAAATAAGATCTATCAAATGGTCCATGCAGTTGTTCGTAATGTAAGTAAACCAGTTACTGTTAAAATGAGAACAGGCTGGGATCAAAAACATATTTTTGCTGTTGAAAATGCTTTAGCTGCTCAAGAAGCAGGTGCTAGTGCTGTTGCTATGCATGGCCGGACTAGAAAGCAAATGTACATGGGCGAAGCTGACTGGGAAACTTTGAAGGATGTAGCAGATGCTTTGACTATTCCTTTTGTTGGTAATGGGGATGTTACTACTCCTGAAAAGGCAAAAGCAATGTTAGAAGATGTTGGAGCAGACGCAGTGATGGTTGGTAGAGCGGCTTTAGGGAATCCATGGATTATTAAAGATATGGTCCACTATTTGGATACCGGAGAGAAACTACGTCCGCAAACTGTTGAAGAAAAAGTAGAAACTGCTAAAGATCAATTAAATAGATTGATTGATTTAAAGGGAGAAAAAATTGCTGTTCCCGAATTTAGAAGACAAGCAGCTTATTATTTAAAAGGAATTCCCCGTTCAGCTCGAACCCGTGCTAAAATAAATGATGTTTGGACGAAAAAAGAAGTTTTTGACTTGTTAGATGATTTTGTGGAAAAATATGAAGCGAGACAAAAGCAAATTAACCAATAAAAGGAGTTTTTAGAGTGGCAAAGAATGAAATGAACGACCAACTAATCGCTCGTCGTGAAAAAATGGACGAAATGCGTGAAAACGGTATTGAACCTTTTGGCGTAAGAAAATTTGATCGTCAAGACTTAGCTCGTACTTTGAATGAAAAGTATAGTAATGAAGATAAAGATGAATTAAATGCTGATATGCCTATGACTAAGATTGCAGGTCGTATGCTTGCAAAACGTGGTAAGGGTAAAGTTGGATTTGCAGATCTTTATGACCGTACTGGTAAAATTCAAATTTACGTACGTAAAGATATCGTTGGTGAAGATAACTACAAGATTTTTAAGAAGTCTGATATTGGTGACTTTTTAGGTATTGATGGTGAAGTAATGAAGACCGATACTGGTGAGTTGACTATTCGTGCTACTCACATTACTTTCTTGTCTAAGGCTCTTCGTCCATTGCCTAATAAATGGGATGGTTTAAAGGATGTTGAACAAATTTATCGTCAGCGCTACCTTGACTTAATTACAAATCATGATAGTTACATGCGTTTTGTTCACCGTACTCAAATTATTCAAGCTATTCGTGACTATTTGAATAATAGAGATTTCTTAGAAGTTGAAACTCCAGTTCTCCACAATATTCCTGGTGGTGCTGAAGCTCGTCCATTTATTACTCACCACAATGCTTTGGATATTGATCTTTACATGAGAATTGCTTTGGAACTTCCATTGAAGCGTTTAATTGTTGGTGGTATGGAACGTGTTTATGAAATCGGCCGTGTATTTAGAAATGAAGGTCTTGATACTAAGCACAACCCAGAATTTACTGAACTTGAAACTTATGCAGCTTACTGGGACTTCCATGATGTAATGGATGAGGCAGAAGGAATTATTAGAGCAGCTGCTAAAGTTGTTTCACCAGATGGTAAGATTACTTACCAAGGAACTGATATTGACTTAGGTAAGCCATTCCGCCGTGTTCACATGGTTGATTTAATCAAGGAAAAGACTGGTGTTGACTTCTGGAAGCCAATGACTATTGAAGAAGCAAGAAAAGTTGCTGATGAACACAACGTTCACTATGAAAGCTACTGGAAGGTTGGCCACATTATTAATGCCTTCTTTGAAGAATTCGGTGAAGGATCAATTGTTCAACCTACTTTTGTTTATGGACACCCAGTAGAAGTATCACCACTTGCTAAGAAGAATGCTGATGATCCAAGATTTACTGATCGTTTTGAAATCTTCATTATGGGTGCAGAATATGGTAATGCATTCTCAGAATTAAATGATCCAGATGATCAACGTCATCGTTTCGAAGACCAAATGGCTGAAAGAGAAGCTGGTAACGATGAAGCAGATATGATTGATGAGGATTACCTTCGTGCTATGGAATTCGGTATGCCTCCTACAGGTGGTCTAGGTATTGGTATTGATCGTTTGGTAATGCTTTTAACTGATGCTCCTGCTATTCGTGATGTCTTACTCTTCCCAACAATGCGCCCTGAAAAGGTTGAAAGTGTTGAAGCAGAAGTTCAAGAAGATTTGAAGAAAAAGAACAAATAGTTTTTGCTAAATAGACTGTCGTAAATGACGGTCTATTTTTTTAATATTTTTTCAAAAAATACTTGCAATAAAAAGATGTTTTGCTATACTAATAAATGTACTGCGGAAGTAGTTCAGTGGTAGAACATCACCTTGCCATGGTGGGGGTCGCGGGTTCGAATCCCGTCTTCCGCTCCAGTATAAAAGACTCACCGAAGTGTGAGTCTTTTTTGTTATTCGGGATGTGGCTCAGCTTGGTAGAGCGCTACGTTCGGGACGTAGAAGTCGCAGGTTCAAATCCTGTCATCCCGATTGAATATTATTTTGTTAAAAAGTTCGTCTTGGGTTAGAAAGACGAACTTTTTTGTATATAATGTTCATGAAATATCAAAAAGTTTACATTTACTAATTGTAAGTGATAAGATATTTGTCTAAAGATTGTAATATTGATCTTAAAAGAAGTAAGGCGGTGCAAAATGGAAAAATCATATAGTGATAGTGCAAAAAATGTTCTTGAAATTGCTAAAGAGCAAGCACAAAACTTTCACCATCGAATTATTGGAACAGAGCATGTTCTGCTTGCTTTAGTAATTGAAGCTAATGGGGATGCTGGAAAACTTTTGCGTGAAAGAAATGTAACACCAACCTTAGTGCGAGAAGAAATTGAAAGATATACTGGCTATGGTTCAAGTCCAAAGGCCACATATATGGAAATGTCCCCACGTTTAAGTTTAGTTTTGAATTTTGCTAAACAAAGGGCTGACGAATTAGGGACTGCTCAAATTGAGACAAAACATATTTTGCTAGGTTTGTTAGCTAGTGATCAAATTTTAGCAAGTTTAATTTTGAAAAATATTGGTGTAGATCCACGAGATTTAAGTCAGGATGTAAATGATAGTTTCATGGATGGTTCTGGGGAAGAAAATAATGTTCTTGGTATTTCTTCAGCCACTGGTATGAAAAAAGGTAAGTCATTGACTCCAAATTTAGATAAAGTTAGTGTGAATCTAAATAAAAGAGCCCGTGAAGGTGCAATTGACCCGGTAATTGGGAGAGATAAAGAAATAAAAAGAGTAATTCAAATCTTATCTCGAAGAACCAAAAACAATCCCGTTTTGGTAGGAGAACCTGGTGTTGGTAAGACTGCAGTTGCCCAAGGAATAGCAGCCGCAATTGTAAATCATGAAGTTCCAGATACTCTAGCTAAAAAACGAGTTATGGCCTTGGACATGGGAAGTTTAATTGCTGGAACTAAATATCGTGGTGAATTTGAAGATAGAATGAAGAAGATTCTAAAAGAAATTCAACAGGATGGTTCAGTTATCTTATTTGTTGATGAAATGCATACTTTGATTGGTGCAGGTGGCGCGGAAGGTGCAATTGATGCTTCAAATATCTTAAAGCCTTCATTAGCACGTGGCGATATTCAAATGATTGGCGCTACTACTTTTGATGAGTACCAAAAATATATTGAAAAAGATCAAGCTTTAGCAAGACGTTTTCAACAAGTAAAAATTGGTGAACCTTCAAAAGAAGAAACTGTGGATATTTTAAAAGGCTTGCGCCCTAAATATGAAAAATTTCACAATGTAAAAATTGAAGATGAGGCAATTAATGATGCAGTTGAATTTTCAACACGGTATATTGCTAACCGATTCTTACCTGATAAAGCAATTGATTTGATTGATGAAGCAAGCGCAGCTGTAAAAATTCAAGCAATCGGTAAAAGTGATCCTCGTCTAACTAAATTGGATACACAAATTAATGATGTTATTCATCAGAAAGAACAAGCTGCAGAAAATCAAAATTTTGTTCAAGCAGCTAAGTTACGGGATGAGGAAAATAAGCTTACACAGGATCGGGATAAATTAATCGAAAAAGTAGAGAATAAAAACTCTAAAAAGTCGATTGTTGATTCTGATAAGATCGCTCAAATTGTATCTGAATGGACTGGTGTGCCCGTTACTAGAATGAAGAAGAGTGAAACTAAACGTTTAGCTCATTTAGAAAGTATTTTGCATGAACGTGTAATTGGACAGGACGAAGCTATCAGTGCCGTAAGTCGAGCAATTAGACGAAGTAGAAGTGGAATCAAGGATGAAAATCGTCCAATCGGTTCGTTCTTATTCCTAGGACCTACTGGTGTTGGTAAGACAGAATTAGCTAAGGCTCTTGCTGCAGCAGTTTTTGGCTCAGAACGAAATATTATTCGTGTAGACATGTCTGAATACATGGATCAGATTGCAACAAGCAAATTAATTGGTTCGGCACCAGGATATGTAGGATATGAAGAGGGTGGTCAGCTCTCAGAACGTGTAAGACGTAATCCATATTCAGTAATTTTATTGGATGAAGTAGAAAAAGCTCATCCGGACGTGTTTAATTTATTGCTTCAAGTTTTGGATGAAGGATTTTTAACTGATTCTAAAGGTAGAAAAGTCGATTTTAGAAATACCATTATTATCATGACTTCTAACCTTGGGTCACGTAGTTTGCAAGAAGATAAGACAGTTGGGTTTGCAGCGGATAATGCTGATAAAAATAAACTTCAACAAGAAAAAGTTACGGCGGCTGTTAAACAATTCTTCAGACCAGAATTTTTAAACAGAATTGATGAGACCGTGGTCTTTGATAGCTTAACTAAGAAACAATTGCGTGAAATTGTTAGCTTAATGACTGGTCATTTGGTAGATCGCTTAGCTAAAAAAGACGTAACCTTAAAGATTTCACCAGCGGCTTTAGATGTATTGGCTAAAGATGGATTTGATCCAGAGATGGGCGCTCGTCCATTACGTCGTGCAATTCAACATGAACTTGAAGATGTAATTGCTGAAGATTTAATTAGTGAAAAAATTAAGGCTGACCAAATTGTAAAAGTTGGAGCTCATCAAGGTAAATTAAAATTTACAATTCTTGACGAATTAGTAATATAAGTGTAAACTACTAAACGTTTAAAAGGCTGAAATTCAGGATTTCGCTGATCTATTGTCCAGCGAGATGATAAAACAAAAACGACATTTACGTTGTTTTTGTTTTTTTGTACCCAAATTTTGGCTTTTTGCAATTTGTAACACAAATGTAATATTTAGATTCTTATATAAGAAAGGATGTTTTCTTTGTTAGGACACGCTGTGAACTACGGTAGTCACCGGACAAGACGTAGCTTCTCTCGAATTAAAGAAGTATTGAAGTTACCTAACTTGACTGATGTACAAACGCAATCTTACAAGTGGTTTCTTAATGAAGGTATTCGTGAAATGTTTGACGACATTATGCCGATTTCAGACTTTTCAGGAAAACTTTCTTTAGAGTTTGTTGATTACAAGCTCTTGAAGCCAAAATATACTCTTGAAGAAGCACGTGATCACGATGCTAATTACTCTGCTCCTCTTCATGTAACTTTGAAGTTAACCAACCATGAGACCGGAGAAATTAAGACTCAAGACGTCTTCTTTGGAGAATTCCCATTAATGACTGATTCAGGAACTTTCGTTATTAATGGTGCTGAGAGAGTTATTGTTTCTCAGCTTGTTAGATCTCCTGGTGTTTACTACCATTCAGATTTTGATAAAAATGGTCGCCAAATTTTCGGTGCTACAGTTATTCCTAACCGTGGTGCATGGCTTGAATATGAAACTGATGCTAAAGATTTAGCTTATGTTCGTATCGATCGTACTCGTAAGCTTCCTTTAACTGTTTTAATTCGTGCTTTAGGATTTGGTTCCGATAGTGAAATTGCGGATATGTTTGGTGAAAGTGACTCACTTCGTTTCACTTTAGAAAAAGATATCCACAAGAATCCTGCTGATTCTCGCGTTGCAGAAGCATTAAAGGATATTTATGAAAGACTACGTCCAGGTGAACCTAAGACAACTGATTCATCTCGTTCACTTTTATATGCTAGATTCTTTGATCCAAGAAGATATGATTTAGCTCCAGTTGGTCGTTATAAGATCAATAAGAAACTTTCTTTAAAGAATCGTTTACTAAGACAAACTTTGGCTGAAACTTTAGCTGATCCTGATACTGGTGAAATCATTGCTAAAAAGGGTGACGTTGTTACCCACGAACTTCTTGATAAATTATCACCTTACTTAGATCGTGATGACTTTAAGATGGTAACTTATGAACCTTCAAAGGAAGGTGTGTTACCTGATCCAGTAACAGTTCAAGAAATTAAGGTATATTCTAAAGTTGATCCTGAACGTGTAGTTAAGTTAATGTCTAACGGCCACATTGCAGATGATGTTAAACATTTAACTCCTGCTGATGTATTGGCATCACTTAACTACTTCTTCGACCTTCAAGATAATATTGGTACTACTGATGATATTGACCACTTAGGTAACCGTCGTATTCGTCGTGTAGGTGAATTACTTCAAAACCAATTTAGAATTGGTTTAGCAAGAATGGAACGTGTTGTACGTGAAAGAATGTCAATCCAAGACATTTCTACTGTTACACCACAACAATTAATCAATATTCGTCCTGTTGTTGCTTCAGTTAAGGAATTCTTTGGTTCATCACAATTATCACAATTTATGGATCAAAACAATCCACTTGGCGAGTTAACTCACAAGCGTCGTATGTCAGCCTTAGGACCTGGTGGTTTGTCTCGTGACCGTGCTGGATATGAAGTTCGTGACGTGCACTATACTCACTATGGTCGTTTATGTCCTATTGAAACTCCTGAAGGACCTAACATTGGTTTGATTAACTCTTTAGCAACTTACGCTATTGTTAACAAGTATGGTTTCATTGAAACACCATATCGTCGTGTTTCTTGGGATACTCACAAGGTCACTGATAAGATCGACTACTTAACTGCTGATGTAGAAGATAATTACATTATTGCCGGTGCTAACGCTCGCTTAAATGAAGATGGTTCTTTCAAAGATAAGATTGTTTTAGCCCGTCATAAGGAAGATAACCTAGAAGTTACCCCTGATAAGATTGACTACATGGACGTTATTCCTAAGCAAGTAGTTTCAGTAACTTCTGCATGTATTCCTTTCCTTGAAAACGATGACTCTAACCGTGCTTTGATGGGGGCTAACCACCAACGTCAAGCTGTTCCATTGATTAATCCACATGCACCAATTGTTGGTACTGGTATGGAATACCGTGCAGCACATGACTCTGGGGATGCATTAGTTGCTAAAGCTCCTGGTGTAGTTGAATATGTTGATGCAAACGAAATTAGAATTAGAAGAGACGATGATACTTTAGATAAGTATGTTCTTGAAAAATTCCGTCGTTCAAACGCAACTAAGAACTACAATCAAACTCCAGCTGTTAAGCAAGGTGAACGAGTAGTTGCAGATGAAGTTATTGCTGATGGTCCAGCAATGAAAAACGGCGAATTAGCTCTAGGTCAAAACCCAATCATTGCATTCTTGACTTGGAACATGTACAACTATGAAGATGCCGTTATGATTTCTGAACGTATGGTTAAAGATGATGTCTACACTTCTATCCATATTGAAGATTATGAATCAGAAGCTCGTGATACTAAGTTAGGACCTGAAGAAATCACACGTGAAATTCCAAATGTTGGTGATGATGCACTTAAAGACCTTGATGAAGAAGGTATTGTCCGCATCGGTGCTGAAGTTCAAGATGGTGACATCTTAGTTGGTAAAGTAACCCCTAAGGGTGTAACTGAATTATCAGCTGAAGAACGTTTACTTCACGCTATTTTTGGTGAAAAAGCTCGTGAAGTTCGTGATACTTCCTTGCGTGTACCTCACGGTGGTGGCGGTATTGTTCAAAACGTTCAAGTATTTACTCGTGAAGCAGGCGACGAATTGCCACCTGGTGTAAATAAGATGGTTCGTGTTTACATCGTTCAAAAACGTAAGATTCAAGTCGGTGACAAGATGTCTGGTCGTCACGGAAACAAGGGTACTATTGCCTTAGTTTGTCCTGAAGAAGATATGCCATACTTACCAGATGGTCGTCCAGTAGATATTTGTTTGAACCCAATGGGTGTGCCTTCACGTATGAACATTGGACAGGTTCTTGAATTACACTTGGGTATTGCTGCTAAGCAACTAGGTATTCACGTTGCTACTCCAGTATTTGATGGTGCTTCTGAAGATGATATGTGGAATATGGTTCGTGAAGCTGGTATTGGTAAAGATGGTAAGACTGTTCTTTATGATGGACGTACTGGTGAACCATTCCACAACCGTGTTTCAGTAGGTATTATGTACTACTTGAAGTTGACTCACATGGTTGATGATAAGATCCACGCACGTTCAATTGGGCCTTACTCACTTGTTACTCAACAACCACTTGGTGGTAAAGCACAATTTGGTGGTCAGCGTTTCGGTGAAATGGAAGTTTGGGCTCTTGAAGCTTATGGTGCTGCTTACACACTACAAGAAATCTTAACTTACAAGTCAGATGACATTGTAGGCCGTGTTAAGGCTTATGAAGCTATTGTTAAGGGCGAAAGAATTCCAAAACCTGGTGTTCCAGAATCATTCCGCGTTCTTGTTAAAGAACTACAATCTCTTGGTTTAGATATCAAGGTGTTGGATATGGATCATAAAGAAATTGAGTTACGTGATATGGATGATGACTCTAACGATCATTTCAATATCGATACTTTATCTAAACTTGCTGAACAACAAGAAAAGAAGAAGTTAGCTGAAGAAGCTGCAAAAAAGGATGATAAGCCAGATGAACCTGTAGATGAAAGTGATTCTTCAACTTCATCTGATGATAAGGTTTCTAAGTAATATAGGAGGTTAAACTTTTGATCGACGTAAATAAGTTTGAAAGTATGCAAATCGGTTTGGCTTCTCCAAACAAGATCAGAAGTTGGTCTTATGGTGAAGTTAAAAAACCAGAAACTATCAACTATCGTACTTTGAAACCAGAAAAAGATGGTTTGTTCGATGAAAGAATCTTCGGACCAACTAAGGACTGGTCTTGTGCTTGTGGTAAGTACAAGGGTATTCGTTACCGTGGCATTGTTTGTGATAGATGTGGTGTTGAAGTTACTTCTGCTAAAGTTAGAAGAGAACGTATGGGTCACATTGAACTAGCTGCACCGGTTTCACATATCTGGTATTTCAAAGGTATCCCTTCTCGTATGGGATTAGTCTTAGATATTTCACCTCGTGCATTGGAAGAAGTAATTTATTTTGCTGCTTACATTGTTATTGATGCAGGTGATACTGATCTTGAAGATAAGCAACTTTTAACAGAAGCTGAATATCGTGAAAAGAAAGCAAAATTCGGTGACCGTTTTGAAGCTAAAATGGGTGCTGAAGCTGTAAAAGAACTTCTAGAACAAGTAGATATTGATAAAGAAGTTCATGAACTAAAAGAAGAATTAAAGACTGCTACTGGTCAAAAGAGAACTCGGGCTATCAGAAGATTAGACATCTTGGATGCCTTTAAGAATTCAGGTAACAAGCCTTCATGGATGGTTATGGATTGTATTCCTGTTATTCCACCAGACTTGAGACCAATGGTTCAACTTGATGGTGGACGTTTCGCAACTTCTGACTTGAACGATTTATACAGACGTGTAATCAACCGTAACAATCGTTTAAAGAGATTGTTAGACTTAAATGCACCAAGAATTATCGTTCAAAACGAAAAGCGTATGCTTCAAGAAGCAGTTGACGCATTAATTGACAACGGTAGACGTGGACGTCCAGTTGTCGGACCAGGTAATCGTCCTCTTAAATCTCTTTCTCACATGTTGAAAGGTAAGCAAGGACGTTTCCGTCAAAACTTACTTGGTAAACGTGTTGACTACTCAGGTCGTTCAGTTATCGATGTTTCACCTGAATTGAAGTTTTACCAATGTGGTGTGCCACGTCCAATGGCTCTAGAATTATTTAAGCCATTTGTAATGCACGAATTAGTAAAACGTGGTTTAGCATCTAACATTAAGAATGCTAAGCGTAAGATTGATCGTGAAGATGATGATATCTGGGATATCTTAGAAGATGTAATTAAAGAAAGACCAGTTCTTTTAAACCGTGCACCTACTCTTCACCGTTTAGGTATTCAAGCCTTTGAACCAGTTTTGGTACCTGGTAAATCAATTCGTCTTCACCCACTTGCCTGTGAAGCTTACAATGCCGACTTTGATGGTGACCAGATGGCCATTCACGTTCCGTTATCTGATGAAGCTGTAGCAGAATCACGTTTGCTGATGCTTGCTGCTCACCATATCTTGGCTCCTAAGGATGGTAAGCCAATCGTTACACCTTCTCAGGATATTGTTTTGGGTAACTACTGGTTAACTCAAGCAGAGCGTGGTCGTGAAGGTGAAGGAATGATCTTTGATTCACCAGCTGAAGCAGCTATTGCATATGCAAATGGTGATATTCACTATCATACTCGTATTGGTTTAGCAGCTGACTCAATGCCAGAAAAGCCATGGCCAAAGGGCTACGAACATGGAATTTTTGTAACTACTTACGGTAAGTTAGTATTCAACCAAATTTTCCCTAAAGATTTCTACTACATTAACGATCCTACTCAAGAAAATCTTACTCACCCAGTAGATGAAAGATACTTCTTACAACCTGGTGAAGATATCCATGAAAAGCTTGACAATATGAAACTTGGTCAAGCCTTTAAGAAGGGATTCTTATCAGATTCTATTGCTCAAATTTACAAGGATTACAAAGTTCAAAGAACTTCTGATTTCTTGGATGATTTGAAGGAACTAGGCTACACTGTATGTACCACTTCTGGTTTAACTATCGGTGTTGAAGATATCCCTACAATTAGTGATAAAGATGATATTGTAGCAGAAGCTCGTAAGAAAGTTGATGTTGTGTCTAAGCAATACCGTCGTGGTTTAATCACTGATGAAGAAAGACATGATCGAGTAATTAGTATTTGGAATAACTGTAAAGAAATTGTTCAAAATGAAATTGCTCAAATTCATGCACCAAGAAATCCAATTACAATCATGGCCGATTCTGGTGCTCGTGGTAACATTTCTAACTTTACTCAGCTTGCTGGTATGCGTGGTTTGATGGCCGCTCCTAACGGAGGAATGATGGAAATTCCTGTTACTTCAAACTTCCGTGAAGGTTTGTCTGTTTTGGAAATGTTCATGTCCACTCACGGTGCTCGTAAGGGTATGACGGATACCGCCTTGAAGACTGCCAACTCTGGTTACTTAACTCGTCGTTTGGTAGACGTAGCTCAAGATGTTATTATTCGTGAAGAAGATTGTGGCACTGATCGTGGTTTAACTGTTCACGCAATTACTGAAGGCGATGAAATGATTGAACCATTATTTGACCGTTTAGTTGGTCGCTACACTTCTAAGAGTGTTTACGATCCAGAAACTCATGAAGTAATTTGTCCAGCTGATGTCTTAATGGACGAAGATATGGCTCATAAGATCGTTGATGCCGGAGTTACTGAAGTAACAATTCGTTCCGTATTTACTTGCAACACTCAACATGGTGTATGTAAGAAATGTTACGGTATGAACCTTGCTACTGGTGACGACGTTGAAGTTGGTGAAGCAGTTGGTACTGTTGCCGCTCAATCAATTGGTGAACCTGGTACTCAGTTAACTATGCGTAACTTCCACAACGGTGGTGTTGCCGGTGCTGCAGATATTACTCAAGGTTTACCTCGTGTTCAAGAATTGTTTGAAGCTCGTAATCCTAAGGGTCGTGCTACAATTTCTGAAGTAACTGGTGAAGTAACTTCAATTGAAGAAGATCCAGCCGAACACACTCGTCAAATTACCGTTAAGGGACAAACTGATACTCGTACTTATGACGTACCATATACTGCTTCAGTAGCAGTTGCTGAAGGTGATCATGTTGTACGTGGAGATAAGTTGACTCTTGGTTCTATCGATCCTAAGGAATTGATTCGTGTACGTGATGCATTGACTACCGAAAAATACATTCTAAGTGAAATTCAAAAAGCTTATAGAATGCAGGGTGTAGAAATTGCCGACAAACACGTTGAAGTTATGGCACGTCAAATGCTTCAAAAGGTTCGTATTCTTGACCCAGGTGAAACTGATATCTTACCAGGTGAATTGATGGATATTGGTGAATTTAAGGCAAGAAACCGTGAAGTAATTATTTCCGGTGGTATTCCTGCTACTGCGCAAAGTGTAATTCTTGGTATTACCAAGGCCGCTCTTGAAACTAATAGTTTCTTATCTGCAGCTTCCTTCCAAGAAACTACTCGTGTTCTTACTGATGCTTCTATTCGTGGTAAGAACGATCCATTACTTGGTCTTAAGGAAAATGTTATTATTGGTAAGATTATTCCTGCAGGTACTGGTATGCCAGTTTACCGTGAAATGGAACCTAAAGTTGATGTTCCTGAAGATGAAAAGAAAAAGTCAGTTTATTCTATAGCTGATATTGAAAAGAAATTAGCTGCAGCTAATGCAGAAAAAGACAATGGTTCAGCTGACTAATCGTCCTTTCAAAACTTAAACATTTGTGTTAAAAAAGCCTATTCGTGTAGAAACGAGTAGGCTTTTTTGTGTTATTAGAGAAAATTATAAAATATAAGACTTAAAAAAATGAAAGGAACAAAGGGATAGGTGTTCCGTTTGTCACCAAGTATGTGATTAATAAGTAAAAGAATAGAAGCTAGAAGGAAAATATATTGTGCAGTATAAAAATCATAGTAAAAAATTAGAATAACAAAAATGATTGTATCACCATAGCCGAATTTATTTTTTAAATTCATTATTAAAAAAATTAAAATTATAGCAAATATTAATCCCCATTCTATTAACTCGTAGTTTAAAAAGGCACGAGTAAGAACGATGATACAAATTAAGGGGAAAAGGAGAGAGATAGGAAAAGAGTGGTCAAAATAATCAAAGATACTAATTAGAAAAATAAAGGTAATGAATAAATAGGAAGATTGATCAAGATAGGGATTTAAGGGCAAAAATGCAATCCCACCGAGTAATTCACAATATAATGCTTCTATAGGAATAGGTGCATTGCAGAAAAAGCAATGTCCCTTATATCGTATAAATGAAAATATAGGAATTTGATTAAGAAGGGTAAGAGGAATTTTGCAACTATCACAGTGAGATTTCTCTGAGATAAAATTTTCCTGTCCAAAACGTTGTACGACTACTAACAAGTGGGAACCGATGATAGTTCCGAATATAAAATTAAGTCCATAAATGAATAATGTTGGCATTTTTTACCTCCAATATTTATATACGCAAAATCAAAAAAATTTTTTAAATTGTTTACTGAATTAAAAAATCGTGTTACACTAGCCATTGTGCTATTAAAAACATGATGTCCGTGAGGTCAGAAAAGAAACTCCCGGATGTGTGAACAATTTTAGGAGGAAATTTTAATGCCAACAATTAACCAATTGGTTAGAAAAGGCCGTCACTCAAAGACGACTAAATCTGATTCACCAGCTTTAAACTATGCTTACAACAGCATGAAGAAAAAGATGAACTACAACCCAGCACCTCAAATGCGTGGAGTTGCAACTCGTGTAGGTACTATGACACCTAAGAAGCCTAACTCAGCTTTACGTAAGTACGCTCGTGTTCGTCTTTCAAACTTAATTGAAGTTACTGCTTACATCCCTGGTATTGGTCACAACTTACAAGAACACTCCGTTGTTTTAATTCGTGGTGGTCGTGTAAAGGACCTTCCTGGTGTTCGTTACCACATCATTCGTGGTGCTTTGGATACTGCAGGTGTTGATGGTAGAAAACAAGGCCGTTCTAAGTACGGTGCTAAGAAGGGTTAAACAATTAATAGGAGGGACTACTAATGCCTAGAAAAGGTAATATTGCTAAGAGAGATGTTTTAGCAGATCCAGTTTACAACTCTAAATTGGTTACTAAGTTAATTAACCACTTAATGATTGATGGTAAGAAAGCAAAGGCATCTTCAATTCTTTACGATGCTTTTGGTATTATTCAAGATAAGACTGGTAAGGAACCAGTTGAAGTTTTTGAAGAAGCAATGAACAACGTTATGCCAGTTTTGGAAGTTAAAGCACGCCGTATCGGTGGTTCTAACTACCAAATCCCAGTTGAAGTTCGTCCAGAAAGAAGAACTACTCTTGGCTTAAGATGGCTTGTTTCATACGCACGCTTACGTAATGAACATACTATGGATGAACGTCTTGCAAATGAAATTATGGATGCTGCTAACAACACTGGTTCAGCAGTTAAGAAACGTGAAGACGTCCACAGAATGGCAGAAGCAAACCGTGCATTTGCTCACTACCGCTTCTAATCGTTAGTTTGTAAAAGGAGATTAATCTTATGGCTAACAAACGTGAATTCCCTTTGGATAAGACACGTAACATTGGTATCATGGCCCACATTGATGCCGGTAAAACTACTACTACTGAACGTATTTTGTACTATACTGGTAAGATCCACAAAATTGGTGAAACTCACGAAGGTGACTCACAAATGGACTGGATGGAAGAAGAAAAGGAACGTGGTATCACTATTACTTCCGCAGCTACTACTGCTCAATGGAAGGATTACAGAATTAACATTATCGATACCCCAGGACACGTTGACTTCACTATCGAAGTAGAACGTTCACTTCGTGTTCTTGATGGTGCTGTAACTGTTCTTGATGCTCAAGCTGGTGTTGAACCACAAACTGAAAATGTTTGGCGTCAAGCTGAAACTTACGGTGTTCCTCGTATTGTTTTTGTTAACAAGATGGACAAGATCGGTGCTGACTTCGATAAGTCTGTTAAATCATTACATGAACGTTTAAATGCAAACGCACAAGCTGTTCAAATGCCTATTGGTTCAGCAGACACTTTTGAAGGTGTTATTGACTTAATCAACATGGTTGCTGATGTTTATGATGAAGATAAACTTGGTTCAAAATGGGATACTATTCCAGTTCCTGATGAATACAAGGAAGAAGCTTTAAAGCGTCGTAACGAATTAATTGAAGCTGTTGCTGATGTTGATGATGGTATCATGGACAAGTACCTAGGCGGTGAAGAAATTTCTAACGATGAATTAAAGGCAGCTATCCGTAAAGCTACTTTAAACTTAGAATTCTTCCCAGTTTACGCAGGTTCAGCATTCAAGAACAAGGGTGTTCAAATGATGCTTGATGGTGTTGTTGATTACTTACCATCACCACTTGACGTAAAACCTTACGTTGCTCATGATCCTAAGACTGGTGACGAAGTTGAACTTATGGCTGACGATAAGAAACCATTTGCAGCTTTAGCATTTAAGATTGCAACTGATCCATTTGTTGGTCGTTTAACTTTCATCCGTGTTTACACTGGTTCACTTCAATCAGGTTCTTACGTATTAAATGCATCAAAGAACTCTCGTGAACGTGTTGGTCGTTTGCTTCAAATGCACGCTAACTCAAGAACTGAAATTCCAGAAGTATTCTCAGGTGATATCGCTGGTGCTATTGGTTTGAAGAACACTACTACTGGTGATTCCTTAACTGATCCAGCTCACCCACTTATCTTGGAAAGTTTACAAGTTCCAGATCCAGTTATCCAAGTATCTGTTGAACCTAAGTCAAAAGCTGACCGTGATAAGATGGATGTTGCTTTACAAAAGCTTACTGAAGAAGACCCAACTTTCCGTGCTGAAACTAACCCAGAAACTGGTCAAACTTTGATTTCTGGTATGGGTGAATTACACTTAGACATCATGGTTGAGCGTATGAAACGTGAATTTAACGTTGAAGCAACTATTGGTGAACCACAAGTTGCTTACCGTGAAACCTTCACTAAGGAAGCTAAAGCACAAGGTAAGTTTGTTCGTCAATCTGGTGGTAAAGGTCAATATGGTGATGTTTGGATCGAATTTACTCCAAATGAAGAAGGAAAGGGTTACGAATTCGAAGACGCTATCGTTGGTGGTGTAGTTCCTCGTGAATTTATTCCTTCAGTTGACCAAGGTTTACAAGAAGCTATGAAGAATGGTGTTCTTGCTGGCTACCCATTAATTGATGTTAAGGCTAAGTTATATGATGGTAGTTACCACGAAGTCGACTCATCAGAAGCTGCCTTCAAGGTCACTTTCAGAAATGTTTGGTTACGCAACTACTTTGCGTTCATCAACTCAAGGTCGTGGTACATTTACTATGGTATTTGACCACTACTCACCAACTCCTAAGTCTATTCAAGCTGATATCATCAAAAAACGTGGTGGCGAAGACGCTGAATAATTTTAATTAGAGAGTTAAAGAAAAGAGATATCGAAGGATATCTTTTTTTTTGTACAAAAAAATAAAATAAAATGCTGAGAAAACTTGCTATTTAAGGAAAGACACAGTACAATAGTAAACGTGCGAAAATATTGGAGGGGTATACCCCGTGCACAAAAGCAATGCTTTGACGCAAAAGGTTGCGGCACACCAGGCTGCATTGCCACAGAGGTGAGTCGGTAATTTTTGCCGAGCTAGTCATCTTTTAAAGAAGACGAAGGAGGTTATTAGATGGCAAGTCAACAAATTCGTATTAGATTAAAGTCATACGAACATGGTATTCTCGATGAATCAGCTGCTAAGATTGTAGCTACTGCTGAAAGAACAGGCGCACAAATTTCTGGTCCTGTTCCACTACCTACGGAAAGAACTTTATTCACTGTTTTACGTTCACCACATAAGAACAAGGATTCACGTGAACAATTTGAAATCCGTACACACAAGCGTTTAATTGATATTTTGAATCCAACACCTAAGACTGTTGATTCATTAATGAAGCTTGATTTACCAAGCGGCGTTGATATCGAGATTAAATTATAATTTAAAACATATATGGAGGTGTAATCATGACCAAAGGAATCTTAGGAAGAAAGGTCGGTATGACTCAAATCTTCACTAAAAACGGTATTTTGGTTCCTGTAACTGTTATCGAAGCAACCCCTAACGTTGTTTTACAAGTTAAAACTAACGAATCAGACGGTTACGAAGCAGTTCAAGTAGGTTACCAAGATATGCGTGAAGTATTGAGCAACAAGCCTGCCAAAGGTCATGCTGCAAAAGCAAAGACTTCACCTAAGCGCTTCATTCGGGAAATCCGCGATGTCGAGCTTAAGGACTACGAAGTCGGCTCAGAAATCACGGTGGACTCATTTAGTGAAGGTGACGTAGTTGACGTTACTGGAACTACAAGAGGTCATGGTACTCAAGGTAACATCAAGCGTTGGGGCCAATCAAGAGGTCCAGAAACCCACGGTTCAAGATACCACAGAATCCCAGGTTCAATGGGTTCAATCATTAACCGTGTACCTAAGGGTAAAAAGTTACCTGGTCACATGGGTGGTAAGAAAGTTACCGTACAAAACTTAGTAATTGAAAAAGTTGTACCTGAAAAGAACGTACTTTTAATTAAGGGTAATGTCCCAGGTGCAAAGAACTCATTAATTTTTGTAAAATCTGCTGCTAAAGCTGCTAAATAGGAAGGAGGACTATAATGGCTAATTTAGAAATTATCGATCAAAAAGGTAAGTCTGCAGGTAATGTAGATTTAAATGAAGAAATCTTCGGTATTGAACCTAATGAAAGTGTTGTTTTTGATGCTATCATTAGACAAAGAGCTGGTAAGCGTCAAGGTACTTCTGCTGTAAAGAACAGATCAGCTGTTCGTGGCGGTGGTAAGAAACCTTGGAGACAAAAAGGTACTGGTCGTGCTCGTCAAGGTTCTATTAGAGCTCCACAATGGCGTGGTGGTGGTACTGTATTTGGCCCAACTCCTCGTTCATACAAGATGGATATGCCTCGTAAAGCACGTCGTTTAGCTATGAAGTCAGTTCTTTCCCAAAAAGTTGCTGACAATGATCTAATCATTCTTGATCAATTAACTTTAGAAGCACCTAAGACTAAAGAATTAAAAGCTATCTTAGATAATGCTAATGTTTCTGGTAAGGTTTTAGTTGTGTCTGATGATAAGAATGTTCAATTATCAGGTAAGAACCTTCCAAAAGTGAAAGTTGTACCTGTTAATGGCTTAAATGTTGTTGATGCGGTTGACTACCAAAAACTTGTATTAACTCAAGACGCTATTAAGAGAATTGAGGAGGTTTTGGCATAATGGATGCACGTGATATCATCTTACGGCCTGTAGTTACCGAAAAATCCATGAACTTAATGGATGATAAAAAGTATACTTTTGATGTGCTTGTATCAGCTACCAAGACTCAAGTTCGTAATGCAATCGAAGAAATTTTTGATGTAAAAGTTAAAAATGTTAACATTATGAACGTTCGCGGTAAAGAAAAGAGAGTTGGTCGTTACACTGGTAAGACTGCTCGCCGTAGAAAAGCAATCGTTACTTTAACTGAAGATTCTAATGACATTAAGATCTTCAATGATAATAAAGAAAATTAGTAAATAGGAGGTCAGTCAATTGGCAATTATCAAATATAAGCCAACTACAAACGGCAGACGTAATATGACTTCTTCCGACTTTGCTGAAATTACCAAGAAAAAGCCTGAAAAGACTTTACTTGAATCTCAAAGTCATACTGCTGGTCGTAACTCATACGGTCATATTACTGTTAGACACCGTGGTGGTGGTCACAAACAAAAATACCGTATCATTGACTTCAAGCGTAACAAGGATGATGTAAAAGCAGTTGTTAAGGCTATCGAATACGATCCAAACAGAACTGCTAATATTGCTCTTCTTCACTACACTGATGGTATTAAAGCTTACATTTTAGCACCTAAGGGTCTAAAAGTTGGTGCTGTTGTTGAATCTGGTCCAGATGCTGATATTAAGCCAGTAACGATCACCCACATGGTGGTGGTGAAGGTAAGGCTCCAGTTGGTCGTCCACAACCTATGACTCCATGGGGTAAGAAGTCTCGTGGTATTAAGACTAGAAACTCTAAGGCTAGAAGTGAAAAACTTATTATTCGTCACCGTAAAGGTAACAAATAATTAAACGAAGGAGGTTAATTAATGAGCCGTAGTATTAAAAAAGGTCCTTTTGCTGATGCAAGCCTTTTAAAGAAGATCGAAGCCCAAGAAGGTTCCGAAAAGAAACAAGTAATTAAAACATGGTCTCGTCGTTCAACTATTTTCCCTTCCTTTGTTGGTTTCACAATAGCTGTTTACGATGGAAGAAAACATGTGCCAGTATACATTACTGAAGATATGGTTGGTCATAAGTTAGGTGAATTCGTACCTACTAGAACTTTCCGCGGCCACAAGGTCGCTGATAAGGCCACTACTACAGTAGGTAAATAATAGGAAGGAGAGACATCTAAATGGCAGAACAAATTAGTTCAGCTAAAGCTGAAGCAAGAACAGTTCGCATCGCTCCTAGAAAAGCCCGTTTGGTAGTAGACCTTATTCGTGGAAAGAGTGTTGCTGAAGCTCTCGCAATCTTACAATTTACGCCAAGAGCTGCTTCCCCAATCGTTGAAAAAGTATTGAAGTCAGCTATTGCAAATGCTGAACACAACTACGATCTTGAAAGTGCAAACCTTTACGTATCAGAAGCATACGTTAACGAGGGTGCAACTTTAAAGAGATTCCGTCCACGTGCTAAGGGTATGGCTTCTCCAATTAATAAGAGAACTAGCCACGTAGTAGTTGTAGTATCTGAGAAGAACGATTAAGGGAGGTAAATTTAATGGGTCAAAAGATTAACCCAAATGGTTTCCGTCTCGGTGTTAACCGTGATTGGGAAGCAAAGTGGTATGCAGACAAAAACTACGCTGACACTTTAAATGAAGATTTACGTATTAGAAAGTTCATCTCTGAAAAGTTAGCTGATGCATCTGTTTCCACTGTGGAAATTGAACGTGCTGCAAACAGAATTAACATTTCTATCCACACTGCTAAGCCTGGTATGGTTATTGGTAAAGGTGGTAAGGAAGTTGAAGCTTTAAGAAAACAACTTAGTGCTTTAACTAACAAGAACGTTCACATTAATATTGTTGAAATTAAGAAGCCTGATTTAGATGCTAAATTAGTAGGCGAAGGCATTGCTCGTCAACTTGAAGCAAGAATTGCATTTAGACGTGCAACTCGTCAAGCAACTCAAAGATCTATGCGTTCTGGTGCTAAAGGTATCAAGGTTCAAACTGCTGGTCGTTTGAATGGTGCTGATATGGCAAGAAGAGAATGGCATACTGAAGGTAGTGTTCCACTTCATACTTTAAGAGCAGATATTGATTATGCTTGGGTAGAAGCTGCAACTACTTATGGTCAAATTGGTGTTAAGGTTTGGATTAACCGTGGAGAAATTTTACCACAACGTAAGAACAAACCTTCTAAGAAAGCGAAGGGAGGAAACTAATAGTGTTAGTACCTAAGCGTGTAAAGCACCGTCGTGAATTCCGCGGTAAAATGCGTGGTGAAGCCAAAGGTGGAAAGACCATTGCATTTGGTGAATATGGTTTAGAAGCTGTTGAATCTCACTGGATTACTAATAGACAAATTGAAGCTGCTCGTATTGCTATGACTCGTTTCATGAAGCGTGGCGGTAAAGTTTGGATTAGAATCTTCCCACAAAAATCCTACACTGCAAAAGGTGTTGGTGTTCGTATGGGTTCCGGTAAAGGTGCACCAGCTGGTTGGGTAGCTGTTGTTAAAAGAGGCAAGATTATGTTTGAAATCGGTGGCGTTTCAGAAGACGTTGCTCGTGAAGCTTTAAGACTTGCTTCAAACAAGCTTCCAATTAAGACTAAGTTTGTTAAGAAGAGTTCGGAAGTAGGTGGCGAATCTAATGAAGGCTAAAGATATCAGAGCATTAACCACTGATCAAATGTTAGAAAAGGAAAAGCAATATAAAGAAGAACTTTTTAATTTGCGTTTCCAACAAGCAACGGGTCAATTAGAGAACACCGCTCGCTTGAGACAAGTCCGCAAGAACATTGCTAGAATTAAGACAATTCTTAGCGAAAAAGAATTGAGCAAGAATTAGTTAACGGAAGGGAGTTATTAACTTGAGCGAAACTAACGAAAGAAATAATCGTCACGTATACCAAGGTCGAGTTGTTTCTGACAAGATGGATAAGACTATTACAGTTGTTGTAGATACCTACAAGAACCACCCTGTTTATAAGAAGCGTATCAAGTACTCAAAGAAGTATTACGCTCACGATGAAAACAACGAAGCTAAGATTGGCGATACTGTTCGTATCATGGAAACCCGTCCATTATCACATGCGAAGCGTTACCGTCTAACTAAGATTGTTAAGAAGTCAATTTAATTACGCGGATTTTATTGAGGGGAGGATAAACTAGTGATCCAACACGAAAGCCGTTTAAAGGTTGCTGACAACTCCGGTGCAAGAGAACTCCTAGTTATCAAGATTTTAGGTGGTTCTAAGCGTAAGACCGGTAATATTGGTGATATCGTAGTTGCTGCTGTTAAACAAGCAACACCAGGTGGCGTTGTCAAAAAAGGTGATGTTGTAAAAGCAGTTATTGTTAGAACAAAATCAGGTGCACGCCGTGAAGATGGTTCATACATCAAGTTCGACGAAAATGCAGCAGTTGTAATTAATGCTGATAAGAGTCCTCGTGGAACTCGTATTTTTGGGCCTGTAGCCCGTGAACTGCGTGAGCACGATTTCATGAAGATCGTATCTCTTGCTCCTGAAGTCTTATAATTTTTTTAGGGAGGTGCACTGATGTTTGTTAAAACAGGTGACAAAGTAAAAGTTATTGCCGGTAAAGATAAAGGCAAAGAAGGCACTGTACTTTCAGTCAACGCCAAGACTAACCGTATCGTTGTCAAAGGTGTTAATAAGATCAAAAAGCATGAGAAACCTTCACAAACCAACGCTAATGGTGGTGTGGTAGAAAAAGAAGGTTCTATCCATGCATCTAATGTAAAAGTTATTGCTAAAAAAGAAGATAACAACAAATAGGAGGGAGGACGCACATGGCAAACAGTTTAGTAGAAAAATACTCAAATGAAATCGCACCAGCTATGAACAAAAAGTTTAATTACGATTCAGTTATGGAAATTCCTAAGATTGATAAGATCGTTTTAAACATGGGTGTCGGTGATGCAGTTTCTAATGCAAAGAATCTTGATGAAGCTGTAGAAGAATTGACTTTAATCTCAGGTCAAAAGCCTTTGATTACTAAAGCTAAGAAATCAATCGCAAACTTCCGTTTACGTGAAGGTATGTCTATTGGTGCTAAGGTAACTCTTAGAGGCGATAGAATGTACGATTTCTTGTACAAATTAATCAACGTTTCTCTTCCTCGAGTTCGTGATTTCCGTGGAATTAGTTCTAGATCATTTGATGGTCGTGGTAACTACACTTTAGGTATCAAAGAACAATTAATTTTCCCAGAAATTGATTACGACAAGGTAAACCGTGTTAGAGGTTTGGACGTTGTTATTGTAACTACTGCCAAGACAGATGAAGAAGCTCGTGAACTTCTTACTGAGTTTGGTATGCCTTTTGCTAAATAATTTGGAGGACATTAATGGCTAAAACATCACAAATCGTCAGAAATCATCGTCCTGCTAAGTTTTCATCTCGTGAATACACTCGTTGCGAGAGATGTGGCCGTCCACACTCTGTTTACCGCAAGTTCAAATTATGCCGTATTTGCTTAAAAGACTTAGCACACAAGGGTCAAATTCCTGGTGTTAAAAAGGCAAGTTGGTAATTAACGGTAAAGGAGGCAAATTAAATGGTCATGACAGATCCTATTGCAGATTACTTGACTAGAATTAGAAATGCCAACATGGCAAAACATACTTCTGTTGAGATTCCTGCATCATCAATGAAGAAATCACTTAGTGAAATCTTAAAGAACGAAGGCTTTATTCGCGATTACCAAGTTGAAGATGATAACAAACAAGGTATGATCAAGATTTTCTTGAAGTACGGTCCTAATAACGAACGCGTTATTTCTGGTTTAAAGCGTATTTCTAAGCCTGGTTTAAGAAACTATGTAAGTGCTGAAAACTTACCAAAAGTTCTTAATGGTCTTGGTATTGCTATCATTTCTACTTCTGCAGGTGTGATTACTGATAAAGAAGCTAGAGAAAAGAACGTCGGCGGCGAAGTTATTGCTTACGTTTGGTAATTTTGACAGAAAGGAGAACTATTAATGAGCCGAATTGGTTTAAAGGTCATCGAGGTTCCTGAAAAGGTCACAGTTACCAAGAATGGTGACGACATCACTGTTAAGGGACCAAAAGGTGAATTAACTAGATACTTTGATCCACGCATTACCTTTGAACAAAAAGATGGAGAAATTCATTTTAGTCGTTCAAGTGAAGCTGACAAAGCTCTTCACGGTACTGAAAGAGCAAACCTTGCTTCCATGATTGAAGGTGTAACTGATGGATATGTTAAGAAGTTAACTTTAGTTGGTGTTGGATACCGTGCAGTTGCACAAGGTAAGAAATTAACTTTAAATGTTGGTTACTCTCACCCAGTTGAATTTGAAGCACCAGAAGGTATTACTGTTAAAACTCCATCAGCAACTTCAATTGAAATCGAAGGTATTTCAAAACAAGTTGTTGGTCAATTTGCGGCAGAAATTCGTGACGTTCGTCCACCAGAACCTTACAAGGGTAAGGGTATTCGTTACGAAGACGAATATGTACGTCGCAAGGAAGGTAAGACTGGTAAATAATAAATAGAAAATTTTTGAGGTGAAATTGTGATTTCTAAACCAGATAAAAACAAATTACGCTTAAAGCGTCATAAACGTATTCGTGGAAAGATTTCTGGTACTGCTGAGCGCCCACGCTTAAGTGTTTTCCGTTCAAACAAAAACATCTACGCTCAATTAATTGATGATGTAGAGGGTGTAACGCTTGCAAGTGCCTCAACAAATGATAAAAATATTTCAGCAGAAGGTTCTAAAATGGAACAAGCTGCTGAAGTAGGTAAAGCTTTAGCTGAAACTGCTGCTAAGAAGAATATCAAGAGTGTTGTATTTGACAGAAGTGGTTACCTATACCACGGTCGTATTCAAGCTCTTGCTGATGCAGCACGTGAAAACGGATTAGAATTCTAGGAAAGGAGAATTAACTAATGGCAAACCGCAACGATTCTCGTAGAGATTCTCGTAAAGATCGTAAAAAAGACGATATTGAAGATCAATTAGTAGCAATTAACCGGATCACCAAGGTTGTTAAGGGTGGTCGTCGCATGAGATTTGCTGCTGTTGTAATCGTCGGCGATAGAAAAGGTCATGTAGGTTTTGGTACTGGTAAGGCTCAAGAAGTCCCAGAAGCTATCCGCAAGGCTGTTGAAGCTGGTAAAAAGAGAATGATTAAGGTACCTACTGTTGGTACTACTATTCCACATGAAGTTATGGGCCATTACGGTTCTGGTAACATTATGTTGAAGCCTGCTGAAGCTGGTTCTGGTGTTGCTGCTGGTGGTGCTGTTCGTATTATCATGGATTTAGCTGGTATTTCAGATGTTACTTCTAAATCACTTGGTTCAAATACACCAATCAATGTTATCCGTGCTACTATGGACGGTTTGAGTAAATTAAAGACTCGTGAAGATGTTTTGAAGCTTCGTGAGTCAGCAAAAAGCTTAGAAGATTAAGGAGATTAAATAATGGATTTAAAAGTTACCTTAATTAAAAGCGTCGCACACCGTCTTCCAAAACAAAGAAAAATTGTTAAAGCTCTTGGTCTTGGTAAGGTAAATAGCACTGTTGTTCTTCCAGACAACGCTGCAACTCGTGGCGCTTTATTGAAGATTGCTCACCTGATCTCAGTTGAAGAGGTTAATAAGTAATTAGAATCCAAGGAGGTGCCAATTAATGAAGCTTAATGAATTAAAACCAAATGAAGGTTCACGTCGCAACAGAAAACGTGTTGGTCGTGGTACTTCTAGTGGTTACGGTAAAACTGCTGGTCGTGGACAAAAGGGTCAATTAGCTCGTACTGGTGGTAAGACTCGTTTAGGTTTCGAAGGTGGTCAAATGCCATTATTCAGAAGAATGCCTAAGCGTGGTTTCAAGAACGTTAACCGCAAAGAATACGCTATTATTAATTTAAATGATTTAAACAGATTTGATGATGGTAGTGAAGTAACTATCGATACATTAAAATCATCAGGTTTAGTTAAAAAAGAACTTGCAGGAGTTAAGTTGTTAGCTAACGGTGAATTAAAGGTTAAGTTAACTGTAAAAGTTAACAAAGCCTCAGAAGCTGCTAAAAAAGCTGTTGAAGCCGCTGGCGGAACTGTTGAGGTGATCTAATGTTCTCGACCTTGAAGAACGCCTTTAAGGATAAAGATATTAGATCAAAAATCTTCTTTACTCTCTTTATCCTATTGCTTTATCGAATCGGAGCTAATATTACGGTTCCGGGTGTTAATGCAAAAGCTATTACACGGGTTGCACAAACTGGTTTAGTCCCAATGTTGGATACAGTTAGTGGTGGTGGATTAGATACTTATTCTATTTTTTCATTAGGTGTTTCACCTTACATCACTGCCCAAATTGTCATTCAATTACTCCAAATGGATATTGTTCCTAAGTTAGTTGAGTGGGGGAAACAAGGAGAAGTCGGAAGACGAAAAACAAATCAGGTAACGCGCTATCTTACTTTAGTCGTTGCTTTTGTTCAAAGTCTAGGAATTACTCTTGGTTTTAACGTTTTAACTGAAATGGGTTTGGTTAAAACGCAAACTCCTCAAACCTATATTGAGATTGCCATTATTATGACTGCTGGGACAATGCTTTTGACCTGGCTAGGTGATGAGATTACTGATAAGGGGCTCGGAAATGGTGTATCTGTTATTATTTTTGCAGGTATCATTGCTCGCCTTCCAAATGGAATTTATCAACTATATAAAGATTTCATCATTAATAATAGTGCTAGCGATCGTTGGCAAGGGATTTTGTTCTTCATCGCGATCATTATTGCCATTTTACTAGTAACTCAATTTGTTACATGGTTTCAACAAGCTGATTTACGAGTACCTATTCAATATACTCGTAGAGCAGCAACAAGTGGCTCCGAAAGTTTCCTACCATTAAAGGTTAACGTGTCTGGAGTTATTCCAGTTATTTTTGCCAGTTCCTTTATTATTACACCAGCTACAATTTTGATGGCTTTCCAAAGATCTCATGGAAATGAACAATGGTTTAAGATTTGTAATCAAATATTTAGTTTACAAACTACACCTGGTGCACTGATTTATACACTATTGATTATTTTGTTCACTTTCTTCTATGCCTTTGTTCAAGTAAATCCAGAAAAGTTGGCTGAGAACTTGCAAAAGCAAGGAGCCTATATTCCTAGCGTTTGGCCAGGAAAAGATACACAAAAATATGTATCTAAAATTTTGATTAGATTATCTACAGTAGGTGCGGTATTTTTAGGGCTAGTTGCCTTGTTACCACAACTTGCTACAAATATTTTTGGTTTACCAAGTTCAATTGGTCTTGGTGGAACGAGTCTTTTAATCGTTATTGGTGTTGTTTTAGAATTAGCTCGTCAAGTTGATGGGTTACTAATGAAACGCGAATACGTTGGATTTATTAGATAGTAAGGATAAAAATGATTAATTTAATTCTTTTAGGTTTGCCTGGGGCAGGCAAAGGAACAGCTTCTGAAAGCATTGTGGATAAGTATCACTTAGCACATATCTCTACCGGTGATATGTTTAGAGAAGCTATGGCTAATGAAACTCCTGTTGGTTTGGAAGCTAAAAGTTATATTGATAAAGGAAATTTGGTCCCAGATGAAGTTACAGCTAAGTTAGTTGAAGAACGACTTAAGCAACCCGACACTAAGAACGGATTCATCTTGGATGGATTTCCAAGAACCACTGTTCAAGCAGAACTTCTTGAAGATATAACTAAACGGTTGGAAAAACCGTTAACTAATGTAATTGCAATTGATGTTGATGAAGATGTTTTGATCAAACGTTTATCAGCACGTTACATTTGTAAAAAATGTGGTGCAACTTACAATAAGATTTCAAATCCAACTAAAGTAGAAGGTACTTGTGATCGTTGCGGAGGACATGAATTTTTCCAACGTGAGGATGACAAGCCAGAAGTTGTTAAAAATCGCTTAGAAGTTAACAAGAAAATGAATACTCCTCTTCGTGATTTTTATGAAGAAAAAGGAATTCTTTCAACTGTTAACGGTGAACAAACTCCGGAAAAAGTATTTGAAGACATTGACAAAATTTTAAGTAAAGACTAGTCTGTTATTGTTTTTTTACAATTCCGTGTTATAATGCCTAAGTGTGACTATTTGTTCATGTGGAGGAACAATTTTGGCAAAAGAAGATGTCATCGAAGTTGAGGGTAAGGTAGTTGATACCTTACCTAATGCTATGTTTAAAGTTGAATTAGAAAATGGTGCAACTATTTTAGCTCATGTGTCTGGTAAAATTAGAATGCACTACATTAGAATTTTACCTGGTGATAGAGTAACAGTTGAATTATCACCATATGATTTAACTAAGGGTAGGATTACGTATCGTTTTATTAAGTAATTACGGAGGCAAACATGAAAGTTAGACCATCTGTTAAACCAATGTGTGAACATTGCAAGATTATCAAAAGACATGGTCGTGTTATGGTGATTTGCTCTGCAAACCCTAAGCACAAACAACGTCAAGGTTAATAGTTAGATATTTTTATTAGGAGGTGCAATTTAATGGCACGTATTGCTGGTGTTGACTTACCCAGAAATAAAAGAGTTGTAGTCGCATTAACTTATATCTATGGTATTGGTGAACCAACTGCAAAAAAGATTTGTAAAGATGCTGGTATTTCTGAAGACATTCGTACTAATGACTTGACTCCAGAAGATCAAGAAAAATTACGTAGCGAAGTAGACAAGTACCGTGTTGAAGGTGATCTTCGTCGTGAAGTTAGCCTTAACATCAAGCGTTTAGTTGAAATTGGCTCATACCGTGGTATTCGTCACCGTCGTGGCTTACCAGTTCGTGGTCAAAATACCAAGAATAATGCTCGTACTCGTAAGGGTTCAAAGAGAAAATAATTTATTAAATAGGAGGTTAAGTTAATGGCTGCAAAGAAAACAGCACGTAAACGCCGTGTAAAGAAGCATGTTGAAAGCGGCGTTGCTCATATTCATTCTACGTTTAACAATACCTTGGTCATGATTACTGATGTACAAGGTAACGCAGTCGCATGGTCTTCCGCTGGTGCTTTAGGTTTTAAGGGTAGTCGTAAGTCTACACCATTTGCTGCTCAAATGGCCGCAGAAGCAGCTGCAAAATCTGCAATGGATCAAGGCATGAAGCATGTTGAAGTTTCAGTTAAAGGCCCAGGTGCAGGTCGTGAAGCTGCTATTAGAGCACTTCAAGCTGCAGGTCTTGAAATCACTGCTATTCGCGACGTTACTCCAGTGCCGCACAACGGTTCCAGACCACCAAAACGTCGTCGTGTCTAGTTTATTCCTGCGTGCAGGACATTACGTTTTGAAAGGGGCCCAGTAATGATTGAATTTGAAAAACCAAATATTACCGTAGTAGACCAAGAGGAGGCATACGGTAAGTTTGTTGTCGAACCACTGGAACGCGGTTTCGGGACTACTTTAGGTAACTCACTCCGTCGAGTTTTACTTACTTCTATTCCAGGTACGGCACTTTCTTACATTCAGATTGATGGTGTGTTACATGAATTTTCAACAATTCCTGGCGTTAGAGAAGACGTCACGAAGATCATTCTTAATTTGAAGAAACTAGAGTTAAAGTCACTCTCAGATGAAGAAAAAATTGCTGAAATCGATGTAACTGGACCAGCAATTGTAACTGCTGCTGATTTGAAGGTCGACTCTGATATTGAGGTCTTAAATCCAGATCAATATATTTGTAGTATTGCTGATGGTGGCCATTTGCATATGAACGTTGCGATCAAGACTGGTCGTGGTTATGTTCCCGCAAGTGAAAACAAGACAGATGACATGCCTATTGGTGTCATCCCCGTTGATTCACTCTTCTCACCAATCAAAAAAGTTAACTACCAAGTTGAAAGTGCTCGTGTTGGTAAGAGAGATGACTATGACAAATTAACTTTAGAAATTTGGACTGATGGTTCAATCACACCTAATGATGCCCTTAGTTTCGCTGCGAAGATTCTTGTAGAACACTTCAAAGTATTTATGTCTACTGATATGGATGCGCAGTTTGATGATGTAATGGTAGAAAAAGAGGACGATAAGAACGAAAAGAAGCTTGAGATGACGATCGAAGAGCTTGATTTGTCTGTTCGTTCCTATAACTGCTTGAAACGTGCAGGAATTAATACTGTTCAAGAATTAACTGATAAATCTGAAGCAGATATGATGCGCGTACGTAACTTAGGACGTAAGTCATTAGAAGAAGTAAAGAATAAACTTGCCGATCTTGGTCTATCACTTCGTCAAGATGACTAAGTAGGAATAATAAGGAGGGAAAACTCATGGCATACCGTAAATTAGGTCGCGATAGTGCACACAGAAAAGCAATGCTTAGAGAAATGACTACTCAATTGATCATGAACGAACGCATTGTTACTACTGAAACCCGTGCTAAAGAAATCCGCAAAACTACCGAAAAAATGATTACTTTAGGTAAACGCGGTGATTTAAGTGCTAGAAGAAAGGCAGCTGCTTTTGTTCGTAATGAAATTGCTGATATTCATGAAGAAAAAGATGCAGTTGTTGTAAAATCAGCACTTCAAAAACTTTTCAGTGACATTGCACCTCGTTACAAAGATCGTAATGGTGGTTACACCAGAATGTACAAGTTAGCTAACCCACGTAAGGGTGACGCTGCTCCAATGGTAATCATTGAATTAGTTTAATTAGGTAAAATATAATATTATTTTATAAATCTTTCACAAAAGTGAGAATAAGCGTGATGATGGTGGCTTTTGCCTAGTCTAGCTTAGATGTTAAATCATCCCTCTTTGTGGATGATTTTTTTTTTGCTCTTTTTTTATATATAATTGATACAATGACATATTATGGAAAAAGAGCAGTGAATATTTATGAAAGATAATATAGTAACGGTTAAGCATCTTTCTTTTACCTATAAAGATAGTAAAGTACCTGCTGTAAATGATATTAGTTTCTCAATTCCTAGAGGATCATGGACTACTTTGGTAGGTCATAATGGGAGCGGAAAATCAACAATTGCCCGTTTATTGGATGGCATTCTTTTACCCAATGATAATCCTAGAACGGTAATTAACGTTGATGGTATTGAGCTGACAGAGAAAACAATGTGGGATATTAGAGACCGTGTAGGAATTGTATTCCAAAATCCTGATAATCAATTTGTTGGTGCTACGGTGGAAGATGATGTAGCTTTTGGTCTTGAGAATCGTCAAGTTTCTCGTTCTAAGATGCAGACTATTGTTCATGATGTGCTTGAGCAAGTGGATATGCTTGACTTTCAAAAAAGCGAACCTCAATATTTGTCTGGAGGTCAAAAGCAAAGAGTAGCTATTGCCGGCATTTTAGCGATTGGACCAAAATTAATAATTTTAGACGAATCAACTAGTATGTTAGATCCAGCAGGTAAAGCGAAGATTCTTAGTCTTATACGAGATTTGCAAAATAAAAATGGTCTGACTATCTTCTCTATTACTCATGATATTAATGAAGCGGTACAAGCAGAACAGATGTTAGTTTTAGATAAAGGAAAATTATTGGCTAGTGGCTCTCCAAGAGAGATATTTGAAAACGAGGTTTTAATAAAAAGTGCCGGATTAGAGCTCCCTTTATTTTATAAGGTTAAAAATGAACTTATAAAAAAAGAAATTCATATCCCTCGAGAAGTCAATAGTGAGGAAAAGTTGGTGAAGTATTTGTGTCAATTGAATTCAAAAATGTAGATTATGTTTATGCACCTGGAACCCCATTTCAAACTCAAGGATTGATAGATATATCTTTTAAAATAGAAAAAGGATCCTTTGTCGCAATTGCTGGCCATACCGGAAGTGGAAAGTCTACTCTCATGCAGCATTTTGATGGCTTATTGCTTCCAAGTAAGGGTGAAATCACTGTAGCGGGTGAGCAGATTAATGCAAATACTTCAAGCAAGTCACTAAAAGCAATTCGAAAAAAAGTAGGCTTAGTGTTTCAATTTCCTGAAAATCAACTATTTGAAGAAACTGTGCTTAAAGACGTGATGTTTGGTCCACTTAATTTTGGCTTTTCAGAACAAAAGGCAAAAGAGCAAGCAGTAGAGTGGATTAAAAAAGTAGGTCTTTCTGAAGATATGATGGATAAATCTCCTTTTGAACTTTCTGGAGGTCAAATGCGTCGTGTGGCAATTGCAGGTGTGATGGCGTATGAACCAGAAATTTTATGTCTCGATGAACCTGCAGCTGGACTAGATCCTGAAGGACAGAAGCAAATGTTTGAGATATTTAAGGAGTACCAACGAGCTGGCCATACAGTCATTCTAATTTCACATAATATGGATGATATTAGTGAATATGCAGATGATATGTTAGTCCTTGATCATGGTCATTTAATAAAACATGCTAGTCCACAAGAGATTTTTTCTGATCAGGAGTGGGTAAAAAAACACTATCTCGATGAACCCGCAACTAGTAGACTAACTCGGGAGCTACAAAAAGGTGGTTTTCAATTTTCAGAGATGCCACTAACTATTGAGTCGTTAGTAAGTAAAGTTGCAAATGAGCTAAAGAAGAAGGGGGACATGGATGAGTAAAATTATTATTGGACGTTATATTCCTGGTAATTCTATTGTTTATAAAATGGACCCTCGAGGAAAGATAATTGCCACATTTTTATTTATTGTTATTATCTTTCTTGCTAATAATTGGTTGTCCTACTTCTTTTTATCGATATTTACTTTACTTGCTGTTTGGGCAACAAAATTAAAGCCTAAAGTATTTTGGGATGGAGTAAAGCCATTAATTTGGTTAATTCTATTTACTTCAGTTTTGCAATTATTTTTTACTACAGGTGGAAAAGTTTATTGGCACTGGGGAGTTTTCAACATTAGTGAATATGGTATTCAGAATTCTATTTTTATCTTTATTCGTTTTGTAATGATTATTCTGACTTCGACAGTTCTTACGCTGACGACCACATCATTAGAAATTGCAGATGGAATGGAATGGATCTTAAAACCTCTTGGCTACCTAAAAGTTCCAGTAGCTCAAATTGCTCTTGTAATGTCTATTGCTCTTCGTTTTGTGCCGACTTTATTAGACCAAGCAGTACGAATTATGAATGCTCAGAGAGCACGTGGAGCCGATTTTAATAGTGGAGGCTTAATTAAGAGAATTCATTCGATTATCCCAATTTTAATTCCCTTATTTATTAGTTCCTTAACTGTTGCAATTGATTTGGCTACGGCTATGGAAGCAAGAGGTTATCGAGAAGGGGCAAAAAGAACCCGCTATCGAGTTTTAAAGTGGTCAAAGTATGATTGGATTAACTTAGGCTATTTCGCGCTATTGACGCTAATTTTATTACTTACAAGGACGTATTAATTAATGACTACAAGATATAAATTAACCATGGCCTATGATGGTCATCTTTTTCATGGATTTCAAATTCAACCGAATGAACGAACTGTTCAAGGCGTGATTGAAGAAGCGTTAAAAAAGATGACTAAAGGAAAAAGAGTGGTAGTGCACGGATCTGGAAGAACTGATGCTGGTGTTCATGCTAAAGGACAAGTTATTCACTTTGACTATCCGGGGAAAGAAATCCCAGCTAAAAATATGATGCTTGCCTTAAATGCCCTCATGCCGATTGACACAGTTTTTTTTGAAAGTGAAATTGTTGATGAAGATTTTCATGTTCAATATTCAACTAAAGGAAAATGGTATCGATATGTAGTGGATCAACATCGTTTTACAGACCCTTTTAATCGTTTTTATACAGGCCACTATCCATATCCTTTAGATATTTCACTAATGCAGCAAGCAGCTAAAGATTTGATTGGTGAACACGATTTTACTAGTTTTGCTGCTAGCGGTGGACAAATTGTGGATAAGGTGCGAACAATTTACTATGTGAATATTATGCCAGACCCGGATAAAAAGCAGATCATTTTTGATTTTATTGGAAATGGCTTTTTATATAACATGGTAAGAATTCTAGTTGGAACTCTATTAGAAATAGGTAATCAAAAAAGACCTGTTGATGATATACCAAGAGTTTTAAAGGCGAAAGACCGACAAGAAGTTCGAACTACTGCACCAGCCAGTGGATTATATTTACAACATGTTTTTTATGAAGATATTCCTAAAAAATATCGTTTGGACCTTAAAAAGGATTGACTTTTCAGGCAAAACGACGTAAATTAGTATACGTATGTTTGTCCACGATAGGCCCCGGAAACTTATTGTTTGTCAAACAGAAGAAAAACGGAGGAATTTAAAGTGCGTACTACCCCATTAGCTAAAACTAGTGATATTAAACGTAAGTGGTATGTTATCGATGCGACTGATGTTTCACTTGGTCGTTTATCAACTGCTGTAGCATCAATTTTAAGAGGTAAGAATAAGCCTCAATATACACCAAATGTTGATACTGGTGATTATGTTATTGTTGTTAACGCAGCTAAATTGAAGTTGACTGGTAAAAAAGCAACTGATAAGATCTACTACCGCCACTCAGATTACCGTGGTGGCTTAAGAGCTACTCCTGCCGGTGAATTATTAGCTAAGAACCCAGTAAGATTAGTTGAATTATCTGTAAAAGGCATGTTGCCAAAGAATACTCTTGGTCACCAAGAATTCATGAAGATGCATGTTTACGCTGGTGAAGACCACGAACACGCAGCACAAAAGCCTGAAAAGTTAGACATCAACGAATTAATCTAGGAGGTTTTAAATAATGGCACAACAAGCAGCTTACGCTGGAACTGGTCGTCGTAAAGATTCTGTTGCCCGCGTACGTTTAGTACCAGGTAACGGTCAAATTACCATTAACAAAGAAGACGTAACTAAGTACATTCCATACCCTAACTTGGTTCAAGATATGAAGCAACCATTAGCATTAACTGAAACTGAAGGTCAATACGACATTTTAGTTAACGTTAACGGTGGTGGTTTCTCAGGACAAGCTGGTGCAATTCGTTTAGGTATTGCACGTGCACTTCTTGAAGTTGACCCAGATTTCCGTGGTCCTCTTAAGAAGGCTGGCATGTTAACTCGTGACCCAAGAATGAAGGAAAGAAAGAAGCCAGGTTTGAAGAAAGCCCGCAAAGCTTCACAATTCTCAAAGCGTTAATATTTTATATTACGTTTTATGCAAAAGACATCTCGAAAGGGATGTCTTTTTTACTATATGCCTAAAATTCAATAACTTATAATAAATATCCCAATAAGTAAAACCATATATTTAAACTAACATTAAGAATTTCTAAAGGTTTTGAACTATAATAATATAGAAAGTTAATCTTAAGAAAGGTTCTATGTTATTTATATGAAATACTTAATTACAGGCGCAACAGGCAATTTAGGAGAAAAAGTTACTCGTTGGCTGAGGACAATGACTCCGGAAACGAATATCCGAGTTGGAATCCATAACTTAAAAAAGACTAATAAATTTAGTGATCTTGCGGTAGAAAAAGTAAAATTAAACTATTTTGATATCAACACCCTTAAAGAAGCAGTTGCTGGCGTGGATCTGGTAATTTATATCCCCAGCATTACTTATAACTTGCAGAAAAGAATTACAGAATTTGAAAATGTCTTACAAGTTGTAAAAGAAGCTAAATCTAAATTGATTTTTGTAAGTTTTTTTGCAGATCAAGAAAATAATCCATTTGTAATGTCTCCATTTTATGCATATGTACCAAGAAGACTTGCTAGCTCAGGAATTGAATACAGTATTATAAAAAATAGTTTGTATGCGGATCCACTGGTCCCATATCTAGAAGAACTAATTAAACGAAAAAATATTATTTATCCAGTTGGGGCCGAACCATTATCCTTTATTACAAGAAATGATAGTGCTCATGCAATTGCTTGTTTAGTCATGCAACCAGTAATGCGAGATCAAGGGCAAACTTATCTGTTAAGTATGGATAAAAATTATAATATGGTTGAATTATCATATATTATGTCTCGAATCACTGACCATAAAATCGGCTATGCACCTGTAACAACTGATGAATTTGCAAAGATTTATGCTGCTGAAGGCGATGGAAAAGAACTTGCATCAATGTATGCTGGAGGAGCTAAGGGACTTCTTAGTGCAACATCTGATGACTTTCATCGCTTAACTGGTAGAGAACCAGAAGAAATGGAACATTTTTTAAGAAATGGCTATCAAATCGCACGTTTATAAAATAAATTAGTTTAATTTAAAATAAAAGATGTTATAATAAGTAGTATAGTAAGTGCTTAGAGAAAGATTAATTGTAATTAAGTGTAGTGCAGTGCTGAGACAAGACCGTAAGCTTGCTATTAACTACACAAGCTTTTAATTTAAGGGATAGATTAAAAGCTATTTGCTTATTTTAGCTGTTATATACGAAAAAAGAGATCAGATATAAAATCTGGTCTCTTTTTCGATATGGTTAACTAGAGGCTTTGATTAATATTTTTAGCGAGATAATCATAAAGCATTGCTTTTTCTAATTCTTTGGTGTCATAACCTAAGGTTTGAGCAATTGTATAAGCGTATGCCCAGGCTGTAGCTGGTCCACGACTGGTGATGATTTTGTGTTCTTTATCCACAACTGTAATATCAGTGCTAAAGTGGCCGTTTGGACATTCTTTTTCAATTTCTTTTTCAAAGCCAGGATAGCAGGTGTAGTTAGCTCCTTCTAGCAAGCCGTAGTGACCTAAAGCAATCGGAGCGGCACACATTGCTGCATCCCATTTGCCTTCTTTATTTCTTTGAATCATAAGCTTAGCTAGTTTTTCATTGTTTCTAAGGTTTAAAGCTCCAGTTCTTCCACCTGGAAAAGCTACTAAGTCATACTCTAAAAGTGAATCATCCACAACTTTATCACAGGTTAGTAAGATACGATGGTCTCCGTTAATTTCTTTTTTATCAAGACCGACCATGTCACAATCAATATCTAAACGACGTAGTACATCAACGACACTAAGTCCTTCAACTTCTTCACAGCCATCTGCGAAGACAACAGCAACTTTTGTCATAAAAAAGTCCTCCTTTTTATTAAGTACTATACAACTTTTATTTTAACCCATTAAAATAGTATTTTTTAATTTAAAGATTAAAAAAATAAACTTACAATTGCGTATATAACTATAGATAAAACTAAGATATGTTGTACTAAGAATTTTGTGAAACACTAAATATAGGGTTGCTTTTAAAAATACTTGAATTAACGCAATATTCTGTTAACATTGAGATAATTGAAAGAAAATTTGTGAAACAATTTAAGAAAAGAGGGTAAAAATGGCTACTGAAGTTTATTTAGTAAGACATGGGGAAACAATGTTTAATCAGTTGAATAAAGTTCAAGGCTGGGCTGATTCTCCACTAACTGTAAAAGGAATTAATGACCTAAAAATAACAGCATCTAATTTATCTCAGGTTCATTTTGATAAAATGTATAGTTCTGACTTAAAGCGAGCCATTGATACAGTTCACTTAATTGCTGATACAAATGAAGTTTCTGAGATTGGTAAAATAAAAAAACTTCCAGCTTTTCGTGAAGTATTCTTTGGTACTTTTGAAGGTGACGATATTGACGAAACTTGGGAAAAAGTTGCTGTAGCTGGAGGGATGAAACCAACAAATGATGTGGTAAAAATCATTCAAACCCTAGGAATCCATGATTTTCGTGAAGCAACTAAGAAAGCTGATCCACGTCATTTAGCAGAAGATGCAGAAGCCCTCAATAATCGAATGGACCAAGCTGTTAGCCAACTAGCTGAAGAAACAAAAGGGCTAGGACGAGTTTTAATTGTGTCTCACGGAGACTTTATTAAGACTTTGGGAATTAAATACTGGGATCAAACTACACATGATCACGATATTCCCTTTCCAGATAATGGCAGTGTGACACGTGGAATAATTGATGATAATGGAAAATTTAAAATAATTAATTATGGTGTAAAAAACACTGACATTCCAAATTTATAAGATGCAGCTATCAAGTTGCATCTTTTTTAGTATAAGTTTGTGGGATGTTCTTTGGCAGTATGTTCTACATGTTCAATCATGGCATCAATCATTGATAAAACGTCAGGGTCATTTAAAAAATAAAAGACATGAGTTCCATGTTTATGATGTTTAACCAAATTGTATTTTTCTAAAATACCTAATTGTTTTGATACAACCGGCTGCGCAAGGTCGAGAGTAGTGGCAATTGTTGAGACGTCGACTTCTTTTGAAGCATTCCGTAAAAAAAATAAAATTGAAATTCGTCTACCATTGCTTAAAACTTTATAGATTTTGGCTGCTTCACTGACTAAATTTGTATCTGTTTGTGTCATAATTTAGCACCTCTTATTGACAATATATCGAAAATGGAATATTATTACTTTCTGTAATAAGTATACCAAATTCGATATATTTATGGAGAAAAAATATGAAGAATAAATCATCACTACGTTATTTTTGGGTAACTTTATTAAATATTATTATTACAATTGCGGAATTTATCGGTGGAGCAGTTTCAGGCTCACTTGCTCTGCTTTCGGATGCCGTACATAATTTAAGCGATGTTGGATCAATTATTTTAGCCTTTGTTGCTAATTTAATTGCTAAGAGAAAGCGAAATAATAGCAAGACTTTTGGCTATGATCGAGCGGAAATACTAGCAGCTTTTACTAATGGGATAATTTTAATAGTAATCAGTATTTATTTATTTATCGAAGGAATTCAACGCTTTAGTCATCCAGAACCGATTAAAGGAAAAATCATGTTAATTGTTTCTTTAATTGGCTTAGCTGCTAACCTAATTTCTATGCTAGTAGTTATGAAGGAAGCTAAGACGAGTCTTAATGCAAAAGCTACATTTTTAAATATGCTTTCAGATGCAATAACTAGTGTAGCAGTTGTAATTGGAGCGATTGTGATTTCAATTTGGAAAATTTACTGGGTCGATCCATTCTTAACGATAGCAGCTTCTGTCTTTTTACTTAAAGAAGCTTATGAAGTTACTATTAAAGCAGCTAATATTTTAATGGAAACGAATCCTAGCATTGATTTAAATAAGATAAATGAATTAGTTTTATCTTGTCCACATGTGAATAACATTCACCATGTGCATGTTTGGCAATATTCAGATAATGTGACGATGTTAGATGCACATATTAATGTGGATAAAAATTTAGATGCTGTGCAATTAGAAAAGATATACACAGAAATTGCAAAAAAATTAAAGCCGCTTGGAATTAACCATGTGACACTTCAAGCAGAATGCACACGTGGAATTAGTGATAAAATGATTTTTGATGATAAAGAAGATTAGTTAATCTGGTTTTGCTGCTATTTGGTAAAATAGGGGCAAAGCCTTTTATTTTAAGGAGAAAAAATGAAATTCGATACTAATGATCTAAAAGAAAATCTAAAAAATTATCAAAAGAAAGCTACAGACCAATTTAAAGATTTTGCTGAAAATGATTGGCCCGATATCAAAGACCACTTAACTGAAAAAGGACAACAAGCTGGGGATTTTTTGAAACAAAACGGTGGCAAAGCTTATCAGAATTCGGTTAAAGCTTTTAAGAAAGCAGTTCGAAACTTAGACCAAAAAGTAAATGGCACAAGCATACACAAGGATGATAAATAAAATGAAGGTAAATATTTGGGTTGCAGTCATAGTTTTATTAATTGGATTATGGGATTTATACACTGCCTACAATCGTTATCAAAAACATAAAGTAGCAACGAAAGAAATTCAAAGTGATTCTATTAATGGAACAAAAAAATTGCTTACTGGTATTCCATCTGATAGTAAAGCTGATATCATTTCCTTTACAATATTAGGAGTCGTTTTTACCATTACCGGAATTGTTTTGTTTTTTATGATTTAAATGAAGTAGGTGAGAAGAAAGTTGGCCAAATTAGTTTTAGTTAGGCATGGTGAAAGTATAGCTAATCGTGACAATGTTTATACGGGCTGGAATGATGTGCCTTTAAGTAAAAAGGGGATTGAACAGGCAAAAAATGCAGGTCTTAAGGTGGAAAAAATAGCCAGATTTGTGCCAACGCATATTCATACTTCTGTCTTATCGCGTGCAATTATGACAGCTAATATTATTGCGGATGTTTGCAGCTTTTTATATTTACCTATTACTAAGACTTGGCGTTTAAATGAGCGTCACTATGGAGCACTTCGCGGTATTAATAAGGATGTTTCAAAGAAAATTTTTGGTACTAAGCAAGTCTTAGAATGGAGACGTGGTTTTGACAGTGTGCCCCCTTTATTAACGCAGCCCGTGCAAGATCGTAGATATCAAAAGTATGATATGCGTCTAATGCCCCAAGGAGAAAGTCTACATCAAACGCAGGAGAGATTAATGCCTTATTTTTGGGATCATATTGCACCTGAATTAATGGCAGGTCATGATCAATTGGTTGTAGCCCATGGCTCAAGTTTACGTGCCTTGATTAAAAAAATTGAAGATATCAGTAATGAGGATATTGTAAAAGTAGAGGTGCCCAATGCAGAGCCAATTGTTTATACTTTTGATACTAATTTGCATATTATAAAGAAAGAAATTCTACATTGATTGAGTAGCCGACTAGTCTACTCTTTTTTTAATAGTTTGTATAGGTATTTTTATGGTAAAATTTTTTACGAGTATATTTGAACAAATTCTTGTAGAGTAGGAGAAAATAATGCGTAAAATATTTTTACTAAGAGGAGCACCTGGATCTGGAAAATCTTCCTTTATTGCTCGTCACCACTTGCAGCCTTACGCTATTTCTCGTGATGAAATTAGGCTGCTATTAGCTGATTTGACGGTTTATTATGAGGAAAGTACAGATCACCTGCATCAAGTTATTCCACGTCATGTTACTGTACGTACAGAGCAAATGGTTGATAATTTGGTACAGCATAAGATGGCCTATGGAGAAACTATCATTGTTGATGGAACTCATATCACGCCAGATAAAATTGAACATTTTCGTCCATGGGTTGAAAAATATCGCTATGAATTATTTGTAGTCGATTTAATGCAAAATAACACTTTAGAAAGCTTACTGCAGCGTAATCAGGTTAGAATGCACTATGATTGGGTGAAACCTGACGTAATTAAAATGATGTATGAGCAATATAAAGCTCATCCGGAAGTTCCGTCTTGGGCTTATTCAATTTTACCGAATGGAATGGAACGGGCCTTAAGTCAAAAAGAAAAGAATTTAGATCAGTATTCACATGTGATTTGTGTACCAGATAAGGTAAGACCAGAAGATTTTCCACATGTGCATATTTCTAACTTTTACTTTTCTTTTAATGATGAATTTACTAAGAAATACGGAACATATAGAAACGTTATAACTTTAGGTAAAACTAGAGAAGAAGTAATCGAAAAATTAAAGGTAGATAGAAACATGACGATGTTTTTATCTACCTTTTTTCTTATACTTAGATTGAGGTTGAGGTCGACAACAGAAAGGAATGTTAAATTCGATTGTCAAACGGGCCCATTAATATTTATTTTTAATAAAACTAGATTAAGGGTGTGGATCTGAGAGATCGTATAATCAAGAAATTAAGCTAAAAATAAATATTTGCCTCAATTAATTTAAAATGAGGTGATTAGGTGAATATTATTGGTATTGATGTTAGTCAAGGTAAAAATCATGCGACCTTGATATCAAAAGAAGTGGAAAAAGTAACTTTTAAATTCGAACATAATAAAAGTGGTTTTCAAATATTAAATTCGTACATTAAGTCTGATACTGTAATAATATTTGAAACTACAGGTGTTTATTCAGCACAATTAACTGCTTATCTAAAAAGTAAAAAGGTTCGATTTTATGAACTAAATCTCTTAGAAGCCAAATTAAGAATGGCTTCTTTAAGACGAAATAAAACTGATAAGAATGATTCTTTTAAATTAGCGTTATTAGGTGCAACGCAATTGTCAGAAATAAAGAATCATTGTAATAAGCAATCTACTTAGCCATATGATTCATTGCGGATTTTGTCTTTGAGATACAGACAACTTATTAAGTGTAGAACTAGAATAATCAATTTTCTTCGGTCTGGATTGGAAATTACTTTTCCAGAATTAAATCAAATTTTTAAAAATGCTTATGCAGTTTTGGCTCTTCAAATGTTTAGAATGTATTGTCATCCTGATTTTTTGGTAGGACTAACTCTTAAGGATATGACTAACAGGGTTTATCAGGCAGTTAATAAGCGAATACACAAGGATGTAATTCAGAATTATTGTGCTCAAGTTTGGTTAACGGCTAAAAACTCTTATCCTGCTGTTCCAGCAGATTCTCTAGAAGTTGAAATTATTTCAGAATATTGTGATGAGATAGAAAACTACAATAAGGAAATAGCTTATATTCAAAATAAATTGATTAAAACAGCTGCTTCTTTGGATAATTTTAAATTTATCTCTAGTATTCCTGGAGCTGGTCAGCTAAATAGTGCTTTATTATTGGGCTTTGCAGGAGATATCTCTCGCTTTGATAATTATAAGCAACTCAATGTGTTTTTAGGACTTGATCTAAATAGATATCAGTCCGGAAAATATTAAAAAAATGATACTATTAATCGCCGAGGTAGTAGTCAAGGTAGAGTTGTTGAGACCGATATGATTCGGAGCATGTTAAGAAACCAAGGAAGAATACAAAACCATTTAATTAATTATTATTACAAATTAAAAAAGCCACCTTTCAATAAGCATGACAAGGTAGCTTTAATTGCATGTGCTAATCATTTGAATCGTACCATTATAAATTTGGTTCACACACATCAATTTTATAATTATTCTAAGGCGATTCATTAATTAATGCTTAGCATATAATAAGCAGAAAACTGCCAAAAGACTAGTCTTTTGGGGTTATGTTTAGTATACACTTTTTTTCTTTTTGACAATACTTGACATTCTATAAGAAATCCTGTTGATGGATAGTTTTAAGAAGGAATTAAGCAGCTAAGAAAATTGATATGAACCCCGAAATTCGGACAAGAATTTCGAGGTTTTTATTATGTCTAAATTATCTAAGCAAGACACAATTGACATCTACAATAATTGGAAACATTATCATAAATCACTATCTCAACTAGGTAGAGAATATAGAGTAAGACCTGACAATTTATATTATTTAATCCGTCTAATAGACCTTCACGGCTTAAAAATCTTGAATAAATCATATTCTTCTTATTCAGTAGAATTTAAGAAAACTGCCATTAAAAGAATATTGATTAACGATGAACCAGCGAATCAAGTTTCATTAATCATAAGAAAGGCAGACCACATCATGAAAAGCAAAGACCGACAAATCAAAGAACTACAAAAACAAGTAAAAGACTTAAAACAACAGAATCTCAAGCTTACTGTCGAAAACGAATTTGTAAAAAATTGAGCGCCTTAGTTTCCAAAAGAAAAAACCAAAAGCACCAGAAATAGCTCAGGTGGTTACTGAACTAAGGCAAGAACTTCATGTAACCGTCAGTTTCATATTAAATGTAATCAATTCTAATCCTGACTTACCTCACCTATCTAAAAGTAATTATTACTATGTTCTAAAACAAAATGATAAAGATTCAAAAAATCATCAGATCATGAAACGTATCAAAGAAATATTTGAGGAACATAAACATCGCTACGGCTATAGAAGAATTACAGCTCAATTGCACATTGAAGGAATTAAAATCAATCATAAGAAAGTAAAGCGTCTGATGAAAAAGATGCATTTATTTGGTATTGCCCTTAGACGTAGAAAAAGATATTCAATTTATCGAGGAACTGTAGGTGAAATCAAACCTAATTTGATATGTCGCAATTTTTTAGCCATTTTACCAGATAGAAAGTGGTATTCAGATATAACTGAGTTTCATTTAAACGGCGAAAAATTATATTTATCACCAATTATGGATGGGTGTACCCATGAGATAATTTCTTATACATTAAGTCGCCGTCCAGTTTTAGAACAAGTAATGATCATGCTTGACCTAGCCTATAAAGCTCATCCTGCTTTAAATGGTCTTATTTTTCATACTGATCAAGGATGGCAATATCAACATTCTACCTTTCAAAAACGGCTTACAGATCATGGTATTGAGCAATCAATGTCTAGAAAAGGTAATTCATTAGATGATGGATTAATGGAAGGATTTTTTGGTATCTTAAAGCGAGAAATGTGGTATGGCTTTGAAAAAATTTTAAGAATTTAGATGAACTAGAAGATGCAATCAAAGAGTATATTTATTACTATAATAATTTTAGAATTAAGAGCTCAATAAAAAAACATACTCCGATTCAATATCGAAATATGGTTTTAAATCAAACAGTTTAATAATATATTCTAATTTTTGGGCTCATATCAAAGAGCTGTTTGATTCCTTTTTTCATCTCATTAGTTAAAGTTAAGCAAGGTTTTTAAACAAAAAAATCCTGTTGATGAAATATAAGAAATATTCATCAACAGGATAGAAATATATTTTGAGTCTACTATAAATTAGCTTTGATTCTCTTCAACTGACTCATTCCGTTTATCCGCATCAACTACTGATTTAGCTACTTGTTGATCAGGTTTATATGGGCGCTTAATCGGCATCCCCATTGGATTCTGATTTTTAGACATTAATACAGTAGGAATATTTGATATAACTTTTTCAGGCTTTGGTAATCCTTCAATTTCCCAAGTAAAGGGAGCAAATTCTTTTTTTGGATTTACTCAATTTGGATGCTTTTTAGAAAGAAGATAAAGTCCTAAACAGGTAAGTAATACAACCGCAACTAAAACTGCAATAACAATTATATAAGTTACTGGAGATCCGACTTCTGTCTTAACTTGTGCTGGTGGATAAAAGGCAAGAACGATACCGAAAATTGATAAAATGAGGCCAACACCGGCAATAATCCAAGCTCCTACTTTACCACTAGGTACTTTAAATGAACGAGGACGGTTAGGTTGTTGGTAACGTAAACGTAAGAATGCGACAAACATTAGAATGTAGTAGAAGAGATATAGAACAGTGACACACTGTGTTAGTAAAATTACAAATTCTTCTACGTTTGGAATTAATTTGAATAGATATGCAATAATAGTCATTCCAGCCATTTGGACATAAACTAGTCGACCCAGGCTTGTGTTAGAAAGACCAACGACTAATAAGGCAAGAGTTCTAAAGATTAAAATGCTGCAAAAGGCTTTAGCAATATTCTTATCGTTTGAATTAGACGATTTAAAGAAAACAATTAGATACTGAAGAAAGAGGGTAAAAGATAGTAAACTAGCAGCCAGGAAGAAAGTAGTTAAATCTTTTGAACTAGTATTGCTAAAAGAGTTGGACATATATAGCAAAATCATCATATCAATAAAGTAAAAGTAATATCTGTCCAACTCGATGATCCATAGCGGTTAGTAAAAACGGATTGAACCATCCAAGAATTAATGAAGACAATCACGATAACTGCAAAGATCAAAAATGAAACAGGCGAAATAGTTCCGTGCTGTAAATGATGAATCAAACTGGTTGCTTGCGAGATCATATAAGCAAACACAAGATCATAAAATAATTCAATCATTGAAACACGTTTTGTTAATATGTTAGGCATTGTATGAGATCCTTTTTTACTTAATGACTGCTATTATTATAAAGTAAGAGAGAAAGCTGTAGTGAAAGAAATTAATTTTATATTTTTAGATATGAAAGATAGATAAAATAAAAAATCATTCAGTTTGCTTTATGTTGCATTCTGAATGATTTTTTATTTCTAATAATTATTAGCTAAAGCACCCATTGGATCCCAAGGAAGTAATTGAATTGGATCTTTACTGCCTTCTTCAAAAGCCTTCTTCAAGTCATCACTAAGGTATTTCTTGTTGATAACTGCTTGGTAAACAAATTTATCGAACCAGCTGTCACTCATTATAAAGTAACCCTTAAATCCAGGCTTTTCACCCCAAGAATTTTCAATCTTCCACTTAGTTGGCTTGCCATCGACTAAATCAACACCTGTAATAACCATTGCGTGGTCCATCATGCTTTCGCCTGAATCAAGCATGTCAGCTTTAGACATGTCAAAGTCAACGTCAAATAAGTCGTCACGCTTGTATAATTCAGTATCAAGTAAGCCGGCTTGACGTTCGGAATCTTTAACAACGTTTGATCCAAACCAAACAACTTCACCGTTTTTAAGTTGAGTGATAATCAAATCTTTCATTTCATCAATTGGTAAGTTCAAGTGACGTACTTGACGGCCACCTTCCACATTTCCTAAGTATTCAACAGAAAATACTTTATGGAAAGGCTTGTCTTTAGTCGGTGCATTAATTGTGGAAATATATTCACTTAAGTCCCAACCAACATACTTTTTAAAGAAGTCTTGTGGACTTAAGGCAGCATCTCTATGGTAGTTACCATCATCATCTTTGTATTCAAAGTCAAAAGTTTTAGGTGGAACACCAAGAGAAATAGCTAAAATACGGTAAACTTCTTTAAGCATTTCGTTTTTGCGTTCTTGAACTTCTTCTTCACTCTTTCCATCTTGAACCATCTTACGTAATTCAAGACCATCTTTTCTAAGAAGTGTATTTAAAGTATCATTTAAAGCACTTGAATTAGTTGCATTAGCAGTTTCTGGGTAAACTTTTTTTGGAACAATACCATATTTTTCAATTATTCCGCAAAGCATATCCCATTGACCACCGTCTTGTTGTGGGGTTGCAAATAGGAAAGCAACTTTACGATCGCCTAAGTCTTTATCAGCAGTAGCAATCACATTTTCAAAGAACCAGTTTGACTTTTCAAATTTGTCCCAGAAGTTAGTGTAATTTTGAGATAATTCAAAGTCCTTAATTTTGAAGTTCTTTTGAATTGAATGACGCATTGTGTTTAAAGCACTGAACATCCAGCAGCGACCAGATTGTTTTTGGTTAGCAACTTTGCCAGTATCAATTTCAATTGAAAAAGTTGGGTCTAAGTCAATCTTAGTTTGTAGATTTTGACTAGCTTTAAAAATACCATTTTCTTGAGCAGCACGAGCCGCAACTTTGTTAGCTTTACTTGAGTTAAAGTCATTTTCGAAATTATTAATAAGATCGTTTGTGATTTCTTTGCTCATAAGATCCTCCTTAATTAAAAAAAACTTAATTATATTTTAGCTTAAAATAAAGAGTTATGTCTAGTCACGGTATTTAAAATTTAAATATGATATAAATAATTTTTTTATTAGCCTAAAGCTTTATTAAAAAAATAGATAAAAGAGATAATTAGATGCTTCTTTTTGTTATTCTGATCACGGAATTTGGAGGAAAAAATATGAAACTCAAGAAAAAATATTTATTTTTCTCAATAGTTGGGATCTTAATAGTAGCGATTTTAGGAATTTTTGGTTATGAATACCAAAAAATTCAATCGACGGCTAATACTATTTCTACTAATCATTCTTTAGCCAGTCGTCAGCAATTAAAACAAGGGAAGCCATTTTCAATCTTGGTATTAGGTACTGATGTGGGAGCCTTAGGACGAGGAACTAGTTATGCTGGAAATACAGATACCTTGGAATTAATTACTGTTAATCCTAAAAAGCAAACTTTAACTACAACTGCTATTCCTCGAGATACATTAGTAAGGGTTGAAACTAAAAATAAGGTAGAATATACCAAAATTAATGCAGCCTATGCTTTAGGCGGACCTAGAGAAATAAAAAAGCAGGTTCATGAATTACTAGATGTTCCTGTTGATTATTATGCCTTGGTTAATATGGGTGGATTAGAAAAGACTATAGACGCTGTTGGCGGCGTTACTGTTAATAATCCTTTTGCTTTTAAGTATGAAGGACATACATATCCTAAGGGAAAACAGTATTTAAATGGCAGCGAGGTTTTAGGCTACAGTAGAATGAGATATGATGATCCTGATAATGACTACAGCCGTCAAAAACGAGGCCAGCAGGTTCTGCTTAGTGCTCTGACAAAAGTTAATAAATCAAAAAATATTATGCAAATGAATTCTTTACTCGACACGGCCAAAGATAATGTTCGGACCGATTTACCTTTAGATGATTTAATGACTCTATATAAGAACTATCATGGGGCATTATCCAATACTCAGAGTGATCATTTATAAGGGAAAAATGCGACAATTGATAATTTTAGTTTTCAAATAGCTCCAAATCGGGAAATGCAGCGTTTGTCAGATAATACCCGTCAAGCACTAGGATTAACAAAGGTTAAAGTTAATAATATTCAAACCAAAATTAATGATATGCAAACTAACTGGAATGGCTATAATAATGTAAATTATGTTTTACCAAATGACGCTCAAGTTTATATTCCAGTTAATAAAGTATGATAAAAAATAAAGCACTTATTGGCCCCAAAAATAAGTGTTTTTTTCGTATATATAAGTAGGACAAGTATAATAAATTAACGTAAAATATAGGTCTAAGCGAATGTAAGAGAGGATAAAAATGAAAAAACGTGGTTTTGAAATAGTATCTAAATATTGTAATGCAGGCCTCCACCTGCCTCAACGCCAAACAATTGCGAGTGCAGGCTATGACTTTGAATGTGCACAAGATATAGTTTTGCCATCAATTTGGTGTATGAACTTTGTTCGAATTTTTAGACTAATTAGAAATGGTCATGAATTGAATGAACACGATCTAGAATTAGCTGAAAAAGTATTAAAACCTTTTTTAGTACCCACTGGAATTAAGGCATACATGCCAGAGGATGAAGTTCTAATTTTAGCTAACCGCTCTTCTAATACTTATAAGCAAAACGTTACTTTGCCAAATGGGATCGGTGTAATTGACAGTGACTACTATAATAATGAAAAAAACGAAGGTGAAATTTACTTTCAATTAATTAATTACGGCGTTCGTCCGCTAAAGATCAAAAAGGGTGAACGAATTGGACAAGGAATTTTTATGCCTTACTTAAAAGCAGATAATGATGATCCAGTTCAAAGACAGCGTCTTGGAGGATTTGGTTCGTCTGGAACAAGGAATGATGACTAATGGCAAAAGTTAAAACTCGTTATAAGTGTCGTAATTGTGGATATATTTCTGCTTCCTATCTTGGGAGATGTCCCAATTGTGGTGCTTGGAATCAATTTGAAGAAGAGACACAGGAAATTAAAAAAGTATCAACTAAGGCAACTGCAAGCCGGTTGATGACTAAAATTGGAAATAATGATCCAGTAAAGTTAACTGAAGTAAAAGCTGAGAAAGAAAAAAGAATTGTGACTCCTTTTGAAGAATTAAATCGAGTTTTAGGAGGAGGGATTGTTCCAGGATCTTTAGTTTTAATTGGAGGAGATCCAGGAATTGGAAAATCAACCTTAATGCTTCAAATTACTGGTGCTTTAGCTAAAGAACATAGCGTCTTATATGTTTCAGGAGAAGAGTCTGCGAGTCAAATAAAGATGCGAGCAGATCGACTAGGAGTAAGCGATAGCGGAATTTTGCTTTATCCAGAAACAAATATGCAGAATATTCGTGACCAGATTGATGAAATTAAGCCAGATTTTTTGGTAATTGACTCTATTCAAACAATGAACGAACCTTCACTTGATTCAATGGTTGGATCTGCTTCTCAAGTACGTGAAGTAACAAGTGAATTAATGAAAATTGCTAAAAATGAACAAATAACTACTTTTGTTATTGGGCATGTAACTAAAGAAGGAGCAATTGCTGGTCCCAAGATTATGGAACATATGGTTGATACCGTCCTTTACTTTGAAGGGGATGGGCACCACTCATATCGAATTTTAAGATCAGTCAAGAATCGTTTTGGCGCAGCTAATGAAATTGGAATGTTTGAGATGAAAAATGAAGGGTTAGCAGAAGTAAGTAATCCTTCAGCTATTTTCTTAGACGAACGCTTACCTAATTCGACTGGATCTTCAGTTGTCGTTTCACTTGAAGGAACGCGGCCGCTTCTTGCGGATATCCAAGCTTTAGTAACCCCAACAGCATTCGGATATGCAAAAAGAACAACTTCAGGATTAGATTTTAATCGAGTAGCACTTTTATTGGCAGTTTTAGAAAAAAGAGGCAACTTAATGCTTCAAAATCAAGATGCTTTTCTAACTGCAACTGGTGGGATTAAATTAAATGAACCAGCAATTGATCTTGCAATTTGTATGGCGGTTGCTTCAAGCTACAAAAATAAAGAAATTTCTTCGACTGATTGCTTTGTAGGTGAAGTTGGCTTAACTGGTGAAATTAGAAGAGTTAATCAAATTGAAGCTAGAGTTAAAGAGGCTGCAAAAGTAGGCTTTAAGAGGATTTTTATCCCTAAAAACAACTTAAACCAGGACCTTAAGAATAACTCTGAGATCGAAGTAATTGGAGTAGCAAGTTTACCACAAGCTTTAAAACTTGTTTTTAACTAGCAGAGAGATTGAACTTTTGCTCGTTAAAAGTTACACTTAAATGGATGAATTTTAATAAATTTTGAAAGAGGCGCTTTAATTTTGGCAAAACAAAAAATCCGCGTTCGTTACGCACCAAGTCCAACAGGTCACTTGCATATTGGTAACGCACGTACTGCATTATTTAACTATCTATTTGCACGTCACAATAAAGGGACAATGGTCTTAAGAATTGAAGATACGGACCAAAAACGTAACGTTGAAGGTGGTTCTAAGTCCCAAATGGAAAACTTGCACTGGTTAGGTATTGACTGGGATGAAGGTCCTGATAAGGGTGGCGACTTTGGCCCTTACCGCCAATCAGAGCGTAAAGACATTTACAATAAATATATTCAACAATTAATTGATGAAGGTAAAGCTTACTATTCATACAAGACTGAGGAAGAACTTGAAGCACAACGTGAAGAACAACGTGCAATGGGAATTGCTCCTCACTACACTTATGAATATGAAGGCATGACCGCTGATGAAATTAAAGAAGCTCAAGCAGCTGCAGAAGCAAAAGGCTTAAAGCCAGTTGTTCGTATCCACATTCCTGAAAATAGAACTTATGCTTGGGAAGATATGGTTAAGGGTAAGGTATCATTTGAATCAGATACTATCGGTGGTGACTTCGTTATTCAAAAACGTGATGGTATGCCAACCTACAACTTTGCCGTTGTAATTGATGACCACTTAATGGAAATTACTCACGTTCTTAGAGGGGACGACCACGTAGCTAACACTCCTAAGCAATTAGTTGTTTATGAAGCACTTGGCTGGGAACCACCTAAGTTTGGTCACATGACTTTGATCATTAACTCTGAAACTGGTAAAAAACTTTCTAAGCGTGATGAATCAGTTCTTCAATTTATTGAACAATACCGTGACCTTGGTTACTTACCAGACGCAATGTTCAACTTTATTACCTTACTTGGCTGGTCTCCTGTTGGTGAAAGTGAAATTTTCTCACAAAGAGAATTAATTAAGTCATTTGATCCTAAGCGTTTATCTAAGTCACCAGCTGCCTTTGACCAAAAGAAACTTGAATGGATTAACAACCAATACGTTAAGAAGGCAGACCGTGATCTTTTATTAGATCTTGCTTTGAATAACTTACAAGAAGCAGGTTTAGTTGATAAAGAAATTTCACCAGAAAAGATGGAATGGGTTCGTCAATTAGTAAATATTTACGCTGTACAAATGTCTTATACTAAGCAAATTGTAGATATTGCTAAGATCTTCTTTGAAGAAGCTCCAGAATTATCTGATGCAGAAATTGAAGAAATCAAGAAAGACGATGCTCGTCCTGTAATTGAAGAATTCAAGAAGCAATTAAATGCTGTTCCTCGCTTTACTGCTGTACAAGCTATGAACGCAATTCAAGCTACTCGTCGTGAAACTGGCGTAAAGGGTAGAAAATTATTTATGCCAATTAGAATTGCTGCTACTCGTTCAATGGTTGGACCTGGTATTGGTGAAGCTATTGAGTTAATGGGTAAGGAAAAAGTTAACAAGCACATTGACTTAACTTTAAAGCAATTAAGTGATTTAGGTCTTTAATTATTTAATACAGTTAAAGCTACGTGAAAGCGTAGCTTTTTTTGTTAGAATAGTTATGAAAGAATGTCTTAAATGAAAGAGGGATGATCATGAAGGTCTTTAACACTTTAACTCGAAAAAAAGAAGAGTTTAAGCCATTAGTAGCTGGAAAAGTAAGCATGTACGTTTGTGGACCAACTGTTTATAATTATATTCATATTGGAAATGCCCGCAGTGTGATTGCGTTTGATACAATTCGTCGATATTTTGAGTATCGAGGCTATGATGTGAATTATGTTTCTAACTTCACAGATGTTGACGATAAGATGATTAATGAGGCCCGTAAAGAACATACAACTGTCGAAAAGCTTGCTGAGCGCTACATTAAGGCTTTTATGGAAGATACCGAAGCATTAAATATTGAGCCAGCTACTCTTCATCCACGCGCAACTCATGAAATTAAAGAAATTATCGACTTTGTTCAAGATTTAATTGATAAAGGCTTTGCTTATGAAGTTGATGGGGATGTATATTACCGTGCTAGAAAATTCCCTAACTATGGTCAACTAAGCGATCAAAATATTGCTGAACTTGAAGAAGGTGCTTCTGAGCATATTAATGAAGAAGAACAAAGTAAGAAGGAAGATCCAATTGACTTTGCCTTATGGAAGGCTCAAAAAGAAGAGGATGAAATTGCTTGGGATTCGCCATGGGGAAAGGGGCGTCCAGGCTGGCATATTGAATGTTCAGTAATGTCAACTAAGTACTTAGGCGATACTATTGATATTCATGGTGGTGGCCAAGATTTGGAATTTCCGCACCATGAAAATGAGATTGCTCAAAGTGAAGCTAAGACCGGTAAAAAATTTGTTAATTACTGGATGCACAATGGTTTTGTGACAGTAGGTAAGAAACAAGAAAAAATGTCAAAATCACTCCATAACTTTGTGACTGTGCATGATATTCTAAAGCAAATTGATCCACAAGTTTTACGTTTTTACATGTCTAGTGTTCAATATCGTCGCCCAATTAACTATTCTGAAGATGGCTTAAAACAAGCTGAAACTGTTCTTAAACGCTACCAAAATACTTTGCGTAATCTTGATGCAAGGCTAGATGATGAAAATGAGAGGCTTGAAGATAATGGCTTAAGGGATGATTTAACACAAGCAAAAGCTGAATTTATTGAGGCCATGGATGATGATTTTAATGTTCAAAATGCTTTGAGTATTATGTACGATTTGGCTACAACTTTAAATAATCACTTGCAAAAAGATCAAGTGGATAAGCCAGCTTTAAAGCGTGCTAAAAAATTATTGATTGCTTGGCTCGAAATTTTTGGAGTTAGCTTTAAGGAAGAGCAAGCTGAAAATGATGATGAAATCGAAAAATTAATTGCTCAACGCGATGAAGCACGTAAAAATAAGGATTGGGCTGAAAGTGACCGCTTAAGAGATGAGTTACAGGCTAAAGGCATTGTAATTGAAGATACTCCACAAGGAACGAGGTGGCACCGTGCTTAAGCCGAAGATTTTAACAGAAAAAAATACTAATCCAGATGGGTTAGGTCCCCTTACTTTAGCTTATTTAGGGGATGGGGTATATGAGGTTTATATCAGACGCCACTTGGTTAAGGGTGGAATTGTAAAACCACAAATGCTTCAACGATATGCAACACATTATGTTTCCGCAAAAGCTCAAGCAGCATTAATTACTAAAATGCAAGACTTAGAAATGCTAGATGAAGATGAATTAGCAGCCTTCAAGAGAGGAAGAAATGCTAAAAGTCATACGCATGCAAAAAACACTTCAATTAACACTTACAAGCTCTCAACTGGATTTGAAGCGATGTTTGGATACTTAGACTTATTAGGTAAAAAGGAACGTGTTGATGAACTTGCAAAATGGTGCATTGACCAAGTAGAACAAGGAGGATTAGATAATTATGAGTTCAAATAATGATGAATTTGTATATGGACGTCATGCTGGCATTGATTTTTTAAAAACACAGGATGCTAACTTAATTAATAAAGTATTTTTACAAAATGGTGTTCAGGAAGAATTTGCTAATCAAGTTTATCAATTAGCACGTAAAAAAAATCTAGTTGTTCAAAATGCTCCTAAAAATAAGTTGGATCAAATGGTTAACCATGAAAATCACCAAGGCTTGGTCTTAACTGTAGCTCCATTTGAATATGCTGATTTAGATGAACTCTTAGATAAGTTTGACCAAGAAGGAAAAGAACCATTTATCTTAATGCTTGATTCAATTGAAGATCCCCATAACCTAGGTTCGATCTTAAGAACTTGTGATGCGACAGGCGTGGATGCAGTCATTATTCCAAAAAGAAGAGCAAGTGGTTTAACTTCTGTTGTTGCCAAAACTTCAACGGGTGCAATTGATTATGTGCCAGTAGCTCGAGTTAATAACTTAGTTCAAACTACTAAGATGCTGAAAAAGCGTGGTTACTGGATTTTTGGTACTGCCATGGAAGGTGAAGATTATCGTAAGTGGAATGCCAAAGGAAAGACAGTGCTTGTGATTGGTAATGAAGGTAAGGGAATTTCTCCATTATTGTTAAAGCAAATGGATCAAACTTTAACTATTCCAATGGTTGGACATGTTCAATCATTAAATGCTAGTGTTGCAACTGGTGTTTTGCTTTATGGAATGTTCAATAGTCGTCATCCTGAAAAATAATTAAAGATTAGAAAAAATTGTCATTTAGTTTTATAAAGAGCTAAGTGACAATTTTTTTATTGCTTATAGTTATAAAAACAAACACACAATAAAGTCTTGATCATTAACAAAGTACAGTTGCTCTATACCTGTGATTAATAAACATTCGTTCCCTTAGAATGAGATTTTTTCTTTTTTATTCTTATTACCAAATAGAAAAGGAGGAATTTCCGGAATGGAAAGATTGAATGAAGTTTATTTGATTCGACGTGTAAAAGAAGAGCAAGATATGGAAGCTTTGCATGAACTAGTAGAGCGGTATCGGCCTTTAATCAATGGAGCAAAACTAAATTTTTTCATTCGCAATTTTGATCATGATGACTGGGAACAAGAAGCATTAATCATGTGTTATCAAAGTTGCTGTACCTACGATGAGAAACGAGCAAATAGTTTTGGGGCGTATTATCGGACAAAATTTTATAATCATCTCCGATCACTCTTAAGGTATGAATTAGCACAGAAAAGAACGTCTTTTACTAAAGCTATTTCCTATGACAATGTGGTGCATAAAAATTTGATTAAAGAAGAAGTTGAAGAGATGCAGATTACACCTAGAAAGGAAATGTATCAAAAATTTATTAACAAGTTGTCAGAAAAAGAGGTAATTGCTCTCAAAGTTTTTCTGGGAGAATTAACGATTGAAGAAGCGAGTAAGAAGACAAATTATAGTCGTTATCAATTACTACAAGCAAAGGCTCGGTGTAAGGCAAAAATGCGGAAAGAATTGTTTTAAATTCGCATAGAACGAATAAAAAGACTATAATAAGTTTTGTAGAATTTATTTAGGAGGTAATTTTAAGATGGCAGATGAAGTTATTAAGACAGAATTGTTAGACCGTCACATGAAGGAAGTTTTTGATTGGAGCGATTCTGACATGCCTGTTAGAGACGCACTTTGGGACTACTTTATGGAAAAGAATGGTAGAGATACCATGAAGACGGAAAGTGACATGCTTCCGTTCTTGAAAGACTCTGACGATAAGATCGAAGCCTTCGTCAACGAAAATCTTAAGAAGTAACATCACCTAAAAACAATAATTCTACGCACAGTGGTCACGCATTGCTTGACCACCAAAGAACAATCTCTAGGGATTGTTCTTTTTTTGTGAGAAAATATATTTTAAAAGAAAGGGGCGGCTTATGGACTATATAATTGGGATGGATATCGGAACAACAGCAAGTAAGGGTGTATTATATCAAGAAAATGGCAAGAAGATTGAAGAAATGTCACTTCCTTATCCTTTAATTCAAGAAAAAGTAGATCAAGCGGAAGAAGATACACAAGTAATATTTGATGCTGTTCAAAAGATTATTTTCGACTTAAGTAAAAGAGTGTCAGGAAAAATTAAAGCAATTTCTTGGTCGAGCCAAATGCATAGTTTGATCGGTCTTGGAAAAGATGATAAAGCACTAACTAACAGTATTACTTGGGCAGATAATCGAAGTAGCCAGCTTGTGGCTCAAGCAAAAGAAAAGGGGCTTGCGCAAGATATTTATCAACAGACAGGAATGCCGCCTCATCCAATGGCTCCTGTGTATAAATTACTGTGGATTAAAGAAGAAAATCCTAAACTTTTTGCACAGGTGCAAAAGTGGATTGGAATTAAAGAATATATTATTTGGCGTTTAACTGGCAAGATCGTCACTGATACAACTATGGCAGCTGGAACAGGCTTGCTTAACTTGCACACTTTAACTTGGGATAGGAAATTACTTGATAAAATTGAACTAGATCCAGAAAAATTGCCAATCATAGCTAAACCAGAATATGTGGTTGGAAAAGTAGAAGCAGAATATGTACAAAAATTGGGTTTAAATTCTGAAACAAAAATTATTTTAGGAGCTAGTGATGGATATTTATCAACAATTGGTGTTGGTGTTTTAGATAAAAAATACTTTGCACTAAATGTTGGTACATCAGGGGCTGTAAGAGCAATTGCACCTAAAGCAATAGTTGACTCAAAAAATCGCTTCTTTTGTTATCCAGTCGATAAAAGTCATTATCTTCTTGGTGGCCCAGTAAATAATGGAGGAATCGTATTTGAGTGGGCTAGAAAAACAATTTTTGGGCCCGATCAGACTGCAGAAGATTTTATTAATGTTGCTGAAACTGTTCCTGCAGGCAGTAATGGCTTAATTTTTCATCCCTACTTAGGGGGAGAACGAGCACCAATTTGGAATGCTCAAGCTCGCGGATCTTTTATTGGATTAAGTCGAAACCACACTAAACCGCAAATGGCGCGGAGTGTTTTAGAAGGTATTGTCTTTAATCTTTTAGGTGCAGCTAGAGGCTTACGCGAAAAAATAGGGGAACCAGAAGCATTAAGAGTCACTGGCGGCTTTGTAAGAAGTGATTTTGTAAGGCAGTTAATTGCTGATATTTTTAATTTACCAGTAGTGGTAATTAAAAATGATCAAAGTGGAACTTTAGCAGCCATGTTTCTAGCACAATTAGGCTTGAATGAAGAGAATAGCTTAGACAAAATAGTGAAAGAAATAGATGACAGTAAAGTATATTTTCCAAATCAAAAAAATGTGCAGGTCTACCAGGATATAATTCCGATATATCGAGAGGTAGAACATGATTTAGACCAAAGCTATGACAAAATAGCTCAATTTCAGAAAAAATATCCTAAATTATTTGAATAATAAAAAGGTAAATTGTATCAAATTAGTACAATTTACCTTTTTTCTAATATAAATATGAATTTAACTTATTTTAGGATTTCTAAAATGTCACTAACAATTTGATCAGGCATTAAATGATCACGCTTGTAGATGGATTCTTTTGGTTCATTATCAGTGTATTCCTTTTTAGCACCATAATTCTTAACCATCATCTTAGTTGGACCATAGTAGCTAGCAACCTTTTGACCAAAACCACCATCAATACTGTTGTCTTCTAGAGTAACAACTAATTCATGGTCGTTTTGAAGTTTATCTAATGCGTCATAATCAAGGTGAGCAGCAGATTTTGGATTGATCAAAGTGGCATTAATGTTTTCTGTCTTTAATAAATCAACTACCTTTTCACCTAATTGATAAAAGTCACCTAAACCAATGATGGCAACCTTAGAACCGGGCTTTACATCATACTTAATAGTTGAATAGTCTTCATCCACTGGCTCACCTTCAGGAATTGGATTTACTGGAGATTTAATTGCTACGGGATGCTTTCTTTGCTTAACTGCCCATTCAAGCATTGATTTTAATTCATTCAAGGTGGTAGGAGCTAAGTATTCCCAGTTTGGCCAATTTGCGACCATGGCGTTGTCAAAAATACCTAGGTGGGTCTTAGAAGTGCCAGTAATTCCGCCGCCAGCTACCACCATTACGACTGGTAAGTCGTTAGCTGCTACATCATGAGAAAGCTGATCATACGCCCGTTGTAAGAAAGTAGAGTTTTCAAATAAGACTGGGATAATTCCTTCTTTAACAGCCCCTGCAGCAAAGGCAACAGACTCTTGTTCAGCAATTCCTACATCCTTATAATTATTAGGATACTTATTCTTAATCTCGCCTAAGCCAAAGACGCCAGGAATAGCAGCATTGATGGCTAAGATGTTTTCTTGATTTTCAATATGTTTCTTTAAGAAATCCAAAACTACAGTAGTTGGATTAGGAGTCTTTGGAGCTGGTACAGTTGTCTTGTCCGTCTTAAGATCAAAAGGCAATACCCAGTGGTGACTAGCTTCATTTTCAATAGCTGGCTCATATCCCTTACCCTTAAGGGTATTGATATGTAAAACAATTGGGTGGTCAATATCTTTAATTGATTTGAAGGTATCAATCATTGCTTTAATATCATTTCCCTGACCAACATATTTATAATCTAGTCCCATTGCAGTAAATGGATTATCAGCTGTTTGACCATTTGATTCACGTAATTTCTTCAAAGCAGTTACAACACCGCCGACATTATCATCAATCGACATTTGATTGTCATTTACTACAATAATTAGATTATGCTTTTCATCAGCTGCATTATTAAAGCCCTCAAAGGCTAAGCCACCAGTTAAAGAACCATCCCCAATAAGAGCCGTAATATTTTCATGTTCTCCGAGCATATCACGTGCTCTGGCCATTCCAGTTGCTAAAGCAACTGAAGTTGAAGTATGACCAACAGCAAAGTAGTCATATGGACTTTCCTCAGGATTAGAATAAGGAGTTACCTCTTCGTACTTATCATGATCAAGCCAACCATAAGCACGTCCAGTTAACATCTTGTGTGGATAAGTTTGGTGAGAAACGTCCCAAACAATCTTGTCTTTAGGTGCATCAAAAACATAGTGGTAGGCAATTGTAGCTTCGACAATTCCTAGATCTGGTCCTAAGTGGCCACCTTTAGCAGCATCTTTTTCTAGGATCAAGGTTCTAATTTCACTAGCTAATTGTTCTAGTTCTTTTAGATCTAATTTTTTAAGATCTTTTGGACTTTTAATCTTGTTTAATAAAAATTCTGGATGTTTGTTCATATTTTTTCACCCCAACATTAATAAAAAAAGCTTACTCATTTATTGTAAGTCAATGAGTAAGCTTTTACTAATATTAAGTTAGCATAGATAACTATAAGTTTAATCTATACTTTCTTTTAATGGTTGAGATGCATTTTGCTTTTTGAGAGTAAGGAACAAAGCAACAAAACTGAGCGCAAAAGCAGTTGCGTTGATTGCCCAACCGAAGTTATAAGAACCAGTAGTATCAAATAAAAGACCGTTCAAGTAAACAGATGCAGACATTGCAAATGCACCAGTCATATTAATTACTGAAAGAATTGTACTGTAGTCCTTAGCTCCGAATTCTTCTCGAATAAGGTAAGGAAGAGCAACTAAACACACACCTTGACCCAAACCTAAAATAAAGGCAGAGGCAATAAGTGGAAGACTAGTCTTAAAGAAAATTTCACCGCTCCAGCCTAACAAGCCAAATAGAGAATAAATAAATAAAGTAGCTCGTGTATTAAAACGATCAAGCATAAAACCGATAGAAATCTTACCAGCCGCTGCTCCAAGCATTACCCCAGAAACTACTGATGCACCAATTGTTAATGGGAGGCCTTGGCTGGTGATATGACCTGAAATATGTTGCACAGATCCAGAAACAAATTGTAGTGCAAGCATTGCAAATGCTAAAGCATAAAAGACAGGGGTCTTAAGAGCTGCCTTAAGGGTAATACCACTAGTTTCAAGAACTTTTTCTGGTATATTTTTCACTTTGCCGTATGCTTGGTGTTTTTGATTAGGTTTTTCTCTTAAGAAGAATGCTGAAGGAACTAAAATTCCGAGAATTAGTAATCCTTCGCAGATGAAGCCACCTCTCCATCCAAAGTTGGTAATGATGTTACCAATAATTGGGTTAAAGATGGTGCCACCAAAGGCTGAAACTCCAAGGGCAATTCCCATCACAGTTCCTAATTTTTCATTGAACCAATTTCCTAATAGGACAGGGATGGATAAAGTAATAGCAATTGGTTGGCAAATCCCAATGATGATCCAAGCAATGTAAAAATGAGTCAAACTTTGTGCTACTGATAAGCTAAGCATGGAAACTCCAATTACAGCAAAACAGAAAGTTAAAAGCCAACGCAAGTTAAGCTTGGTCATAATTTTACCTGCAAACAGCAAGGTAATTGCGGCAGCAGCATTTTGCAAGGTTGTCATTAAGGCAACGCTTGCTCGACCAACATGGAAACTTTTACTAATTGGTTCAAAGAATAAACCAATAGTATTAACAATTAATCCAAATCCTACTAAAGAAATTAAACAGGAGGCAATAAAAACCCACCAGGCAAAAAAATGCGAATTTTCTTTTTTCTTATTCACTTCTTTTCCTACTTTCTAGAATATAATCCAAAAAAAGATTATAGCGAATTAGTAAAGAATAAGGAAAGAAAAGGGAATGTCTTAACATTCTCTTAATTAATAACTTCTTTTTAATAAAATATCTGTTAGCTCTTCAAGCTGCTGGCGAGTTTTGTTGTCTGGCCAATGCTTTTGCAAGTTGTGTAAAGCTTTATCAGTATATTTATCAGCTAACTTTTGTGCTCGTTTTACCCCGCCAAGGTCATTAACCATTTTTTCTATCTCTTGTAGTTGTTCCTTAGTCAAATCTTGTCCTAACTTAACTAACTCATGTAAGCGACCTGTAGAGTCGTTTTGTAAGGCGAAAATTAAGGGTCCAGAGTAGATACCATCTTTAACATCTAATAAGACTGGCTTTTTAAAAGTAGAACTAGTAGTTGTATAGTCTAAAATATCATCTCTTAGTTGAAAAGCTTGGCCCAAGTATTCACCAAACTTTTTAGCTTTTAGAGCCCTAGTTACTTTAAGACCACTCTCATAAGCGCCAATAAAACAAGCTAGGCCAAATAAGACTCCAGTTTTACCCTTAATTTGGTCTAAGTATTCCTTTTCAGAAATAGTAATGTTATAGGCATTGTTGTACTGTTCAGTTTCACCAACTAGGATATTTTGCATGGTTTTTCCATCTGCAATAACACTATGCAAGCTTTGAGCATTTTCACTTAAAAGAGTGAGCGATAAAGCAAATAAATAGTCGCCCGCATAAACTGCGATATGCTTGCCATACTTAGTTTGAATTGAGGGTCTGCCATGGCGCATGCTCGATTCATCGATAATATCATCGTGAATTAAGGTAGCATTATGGAGAGTCTCAATTGAGGTTGCTATTTTTTGTAGTTCTTCGCGTTTTTGGTTAGCGTTTGGCCCAAAAGAGCCAAAGAGCATTACACAAGCAGGACGCAGCATTTTCCCAGGGGAAGCAAAAGTATCTTTTAAGGCGTCTCCTAGTAGACCCGGAACAGTATTTACATGTTTTAAAATAATACGATTAATGGCAATCATATCTTTTTGAGTTTCTGGAAAATTGTCCCAAAAAGTGAAATTGCTCTTGTTATTGTTTCTTTTTTCGGGAAGTGAATTTTGTAGTGGATGAGTTGAATTTTCTGCCATGATAAATATTTAATTAAAAGGAAAAGTTGCTCCTTTTAATTAATAAATCCTCCCAATCAGTTGAATATCAGCATAAGAGCAGTTAAAATTAAACGGAAATAAAGTCAATGAAGTAAAATTGTTATTTTTTATTTCATTTTCAATTTTGAAGATAGCTTTATTTTTAATTAAAAAAGATCTTATAAGTATAATTCTACACTATCTATTAATATTATTTAAAAGGAGATATAATTTTTTGATGAGTAAATTAGATTCTTCTTTACTTTATTGATAGGAATTGCTAAAATAACATTTTTTTGCTAAGATAAATGCAGTTTAGGAGTGGTTTTATGGCAGTAAAGAAAGCAGCTCTTGCATGTACTGTATGTGGTTCTCGCAATTATTCTATTGCAGCAAGCAAGAATAGAACGCAAAGACTTGAACTTAAAAAGTTTTGCAAGCATTGCGGAAAGCAAACTTTGCACAAGGAAACGAGGTAGGTAAACAATGTTTAAGTTTATTAAGAGTGTTAACCAAACTATGGCAAAAGTATCATGGCCTACATGGAAACAAAATAGACGTGATACCGGTGTTGTAATCATCAGCTCAATTTTGTTTGGGGCTTACCTTGGTTTGCTAGATTTATTATTTAGCTACTTAACGCAAATGTTCTTATAAAAACAGTATATGTGTTATAATTAAATCAGTTAAAAAGGCCTCCCTCGGAGGTTTTTTTATTTGCATAAAGGTATTTTTTAAGGAGTTTAGAAACATGGTTGAAACCAGCGAAAAGAAATGGTACGTTTTACACACTTATTCTGGCTACGAAGAAAAGGTTAAGAAAGATTTACTTTCTAGAGCACAATCAATGGGTATGCAAAATTATATCTTTCGAGTAATTGTTCCTGAAGAACAAAAGACTGAAACTGTTCGTGGTAAGAAGCAAGAAGTCGATGAAAAGGTATTTCCAGGTTACGTTTTAGTAGAAATGGTAATGACTGATGAAAGTTGGTATGTTGTCAGAAATACGCCAAACGTTACTGGATTTGTTGGCAGTCACGGTGGTGGATCAAAGCCATCTCCTTTATACGATGACGAAATTGAAAGAATTCTTGCTTCTCAAGGCCAACCAGCTAAAGAACCTAAAGCTGACTATGAAGTTGGTGAAACAGTAACTATTATTGATGGTGCATTTAGTGGCATGAGTGGTAAGATTACTGAAATTAATCCAGAAAAAGATAAACTTTATGTTTCTATTGATATGTTCGGCAGAGAAACAAATGCTGAACTTGACTATAACCAAGTAAAAGAATTTGACCAATAATAAAAAATTAATTAGCTATTGTCAATTTAATAAATTGCTGGTAGTATATTAGAGTATCTTTATTATTGTGGGAGGAGAAGAAGGAAAATTCTCCACTATAACCGCATCAAAAAGGGTATGATTATCCCTGTAGTTATTACTGTATATGAAGATCGTTCATTCGAATTCATTACTAAGACTCCACCAGCTGCTGTTCTTTTGAAGAAGGCTGCTAAAGTGGACAAGGGTTCTGGTGAACCTAACACTAAGAAGGTTGCTAAGGTAACTAAGGACCAAGTTAAGGAAATTGCCGAAACCAAGATGAAAGATCTAAACGCTGCAGATATTGAAGCTGCTATGCGCATGATTGAAGGTACTGCTAGAAGCATGGGCTTCACTGTCGAAGACTAGTGTTTTTAGGAACGTCGGATCGTTAATCAAAATTAACGAATCAAGGTGGGAGAGTGTGAGAAGACTCGTTTGACCACATTTTCAGGAGGATTTTTACATGGCAAAGCATGGAAAGAGATATTTAGAAGCAGCTAAAAAAGTTGATTCAACTAAATTTTATTCAGTAGATGAAGCTATGAAGTTAGCAAAAGAAACTTCATACGCAAACTTTGATGCAACTATTGAAGTTGCATATAACTTAAACGTTGACCCTAAGCAAGCAGATCAACAAATTAGAGGTGCATTGGTACTTCCAAACGGTACTGGTAAATCTAAGAAGGTTGTTGTTTTTGCTGAAGGTCCACAAGCTGACCAAGCTAAAGAAGCAGGTGCTGACGAAGTTGGTTCTGATGATTTAGTAGAAAAAGTTCAAAACGGTTACTTAGACTTTGACGTAGTTATTGCTACTCCAATGATGATGGCTAAGGTTGGTCGTTTAGGTCGTATCTTAGGACCTAAGGGCTTAATGCCAAACCCTAAGACTGGTACTGTTACTATGGACGTTGCTAAGGCTGTTGAAAACCAAAAAGCAGGTCAAGTTGAATACCGTGTTGATAAGCAAGGTTTAATCCATGCACCAATCGGTAAGGCTTCATTTGACGCTGAAAAATTAGCACAAAACTTTGATGCATTACGTGACGTTATTCTTCGTGCACGTCCTGCATCAGCTAAGGGTCAATACGTTAAGAGTGTTGCCGTTTCTGCAACCTTTGGCCCTGGTATCCACTTGGATCCATTAAACTTAGACTAATTAATAGTTGTTTAATTAAACGAAAAGACTTCACAATTGTGAAGTCTTTTTTTGTACTAAGGTTGAAAGTGTAGTGAGATTTTAGCTAAAATTAAACAATACGCTATTTTTAGAACAGGAGCTGAAGGAAATGCTAAATTATATTTTTAGTATTATGCCATCATTATTTTCCGGTGCTTGGTTAACTATTGAAATCTTTTTTTGGACGACTGTAGTTTCTATTCCGCTAGGTTTATTAGTTGCCTTTGGTTTACATTCAAAATTGAAATTAGTTAAAGCTATTTTGAAATTTTATGTATGGATTATTCGTGGTACACCTCTTTTACTACAATTAATTTTTATTTTTTATGGCTTACCAACTGTTGGAATTGTCTTTCCAAGATACGAGGCTGCGTTAGTCGCATTTATTATCAATTATGCTGCTTACTTTGCAGAAATCTTCCGTGGTGGACTGCAAGCAGTACCCGTCGGCCAATTTGAGGCAGCACAAGTGCTAGGTTTAAGTAGATGGCAAACAATTAATCGTATTGTGCGTCCACAAGTTGTTAAGATTGTTTTGCCTTCGATTGGTAATGAGCTGATAAACTTAGTTAAGGACTCCAGTTTGGTCTATGTAATTGGTTTAGGAGACCTTTTACGTGCCGGAAATGTTGCGACTGCAAGAGACGTGTCTTTAGTTCCACTAGTATTAGTAGGGTGCGTATATTTGGCAATGACAGCAGTTTTAACAGCTTTATTGAGAGTAGTGGAGAAGAGAAGTAATGTCTGGAAATAAAGTTTTAGAGCTCAAGAATATAAGCAAGAGCTTTGGCACGAGAAAAATTATTGATAAGTTAAATTTATCACTAGATCAAGGAGATATCTTAAGTATTATTGGCCCTTCAGGTGCAGGAAAAACTACACTGCTTCGCTTGATAGCGGGGCTTGAAAGTGCCGATAGTGGAAAATTCCTCCATAATGGAAAAGAATTTGATCCTACAGATCGTAATAATCATTTGGTAGGGATGGTTTTTCAAGATTACAATCTTTTTCCAAACCTTTCAGTAATGGATAATATTACGCTTGCTCCAATTATGGTGAATAAGATGAGTAAAGCAGAAGCTGAAAAAGCAGCTGCACCTGTTTTAGATCAATTAGACTTAGACAAGTTTAAAACTTTATATCCATACCAATTATCAGGAGGACAAAAGCAGCGTGTAGCCATTGCCAGAGCCCTGCAAATGAAACCTGAAATCTTGTGTTATGATGAGCCTACATCTGCCTTAGACCCCGAGTTAGTAGGAAAAGTAAAAGATATTTTCTTAAAGCTTAAACAAACAGGAATGACGCAGGTGATTATCACTCACGATCACCAGTTTGGAAAAGCTGTTGCTGATAAAATCTTAAAAGTTGAGCCAATAGAAAAATGATGAAAAAAATAATACGATTTTTTGGCCTATTGGTCATTGTGCTAGCTTCTGTTGGTGTGGCTGGATGTCAAAGACAGGAAAACTCATGGCAGGCGATTAAATCACGTGGTACTTTAGTAATTGGTGTTGACGACAGTTTCGTACCAATGGATTTTCGCCAAAAGAATGGTAAGCTTGTTGGCTTTGATGTTGACTTAGCCAAAGCCGTTTGCAAGGAAATTGGTTTAAAACCTGATTTTCAGACAATTGATTGGTCAATGAAAGAAACAGAACTTCGCAATGGGACAATAGATGTTATCTGGAATGGGTATACTAAGACGAAGGCTAGGGCAAAGAAAGTAGCATTTTCAAAACCATATCTTGAAAATGATCAGATTCTGGTTACACGAAAAAATGAAGGAATAAATAATTATCGACAAATGAAAGGGAAGATTCTTGGAGTTCAAACAGGATCTTCAGGAGCCGATGATTTGGATAATTATCCTAAAGTCTTAAAGAAACGTGTCAAAAGTACAGTTTTGTATGATACTTATAACAATGCCTTTATCGATTTAAAAGCTGGCAGAATTGATGGCTTATTAATTGATGGGGTATATGCAAATTATTATTTAGCTCACAGCAAGTATCAAAAAGAATTTAAAAAAGAAAAATTACCATATCCAAGTGAAAAATTTTCAGTAGGAATCAATAAAAAAGATAAAACTCTTAAAAACAAGATTAATCAAGCTCTTGACCATTTAGAGAAGACGGGAGAGCTAAAAAAGATTCGCAAAAAATGGTTTAATTAAAAAAAGCTCTTGACGACTTATCTAATTTAAGGTAATATATTGTACAGTAAATTCTACCTAAGACTCGGGTGGCTAACGTGCCTTAATATCCCGCCGAGGCCAGAAAAACAAAGAGTTTTACAACTCCATGTCTTTTTGGCATGGAGTTTTTATTTCGGCTGATAGAATTTATCTTAAAGTAAATTTGGAGGTGAATTCGTTGAGTAAAGCAATCATTGCTAAAAAAGAAAAGCTTGTTGATGACTTTGCAGCAGAACTTAAGGAAGCTAAGGCTATCTTAGTAATTGACTACTTAGGTTTAACTGTTGAAGAAGTAACTAACTTACGTAAGGATCTACGTGATGCTAACGTTAAGATGAAAGTTATCAAGAACACTTACTTAAAGCGTGCTGCTGAAAAGGCTGGTATTGAAGGTTTAGAAGATACTTTTGTTGGTCCTACTGCTGTTGTTTACACTGCTGATGCAGAAGACATCACTGAACCAGCTCGTATTGTTTCTAAATACGAAGATGATATCGACGCATTATCAATTAAAGGTGGTATGCTCGAAGGTAAGGTTGCCAGCCAAGAAGAAATCAAGAAACTTGCAGCTATTCCAGGTCGCGAAGGTTTACTTTCAATGCTTGTATCTGTATTACAAGCTCCAGTTCGCAACTTTGCATACGCTGTTAAGGCTGTCGCTGATTCAAAAGACGAATAATATTAGTAAATTTACACATATCTAATTTCGGAGGAAACTTATAATGGCTTTAGATACTGAAAAGATTATTGAAGATTTAAAAGGTGCTTCAATCCTTGAATTAAACGACTTAGTAAAGGCTATTGAAGACGAATTTGGTGTTTCAGCTGCTGCTCCAGTTGCTGCTGCAGGTGCTGCAGGCGCAGGTGCAGAAAAGACTGAATTTGACGTTGAATTGACTGATGTTGGTCAAGAAAAAGTTAAGGTTATCAAGGTTGTTCGTGACATCACTGGTCTTGGCCTTAAGGATTCTAAGGACCTTGTTGATGGTGCTCCTAAGAACGTTAAGGAAGGCGTTTCTGAAGACGAAGCTAACGACATCAAAGCTAAGCTTGAAGAAGTTGGCGCAACTGTTACTGTTAAGTAATAACGTCTTAACTGAACATCCTACTGAAAATGAGGACTCTATTTTACGGAGTCCTCATTTTTGTTTACAATAAAATTATGTTTAAGAAAAATTTTTATAAATGGTTTAAAGCTGCTTTAGCTATTATTTCAATTATTCTGCTTGTGTTAGATTTTGCGGCAATAATTGATATTAATAGTAGGAATAGTAAGTGGTTTTGGCTAAATAACCTTATTTTAATTATTTTGGCAATAGATTACTTTTCTCGGCTCTATCTTGCAAAAAATAAGAAAGTATTTTTTAGAAATAATATTTTTGAGCTACTAGCAATTATTCCTGTTGGTCTTGCCTTTAGTTGGATGAAACTGGCTCAGTTGGGAGATATTGGTTTATATTTTAGGCTATTACGTTTAATCCGGTTGGCTGGGCTGGTGGGAATGCTCAAAGATATATTACATACTCATGGTATTTTATATGTAATATACTTTAGTATTGCCTTTTTGATGTTAGGATCAGTTGCAATTTCGATTACCGAGCATGTTTCACTTGATCAAGCATTCTGGTGGGCAGTAACTACTGCAAGTACTGTCGGTTATGGAGATATTTCTAAACACACGATTTCACCACAATCTTTACTGGGAAAATTGGTAATTTTGGTGATGATCCTTATTGGAGTGGGAGTAATGGGAATAGTTACTAGTTCACTTACTGCCTACTTGATGAGAAGAAATGAGGGCAAAATCAGTATTAAAGATAAGAATGCAGATTTGACCTTAATTTTAGATAAATTAGACCGGCTAGAAGATCAAAATAAAATACTGGCCGAGCAAAATCAAAACTTACAAAAGCAAATCCAAGAATTAAAAGAAAATCGACCTCCTCGGGAGTGGGATAAACTTAAGGAATGGATTGAAAAGAGAAAAGATAAAAATTAAAGCGTAAATTCAAAAATGAATTTACGCTTTTTTACATCTTCAAATAAAAATGTAGAATAATCATGAATAGAAGATAACAACCAGCAATAATAATGATAACCCAACCGGCTGTTAACCAAAATCTTGCCCAGGTTTGTCTATTTGTTGAAAGAACACGACCAAAAACTGCTTGATTGCCTTTTATTCTAAATCCTACCCATAAACAGATAATTCCAATAATAATTGCTAAAATAAATATAGGAATAGAAATCATCATTCTATCTCTTCCTTTCTGTAACATTCTAATTATAAGGCTTTATGGAAAAAAACAAAGCAGAATTGATAAACTATAAATAGAAATTAAAGAAGCGAGAATAATTATGACAAAAAAGAATCAAATGTATTTTGCGGCTAATCCTGATGCCAAGCATGATGAACACTTAGTTGACTATCATATTGATGATATAGATTTAAAATTTACAACTGACGCAGGTGTTTTTTCAAAATTAAGAGTTGATTATGGCTCCGGCGTTTTAATAAAGGCAATGAAAAATGTTGATTTTCCAAAAGATGGAATCTTAGATGTTGGGACTGGTTACGGTCCAATGGGATTATTTGCGGCTAAGTTTTGGCCTGATCAAGAAGTTGATATGGTAGATGTAAATGAGCGTGCCTTGGACTTAGCCAAAAGAAATGCACAGTTTAATCGAATTGATAATGTAAATATTTATCAGTCAGACATTTATGAACAAGTGGATAAAAAATATGGACTAATTATTACTAATCCACCAATTCGTGCTGGTAAAAAGGTAGTCGACCAAATTTTAACTGAAGCAAAAGATCATCTAGTAGAAAATGGTGTCTTATTGGTAGTAATTCAGAAGAAACAAGGTGCACCTAGTGCCAAGAAATTAATGACAAAGATATACGGAAATTGTGAGATTTTAACTCGAGACAAAGGCTACTACATTTTAATGAGTACAAATAATTAAAAAAATAACAATAAAGGTTTATAATGAAAACGGATACAAAGTAGAGAAATAATACTTTGAAAGAAGTGAATTCATTATGAAACTGTTTATCAATATTATTTTAGTCTTGATTGTTTTAGCTGGTCTTGGTGGAATGATTTACTTATCGATTGATGGTGAGCGTTTCTTAGGCGCAGCTGGGTTAGCGATGCTTTATTTCATTGGATCAATCGGCTATTTTGTTAACTGTTATACGATTAAAAAACGTGGTCGTATTTAGATAGAAAGGGTCAAAAGATCTTTTTTATTTTCAAGTTTTAATCTATACGTGAATATGTTTTATGATGAATTTATTTAATTGAGCTGGTTAATTTAGCCAGCTTTTTTTAGTTATAAAGGGTATTATATTTACAAATACTAGTACTTATAAGCTCAAACATAGGAATAGATGATGATATGAAAATAAGAGAAGCTCTTCGAAAAGAAAGATTGGCTCAGCATAAAACACAAGCAGCTTGGATTAAAAATATACCTATGTCTGTTTCTCACTATTCAGAAATAGAAACAGGTTATGCTAAAAATGGAAAAGAAGCAGATATTGATAGTGAAAAATTAATTTTGCTTCTTAAATCTAATCATGTAGATATAATAAAATTTTTTGAGTCAGTCAATGGCTCATACAAAATTGATGAACGTGCAAGGATGATAGAGAATATTTCTAATCAATTATCGGTTGCTTTTAATAATAATGATTTAGAAAAAGTCGAGAAAATTACTCATGAATTGGAAAATATGCCTGCTGTTCCAAAAATTACATATTATCGGGCTGTATTAATCAGGGATTATTTAAAGGACGAAATGACTTCAATGGATAAAGCAACTCGAACAAAAATTAATCAATATATTTATCAAAAAGATAATTGGGTTACAGATAACGAGGCATTGACAATTTTTGGTAACTCTATGCCTATTTCTGATCCAGACATTTTGATTGCTAGAATGGGAAAGGTCTTACGCTACTATAAAAATTTAGAAAATTGTCCAGCTACTTTTCAGCGGAGAGTATCCACAGTTTGTGTTAATTATTTATACACGGCGCTTTGTATTAGAAAAATTGATAAATATGTGTCAGAAACAATAGCTCTTATTCGTACATTGCCTTTTGATGATAGGTTTGGATTAAAGATTCTCATTACTCAATATTTTGAAGATATGAGAAGTGGAGATAAAAAATCTATGCAGCAATTAAAAGATGTGTTGAGACATGCAGGTCTAACGAAACTTGCAAATCGATTACAGAATGAAAGCTGATATAAAAATAATTCGAAATATCGAAATTTAATTGCTGATGACGATACTTTCTTAGTAACATATAATCAATCTAAAATAATTAATCGATAAGTTTAGTGTAAGGAGGGTAAATATGAAGAAATTTAAAATAGGAGTTAATTCACTTCTGACTGTACTGGTAATAGCAATTATCGGAGTTTTGACTGTTCATACGTCTACTACTGATCGTTTAAATCCATTGGTTAGTGAAACAGTTAGTTATGCTAAGGTTCCAAAAAACACTCAGAATTACAAACAAGTAACGATCATTAACCCAAAGGATGGTAAAACTAGAGCTTATAAAATAAAACAAGTGGGTGGTTATGATCCAAATCAGGAATATATTAAGATCCATCATAAGGGTCAGTATGTAAAATCAATTTCATACATTACAAAAAATCAATTCTATAACCAACAATAAAAATTTTTAGCTAGCGGGTCGCTAGCTTTTTTCTTTTTGTTAGAATATAAGCAGAAATTAAAGAGGAAGATATATGTTAACTAAAGAGCAAAAAGAAAAATACATGCACCTAGCCTTTGAACAGGCAAAAAAAGCTGAAGAACAAGGTGAAGTACCAATTGGTGCAGTTGTTGTGGATAAAGATGGCAATGTGATTGGTGAAGGATATAATAGACGCGAGCTTGATGAAGATGCGACGCAACATGCCGAAATGATTGCTATTAGACAAGCTTGTAAAAAATTAAATTCCTGGCGTCTAGTCGACTGTAGTTTGTTTATTACACTTGAACCCTGTCCCATGTGCAGCGGTGCCATCATTAATTCAAGATTAGCTGAAGTTTATTATGGTGCTTTTGATCCAAAAGCTGGAGCAGCAGGCAGTGTCATTGACTTATTTAAGGTGGAAAAATTTAATCACCATCCTAAAATTTATGGCGGTTTATTTAGGGATCAAGCAGCCCAAATGCTAAAAGATTTTTTCCGTGAAATTAGACGTAAACAAAAGCAAGATAAATAGTGGAAAAATAAATCAAAATACTGTATTATAGTTTGTGGGCAATGTCCGACCTCCAAATTGTGTCAGGACCGGAAGGTAGCAGCACTAAGGTTGCTTGGGCATGTGCCTTTTTTTGAGAATTTAAACAGCTCTTAGCTCGTTTGAGCTAGGAGTTTTTTTTGATAAAGGAAGTGCAAAATGGCTTATCAAGCGCTATATCGTAAATGGCGTCCGCGAACTTTTGATGGAGTCGTAGGACAAACAGCGATTACTGATACATTAAAAAATGCAATCAAGCGTGGCAAGATATCACATGCTTTTCTATTTGCAGGACCACGTGGTACTGGTAAAACATCATGTGCTAAAATTTTTGCCAAGGCCTTAAATTGTACTAATCTGCAAAACGGAGAACCATGTAATGAATGTGAGAACTGTCTTGCAGCAGATCAAGGAACAATGAACGATATCATCGAAATCGATGCCGCATCTAACAATGGTGTCGATGAAATTCGAGATATCAGAGATAAAGTAAAATACGCCCCAACACAGGGTAAATATAAAGTCTACATCATCGATGAGGTTCATATGCTTTCGATGGGTGCCTTCAATGCCTTACTTAAGACACTGGAAGAGCCGCCGGAGCATGTGGTCTTTATCTTAGCTACAACAGAGCTTCAAAAGGTTCCAGCAACTATTATTTCTAGAACCCAGCGCTACAATTTCAAGCGGATTGATCAACATGATTTAATTGCTCGTATGACCTATATTCTTGGCCAAGAAAAAATTGACTTTGAAGAAAAGGCCCTTGAAGTAATTGCTCAAGTAGCTGATGGTGGAATGCGTGACAGTTTAAGTATCTTGGATCAGATTTTATCTTATGATCAAGATAAGGTTAAGTACGAAGATGCTTTAAGAATAACTGGTTATGCGGCTCAAGAAAAAATTGAACAAGTATTATTAAATTTACTTAATGGCGAAACTTCAGCAGCTCTTGAAATAGTTCATGCACTTTTGCAGGACGGAGCATCAACTAAGAATATTTTAGATGAGTTGATTAGTTTAACTGTTAAAGGGATGCTGGCAATTAAGAGTAATAAGGAAGAAACTTTTTTAACTGAGAATTATGCTTCCGAATTAGCTAAAATTCCAGAAGAAAAATTCTACTCACTTGTGCAAGCAGCTAATAATGCCTTAAATGACTTGCGCTACACTAACCAGCAACAGATCCCGCTTGATGTATTTGTAGTTCAAGTAACTCAAGCTCCAGTAAAAGCTGATAATACACCTCAACAAGCTGAAGCAATTTCATCAGATGTTGTTCAAACTCTAAAAAATCAAATTGACACTTTAAGTAAGCAAGTTGCGGAATTGAAAAATAGACCGGTACCTGCTAGAAGTACTACTTCAGACTTTTCTGGCACAATTAAAACTGAAACTAAGTCGCAAATTAGGCGCCTTGCCGATAAAGAAAATAAACCAGAACAAAAGCCGAAAAGAAGAAAGGCTAGTTCTAATAACCAAGCGGCTCAAGAAAATAACCGCCGGCAGGTATATCATGTGCTTGAAAATGCCACTAAGGAAGACCTAAATACAGTAAAAGATATTTGGCCAGACTTACTGTCTACTCTAAAAGTATCTCAAAGAGCTGTAATGGAAGTTTTAGATCCTGTGGCTGCAAGTCACGAGCAAATTGTTTTAAAATGTAAGTATGAATTATGGTTTGAGCGAGCAAATCAAGACGGAGATCTAATTTCTCAACTTGAAACTGAAATTGCGAAGCTAACAAAGCATAATTATAGTATTGTTTTAGTTGCAGATTCTTCATGGTTGAAAGTACGGCATGATTTTGTGGCAAGTCATAAAGAAGAGTTACTTGCTAAAAAATTTCAAAGACTAGAAAAATCTGAACAAGAAGCAAATGGTAATCAGATAGATCCTCAAGCAAAAAAAGAAGTCATTGATAAGGCTAAAGAATTGTTTGGAGATCTAGCACAGATTAAAGATTAAGGAGAGAAAACTATGGGTAAGAGACCTAATTTTGGTGGTATGGGCATGGGTAACATGCAAGGTTTAATTAAGCAAGCTAAGAAGATGCAACAACAAATGGAAGCTGAACAAGCAAATTTAGCTACTCAAGAATTTGTTGGTAAGTCTGCAGATGACATGGTAGTTGCTACTTTTAGCGGCGACCGTAAACTAAAAGACTTGAAGATTGATAAGGAAGCAATCGATCCAGATGATCCAGATATGCTTCAAGATCTTGTTATTGATGCTGTAAACAAGGGAATCAAGGCAGTAGATGATGCTACTCAAGCATCAATGGGCAAATACACTAAAGGTTTGATGTAAAATGCAATATCCATTACCAATTGCCCGTTTAATTGATAATTACATGAAGCTGCCTGGTATTGGTGAAAAAACAGCAACACGTTTAGCCTTTTACACAATGGACATGCCGGAAGATGACGTGGAAGACTTTTCTAAGTCATTAATGCAGGTAAAAGAAAATCTTCATTCTTGTTCTATTTGTGGGAATATTACTGAAAGTGATCCATGCGAGATTTGCCGCGATCAAAACCGTGACCGTTCAACGATAATGGTAGTTGAGCAGCCAAAAGATGTCATGGCTTTTGAGGAAATGGGCGAATATAATGGCTTGTACCATGTCTTACATGGAGTCTTGTCCCCAATGGATGGAGTAGGCCCAGAAGAAATTAACATTAAAAGTTTAATTACCAGACTTCAAAAACAAGATGAAGTTAAAGAAGTTATTCTTGCCCTAAACTCCAGCCCAGAAGGTGAAGCAACTGCTATGTATCTAGCTAAGCTGATTAAGCCAGCTGGCTTAAAGGTAACGCGTCTTGCTGCTGGTTTAGCCGTAGGTAGCGATATTGAATACGCCAACTCAATTACTTTGAAGCGCGCTGTTCAAGGGAGAACAGATCTATGATTGGAAAAAGGAACAAAGTTAAAAAAGCAGGCGACGAACGATTACTAAGAATTGTTGCTCAACTGCAAAGACAACTTGCTGAACAAAAAGTTTTCGATCAAACGACAATTGATTATTCATTTGATAATCGAGTTTTAAATAAAATTCTCCATGCAAAATTTATTTTTTTGTATGAAGAAGCAAGAAGAAGAAACACTAAATCTAGTAGCTCATCAAGCGTTATTACTAGATAATGTAGTCCACTGTGGTGGACTTTTTTTGTGGAAAAATAAATAATCTTGAAAAAACAAGTCTGTCTTTCTTTTTTCTTTTACAGTACAATGCCAAATGGGGGTAGACATGAGAGGATATTTAATTACATTTGAAGGCCCAGATGGGGCAGGAAAAACTACAGTTATTAACGAAATAATTAAGCAATTGCCGCAAACTTTACAAGAGCGAACTATTGTTACACGTGAGCCAGGGGGATCGAAAATTTCAGAAAATATTAGAACGATTATTTTAGACCCAGAAAATAAAGAAATGGACGATCGAACTGAAGCTTTACTTTATGCGGCACAAAGAAGTCAACATGTGAGTGAAGTAATTCGCCCAGCCTTAGCAGCTGGTAAGGTAGTTTTATCAGATAGATTTATTGATAGTTCTTTAGCTTACCAAGGTGTAGGTAGAAATCTAGGCGTTGAAGAAGTAAAGCAAATTAATGATTTTGGAACTGGCGGACTTGAGCCTGATTTAACCATCTTCTTAGACCTAGATCCAGTTGTTGGTTTAGCCAGAATTGAAAAAGAACGCGCTGGTCAAGAAGACCGACTAGAGCAAGAAAAAATTGACTTCCATAATAAGGTCTATGCTGGTTATCGTGAATTACTTGAACGCTATCCTGATCGAATTAAAAAAGTAGATGCTAATTTGCCGATCAAGGATGTTGTAGCCAATAGTGTTAAAATAATAAGAAAACAATTACCTGATATTTTTATGTAAGGATTTGGTAAGAATGAAACTTGTTTTAGCAATTGTACAGGATAAAGATGCAGATACCTTAGCAAAAGAATTTATTCAAAATGATGTTCGTGCAACTAAATTAGCTACCAGCGGTGGCTTTTTGAGAGCAGGGAATACAACTTTTATCGTGGGTATTGAAGATGACCGTGTAAATGAAGTATTAGAAATTATTAAGAAGAGTTCCCATACTAGAGAACAATATGTCTCGAATATGAATATGGATGCTGCAGGCACTTCCATGCTTGGAAAACCAGTTCAAGTTACTGTTGGCGGAGCGACTGTCTTTGTATTACCAGTTGAGGAATTTAAGCACTTTTAATGATTGATTTAAAAAATATCGGCCAAAAGCAGGCTGATCTTTTAAGGGATGCATATTTAAATAAAAAAGTTGCCCATAGTTACTTGTTTGTCGATCCCATGCAAAAGAAGGGAATAAATACAGCTTACTGGCTGGCTTGTCTCTTTAATTGTGTAGGAGAAGATAAGCCAGACGGAACTTGTAACAATTGCCAGAGAATCTTAGATGGAAATCATCCAGATGTCTTCTTAGTAAAACTAGAAGGTAAGCAGACTCTCTCAATTGATCAGATTCGTCCTTTAAAAGAAGAACTTGCTAAAAGCCCTGTTGAAGGAAATCGCCGCTTTTTTATAATTGAAAATGCGGAAAAATTAACTTTAGCTGCAAGCAACGCCTTGCTTAATTTATTAGAAGAACCAGTAGCACCAGTCGTTACCATTCTGATCACAAATAATGAAAATCAAATTTTACCAACGGTTAAATCTAGAACCCAGATTCTTAATTTCTCTGATGAAAAGATTGACAGTAAAAGAGCACAATTACTTGAATATGGCTTAACAGATGAAGAAATTGATGATCTAGGCGACACAAGTAAGCTTGAAGAAGAGAGCAAGTACTTGTTTCAAGAATTATTAGAACGTAATGATTTAGCCTTGGTGCGTGTGAATCAGATTAGTAGTCTTGCTACTAAGCCAGCGAGTCAAAAGTTTGTTTTTTATCAGCTTAAGACTTTGGCAATGAAGAGCTTAGAAACTGGTCAAAAGTTAAGGGAAAGTGCATCTTTATTAGAGTTATTAATGACTTGCGATAAGATGCGAGCTAGTAATGTTAGTTTCCACAATACATTAGATTATTTAGTATTGAGTTTTGAACGGTAGGTGTTTTTGAGTGGATCCATTTTCACAATTGTCACAATTACAGCACAATCTTCAGGCAATGACAAAAACTGTTGCCGGTCTGGAAAATGACATGCTTGAAGTATTGAAAGAAAATACAGAATTAAAAGTTGAAAACCAACTATTAAGAGAAAAGATTAGTAAGCTAGATGCAAATAAAGAACCAGCTGAAAATAAGTCACAAGCTGGTTTGAAGTCACTGAGAAATATTTACGATTCTGGTTACCATATCTGCAATATGTACTATGGTTCTCACCGTGAATCAGGTGAAGATTGCATGTTTTGCTTAGATATTTTAGATAATTTTGTAAATCACGGACAAAAGAGTAGGGGATAAAAATGATGCAAGTGCAGAGTAGTTTTAATGAAAAAGATAAGGGGCGTCTGTATCTTGTCCCTACTCCAATTGGAAATTTAGAAGATATTACTTTAAGAGCTAAAAGAATTCTAACTGAAGCTGATTACATTGCAGCTGAAGATACCAGAACTAGTGGGATCTTGCTTGAAAAGATTGGCGTTCATAATAAGATGATTTCTTTTCATAAGTATAATTCTAAAGAACGTGCTCCAGAATTGATTAAGCTGCTTAAGGAAGGAAAGACAATTGCTGAGATTTCTGATGCTGGGATGCCAGTAATCTCAGATCCTGGTTATGTCTTGGTGCAAGAATGTATCAAAAATGATATTCCAGTTGTCTCTCTTCCTGGTCCTTCAGCTTTTGCGACTGCCTTAATTGCTTCGGGGTTTGATGCACAACCCTTTACTTATTATGGTTTTTTGCCGCGTAAGAGCAGTGAGCAGAAGAAGTACTTTGAAATGATGAACACTTCGCGTGCTACTTCAATCTTTTATGAAGCACCGCATCGCTTGAAGAAAACCTTGAAGACTTTAGCTGAAGTAATTAAGCCAGATCGAAAAGTTGCCTTGGCTCGTGAATTAACCAAGATTCATGAAGAATATATCAGAGGATCAATCAGTGAAATTAATGAATACTTCACTGAGAACGATCCACGAGGTGAATTTGTGGTTTTAGTTTCTCCTAATGAAGAGGAAGAAAAGCAACTTTCTTGGGATGAGTTAATCAAGCAAGTAGCCGACCAAGTAGCAGCTGGTGAAAGTAAAAAAGATGCGATTAAGTCAGTTGCTAAGGCAAATAAGGTTTCAAAGAATGAACTTTATGACAAATACCATCAAAATTAAGCACGAGGATTAAGATGGAAAAGATTTTTAAAGAAGAGCACCAAGTTAGCTATGGTGATTGTGATGAAACAGGAAAAATTCAACTTTCTCATTTAATTGAGCATTTTATGCAGGTTTCAAATGATCAATTAACTTCAGGTGGTGCTGGGATTCATGATTTACTAAAGCAAAATCTAGGCTGGGTTGTAGTTGAGTATCATCTTGATATTGACCGCTTGCCTGAAGCTGGTGAAAAAATTACTGTTACTACCAACGGTAGTGGATATAATCGCTTTTTTGAATACAGAGATTTTGGTATAATTGATTCTACTAACGAAAAGATAGTGGATGTCAAAAGCCAATGGGTAATTTTAGATTTAAAAAATCGCAAAATTACTGAAGCAGATGATCAAATGATGCAGAAATTTGGAAATCCATACTTGAAACATATGCCGCGCTTTAAGAGATTACGTCCCTTAAAAGAATATCGCTCAAGTAAGAAATATACTGTTAGATATTATGATTTAGATACAAACCATCATTTAACTAATAGTATTTATTTCGATTGGATGATTGATACCTTGCCAAGAGAATTCTTGAATTCTCATACTGTCAAAAGTATCGATATTTCATTTAAAAAAGAAGTTCAATATGGAAACCAAGCACTAGCAGAAGTAGAGCTTGACCAAGATACATTGACTTCGTATCATTTGATTTCTAATCAGGGTGAGGCGTCTGCCTTGGCTGAAATTAATTGGAAAGAAAATTAAAGGCATGATTTGTTGTTAGTACAGTCGTGCTTTTTTTGAAAGGTAGGGATGTCAATGAAGACAGGAATAAAGAAATTAGATTTGCAGGGGTTAGTTACCCTAGCACTCTTTGTAGCAATGGATGTTGTGCTTGGGAAGATATCTTTTGGTTCATTAACCTTAAAGGTAGGTTTAGGATTTATTGGAAGTGCATTGCTTGCTTATTATTTTGGTCCCTTGTGGGGCGGAATTGGGGCATTAGTTAGTGACTTGTTGCGGTCAGCGATTTTTGGAGTTGATGGAGGTTTCTTCCCAGGCTTTACGCTGTCAGCAATTGTTGCTGTGGTAATTTATGCTCTTTTCTTATATCAAAAACCAATTAAGTGGTGGCGTATTATTGCTTCAACCTTATTAGTTACCTTAGTGGTTAATGTTTTAATGAATACTTACTGGATTCATCTATTACGTGGCTTAGATTTAAGAGCAGCATTTCTACAAAGAATTCTAAAAGAGTTGATCACTCCTTGGATTCAAATTGTCGTTCTTTACGTGATTTTAAATGCTCTTCAACGTGTTAAAATAAGAAGGTAATTTCGATAATAATCAAGGATAGAATTTAAATGAAAATATTAAGTATTACTACTGCAACCAATCATTTGAGCGTGGCTTTGAATGATGGAGATAAAATTTGGGAAAAGAACGAAGAAGATCATCGAAATCATAGTGAACATTTAGATCCTTTAATTAATGAATTGTTGAAGGAAAATGATCTTACTTTAAAAGATATTGATCGTTTTGCAGTTGCAGAAGGTCCTGGTTCTTATACTGGTTTAAGAATTGGAATTACTACTGCAAAGATGTTTACTTCTATTTTAAATAAAGACTTAGTTGGGGTATCAACTTTAGCTGCATTAGCTAATGGCGCAAGCGATGGCTTAATCGTGAGTGAATTAGATGCTCGTAACAAGAACTTCTTTGCTGGTGTTTATCGTAAAGCTGACGGCAAGTTAGAGAATCTAGTTCCTGACGGTCACTACTATTTAGATGACTTGATGAATAAGGTGAAAGACCTTGGCTTATCTGAACAAGTTATCTTTGTTGGTAGCCCAATTGAAAAATACCAAGATGAAATTAAGGACTTACTAGGTTCAGACAATTTCACTCAAGATGCTGGAGACAACCAAATTCATGCGGGTGAAATTGGAAAGTTAGCTCTTGATAAAGAAGCAGTAGATCCTGACAAGATGGTGCCAAAATATTTGAGACGTACGCAAGCTGAAATGGACTGGCATAATAAGACTGGAAAGGCATTTGGCCCCGATAGCGACTATGTTGAAGAAGTTTAGTTTATTTTTTCATCCGGTAGAAATCGACCTCAGCTTTACGCCCTTTGCATTAAGGCTAGATAATGAAACTTATCAGATTATGAAGGCTAGCGATGAGAATATTGCGGACTTGCTAGGTTTAGAGCAAGAAGTGTATTTTGGACGGACGCCTTGGAGTCGATTCTCTTTTAAGAGTGAATTAAAAAAGCATGCGAATTCCTTGTACTTGGTAGTTTATCAAGGCTCAACTTTGGTGGGCTTTGTGGGGATGAGAATGCAGGCTCAAGAAGGTCATATTACCAATATTGCGGTAAAGCCTACCTATCAACGAAGAGGAATTGGTGAGTTTTTGCTGAGAACGATGATTGGGATTGCTCAGAAAAATCGTGCAGTTCAGATGACTTTAGAGGTACGTAGCGATAACTATAATGCTCAGAGTTTGTATCGTAAGTTAGGCTTTAAGGATAATTTTATCCGGAAGAACTACTATACTACTGAACAAGCAGATGCGATTAGCATGATTAAGGAATTGACAGATTAAGAACAGGAAGAGATAAAGTGACTAAAAAAGATGTTCGAATTTTAGCATTTGAAAGCTCATGTGATGAAACTTCAACTGCTGTGATTAAAAATGGTCGTGAAATCGAAAGCTTAATTGTAGCTACTCAAATTAAAAGTCACCAACGCTTTGGTGGGGTTGTGCCAGAGGTAGCAAGTCGTCACCATATTGAAGTAATTACGCAGATTACTAAGGAAGCTTTAGATGAAGCAAATGCGACTTGGGATGATATTGATGCAATTGCGGTCACCTATGGACCAGGTCTAGTTGGTGCACTTTTGATTGGTGTTAGTGCAGCAAAGGCAACTTCAATGGCAACTGGAATTCCGTTAATTGGTGTTGACCACATTATGGGCCACATTATGGCAGCGCAATTAAAAGATGAGATTGAATATCCGGCTCTTGCCTTGCAGGTGTCTGGTGGACATACTGAGATTGTGTTGATGAAGGATCCGATTCACTTTGAAATTGTGGGTGATACGAGGGATGATGCAGCTGGTGAAGCCTATGATAAGATTGGCCGCGTTTTAGGAGTTAATTACCCAGCAGGTAAGACCATTGATGAATGGGCACATAAGGGGAAAGATACCTTCCACTTCCCAAGAGCAATGATGGAAGATGATGATTATGACTTCTCCTTCTCAGGTCTTAAGAGTGCCTTCATTAATACTTGCCACCATGCAGACCAAATTCACGAAGAACTTGATAAGTATGACCTAGCTGCAAGCTTCCAAGCTTCAGTTGTTGATGTGTTAAGTCACAAGACAATTAGAGCCATTAAGGAATATAAGCCAAAGACCTTTATTCTAGGCGGCGGTGTCGCCGCAAACCATGGTTTACGTGACCGTTTAGCCGAAGAGATTGAGAAGTTGCATGCTGATATTAAGCCGAAGGTGATCTTACCAGACTTGAAGCTTTGCGGAGATAATGCAGCTATGATTGGTGCAGCTGCTTATAACTTGTATCAAGCAGGTAAATTTAGTGATGTGAACTTGAATGCAGATCCATCACTTGAGTTGCCATATGCCGAAAGTATGTTGAAGTAAGAGCTAGAAAATAAACGATAAAGAATAGTTAACAGAATAAGTTATTTTATAAAGAACCAAATGATGTTGAAGAAGAACGTTTTTTCTTCGATGTCGTTTGGTTTTTTTGCTTTGTTCGTAAAACACCTTGACAAAATAAAAAATGGGAGGGGTAAACTAGGCATGAGTTTACCTTTTAGATCGAAACCAGTTATTTAATTATATTTGGAGGAGTAAGAATGAAAAGTAAAAATAATAAGTTAATGTATGTCTCCGCTGCAGTACTTGCTGCTGGTGCAGTAGCTGGCGTTAATACTCAAAATGCTCATGCGGCTGAAGTTCAAAAGCAAGCTAATAAGAATGCAGCACAAAAGACAATTGATCAAAATCAAAAAGATTCAATTCAAACTCAAGATCAATTAAACAAAGCTCAAACAGAGCATGATGATGCGGTTCGTAAAACTTCCGACGCGCAAGCAAATGTTTTAACCGCTGATTCAAATAATCAATCAGCTCAAAATGTTTTAGCTAACGCTCAAGATCAATTAAAGACTGCGCAAGATGCACAAGCTAAAGCTCAAGCAAGTTATGATGCTTCTTACGAAAATAATGTCAAGTCGGCACAAAATAATGTAAATAAAGCAAATGCTGATGTTCAAACTACGCAAGAACAAGTCAATGTTCAAAATGCTAAGCAAGCAGAAGCTTTAAACAATCAAAAAGGGCAAGAAGCAGCATTAAAGACTAATACTGAAACTTTGAACAAGACTAATGAAGAAATTAGTAAGACTCAAGGTCAAGTGCAGCAAGCCCAAAAGACTTATGATGATGTCAACAAAGCTTATCAACCTGTTAAAGCAGAATTAGATAAACAAGCAAAAGAAGCGCAAGATGCACAAAAGGCTGCACAAGAAAATGCTAAAGAATTAACTCAAGCACAAAATGAGTTGAAGACTGAGCAAGACACCGCAAATAAAGCAGCAGAAACCATTAATAATGCGCAAGCAAAATTAAATAGTGATACTGAAGCATTAAATGGTGCAAAGAGTGAATTAAGTTCAAAGCAAAAACAAGCAAGCGACTTAACAAGTCAACGAGATCAAGTAGCTAAAGATTTGCAAGCAGCTCAAACTAAAATGAACACTGCAAAAGCAGAATTAGATGCAGATAAAGATGCAGTAGTCAACACTATGGTCATGCCACAAGTTTACAAAGATACCGTAAAGAAGTGGTCAACCAAAGATCATACTGATAACTACTACAAAGAAATGGAAGCCGCAAGTTGGATTGGCTGGACACAAAACGAATACAAGCATAATGAAGCTGAAAAGAATCATATGGTTGATTTAAAGCATATGTCAAGAGCTGACCAAATCGAATTGAACAAGTTTGGTATTGATTTAATCAATCAATTAAGACGTCAAATTGGGGTAGATCCATGGACATTTAATGAATCAGCATTAGATTTTGCAAATGCAATTGCAGATAGATATGTAAAAGATGACTGGGATTCTGATGCAAATCACCATGATAGTGAAGCAATCAATGAATTAGCACATAAATATGGCTTACACTCAGCAATGCATAGAGATGGTTCATTCAGTAAATCAAGTCAATATTATGAAAATATGATGACTGATAGATTTGGAGAAACAGAGCCAACATATGCACAAGCACAACAAATGGTGAAAGATTATCCGAACTTCGACCTACACAAGGAGGCATATAATGTATCATTGACATATAGTCATTCACAAGATGATTATAACAATCGTTTAGATGACATGGATCATTTAAAGAACCAAGTTTATAATGCAATCAAACGATTTGTATTCAATTATAATGAATGGATGCATGCATATGGTATTTTGTCACAAGACTTTTTCGATTATAGTGCAAAAGGTAAAAACTATGCAGCAATTAGTTTCAGTGCGAAACCAACACCTAACCATTGGGGCGATGACGATTTACAATTACATTTCATCAATGTCCATGAATCAATGGTTTTAGATCCAAAAGTATTTAATGTAAATGCAAATATTCCATTAGATTCACACAACTCCGATGCAGATAAACAATATTCTGAAAGCTTAGCACAAATGAATTAAGTGCTAAGAAATCAAACTTAGATAATCAAATTAGCGGTTTAACTAAGAGCATTTCAGATCTCACTTCACGTATTAATGATTTAACTAAATCAATTAGTGACAGTAATAAGACGCTTGAAGCAGCAAAAGCAACTAAGGCAGATGCAGACAAGAAGATTGCAGTTCTACCAGGTCGCGTTCAAGAATTGAAAGATAAACAAGCATCCCTTGATAAAGCTCAATCTAAGGCAGAAGCTGATTTAGCTACTTATCAAGCTAAGAATAAAGATCTTCTTGCTCAATTTAACGCTGCTAAATCTAACTTAGATAAGTTAACAGCTAAGCTAAATGACCTTAACAGTGCAAAGAGTAAGGCCGAAAGTGCAGTAGCAGAAAGCAAAGCTAACTTAGACAAGGCAACAAGTGAATTATCAGCTATTTCTTCTCGTTTAGATGAACTAAATGCTAAGTTATCAACTGCTAAAACTACTAAAGAACAAGCTGACGCTAACTTAGCTAAGGCTAAGGCTGCATATGATGAATATGTAAGCACCCATAAAGATGTAATTGATAACTTGAACAAGGCAAATTCTGAATTAGCAAATAAGACTAAAGCTTATAACGAAGCAAAAGAAGACGCTGCTAAGACTAATAAGGAATACCAAGCCGCTCAAGATGAATTGACTAAGTTAAACAATCATATTGAAGACTTATCAACAGCTATCACTAACTATGAATCTAAGATCAAGCAATTAAATACTACAATCAACAAGCAAAAGGCAGACCAAAAACGTGCTGCTCTTGATGCTCAAATCAACAAGGCTCTAGATAATGTTTCATCTCCTAAGCATGCTGCTACAACTACTAGTGTTCAAGCTGGCACTTCTAGCTCTGTAGTTTCAGACGCTGCTGCATCTACTACTAAAAGAAGTGAAGTCTTAACTAACTCTGTAGTAAGATCAAATAATGCATCTGTTTTAAGCCCTCAAACTAAGAAGTTAGTTGCCCAAGCTAATGCATCTAAGAATTCATTACCACAAACTGGTGCTAACGATAAGCTTAGCGTATTTGCTGCTTTAGCAGGATTGTCTTTAGCATCCCTAGGCCTAGGCTCTTTAATAGGCGACAAGAAGAGAAAGCGTAACTAAGCCGATGAAAGAGAGAGAGGTTCTAAAAAAGCTTGGCTTTAAAGATGAAGCATCATTACAAGCGGTAGATCAGTTAAAGAATTATGAGCTTAACTATGTTGATGACCATTTTGATCTGGTAGAAAGGAATAAAACAGCAGTACAGAATTCTTTGAATCGCTTATCCGATACTCAGCAATTTATGCCAATTTTCTATTACAGTGTTTATGGTCGAGTAATTATAAATGGTTGGCGTGCACTTTTAAATATCAACGCTAATAGCTCAAATAAGAATGAGCCTAAGAGTAAATCAGATTTACGTTATAATCAATCATGGATTAGCGCAAAATCTGATGAGAATAATGTTTCATCTATTGATAGACTAATGCTTGGTAAAAAGGCAACAGTTTTAATAGATGAAAAAGAGCAAGAAGCTGGTTTGAGTAGATTAAAAATTGATCGAGGTCATATCTTAGGAAAGTTTAGCAATTTGCTTTCACAAATTGAACAATTCCTAGGCGATGAGCAAAATGTCAACAACGTTGATATTTATCCTCAATTTAAGCGTGCAAATGAAAATGCTAAAAATGATCATGGTTAATTGTACTTTGAACATTTGATTGGCAAGCATAAAGATACTCCAATTTACTATGAGGCAGAAGCTATCTTCGCTAATTTTGATGACAAGGTTCCTATTGGAACAAGAATTAAAATTGTCAAAATTGAAAAAGAAAATGATAAATATATGGTGGCACCTGATGAGGATGCAATTTCTTTCCACGTCTTCATTCCTAACTGTGACTACGCAGAAGAGGATCCAAAGTCAGTTTTGAAACCCGAAAATACGGTAGATGATTATCGCGCCTTCTTTAAAGGAGGTGATTTGAACAGTCTAAAATGGAAATAGGCTGATACTCCAAAGAATAAATAACAGTTTGATTTTTTATTAGGGTGAAAGCTCTAATCCACTTATCTTTTATTTTATTTTTACATAAAATATCGTTTAACATTTTTCATCGAAAACAAGCAACTGAATGGTTGCTTGTTTTTTTGTGTTTAATAACAAAAAAGACCTTATTCTGCCTATAAATAAGGATTATTGTTATAATAATAAGTGAAAGATCAATAATCTTGAGGAGGAAATTTATTATGAAAGATGAAGTTCAAGCTCCACAAGAGGAAACTCCTAACACTTATTGGCGTTGGCTAGTAGAGTCATGGCGCTATCCTCTCGGCCACAACCTAGGGGAAAAGTGGTACGGAGTCGTTACCTTATTAGGTGAAGATATTGTATTATTCATTGGTTTAGCTATTACTAGTAATTATATTGCTAATATGTTTGATATTACGCTGATCCATCATGCATCAGGTTTTACCTTCTGGTCAATCGTAATTCTGTTCTGTGTTCAAATTATTACGATTCTTTGTTCCATGGTTGGTCACTTGTTCGTGTTCGGTAGTACCGGTGGCTTTTGGCAGTATGTCAACAAGGTTGCACAAGTAACTAACTGGAATTTCTGGATTGTAATTTGTGCATTCTTCTTCTTAATCCTAAGCTTAAGTTCAGGCTTGCTCGGATTTGGAGAAGCCTTAGTTTGGATCTTCTATGCACTGTTTTCTTTAGGTTCATTCTTACTGGTTGTTTGTCCTGATCCAGGAACCGAAAAGATGATCCATGATCCATTCTGGGGTGCAGTAATTTACCTAGTAATGATTGTTGTCATCTATGCTATTATTTGGGGCTTAGCCTTCAGCATTATGATCAACTTGTAGAAATATTAAACAAAAAAGATGTCGTTAATCTTCGCACTACGCGTTGATTAAACGACATCTTTTTTGTTGTGAGGGTTATTTGTCAGTTGTATTTTTAACGTTTGGGAGCATATAACTTCTGAAAATCCATTTGAATTCTTAAGGCCTCGTAGATTGGTTTTCCACCTAAGAGATCTAAAACGAAATAAGCAATAAAAGTTGCCACGAGCATTGGAAAGATCTGTTCAACTGAGCCAACCATTTCTGTTAGCAGGGTTAAAGCAGTAAAGGGTGCTTTTTCAATAGCACCAAAGTAAGCACACATGGAGGTAACAATAATAATGCCATAGCAACGCTTTGGAGCAATTCCGTAGTGAATCATAATCACGGCGAAGATAACACCTAGTAAGGCTCCTAAAACAAGAATTGGCATAAAAATACCACCAGGAACTGAGGCACCATATGAGATCATTGAAAAAATAAATCGAACAATAAACCAAATAAGTGGCAACAAAGTTAAACTTAGCATCCCAGTTTGGATATTTTTCATAAAGGTTGGTTCAAAAAGACCAGAGATAAAATCGTGAGAACCGCCAAGCAGCTTCGCATTCCAAAGGCCAATTGGAATTACTAAGATTAGCGGAATAATACTGTGGTAGATTTTAGGGATGATAGTAAGTTTTGAATAAATGGGTTTAAGGCTTAAGAGGCAGTATTGGTAGAAATAAGCAAGTAAGCCCAAAAGACCTCCCATTAAGATTACAAACCAATAAGAAGTTAAAGGTAAAGACTTATCTAAGGGAAGATAAAGGCAGGGAGTAGTGCCAAAAAAGCATAATGTCATTAGGTCAGATGTCATTGCAGCAGCTAGAGCAGTTAGGCATTCTTTCGGATCAAAACTAAAGGTTATTTCTTCTACTAAGAAGAAGACCCCAGCTAATGGAGCTGAGAAAGCTGCACTTAAGCCAGCAGCAATCCCGCATCCCTGGAGTCTCTTAAGATCTTCATCATCGGCATGAAAAAGATTCTGACCAAAAGCTTGTCCAACCATAGCGCCCATTTGAATACAAGGACCTTCTCGTCCAAGAAAAAGTCCCGGACAAATTGCTAAAAGTCCTCCAACAAACTTACGCCACAAGATGCTCCACCAATTCATTTTATTTTCATCAAGCATGATGGCTTCAACTTGAGGAACACCTGAACCAGTAATATTGTTGAGGACTGGTTTAATAACTTGAGCAAGAATCAGACAAATTATCACGGTCCCAAGCAGGTAAGGAACAAGATAGATCGGCTTTTGACGCATTAAAGGATAGATGAAAAATAGAAATTTCATTGTGTGGTCAATAATCCACCGGAAAGTCCCAACAATTAGGCCAGTAATTAATCCAATGATAATTCCTTGCAAAAAGATAAAGAAAAAATTTGATGTAAATGGTTTGGCTAAAATTTGTTTGGCCGTTTTAATCATTTTCTGCCAGCTTTCTAAAGATTGTGATAAGCCTAGTTTACATCAAATTAATAAGCCCAAAATAAAAATAACGATAGCGTTTTACTATCGTTATTTCTGAATATTAATATTTTGTGGTCTATCTTAGTTTTATTACTTATCTCCATCAAAAATAGAAGATTTAACAATAACATAGTCTACTACTCTGATTGCACTTAGATCTTTTCCACCAGCATAAGAAATTGAAGACTGGAGATCTTCTTGCATCTCACGTAAGGTATCTTTAATTGAGCCACGGTATGGAACTAACATTTGCTTACCTTCGACATTGCGGTAGGCACCTTTTTGAACTTCAGAAGCTGAACCCCAGTATTGTTTATAACGCTTACCATCGATAGTAATTAAGTTGCCAGGGGATTCCTCATGACCAGCAAAAAGTGAGCCAATCATAACCATTGAAGCACCAAAGCGAACAGACTTAGCGATATCACCATTATGGCGAATTCCACCATCAGCAATTAAAGGCTTTCTAGCGGCTTTAGAACACATTCTAAGCGCTGCTAATTGCCAGCCACCAGTACCAAAACCGGTCTTAAGCTTTGTGATGCAGGCTCTACCAGGGCCTACACCAACTTTAGTTGCATCAGCTCCAGCATTTTCTAACTCACGAACTGCTTCAGGAGTAGCAATATTACCAGCCGTTAAGAAGGTATCAGGTAATTTTTCCTTAATATACTTGATCATTTTAATGACATAGTCAGAATGACCATGTGCTACATCAATTGTTGTATATTCTGGAATAATGTTTTCCTTAGCAAGATAGTCAATAAAGTCATATTCGCTATCCTTAATTCCAACTGAAATTGAAGCAAATAATCCCTTATCATGCATCATCTTAATGAAGTCAGCGCGTTTTTCTGGGTAAAAACGGTGCATAACATAATAGTAGCCATTTTCTGCAAGCCAGATGGCTAAATCCTCGTCAATAACACTTTCCATGTTTGCAGGAACAACAGGGATTTTAAATGTTCGACTTCCAAATTTGATCCCTGTATCAGCCTCACTCCGGCTCTTAATAATACATTTATTGGGTACAAGTTGGATGTCATCATAATCGAAAGCTTCCATACTAAAGTAATTGCTCATTTAATTTACCTCGTGCTCTTTAAAAACTACATGAGTTAATATACGGGTGAAGTTAGCCAAAGTCAAGAATAAAAATGAATATTTATTTTATTGATTATTAAAAATGTTCGGAAATCAATTGACTATTAAGATATAGATTGTTAAACTAGTCTTCGGTTTTAAGAAAGTGATTTTTATGAGGTGAAATCAAATGACAGCAATAGCAGTTGTAGGTAGTCAATGGGGCGACGAAGGAAAGGGTAAAATTACTGATTTCTTAAGTAAAGAAGCAGCAATGGCTGTTCGTTCAAATGGTGGTAATAATGCCGGCCACACAATTGAAATCGGTGATAAGACTTTCAAGATGCGCCTAATTCCATCTGGAATTTTTGCTGCTAAGAAGGGTGCTGTAATTGGTAATGGTGTAGTTATCAATCCAGAAGTAATGTTCGGAGAATTAGATAACCTTGAAAAAGAAGGTATCGATATTAGCGGCTTGAAGATTTCTAACCGCGCACACATTATTATGCCTTACCACATTTTACAAGATACTTATCAAGAAGAAGCAAAGGGTGACAAGAAGATCGGAACTACCAAGAATGGTATCGGTCCTTGTTACATGGATAAGGCTTCAAGAACTGGTATCCGTGTTTGCGATTTACTTGAAAGAGATACTTTTGAAGAGAAGTTACGTACTAATTTAGCTGAAAAGAATGCTTTATTCACTAAGGTTTACGGTAAGCCTGAACTTAAATTTGAAGACATCTTTGAAAAGTACCTTGAATACGGTCAAAAGATGAAGAAATACGTTACTGATACTTCAGTAGTTGTAAACGATGCTTTAGACAACGACGAAAAAGTTCTTTTTGAAGGTGCACAAGGAGTAATGCTTGATATTGATGAAGGTACTTACCCATACGTAACTTCTTCAAACACTATTTCAGGTGGAATTGCTTCTGGTATCGGAATGGGTGCTAACCGCTTAGATACTGTTATTGGTGTCTGCAAGGCTTACACCACTCGTGTTGGTGAAGGACCATTCCCAACTGAATTATTAGATGAAGTTGGTGATCGCATTCGTGAAACTGCTCATGAATACGGTACTGTTACTGGTCGTCCACGTCGTGTTGGCTGGTTTGATTCAGTTGCTCTTCGTCACGCTAAGCGTGTTGCTGGTATCAATGCTTTAAGTTTGAACTTATTGGATGTCTTTTCTGGTTTTGACAAGATTAAAATTGCTACTGCTTACGAACTTGATGGTGAAAAGATTGACTACTACCCAGCAAGTTTGAAGGAATTATACAGATGTAAGCCAGTTTACGAAGAACTTCCTGCATGGGAAGAAGATATTACCAATGTAAAGACTTGGGAAGATTTACCAGAAAACGCTAAGAAGTTCTTGAACCGCGTTTCTGAATTAGTAGGTGTTCCTTTAGTTACTGTTTCAGTTGGTCCTGACCGTGAACAAACTATTGTTTTGAAGAATCCTTGGGAAATGTAATTTATGTTAGAACGTTATACTCGTCCAGAAATGGGCAAAATTTGGTCCTTAGAAAATAAATATGCTGCCTGGTTAAAGGTAGAAATCGCTGCAACTAATGCTTGGGCAGAACTTGGTGAAGTGCCAGAAGCAGATGCTAAGAAGATTGCTGACAATGCTTCTTTTACTGTTGAGCGTGTTTCAGAACTTGAAGCCATTACCCACCATGATGTGGTTGCTTTTACTAGAACAGTTTCTGAAAGCTTGGGTGAGGAGAAGAAGTGGGTTCACTTCGGCTTAACTTCAACTGATGTTGTTGATACTGCACAAGGTTATATCTTAAAGCAAGCTAATGAGATCATTTTGAAAGACTTAGAAGCTTTAAAAGAAACTATTGCAGATAAGGCTAGAAAATATAAATACACTGTTGAAATGGGACGCACTCACGGTGTTCAAGCAGAACCAACTACTTTTGGTTTGAAACTTGCTCGCTGGTATGCCGAGATTAACCGTGATATTGAACGCTTTAAAGCAGCAGCTAAAGATGTAGAATCTGGTAAAATTTCTGGTGCCGTTGGTACTTTTGCCAATGTGCCACCAGCAGTTGAAACTAGCGTTTTAAAGCAGTTAGGTTTAACTCAACAACCTGTAACTAGTCAAGTTTTGCCAAGAGACTTACACGCTTACTATATTGCTACTATTGCTTTAATTGCAACAAGTATTGAGAACTGGGCTACTGAAATTCGTGGACTGCAAAGAAGTGAAATTCACGAAGTTGAAGAACACTTTAGAGCTGGTCAAAAGGGATCTTCTGCAATGCCTCATAAGCATAATCCAATCGGCTCAGAAAACTTATCTGGTATGGCTAGAGTAATGCGTGGCTACATGGTTCCAGCTTATGAAGATGTAGCTTTATGGCATGAAAGAGATATTTCTCATTCAAGTGCTGAACGTGTAATTTTACCTGATGCAACAATTGGAATTGATTACATGTTGAATCGCTTCAACAGCATTTTAACTAACTTGGATGTTTTCCCAGAAACAATGCTCAAGAATATGGATCGTACTTATGGTTTGATCTATTCACAACGTATGCTTTTGAAGTTAATTGATGAGGCAGGTTTATCACGTGAAAAGGCTTATGACATGGTGCAAAAGCTAGCTAATAAGTCTTGGCAAGAACAAACTTCATTTAGAAAGTTAATTGAAGACAGTGAAGTTATGAATTACTTGTCTGAAGAAGATCTAGACGATGCTTTTGATTATCATTATCACTTGAAGCATGTTGATGAAATTTTTGAAAAGTGCGGCTTAGATTAAGATAGAAGTAAGAACGTTTTGTTAGATATAATTGTGTCTGACAAGGCGTTTTTTGTTTGGGATAAGGGGAAGTATGAAGAAAGAAATTTTAAAGAAACTGGAATATTTAAATAAGCTCTATAGAAATGGATATTGGGGAAGTGAACTACCAGAAGATACGCGTCCTAAAAAGTTAGATCCTAATTCTGAAGAAAATGCTATCTTCTATACTTTACCAACAGCTCTGGATTATCAAAGAAATTCCAATACCTTATGGAAAAGTGCTACAGCAACTTTTGAAAATAATGATACTAAGTTTGTATTTAATCCACAAGAAGTAGTAAAGAAAGAGTTTACTGAAGTACAGGAGGCCTTAACTAAATATAATCTGGCTTTGCAAAAAAATAAGCAGACACAAATTTGGATCAAATTATGTCAGACTTTAGTTAATAACTTTAATGGAAGAGTAACTGATTTTTTTGCATATTTTGATAATGATATTCAAAAGGTACGGCACTACATGCAGGTTGAAAAGAAAAAAGATTTTCCGTACTTATCAGGTAAAAAATTGTGCAATTATTGGCTATATGTGATGTATCAATATACGAATTTACCTTTGATTAACACTGATAAAATTTATATTGCAACTGATCGACATATTATTAGAGCTACACATCGGTTAGGACTAATTACAGATGAAGAATTAGAAAGTTCGAAAGTACAAGATTATGTAATAGAGGCTTGGATTGATGCTTTAAACGATACAGAATATGTACCCATTGATTTTCAAGCTGCTCTTTGGCTATGGGCAAGAAGTGGATTCAAGGAAGATTTGTAGAAAAGGATAGCAATTATGAAACAAGAATACTCTGCAGGCGCTATTATCTGGCGTAGAAATAAAGAAGAAATCCAATATTTACTAATTCAAAGTCAACCATATAAATAATTCAAGAGTGCTTGGGCATTTTCAAAGGGACATCTTGAAGCAGGTGAGACAGAACGGGATGCTGCAAGGAGGGAAGTCTTTGAAGAAGTAGGATTAAAGCCTGAATTTGATTTTGATTTTCAGGAGAGTTATTCATACAAGGTCACTAGCGAAATTGAAAAAACAGTAACTCTATTTTTAGCAGAATATAAAGCTGGTCAAAAAATAAAGCGACAAGAGAGTGAAATTAGGTCGACTGACTGGTTAAATTATCAAGCTGCTCAAGAAAGAATTAGTAAGCAAAACTTTAAGGAATTTAGATCTGAAGACTTGTCAGCAATTTTGGCTAAGGCTAATGATTATTTGGTAAATCGTGAGGGACAGAAGGAAACACACTTTTGAAAAAATTAGATAGAAACTTAGGATTGGTTTTAAACCAGAGATATAGAGGCATTAACAACTAAAAGTAACTAATTAACACGAGTCAAATGAATCATCTAGGTAAAGAATTCAGTTTTCTGAATTCTTTTTTTGTTATAAAATTAACAAAAAATAAATAAAAGCAAATAAGGAGATGAGATTATGAAAATTGGACAGGCGTTAAAAGAAGAACGTCAAAAATTAGGCTTAACTCAGGAACAGATGATAAAAGGCATTATTAATAAGGGCCATTATTCAAAAATAGAGCGTGGATTAGAAAATATTTCAATTGATACTTTATTTAGAATTATTTTGAAACACCATATTGATATCAGTGATTTTTTTAATAAAGTTAAGTATGATTACTATACGTCTGAAGATAAAAAAGCTGAAGAATTGAAGCAAAAGATGTTGCATGCTTTTAATAACAATCAAAGGGAAAAAATAGGAATTTATTTAAATGAAATCCTAGATTTAAAAGAGCATCAACTTTTTAAATATCGAACAATAATTGCTATTGCTTCTTTAGAAAATAGCTTATCTGACTTAAGTTTAGCCTTTAAAAATAAAATAGTTACTAGATTTTCAGAACATGAAAATTGGGTGGAAAATATCGGTGCATTACAATTATTTTCTGATTGTATGAAGATATTTTCTTTAGAGCAAGTAGACTATTTTCTTGGTCAATTATTAAAACATTATCAAAAGAATTCTTGTTCTGAGAGTATGAGGGAAAGAGTAGCAATTATTTGTAATAATTATCTTTGTTATTGCTATAAGCAAAAATTAAACGGAGATAATATTGAAGCTGCATTAGATTATTTAGCGAGCTTAGAAACGACTACTCATTTTTTGCTTTATCGAATTTGTCATGAGTTATATTTTAATTTATTTAGTGGGAATACAGAAAAAGCAGCTCAAATAAAAAAATTGCTGATGAAATGTGGATATCAAGAATGTATGGAATATTGGCAAATTTAGTTGTGTATAGCACAACATAATGAATAAAAACTGAAAAAAGCTGTGATAATTATAAACAACAAATGATAAAAATAAATTTATTATTTGTGTAAATATTTCTAGATAGGAAAAGTGAGCTATGAAAAATAAAAAACTATTTGTGGCTACTTTTGTAGCATTATTGCTTTTCGTTGATGGAGGAGCATGGTTTTATCATAATCAGACCACGGTTCCTGAGGAATGGGTTGGTCAAAGCCTAATGACTTTAGAAAAAGAAGATAACAGGTTAAGTAATTCTTTTTATTTAATGTTTGATAAAAATACTGCTTATATTGTCACACGCTTAGGTGGCAATGAAGAGAGCAAGCCATCAAAATTAAGTAAAGATATTTTAAATACCTTTTCGAAGAATGGAAGTACTCGACCACAAGCTGGTGAATGGGTAAAATTAGGACGGGTTAAAACTGAGCGATTGAAAAATGGCTATAAAATTAAAACAAGGAAAGTAACGTTTGATTTAAAAAAGGCTTCTAACGGAGCATATCAAAGTCAAGATGGTACTTACTGGCAATTTGTTCCTAAAAAGGTGGTGGAAAATAAATAATAAAAATGGATATAAGTGATATTAAAGTTAACCATAAAAAATATGCCTAATTAGACTGAGATAGATCTAATTAGGCATATTTTTTATGGTTAATTATTGTTTCCAGCTAGCATCAAATTTTTGCTTGGCAGTCTGAATAGCTGGATTAATATTTTTCTTCTTTTTAGCATCAGCTAAGATTGCTTGCATACTTGCTTGAACTTGGTCATAAGCAGGTGTGGCATTCTTAGTTACTGGTAAGAAGTACAAGTCTTTAGTAGTCTCAGCCAAGATTGCTGGTACTTTACTTGTATTAAGTGACTTATAAGCTTGTGAGTTTAGGACTTGCGTATTAACTGGCATATAGCCGGTAGTTTTAGTCCAGTAGAATTGTTCTTTCTTACTGGTCAAGAATTTTAGATACTTGAAGGCAGCTGACTTTTGTCTAGCGCTAGCCTGGTTAAACATATAAATATCAGTTCCTTGTTGCGCATTAACCTTGCTTGGACGAGGGGCAATGCCAAATTGATATTCTTTCTTCAAGCCTTGTTTTAGATATGCTTCATTAGCAGTTGAACCGATAAACATTGCTACCTTACCAGAATTAAATGGGGTAGACATATATTTTTCAGTACCAGCTTGCATGAAGTAGCCCTTACGAACCCCATCAGCGTAGTAGTCAATTACTTCTTTTGAATCTTTACCAGAAAAGTTAATCTTCTTAGTAAAGTTGATGCCTTTTTCCTTCATCCCCAACATATAGTAATTGTTTAAAGCATCAAAACCAGCCCCAGTTACTTGATGGTCACTCTTTTGATAGATCTTTTCAGAAGCAGACTTAAGCTCGCCCATTGTTTGCGGAACTTTGAGATTATATTGATCTAGTAAAGTCTTATTATAGAAAAGTACTTCAACTGACTTATTGAATGGGACTCCGTATTGAGTATTGTTAATTTTTGCGCCGTTCCAAAGTGCTTGCTTAATATTACTTTTGGCATAGGAGCCCCAGCCAAGGTCATCATTTTTAACATAAGGAGTGAGGTCAACTAGCATTTTTTGCTTAGCGGCATTATACAACCATCCTGGATAAGCCTGGGTGATAGTCGGCAAATTATCAGGTGATTGCATTGTTGAGGAAAGCTTAGACTGAAGATCCGCATAATTACCGCCTTGGCTTTCAAGCTTGATCTTGATTTTTGGATTTTCTTTTTCAAAGTCCGCAGTCATCTTCTTGAGGGCTTTTTCAGAAGAACCGGTTAATGAATACCAAAAAGTTACCGTAGTATTCTTGGTAATCTTAGTCGGAATTTTGCTACTAGACTCCTTAGTTTGAGTCTTAGAGCATCCAACTACTAAAAGTGCCGTTCCAATTGCGGCAAGAGTTAACATCTTTTTTCTAAATTTCATTTTTCTTCTCCCGTCAATTCATTTTGACAGGTACTATTTTAACATGAATTTAAAATTAGCCGAAAATTTTTAAAATAATAAAAAACCATCCCTCATCGGATGGTCAAAAATTATTCAAATTCATCTAGTGCTTCTAAAGCATTTTCCCAGTCAGTATTTGCTTGATCTAGTTGCTCTTGAACAGCAGATAATTTTTCTTGAAGAGGTCCAAGCTTTTCAAAAGAAGCAGCAATATCTGGATTAGCCATTTCAGTTTGAATCTCTTGTTCTTCATTTTCTAATTTTTCAATTCTAGCTTCTGCATCACTAACAGCGCGTTCTAACTTACGTTTTTGTGAATCACGAGCCTTTTGCTCTTGATAGGAAAGTTTACCCTGATTTTGATTAGCACTAGTAGTACTTTCAGTTTGTTCAGCTTTTACTTCTTGAAGTGCATAAGCTTGTTTAGCTTTTTCATCTAAGTAGTAAGAATAATTACCATTGTAGATCTTAGCGTGACCATCGCGAACTGAAATAATCTTATTAGCTAACTCGTTAATAAAGTAACGGTCGTGAGAAACAAAGAGTAGGGTACCGTCATAATTATCTAAAGCTTGTTCAAGCACTTCTTTTGCTTCAATATCTAAGTGGTTAGTTGGCTCGTCCATTAGCAAGAAGTTGTCTTTTTCAAGAGACAAAACAGTTAAGGTTAAACGAGCTTTTTGTCCACCAGATAATTGGCCAACTGTCTTATCAATATCTTCAGCAGTAAATAAGAAGGAAGCTAAGATTGAGCGAACGTCTTTTTCTGGCATGGTCTTGTGACGATCCCAAATGGTATCAAGAACTGTCTTTGAAGGATCAAGGCTTTGAAGTTCTTGGTCGTAGTAACCAATATCTAAGCTAGCACCATACTTAATTGAACCATCCTTAGGTTCAAGTTTTTTCATAATTGTTTTAAGTAGGGTAGACTTACCAATTCCGTTTGGTCCGATAATTGCAACACGGTCATTTTTATTAACTTGAAAATCAATGTCAGAAACCATTGTTTTATCTGGATAACCGATAGTTAAGTCTTTGGCAATTAAGACTTCTTTTCCTGAAGGACGGTCACTAGTAAAGTTAATGCGAACTTTTTGCTTATGCTTAGGTGGCTTAATTCGCTCCATCTTGTCTAAAGCCTTACGTCTACTTTGAGCACGTTTAGTAGTCGAAGCACGAACTAAGTTCTTTTGAATGAACTCTTCTTCTTTTTTGATTTTTTCTTGTTGCTTCTCATAAGCAGCTTCTTGCTGGTTATTCATCAATTCACGTTCTTTAACGTATTGACTATAGTTACCCTTAAAAGTAGTTAGTTTTCCAAAGTTTAATTCAAAGATTTGGTTAGCTAAGTGATCTAAGAAGTACTGGTCGTGAGATACAGTAATAATTGCGCCTTGATAGTTCTTTAAGAATGCTTCTAACCAATCTAAAGTATCTAAGTCAAGATAGTTAGTAGGTTCGTCTAGCAAGAGAACTGGTGGCTTTTGCAACAGTAATTTCACAAAAGCAAGACGTGTTTTTTCACCACCAGAAAGAGTTCCGATGACTTTCTGCCAAGTATTTTCTTTAAAATTGAAACCATTAAGGATACTTTTAATTTCAGCTTGATAAGTAAAGCCGCCTTCTTGTTCAAAGTCATAGGCAAGCTGGTCGTAGCGCTTGAGCAGGTCTTCATCTTCAGGATGTTCAGCAATTTGCTCCTGCATTTTAGTGATGCGCTTATTTTTTTCAATTAAATTATCAAAGACAGTAAGCATTTCATCCCAGATGGTTTTGTTTTCATCTAGGGCATTTTCCTGGGCGATATAGCCGACTTTTAATCCCTTATTAATGGTAAATTGGCCACTAGTTGGTTCTTGCTGGCCAGTCATAATCTTTAATAAGGTAGTTTTTCCTGCTCCGTTAGGACCAACCAGACCGATTCTGGCATTATCAGGAACAGAAAAAGAAATGTTACTGAAAATAGTATTGCCTCCAAAACGTTGTTCGAGGTCTTGAGCTTGTGCAATAATCATAGTTTGTTCTCCTAGAACTTATTTTAACATAGCAAATGTTTTAAATTTTATGAAAATATTATCTTCGCTGATTGTAAAATTAAATTGAACACTTGATAAAAAATAAAAAGTCCATTCGGACCTGTTTGATAGAATGTTAATA
>PPYF01638156.1_pt1 | contig 225726 bp, 189 predicted proteins | sample 1559871 | NCBI WGS metagenome assembly PPYF01 (sample SAMN08240021, study PRJNA423297) | Human gut metagenome, whole genome shotgun sequencing project. | reverse complement strand
CTTTCTTATTTCTAAGAAGTTAACCGCTTCTTGTACTACTTGTCTGTTTATGTAAAATCTTTCAAAGAACTCTTTCTTTCGTTGCTAAGAGAAAGTGTATTTCTCAAAAGCGAGTGCAAAAGTACTAACTATTTTTCATTCCACCAAATCTTTTCGCAAAAAAGTTGCTTTTTTTAGCCTGTTTTTAACATCTATAAAGATTTTAGCATGGCGATTTATTGTGTATACATTATTATATATGTGCGCCTGTTTGTGTACACACTTAGGCGTATACGCAAGCGCACATAACTATTAAGGTTATAATGCTTTTTCAGTTAATTTACTCAAGTTTCGCAAGTTTTGTCCCATATGCCCTGAACCAACGGTCACCGGCCGAAGGGAAAGGTAAAGGGCGTGCTGCTTCTGAAGCTTTTGGGCCTTCAGCCCGTTCTTGAACCACATGCGAAAGTTTAGTTAATTTATATTTAAAAATTGATGCTCATCCGTAGCCATTAACTTTATTTCGCTGACAATACATTAAAAGGTTATAATATTTTTAAGATAACTTATATTTTAGAAGTTTACGCTTATCCATAGCCATTAACCTTATTTCGCTGACAATATTTTAACGGCTTATACATCAAGGATACCGATTAAACTGGGATTCTAAGAGTTTCTGCAGAAAGAAATCATAAAAAAAATGAGGACTCTCTAAAAAAAGATATCCATTTCAGAATCGTAAACAAACGCTAAAATATGTAAAAACGGGCAGAATCCTTAAAATATGTTTATAAAATACGCAAAACACCCTTCACCACCCTTCACCCGTAACTATTTGACACTCAAATTGTTAAATAAAAAGGTGAAGGGTGAAGGTTTGAAAACTCTATTTTATATATGTACGCGTGGGTAAAGGAAAAAAGGGTAAAATCAAAAAAGTACCCTAGGGTCAAAAATCGGAAAAACCCTAAAAAAAAGAATATAATATAAGATTTAAAATATACCCTTCACCCTTCACCTCGTTGCCACAACCCAGCTTCCATATCTTCATCATCGGATTACCAACATTTGTCTTCTGAGTTTATCCTTCGGAGATATTCTGCTATCTTTCGGAGATAATTTCTTATCCTTCGGAGATATTCTGCTATCTTTCGGAGTTATGTTCTTATCCTTCGGAGATATTCTCCTGAATGATTCCATGATATTTTTCGCACTTTATTTCCCGAATCCACGCAAATCGCACAAATCGCATAGGTAGAAAACGGAAAAGACGTATCTTTGCACTCGAAATAAAACGAATAGCGTATGAGACAGGTAGAAAAAAGAGAAGATAAGAGATTAAGATGGCAATGGCAGATCAGTTTCAACCGCAAGGAGACTGACATGAAGTCAAACATCACCATCATTCCTAGCGGCAACTATCATATCCTGATAAAGGGTCTGAGAATGACGTAAAATTACGGAATAAATGTTAATAAAGCGCAGAGATTATCGTTCGTTTCAATAATTGGCATTATCTTTGCGCTTATTATATTATTCAATAGACCATAAATAACAAAAGAAAATAGAATTATGACAGAAAAGGAAATGTACAATCTGATAAATAGTCAGAACAACCAGCAGAGCAATGGCTTTGCTGTTAATGAGAAAGAGCGAGGTATAAGCGGTGTTTTCTCTGCTTTGATGCGCAAAGTGTATACATGGATGACCTTAGCTCTCCTGATTACGGGCGTTACTGCCTATGGTGTGGCTAGCAGTCCTACCCTGCTGATGACCTTGATGACAAGCCGCGGCTTGCTCTTTGGTTTGATTATCGCAGAGCTCGCCCTGGTATTCATCATTACCGGTGCCCTACAGAGACTCTCCCTGACTACGGCCACCCTACTCTTCATCGTCTACTCGGTTTTGAATGGTGCCATGCTTTCATCCGTATTCGTAGTATATACGATGACCAGTATTGCCAAGGTATTTTTTATTACAGCCGGCACATTCGGAGCGATGGCTTTCTATGGTTACACTACCAAGAAGGATTTGACCTCTTTAGGAAAAATACTCTTCATGGCGCTGATAGGCCTGATTATCGCTACCGTAGTAAACATGTTCTTGAAGAGTTCTGGGTTTGATTACATTTTGAGTTACGCAGGTGTAGCCATCTTCGTTGGCTTGACCGCTTGGGACAGTCAGAAGATCAAGCAGATGCTCCAGACACAATACGACATGAGCGAGGGCGCACAGAAACTGGCACTCATCGGAGCCTTGACTCTGTATCTCGATTTTATCAATCTCTTCCTCTACTTGCTCCGCATCTTCGGAGGCAGTAACAAGGAATAATGAAAACGGGAATCGGGAATAAAGTAAAAGAACAAAGAATAACATACATAACGAGAAAGGTTGGCTTGCCCTCAACGGGTTGGCCAACCTTTATTTTTTAATTCCTAGAAAAAGTAAATGCTAGAGTTATATTCTCTTCAAAAAGTTCTATGGTGCAAAGATAGAAAAAAAAAATCGAGAACCATGGTTTCAAAATAGCAAAAATAAGTTTCAAATGGACAAAAAGTGTCTTTTGACATTTTTCAGTGTGCCACTGATTTTTACAAACTACCTAAACACCAACAACTTATGCATTCACTCTATATTTATTAGGAGAGCAACCAAAAGAGGCAAAAAATACTCTTCTGAACGTAGAAATAGAATTAAATCCCGATTTGATGGCGATTTCCGGCAAAGGAAAGTTCGTTGACTTCAACAAATTCTCAGCATACTGTATACGATAAGAATTCACATAATCATAAAACGTCTGCCCATTCTGCCGGTTAAAATAGCGACTCAGATAAGTACGGTTCGTACCTACAGCCAGCGCCACATCAGACAATTTCAGTTTCGGATTGAGATAGATTTTATCTTCCTCGAACAACCGCTGCACCTCAGCAGCCATCCCCGAAACATCTACTTCGTTCTGCTCTAACGGTACAATTTCAATATCGCTCAACTCTTCTATCACTGACTCATGCCTATAAACAAAATAATCTATCAGCATCCAGAGTATCAGAGAGCTTACCATATAGATATTGTCGTAATCCACATTAATAACGAAACAGCTCAGCGTCCATAAAAACAGAATCAGGAAGAAGGTATTGAGAATGGCAAGAAGCCAATTCAGATTAATATTTTCCTGATAAGAAAAGCGCTCTTTCAGCTGGCGGTGATACCTCCGAATCATAAAGATAAGCAATATAAAGGTAGAGCTTCCATAAATGGCTCCCCAGACAAAAAGCACATAAAACCAGATGATATTATGGGTAAAAATATAGAACACCGGCAACAAGAGAAAAGGCAATTCCAGCATAAAAGCTTTCAGCCATCTGAACCAGCCCGGCTTCACCAGTTCCATCAACACAAAGCTGTAGAACGGAATAATCATCATATCCAACGAAGACGTAAGATACCACGCATGCTCGTTGTCAAAACCATAAATCAGAAAGAAAACCATATCCTTTACCAACTGCAGGTCGACCACAATCATGAGCCACATAATCATCCGAAAGAGCATCTCCTTTCCTTTTCTCCAAAACAGGAAAGCCATCATGGAGAAGAACATCATACTCATACCATAAATAAAACTCGTTACCGAATCCATGTCTACTTTCTATATAAATAAACAAAAAGGCACACCTATGGAGAGATATTCTAACATTCCAAAGGTGTGCCATGATATAAATTTAATGCCTTATATAATAAGGTGTTGTATTAAATGAAATAACCTGATTAGTCGATTTCCTCATCGGCCTCGTAACCTCCCATCTCACGGATAGCATTCTTCAGCATCGTATACTGCTGGTAGAGATGGTTTACAGGCTCTTCACCCTTAGTATAATCGTGCATAGGTGCCTTAAGGAAGAAACTCAAGAAACGCTGGATTCCGAAACGGCCTGCACGAGCAGCAAGATCGCTCAACAATGTAAGGTCGAGCAGCAATGGAGCAGCAAGGATAGAGTCGCGGCAGAGGAAGTTAATCTTAATCTGCATTGGGTAACCCATCCAGCCGAAGATATCGATATTATCCCAACCCTCCTTGTTATCGTTGCGAGGTGGATAATAGTTGATACGTACCTTGTGATAGTACTGAGTATCTTCATCGTTACCATGACCATAGAGATCTGGCTGAGCTTCTGGTTTCAGGATAGTCTCAAGAGTAGAGAGTTTACTTACCTCCTTGGTATGGAAATTAGCTGGTTCATCGAGAACGAGACCATCACGGTTGCCGAGAATATTGGTAGAGAACCAGCCATTCAAGCCGAGACAACGGGTACCGATGATAGGAGCGAAACCACTCTTGACAAGAGTCTGACCTGTCTTGAAGTCCTTACCGGCGATAGGCATCTTGGTCTTCTCTGCGAGTTCCCACATAGCAGGAATATCAACAGTTGTATTAGGAGCACCCATGATGAAAGGAGCACCCTCTGTCAAAGCAGCATAAGCGTAGCACATGGATGGAGCTACATGCTGGCGGTCGTCAGCCTTCATTGCAGCCTCAAGTGCTGCCAATGTACCATGAATCTCCATATCTACAGGAACATAGATTTCGGTAGATGCTGCCCAGATAACAACGATACGGGCACAACCATTCTTCTCCTTGAAGTCGCGGATATCCTGACGAAGAGCCTCTACCATCTCCCAGCGGGTCTTGCAATCTTTCACATTGTCGCCATCAAGACGCTTTGCATAGTTCTTGTCGAAAGCAGCCTTCATTGGTACTACCTTCTCCAACTCCTCGCGTACAGGATTGATATCTTTCTCCTTCAATACCTCAGCATACATAGCTGCCTGATAAGCATTCTGCGGATAAACATCCCACGTACCGAATACGATATCATTAAGGTCAGCAAGAGGAACGATGTCCTTGTAGTGCAAATATTTCTTGTCTGCACCCTTGCCAACACGAATCTTGTCGTACTGAGTCATTGAACCTACTGGCTTCGCAAGTCCCTTACGAGTCATGAAAACACCGGTCATGAAGGTAGTAGCTACTGCGCCACAACCAACAACCAAGATTCCCAGCTTACCTTCTGCTGGTTTAACATTCATTTCTTCCATCTTCTAAAGGTTTATTTTATATTAAGTTGATTATAATCTAAGAATTGTGTCTGCAAAGATAACAAAAACTTATTGAACCGATGTGGTTTTCGTAGACTTTTTTTCAATAATTTACAATAATTAGCTAAAAATGGACAAAAAGGCTATTCTGCATCAAAAGCCAAGTGTAGAATATTTGTATGAAAGAAGGCAATATATGCATATTTATTCCATGTTTATGCATAATAAAAGACAAAATAATGTTATTTTATGCATTTTTCTTTCATTTTATTTGGTTATTTGCAAAATATATTGTAATTTTGCAGCCGTTAAACGAATAAAAATACAGCATATGAAGGCAAAGAATAGCAGATTGGAAACTTTGAAGATGCTTATATCAAGTCAGGAGTTGAGTTCGCAAGACCAACTTTTGGAGGCTCTTCACAAAGAAGGCTTTAAGATTACGCAAGCTACATTGAGCCGTGACTTAAAACTGCTCAAAGTAGCAAAGGCAGCATCTTCGAGTGGAAAATATGCGTATGTCCTGCCCAATGATACATTATATAAGAGAGTATCAAACCATATTCCAGTGAGCAAGATGATGGTGAATACCGGATTCCAGTCTATCAACTTCTCTGGAAACATGGTCGTGATAAAAACCCGTCCTGGATATGCAAGTAGCATTGCCTATAACATAGACAATAGTGATATTTCTCAGATTCTTGGAACCATCGCCGGTGACGACACTATCTTCCTGGTTAAAAAGAAAGGTACCACAGAAGAGGAAATCATCAATGCACTAGCAGAGGTAATTCCAGACGTTCACCATAAATATATATAAGGTAGTTGCATTTTTATGCAAAACATACACCTTATTATATATAAAGAAAGAATATTAAAACAAAAACATTTTAAGATAGAAGAGAAAAAATGGAAGAAGCAGAAGTTAAAGTAATGGTGGCTGACGAAAGTCACATCAAGTACATCGACACCATTCTGACTACAATTGCAGAAGCTGCAAAGAAGCGTGGTTCTGGTATCGCCAAGCGTTCACCAGAGTATGTTGCCACAAAAATGCGCGAAGCCAAGGCGGTCATCGCTCTCCAGGGCGAAAAGTTTGCAGGTTTCAGCTACATCGAAACATGGGGCAACAAGCACTATGTTACCACATCAGGTTTGATCGTTCACCCAGACTTCCGTGGTATGGGACTGGCTAAGCGTATCAAGAACCTTACCTTTACGCTTGCCCGACAGCGATGGCCTCATGCCAAGATTTTCTCTTTGACATCCGGTTCGGCTGTCATGAAGATGAACACCCAGCTGGGTTATCTTCCTGTTACCTTCGCCGACCTGACCGATGATGAGTCATTCTGGCGTGGTTGCGAGGGTTGCATCAACGTAGATGTCCTCCATCGTACCAACCGCAAATACTGCATCTGCACCGCCATGCTCTTCGACCCAGAGGAGCATCTGCCTATCAAGCTTCCTCAGGAAGTGATTGAGAGAATCCGCAAGATTGACGGTCCATCTGCAGAAATTTAAATCCTTACATATAATTTAAGGTGTTGGCAAAATTGCCATCTAAACATTATTCACCACATATTAAACATAAAATAAAATGGCAAATAAAAAAGTAGTAGTCGCTTTTAGCGGCGGTCTCGATACATCATACACAGTAATGAAGTTGACCCAGGATGGCTGGGATGTTTATGCAGCATGCGCTAACACTGGTGGTTTCTCTGCCGAGCAGTTGAAGACCAACGAGGAAAACGCATATAAGTTGGGTGCAAAGGCATACGTCACTCTCGACGTTACCCACGAGTATTACGAGAAATCATTGAAATACATGATTTTCGGTAATGTACTCCGCAACAACTGCTACCCTATCTCTGTATCTTCAGAGCGTATCTTCCAGGCTATCGCCATCGCTCGTTACGCCAAGGAGATTGGTGCTGACGCCATCGCTCACGGAAGTACAGGTGCCGGCAACGACCAGATTCGTTTCGACATGACATTCCTGGTAATGGCTCCTGGTGTAGAGATCATCACATTGACCCGTGATAAGGCGCTTTCTCGTAAGGAGGAGGTTGACTACCTGAACGAGCACGGCTTCTTTGCAGACTTCACCAAGTTGAAGTATTCTTATAACGTAGGTATCTGGGGAACCAGTATCTGCGGTGGTGAGATTCTCGACCCAACCCAAGGTCTCCCTGAGGAGGCTTACCTGAAGCACGTTACTGCCAAGGAAGAAGAGGCTGAACTGAAGATTACCTTCGAGAAGGGTGAGATTGTGGCTGTCAACGGCGAGAAGTTTGATGATAAGATTGCAGCCATCCAGAAGATTGAGGAGATTGGTGCATCTTACGCTATCGGTCGCGACTGCAACGTGGGTGATACCATCATCGGTATCAAGGGTCGTGTAGCTTTCGAGGCTGCAGCTCCTAAGCTCATCATCGAGGCACACCGCCTGTTGGAGAAGAGCACATTGAGCAAGTGGCAGCAGTATTGGAAGGATCAGGTAGGCAACTGGTACGGAATGTTCCTCCACGAGAGCCAGTACCTGGAGCCAGTAATGCCGGATATCGAGGCAATGCTGACTTCTTCTCAGCGCAACGTAAACGGTACAGCCATCTTGAAGCTCCGTCCATTTAGCTTCCAGACTGTTGGTGTCGATTCACCAGACGATTTGACCAAGTCTAAGCTCGGTGAGTATGGTGAGATGCAGCACGGTTGGACAGCCGAGGATGCGAAGGGCTTCATCAAGGTAAGCTCTACCCCACTCCGTGTTTATTATGGTATGCACCCTAACGAGGAAAGATAATTATGGTAAAAGTAGGTATTTTAGGAGCAGCTGGTTATACAGGAGGTGAGTTGATTCGCCTCCTTATCAACCATCCTGAGGCAGAGATTGTATTCGCCAATAGCGAGAGTAACGCCGGCAACCTGGTGGCTGAGGTTCACGAGGGATTGTATGGCGAGACTGATTTGAAGTTTACCGCCGAGATGCCTTTCGACCAGGTGGATGTCATCTTCTTCTGCTTCGGTCACGGCAAGAGCGAGGCGTTCCTGAAGGAGCACAATGTTCCGGAGAACGTGAAGATTATCGACCTGGCACAAGACTTCCGTCTTGCCCCTGAGTCTGTGGTTGCTACCCAGCAGCCAACTCCAGCCGCTCACGATTTTGTATATGGTCTTCCAGAAATAAATGAATCAAAAATAGCCGTAGCTCAGCACGTGGCAAACCCAGGTTGTTTTGCGACCTGCATTCAACTTGGTTTGTTGCCTGCTGCTAAGATGGGCCTCATCAACAGCGATGTTTCTGTTAACGCCATTACCGGCAGCACCGGTGCTGGTCAGAAGCCAGGTGCCACTACCCATTTCTCATGGCGCAACAACAACATGAGCATCTACAAGGCATTCAACCATCAGCACGTGCCAGAGATTCGTGAGAGTCTGAAGCAGACACAGGGTTATCTCGATGCAGCCATCGACTTCATCCCTTACCGTGGCGACTTCGCCCGTGGCATCTTCGCTACAGAAGTAGTGAAGACCGACAAGCCTATCGAAGAAATCGTGGCAGGTTACAAGGAGTTCTACAAGGATGCCAAGTTCACCCACTATGTGGATAAGGCAATCGACCTGAAACAGGTGGTGAATACCAATAAGTGCCTGGTTCATGTGGATAAGTATGGCGATAAACTCCTCATCACTTCCTGCATCGACAATCTTCTGAAGGGTGCTGTAGGCCAGGCTGTTCAGAATATGAACATCATGTTTGGTCTCGACCAGACAGCAGGTTTGAAACTCAAGCCATCAGCTTTTTAGATAAAAGAATTCGGAAGAACGGATGAATATTCATTCGTTCTTCTATCATAAAAAATAGTTTATCACAAGATAACTCTATGAGTTGTCTTTCTTAAAACATAGATTTAACATGAAACTTTACGACGTATATCCTCTTTTCGATATTAATATTGTAAAAGGACAGGGCTGCAAGGTATGGGACGACAAGGGTCAGGAATATCTCGACCTCTATGGCGGTCATGCCGTTATCAGCATCGGTCATTGCCATCCTCACTATGTGGAGATGCTCACCAACCAGTTGAACAACCTGGGTTTCTATTCCAACTCTGTCATCAACAAGTTGCAGGTGAAACTCGCTGAGCGTTTGGGCAAGATTAGCGGTTATGAAGATTATCAGTTCTTCCTCATCAACTCTGGTGCCGAGGCAAATGAGAATGCCTTGAAGCTGGCTTCATTCACCAACGGAAGAACCCGCGTGCTTTCTATAGAGAAGGCTTTCCACGGCAGAACATCCCTTGCCGTAGAGGTAACAAATAATCCAAAGATCATCGCTCCTATCAATGATAATGGTCACGTAACCTATCTTCCTATCAACGATCTGGAGGCATGGGAGAAGGAACTCGCCAAGGGCGATGTATGTGCTTGTATCATCGAAGCGATTCAGGGCGTAGGTGGCTGCAACATGGTAACTCCTGAGTTTGCTCAGGGATTGCAGGCAGCCTGCAAGAAATACGGCACTTTCCTGATTTGCGATGAAATCCAGTGCGGTTATGGTAGAAGCGGTAAGTTCTTCGCTCACCAGTGGTTGGGCATCAAGCCTGACCTCATCACAGTAGCCAAGGGTATCGGTAATGGTTTCCCTATGGGTGGCGTGTTGATTTCTCCTGAGTTTACTCCAGTATATGGTCAGCTGGGTACTACCTTCGGTGGCAACCACCTGGCATGTACAGCCGCTCTCGCCGTTCTCGATGTATTCGAGAAGGAGAACCTGGTAGAGAATGCGCATGAGGTTGGCGAATATCTCATCGCCCAGTTGAAGGAGTTGCAGAAGCGCAACAGCCATATCACAGAGGTTCGTGGCCGTGGCTTGATGGTAGGAGCCGTACTCGATATTCCTCACAAGGATGTTCGCAGCAAGCTCATCCACGAGCAGCACTGCTTCACCGGTTGCGCCGGCACCAACATCCTCCGTATCCTCCCTCCATTGGTATTGACCAAGGAGAATGTGGATGACTTCATCAGAAGATTGGAAACCGTATTGAAGGAAGTATAAACCCATTGAGATAAGGATATAAAGAAAACTCAACCCATAAAAGAAATAGGAATCACTCCTATCGTGAGCAGCAAGCCCTTTGCGGTTTGCTGCTTTTTTGTTCCCCTTATAGGAAATCACCTTAAATGTCTCTACTTTTGAATAAAAGTAATAAAAGATATTTATAGTCGATTCAGCTCTGCATTACCGGCACCAGTTCCCTTGTACTTGCTACGTGTGGTATTGAACTTATAGCGAAGGGTGAGTTGCAGTTCTCTCGTACCTCGCTTAGATACTTGCAGGAGTTCCATCTTCTGGTTATAGAGCAAGTCGGCATCCCAACATTTATAAAGCAGGTCGTTGCCTTTTATTTCCAAGGTAAGGGCATCCTTTAGGAATGACTTGCTGATGCTGACATCCAGTACATGCTGCTCTTTGGCAAGATATACGTTCATCGTGTTACCTTTGCTCTGATAGCGATAATCCACGTTAAGGGTGATGCCGCATGACAAGGAGAAGGCATTGTTGAAGTTGCCCATGAAAATAGGACGATTCAAGCGATAAGATGCCACATCAGTATGGAGGGTGAACCAGGGTTTCTGCATGCCCAAGTTGATTTGCGGCGCCCAAATGCCTATCTTTGGAGCGGCACTGATGTAGGCGGTCATGCTCTTGAGGCTCTTCACGTTCTTACGACTTATCATGGTAATAGCTTCGTTGCCAGGTATTTGCTCCGCCCAATAGATGATGGCATTGCGAGAGTCCTTGTAGTTGACCATAAACTGGATGAACTTCCATACACCCGATAATTCCACTCTGTGATTAGTTTCGTTGTCAAGATAAGGATTACCAGTCTGGCGAGTAAATCGATTCATATAAGATACATTGTTGCTCAGTTGACTATATGAAGGACGAGAGGTCTTTACCGAATAGCTCAACTGTGCCATTACCTTGCCTATCTTTGCACCATAGCTGATGGTAGGAAAGAGGTTGCGGAAGGAGCGACTCTGCTCGGGCTGATAAATGCCTGCATCATAATACTTGAATCTTACATACTCGTATCGCAATCCTGCCGTGATGTTTCCTATCGGGGTGAGGTGCGCATATTGGATGAATGGACTTGCCGTCTGCTCCTCCAACTTGCTATAAGAGTTGGCGAGGAGGTCGGTGCGATTCACTTCGTAGTCATCGTTACGATGAGTATTTATATACTCTGCTCCATAGGAGAGATTACCGCCTAAAAGAGGAGAGGTAATTACGAGTTTGGTGGCTACCATCTTGTTGCTCACACGATTCTTGGAGTTGATGTTACGAGAATCGTGCTCCTGGCTCTGTTCATCGCTATAGGCATAAGCCCTGTTTGTACTGAAATAGAGGTCGGTATTCAAATCAATAGTGGTCTTGCCCCAAATGCCGTTGTAGTAGGCATTCAATTGATGGCTAGGGTTGTTCTTGTCGACCGTCAGACCATCGGTTTTGATATAGTCGTAAAACTTACCGTCGGCTGTCACCTGACTATCGAAAAAATCTTTTGAGCGAGAATAGCCTGGCGAGGTCAAGGTGTATCTCGCACCAATGGAATGATTGGCATTGAAATCATAGCTAAAACCACTGATAAGACGGTGCGATTCTATGCGGCCTGTTACTTCGTTGTTGTTATGCTGTTGCCAAAGCGTATCGACATGTACAGTCTGTTCGTAGGTGGCCTTTTGCATCCATGTTGCATCAGAGAACTTATAAGTGGCAAAGAGATTCAGTCCATTATGACGATAGTTCATGTTAACCTGTTGGATGGTATTGTCATGCTTATTGTACCAATACACAGAGCGAGTATCAAAGCCGAAGCCTTCGCCTTTCTTCTTGATGGTCTTGATTTTGATTACCGCATTTACCGAAGCATCGTAGGTAGCTCCTGGATTCTGGATGACTTCCACACTCTTGATGTCGGAAGATTTGATGTTATCCAACTCACTGATGTCTTGCATCTTCCTGCCGTTGATATATATAATAGGTGTACCCTTGCCGACCACCTCATATCCATCTTTCTTCTTCACGATGCTCGGCACATGCTTCAATACATCTTCAGCCGTACCCATCTTGCTAAGCACGGTTCCTGCCACATTGGTCAGCAGTCCTTCGTGGGTCTTCTTATATTGAGGAAGATGAGCTTTCACCACCACTTCGCCAAGTTCTTTGGAGAACTTATCAAATAGGGTCGTGTCGGAAATCTGTTCGCCGTTGATGTTCTGTGCCATCATCTGTGTTAGGGTAATGCCACAGAAGGATGCTACTAACGCAAGTCTTTTCATTTTCTTACTATTCTTTATGTTGTTACTATTCTTATTTGTTGCAAAATAGCAAGGCAACGGCTATGCCAAAAACATAAACAACTGATTATCAGAATATATAGAAAAAAGGCCATAAAACGACCTGTCTAAATACTTGACACGGCTGTCTAGTTATTAGACAGAAAACCCATCAAAAAGGTTACGATGCGACACCATCTCCTTCATATACTCATGGTATTATTATTGTATTCTTGCTGCAAAAGACTGAAAAACATTGAAATAGCAAAATCTATCACATTTTATGAGGGACTTTTTAGAAGATTAACACACTTTTATGAGGGACTTTTCGAGTTATCCATACACTTTTATGAGGGACTTTCTACTTTTTCGTCTTTTGCTGTATCTTTTTGTATTTCAATTGGCTCTATTTCCAACTGATCAAAAATTATTTTATCTGAATTGCAAATTTCATTCTTGAATTTAGAGATATTTTTATTAGAAGCATTATTCAAATATACGACAATTCTATTTTGAATAGGTCTGATACCAACAGCAACCCACCCAATTTCGTCTCGCAATGCAGCTTTCTTGGCAAAAGATACTTGCAATTTAGCGTTTAATTCTTTTAATTCTTGAAGAGAATAAGTACAAGATACAAATGTCACATTTGAATCTGTGCCTAGTCTTTTCTTTATATCTTCTATTCCTTTTGGACTTCCATTTTTGACCATGACAATAAGTTTATTTGCCTTGACATATGAGCCTCCAAAATATTCTGGTGTTATTATGTCATCAGATGTTGTGTTGTTTTCCCTTACTGCAACATTTGCATAAGAATCATATAACTTTTCATTAAGTTGTTCTATGTTGCTTGCATAAGAAGGACTACACTTATTACTATTCTCTGCACAAGAAGAGATAAATCCTAAAAGGATTAAAGAGAAGATTGTAAAGTATAAATTCTTACTATTCATAGTTGATAAAATTTAATAATACTACAGCATGGGTTAGTTCCACCCATCGAGTCGGACTCATCGTAAAAGCATTTGAGCCCGCTTCTTTCAGGGGGGGGGGCGAATTCGACCCCTTTAAAATTAGGGTTGTTCAACTGCTCTCAAAGTCCTAAGTACTCCAAGGTGTTTTTGGAACGCAACCAATTCTTTACCACATCTTTGGGCTCAACGGGATTCTTCTGCCTTGCTATATCGGTAATGCAGATGTAATCAACACCATCATTGGTTAGCGTCTTTATCGTTTGGTTTCTTACTATAATCTTTGCCATAAGATATTTGTTTTTGCATTCATTTTTAGATTTTTGCGTTGTCGGTTTCCCGATTGCGAATGCGAATATACGAAAAATATCGCTAAAATGAGAACAAAAGAATAAAAAACGGATGAAATTTCGAAATAAGACTTGGTTTTTAACGGTTGTTATAGCATTGGCGCACGTTTATTGTAGTATTAAGATTACAAAGACTATAAATATCCGCTTCAAGGGAAACGAGTAGCGTATAATGACAAGACCTCGCAGAAGGCCCTTGGATTGATTCACAACTATCGCATGGGACTGGGTTATGCCATTGCTGATAACCACCAGCTATCCCTGGCATATACAAGAAAATGGGATAGCAGCCATCTTCATCATGAAACGATGGGAACAAACACATCCCAGCAACAGGGCAATGAGCATATTTACCTGCACAATGTAGATGCCAACTACAACCTGCCCTTTGGACTACAAATAGGCATATCCTATCTCAACTACCAAAACCCCAGCCAGCAATATCTGGAAGGAACAATGCTTGACGAAGAGCGTATTCTATACACAAACAGCAAGCAGGTAATAGACAAATGGCTTTTCACCGCCGATCAATCCCACTCTTAATGCATCGTGGAAAGCCAATCCTGGCAACATACTCAACTTATCCTTCAGTTCCAGCTCACAGTTTCCTAGCTATTGGTCAACTATGAGCAGCATTTACTATGCCTCTACCTATATGGAGATATGGGGAAATCCTCATCTCAAGCCTTACTCTACATACGAGACCAACTTGATGTGGACAATCAAAAGTCGCCATACATTAATGGTATTTGCAGAGTTCCAACCCAACTATTCTGTGCAGTTGCCTTATCAGGCTACCGACCACCTGGCAGTCATTATGAAGGAGACCAATTTCGACTATAATCATACTATAGGCATTAGAGCATCGACGACTTTCGGTATAGGCAATTGGATGAACGGAAGTGTTTCGGCAACAGGAATCTACAGACATGACAAGAGTAGCGATTTCTTTGACTTGCCCTTTAATCGCAAACATATCTCTGCCATTCTTACCGGAAAACTTTCCGCTCAACTTAGCCGAAACCATCACATCCATTTCATACTTAACCCATTCTACCAGTCGAAAGCCATTCAAGGACTCTATGACATCAAATCAGTCTTTCTCTTGAATGCTATGTTGAGGTGGGCTTCTGATAATGAAAAATGGAGTATTGTGGTTAAAGGCAGCAACATCTTCAACGAGGGAGTCTCTACAAAATCAGTACAAGGCAATCAAGACTACCACATGAACATCAAGCAAGATTGGACATCTGCCTCCATCTCCATCATCTATAAGATAGGCAAGTACAAGGAGAAGAGAACCAAGGACGTGGATACTTCCAGAATGGGAGTAAACTAGCGAATTTCTTAAAAAATCGTCAGTAAACAAGCGTACTTTCTTAAAAAATCGTCTATAAACTGCTCTTTTTTCTGATAAAAGTAGTATCTTTGCACCGTAATTGCATTTTAACTATAAGACAACAATGAAAATAACAATTATCGGAGCAGGTGCCATGGGCGGTGCTATGGCAGAAGGACTCTTGCAGAGCGAGAAGTTCACTCCATCAGATATTACGGTATCTGACCATAACCAACCAGTATTGGATCACTTCGCAAGCGAAGGAGCCAGTGTAACCCTCGACAACCAGTTGGCTTGCCACGGCGCAGACATCATTTGCGTGGTAGTAAAACCTTGGTGCGTAGAGAAGACATTGAAGGGTATCAAAGATGCACTCAACTACAAGAATCAGAAACTCGTAGTGGTAGCAGCCGGTGTGCCATCAGCCAACATCAAGGAGTGGCTGGACAAGGATGGCATCACCCCAACCTTCTTCCTCGTGATGCCAAACATCGCCATCGCCTACAAGCAGTCGATGACCTTCATCACTCCTGTAGATGCATCTGCTACAGAAATCCAGCAGATTACAGAAATCTTCGATGAATTGGGCGAAAGCCTCATCATGGAAGAACGTCTCTTCCCAGCAGCTACCGCTATGTCGTGTGCCATCGCTTACGCCATGCGCTATGTAAGAGCCAATGTGGAAGGCGGCGTAGAGATGGGCTTCAAGGCAAAGGATGCCCAGAAGATTGTCTTGCAGACCATCAAGGGTGCCGTAGAACTGCTTCAGGAAACAGGCGAACACCCAGAGGCTGCCATTGATAAAGTAACAACTCCTGGCGGCTGCACCATCAAGGGCTTGAATACCATGGAACAAGGCGGCTTTACCAGCGCAGTAATCAATGGTTTATTGGCAGGAAAAAAATAAGAAAATGATACAATGAATGCTGCACAGATTACTTTATTTGTGCAGCATTTTCGTTTTTATAAGCACAAAGAGTTATAAAAACGAAAGTTTTTTGAGCCGTTTTAAATATTTTTCGTATCTTTGCGCTTACATTTCGAAATTGCCCATCAGCAACTGTTCGATGTATTATCAAGCAAACAATAAAAAGAATATTTTATGGACGAAGCAATCAAACAAATCGGTGAAAGGCTGAAAGGTCTCCGCGAGGTTCTCAATATTCCTGCCGAGGAAATTGCAGAACTGTGCGAAATCAGTCTTGATCATTACCTCAAGATAGAATCCGGTGAGGCGGATCCTTCTGTTTATCGCCTGTCAAAAATCTCTAAGCGATACGGCATCGACCTCGACGTATTGCTCTTCGGCGAGGAACCTCGCATGAAAGGATACTACGTTACCCGCAAGGGACAGGGACCGGAGATTGACCGCAACAACCAGTATAAATACCAGAGCCTTGCCGTAGGATTCAAGGATAGAAAGGTGAATCCGTTCATGGTACAGGTGGATCCGTTGCCAGGCGACAAGAAGCCGAACAAGAACGGACACGACGGACAGGAATATGATTATGTGATTGAGGGACAGCTCGAAGTAACCATCGAAGAAAAGGTGATGGTGCTGAATCCAGGCGACAGCATCTACTTCGACAGTAGAAAGTCGCATTGCTTCCGCTCACTCAACAATGAGCCAGCCAAGTTCCTTTGTATAATTATCTAGAAGAGTAACTATGATCGAGAGATTTCTAAAACAGACAAAATTCACTTCAGAGCAAGACTTCAAGGAGCATCTGGAGTTTATCATACCAGAAGATTTCAACTTTGCCTACGACGTGATGGACGAATGGGCAAAGATCAAACCAGACCACGTGGCGCTGCTTTGGGCAAGCGAACGAGGTGAGGAAATCCGTTTCACATACAAAGACCTGAAGGAGCAAAGCGACAAGGCTGCTGCTTACTTCCAGAGTCTCGGCATCGGTCACGATGATAAGGTGATGCTCATTCTGAAGCGTCACTATCAGTGGTGGCTTGCCATGCTCGGTCTCCACAAGTTGGGTGCCGTAGCCATCCCTGCTACCCACATGCTTACCAAGCACGACATCGTTTACCGCAACAATGCAGCAAGCGTGAAGGCTATCATCTGCTGCGGCGATGATTACGTGGTAGAGCAGGTTAATCAGGCAATGCCAGAGAGTCCGACTGTCAAGACATTGATCAGTATCGGTCCGGATATCCCTGAAGGTTTCCACGACTGGATGAAGGAATGGAACGAATGTGCTCCTTTCGTTCGTCCGGAGCATGTTAACTCTAATGAGGATACCCTGCTGATGTACTTCACATCGGGAACCACTGGCGAGCCAAAGATGGTGGCACACGATCACCTCTATGCCCTCGGTCATCTGACCACGGGTGTATATTGGCACAATCTCCACGAGAACTCCATCCACCTTACCGTAGCCGATACCGGTTGGGGTAAGGCTGTATGGGGCAAGCTCTACGGACAATGGTTTGCCGGAGCCACCGTCTTCGTCTTCGATCACGAGAAGTTTACGGCGGACAAGATCATGCGCCAGATTGAGAAGTACCACATCACCTCTTTCTGTGCCCCTCCTACCATCTACCGCTTCATGATTCAGGAGGATTTCTCTAAGTATGACCTCAGCAGTCTTGAATACTGCACCACTGCGGGCGAGGCTATGAACCCATCCGTGGCAGAAACCTTCCAGAAGCTGACAGGCGTTCAGATTTACGAGGGCTTCGGACAGACTGAGACCACCATGACATTGGGAACCTTCCCTTGGATCAAACCAAAGCCAGGAAGCATGGGCAAGCCAAATCCACAATATGATGTTCACATCCTCCGCCCAGACATGACGGAATGCGAGGATGGTGAAAAGGGCGAGATTTGCATCCGCATCGGCGACGACAAGCCTATCGGCCTCTTCAAATATTACTATCGTGATGAGAAGCAGACCAAATCGGTTTGGCATGATGGTTACTATCACACGGGCGATATGGCCTGGCGTGATGAGGAAGGCTACTTCTGGTTTGAGGGAAGAATCGATGACGTAATCAAGAGTTCTGGCTACCGTATCGGTCCTTTCGAGGTAGAGAATGCCCTGATGACTCACCCTGCCGTAGTAGAGTGCGCCATCACCGGTGTGCCAGACCCAATCCGCGGTATGGTAGTCAAGGCTACCGTTGTGCTGAAGGATGAATACAAGAGTATGGCAGGTCCAGACCTCATCAAGAAGCTGCAGGATCATGTGAAGCACGAGACTGCTCCTTATAAATATCCTCGCATCATCGAATTCGTAGATGAACTGCCAAAGACCATCTCGGGCAAGATTCGAAGAGTAGAGATTCGAGAAAAAGACAATAAAAAGAAATAATGATTGAAGGGGCAAGGAATTTGAAACAACAGATTCCTTGCTCCAAATAAATATCGGCATAAAATGGGAAAAAGAATCGTAGTAAAGGTGGGCAGCAACGTGCTGACCCGAGAAGACGGAAAACTGGATGTAACGAGAATGTCGGCGATTGTTGATCAGATTGTCTGGCTCAGAAAGCACGATTATGAGGTGATTCTGGTTTCTTCTGGTGCCGTGGCTGCCGGGAGAGCCGAACTGCATGTTGACCATCATCTGGACAGCGTGGAGCAACGCCAGCTGTTCTCTGCCATCGGACAGGTGAAACTCGTAGGTCTCTATTACAACCTTTTCCGTGAATATAAGATAAAGATTGGTCAGGTATTGACCATGAAGGAGAATTTCGGTGCCGAAGAGCAGTACAAGAACCAGGAGGCCTGCATGCAGGTGATGCTGGAAAACAACGTGCTCCCTATCGTCAACGAGAACGATACCGTATGCATCACCGAGTTGATGTTTACAGATAACGATGAGTTGTCTGGCTTGATTGCCAAGATGATGAATGCCGACACCTTGATTCTATTAAGTAATGTGGATGGCATCTACAATGGCGACCCAAGCGAGCCTACCACCCGCATCATCCCATCGGTTTATTACGACCGTGACATCAGTGAGTACATCCTTGCCAGCAAGAGCAGCCACGGCAGAGGCGGCATGACATCGAAAGTAAAGACCGCTCACGACGTAGCCAATGCCGGCATCAAGGTAATCATCGCCAACGGCAATACGCCAAACATCCTCATCAATCTGAAGGAGCATCCGATGGAGACCCTTCATACTGAGTTTGTGGCAAGACCGCTAAACAAGTAAAATCATTAGGGATAAGAAATACAGAAACCTAAAAAAGCAGCAAGCCTATTTATATAGACTTTGCTGCTTTTCGTTTTTATTATGAATAGTTGATACGTTATTCTAATACCAATACGTGGCTCGTTCCATCGGTCTGGCTGAATACATTCAAGCCGACTTTCATCAGATAGTCACCGCTATACTGCTTGCCATTGCACTCCAAATCAGATTCCTTGCCAGGCATCAGATTGGTCTCCTTTATGGTATAAACCTTATCGGCATCCAATCCCTGCATCTTCACATTCATCACAGGCTCCTTGTAGCGTGGATGCAAGTCGTATGCAAAGAGAACGGCACGCTGCTTGTCCTTACTTACATAGTTAATGGCACAGTGGTTGCCTTCGTATGGAGAAACCAGGCGATACTGATCGCCCTCGAGAATCATAGGCTTCATGCTGTCATAGTTCTTGACGGCATTCTGAACAAACTTGTAGTCATCACCAGAAAGCGACTTGAGGTCGATATCAAAGCCCAACTTACATGAACTGCAAACATCGGTGCGGAACTTCACACTGGTATTCTTGTTCCAGTTGGTTACATGAGAACCCATGGTCTTGGCTGGGAAGAACTTTGACAAGCTCCACTGGATATAGATGCGCTCGTATGGATCGGTATCGTCTGAGCACCAGAATTCCGTGAAATACTTAAGCATCTCGTAATCCATTCTGCCGCCACCACCAGAGCAAAGCATCATCGGCAACTTAGGATACTTGTTATGAATACGGGTAAGCACCTTGTAGATACCACGCACATGATCGATATAGAAATTACCCTGATTCTCCTTATGATATGGAGAATAGATATTGGTAATCACACTGTTGCAGTCCCACTTGAAGTAAGCCACATCCGGATTCTCCGTCATGATGCGATCCACGATGCCGAACACATAATCCTGTACCTTAGGATTACTGATATCAAGTACCAGCTGGTTGCGGTAATAATAAGTATCACGCTTTGGCAGCATGATGACCCAGTCAGGATGCTTCTCAAAGAGTTCACTCTTAGGATTCACCATCTCTGGCTCAATCCAAATACCAAACTTTACACCAGCCTTTTTGGCATCTCTTACCAATCCAGGTATTCCATCAGGCAGCTTGCTCTTGGTAGCCTCCCAGTCGCCGAGACCTGCATGGTCGTCCTTGCGAGGATACTTGTTGGCAAACCAACCATCATCAAGCAAGAACATATCTACACCCAGGTCCTTGGCATCCTTCATCAACTCTGCAAGACTCTGCTGGTTGAAGTCGAAGCCTGTATTCTCCCAGTTGTTCAAGAGCGTAAGGCGATCTTCCATACCCATGTTTACCTGATACTGACGAGCCCAATTGTGCAAATTACGGGAAGCCTCACCAATACCATTATCACTCATGGCAAAGATAAACTCAGGGGTAGTGAACGTCTCACCAGCCTTCAGCTTATAGTTAGAGGCGTATGGATTGATGGCGGGGATAACACGAAGGGCTCCCACGTTATCTACCTCGAAGGTAAAGCGGAAGTTGCCAGGCCATCCGATGGTTCCAAGCATCACCTTGCCCTCATTTTCCTTGGCAGGCTCATCAAATCCCAGTTCAAAGAAAGGCTCCTCCTGCATGGCTGCACGGGTACCCAACTTGGTATCAACAATCTTCTTACCAGCAGTCAACTGGCAAGTCTCAGGCTGGCCTTCCTTAGCCCAGTCGCTATGATAATTGGTAACGAAATACTTGTTTGCCTTGAAATAAAGCATTGTTGAGCTATATCTCCAAAGCGTAATCGGAGCTTTCTCCTTATGAGAAATTTCGCTCCACGCCTTGATGATGTTCTCCTTAGGATAAGCTGCATAGTGGAGCTTCACGGTCAGCGGATACACCTTGTCCTTAAGCGTGATGATGGTCTCAACACCTCCACTGATAGCCTTTTCTTCAGAAGACTGATAATACAAATAGGTAGTCATATTACCATCTGCATGGGTCACTGCCACTGCCGGCTCGAAGAAATCTTCAGCACCAGAGGTTGCATAAACCTCATGACCTCGCTGGCAGACGGAACCATCAGAAGCCGCATATACATCCCACTTCAGATGATTGTAATCTGAAGGATTCTTCAACTTGTCACCCAGATACACTTGGTAGAGGCGACCCTTAGGAGAAACCTGCATCACGAGGTCGGTCTTGTCGGTTGACACTCGGATGGTCTTTTGAGCAGATGCCATGATAGATGTCATGCACATCGCTGCGATAATCATAAATACCTTTTTCATCGTTCTTTGGTTTTTATGTTCCATAGAAAATGTTCGGATTCTTAAGTTCATAATCTTACAGTTGTTTATTCTTAGTTTTACATGATTTCACTTGCTACCGAATGCGATTCGATTGCGGTTGCAAAGTTAAGGAGATTTTTCAGACATTGGCATCATGTGTAGGTTACGAGTAGATAAATATTAGGTTTGTTAAGTCTATAACCTTCTAATAATCAAGCTATCAAAGATATTAATACTTTTTAATAGAGTAGATGGTAAAAAGAGAAATAAATGTAGTATCTTTGCAGAAAATACAATTATAAGGCACTCTAATAGCCTATCAGATAGTAACAATAACAATTAAAAAGATAGTTATGAAAGTAGTATTGTGGTTCTTAATGATGTTTATGCCATTAATGGCAAATGCTTCTTCCGTAAACGAGGAACAGCTGTTCCATCGTTTAGACAGTTATATCGCTCAGCGAAGCAAGTTTACCCAAAGAAAAGAAGCGAAACTGCTAAGACTCAAAAAGCAACTATACATGACTTCCGACAAGCGCAGCCAGCTTAGGCTCTATAACCAGATCTACAGGGAGTATTATACCTACCGTTACGACTCTGCCATGACATACGCCAAGAAGGGCTACGAGCTGGCAGTACAACTTCAGGATGATTATTTCATCAACCTGAATAAAATCAATCGTGCGGCAGTGCTGTCAACAGGCGGTTTCTACAGCCAGGCAGAAGACTTAATGCTTGCAATGGATGTGGAGAAAATGTCACCTAAGTTATTGCAATACTATTATTATACCTTGACTTGGGTATATAACTACTGGGAAACTTTCTGCAACAAGTCGGAGTTTCAAGAAGGATTGTCAGCCAAGAAACGTTTTTATTTAGGCAAGACTCTTGAGCATATCGGCAACAAGGAATCCGCTCTTTATTACTATCTGTCAGGAGAGGTTGAATATCTTAAGCAGCGTACAAGCAAAAAAACACTTCAGTTCTACATGAAGGCGCTTTCTGCCTGTCCCCTGAACAGCCGTGTGTATGCCTCATCGGCTTATTGCATAGCCCGCTATTATTATGATACCGACCAAAAGGATTTATACGAAAAGTATATTGTAGAAGCAGCCATCTCAGACCAGATATGTCCCCTAAAGGAGAATCTGGCCCTTCAGGAGTTTTCCACCTATCTATATAATAAGGATGCCTCCTATGCAAAGAGGGTTGCCAAATACCTCTATTGCTCCATGGAGGATGCCCAATTCTACAACAACCGTCTCCGCATGGTAGAGATTTCCCGCATACTTCCCCTTATCACAGAAACCAACCATCAGGCAGAAGTACGCAAGAACCGCATCGTAACAGCATCTCTCGTCATCGTGAGTATCCTGTCACTAGGATTCCTTGCCATGGCTTTCTTTGCATTCAAGATGAACAAGCGTCTAGCCAAGAGCCGTAGGGAGATAAAAAGCCAAAATACACTCTTGGACGAACTGAACCAGAAGCTGCTCAACACCAATAAGCGAAGAGAGACCTATATGCATTTATTTATGGACATCAGTGCCGTATATATCAAGAAACTGGATGATTATCGCAAATTGGTAAGCCGCAAAATCAAGGCAAAGCAAACTGCCGATCTTCTGACTGCCATCAACAGCTACAAGCTGGCAGAAGAAGAGGCAGCCAACTTCTATATTCGCTTCGACAAGGCATTCATTGACTTGTATCCGAATTTCGTGGAAGAGTTCAACCAACTGCTGTTGCCAGAAAAGCAGATTGTTCTCCCTGCCCCTAACAGTCTCACCAAGGAACTGCGTATCTATGCACTGATGCGACTGGGAATTACGGATGGTCAGGAACTGGCCACCCTCCTGTTCTATTCTACGCAAACCATCTATAATTACAAGGCAGCCATCAGAAAGCGAGCCAAAGACCTCACCACTTTTGATGCAGCCATCAACCGACTATGCAATGTGATAGGCTAATAAATAGCAGAAAATTGAGAATGTTCCTCAATTTTCTGCCATTTTCTTTTGCCCATTCAAGAAATAGTTGTATCTTTGCCATTACATAAAAGTTGTAACACTAAAGATGTAATGGCGTATGAAACTAAGAAACAAGAAATTAGCAAATCCTTTCATCTATCAAGGTTATGAAAGTCCTGAGTATTTCTGCGACAGAGAAGTGGAAACAAAGACTCTAATGTCGCACTTGAAGAATGGAAGAAACGTTACCCTCATTTCTCCTCGAAGACTAGGAAAAACTGGGCTTATCAAGAACACTTTCTATCATCTGGAAAAAGATGAGAAGGATTCCGCATGCCTATACCTCGACATATTCGCCACTAAGAACTTGCACGACTTTGTGGAACAATTTGGCGTAATGGTTATCAATGACATCGTCCGCAAGAACACCTCATTCATAGAGAAAACCATCGCCTTCTTTAGTGCCTTGCGCCCTGTACTCAGCATGGATCCATTAACTGGTGAACCTAGCGTATCTATCACAATAGAGCCATCCCAAGAGGACATCACTATCCGCAGCATCTTCAACTATCTAAACGAGAGTGGGAAAGAGGTATATATCGCCATCGATGAGTTTCAGCAGATTGCAGAATATCCAGAGAAAGGCACAGAAGCATTGCTACGTTCTTATATCCAGTTTGCCCAACATGTGCATTTCATCTTCTCTGGCAGCAAGCATCATCTGATGGCTGAGATATTCGGCTCGCCGAAACATCCATTTTACCAAAGCACTGAGATGATGGGACTTAAACCATTGAGAAACGATGTTTATTATGAGTTTTGCCAAAACTTCTTCAAGCAGAAAGGTGGCAACTTATCAAAAGAAACCTTCGACTACATCTATCTACAATTCGAGGGCCACACATGGTATATCCAATGCATCATGAATCGCCTCTATGAAACCGAAATACAAGTTGATAGTATCAAGCAAGTAAATCCAGCAATTCTTTCAGTACTCGAAGGTAGAGAACCACAGTTTGAGAATATGGTACAGTTCTTCACAGAGAACCAGTTCTCGCTTCTGAAAGCCATAGCCAAGGATAGCATTGTTGCCCAGCCTACCTCTGGCAAGTTCATCAAGGAGCACAAGCTGAGTGGAGCCAGCAGCGTAAAGGCTGCCCTCAAAATCTTGGAAGACAAGGAATTAGTATATAGGACCAATGAAGGATACATCATCTACGACAGATTCATGGATCTGTGGTTAAAGAGAATATAAACAAAAAAATGTGCTTTAAACGTGCGGAATGTGCTTAAAAAAGACACATTCCGCACGTTTAAAGCACATTTCTCTCCTAGAAAGCCGTACATCTTACAATGATTACGACCATGGGATTATCCGACAATCCTTATGCCTGGGATGTTCAGTCGGTAGTAACAATGGATGACTTGTTTGTTCTCTAAACGTCCTAACTATATTAAGTTGGAGGAGATGGCAACAGAATCTGTTCTGAAAGCATTCTGCAAGGCATTAAAGATAAAGCTCGTAAAAGAGCGCCTCCCTTTACGTGATTTGAACGATGCTTGGGAATATCTTCACAACTACACTATGGATATGTAGATTCCCTAACTGCTTTAACAAGCCAGAGAATATGGTTGTTTAAGTAAGAGAATGTGGTTGCTTAAGCTTACGGATACAGAATCTCGGGTTAACGGAGATAGCTTCTTGAGTTAGCGGAGACAGTTTCTTGGGTAAGAGAATACTGCTTCTCGGAGTTTGCCACTAGGCTCAGCAGCTCTGCTGAGCCTAGTCAGCAGGTCTGCCGACTGCAGTCAGCACATCTGCTGACTATAGTGACAACACCTTATTGTCGTACAATAACACACCTTATAGTTGTACAACCTTACACCTTATAGTTGTACAACTTTACCCCCCATAGTTGTACAACCTTATACACTATAGTTGTACAACTACAAACTCTGATACAAAGATACTACTTTCTTCTGGAAATACAATTATTATCTGCAACTTTTTATCGAAAAAAGTGAAGAGAAAGATTGCTTTTTCGATATAAAATCGTATCTTTGCACTTTGAACAGCTAAAATCAGTAGCATCATGAAAGAACCCGAAAAGAAATATAACGATGAAGACAACATGCTCGTCAACGACTTGCGCTCCATCGTCAGCAAGGCTCGCAGCAAAGCATTTGCTGCCGTCAATTATTCTCTGGTGGAAAGAAACTGGAGAATAGGACAACGTATTGTGGAACAGGAACAGAACGGAGCATCACGTGCTGAATACGGAAAGCATGTGATAGAGGTCGCTTCGGCTGCTCTTACGAAGGAATTCGGGAAGGGATTCTCCGAGACTAACATCATGAATTTCAAGAAGTTCTACCTGAAATTCAAAGAGTTAACAATTCCTCAGACACTGTCTGAGGAATTCAAAAAGCAAAAACATCAGACACTGTCTGATGAATCTTCTTTGCTTCCCCCAAAAGGGCAGACACAGCCTGCCCAATTCGAATTACGCCTTCTTCCCTGGTCTCATTACGAACGTCTAATACGAGTAGAAGATAAGAAGGCTCGTGAATGGTATGCAAAGGAAGCGTTCAACGAAGGTTGGAGTTACCGAACCCTCAACCGCAATATCAACACCTTATATTATGAACGTCTTCTTATGTCAACGAAGAAGCAACCTGTCGTTGACGAGATGCAAGACAAGACAAAGGCTTATCAGCAAGACAAACTCGAATACATCAAATCACCAGTTGTCTTGGAATTCCTTGGATTACCAGAAGACACCTCCCTCGCTGAATCAAAATTAGAGACTGCCATCATCAATAATCTAGAGAAGTTCTTGATGGAAATGGGAAAGGGATATGCACTCGTGGCTCGTCAGCAACATATCCGAACCGAGGAAAACGACTACTACATCGATCTGGTATTTTACAATTACCTCATCAAATCATTTATTTTGGTCGATTTGAAGGTAAATCGCATCACTTACCAGGATGTAGGACAGATGGATATGTATCTTCAGATGTACGACAAGATGAAAAAAGGACCAGACGACAACCCTACAATCGGCATCATCCTTTGTACCGAAACAGATTCGGATGTGGCACGATACTCTACCCTCGCCAAAAACGACCAGATGTTCGCAGCAAAATACAAGCTTTACCTACCAGACAAGGAAGACTTGAGAAGAGAAATCGAACGACAGAAGGAACTGTATCTAATGGCTCATCCTGAAGAAAACGATAAAGAGTAATTCTTCTGGATGTATCAGAATAATTAGAAGGAACCATTACAAAAAGGTCAGGCGCTGCCTGACCTTTTTAAATCTCATTTTCCGTATAACTATCCATTTATCTATTAAACTATCACTTTTTCTTGCATAAAGTTTGCAATTTCCGATATTTATGCTTACCTTTGCCGTTGTTTAGAGGGAACTCGTAACACATTACAAAATATCTTATCATAAAAATAAGAAAGGAAATAGCAAATGGAACTGAAAGAGACTTTCCAAAAAGTGAAGGCAGCTAGCAAAACACTTGGTTTGCTAACTGATGAACAACGTAATGAAATCCTGCAGGCGGTGGCTGACGCTATCATCGCAGAAACTCCTGCGCTCCTTGCAGCGAACGCAGAAGACTTGGCGAAGATGGACAAGGCGAACCCGCTCTACGACCGATTGCAACTCACAGAGCAGCGACTCCAGGATATTGCTTCGGATATGCGACACGTCAGTACACTGCCCTCACCGCTCGGAAGAGTTCTCAAAGACAAAACACTCGAAAATGGTTTGCACCTGCAGCGAGTTGCCGTTCCTTTCGGAGTTATCGGTATGATTTATGAAGCCCGTCCTAATGTAACTTACGATGTTTTCTCACTCTGTTTCAAGAGTGGAAATGCGTGCGTACTGAAAGGTGGAAAGGATGCAAACGCCTCAAACTCAGCGGGTGTCGAACTTATCCACAAGGTGTTGATAACTTTTGGCATTGATCCGAATGTTGTTACACTGCTCCCTGCTACCCATGATGCTACCGGCGAAATGCTGAATGCCGTGGGCTATATTGACCTCTGTATTCCTCGTGGAGGAAAGAAGCTTATCAACTTCGTCCGTGATACTGCCAAAGTTCCTGTTATCGAGACAGGAGCCGGCGTGGTACATTGTTACTTCGACAAGGATGGAGACCTGGAGATGGGCAAGCGCATCATCACCAATGCCAAATGCAGAAGAGTGAGCGTATGCAATGCACTCGACTGTCTGCTGATTCACGAAAGCAGATTAAGCGACCTCCCTGCCCTCTGCGAGGCTCTCGCCGAGAAGCAAACCAAGATTCATGCTGATGCCAAGGCTTACGAAGCCTTAAAGGGACACTATCCTGATACCTTATTATATAAGGCAGAAGAAAGCGAAGCGAAGATGAAAGAAACAGATACTAACGTGAAGAGCATCTGGAACACCGAATGGCTCAGCATGCAGATGGGTATCAAGACCGTAGCTTCGGAAGATGAGGCACTCGAACACATCGCTACCTACGGCAGTGGTCACAGCGAGAGCATTGTTTCCAACGATGAAACTGCCCAGAAGAAGTTCCAGGCGATGGTAGATGCAGCCTGCGTTTATGTAAACGCTCCTACCAGCTTTACCGATGGTGCACAGTTCGGATTGGGCGCAGAGATTGGCATCAGTACCCAGAAGCTTGGAGCCCGCGGACCAATGGCACTAGAAGAAATTACCACCTACAAGTGGCTGATTACAGGAAATGGACAAATAAGGAAGTGAAGAACGAAGAGTGAAGAGTGAAGAATTCAATAGCTTTATATCAGAAATAACAAACAAAAAAACGAAATAACAATGAAGACATTCTTTAATGTTGAAGACCTTGGCGACCTGAAAGCAGCGCTCACCGAGGCACAGGAAGTGAAAGCAAACCGTTTCGGTTATCAGGAGTTGGGCAAGAACAAAACCTTGCTGATGATATTCTTCAATAACAGTCTCCGTACCCGACTGAGTACACAGAAGGCTGCGATGAACCTGGGCATGAATGTTATCGTACTCGATGTGAATGCCGGTGCATGGAAACTGGAGACAGAACGTGGCGTCATCATGGATGGCGACAAGAGCGAACACCTGCTTGAGGCAATCCCAGTGATGGGAAGCTTCTGCGACCTTATCGGTGTGCGTAGCTTTGCCGGTTTAAAAGACCGTGACTACGATTATGCCGAGACCATCGTAAACCAGTTTGTAAAGTACAGCGGCCGCCCAGTCTTCGCTATGGAGACAGCTACCGTTCATCCACTTCAGGCATTCGCCGACCTCATCACCATCGAGGAGCATAAGAAGGTGGCTCGTCCTAAGGTAGTCCTGACCTGGGCTCCTCATTGCCGTGCCTTGCCTCAGGCTGTGCCAAACTCATTCGCCCAGTGGATGAATGCAGCCGATGTAGATTTCGTGGTTACTCACCCTGAGGGATACGAACTCGATCCTAAGTTCGTAGGCAATGCCAAGGTAGAGTACGACCAGAAGAAGGCTTTGGAAGGTGCAGACTTCGTTTATGCCAAGAACTGGAGCTGTCCGGGCGTGAAAGACCCAGCACAGTATGGCGAAATTCTGAGCAAGGATATGAGCTGGACCATCGACGAGGAGCACATGAGCCGGACCAACGATGGTTGCTTCATGCACTGTCTGCCAGTACGCCGTGGACTGATTGTTACCGATGATGTCATCGAGAGCAAGAACAGTCTGGTGATTCCAGAGGCAGCCAACCGTGAGATTTCAGCCGAGGTGGTCATCAAGCGTATGCTCGAATCACTCTAAAGCAGGAAATAAGAAAAAGATAGGGGGAAGTAAAGGAAAACAAACCTTTATTTCCCTCTTTTCCGTTCTATCCAGCCTGTCCCTATCCCCATATCTCGGTATTTTTATCTTTTCATCCTGTCTATATTCTTATATCTCAGATATTATCCGTACCTTTGCTGCCGAAAAAAAAGAAAAACAAGATGGACAAATACATAATACTTTCACCAGAAGCTAAGGGTTCATTCAATGATCGCCTTAACTTTCTGTATCTAAAACTAGGTAACTTTCTCGATACTGAGAAACTGGAAAATCGTACCTTGCAATATTGTAAGGTATTCCTCAGCGACTCCCAGAACCAGATAAAAGAGTTAGAAGAATCTCTCCTTTATCAGGAATTTCTGAAAGGCGCAAACCTCACTATCGTGGAACAGACTCCACTGAATGGCAGCAAAGTGAGCCTGCTGATCAAGACAACGGATGAAGCTACACCTATCTTATTCCACAGTCTTCGCCTCACTGAGGAAGAAGCAAAGGGAAAGGATTCGTACGAGCAGACCCATTTTCTCTTCAATAAATATCTGAAGACTATTGAAGGTACGGATATGACCATGGAACGCAACCTGGTTCGCACCTGGATATACGTCACCAACATCGATGTAAACTATCAAGGTGTAGTAGAAGCCCGCAATGACATCTTCGACCAAGAAGGATTGACTGCCGACACCCACTACATTGCCAGCACGGGTATCGGTGGAGCCACTCCGGTACGCCACGCAGCTGTAGCCATCGACTTCCTCACCGTCCCCCATATCAAGGAAGAGGACAAGAAGTATCTTCAGGCACTCGATCATCTGAATCCTACCCATGAATATGGAGTAGCCTTCGAACGAGGAACCCGGCTTACGCTACCTACCCATACTCTCCATCCAGAAGTAAGCCAGCAGTTCAAGCAACAATACTTCATCTCCGGTACAGCCAGTATCGACAAGCATGGAGATGTGGTCTATGAAGGAGACATCGTGCGCCAGACCGGCAGACTGCTTGAGAACATCGGCGCCCTGCTGAAAGATGGCGCTGCCACGATGAATGATATCCAATACTTCATCATCTATCTGCGCGACATCTCCGACTATCATACGGTTGACAGACTGATGCAGCAGTTTTATCCACAAATACCCCGCATCATCGTGGAGGCTAAAGTATGCCGCCCCGGCTGGTTGATAGAAATGGAATGCATTGCTGAGAAGGAATTATGTTCTACAGAATAAGAAATTATAAAGATTCCATTATCTAACCTTTGTCGGAATCCTCTTATCACTCATGATTTCATTTCCTGCCGCACGGGCATCCAGCTCTACTGGCTTGGATGTGAAATCAGGGGTATTATAAGAATCCAGCAACTCGTCGTAGTACTTTTTCGGATTGCGCTGAGGCAAGAGGAATGGCTTGCTAACATTGCCCTTATCATCAATGCAAGCGAGATAAAGACGGGTATAGAGTCCGTCGCCACGGCGGGATGTAAAGACAAACCAATGGGAATCCCTGCTCCAGTTGTGCCAGCTGTCCGTATTCTTACTGTTGGCAGCCGTCATCGGGCGAGCCTGCCCTGTCTTCAAATCCAACAACCAGTTATCCGCTTCCTTATGCCAGATAGGGAAACAGCCATAGTCGCTCATCGTAAACATGATGTATTTGCCATCATACGAAGGACGGGGATGGGTAGCACTCTTCCCCAGTTCACGGGCATTGAAGATGGTATCCACCTTGTTTCCAAACTTACCCGTAGCAGCAGCGAAACCAATCTTGCAGATATTATACTTGATATCCTTGTAACCGCTTGGGATAGGTTCTGCTGTAGAAGAGCAGAAATAGAGCGTCTTTCCATCAGGCGAGAATACCGGATAAGTCTCGTAATGGTCTTTCGTCATCAGGAGCGAATCCAATATCAACTCATGGGTTGATGGCTGATAAACAAAGACATCCGATGCCTGGTCGAAGACTTCAATTCGCTCATCCTTCACAGCATGGAAACTCTGATGGGTGGTATTGGTACTGTAGGCGCAATACTTGCCCGATGGATGCCAGTAAGGATAAACCATCGAACCCTTCAGGGAATCATTCTTAGCCTTCAGCCACTCCCGCTTTCCGTTCTGAGAAACCAAGGTAGCACCATGGTCACCACGGACATGGAAGGTAAACTGGTCTGGATTGGTTCTATTTGCCGTATGACAATTGAGACAGGCACCCGGTGCTGCCGTATTCTCAAGGATTACCGTTTCCTTAAAGTTACTCAAGTTGCGCTGATAAATGCCCAACTTGCCATACACCTCATAACCAGGGGCAATACGACGATAAGTCAAACCCCAGTCATCAAGAGCGTATGGACTGACATGGATATCGAAGTCCTTATACTGCGTCCAGTTACCCTTCTTTTCCACATAAACAGTAACTTTCAAATCTCCACCCCTATTTTGATCAAGCAGATGATGCCAATCATCGATATCGAAATTTGCGTAGTCGCCTTCACTCTGAAGTTCACCTATCTTTGATCCTTCTACCACGACATTAACAGATTCCGCATCTATATCCTCCACATTGAAGTTGAGAGGAGCAATCGTTGCGGGCACAGTAACTCCAATATAATCAGGATAAATCTTTGGAAGTTGATTTGCTTGGATGGGATTGGTGGGCACAAGAATTCCCGGTTTGGACATACAAGAGCCAAGTCCCAACATGCCCCCCATGAGCAATAATCCCATAAAATATTGTCTGATATTCATCATTAATCTATATTATAATCATGCCAAATGTCCAATCAGCAAGAATGTCAACTTAACATTTAACACTTAACATTTAACATTATCAATAAACCTCTTTCATTCCCTCCTTCTTTCCGGCAGCCTCATCAGCCCCCTGCACCATCACATAGTGCCAGGCATTGGATACATACGGCTGATGACTGAGTTGAGGATCCTTCGGATTCTGCATATAGAGCTGGATGAAGTTAAGCGTATTGTTCACGTTCTGTGCATCCACACTATACGGGATTGTACGTGGATCGCTATGCGTCTTCATCCAGTTGCCGATGAGAATTTCCTGGAAGGAACGTGGAATATGGTCATAACCCACAAATCTACCCAGCGGATAATACTGCACGAACTTCTCCATATCACGCTGCAGAAGTTCGTAGCACATCAGATATTCGTATGCCATCCTGTTATGGTTATCGTTCAGGAAGAGCAAGCCCAACATCTGGTCCATCTCTCGGTCGCTGAAGAGGAAGTCCTGCTTTTTCTCACGATACTTGCGCAGCTTGCCATAGATAGGATGTCGGTTGATAGCCTTCTCATTACCCAACAGCGCCATCGTCTGATTCGCCCAGTTTCCATAGTAGAGCGTCTTCTGCAGTCGGCGGAGCAACTTGGCAGCTACCTGATAGTTGCCGTTGATTATTTCGCACTCTATAATCCTGCGGGTCAATCGGGCACTCTTGCGATAATTCGGTATCGCTTCCTGCGCTTCGAACATATATCTTTCGGCATCATTCACCATTCCCAGGCGGAAGAAGATTTCTGCAGTAGATACCGGCGAAATCATATCACGGGTAAAGGTAGGGAACAAGCCCTCGCCACCATTCTGATAGAACTCGAAAAGACGGTCGGCAAGCATACCCTTCTGACTCAAGGCAAGATTCACACACGATACACTGAGCGGTGTGGTTGCCGGCTTCTTCTCTGCCTTCTCTATAATCTTATCCCACTGTTCGGTGCGAACCAGGAAATCATAATCTATCAGGTCGTAGGTCATCTCATCAAAAGAAGCCTTGATGCCGAACCATGAAGCCACTATCACCAATACATAGCTCAATACTATGACCACTTTGGATTGCTGCAACTTCTGCAAGGATTTCCGGTGGCATGGAATCATCCCCAGGAAAGGAATCACTACTGCCCATACCATCACAACAAAAGGCAACGGAGATATGGCTCCCGGATAGCGATAATAATTAAGTCCGGCAAAGATGCGATACAAAGGATATTGCAATGTCTGCGTGGTCAATAATATCCAGGCCACAGTAAGGATAAGAATGCCAGCAGAATAGCCTATTCCGGAAAAAATATTTCCCTTCTGCTTGGCATTCTTCAACGTATCACCTATCATCAGGGCGGCATAAAGAAATACCACCGGTCCCAGAAGCCAATAAACCAATGCCGTGCTAACCAGTTCGAACACCACCTTTACCAACCGGTTGTGGAATCGGTTATGAATCCATCCTATTACTAAGGCTCCAAAAAGTGCAACTACAAAAGAGAGCAACACATTCTGGTCGCCCATGGCACACCATAAGGCGATACTTGGAAGGAAACTCAGGAGATAACCTGGGAAATCATGCCTTGCTCCATATTGTTTCATCAGTCCCCATACGGCAGCCTGAATGCCCATCAGCAGCAAAGCGATGATGGCACCGCCCAATACAGGCATATAATAGAACTGTACCAGAAACTCACTGATATAGTCAGCCAATCCTCCCGGCAGTACAATGCGCTCCAGGAAATAGCCGGTATCAAAGAGAAACATCTGATACTGTTCCTGAAAGCAGAGTCCGCCTACGTATGGCACTGCCCAGAATATCACGACCGCCACACCGAAGAGCAGCGACAGCAGCGGTTTCCAAGTTTTTATCATCAAATTCTTCATGAGATTATATTTTAAATTCATGTTCTTTCCACAACGTCCGTGGACGATTTAGGACTTTCCTTATACCCGTACAAAGTTACAATAAAATATTGTAACTTCCAAACAAAATCATGCAATTCAACAAGATAGTACAGAAGAAAAGCAATAAAAGTCAAATTCTGCTAACATAATGCTACGAAAAGCCCCGACTGCTGGACGGCAGTCGGGGCTTAGCCTTATCGATATGATAATCATGACGATTACCAAACTTACTCATTTACTAAAGACTTTCAAGCCATCTTTGACCAGCTTTCGTCTTAGACCAAATAACTAACCCTGCGCCAATAGCACTAGCCAAGGCAAATATAATTGTCAACATTTCCATATCTATATTATTTAAGTTTCACTTTAAGAATTTCGTTACCAAAATAAGCAAATAGTACCGTTGCCGTGATACCAAAACTAATGCACAGATAATTAAAAATCCCCATCTCATCTCCCGTAAACAATGGAGACAAGCCGCCAACAACGACACCGCTGCACATCAACTTGGATAAATCAAAGAAATAACCAGCTAACATTTCTCTTCTCTTCTGATTACGCTCTGAAATCTTATTTTTAGATAAATTTTCATCCATTCCCTATATTCTAAAATTTGCTGCAAATGTACGATAAATAATTGTAACCTCCAAATATTTTGGCAATTATTTCGCTTGATACAACACAAAAGTATCAACTATGAAACGGCAGTCGGGGCTTAGCCCTATTCCGCCAAAAGCCCTTCACTCTTCACCTTATGCCCTGAAACGCCCATAAACAGGGCGTTTCAAGGGGTGAAGAGTTATTGGCGACTCTTCACCCACTCTTCACCACTCTTCACCTAGGCACAAGGCTTCGAGGCATAAGAAGAAACGCAAATCCGCCGAAACAGAAAGGTGAAGAGTGGTGAAGAGTAGGTGAAGAGTGCCCGAATACTCTTCACCTCTCGGAATGCTGATAAACACAGGAGATTCCGAGCGAAAGGTGAAGAGTGAAGAGTATTTCTTCGTAAGCCTTGTATAAAAGCGAAACAAAGGCATTGGGGATGGCTGTTCTAGGCAAACAGCCCACTGGCAGCCAAAGCGCTAGTAGGCTGTCTGTGGTTTACCAGTTAACTGTCAGTTTTAAACAGCCTTCTTTTTACCAATTCACGGCAGGTTAAAACAGACAAATAAGCACAGCATTCAGCATATAAAAAAAGAAAAGCCCCGACTGTAATCACTACAGCCGAGGCCTAACCTTATTTATATTATAATCACAACGATTACCTTATCTGTTACTTAGCCTTCTTCTTGAAGACATAGAACCATGCATTACCATTCTCAGGCATCTCTGCCGCCGTTAAGACAAGTTTATCATCACTAGATACCAATACATAGTACTTCTGGAATACTGCATTACCAGCATTTACGTTTACACCCATAGGGATAACGTAGTTGTTATTGGTTGCAGTTGGGAATGAGATAGTACCCTGATCCCATTTACTGTCCTTGTGTTCCAATACATTTACCTTAATAGGAAGAGTCGTACCATCAGCATTAGTTGCTGTATTATTGTTCATATCAATTGTGAAGGATGCATGAGATCCATTGCGTTCTACACCACCAACCTTGCTACTACCTTGGCCTTCAATGTCCTTATAAGATACAGTCCACCACTGAGGTTTTTTACCACTTCCGAATGGACCATTACCCCAAACGGCAGAAGCATTACCGTTCCATTCCCAAGTGGTTGTACCATCACCATCATCTCCACCAGAGAGATAGTTGAGAAGTTTTGGAACAGTAGTCAACTCATCAACTTGATACTTTCCTACCTCAACAGTTTGTTTCTGCCCATCTGCCAAAGTATAAGTAAGAGTCAATGTATAATTTCCTGGTTCAACAACCATCAGCTTGTCACCATTAAGCGTAGCTGTACCCATAGATTCACTAGCGCCATCCTTAGTAATAGCCCAATCAGAAAGTACGCCATTTCCATTTCTTACTTCAAAGACATTACCTTTTTTTCCATCCTTGACTTCTTGAGTTACAAGAACCTTAGACTTATCAAAAGAGGTACCAAATTGGATAGCCTGCCCCTTGAAATCCGCAATGATAGACTTATAGTTGCCTTCTGAGCCTTCTACACAAAGCCGCTTCTGAAGTTCGGAAGAAAGATAAGTAATCTCATCTACATTCACGGTAAAATCCTTTTTGAAATCAACAGCAAGATTCTTGCAGTGCATACTTACAGTATTGGCTCCCAACTTAGTAACATAGATTGTATCGTATGTCTTAGAAGAAGTCACAGCACCTTCAGCTAACTGGTCAGCAGACCATTGGCTAGTTATAGGAGAATGATTCTCGATAACAATACGGTTACTATTCTTACCATTCACTACCACTGCGGTAGCCTTTGCATCTACACTTTCTGCAGTTACATTTTCCATGAAGCCTGTACTTCCTGAATCAGAAGAAGGATCACAAGATGTATAAAGCAATGTCAGCATAGACAAAGCGAAAAATATCTTTTTCATATTCTTTTCATTTTAAAGTTAAAGAATTGACTATTACCAGCCCTGGTATTCAGAATCAGAACCAGTCCAACCTTCATTCTGTACAACAGTACCCATTCCTACCTGATTTTCTGGCATTTTTTGGAAACCTGCTGTAGCATTGTAACGAGCTGCGTATCCACCATTATGTGGAGCATTAGGAGTTTCCTTACCATTATGATAAGTCTTTACTCCTTCCTGCTTTGCAAGAGCTGCAGCAGCAATGTGCCAACGACGAATATCATTCCAACGAAGGCCCTCGCAAGCAAACTCCCAACGGCGCTCATTTTGCAAAGCCTTAAGAGAATAAGAAGCTATAGGTGCCAAGCCTGCACGCTCACGAACCTTATTGATACCAGTGACATCTTCCTTCAACTCGCTCTGCATCAACAAAACATCTGCAAAACGAATGAGTACCAAATCATGGATATTGTTCAACTGTGGATTTTCCGGACTAGGGATATCCCAATCGCCTGCATACATAACATTCTCAAATGTACAAGAATATCCATCTTCATTATTCTTGTTTACACAAGTAATTGGAGACCATTTCTTGGCAAAATAATCAGTTTCCTGTACGAAACTGTCGCCACCACCCTTCACATAAGTAGAAACTTTGCTCCAGTCCTGGATTGTAGCGTCACGACGTTCATCATTAGGCTCGTCTGCAGCCCAATCATTAAACAAGTTAGGTGTTACAGGACCTGCACCCCAACCTTGACCAAACGGGAATGTCTTGGCATAATCAGTTCCACCACGAACACCAAAGTGTAAAGCAAAACCATTCGCATAGCCAATAGTAGTACTCCAAGAAGCCATCTTATTAAACTTGATTGCGAATAAAGTTTCTGGATTTGTAGCACCATCATCCTCTACCCACTTTAAGTCTTGCCCCTTAGTGTAGTCATAATCATTAACTGTACACCTATTAGTATAAGCCCAAAGATTTTGGAACTTATCAACTAATTTGTAGCCGGATTTTTCAACACAATCGTCAATAGCCGCAATAACCTCATCCTTAGTCATTGTTGTTCCATCTGGAAGTTCCACTGAAGTCAAAGGATTATATGTGGTACTTGTCAGGTCAGACAACTTTGTTCCATTGCAGAAGAAACCCGTATAGAACAACCAAGCACGACCCAGCAAAGCCTCGGCAACATACTTATCTACATGTCCATCTGTGCTCTTTGTAGCAGGCAAGAGACTGACTGCATCACGAAGATCCATCAAAATCTGTTTCCAAGGGTCAGTAATATCACCCTGAACAACACCCTCAGAACCTGGATGCAAGCGCATTGGCACATTTCCGTACATAGAAGCCAACTCATAATAATAGAATGCACGAAGGAATTTCGCCTGTCCCGTCAATGAGTTTTTTGTAGCCTCATCCATCGAAGTACTAGGAAGAGCATCTATCAAGGTGTTTGCACGGTTGATACCTTTGTAACGAGCCTCATAGAAGGTATTTGTCATATTTGCATTATAATTGCAAATCATATCTTCTGCCTGCATCAACTTATCATTATCACCACCGCCACCTAAGCAGTCGTCACTGGCAAGCTGTGCATAATACAAGAAACTCATCTGAGGGTCTGCACAAACCTGATTCAGATTCTGGTACACACCAGCCAAAACAGCATCTCCATCAGCCTTAGACACAGGGAAGTCTTTTGTAGACAACTCGCCAACATTCTGAACATCATTGATATCACAGGATGCAAAGCTAAGAGCTACCATGGCGGAAGCCAAAATTATATTTAATTTCTTCATTGTGAATTCAATTTTAGATTAGAACTTAATATTTACACCAACCATATAGGTACGAGGCTGAGGATAGTTACCTACATCAACACCTGTTACCCATGAGTCTGAGCCGATAGCTGTACCATTCTCTGGATCCATACCCTTATAACCTGTGATAGTAAAGAGGTTTTGGGCAGTAAAGTAGAGACGGAGCTGCTGGAACGGACTGGTCTTCCAGATTTTGGTGAAGTCATAACCTACAGTTAGGTTTTGAAGACGGAAGTAGCTGGCATCCTCAATGTAGATATCCGATACAGTTTGCCAGTTAGGACCTTGATTCATGTGCGCAAGCAAAGGATACTTGTTAGAAGTTCCCTCACCATGCCAGTAATCATAAACCTCAGTTGTGAAGTTTTCATACTCACCATCAGTAAACTTGCGATAAGAACGAGCAACCTGCTGTCCAAATGCGCCATAACCTGTTACAGAGAGGTCGAAGCCCTTGTAAGATGCGCCAAGAGTAATACCCATGGTAACATCAGGCTGTGGAGAACCAATCTCGGTTTTATCATCGTCATTGACAACACCATCACCATTGACATCGACAAACTTCAAATCACCGGGTTTGATGCCTGTACCCTGCTTAGAATTCTCAGCCTTGCCACCGCAGTTCTTATCGAGATAAGCCTTGACATCAGCATCATTCTGCATTACACCTTCTGTCTTATAGCCCCAGAAATAGCCAATAGGATGTCCTTCCTCGAAACGAGCCATATAGCCAGTGTTCTGTGCTAAGTAATCCGAACCACCGTTATTGAACTTTTGGTTTGAATTAACTTTAGTTACCTCATTGTGGTTGTAAGCCATGTTCCAACCTACATTGTACTGGAAGTCCTTACCAATCTTGTCGTTCCAGGTCAAAGCTACCTCAACACCCTTGTTCTCTACGGTACCAGCGTTTTTCATCTGGGTGGAGAAACCTGTTGTAGCATCAATAGGTACTGCAACCAGCAAATCCTTGGTTTTCTTATTATACCAATCAGCTGTCAAGCCCAATCGACCATTCAAGAAATGGGCATCGATACCAATATTCAACTGCTCTGATGTTTCCCAAGTCAACTCTTCATTAGGCAATCTAGATGGTGAAGCACCAGAAATAAAGGCATTATGGGATTTCGCAGAAGTATCAAATGTATAGATACTACCTGAATCAAAAGCAAAAGCACCCTGCCATTGGAAATTACTGATGGTTGCAGCATTACCATTCTGTCCCCAACCTGCACGAAGTTTCAGAAAATCGAGCCAAGAAGCTGTCTTTTCCATAAATTTCTCATTAGAAATAACCCAACCTGCTGATACTGAAGGGAAGTATCCCCAACGTTTACCCGGAGCAAACTTAGAGTTGCCATCGGCACGGATGATAGCAGAAAGCATATACTTCTCATCGTAGTTGTAGTTTACTCGGCCAAAGTAAGACATACTACGGGTATCGTCACAAGGAGTACCTGTAACAGATGCAGCATTGTTATTCTTCATATAGCTCATGTAAGCATGAGTCATATCGCCAAAAATGGAGTTAGAAGAAGTTGCATTCAAAGAGAAACCGAAGTCAGGACGACTCTCACCATACTCAGTACCTACCAGGATGTCGAAGTTGTGCTTCTTCTGCAAGTCAAACTTATAACTCAAGGTATTGGTTGTACTCCATCCCCAACTTGTACCAATCTGATTTGTTGCCTTATCCTCTGTACGGTTGTAATCTGTATTAGTATTATTAGCCGAGAACACAGGGAGGAATGTACGCCATGTCCAAGTATTCTGATTGTAGTTCAACTGTCCACGATAAACAAGATTCTTGATTGGCTGAATCTCCAAATATCCGGTAGCATGCAAATTATGGTTGATACTCTTGTTGTGACCAGACTGCTGGTTCAACATCTTATAGACTGGGTTTGCAGAAAAAGAGTTGTAATTATTTATCCAGTTCTTCAAATCCTCAGCCTTGGTATAGCTGCCGTCGGCATTATACATAGGGATAGCAGGGTTAGCACGGAGCATGCTAGAAAGCTCATTGCTATACTGGCCACCAATCTGGATACCCTGATTCTGCTTGTGCTGATAGTAGATATTCTCACCAATCTTCACTACATCCATACCCTTTTCGTTGCGATAGATGACATGCTCTGAATTGATACGGAAGGTGAAACGGCGGTAGTCAGACTTAACAACATTGCCAAACACACCATCCTGATACTGATAACCAGCACCCATTGAGAAGGTCGAACGATCAGAACCACCCGTTACGTTCAAAGCATGGCTAGTGGTAACGGCATTCTTGTTGCGGATTGCCTCTACCCAGTTGGTTCCTTCGTTAGAACCATCCATATAAGAGTTGTAGAGGTCTTCGCCCATAAAGCTCTTCCAATCGTAGCCACTTTCACCACTGTTGAAACGCACCTGATCCATTACCTCCATATACTGTTTGGCTGTCAGCATCTTTGGCATGCGATATACGTTAGCCCAACCTACGTTGGCATCGTAAGATACCTGAATCTTACCCAGCTTACCCTGCTTGGTTGTTACCAAGATAACACCATTGGCAGCGGCAGAACCATAGATGGCACAAGATGCGGCATCCTTCAAGACGTCAATACGTTCGATGTCGGCAGGGTTCAAGTTGTTGATATCACCTGCTACACCATCAATAATATAAAGAGGAGCTGTGTTGCCGTTGGTACCGGCACCACGGATAGAAATCTTAAAGCCATCACCAGGCTGACCGGAAGCCGCCTGAATGTTAACACCAGGAGTCTGGCTCTGCAAAGCGCCGAGCACCTGTGTGGTATTCATCTTTTGAATATCATCACCCTTCACCTCGATGGTAGAACCGGTAACGAGCTTCTTCTTCTGAACACCATAACCTACGACAACAACTTCATCGAGAGTCTTGTCGTCTGTCTTCATTGTGATGTTAAAACTAGACTGGTTACCTACAGCAATTTCCTGTTTCTGGTAACCGATATAGGTAATTACAATAGTAGAACCAGGCTTTACGTTCAAGGTAAAGTTACCATCAAGATCTGTAACGGTACCATTACCAGGGTTGCCCTTTTCTACTACACTTGCACCGATAATAGGACCTTCTGCATCGCTCACATTACCGGTTACTTTCTTTGCCTGCTGTACAGCATTTACGCTCTGACTAGGAGATGCCGCCCATGCTTCAGTTGTATAACTCAAGCCTAACGATGCTAACGCTCCCACAAGCAGCATTGATTTTTTTAAGTTCAAATTCATACTTTAGTACTTTCTAGGTTGAATAGAATTAAACGTTTGTTGACTCTGACTATCAAAAATAGTCATTTTCCCAGTTCCCGACATATCTATCAGATACGAAGGAAACAAACAGGTTAAGTTGAATTCATCTTCATAATGGTTATTGTTTATGTTGTTTATTATTGTTTCATTTCATCACCAATCTGAAGTCATTTTTTATGGAACTATAAGTGGCAAACAGATTTTCGGTTGCAAAGTTACATTTCTTTTACGGAAAAAGCTGATACTATTTTGCTAATTTGAAGTATTATTTTGATTTTAGTTATTTTTTTTAATAAATCCCGATAAACACTAAAGATTTATTAAAATTCTGTGTTTTCCTTACACTTATTATATATGTATGTTTTGTTAACTCGGAGCAAAAAAGTATTACCTTGCCGCTATTGGGCAGCAAGGTAATTACGTACTGGATTGGCATACATCTCGAGAATTCTCTCTCTCAAGTAAGCTTCATCCTTATTTGGAAGGTCAATTTTCGCAAGCTGACCAGCCATATATTTTTCAAATTTTGCCTTATCTTCGGCAGTATATTCAGCCTGATGAGCAGTTGAGTTTTCAAGCAAATCAAGAGCCACATAGTTGCCCGGATAGAGGCGGTAGTTCTTGAATATCTGCTCATCCATATAGGCTGCTACCTTATTATATATATCCTGCTTAGGCATATCAGGATCAAGACTGTCCAGATAATCATCAAGACATGGGGCTGCATGATAATGCACATGACCCTTATAACCGAAGATACCGGTCTGCATGCTTACCAGGTCATCCATAGGTCCCTTCTTCCAGTCGGCATTATCGCGCTTCTGCTGGAACTCCTTTGCCTTCAGGAAATCGCATGGATCATATTCGTAACTGATAGAGAGCGGTACGAGATGAAGCTGTTTCAGGCGGTCGATAATGCTGCCCTCACCACCCATCGACATCATCTGCAGAATACTCTTCTGGGTGCGGTCATTACTGTCCTTGGCTCTACCCTCGCGCTGGGCTATCCAGATATTCTCGTTCTTCTCCTTGATGGCGAAATGCATATAGTCTGAGAGGCGCTTGCTCGACATCAGCATCTGTCGCATACTCAGGGCACGCTCTACGATAAACGCCTTGTTGACACGTACCAGGTCCTTGACCCAAGGAAGAGAAAGGAGATTATCACCGATGGCAATCTCACAGGTGGTCTTAAACCCGTTATCGATAAGAAGGACATCGAGGATGGCTGAATCGAGCACGATATCACGGTGATTACTGATGAAAGTATAATTACGGGTATTATCGAGCGATGTGCAATCCATCTCGCAGCCTGTTGCTGCCTTTTTCAGAATGCCATGAACAAAATCGTAAGCAAAAGCCAACTGGAAATCCAGATTGGTCTTACATGCCTTCAACTTCTGGGCAATCATCTCGAAAGGTACTTGTGGATAGAGATAGGCAAGCACTTGTTTAAACTGATCGTTTGAAAGCAAACGGTCGAATACCTCTGGGAGATCTTCAGGCTCCCAAGGACGGATGGGATCAAATTCTTGAGGGATATTCATAATATATACCTATTAATATATATATGGCTCTGCGAAAAAATCGCAGAACCATATATGAGTTTGTTATTCTAGAACTGATTCTCCACAATTTCGCTGAGCACATCCTTGATATCAAGACCTGCTGCACGAACCTGCTGAGGAATGAAACTGGTAACGGTCATACCTGGAGTGGTATTGATCTCCAGCATGTTCACCTTGTCTTTACCATCCTTATCCTTAGAGATGATATAGTCGATACGGATGATACCGTTGGCATGAAGAATGTCGTAGATGCGGGATGTGGTCTTGGCAACCTCTTCTGCGGTCTCTGGAGAGAGACGTGCTGGAGTGATTTCCTGTACCTGACCGTTATACTTGGCATCGTAATCGAAGAACTCGTTGGTGGTCACCACCTCTGTAGCCGGCAACACAACGGTCTTCTCGGCTGTCTTGTAGATGCCCTGTGAAATCTCTGTACCATCAAGGAAGCCCTCGATCATTACCTCATTGCTCTCCATGAAAGCCACACGGAGGGCTGGAGCCAGCTGGTCAGCATTCTTCACCTTGCTCACACCAAAGCTACTGCCGTCAGCAGCAGGCTTTACGAAACAAGGCATACCGATACGCTTGGCAATCTCTTCTTCATCATAAGCTTCACCGCGACGGAGCAAGATACTGTCTGCTACGTTTATACCGAAACCGCGCAGATAATTATTGAGCACATACTTATCAAAAGTCATTGCCTCTACCAGAACACCGCTTGTAGAGTATGGCAGATGGATGAGGTCGAAATAACCCTGCATCACACCATTCTCACCAGGCTGTCCGTGGATGGTGATATAAGCATAATCGAAATAGACATGCTTGCCGTTCATAACGAAAGAAAAATCGTTCTTGTCAATCTCGATAGTCTCACCATTATCCAAAGCAACATGCCAGTCGGTGCCCTTCACATCGACGAGATAAATATTGTAGCGCTCTTTATCAAAGAAAGAGTACAAACCCTGTCCTGAGCGCAATGATACGTCGTGCTCAGAAGAATCACCACCACATACGATGGCTATCGTTCTCTTGCTATTTTCCATAATTACTAAATATTTTTGAATGTATCTTGTGTGGTGCCAGCGATGAAGCCGCGCCACTTTTCTATTAATTGTCTAAAATCATTTGGCCACTCACTGTCAAAATCCATCTGCTGCTTGGTTGTAGGATGCACGAAGCCGAGTGTCTTGGCATGGAGAGCCTGACGCGGACAGAGTTTGAAGCAGTTCTGGATAAATGCCTTGTAGCTGCTACTGCGCTGACCTCTCAGAATTTCTGTTCCGCCATACGTTTCGTCCATAAAGAGCGGATGACCGATATGCTTCATGTGAGCACGAATCTGATGGGTACGGCCTGTTTCAAGCACACACTGCACCAAGGTGGTATAACCGAAACGCTCCAACACCTTGTAATGCGTAACCGCCGTTTTGCCTATTCCGCTGTCCGGATCGAAGACCTTCATACGGAGGCGGTTCTTCGGATCACGGCCGATATTGCCTTCTATGCGACCTTCATCTTCTACAATGTTGCCCCAAACGAGCGCATTGTAACTGCGATGGGTAGTCTTGTTGAAGAACTGCTTACCCAGTGCGGTCTTTGCCGTAGGAGTTTTTGCCACAACGAGCAGTCCGCTGGTATCTTTATCAATGCGATGCACCAAGCCCACTTCCGGATCATTGGCGTCAAACTCAGGCATATCCCTTAAATGCCAGGCTACCGCCTGAATCAAGGTTCCATGAAAGTTGCCCGCACCAGGATGCACCACCATACCTGCTTCCTTGTTGACCACCATCAGCTGGTCGTCTTCATAAACCACATTGATAGCGATTTCTTCAGGTTTGATACTCGTTTCATGACGAGGACGGTCGAGCATCAGAGTAACCAGATCATTAGGGCGCACCTTATAGTTGCTCTTTACCGGTTTACCATTGACATGGATGAATCCGGCATCAGCAGCCTGCTGAATACGGTTACGGCTCTGATAGGCCATCTTATCAGCCAGGTACTTATCGATGCGGACCGGATCCTGGTTAGCATCCACCTGAACCTTCCAGTGCTCATAGAGTTCATCTCCTCCTTCACCAGAAGCAGCGGTTCCTTCCTCCATCTGGAGTTCATCATCCAGTTCGTCCATATCTCCTGCATCATCAAACCCGAAGTCATCCTCTACAGGAGCATATACCTTATTATATATATAATCTAAAAATATCATTCGTATTACTATTGAATTCTTCACTCTTCACTTTTCATTTCTCCTACTCCACCACTTCCTTCTGGTGGTGCTCATGCGAAGGAGCAGGCTCTGTGGCTTCCGTACCAGGAACCACCTCGAAGTTGTCTTCATGAGTTTCTCCGCTCATGTCACCTTCGCCTTCCATCACATCTTCTTCGCCGTGATAAACCGGATCTACCACATCGATGGAATCATCAACGCTCCGTTTACCATTACCAACCTGTATGACAAGCACATCATCGATAGAAACCTTATCACCAGCTACAACATGCTTACCCTTAACGAGGATACCATAAACCCAATCCTCTTCGCCAGGAATATATTCAGGTGTACCCAGTTTGAATCCCATAGCAGTAAGTTTAGCCATTGCCTCTCGCAACGAACTGTTGTCAATGACATCAGGAATGGTGATACGTGGAGAATGATCAGAATTGATGGTAACATAGATAACATGTCCCGACTTTACCACTTCTCCGAAAACCGGAGTCTGCTCCAGAATGACATCAGGCGGCAAAGAGCGGACATATCCCGTATCCGTTACAACAATTTCCAATCCCGCATCGTCGAGGATATGTGTAGCATCATCGATATTCTTATATCGAATATCCGGCACACGGATGGCCTCACCATGATGGGTATAGATATCGATGCCATACTTGACACCGACACAGAGCAACACCAGCACCAGAATCATGGCACCGATATTCCCCCAAAGGTACTTACTCTTAAACTTATTTATAAACTCTGATGAAGTCATATATTATTTTTTGGTGCAAAGATACAAGTATTTGGGGGAAGAACAAAATAAAAAGGAAAGTTTTTGCACTCTCACCACCTATTTTATGATATAAAAACAAAACATCTTTGTTCCCAAAAGAGCAATCTCAGAAAAGGAAGGGGCGTTATAAACAACAAAAAGCAGCAAAGAATACATCCTTGCTGCTTTTAATGTCATCGTCAACAGACGAATCTTTCCTCGGAATTACTTTCCGTGGTGCTCGTCAGATACAGTTAACTTCTTACGGCCATGAGCACGGCGAGAAGCCAATACGCGACGACCATTCTTTGTTGCCATACGCTCACGGAAACCATGCTTGTTTACGCGACGACGATTGTGAGGCTGAAATGTTCTTTTCATTTTTCTTATTTATTTTTTAATTAATATTCTTCACAAAAGTGCAAAACACGCCCTTTTTGGGCTGCAAAATTACGCATATTTTCTGAAATAACCAAGAAAACTACCAAATTTAGCTTAAATATTTATGTTTTTTTCGATATTTCCTTTGATTTTTCATGTTTTTGCCGTAACTTTGCACTCGATTTTGAGATTATTGTAATAACATTCAAGATAAACAAGAAATGATTAATTCACAGGAAATTAAGATTGGTACTTGCATCCGCATGGATGGCAAAGTATGGGTTTGCATCGACTTTCAGCACAGAAAGCCAGGTAAAGGTAACACCGTAATGAACACAAAATTGAAGAATGTTGCCGACGGTCGTGTATTGGAACGTACATTCCAGGTAGGTTTCAAATTGGAGGATGTTCGCGTTGAGCGCCGTCCTTACCAGTACCTCTACGAGGACGCTACTGGTTGCATCTTCATGAACCAGGAGACTTTCGAGCAGGTGCCTATCGCTAAGGAGAACGTTACTGGTGGCCAGTACATGAAGGAGGGTGATGTTGTTGAGGTGGTTACTGATACAACTGATGGTACTATCCTCTTGGCTGAAATGCCAGTGAAGACTACTTTGAAGATTACTCACTCTGAGCCAGGTGTAAAGGGTAATACTGCTACCAACGCTACAAAGCCTGCTACATTGGAGACTGGTGCTGAGGTTCGTGTTCCTTTGTTCGTCAACGAAGGCGAGACTATCCAGATTGACACCCGTGACGGTAGCTACCTCGGTCGTGTAAGCGAGTAATACATCCTCCAACAGGAAGATTGTGCTCTTATTGAGTAAAACTAACCCTTAATAGTAAGAAGAATGAAATATTCCATCATAGTACCTGTATTTAATCGTCCTGACGAAGTGGACGAACTTTTAGAGAGTCTGACTCATCAATCAGAGAAAGACTTCGAAGTTGTCATCGTTGAGGATGGCTCACAGACTCCCTGCGAGGAGGTGTGCAAGCGATATGAGCACATGATGGATATACATTATTACTATAAGGAGAACTCTGGTCCGGGCCAGAGTCGCAACTATGGTGCCGAGCGCGCCAAGGGTGAGTATCTTCTGATACTCGATAGCGACGTGGTCTTGCCAGAAGGTTATCTGAAGGCTGTAAGTGATGAGTTGAGCCGTGAGCCAGCCGATGCTTTCGGCGGTCCCGACAAGGCGCACTCATCATTTACAGATACTCAGAAAGCCATTTCTTATTCCATGACTTCTTTCTTTACCACCGGTGGCATCCGTGGCGGAAAGAAGAAGATGGATAAGTTCTATCCCCGTTCATTCAACATGGGCATCCGCAGGGATATTTATCTCAGGTTGAATGGCTTTTCCAATATGCGTTTCGGTGAAGACATAGATTTCTCTATCCGTATCTTCAAGGCAGGCTGCCGTTGCCGTCTGTTCCCTGAAGCATGGGTATGGCATAAGCGCCGCACCGACTTCCGCAAGTTCTGGCGACAGGTCTACAACAGTGGCATCGCCCGCATCAATCTCTACAAGAAATATCCAGAGAGTCTCAAACTCGTGCATCTCCTTCCTATGGTCTTCACCATGGGCGTAATAGGCACGCTGCTTCTGCTCTTCTTCGGCTTCCTGCCATACATGCTTGGCACCGTTCACGTATTCCCAACCTTGGGCAATGCGATGGCAGCATTGGGCTGCATCGGTCTCGCCGGCATCATTCTCTATACCATCGCACTGTTTATCGACAGCAGCAGAGAGAATCACAGCGTGAAGATAGGCTTGCTGAGTATTCGCGCTGCCTTCACACAGCTGATGGGTTACGGATGCGGATTTCTTTCTGCATGGTGGAAGAGATGCGTACTGGGACAGAGCGAATTCAGCGCATACAACAAGACTTTCTACAAATAAGACTTCCCCGCCAAAAGAGAAGCCAATAATAATCTACTAATCAGTTATTATTATGGCAGAGAAACTAACCATTGCCAATTGGGCAGAAGAAGACAAGCCTCGCGAGAAACTGGAGCGCTTGGGTGCCTCAGCATTATCCAATGCCGAGCTCTTAGGTATTCTGATTGGTTCGGGATCTACTGACGAAAGTGCCGTAGACCTGATGAAACGCATTATGAAGGATTGCGACAACAACCTGAACCAGCTAGGAAAGAAGACCATCAGAGAACTGACGCAATATAAAGGAATGGGACCCGCCAAAGCCATCACCATTCTTGCAGCCTGCGAACTGGGCAAGCGCCGTGCCCTCGATAAGATTGGCACACGTCCCGACTTAGGCTCATCCCTTGCCATCTACAACTATATGCTTCCGAAGATGCAGGATTTAGACACTGAGGAAGCATGGCTCCTGATGATGAACCAGAACTTCAAGCTCATCAAAGCGAGCTGCATCTCAAAAGGCGGCATTACAGAAACGGCAACCGACATCCGTCTTATCATCAAAGAAGCGGTACTCAACAACGCTACCATTATCGCCTTCTGCCACAATCATCCCAGCAACAATCCTCAGCCAAGCAAAGCCGATGATGTACTTACCCAGAAGATTGCCAAAGCCTGCGAAATCATGCGCCTCTTCTTTATGGACCATGTCATCATAACCGATGGTGCCTTTTATTCATATCACGATAAAGGTAAATTGTAGTCTATTTGGGGTATATTAGACCTTCTGCAAGAAAAAAACAGCTTTTCTTTTTGTTTTGTCTGCAATAATTATTATCTTTGTAGGCAAAAACAAAGATTATTATGACACAAGAAGAAAAGACAAAGATAGAAGAAAAGATCGTAGATGTGCTTAAGACCGTTTACGACCCAGAGATTCCTGTCAACATCTGGGACCTCGGTATGATTTACAAAATAGATGTGAAGGACGATGCCACCGTAGATCTCGACATGACCTTCACAGCCCCTTCATGCCCTGCTGCCGACTTCATCCTGGAGGATGTAAGAAGCAAGGTAGACAGCGTGGAAGGCGTAAAATCTGCCAATGTGAACCTTGTATTCGAACCGGCTTGGGATCAGAGTATGATGAGCGAGGAAGCTCGCGTAGAACTCGGTTTTGAATAGGAAGTGATACGATAGATAGAACTTGCCTTATACATCGGACGAAGTTCCTTCTCACTTAATCCTTTATTTCTTAACTTATAAATAGAATCGCTTATGAAAAATGTATATTTCCTCTCAGATGCGCACCTTGGCTCATTAGCCATTCCGCATGCCCGCATGCAAGAACGCCGCCTGGTCCGTTTCCTGGACAGCATCAAGACGAAGGCTGCTGCAGTTTATCTACTGGGTGACATGTTTGACTTTTGGAACGAATATAAATATGTCGTACCAAAAGGCTACACACGCTTCTTAGGTAAGCTCTCGGAGTTGACCGATATGGGAGTGGAAGTACATTTCTTTACGGGTAACCACGATCTCTGGACCTATGGCTACCTGGAGGAAGAGTGTGGCGTTACCGTACATTATAAGCCTCAGACCATAGAGATATACGATAAAGTATTCTATCTGGCACATGGAGACGGACTGGGTGACCCAGACAAGAAATTCAAGTTTCTGAAAAGAATGTTCCAAAATCATACTTGCCAACGCCTCCTTAATGCGATTCATCCTCGCTGGGGAATGGCTTTAGGCTTGAACTGGGCTAAGCATAGCCGACTGAAACGTGCTGACGGAAAGGAAGAACCTTATATGGGCGAAAAGAAGGAGTTCCTGGTGCGCTTTGCCAAACAGTATATGCAAGGTCACAAGGATATAGATTACTTCATGTTCGGCCATCGCCACATCGAACTGGATCTGATGTTGAGCAAAAAGACCCGACTGATGATTCTGGGCGACTGGATATGGCAGTTCACCTACGCCGTGTTTGATGGCGAGCACATGTTTATGGAAGAATATGTGGAAGGCGAAAGCCAACCGTAACAATAAAGGGCAGCTTTATGAGCTGCCCTTTATTGTTATCGCTGTATGCGACCTCCTGAAGAAGTCATGTTATTGATGATTTCTTCTTCTGTAACCAGATTCTGATCACCCGGAACCGTATTCTTTATCGCGCTTGCTGACAGTGAGAAATCCAGACAATACTGGTTCTTGTCGCCCCACTTCTGATGGGCATGAATATAGGCAGCAATAAAGGCATCACCTACACCCATCGGATCAACAATCGGCTCAATATCATAGATTCTTGTAGTATAGAGCTGATCCTCCACTGCATCATAGAGCAAGCCGCTCAAGGTATGATGACTGCTGGCAATCTGATTTCTTACCGCCATCAGCATCTTCTTACACTTAGGGAAGAGCTGATGCATCTTGCGGAAATACTTCTGATAAGCCTCCTTGTCAATCTCATAGTCTGCATCCAAAGCCTCGAAAGGAATATGAGGCACACCGCTGGCTACCTCCCACTCATTCTGGTCACCAAAGATGATGTCACTATACTGCATCATCTGGAATAGCACGTCATGAGGTTCCAGACCATATCCCCAGAGATTCTTACGGTAATTAATGTCGCAGGCAATGGTCAACCCGTCAGAAACAGCAAGTTTGATGGCATCCATAGTTGACTCCATCGCATCGCGGCTGATAGCGCAGGTAATGCCGGAGCAATGGAATACGGCAGCATCAGCCAGCACCTTTTCCCATTTCACCATTCCGCGCTTCAGCGTATAGAAAGAAGAATTCTTGCGGTCGTAAACCACATGGGAATTGCGCATAGCCACAGCTTCCTCGAAATAATAAGTTCCGAGACGTTCGCCGCCACGCACAACATGAGAAACATTCAGACCGTACTCTCTGAGATGCATCAACGCCGCCTCACCCATCTCACCGTATGGCACACGGGTTACATACTCTACATTATCGCCTAAATAAGCCAAAGAGATGGCTGCATTAGCCTCACTGCCACCATAATTGCCAAACATATGATGTCCCTGAAATAAACGTTGATAACCAGGCTTAGAAATCCTAAGCAATATTTCTCCGAAAGTTACAATCTTTGTTTTCATAATTCTAAAAATTTAAAAAGGTGAAGACCATTCACTTATGTTTCTAGTCTTCACCTTATTATATATAGCGTATGATTACTTGTTAGCAACCAACTCCATTGTATCGCGAGCGATAACAATCTCCTCGTCGGTAGGAACTACTACTACCTTCACCTTACTGTCGTCAGTAGAGATGATAGCTTCCTCACCACGAACCTTGTCATTAACTTCCTTGTTAATCTTGATGCCAAGATACTCCAGGTTCTTGCAAGCTTCCTCGCGCAGGTCGGTCTGGTTCTCACCAACACCAGCTGTGAATACGATAGCGTCAACGCCACCCATAGCTGCAGTGTAAGCACCAATGTACTTCTTGATGCGATACTCATACATACGGAGAGCCAACTGAGCCTTCTCGTTACCCTCGTTGGCAGCATTCTCGATGTCGCGCATATCAGAAGAAATACCTGTAATACCGAGCACACCACTCTTCTTGTTCAGGAAGTCAGCCATCTCCTGTGGCTTCATGTTCAACTTCTCCATCAAGTAGGTAACGGCAGAAGCATCGATGTCACCACAACGTGAACCCATCATCAAACCAGCCAATGGGGTCAAGCCCATTGAAGTATCCAATACCTTACCATTCAATACAGCAGCTACAGAGCCACCGTTACCGATGTGGCAAGTGATGATCTTAGAGTTGTTCTGGTCGAGACCGAGAATCTCGCAAACACGCTTAGAAACATAACGGTGAGATGTTCCGTGGAAACCATAACGGCGTACGTGATACTTCTCGTACAACTCGTAAGGAATTGCATAGAGGTAAGCGTAGTCAGGCATTGTGCTGTGGAATGCGTTGTCGAATACGCAAACCTGAGGAGTGCCAGGCATCAAAGAGTCAACGGCACGGATACCCTTCAGGTGACCTGCGTTGTGAACAGGAGCGAGGTCGCAAAGTTCCTCGATACCATCCTCTACGCTCTTGTCAACGATAACGCTCTCCTTGAACTTGTCACCACCCTGTACGACACGGTGTCCTACAGCATCGATTTCCTTCAAGTCCTTGATTGCGCCGATTTCCGGGTCGAGCAAGCACTTGAACACGAAGTTCACACCTTCCTTGTGGTCAGGCATGTCGTGCATAATCTGCTTCTTCTCGCCGTTAGGCAATTTAACCTTGATGAAAGCGTTATCAAGACCGATACGCTCTACACCACCCTGTGCCAATACAGACTCATCGTCCATATTATATAATTTGTACTTGATAGATGAACTACCGCAGTTCAGAACCAATACTTTCATAATGTTAAATGTTGAATGTTAAATGTTGAATGTTGAATTAAGCCTTCTTGGCGTCCTGTGCCTGGCAAGCTGTGATAGCTACCATGTAGTAGATGTCATCTACAGAGCAACCACGAGAAAGATCGTTTACAGGACGGGCAATACCCTGGAGGATAGGACCGATAGCGATGGCACCACCCAAACGCTGAACGAGCTTGTAGCCGATGTTACCAACCTCGAGGTTTGGAACTACCAATACGTTAGCCTTACCAGCTACGTCAGAACCTGGAGCCTTCTTGGCAGCTACCTCAGGAACGAGGGCTGCATCTGCCTGAAGTTCACCGTCGAGGTGAAGCTCTGGGAACTTCTCCTTAGCAATAGCTACGGCATCCTTTACCTTGTCTATAATATAAACGCTCTTGCCAGTCTCCTTGTTGATAGCATCCTTTGCGCTACCCTTTGTAGAGAAGCTCAACATGGCAATCTGTGGATCAGTAATACCTGCCACTGACTGAGCTGTATGAGCTGTAGTATAGGCAATCTGAGCAAGCTGGTCTGCTGTAGGGTTTGGAGTTACAGCAACGTCACCCATTACTACAACGCCATCCTGACCATACTGCTTCTGGTCTGAGATGAGCAACATAGCACCACTTACGCAAGTGATACCTGGACTGCACTTGATGATCTGAAGAGCTGGACGGAGAGTATCGCCAGTAGTGCTCAATGCACCAGAAATCTGACCGTCAGCGCCCTCAGTCTTGATAATCATACAACCGAGGTAGAGGTTGTTCTTAGTTACGAGTTCACGAGCCTGCTCTACGGTCATGCCCTTCTTCTTGCGAAGTTCAGCGAGCTTCTCAGCATACTCCTCAGACTTAGGGTTGTTTTGTGGATCAACGATAGTAGCCTTGTCGATGTTGTTAAGACCCCACTGAGCAGCGAGATTCTTAATATTGGCAGGGTTACCGATGAGGATGATGTCTGCGAGATCATCAGCCAAAACTTTATCGGCTGCTTTCAATGTACGCTCCTCTTCTGCTTCAGGGAGCACGATGCGCTGCTTGTCAGCTTTAGCGCGAGCTACGATTTGCTGTAATAAATCCATTTTACTTTTTAATATTTTATATATTTTGTTGTTTCCTAAGTAGATCTGTCAAAGTGTAAGGCGCTGTTATCTTGTTTTTCGCCTTTTTGCCACATCGACTTTGCAAAAGTACACATTTTCTTTGAAATAGCAGCGATTAAAATGTGTAAAAAAAGCTAAATCGGGAGATTATTCATATCGTAAAGGTTTACGTAGTAGGAAAAGTGATGAATTCTTCACTCTTCGTTCTTCACTCTTCACTTAACTTATATCATTTCCAGAGTAAGGATGCTTTCCAGTTCCTCGGCAGAGAGTCGGAGTTTGAACTCGCCCTTGATGGCCACGCTGATTCGTCCGGTCTCCTCGGATACGATGACGGCGATGGCATCACTGCTCTGTGATATTCCGAGAGCGGCACGATGGCGGAGTCCCAGTTCCTTCGGAATATCGAGGTTATGACTCACAGGCAGAATACATCCGGCTGCCATGATGCGCTTATTGCTCACCACCATGGCTCCATCATGAAGCGGCGAATTCTTGAAGAAAATATTCTCTATCAGCCGCTGGTTAATCTTGGCGTCTATCTCCTCACCAGTATCCATGATGTCCTTCAGTGGAACGCCTCGCTCTATAACGATAAGAGCACCTACGTATTTCTTCGCCATACTCATACACGCCATCACAATCGGCATGATGGTCTCCTTGTTAGCCTCCTTCTGGCTCTCCTTGCTGGAGTGGAAGAAGCGAACCAGCCGGCGCATACCTTTCTGCGAACCTATCTCATAGAGGAATCTACGGATATCCTCCTGAAAGATGACGATGAGGGCGATGACTCCCACGCTCACCAGTTTATCCAGGATAGAACCCAGCAGACGCATTTCCAGTATCTGACTCACAAAAAGCCAGATTAGCACGAAGAGCATGATGCCCACGAAGATGTTCAGTGAGCGCGATTCCTTCATCAGACGATAAACATAGAACAGCAGCGAGGCTACCAGGAGAATATCGAGAAAGTCTTTGATGCCAAATTCTATCATGTGCGTCCCTCCTTCATTGCTTCTATTATCTTCACAGCCTCAGCTGCTTCTTTTACATCGTGCACTCTGAGGATGCTGGCGCCCTTCATCAGAGCGATGGTGTCGAGCACGGAAGTTCCATTGAGCGATGTCGTAGCATCTCCACCCAGCAGCTTGTATATCATACTCTTGCGGGAGATGCCTACCAGAACAGGAAGTTCCATCACGTTCAACTTCTCCATCTCATTATAAATCTGATAATTCTGGATGAGATTCTTGCCGAAGCCGAAGCCTGGATCGAGGATGATGTCCTTGGCTCCCAGGTCGCGCAACTGCTGTACCTCTCTGGCAAAGCCCTTCATCATCGTTTCGAGCGTAGGCTGCACCGACATTAATATATAAGGTACCTTCAGTTCGCCCACCACCCGGAACATTTCAGGATATTCCTCCTGTCTCTGCTCCAGCGGCACATTGGTGATGCCTGTGATTCCACCTTCTGATACATCGTTGATGATGTCAGCTCCCCACTCCTCGATACACTTACGTGCCAAGGTTGGGCGATAGGTATCTACGGAGACGGCAGCATCCGGTTGCTCCCTGCGAACGATGTCGAGAGCGAACTTCAGGCGTCTTCCCTCCTCCTCTTCCGATACTTCATCGGCACCGGGACGGGTGGAAAAAGCGCCCACATCAATGATGCTTCCACCTTCTTCTATAATCTGATTAGCTCCCTGAGCTATCTCCATTTCTGTCTGTTTTCTACTGCCAGAGTAGAAACTGTCGGGCGTAACATTCAGGATGCCCATCACCTGAGGGGTACTCAAATCCATCAAGCGCCCCTTGATATTGATCGTATATTCCATCGGATTATAACTCTTTAAGCCACTTTTTACCCGACGTTGTATAACTCCAAGCTATAAGAGCAATAACAACAATAGAAGTTATCATAAAAAATAACGCTAAATAACTCATACTATAAACTTTTTAGCCATTTCTTCCCTGATTCAGTATATGTCCAAAGCAAAATACCACCACCTATTAAAGTGCCTATTCCAAATATCAAAATCATTGTTTCCATTTTCTTAATATTTTAAAATTCGATTACCTACTATTGCAAACAAAATTGTCATGCACACACCAAATAAAACATACAGAAGATTCATATAATCGAATTCTCCTGTTATCATTGGCGTAAGCCCACCCAAAACCATCGCTCCAAAACTTAGTTTGGAGATATCGAAGAAATAACCAGCTAGCTTGTCTTTCCTCGTTTTTAATTTATCTCTTTCTATGTTTGCGCCCATTCCGACCTCACTTTCCAAAGATTACTTGAATATTTTCTGCAAAAATAGAAAGAATTATCGAGATTACCATCATTTTTTGGGAAAATTGTTTGTTATGTCCATAATTTAGATTACTTTTGCACCCAAAATAACAGTTATAGACTATGGATATTTCAGAACTCTATCAGATTTACCAAGCGCACCCAGTGATTACCACTGACAGCCGCGACTGCCCAGAGGGCAGCATCTTCCTGGCTTTGAAGGGCGCATCGTTTGATGGCAACAAGTTTGCCGACATGGCTTTGGAGAAAGGCTGTGCCTATGTGATTGTAGATGAAAAAGAGTATGCCAAGGAGGGCGACGGGCGCTACATCCTCGTAGAGGACTGCCTCACCACCTTCAAGGAACTCGCCCGTGAGCATCGCCGCCACTTCGATATTCCTGTAGTAGGAATCACCGGAACCAACGGCAAGACCACCACCAAGGAACTCGTCTCTGCTGTTCTCGGCGAGAAGTTCAACGTGATGTTCACCCAGGGTAACTTCAATAATGATGTAGGCGTACCAAAGACGCTCTTCCGTCTCTCTCCGGAAAACGAGATTGCCGTTGTAGAGATGGGTGCTTCCCATCCTGGTGACATCCGAAAACTCGTGGAATACGTGGAGCCAACCTGCGGTATGATTACCAACGTAGGCCGTGCCCACCTGCAGGGATTCGGCAGTTTCGAAGGCGTGAAGAAGACCAAGGGAGAGCTCTATGATTACCTCGCAGCCAACGATGCCCTCGTCTTCATCAATGCAGACAACGAACATCTGATGCAGATGGCTGAGCAGCGCAACATCAACCGCCTCATCACCTACGGCAAGGATGAAAACTGCGATGTATGGGGAGAAGTCATCTCCTGCGCGCCTTTCCTGAAGTTCCGCTGGCGCACCGAGAGTTTCGACTGGCATGAGGTTCAGACTCATCTCATCGGCTCTTACAATATCGACAACATGCTTGCCGCCATCACCATCGGTCTTCATTTCGATGTGAAGCCTCAGCAGATAGATCATGCCCTGGAGAACTACATCCCAAGCAACAACCGTTCGCAGTTGGAAGAGACGGCGCACAACAAGCTGGTGGTAGATGCCTACAATGCAAACCCATCAAGTATGGCTGCCGCCATCGAGAACTTCCGCGTGATGGATGTACCTCATAAGATGGCGATTCTCGGACAGATGGGCGAGCTCGGCGAAGTGAGCCACGAGGAGCACCAGAAGGTAGTAGACATGTTGCAGGCAGCCGGTCTGGAGAATGTATGGCTGGTGGGCGATGAGTTCAAGGATATTCCATGCAGCTACCGCAAGTTCCAGAATGTAGAGGAAGTGAAGGAAGCGCTCAAGGCGAACCAGCCTCACGACCATTACATCCTCATCAAGGGCAGCAACAGCGTGAAGCTCTTCCAGCTTCCGGAGTTGTTATAAACGGTTATTATCGTACAACTAAAAGGTGTGTAGTTGTACGATTATAGGGTGTTGCCACTAGGCTCGGCAGATGTGCTGACTGCAGTCGGCAGACCTGCTGACTAGGCTCAGCAGAGCTGCTGAGCCTAGTGGGAATCTCTTAGAAACAGCCTCCTTGAACCTGATATTCCGACTTCTTTAACCTGAGCAAACGTATTCTTTCACTTACTCAGTCGTATCCTTGTGCTTGCTCAGTCATATCTGTAGGCTTATTCAGATATATCAGTAGGCTCACTCTGCCGCATCATTTCGCTTACTCAGACGAATCTTTTACTTACTCAACCTGCTCTCAGGCTCAACTCCAGGAACTTGTCACATAATTGGTAAACGCCTTCATCTTGCGTGATAAAGTCTCTGTCCAGTAAGGTCTTGACAGCTCCTTGCACGGTGCTTGCACCAAGATGATACTTCTGCAAGAACTCTTGCGACATCAGGGAAGAAGGCTTACCTTCCTGAGCAATGGCTATGAGAAGCAGTTTCTGCTTGGCTGTAAGCTGATACAGCAAGGCCTGATAGGCAAAGCGTTGCTGGGAAAGGATGCTATCTATCGCCATCCTGACATCATCTTCCTGCAACAAAGACTTATCAGATATTGAAGTATAAAGCATATTGAGTACATACTGAATATACCAGGTAATGCCATCGAAATGATGATATAAATAGGTAAAAGCTGCTGCACTTATCTCTTTATTGTTCCTGGCAAGATGGTGATTGGCAAATTCCAGGTAAGTTTGCTCATTGATTGCCTCCAACCCCATGATACTCGAACTATGATAGAATGGGCGTGACTGGGAAGTAAACATCAATGCCATCATGTGGCGCTTGGAGCCAGAAAAGACAAAGTTTGCATTGTGGCAATTCTGTATTCGTTTACGCAAGGTTGCCTCAACGGTTTTCTCTGGATAGTTTGCAATTGTCTGAAATTCATCTATCGCCACCAGACAAGGTTTATCTGCCTGTTCGAGATAAGCGAAGATCTCATCCAGCGTAATATCCGGAGCCTGAATATCTCCCAAACCAACACTCCACTCCGGATTTCCATTGATGTCAAAAGAGATAGTTGACTTCAGAGACTGGAGCATATTCAGGAAAAATTCCCATACTTTCCTGCCCTTTGGCTTGAGTGCCGTCAGGATTCCCTTGCCCAGCGCATAGACGAATTCGTTCAAATTCTTCGTATCATAAATATCAATATAGATGCAATGATACTGCTCACGGATGTTCTCCTGCTGAAAACAATTATAAATCAGTCCCGACTTACCCAAACGTCTTGGCGCAATCAATGCGACATTGCACCGATTGGTCAAATGGCGGGTAAGAAGAGCTGTTTCCTCTACCCTATCACAAAAATATTCCGGCGAAAGATAGCCTTCAATAACAAAAGGATTTAACTGTACCATAAGCATTTACATCATTATGAGTTTTACGTAACGAAGATTTCATAATGCAAAGATACGATGAATATTTGTAAACGGCAAACATTTATCGGAAAAAAGTATCTGACATTCAATAAAAAAGTATCTTAGGATACTTGCTCATGTATCTTAAGATACTTGGCAATGTATCCTAAGATACTTTGCTATGTAGCTTCATGTGCCCATGAAGCCTGTTCATCGGCCGACGAAATAAGTTTCATCTCTGGATGAAGCCTACTTGCTGCACATCCCCAGAAAATACTTATGAATCTCCAGACTTTCGTTCAGTTCAGGATGGAAGGCGGTAACGAGCTGGTTACCCTGGCGGGCAGCCACAATCTTGCCATCTACCTCAGCCAGAACCTCAGCATCTCCCCACACCTCCTTAATATAAGGAGCACGGATGAAAGTCATTGGGATATTGCCCTCGATGCCCTTCATCGGAGCCTCGATGTAGAAACTGCCCAACTGGCGACCGTAGGCATTTCTCAAAGCCGTGATGTCCATCGAAGCTATGCGCTGACTAGGCTCGCCCTCAATCTTCTTGGCAAGAAGAATCAAACCGGCACAGGTACCATAAACTGGCAAGCCGGCAGCAATCGCCTCCTTCACAGGCTCCATCAATCCCAATTCATTCAAGAGTTTCGCCTGGGTGGTACTCTCACCGCCCGGAATAATCAAGCCATCCTTTGGCTGGTCCCAATCCTTCAACTGGCGAACCTCGAAACTATCCACGCCCAACTGAGCCAACTTCTGTCTGTGCTCAGCAAAAGCGCCTTGTAAAGCTAATACAGCTATTCTCATAACATACTTATCTAATATAAAAGCCCCTTCTTGTGCAGGAGGGGCTTTTATCCGTTATCTCATTTATTATTACTTACCTCTTTCAGCCATGAGCAAAGCAATCTCCTGCTCATTGATACCTACCATTGCCTCGCCAAGGTCCTCGCTCAACTCAGCCAGCATCTTAGGGTCGTTGTAGTTGGTAACTGCCTTCACGATAGCCTGGGCACGTTTAGCTGGGTTACCGCTCTTGAAGATACCAGAACCTACGAATACACCCTCGGCACCGAGCTGCATCATCAGGGCAGCATCAGCTGGAGTAGCCACACCACCTGCTGCGAAGTTAACCACTGGCAACTTACCATTCTCGTGAACATACTTCACCAGGTCGTAAGGAGCCTGCAACTGCTTGGCTGCCTCGTAAAGCTCATCCTCGCTCATAGAAACCAGACGGCGGATTTCGCTCTGCATCATACGCATGTGGGTAACAGCCTGAACCACATCACCTGTTCCTGGCTCACCCTTGGTACGAATCATCGTAGCACCCTCAGCAATACGGCGGAGCGCCTCGCCCAGGTTCTTGGCACCACAAACGAATGGCACGTCGAACTTAGTCTTGTCGATGTGATAAACATTATCTGCTGGAGAGAGCACCTCGCTCTCGTCAATATAGTCGATTTCGATAGCCTGAAGAATCTGAGCCTCAGCGAAGTGACCGATGCGGCACTTAGCCATTACAGGGATAGAAACAGCCTCCTGAATACCCTTGATCATCTTAGGGTCGCTCATACGAGAAACACCACCTGCTGCACGGATATCAGCTGGAATACGTTCCAGCGCCATTACTGCGCATGCACCTGCTGCCTCTGCGATTTTTGCCTGTTCTGGAGTTGTTACGTCCATAATCACACCACCCTTGAGCATCTGAGCCAAGTTGCGGTTCAATTCTTGTCTATTTTCTGCCATAATTCTTTTAATTTTATCTATTTATGCTTGCAAAGGAAACACTTTTCGGCGAAACAGCAGAAAAAAGTTCCATTTTCTGCAAACATTGAGTCATTTTGTATAAAGAGAGATTCGCAAATATATAAGAGATATTCCTGAATATATAAAGCAGTACACAGATTGTACTGCTAAGAGAAACCGAGAGGAGTTCACCTTCTGAACGTCTACATTTTTTGTATCTTAGCGAAAAATTTCGTAACGAAAAATTTCGATTATGGAATATAGAAGACCCATTCTTCAGGAAATGGATACTCAAGAATATGATTGAGTAAGATTATATACAGAGAAATCGCCAGCAAAGCTGTAAAAAAGCTTCGCTGGCGATTCTGCAAGAGAGAGGTTTATCTATGTGTTAAAAATACTAACTCGCTCTAAATTGGACTTTGATTGAATATCAAGAACTTGGGCGTTTGCCTATATCATATAGGTAACAATATGGAAACGAGCGGACTTCTGCTCGTTTCTGTATTTTGCAATATACAAAGAACGCCTTAATTCGGAGACAAAGATACGATAATTTTCTAAATATCCAATGAATTACGATGAGAATTTTATGGCAATTAGAACTTTTTGTGTTAAATCCCATGCATGAAATGCAGTTTTCTAAGAAAATATTTGGAGATTCCGACAAAAAAGCGTATTTTTGCAGCAACAAATCCCACCACGCCTCTCAACGATGCGTACCACGGTGGGACTTCGCTTTTTATATGGGTATATGAACTACGACAAACAACCGATAAATATAGATGAACAATTAGCCTTGCTCCAAAACAGAGGACTAATGATAGAGGATGATGCTACAGCCAAATTACAGCTTCGCAATATCAGCTATTTCCGTATCGCTAGTTATCTTCGATACATGGAGCAAGACCGACAACATCATCTTTACAAATCCGGCAGTACATTCGAGCAAGCCATCAACCTTTATCTCTTTGATAAAGAACTACGCCAACTTATATTCAAGGCTATCCAAGATATTGAGATTTCTCTCCGAACCAAGATGATTCAAGTGTTCTCAATGGAACATGGGGCATTTTGGTTTATGGATTCGTCATTGTTCAAGAATGCAGAGTTTTATGAAGGTTGTCTTGACAATATCAAGAAAGAGGTGTCTCGCTCAAATGAAGATTTCATCAAGGAACATTCCGAGAAATATAATTATCCAGCTCTTCCACCTGTGTGGAAGACCTTGGAGGTTGTTTCATTTGGTACTCTTTCCAAGTTGTTTTGCCTGTTTAAGGACAATCGATTAAAGAAGCAAGTGGCAAGAGAGTTTGGACTTCCTCAATACACTTATTTGGAAAGTTGGATAAGGTGCATTACCGTACTTCGTAATTGCTGTGCTCATCATGCACGTATATGGAATAGGCGTTTTGCCTTGAAGCCTCAATTGCCGAACCGACTTCCTCTCAATTGGATTACTCCAAGTCAGAAGCCTATCAAGTTGTACCATCAGCTATGCACCTTATTATATTTGGAACAAACTATCAAACCTTGCATGGACTTGAAAAGTTCTCTACTCAAACTCTTTGCAAAATACTCTAATGTAGATTTGCATGCCATGGGATTTCCGCAAGGATGGGAAAATGAACCTTTATGGAGATAGTAGGCGGTGTTCGGATATAGCTTATCCGAACACCTGCTGCCATAACGTTTTGTTGCTGACGAGGCGAGGAGGAACCTTGCCTATCACGTTCCTCACCTTCTCGCTTCTCAACTCGATATTATCTGTTTATTTTTCTTCCTGTTCCATATCAAAAGCATTTTAGTTTCCCAATTCCAACTGATTCTTCACCTGGTTGATGAAGATACTTCCAGCCTCCTGGGTCTGTTGGAGTTTGAGCAAATAGCATACTATCATGCTGAAAACAAACAGGAAATATACTCATTTATTTTTCCATATCTAAATTCTTACTATTATTTAGCTTTGTTGTTTTCCCCTTTCCCAAGCTATACTTTACACTGATTAGGGCAACAAAAGCATTTACTCTATTATCACCATAGATTTGATAAGCAAAATTTGGAAGGCTCACTTTCGTATAAGTCTTCTTGGAAATCATGGACGTCGGTATGCTTACTTCCAAAGATATGGGCAACTTACCTTTTAACAAAGAGTAAGAAGTTCCAACAAACAACTTTTCCTCTTCATCATACTGTTTACCTTGTAATAATGGCAATTTGTCGTGACGAAGGAAATAGCTAGCCATAAAACTCAATTTTGTATTTGGAACATTCCAAAGAAGCTGTGTATCAAGATACCAGGTTCTGCCAAAATGCTTCGTGTCATCTTTCATATACCGATGATACCACTGGTAATTTGCAACAAATGACAGTTCTACGCCATTGCCAAGATTATAATCACCTTCCATTCCCAAGTAATTATGTCTGTAATTACAATTTGCTTGAGTCTGATAAGTTTTATCCTCTTCTTGCTGATAATAGTCTATAATCTCATCCTTGCTCTGCTTGTACATATAGTCAATCTTGACTATATTGACAAAGTTGACCGTAATTTCAGAATAATGCATAATTCTAGGTTTCAACTCAGAATTGCCTCTATGCCAAAGCACATCGTTCACTTGCCATCTTACCGTTGACAACTGATCAAGGTTGGGATACTCCACATCACAAAAATAATTATATTGCAAATACATCCACTTAACAGGTTTCCAATAACCTTTGAACAAAGGCATCCAAGATGTATGTTTCTCAGATACTGCCGTCTGCTGATTTTCATCTTTGACAGTCAACAAATGAGAGCCTAGCAAAGCATTGAAATTTCGAAATGGTTGATATGATATTGCTCCCATCAATTTACTTCGAGTTTCCTTGCTATTATACAACACTATATTTTCATTTCGGTCAGAATTAGAATAGTCTTTCCATATTTGGGTGTAGTCAGCCCACAAAGACACCTTGTTACCCAAATAATAATTGGCAGACAAATAATAACGCCAATAATTCTTATTCCCCTTGTAAGGACTAAGAACAATATTGTCCTTCTCACTATATATTCTATCTTCATGAATATCATACCTATTATATATGAGTTCCGAAGATAAATTCAAGTGATTCGCAAACTTTCCTTTATAAAACAATCCTATGGTATAATCATCTGTCTTAAAATCATCCAGACTATTCAATTCATAAAACTTATCATTATTGAACACAGAGAAGGAATCATTCTGTTTAGTTCCTTTTCTTTCTATCCATGCTTGCGCAGATAGAATCTGATTGTTTGATAATCTATAATCCGCGCCCAAACTAAAGCTCCCCATATTATTCCTGGTACTTATGTTTGGCTTTTTATAATCAGCTGCCTCTGATTTAATCATAAGATCAGACATACTGCTATATTCATAACCAGATACATCATAATTCTGACGATGATTAAAGCTTAAGCTACCATACAAGTTAACCTTGGGTAAGGTATAGGTAAAGCTGGTACCTATAGCTTCCCTATTAGAATGCTTGTTCCTGAAAGAATACAGATTGCGGGTAAAAGTACTTACATCCCATCCTTTATAATCATCAGCCAATTCGATATTAAGTACAACAGGATAATCAGAATATTTACCTGCAGGATAACGCATAATTTCAACTTTCTTGATGCGTTTAGGATTGAGACTGATAGCATATTCCCTTTTTACTTCTTTACCATTGATAACTATTGGCACATTTTTGTCTTTACCGACATTTACCTCATCTGTTCCCCAGTCAGTTGTTATTCCAGGCAACTTTGCCAATAATTGTATAGCACTAACAGTTCCCTTACGAAGGGAATCTGTTATAAATATTGTTTCTTTTGATGCATTTCTACTCACCATATCAGCCACAACCACAACATCCTTCAGTTCTTTTTCTAAGGAAAAATTTGCAGAAGGCGTGCTGGTAGAATCCGATACGGACACAACCTTTCCTTTCACCTGCGCTAAGCAAGTGAAAGGAAACAAAAACAATATCAACACTAGTTTTGAACCAATTCTCATATTATTAAAATTTTGATGTTATTGAATTTCTGCAGCATTATTTTTATCTATTCTACTTTCAGAAGTTTTCTATGTAGTTACGAAGCGAAAAATGCTCATTTTTGATGCCAACCTTATCCTTATACAAGAACAACTTTTCTTCGTTCATACACAACGCTGATGCAACTTAGTTCCCTTACAAGACAAGAAGTAAAATGAACCTTATTTTAATCTTTCAAGCATCCGATAGGAACTACAAAAACACCATCTTTTCTTCGATATTTCCTCAGTTGGCTGGATTTTATTTCCTCAGTTGGCCGTATTTCGTTTCCTCTGTTGGCCGTATTTCGTTTCCTCAGTTGGCTGAATTTCATTTCCTCAGTTGGCCAGATTTTATTTCCTTAATTGGCTGGACTCATTTTAATCAACAGGTTTTGGTTGCCTGAAAGCAGAAGGCGTTACCCCTCTCATCTTCTTGAAGAACTTGGTGAGATGAGCCTGTGAGGAGAAACCGAAGGTATTGGCTATCTCCTGAACCGTATGCGTGGTGGTAGAAAGCTCGCGCTCTATCTCCTTCACGATGTATTCATCGATGATTGCCTTCGGCGTCTTGCCGGAGATGCGGCGGGTAACCTGAGCCAGATAACGGCCACTCACATTCAACTGGTCGGCATAGAAATGAACATCGCTGTAAGTGCGGCAGAAGTTATTGACCTGCGAGATAAACTGATTGTAAAGCTCGGAACTCCTGCCCTGCAGATTGCTCTGGCGCACGAGTTCTACATTGATGAAATCCTGCGCCATCGCCAACGCCTCCTCCATCTTCTTGCCCTGATTCAGATAGACGGCAAGAGCTGAAGAGAAACGGTTGATGAGACCATGCGAATTGGCATTGTCGAGGCGATAGATCCGGAGTCCCTGCTTCTCGGCAAGGCTCAGCAGTTTGGAATTCTGAAGAATGATGTCGCTCTCCTTCTTGCGTGACACGACGACAGAACAGAGCGGCAGCAGACGGTATTTGATCTGGCTCACCACATCTTCCGTCATCAGCGCATCGCCCTGGCTCGACCAGATGGCAGGGGCATAGATGATATGGGCAGGACGGTACTTGGTCAACGCATCGATGACCACATTCAGCGTTTCCACCCTGCGTATCATACCAATCTTCACTATATCAGGCTGCATATCGTTCATGATAGCCTCAATCTGCCCCGAAACAATCTCGGCTGGAATATCGAAGAACTCCTGAATACCGAGCGTATTCTGCACAGTGATGCTGGTTATCGCCGAAACAGCATAACCGCCCAACTCGGCAATCGTCCTGATGTCCGCCTGCACACCAGAGCCTCCGGTGCTGTCTGAACCTGTAATCGTTAATATCATATCCTTAAACTTTGAACCTGATGATAAGTTTGAGGGCAAAGATACAAAAAAAGAGCGAATAATCCGCAGAATTTGCAGATAATTCGCTCTTTTTTTTATTCTTCTGTGAGATCTTTACATTCCTTGAGTATCTCGGCAGGTACCTCATCGCAACGCTTGTAGCGGCTGATGTCGGTAACATTGTCCTTGGCGGTCCATATCATGGAACCCGATGCCAGGAGGCGGGTTACGAGATAACTCTGGTACCAGTCGCCCTTACCGTTATCATAGCTTCCGCTGATGATGTAGCCCTGGTATGGATCGTTCTTGATAGCGAACGAACCGGTGATATGGCGACCATACATACTGTCAAACTTCTGATACATCTCGAAAGTCTGGTCCTTGCGGTTGAAAACGATGTAGCAGTATGTGCCCTCAGCAAGAGGTTTACCGTTCCACTCAGCCAACTCCCATGTGCCATGAAGATTGGCAGGTGTAACTTCCAGAGAAGGCTCCTCCGGTTCTTCATCATCGCTGCTGCAGGCTGCAAAGCCGCAGGCAAACAAAGCAATCACCAGGAGGGTGAAGAGTTTTTTCAAATATTTCATTGTCTTGGTATTTTTTTCTTTTTTACTTTTTTACCCTTTTACCTTTCTAACTTTACAACGACCTGTATCGTTCTGTCAGACGGACGGGCGTCCAAGCCCTCCAGAATAACAGGGAAGGTGAAGGATTCGGGCATCGTAGCCGGAATTTTATCGGCTATGATGGTGATGACGAGGTCAGCCTCATCACCCGGTTCTATCACCTCAGGCTCTGTCGTAAGACGGGCATAAGGAGGAAGAAGGAGGCTGGATATACGGAGCGGCTTGTCACCGCTGTTTCCGCAGAGGATGCGTGCCTCAGGCTCTGTGCCCGGCTTTACCTCTGTGATACTTGCCTTCGCCTGTTTCAGTCTGAGTGCGCCCATCTTGTGCGGATAGCGTGCCCACTGATCAGCACCCGGCAGCACCTTTCCCGTTAAGGCAAGCTTAACGGCAGGCTGTCCCTCTACCTCTTTCAGATAGAGATAAGCACCCGTATTGATGGTGCCCGGATAGCGGTTAGGCGTGAAGGTGAGCTGCACCTGACAGGTATCGCCAGGCTTCATCACATCGCCCTTGACATAAGAACTGGTACATCCACAGGTGGTTCTCACCTGTGTGATGTGCAGTATCTTCTTGCTCACATTCTTACCTACGAAGGTGAAGGTGCGAGGCGCATCGTCCTCGGTCATCGTACCTGCATCGATAAGCGGATGCTCAAACTTCAGCAGTTCCTCCTGCGCATTCACCGTAACAGGCAAAGCCAGGAAGAAAAGCGATAGAAAAGCAAATATCTTCATATTACATCCAATTACATCCAACCATTATTACCGGCACTTTTTCTAACGGTCACAACTACAGTCTGGATGGTACCATTGGCAGCTGTTACGGTGAGCGATGTGCTTCCGGCAGCGAGTCCCTTCACGATGAGCGTCTTGCCATCTACCGAAGCAGAAGCTACGCTGCCATTCGCTACAGAGCAAGAGAATCCCTCTGTCCGACCTGCGAAATATGCAGCGAGGTTGAGAGAAACAGTCTTCTCGATGCCCACATACACGTTAGGCAACTTCATATCAGAACTGAGTTCCTTGTTCTTGATTTTATTCAAGAGCTGAGCTGCATCAATCAGACCAGCACCCATCTTGCCGATGTACTTAGAGAGCTGTACAATCTCTGGCGAAGCACCTACGGTAGTATGGTTCATGTAGTAGGTCTTGGTTGCACCATTCTGATAATGACTATCCAGTTCCTTCACAGATTTCTTCATCAGGGCTACGAAATCGGCAGCACGATAATGACGGTTCGTCTTGGCAGCATAAGCGAGACCCAAGGCAGCCACACCCGAAACGTGAGGACAAGCCATAGAGGTTCCCTCCATGTAGCCGTAAGCAGGCTTACCGTTCTGGATCATCGTAGAGAGCACAGCACCTTTCTGCTCGGTTGTCGTCTCTGCCCAGTATTCATCTTCCTGCTCGCCAATCTTGCTGTAATATTCCAAGTCGCCACCAGGAGCGCTCAGGGTTACGAGCGAACCGTAATCAGTGTAGCAGGCTGGAGTATAGTCGGCAGCTAATGAAGATACGCTGACGCACTTAGAGTAAGCACCTGGGAAAGCAGGATTGCCAGCATACTCGTTACCGGCTGCGAAGACTGGAATACCGCCGTCGATGACACCATTAGGCGAACCGGCATTGTTGATGAAGTAATCCAGAGCTTCCTTCTCCAGCGGATAGGTCTCAGCCCATTCCTTCTCGGTAGCAGGACCCGGAGTATAACCGTTGATGATGCTAGACTCTGAAGAGTTGTAACCCCAACTGCACTGCAGGATGACAGCACCATTATCGGCAGCATATTTGATGGCTCTCGCCTCGCCTGCCAAGGTTACACTGTTCTGACCAGAGAACACCTGGCATGACATGATCTTGACACCAGAGTTAGGAGTTCCGTCACCACCAGCTACACCACAAACACCTCTACCATTATTATTTACGGCTGCAATGGTACCAGCTACGTGAGTACCATGACCGGTGTCATTGGCATCAGTCCAGGTAATATCGCCGCTCTCAGTAACGAAGTTGTAGCCATGAAGGTCGCCCTCATAACCGTTTCCGTCGCCGTCAGTCTTGGCACCCTGAGTAGTTTCACCAGGGTTGCACCACATGTTGGCTTCCAGATCAGGGTGCTTATACATCACGCCCTCATCAAGAATAGCCACGATGATAGAAGGATCACCTTTACAGGTCTTCCAAGCCTCAAGTGCATTCACATCACATCCAGCCTTAGCACCCACGTGATTATTGTTGAGGTTCTCAAAATCATAGTTGCCCTCGCCCAGGTTACGGTAGTGCCACTGGCTGGCAAAGCCTGGGTCATTAGGCTCACCATTGGCTGCTGCGCGGGTAGACTTCTGCTGAAGTGCCTTATCGCTGAGATAGATGCGCTTGCTGTCTGTCTTGTAAGCACGCTTGATGCGACCGTTGGTCTGAACCTTTGAGATTTCGCCCAACTGCTTCAGGCGCTCGGCTGCCGCCTTCAGGTCGGTTCCCTTATTAAACTTCACCGTATACCAGAGGTGGAGTCCCGCCTCGCGGGTTCTTGCCTCAGTATTTGCATCTACTGGGAACACACGCTCGAAGCTGTAGCTTCCCAGGATGTCGAGCACCTCGTCGGTAGAAGGAATACCCGAACGGGTAACCTTTCCGGCACGGGTCTTGCTCAGTTGTGCCTGGTCGAGGATATCGCTCATTTCCGGACTGAACTTAATCAGCAGTTCACCCGCCTCAGCATCTGCAGGGATGGTGATTTCTGAATTGCCGTCAGAAGAGCCGATGGTTGACAGGCTGTCAGAACAGCCCGTCAATGCCAATGCGACCATTGCTATATAGAAAAACTTTTTCTTCATTGTTTGCTTCTATATTGTTTTTATGTTTATCTTACTTTTTCTTAGTTCTCCTGTACTTAGCCATCAGCGCAGCTTCATTAATATCGCCTGCTGCCACGTATTTGCGGTAGTAGAGCGGATAAGCTACCCCTGGAACCTCCCACTTGCTACCTGGGTCGCTGGTTCCGTAATAGTAGTCGTAGCTGTAGCTGTCTTCTGTCATATTAGAGAAACCAACGGCAGCGCCATCGCTGTTCTTTCCCTTAGGCTGCTGGTTGAAGATCATGATAGAAGGAGTCCATTCTACCAGATGTGGATGATAAAGAATCCACTTTGGCACCGCACCTGTCAGGAAGTTAAGGTTGAGCGACAACTGACGGCAGTTAGGCAATACACGTGGCACCTGAAGAGGATAAACATCCTCATAAACTAAAGAACCATCCTTGTGTTTGCAGGTTACAGGATTACCCTTGCCTGAGAGCAACCACTTGCAGGTATCGCCTACCAGCTTGTCGAGATAATCTTTCTTGTTGGTAGAGAAGTCTGCCCTGCTGTAGCGGGTAGCCTTGCCGGCAGCCTCCAAAGCTTCAGTCATCTCTTCATCTGTTGGAAGTTCACCCTCCAGGAAGCAGTAAGACAACTCCAGTGTATTCAGCTTATCCCATGTCAGGAGCTTGAGAAGCGCCTGGCGGTCTGCAGATCCGGCATTTACCTTACCATACAGTCCGATAGGATAGTTATTATAAACATAGACGCCTGATGCGTTCTTTTCTCCCAGCGAAGCGATGTTGGTGACAACATCCGTACGGCGCTGTGCATAGAGAATGAGGTTACGCAACTTAGGGAAGTTCTTCTCGTTGACGATATCGGTGATATCCGACAATTTGTTGAAGTTGTTACTTACCAGGTTGAGCGTTTCAAGACACTCGCCCAGCTTAACAAAGTCAGCAGGCAACTGAGTCAGACCGTAAGCCTGAACGGTAAGATTCTTCAGATACTTCAGCGAGCAGATTTCTTCACCGAGCTTCACCTCACGAATCTGGTTGTTCTCGTTAGCTGCAACAGAGAATGACTCCAGGAACTTGAGATTACCCACTTCCTTAGGAAGAGTTTCACCACTCTTAAGGTTGAACATGCTGAACTTGACAGAACGTACACGTCCTAAAGCCTCTGGATGCTCCTTCACGAAACCATCAGTAGCTTCCCAGAGCGTTACGCCGCTCCAGTTGCGCATGTTATCGCTGGAATCGAAGGTAGCAATGCTACCCAGTTTCTGGTTAATCATGATGACAGAGAGAGAGTCACCGGCACGGTTGTCCTCAATCTTTGGTGCTGCCTTCTGACGAACGGTCAGGATGACATCATCTGTAGGTTTGCCATCTGCATCCACCAGTTTATCTTCCGCTTTTACCGGTACTAAGTGAACCTTTGCCACACGAACAGCAGGAACCACGTTCATCGCCCAGCGGAACTTGAACTTCACGGTGCGAGGACGGTACTTTCTGTCCAGCTTGATACCCAGGTTAGTACCTGTCAGCTTAGCTTCATCCTTGCTGTTCAGGAGCCAGCCCTCACGCTCGCTCTCGTTCTCTTCCTTCTCAGCATCGGTCATATCACCCTCGAAAGAATACTCAATCTTACCAATCTTGCATTCTACGTTGGCAGAAATCAGACTCTCGAAAGCACGTTTATCGTAAGAATCAGAGTTCTCTATTTCTACTACAGGATCCTTCAGGAAGATCTGCTTGCCATAACCGAACTGGGTGATGGTAAGCTTGCGACTCTGTCCGTTTGCACCCTGGAAACTGAGTTCTGTGCTGCGGAGCGTGTTGGAAAGAGTAGAATCCACCTTGATGGTACCCTCAACAGAACCCACGCCGTTGGCAGGCGAAAGCATCAGCCAAGGCTCAGAGGTATTTGCCACCCAGTCCTGTGAGGCAGCGATGGCGATCTGCTCTGTTCCACCCTGAGGGCCTATGGCTATCTCCTCTTTATCGAGCGCCAGTCCTCCCGGGATATCGACATCATCCTTATCGCTGCAGGCTGTGAAAAGCCCGGCAGCGAGAACGATACCTAATGTCAGTTTATTCATATATTTCATATTACTACTTTCTTATAGGGTTTAATTTTCGAGATCCAAAGCATCGCAACCGCGGATGTCCTGATTCTTGTCGTAGAACAGCTTATACATACCTGCCTTGATGTATGGGCAGACGCTGGTTACATCGATAGAGATGTTAGGGTTGTCTGCGATATTCAGGATATAAAGGTGAGAGGTCAGTGTCTCTTCTACCTTACGGATATCGTTGGAACCAATCTGGAACTGAATCAGGCTCGGACAGGTTGTGATTCCTGTAGGCCATGTACGCAGGCAACGCTGGTCGTTATTCTCATCACGCTGGTGGTTGATGGCAAAGGCACGGAGCACGGCACTGTTCAATGGCTGAGTTGGCACCTCGGTGAAGCAGTTATAGCTCAAGTCCATATTGGTAATGTATGGCAATGTGGTTGAGCGGAAGTCATCAGAGAGGGATGTCAACTTGTTGAATCGGAGGTCGATGACCTGCAGCAGATAAGCCTTCTTGCCCTTGATGGAACCCTTAGGGATGGTACGCATCTGGTTGCCGCTCAAATCGATGGTTGTGATTGGCGAACCGGCTGTGAACAACTCTGAAGGGAACTTCTCTATCTTATTGTTTGACAGACTGACTGAAGCAGCATTGATACCCTTGTAGGTACCTTGACTCTTATCTACACCTGTAATCTCGTTGTAAGAGAAGTCTACAGAACCCATCTCGCGAACAGAACTTGCATCGAAGATATTCGGAATCTTCTTCAGTTTGTTATGAGCGAAGGTCAGACTCTCTACATCATCTGTAAAGGCACAGAGATTAGCAGGAATCTCTTCAATCTGGTTGTTGTTCAGATAGAGTGAAGAAAGTGCTACCTCAGAACCGAACGGATGTACCTTCTTGATGTTGTTGTAAGCCAGGTCGAGCAGACCGAGATTCACCATCTTTTTCAAGTCAGAATACTCAGGGAACTCCTCCAGGTTGTTGTAACTCATATAGAGAATCTGGAGTGTCTTACCGGTCTTCTCGGTAGCCAGACGGGTCCAGTCGCTTCTCAACTGGTTGGCTGAGATACCCTTGCATCGTGCCAGGTTCATCGCCTGCAATTTAGGGAGTTTATAGTAGAAGTCTGGAATGCGACTGATCTTCGGACAGTTGTAAAGCTCGATATCGGTCAGGTTTTCCATCTTGTCCCAATCCTCTTCCTTAAACTCCTGTGCAAACTTACCATAAACAGGATCGTCAGCATTGTAGAAGTTCGCACAAACCTTATCGGATGTGATAGAAGAGTTACCGATGTAGAACTGCTGCAATTTGGTCAGACGGTAGATGGCCTTTGAAATATCGGTAATGTCGTTGGTCAATGTACCGATCTGTGCATCCTTCAGGTTGATGCGGCTGTCCTTCTTGATTCTGTTCTTCGGTGCCACCTTAGGATCAGAGTTGTAGCTTTTTACAATCATCTCCGACATGTTGGCACGTGGGTCATACTTCAGGAACTTGTTCTCATAGTCGTGACGCATGCTGCTCTTCTTTGCTGCAGTCAGACTGTTTGCATCATATTTATTGAAGATGTTGGCACCAATCTTCTCATCGTGAGAACCGAGGTTGAGCACCTGGAGTTCTGTCAGCTGTCCGATGGCATCAGGTACGATTCCCTTTGCACCGAAACCGGCGATGATAAGACCGATGACACGGCCGTTGCTGTTGAGCGTTACGCCCGGCTGTTCGCCCCACATATCGAGTTCCTTGTTGAAGTTCCAGTTAGCTCCCTTGAAGGTAGCATCGCCATAGAAGCTCCACTCCTTACCATGGAGAGATTCCCAGATAGCCTTCAAAGCCTCATAGTCCTTGATATACTCCTTTGTCTTGGAAAGGAGGATAGGCACCTGAGCTTTATCATTGAGTTGATTGTCCTCTATAATGAAAGCCTCACCCTTTACAGGCTGGGTCTCATACTTGGTCTTCACCGCACCAGTCTTGCCGTAGGTGGTATATGAGGTAACCTGATAAGTACCGGCAGGCAGCCATACGGTAGAATCGCAGTAAGCTGTACCTGTGTCCATATACTTATCGTTCTCATTGTCCGGATTCTGATTCTCCTTGCTTCCCTCCTTGTATTTCACCTTCAGTTCAGGGAAGGTATAGGTCTCACGGGTAAAGAGGTTGGTTACGCTGACATCAACGAGACGGATGTTAGAGAAGAGATACTCAGTACCACCGGCACGAGTCTTCTCCCACTCCTTCACGAGATTGAACTTCACCTTACCACGCTCCACAGTCTCCACCATGAGGTTCTGTACTTCCAGACCGCCACCTACTACAGTGAATGTTTCGCCGGCAGAAGAAGCCAGCAACTCCTCGTCTACAGCATCATAGAGATAGAAACCGATGACGGTGTAAGTACCCGAAGCGAGTTGCAGTTTTTCACTTCTCAGACCGTACTCAGCATTCTCTGAATTATAAGAATTGAGCACCAGTGTCTGAGACACAGTTGTACCATTGTGCTCCATGACCACCTTGATTTTCTTGGCATCATCCAGTTTCTCAAGTTTGTCAAGGGCAGCAGCACGGGTAGCTCTTGAAGAAACCTTCTTGCTGAGCTTGAACTGCACATATCCGTATGTGCCGTCCCAGCCTCCGGTTTCATCATCCGAGCAACTTGTTGCTGCAAAGGTCAGGAGAGAGACCAAGAGCAACAAGAGTGCCTTTGAAAATATTTTCATTCTGTTCATTACTTTCTAAATTTTCTGATAGAAGTATGTTTCTTGCTTTGATTATAGGTAGGCTCAATTACGAGCACCTTCACCACCTTGCCATGATCCTGGAAAGCCATGAATACAGGAGCTGTCTCTGGGAGTCGGAAAGAGAATACCCAGTTTTCATTCTCATCCATGCCTGGCTCTGGAACGATTTCCTTACCATCGCTACCTATCATATAGAGATAACCCGTCTCCATCATGGTAGTAGGATCCCAATCCTTGATGTTAGGGTTTACAGTAAGCGAAGAACCTACTCCTGCCGAAGCAACATAGATTTCATCACCATTATAATTGAGGAAACTTGATGCTACTTCTTTATACATACCGTTTACATCCTTTGTACACGCTACATCCTGGTAGTTCATAATCTTGATGGTAGGTGCAGCCGACTCATCGCCTGCCTCTGACTTGTTATCCTTCTGCTCAAGCTCAAGGAGGAAGTAGCGGTCGTAGTCGGTCTTCACTTCTTTGAAGTTGTTTTCCAACATTCCGTCAAGACCATTCTCCAGGCTCTCGTATTTAGCCTTAGGCAAAGCATAAACAACAAACTTGCGGCTACCGCTTGTCAATGGAGCAACAGTAAGCTTCATGTTGCCCTTCTCGCCCTTAAGCTGAACAGCACCTGTCTGATCTTCCTTCAAGACCTCATTATCTTTCTCGCCAGCTTTCTCGAACACCACAAGCTGGATGTCGTCGTTAAGCACCTTGATTGGGAAAGGAAGATAGTTGTGATAGGTAAAGTCGTTTGACGACTCGCCTGTAAGATTTGAGCTGTTCTGTGTGAACAACTTGCCGTCCAACGACACGGTCCATACAGCCCATGGCGTTTTTGTAGGATGTTTGATATTGATATCATCAGAAGCCATACCATTATAATATACAGGGATTGTAACCTCTGCCTTGCCATCCTGCGAAGCAAATGTGATAGACTCGCCCTCGCTCTTGTCAATGGCATACTTGGCGTTCTTTACACCTTCCTTGAACATTACGCCACCAGCAACCTCCTTGTTAGGAACACCTACCATGAAGCCGCCCTCAAGCTCTACCCACTCTGGGGTGTTGGTTACGGCGAAACGAAAGTTTGACTCAACATAGAACTTGCTGTACTTGTTGTAGCCTGCCTCAATACCAGTCTCGGTAATGTTGATAGGATCGGCATCAGGGCTTGTGCGCACAAACACCTTCAGTTTATAGCCGTCAGCAGAACGATGAATCTCTGCGATGGTCACTTCCTGACCACCCATCTTCAAGTTCAACTGAGCAACACTCAAATCCTTGCTGGCATCATCATCTGTAAGAGTAACCTTAACTGTCTGCTTACCTGCAGTACCATTGATTACAAAACCATTCTCTGCATCATTCTGGGCAATCTTACACCAGATTTTGTTAGAAGAGAGACTCCAGCTCTCATTCGCATCAAATGTAAATTCTTTCACATCACCGGCAGCTCCGGCAATGGTCTGCACCTGTGGAAACACAGGAGTAACGGCATCGTCGTCGTTCGAACAAGCCGAGAACATGCACACAGACACGAGTGCCACAAGTGCGAGCCAATATTTTGAAATTAACTTATTCATATTGTTCTTTTGTTATTTTTAATTGAATATATCTGCATTTGAAAACCGAAGGCTTAGTATCCTTGTTCTTTCAATTTCTCTGCCTCTGCATCGCTGATCCATTCATACATGGTGATGAAGGTTCCTACGTTGCCGAAGGTTGAACCATCCTTGTTGTCAACACTCATGTTGACATACTGCAATACATAGTTCTGGCAGGTGTTATAATAAGAGGTATAGAGAGAAGGCTGGCTGATGCGCAACTTGCCGTCTCCATAGATGGTACCGAACGCCTCGCCGGTTTCACCAGCTATCTGGTCGTCCATCTCTACCTTTGGCTCAAGCATGTTCTTGGTATTGAACTTCAACTTCAGGTTGTAGCCCTTATAGTAAACATCCTTCAGGAGAACGGTATTCTCCTCGCCTTCCACTACCTCAGTCTTGATCAGACGGTTGGTTACGTTGTTCAGATACTTGCTGTAGAAGGTAGATGTTACCATGCACCAGCCAGAGAAGTTGTGGATATCGAAAGGACAAGACTTCTGCATTACCACGTGGGCATAGTCCTTATAGAGTTCTGTCCAGTTATACTTCTCCGGAATCACCAGTTTCAGGGTGAAGCCGAGCGAATCGGTCTTGCCGATGTTATCATAGATACCCTGAACCTTCACATTTCCTACCATCTCGCCCGCCTTGATTGTAACGGTGTTGTTGAGGATGCGGTAATGCTTACCCTCGATGGCATTGCTCTGCTTGTCTACTACCTCCACGCCGAAGGTGCGGTCGTAGTCAGCTTTTTCGGTTGCTGATACAGGCACATTGAAAACCTCGTTGCTTTCCTGTACTGCATACTGATAGAGCGTATCAGAGAACATGATATGACTTGGACCAACATAAGTGGTATAATCCTGTGAACAACTCACAAGAGCGATGAGTGCAGCTACGGCTGCCAAACATCCCATCATTATTTTCTTCATGATCGTCTCCTTATTTTATTTGTTACTTTCATTAGGCTGAATCTCAGAACCTGGTGCCTCAAGCTCATGCTGAGGAATTGGCCAGACAAAGAGAGGGTCATCCTTTTCAACCTTCAGACTGCTCTGCACGAAGTTGGCAGCAGGCTGGTCGGCAGCCTTACGCTCAAATCCCTTGTGCCAGCGCTTGAGGTCGTTCAGACGGAAGCCTTCCATATAGAGTTCCTTCACGCGCTCTGCCTCGATTATCTTCATGGCGTTGCTCTCGCTCATCGAGGTGTTACCACCGTAAGATGAGTAGCGGGCTGTACGCAAGGTAGAGATGTCCTTACCTGCCTTACTATAGTCCCCCTTCATGGCGTAAGCCTCTGCACGAATCAGATACTGCTCTGACAGACGGAATACCATTGGCTGGTGAACATGCAGGATATTGTTGTTCAGGAATTCTGCATCGCCGAAATACTTGCTCAGCAAAGGCCACTGCAAACCGTGCTCATAACCTGTTACACGGGTTGTGAAGATGGCTGCAGCACGGAGGTCATTGCTGTCGAATGAGTTGATGACCCATGTCTCAGGCACATAGTCTGGACGATAAGTTACGTAGTTGTAGTTATCGAAGATGGTACCCAGTGCACCGCCATAGCTGTTCACGGTAAAACCTACCTTCCAGATAGCCTCACGCGAATCACCATAGGTCCAGATATACTTGTAATCGTTCACCTTGTTTAAATAGGTGTTGGAAGAAGCCTTCTCCAATGTATAATACTTACTGCCGATTACCTTAGATGCATACTTGATGGCATCATCATACTTGTGCATATATAAGGATACGCGCGCACGCAAGGCATGACAGGTATACTCGTTGAAGTAAATCTCATTGTAGAGACTTCCAGTGAAGTTTTCGTCTACCTTCAGATACTCAGCAGCCTTGTCAAGGTCTCTCAATACGAATTCGTATGATTCCTTCAGACTGGCTCTCTTCTGTGGCTCATTGCCGTAATAGTGCTCTGTGAGTACCACGCCGAGTTCCTTCTCTGCCTGCTCATCGCTGTCATAAGCCTTGCAGAAGCACTTGATCAGTTCTGAGTAAGCCAGTGCACGGGCAAAATAAGCCTCGCCCTCACACTGCTCCAACTTGTCGAGTTCCTTATCACTGTTGGTGTTTGCCTTTACCTTATCTACGTTGTCGAGTAGGAAGTTGGCATTGTTGATAACACCATAAAGATCGGCATATACCGCCTCGATGTCGGTGTTGGTAGCCTTGATATCTTTCCAACGGTAGATATCGCCATAGGCATTAGAGTAGCCCTTCACGCAGTACACGAAGTCTGCCTGCAGATCTGGCAGGATTGTCAGATTGCCCGAATAGAGGGCGCTGCTCTTGAAACTGTCGTAGATACCGTACACCAGCTTGTCTATGTCGCCCACCGTGTTGATAGCCTGGTCCATGCGGATAGAATCCTCAGGATACTTATCAAGACAGGAAGACATCGAGAGGGCTAGGATTCCCGACAGGATGTATGTCTTTATATTTTTGATATTCATTTTTTTCTCCTTTCTTGGTTAGAATTGCAATTCAACACCCAGAGTAAACTGGCGTGATGCCGGATACTGTGCCTGGTAAATATTGGATGAAACCTCAGGATCCAGACCGTTGAAACCGGTTACGGTGAAGAGGTTCTGTGCCTGACCGTAGATTCTGACCATAGAGAAGAAGTTGGTCTTGCGCAACAGACTCTGTGGCAATGAATAGGACAGACTGAGATTCTTCAGACGGAGGAACGATGCATTCTCCAAGAAGCGGTCGTCGAGCTGGGTTACCTCGCCCCAACGTGGGATGTCGGTAATATCGCCAGGCTGCTTCCAACGGTCGTACAACAGACGGTTTGACTGGTTGTAAGCTGTACCGAAGGTTACACCGCTCTCCTCGAAGTAACGGTCGTTGTTGATCACGTAGCGTGTACCAATCCAGCTGAACTGGGCAGAAAGCTGCAAGCCTTTCCAACGGAAGCTTGTACCGAAACCGCCCATCCAAGGTGCATCATAGGTCTTGCCTGTCATCACCTTGTCGCTCTCGCGGAACTCGTTGGTCACGTTGCCATCCTTATCATACCAGAGCTGCTCACCATTCGCTGGGTTCACACCGGCATAACGGTTCAGGAAGAACTCGCTTACTGAGTGACCTACTACATACTTCAAACCGGTGGTTGAGTTTACATACTCGGTTACACCGTTATAGAGTTCCTTCAATCGGTTCTGGTTGTAAGATACGTTGGCACTTACATTCCAGGTGAAGTCGCGTGTGCGGATTACATCACCGTCAGCACTCAACTCGATACCCTTGTTTGCCATCACACCTACGTTCTTCCAGCGATAGCCCTCGCCGGTAACGGTGTAAGACTCAGGAACGCGCATCAGCATATTGGAGGTACGCTTGTAGTAAGCCTCGAAGCTGAAGTTGATTCTGTCGAGGAAGCCCAAACGGAGGGCGAAGTTGTTTGCCCATGTTGACTCCCAACCCAATTCCTCGTTACCACTCTGTGATGGAGAGAAACCGGCAGTATTATCATAGTTGGCACCACCAGAAACCAAAGCCAGATGATAATAGTTAGGAATCTCAGAGTTACCCGATGTACCGGTACTTACGGCAATCTGGGCTGTGCTGAGCCACTTCATATCCTTCAGCCAGTCGGTAGACTTCACGTTGTACATGAAACCGAGCGACCAGAATGTACCCCAGCGATGATCCTTACCGAAACGTGAAGAAGCATCAGTACGCAGAGAGAAGTCGGCATAGTAGAGCTCCTTATAGTTATACTCGCCACGCATGAAGAATGACAGGTAAGAGTAATCAGAAGATGAATCTGCCCAGCGGTTGGCACGTGTACCTGATGATACATTGGTCAGGAGATCGCTGGTCTGACCCTTGGAATATACCTGGAAACCCTCTGAGTGGAAATTGACAGCCTCCTGACCCAGCATCACGTTGAACGAATGGATATCGTTCAGGGTGAAACGGTAGTTAGCCGTAGTAGTCTCTGTCAGGTTGATGGCATCGCTGCTCTGGCGTGCCGCAGTACCCTGTCCGTTGTTTGAAGAGAGACTTGGGAACGACTGGAGGAACGCTGTAGAATGGGTGAAATCGGCACCGAACTGAGTACGGATAGTCAGATTCTCTATCGGATAGATTTCAGCATACATGGTAGAGAGCACCTTATATTTCTTGTTCTTGATAGGATTCAAGCCCATGTAAACGATAGGATTCTCGCTGGTTCCAGCCCAGTTGCCTGCAGCAAGTGAAGCCAGACTGCCATCCTTTGCGTATGGATTCCAGTAAGGCAGCATGAATCGGCATGCTGAGATAGGAGTAACGGTATTATAGCTACCGTCGTCAGCCTGCTGAGCCTCCTCATAAGCAGCCATGGTGTTGGTACCTACCTTCAACCACTTGCCAGCCTTTACATCAGCATTGGTGCGGATGTTGTAACGGCGGAAGGTTGAATTCTGTGCGATACCGTCCTGATCGTAGAAACCACCAGAAACATAGTAGTTCAAGCGGTCGGTAGCACGGTTGATAGAGAGTTCGTAGCTCTGCAGCGGAGCGCGGTCGTTGAACACCTCGTCCAGCCAGTTTACGTTTACTCTTGAAAGGAGATTGTAATCCTTACCTGTATCCAGACCTACTTCTTTCTCAAACTGGATACGCTCGTCGGTATTCATCATTTTCCAGTTGGTCTGTGCCAACTCAGAGAATCCATACTGTGCACGGAGCGTAATCTTCGCCTTGTCCATCGCCAAGCCTCGCTTGGAAGTGATGACAACCACACCATTGGCAGCACGTGCACCATAGATTGAGGTAGAAGAGGCATCTTTCAATACAGAGATACTTTCGATGTCGTTAGGACTCAAGGTATTGAAATCAGAACTTGAGATTGGCACGCCGTCGAGGATAAAGAGTGGCGACTTGCCGGAGTTGATAGAGTTGGTACCACGGATCTGGAAGGTAGCCGCCTTGCTAGGTTCACCCGAAGAAGAGATGACCTGCAAACCTGTACTCTGTCCCTGCAAAGCTTGGTCGAAGCTTGCCGCTGGCACATTTTCTATCTTTTCAGACTTTACGGCAGACACGGAACCCGCAATGGTTCCCTTCTTTCTCACGCCATACGCCACCACAACCACTTCATCCATCATCTTGGAATCCGAAGCAAGGGTGATGTTGAGCGTATTTGTCTGCGCTTTCACAACGTGCTTCTGCGTAACGCAACCCACATAAGAGTAGGCAAGCGTAGCCTTCGAAGCACCCTTAATTTCGATGGTATAGTTACCGTCAATATCGGTCACTACGCCATTTGATGTTCCCTCTTGCATAATGGTCACACCAATCATCGGTTCGTTGTCTTCAGCAGACACGACTGTACCCTTGACGCTGAAGCTCTGCGCCAAGACCGATTGGATAGACAACAATACAAGTGAGACAAGTAAAAGAGTTAATCTTCTCATCCTTGTTTGTTTCAAGTTTATTAATTAATAATTATCATATTTTTTTCTCGTTTTTTTTCTCGTTTGGTAAAAGCCGAAAGCACTCAGGGCAACACTTCGCCCCTCCATTTATACATTCTTTCACTAATATGCACGCATGGAAATACCTATTTAACTTAAATCGGTGCAAAATTACGAATATTTTCTTATTTGCCCAAGATAATCACTTAGAAATTAAATGTTTGATATGAAATATCTATATTTTTTAGCATATTTGCTCATAAATTTAGTTAATTGTCGATTTTTTGTCACACCCGATTACAGTTTGCAAAAACAAGTTCAATACACACTTTTTTTTGTTTCTATGCAGCCGTTTTCATAAAGCTGAAATTACGTCCCGACGTAGCTTGTACTACGTCCGGACGTATCTTTTGCTGCGTCGGGACGTAGCAAATGCTACATCGGGACGCATTTTTTACTGCATCGGAACGTATTTTATCAGCTGACGCAAGTGGCTCAGTCAGCTAACGCAAGTAGCTCAGTCAGCAGGCTAACGGAAGCACATCATTTATTTACCTCTTCACCTTCATATATTCCGTAGGAGTCATGCCATACTCCTTGGAGAAGCATTTGGAGAAATAGCTGCTGTTAGAGAAACCAACGGTATACATCACCTCGGAAACACTGAACTTGCCCTGGCTCAGGAGCTCGGCAGCACGGCTCATACGCATCTCACGGATATACTCTACAGGCGTACGGCCCGTTATCGCCTTCGTCTTGCGATACAGCTGTTTGCCACCTATGCCTATCACATCCTGCAACATCGAAACGTTGAAGTCGGAATCAATCATGTGCTTCTCTATCGCCTCATTGATCTCTTCGAGCAGACGCTTGTCTGACACATCCAACTCGCTGACATTTACTTCCTTCTTTTCCTCTTCAGAAGACTCAGAGCGTGCAGGAACTGGTTCTGAGGATGATGACTCAGGCTCAGATACAGACGAAGCGGATAACCCAGTGGCAACAGAAGATGACACCTCAGGTTTCTTCACATTCAGGTAGCGGACCATCAGAGCTGTCACCTCATCAAATGAATGATGAGCTACGGCAGCCTTCAAATCTTCCGTCAGACGGTTGAAGAAGTCCATACGCATCTGTACCTGCTCCAACACCTCAGCCTTCTGCTTCTGGGCATCAGCCAGTTCCTTGCGCAGAAAATACCAGCTTACCAGCCATGCCACAAACACGATGAGTGCCGTGATATAGAAGAGCTTGCACCAGAAGGAGAGATACCAAGGCGGCAGGACGGAGATGTCGAGCGAATAAACCTCGGCAGCTATCTTGCCTTCACCATCCACGGCATGAACCGTAAGATGATAATCGCCATAAGACAAACCATTGTAGGTGATATCGATATTGCCGGAGTTCAGATAATGCCAGTCGTGATCACTGCCTTCGAGTTTGTAAGCATAAACGGCTGAAGGATGATCAGCAAAAGGAAGGTCGGTGAGCTGCAGGGTGAAGTTGTTCTCATCACTCTTCAGTTCCAGGATTTCTCCACGCTCCTCACAAGCCTGTCCGTTTACGATGATTCCAGCCAGCATCAGGCGGGTAAACTGCTTAGGCTTCTGTGCTACATCGGAACTGATTGCCACATAGCCGTCATTGCCGCCCATCATTACCTCATGAGTCTGTCTGCTGTAACAGATGTTGAGCGGCACAACAGAAGGAATCATGAAGCGCTGGCTCTCGCCCTGTGGATTGATTACGCAGCATTCATTGCCCGATACCACCCATATCTTGCCTTCCACATCGCACATGGTACTTACCTTGCCACCAATCTGCCATGTCTTGGAAGAAAAGCTGTTACCCAGCACAGAACCGGCTGCATAATAACAGGTTACCGAACTGTTATCACCCATCCAGATATTGCCCTTGCTGTCTGCCATCAGATAGTTGACAACATCTGAGTTAGCTACCTGCACCACCTTCATATCGTTCGGATTGATGCAGTCGAGACGGGTATAGGTAGAAACCCAAATCCTACTCTTTCCATCCATTACCATCTGACCTACATGCAGACCAGAGAGCGCATTCTTTCCCTTGTCCGAGTAATGCCAGTCGGCTATGGTCTTGCCGCTCAGAAGAGCCGCCTTATCCATCACGAAGACACCGCCCTGATAAGAACCCATCCATATCCTGCCCTTCTTGTCCTGGAGAATATCGTAAGCCCAGGCAGTAGAATACTTGCCACTCTTATCGTAGACGATGAAGTTGCGCATCTGACGGGAACTGCGGTCATAGAAGTTGATGCCATGGTCGGTACAGATCCATACATCGCCGTCATGGTCTTCATAAATCTTGCGTACACGATTATGACTCAGCGGGAAGGCAGAGCTGTTCTGCTTGTACCATGCCACATTCTGATAACCTTCAGCATTCCGGGTGAAATGAATCAGGCCGTTGGTACCGCCCATCCACCATTCGCCGTTACGGGTCTGGAGCATGGCATGGAGACAGTTGCCCTCACCCGACATCGTAATCTTATCGAGCGATACATAGCGGTAATAGGTATGGGTAGTGAGACGGGAGAGTCCATTGTCAGTACCCACCCATACATTCTGCCATTTATCTACAAAGCAAGCCCAGACAATGTTGTTAGGAATAGAAGCATCATCGCGGGAATCGTGGATATAATGGGTGATGGCATTGGAGAGTGCCATCTGATAGAGTCCGTTATCTGTTCCGATATAGAGATTGCCGGCAGCATCTGTAGAAAGACATTTGATGGAATTGCCGTTCAGAGCTGGAATCTGTGAGAAGTTTCTGAGCTGCAGATCGGCACAATAGAGAGCGCCCTCGGTACCAATCCAATAGCATCGGCGCTTGGCATCATAGGCGAGCGCATTGACCAGCGGCTGTTCTCCGGCACGGAGCGGAATCAGTCTGCTGCCGAGACGCAGACCAGCAAGCGAACCTACGAGCAAGCCTCGCGGAGTAGAGAGCAAGGCATAGACATCGCCACCGAAGTCAGTCTTACCACCCTTGATATCGAGCACACGGAGTTCCTTCAGCTGCTTGCGCTTCGCCTCATCGGCAAAAGCCTTCATGGCTGGTGTTTCGGCATATTGATAAGATTGCGTATCGAATTTCAAAATGCCGTTTCCGGTAGCCAGATAGAGCATCCTGCCCTCGAAACCGAGCGCATTGACACGCGTATTGCTGAATGTATGTTCCTGAAAATGGCGGTAGCCATGATAACCATCATAGCTGTAAAGACCGTTGTCGGTTCCGAGCCATATCATTCCATCACTGTCCTGGGTAATGGCACAAACGGACTGAGCACCTTCAAGGGAGGTGTTGACGAAACGCTGCGCATGGATGGCGAGCGAAATAAAGAGCATAGCAATTGCCATGCTGATGCGGTTTATAGGTTCTTTTGACTTTTTCATGTGTGCAAATTTACACAATATTCATGATAACGCCAAAAAATATCGGAGAAAATTCATAAAAAAAAAGAATCCCCTGGGAAAATAGCCGCTGCTATTCCCAGAGGATCCGATATAAACTATATATTTAATAACCAACCGAAATCGGTCTTTGTCATCTTATATTGCCTGGAGCGTAATCGACTTTTCGATATTTCGCTTGCTGTCTTTTACCTTCAGGATGATGTCGCCCTTCTGCTTGCTGCTCTGTACGATAACTACGAGTTTGCCGGAGAAGAGTTTCATCTGTGGCTGGGTGAACGGTTCGAGCGATGTGGCATCGCCGTTGCAGGCTGCCTTGAAAGTGCCGGCACCACTCACCTCGAAGGTCAGTTCGTCATCGGCAAGCGGACATTCATTGCCGTCCTTATCCTGCAGACTCACGGTGATGAAGGCAAGGTCGTTGCCATCGGCATTCAGCAGCACATTGTGCTCATCGGTACAGCCTTCTACCATACAGGCAATAGGCTCATGATCAGGTGTTTCTACGCTGAACTTCATCTGTGCAGGCTCGCCGGCAGTACGCTTCACGTCCTCGCCAACCTTGTCGCCATACTGGTTGTAGGTAACCACGCGAATCTCACCCGGTTCATACTTCACATTGTTCCAGCGCAGACGGTAGCGGTCGAGGCGGCTTGACTTGTCCTTGCGAACCCTGCCCTGACTCTTGCCGTTGACGAAGAGTTCGCCTTCCACACCATCGGTGTAGCAATATACAGGGGTAACCTGTCCTTCTCTGCCCTTCCAGTTCCAGTGAGGAAGAAGATGGGTGGTATGCTGCTGCTCGTTCCAGCGGGCACGATACATATAGTAGCGGTCCTTTGGAAGTCCGGCAAGGTCGCAGATGCCGAAGTAACTGCTGCGGCTTGGCCAGTAGGTATCGTATGGAGTCGGCTCGCCCAGATAGTCGTAACCGGTCCATACAAACTCACCGATTACCCAACTGTAGTCATCCTGCATCTTCCAGTCATCATCCGGAAGATTGCTCCAGGAACAGTATTCGGTATCATAGCTTGAGCACTGACCATCAGGATAGGTAGCCTTATCACTTACTACTACCGGGAACTTGTATACGCCACGGGAGCTGACCGTAGAGGCAGTTTCAGAACCGAGGAGGAAACCCTGAGGCAACTGCTCAATATTCTTATAATATTTATGTACGCGATAGTTGAAGCCCGGCACATCCATCACCTGGGCAAAGCCGCTCTTCAGGGCATCTTCTGCCTTATCCATACCCTGGGTTACAGGGCGGGATGGGTCGTACTGATGACAGATATCCTGCAGATGCTTAGCAATCTGCACACCCTCCTGGCTCCACTGTTCAGGAATCTCGTTACCGATGCTCCACATCACGATGCTAGGATGGTTGCGGTGGTGCTTTACCAGATTGGTGATATCCTTATCGCTCCACTCCTTGAAGAAGTTGGCATAGCCGTTCTTGCATTTAGGATAAATCCACATATCGAAACTCTCTGCCATGACCATCATACCGAGGGAATCGCAGAGTTCCATCTGCATGGTAGAAGGCATGTTGTGGGCAGTACGGATGGCGTCGCAACCCATCTGCTTCATCATCTTAATCTGACGGATAAGGGCTGCCTTATTCTCTGCTGCGCCCAATGGACCGAGGTCGTGGTGCAGGCAGACACCCTTCAGTTTGCGGGTAACGCCATTGAGTTGGAAACCATATTCCTTGGATACGGCAATGGTGCGGATACCGGTCTTCAGGGTCTGCACATCAGCCACCTTCTTTCCTTCATATCGGGTAAGCTTTACCTGATAGAGGTAAGGAGATTCCGGAGACCAGAGCTGAGGATTTGCTACCTTCAGAGTAGTCTTGATTTCAGGATTGGCACCTGTGACGGTCTGCTCGGCAACCTTCTTGCCAGCCTCATCCAACAGAGCTATGACGGTTTTGCCCGACTTACCAGTCTTTCCTTCCAGCAGCGCATTTACTTCTACTTCAGCTTCCTGCTTATCAGCCTTCAGGGTACGGACGAAGGTATCCCAGGTAGAGAAGTTTTCGTTGCCATAGAGTTCTACGGAAACCGGACGGTAAAGACCGCCTCCCGGATACCAGCGACTGCTTTCCTCTACATTATTAAGATGTACCTCGATGAGATTACTCTTACCAAACTGGATGAAAGGTGTGATGTCGATGCGGAAGGCATTGTAGCCGTAAGCCCACTTGCCTGCCTCCTTGCCATTGACGCTGACAACAGGCTGGCTCATGGCACCGTCGAAGACGAGTACGGCACGCTTATAGCCCTTAGGAGCCGTCCAGTTCATCTTATACATACCCTCTCCTATCCAAGGGAGAGCTCCAGAGCGTCCCGACTTCTCGGTCTTCTCCTTTTCGCCATTCTGCTCGATAGCCACCATCTGCAGATCCCATTTCTTATCGAAAGGACCCGAGATAGCCCAATCGTGCGGAACAGCTACCTGCTGCCACGCCTTACCATCACGGGAGAAGTCCCACGATGGCAAAGTGATGACTTTTCTGCTCTGCGCCTGGCACAGCGTAGTGAGTGCCAGGGCAAGAGTCATGAAAGTAATGCTTCTCTTGATCATATTGCTATTTAATATTCTTATTTATATGCATTGAATACGGCAGTTGGTTTGCCGCTGTTGTCGAACGCTCCCTTGGTATATGCAGACCAACCCAGAGTGGTATAGTTGGCTGGTTTCCAGTTGTTGTAAACTTCTGGTTCCCAATAGAAGATACCCTCGCAGGTAGAGATTGCCTTGCAGCCATCCACCATCTTCTTCATCATTGGCGCAGCCTGGTCAGAGCCCCACCACATACCGATTTCAGAGATGATGACGTCCTTGCCATACATGGAAGAAAGAGTCTGGATGTTAGAGAGACAACTCTCTGCATAACTCTGCCAGTTATCATCTTCCGGATAAAGAGACAGTCCGATGACATCCCATTTTCCACCATTGTCCTTCAGATTATCGTAAAGCCAGGTAAGTCCACCGAGGTCCTGTCCTTGATCTACATGCACGATAACCTTTGCATTAGGATAAACTTCCTTTACAGCATCATAACCAGCGTTGATATAAGCTGCAAAATTGGCTGCATTCTTAGATACCTCACCGGTTACAGCCTCATCGCTATTCCAGAGCATACCGTCGCGGGTTTCATTGCCCACCTGCACCCACTCTACGTTGGTTACACCTCTATCCTTCAAGGCTTTCAACACATCCTTGGTATGATCAGCCACAGCCTGTTTCATATGTTCGGCTGTATAGCCCTGCCATGCAGCAGGAACAGTCTGGTGAGCCGGGTCAGCCCAGGAATCAGAATAGTGGAAGTCAATCATCAGACGGAAGCCGAGCTGCTGAGCACGCCAAGCCTTGGCGATGACATCATCCTTGCCACACCAGCCACCTTCCGGATTTACCCAGACACGCAGACGGATGGAATTGGTTCCCTCTTCGCGGAGGAGCTTCATGCATTCTGTAGCCTTGCCATTCTGATTATAGAATTTCACACCATCCTTCTCCATCTCTGTGAGCCAACTTACATCGGCGCCCTTGGCGAAACCGCTCATATCGTATGTCTTCTCCTTTTCGGGAGTGGTATTATCATCATTGCTGCAACTCGTGCCCGTAATAGAAAACAAGAGTGCTGTAGCCAGCAATATGGCTTTTCCTAAAATATTCTTCATTGCTTTACTTTTAGGTTGCGTTTTACGTTTAAATGTGATTACGTTTAAAATTGTTTTCAGTTGCAAAAGTAGAGAAAAAAGAAGAAAACTGCAGATAGATTTAAGACAAAAATAAAGAAAAAACGGACAAAAGCAAATCTTTATCTAGCTTTTGTCCGTTTTTTCATTAAAGAGGCAAGAATCTTTATCGGATTCTCACCTGATAATTACCTTCTTCACGCTTACATGTCCATCAAGGCTCACCTTCCTGACGATATTGATTCCCTTCTGAGGTGCAGAAAGACGGGAACCAGCCAAATCATAATACTCGATGCGAGAGGAGCTGGTTTCTGCTAACATGTCGGTATGGGAAATACCGGTTGTAGCACCTGCCATTTCCTTTCCTTCTGCATCGTAGGTCTTAGCTGTGCTGTAATTCTTGATGGCATGATCGAATTCAGACACATCCACCATAGGAATTGCAGAGGTATAAGCCTTCCAGATTTCTACCTTACCTGCGCCAGAATACTTCTCGCAGATGGCAGGAACATCTACCGTCTTGTCGAGATAATGCTGGGTGTAAGAGGATGTGGTTTGAGTAGGAACCCAATCTGTCTTGGTTACAGGAAAAGACTTGCTAATCTTAGCGCCATCAATATTGGTATAACCTTCCATCAAGTTGTTACAGCCCTTGTAGATACAATCATAGCCTTCAGCCTTAGAGATATTCAAGCTACCACCTCTATCTGAGCGGATAGGCGACTTCGTATCTTCGAAATAGCAACCTTCTTCGTATGCCACAGCTCCTGTACGGATATCCCAACCATCCTCGCAACCACGCATATAGTTATTATAATAATGTACATGACCACCACGCTGGAGAGGAAGACGGGAGCCTTCTATCTGATCAAAGAAATTATGATGGAAAGAGATGGTGCGGCAGTTCTCATAAACATCTGAATCACCCTTACCCCACAAGCAGCTCTTGTCATGGTCGTGGAAATAGTTATAGCTGAATGTCATCCACTGCACATTGTTCTTGCAGTCGAGCAAACCATCATAGCGGTCTTTATTGGCTGCACCCCCATTGAAGAATTCACAATGGTCTATCCAGATATGTCCACCCCAGTCGGTCTTGGCACTTACCTTATCTGCCTGGATTCCGATGCAGTCAGGGTCACCCACTTCTACCTGTGCACCATTACGCCAAGCCACAATCTTATTCTCACCTGTTCTGAGCACAGGAACGCCCTTCATGGTGAAACGGCAGTTACGGATGATGATGTTATCAACCGACTGCATCACGAAAGTGATATGAGAAAAGAGAGGAGCCTCGCCTGTTGTTGGGTTCACCACGCCAATCAAAGTCTTATTAGGAGCAACCATAATGCGCTCGCCATAGACAGACTCCACGCCAGACTTACCACTCTGGTCGTCAAGCAAACGGCCAGTACTCAGATTATCCACATAGCACTTGATGCCTGTAGTAATATCATGATCTACGATAACGATATATGGGTCAGTTGCCTGGAGATAGGCCTGCAATTGAGAGAAGTTGTCAGCCTTCACCACCTTACCACCGGCACCACCGGTAGTTCCTCCGGCACGATACCAGTTGGTACCAGGAGTACCTTCATAGGCAGCGAAGCCATCCAAAGAGAAATCACGACCATCCTGGGTCTGTGCATTTGCCATCATAGAGAAGCTACAAAGCAAAGCAGAAGCCAAGAGAGTTTTACGACAAACAGCCTTAAGCTGTGCAGAAAAAGTAGAGTTTGTTTGTTTCATTTTAGATAAGATTAGTTTTTGTTTCTAAAAAAGGGCTGTCCTCTTCAAGAAAAGACAGCCCTTGAAATTATTGTATACATCCTTCCCTCATCGGGCAAAACACATTCATTATTCTGTTACAGGTACAAGTTTGATGAGATATAAAGACTTAGAACCAGAACCAGCCTTGGCTATAGAATGATCACCTACCTCAAGAGTTACCGTAACAACGCCCTTGGTTGTATCACCAGTAACATCAGCACCATCAATCTTTAATTTTGCCTTTGTATCACCAGTATAACAAGTCATCTGCATTTTTGCTGTTGTCTTAAAAGATACTGTACCTGCAGAAGATTCTAATTTGAGGTAATCATTATAAGTATTTCCATCTACAGTTACCCCAGTTGTACTATTTTTAAAGTTTCCCGCTACAGTAAAGCTACTATTAGAAGCCTTACCTCCAGCAAATGAGCAAGTTACTGTACCCTCGATAGGAGTTACTGTGCTGCCACCTTCTGAACCACCAGTAGAGCCGCCAGTGCTACCACCTTCGCCAGAACCACCTGTCTCACCACCAGTGCTTCCACCTTCAGTAGAACCACCTTCGCCTGTTGCATTGCTCTCACCGAACACTTTAACAACACCAGAAGTATAAGCGTCAAGAATACTTGCCAAAGCAGGCCATGGCTGCTGATGACCATTTGTTACGACTGTCTCATCAGGAATAACGAAATCAATGTCACCATGATTCAAACGACCTGCACCATAGAAGCCTTCTACGATAGAAGGAACATCTTCTGCCTTATCAGCAGCGTATGCATACATGAGGCTTGAGTTGGTATCGAAGTTATCATAAGAAGTACCACCTACCAAAGTCTTTACGCTTGAAGGAACCTGCTCACTTGGATCAGAAACCTCGTAGGCATCGAAGCTTGTATTGTTTTCTGCGTATGGGATATAGCTGAAGTTGTCTGGCTTGTTGGCAAATACATTGCCGTATGCCTTAATCAAACCACCTTTCTCACCAGAGAAAGTACCATCACCCTTGGCATCAGTACCCTGCAGAGAACTCATGATAGGACGCTTGGTAGCATCAAAGTAGTTAGACTCCATGAACACACTTGAGCCCGATGTTGCACCAACACCATAAACATCATTGTGCAGATAGTAGTTGTTGTACATGTGAACACTCATGGTACGAATACGGGCCATACGAGAGTCAGAATGGTCGAACCAGTTGTGGTGATAAGTGATATAGTTAGGGCCACTTTCACTCGTCATACCACACATAGAAGCCTTACCATTATCCCAGAAACGGTTGTATGCTACAGTTATATACTGGGAGTCACCCTTGATATCTACAGTACCATCACCCTTAGCCTGGTCAGCAGCGCCACCCTTCTTACCATAGAAGAGATCCATGTTGTGAATCCATACATGAGAGTTATCAGTATCAAGAGACATGGCATCATCCAGGCAACGCATGATAGCAAAGTTACGGAACTCTACACTCTTGGTATTACGAAGCAAGAAACCAAATCCATATACAGTAGCATCATCACCGACTCCTTCGAAAGTCATGTTCATTACAGAGTGAGCACCCTTACCTTTAATCTGCAAACCTTCTGCAGAACTTGAAATTTTGTCCAAGTCAGAAAGGCTTACCTTACCGATGATTCGGAAGACGATAGGAGTTGTATCCTCACCCTTTTGATAAGCATCAATAATAGCCTGAAGACCCGTAATAGTCTCTGGCTTGCCTGTATTAACTGTTGTAGAAACGGTCTTGGCTGTCTTGGCTGTAATATACAGGACCTTAGCACCAGCCTTCAAAGTACCATCATTATTATAAGCACCTACACCATCATACTTGAAATGAGCAAAGCCCTCACGGTTGTAGCTCTTTACTACCAAGTTAGAAGCTGTATTGGCACCAGCAATCTCTTTACCTTCAGCATTTACAGGAACAACCTTTACAGAATAAGTGCCTTCCTTCAAACCGAGAACATCAGCACGATAGTAAGAAGCATACTGACGAACCAGCTGAGCATCAATCTTCTTGTCATCTACATATACATTATAAGAAGAAGCGCCCTCGAATGGAGCCCACTTCAGGTAGGCAGACTCCTGCCAGCCCTTTGCCTCAGTAATCTGAATCACACCTGCAGGATTGTCAATATCACCACTTTCGCCCTGATCGGCCTTCTTAGCAAATCTGATGGCTTGAACTGAAGCATTGTACTCATCATTCTCTGAACCTGATTTAGGTGCGATGATTGCCTTATCACCTTCGAACTTCACACTTGTCAAGTCTGCAGTATTATAATACTTCACATCACCCGACTTGGTGGTAACATACATCTGGTTCACCTTGCTGTTACGAGCCACGGCATTGGTAATCTTGTCGGTAGAACCAGGAGTAACGGTAGATCCGCCACCTACAGTCTCAACCTTGATGCTATAGATATTCATACCACCACCATTGGTTTTCAACACGACATCACCATCAGCTGTTACAGTTCCTACGTTGGTAACCTGATCAGTTGTTGGGGTACCAAAAGAACCAGAAACCGAAATCAGGTTAGTAGCATCCAAGCAACGAGCAGTAGAGGTACTACCAGTCTTGCAGCTAACAGTAACTTTCTGACCAGCCTTCAGACTTGGAATAATCAAAGAAACACCATTACCGTTCAATTCCAAGCGAGAAGAGCCATAGTTCAAGCGGACTTTTGCTTTTCCTTCGGTTTTATCAGCAGGAGCACCAGCAGTAAACTTCAAGCCCTTAGCATAAGCCAATTCTGAGCCATTTGCTACAAGAGCTTCATTCTCCAAAGCTAAGGTATAGCCGTAGCGATCAGTTCCCAATACCCAGTTGGCATCAGCTGCACATAAAGCATTGTCAGCCTCGCTCATTGCACCAAATGTCCATGTCTGTGCCAAAGCTGCACTCAAACTCATCAGGAGGAGTGCCAAAGTAAATACCATTTTCTTCATTTTGCGTTCCTCTTTTTTTACTTGATGATTACTTTCTTACCATTAATAATATAAACACCCTTAGACAAACCCTGGAGGGAAGAACCTACATACTGGCCCTGAAGGTTATAAACCTTACCTCGCAATGCTTTCTTTATATCTTCTACCTGGCTGATGCCGGTAGTTTGATAAGTGAAAGAAAGGGTTACGGACGACATGTCCCCTATATCAGATGTATTATCTGCATACTGAAGAACAACATTGTCGCCATCGAAGGTAATCTCTGAGACAGTCTTTTCTATGAGCTGACCATCAATCTTAACCGTCTGTTTGCTGCCGGCAAATACTGCCGTAGACAACATTCCAGCCAACAATAATAAATAAGCTTTTTTCATTTTAATGAATGTTTGTTAGATTTATTTTTTGTTTGTTTTTGAATTTTACAATGCAAAAGTAGTGAAAAAATAGCTATTATAAAACATCCTGGCGCATTTTTCTTACGCAAACGTTTTCATAAGTGTAAAATGGAGTATTATAAAAAAGGGCATAAAAAAAGACTGAATCCTGTTACGAAGATTCAGTCTCTTAAAGAAGTGGTACCACCAGGAATCGAACCGGGGACACAAGGATTTTCAGTCCTTTGCTCTACCAACTGAGCTATGGCACCAACTTTCACAAATCGCGATTTATCATTTGCGGGTGCAAAGGTAATACTTTTTTCTGGTTCCTGCAAATTTTTCGGGAAATTTCTTTCAAAAAAAGATAAAAAAGTCTATTTTTGTTGGTGTTGTCCATTATTTAATGTACCTTTGCAGCAGATATCGGGATTTAGCGCAGTTGGTAGCGCACGTCGTTCGGGACGATGAGGTCGCTGGTTCGAGTCCAGTAATCCCGACGAAAAGCCGGTAAATGTGCCATAAACACTGAGGATTTGCCTCAGTCGATGCCAAAATGGTCGGTACAATTTCGGTATCACTCCTATATACATTATTAATAATAGGCTGTATCTGAGAAAAATTAAAGATATGGCTAAAAAAAATTATTCTCCAAATTCGAATGACACAGTACTTAGTAGTGTCATTGGCTGGAAACCTCCAGTTTTTCATCAAAGATCAGAATGTTATATCTCCTTCATGGCGTTTGATCCAGAGATCAACCGCATGAGGAAGAAAAAAATTATGCTTGACCATATCAAGGGCAAGCGGAACCAGCGTGTCTATGCCGATCAGATTATGAAGAATCTCACCGAGAAACTTATGGCAGGCTGGAATCCTTGGATTGAGTCTCTGCAGCCTCTGGAATATACGAAGTGGGACGACGTTCTCGAGAAATATAAGGCTTATCTAACAAAAATGTGCAATGAGGGAAGTATGCGTGAGGAGACTTTAGTTGACTACAGCAGCCGTGTACGGATCTTGGAAAGATGGAAGAAAGAAAAAAACATAACTCTCAATTTTTCTTATCAATGGGACAAAAGTAATGTGAGCAAGTTCCTGGACTACATTTTTATCGACAGGAATAATACAGTATTGACTCGCAACAACTATCTTGCCTGGACTAAGAGTTTCTCCGCTTATCTGTTGGCTCGAGGCTATATACCCAAGAACCCAACAGAAGGTTTGGAACGTATCAAGAACAGGCAGAAGAAAAGCAGAGATGTCATACCGGACTGCACCATGCAGCTCATCAGGGATTATCTGATGGAGCACAACAGGCACTATCTGCTGGCATGTGAGATTATCCACTACCTCTTCATCCGCCCTCGAGAAATGTCATATCTCAGAATCTGCGATATCCATGTAAAGACTCAGACAATCACTCTGCATGGCGAGAACACTAAGAACGGCAATGATGCCGTGATCACGCTCCCGTCACATGTCATCAAGCTGATGTTGGAACTTAACATCTTCTCACACCCAGGGCAGGACTACCTCTTCTCTGACGGTTTCTGTCCAGGACCAGAGAGAAAGAACGAGAAAATGTTCAGAGACTACTGGACTCGTGTCCTGAGAAAGGAACTTAAACTCTCACCTCGCTTCAAGTTCTACAGTTTGAAGGACACAGGCATCACCAATATGCTGCGGGCAAATGCCGATGTCTTGTCGGTCAGAGACCAGGCGAGACACTCGTCCATACTCATCACCGATATATACACACCAAAGGATATATCAAGAACTATCAGGGAATCCTATAATATAATAAGGTGGAGAGCAGTTTGCTCCCCACCTTATTATATATATTATGATTGCATGTAAAAATAGCCTGTGTAAACTGGCTCGATGGCATCGTCCTTGACTTCCATCTCTATTTTCTCGCATACAAATCTCTTGTTGCGGATGATGTAAATCTTGGAAGGATCCGGAATTTCATCTGACTTGAACTTGACTTCAATGCAATTTCGATTATCAATTTTGATAACTGAATTATGGAACTTACCAAGTGATATGACACCTGTATTGGTAGTATTCAAAGACAGAGAGAATAATTTTGTGTCCCCTATAGAACTAACTCCTGCATACTGATAATCAGTATTAATGCGGTAATCGGTTATAAACATAGGCCACCTCGACTTATTTCCAACCCAAGAAATATGGCCATATGGCTTGTCATACGCCTGCACTTTGCCTGGCAGAATGAAGAAAACACTCATGACCTCCTCTTCATCTTCGCTTTCTTCCATGCTTGACTCATCATCTATGGCATCCTGTACGGATATGTAGCTATATCCGTCATCATCAACATCGCACTCCTTGGAATCCGCTTCCTTGTCATTAGGTATTGACAACAGGCAACGCTTCTCGTAGTAATTATCTTCTCCTAAGAATCCTGTCTTGAAATTGATATCTTCTACAACTTGCGCTGCTGGAGAGATGCAGAGATCAACGTAATCATCGGAGTTCTGGTCTCTGATAAGCGGTGACCAGTAACCTGCCAACTGCCAGGTCTTGGTATTGTCCTCCTCTACATATATGTAATAGCTGTAGAAGTGCTCGATGATGGTCTGTCTCTTCTTCTTCTCGCTCCATCCCTGTGTTGTCAAGGCGAACTGGTTGCTCTCGCCAAAATAATCTACGCTTTTGACAATATTGAAGTTTCTGAACACCTTCTTGGAGATGCTCTCATAGCTACCTCTATTGACTGAATCATCTAGCTTATACTCCAGGTTAGCGGTTGATGAAGTACTGAAAGAACCGTCCTCGTCATAGTCTGCCGAATATTCATCCAGTGGTTCTATCTCAATTGAATCTACAGAACTCAACTCTGAGGAACTGATGACGCAGCAGGTCTTCTCGGCTTCATCGAAGTAGATGGAGGCATTGAAGAATTTCCGGAATTCTTCAATGAATGTATAAGATGACCAATGTGGAAGCGCCCTGCGCAGTTCACGAGTCTTGTAGGCCGAAGCTATATATAGCTGGTTCCACGGCTTGCAGTCGAAGTCGTTGCGCTTGAGAGTGTATCCTTCATATTCTACCACTTTGCGGAAGATATACATCAAGCTTGGCTGAACTGCCAGGTTCATGATAAATGGTGCATTGTAGCCGATGAACTGCTTTGTTTTATCCACCCCAACAAAATTTGCGATTAGGTCGTTCGTTTCGTCTCTTACTGGCATGAAACACCATCTACCTTCCGCTCCCAGGAACTCCGAATGATTTTCATTCAGCCTGTAGATGTCTTTAATCTTCAGCAGGTTTTTAAATCCCTGAGAAAAACCTTTATCAATAGTATAACCAGGTTTATCAGCTGTGCCGAATGGAATCTCATCGATGTAGTGCTTTGTCATGCGGTCATTGAATTTGATGCGTGACTTGCCTCCGACTATCTGCAGTTTGATCTCTTTTTCATTCACGGAGAGTATGGTACCCACACCGCTCATGATGAGCTGGCTGTTACAGTAGAGCTTGCAGTCATCGTATTTTGCGATGCTCTTCTTGACCTCCAAGCGTGAGACATTTTTGAAAATGACACGGTTCTCCAGGATATTCATGGGGAAGGTGATGTCATAGGTGTACTCACCATCATCGGTGACATACTGGTTGGCGTATGTCACCTTGATGGATGATGTGGATATCGGGTATGCCCGATGGCCATTGATAATACATGTAATCATAGGCTACTTATTGTTTAAAATGCGCTGATAATCCTGCAGTCTGCGGTGCAGACCTCTACGTCCAGATATCGGAACCTCGACCTCAATGCCATCGTCAAGAGTCTGTGTCAGACGACTGACGGCTGCATTGACACCATCGAGGGACTGGCGTACTTCGGTGTTGTCATTGTTGACATTGACAACAGGAGCCACCACGGTACTGCTGCCTTGTCCCAAAGAACGTGTGATATCATCAGCGGTCAGCGAGCCGACAGTATTGGAGCGTTGCGCCTTGTCAATGAGGTCGAGAGCTGGACGGATGGAGGTGTTGTTGACCGCGTTGTGGTTAGCGACGAACTCACCCTCATGGACGATGCCTGCCTGCTTGCGGTACCTGGTTCCTCCGGTGTAACCACCTTCGTAGTACCCTGCTGCCTCTGCCTGGTGCTGCTTCTTGATGGTAGCAATCTGCAGCATACCTGCTGCGGTTGCCATGCCGGCAGCGATAGGAGCCATGACCCAACCAGTGACAGGGATGCTGGCTGCTGAAGAATAGGCGTTGATGGCTGCCATGGCGGTTGAAGCGATTGCCTGAGCTATCTCAATCTTCATTGACTTCTTGTTGGCCTTGGACTTGGCAGCGGCTAACTCCTTGTCACGCTTCTCCTCCAACTTTTTCTTCTTTTTCGAGTTGTTGCCAGCTGCAGCAATCAGCTTCTCGTAGTTCTTGGAGATTTTGGCTTGCTCCAGGTCTGAGCATGCCTGAGCGTATGCTGATGCAGAAGAGAGAATATTGTTGATGCCATTGTATGCAGCAGATGTCTGCTGCACCATGTTATCGAGGAAGTTGGCGGTGACCTGCGCCTTCGCCTGCATGTATGCAGCATGGTTCTGCTTGTCGTTGCCATACAATTCCTTCAGTTTCTCCATGGTGTTCTGATAGTTCTCAACTTGTGAGGAGAAGTATCCACCCAGAGTTGCATTGCCGGTCGACTGGGACTCCCCTGCTGCAGCCCTGGCGCTGTTGACCATCTCTGATGACTTATCATTAATCTTCAGCTGAGCGCTACCAGCTCCATGGTCATCAGCATCTATCTGCGCTCTCTGTGCAGCGAACTGCTTTGTTATCTCCAACTTCATGTGCTGATACTCCTCCTCCTTTATCAATCCCTGCTTGTAGAGATTGTCAAGGCCATTGAGGTACATGGTCTCCTGTGCCTGCAGGTCTTGCTTTCCGAACTGCTGACGCAACTCCTTCAGCTGGTTCTGGTATGACTCCTGCATCTGCAGTTGGTGGTCGAGCTCAGCCTGTTCCATCTCAGCCTTCAGATCCAGCCACTCCTCGCTGCCCTCTCTGTCTTTTAAGAGTGCAAGACGTTTTTTCATGGCTTCAACATCATTCTTATATAGTGCTTCATTAAGAGCGGTATCATTCTGATAGATAGCTGAACTGGCATCATTGTACTGAGCTTTGATGCTAGCCTCCTTCTGGAGGCGTTCACGCTCAATGGTCTGCTCATTCATCTTCTGAATTGCAGCATCATGCTGCTTGACAACGTTGACCTGGTTGTCAAGCAACTGCTTGTACTCGTTGCTCTTCTCACCATATAGCTGCTTCAGCTTGGCAAAACCCTTAATCTGGATGCTCTGTCTGTCGTCGATGAACTGCTGATAGGTTTTCTTGCCTTCTGCATATGCTTTGGCGTTGTTAGCCATCAACTCGTTGGTCTCAGCCTTGATGCTATCGGCTGCCTGCTTCTGCTTGCGCTTGGCTTCAGCCTGTCGCTTGCGTTCCTCGGCTGCAGCTGCCCTCTCTGCCTTGACACGAGCCTTGCGCTCTTTTTCAGTAGCTTGATGAGTGCCGGTTGTTCTATGCTGTTTAATGATGGTACCATCATTGCCCTTGCCATTGTAGCCATTGTTTCTCCAAGGCTCCGGATCATTGATTTCGAAATGCTGAGACTCAAGCTGTTTAATCTTATCGATGAGCTTCTGCTGGTACTGCTTTTCACGCTCAATGCTCTTGTTCATCACATCGATGAACACTTCTTTGTTGTCGGAAGCTAAGTTTAACAACTTAGTTTTACCACTTGCAAACGGATTTATACGCCCCCAAACTTTTGTCCAGAATCCACGCTTGTCGTTGTCAGCTTCGTTTAGTATGTCTTCTTGTTCAGCCTGCTTTGCTATAGACTCTGCAAGTTTCTTTTGCAAGCCATCGATGACGATCTTCTTTTTCATCATGTCGATGTACGACTGAATCTGCCTTGTTGCCTGACCTGTGCGAACAGCCTCTTCAGTAATGTTGCCCAGGTGCTGACTCATCAGCTTGCCGTTGAGTTCCTCCAGTGCAGCCTTGCGGTCAGACTCGGCACTGGTGTTGGACTGGATGGCTGAAACGAGACGCATGATGGATGCTTCCTCTTCTGATGCCTGCTTGTTGGCATCTGTCACGGCATCATTGTAGTCACGCTGCGCCTGCTCTGCGGTGCTCGTCTCCTTAGATAAGGTAACGAATGCTGCTGTGAGGCCTACGACAACAGCTATCACGGCTGTGATAGGGTTGGCCAATAAGACCTTGTTCCATAACATCTGCGCTGCTGCGGTCAGTTTTATTTCACGTGTCAACGCCATCTGAACAATTGCCATGGTCTTGAGAGCAGATGTCTTGAGCCCCACAAGGACGAGATGCGCCTTTTCGCGCAGAATCATGATGTTGAGCCATGCCATCTGCGCCTTGTCTGCTATCAACTTTGCCTTAGATACTGCTGTATACGTGACGATGGCGGCTGTCAGCACAATTAATATGCGCCAATAATCTTTGACGAAATCAACGAGTGTGGAGAGTGCCCGAACCCCGAGACTTGCAGCAGATATGCAATATCGTGCTGCAGGATAGAGTTTCTGGCCCAGCTCGATGGAGAGATCCAGGAACTTCTTGCTCGCCTTGTTAAGTTGAGCCTGTACATTCTCGTTCTGTGTCTCGAACTCATTGAGGACGGATGTGCCTTCGGAATATGCTTCGCTTGCCAGGTTCTGGGCAGTCTTGATGTCATCGAGTTTATCTGCGAGGACGGTGAGGACACCTGTCGCTCTGGAACCATCCATTTTCATCTCCTCAAACATAGGTGCGAGGTCTGCGAATCCACCCTTGGCTCGCATGGCTGCCAGAAATTGGAGGAGTGCGCCATTGGCGTCCTCCTTTAACGTCTTTGCGAATTCCTTGACATTGAGACCTGCAATCTGAGCAAACTTAGCCGAGTCCTGGAACATCTTAGCGAGGAGGTTCTGAACTGCGGTTGCAGCAGTTTCGTCTTGCTGCATGTTTTGGTCGAGAACTGATGCGAGACCCATAATCTGAGCCTGTGTAAAGCCTGCCTGCTTGCCGACACCAGCCACACGGGCGGTGAAGTCAACGAGATAGCCGGCAGAGGCAGAGGAATTCTGAGCCAGTTCGTTGACTGCAGAACCTGTCGCCAACATGGCACCTCGCAGACCTTTGGTCTTGTCTTCGCCGAACATCTGGGCGAGTTTACCGATTTGAGAGACTGCTTTATCGCCGAGGTCATCACCGAGTGCGACATTGATTTTATCGGCTGCATCAACAAAATCTTCAACTGCAGCAGTCGATGTGATGCCTAGTCTGCCGGCATCTTCGGCTAGTTGGTTGAGCTTCTGGCGAGGTGTGCGGGTATCCATCTTCTTGAAGTCTTCGTTCATGCGCTCAACCTCCTCGGCTGCCTGACCGGTATATTTGCGGACGTTGGTCATCTCATCATCCATCTTGGCATACTCCTCCACACACTTTTTGACTGTGAAGGTGATGCCGGAGATGGCAGCAACAGCACCGAGTGCAAGACCCTGCATACGGTTGAACCAGTCTGCAGAGCGCTTGATCCAGGACTCCTGGGCTACTCCTTCGGCTCTGACTGCCTGCAGTTCTGCCTTCAGCTGCTTCGCCTTCAGCTCCATCTGCTTGAACTGCTCGGTACCACGCTGCATGCCCTTCATCTGTTGGTTGATAGCCTTGATGGAGTACTCCAGGTCACGGATGGATGAGGTCTTGAGGTTGGACATGGTGTTATTGACCAGCTGCATCTGACGCTTGGTCTCCTTGATGTCCACATTGGTGCTGTCTATCTCCTTGTCATATTGCTGCATGAGGGTGACCACTTTCTGCTCACTCTGGCGGATGCGCTCCAGTTCTGCCTCTACCAGCTTCAGCTGCGACGCTCGAGAGGCGTACATGGTAGATGTTGGGTCGTAGTCAGCCATTTGACTACGTAGCTTGGAAGCTGTGAAGTTGAGGTCATTGAGTGACGCATGCTTTAGGTTAGACACTGTTGCGGTCATGCGTCTTGCTTCCTCATCAGCCTTGCGTGTTGCGCCCTTCAGTTCAAGCATCTGCTCCTTGACCTTTGAGAGTTGAGCGTCCAATTTAGCGAAGTCTGAAGGATCTGACGCTGCCTTCATCTGCCCCTTCAGATGTCTAGCAGCCTTCTCCAGCTGTCCGAGGCTTGCACAAGACAGGTTGTCGAGTGTCTCCTTGACGCTCATTGTCGAGTTTTTGAATTGCTTCATCTCTCGCTCTGCGGCCTTCAGATCCTTGGCGAGGGAAGCCCCTAAACGGGAATCGCCCGCCGAGAAGGCATCCTGTTTTGCCTTCTTCAGACGAGCGACTCTGTCCTCTAACTCTTTGAGTCGGTTCTTCGCCTCCTCAGAGTTGAGCTTGATGACTGTTGTATATACCTCTTGTCTTGCCATTATCGGGTGACTTGTATATAGCTGTTATATAATATGTTGGAATGGGGATTGAAGTTGATGACCTTGACATCATAGCCTTTGGTGCCCCACCGCCACCAGAGAAATCTGTGCTTGTACTGCCTGTAGACGATGGTCTGGAGGCTGTCTCTCGCCTTGTATGTCAAGATGGAGTCCGCCGTATTGAGACGGAAACTGAGCCATCGGTCGCTGTAGGTATAGACCGAGTCGCTGCGGTCAGTCTTGACCGTATCAGCAGTACTCAGACTCGTGCGCTGGTCTGCCAAGACCTGGCCAAGACGAATGTCCAGGTCATGGAGCAGCTGGCGGTCGTAGGCCTGAATTTTGTACTCCTCAGCCGGCATCTGCAGCACCTGCTGCGTGATGACCGTGAGCGAGTCTCGGATGGTGTCTCGCTCGGCTGGAGCATACTGAAGCTTCAGCCCATTGAGCTGTTCTCTCAGTTCCTGCTCCGCTCGCTGCTGTCGATGGTCAAAAATCCAGAAGCAGGCGATGATGACCAATATCACCGATATGGCCATGATGATTGACTTGAGATGTTTCTGCATAATCCTTGATGTTAAATGTCGGCATATTCCGGAATTGCGTCGAAGCAAGGACACTCCTTGATGCGCTCCCATGGATCGACCACTCCATTGTGGTTCTTGTCAGGCGAGATGTCACGATGTCCCATGATTTTGGCATCAGGGTAGCGTTGTCGTAACTCCTTCAAGAGTTGACGAAGTCCAGCCTTCTGTTCTTCTGTTCGGTTGTCGATAGCCTTGCCTGTGCGGGATATTCCACCCATGTATGCAACGTTGACTGAATCGAAATTGTGACCTTTAACTCCGTTGGACGGCAGGTCTTCTGTCATGAGCTGCGTGTACTTGCCATCAGCGGTTACGACCCAGTGGTAGCCTGGATAATGCCAGCCTTTGTTTCTGAACTCCTTGAGCAAGGCATCGACAGACCATGACTGTCGGCTTGCTGTACAATGAACGAAAATTTTCTTAATCTTGCGTGCCATTTTTGTTATTGAAATATTTATTGATAATGTCTTTAACTCTGGTGTCAAAAGTCAGTGCGAAACCAAAGACGGTTGCCACGTAAACCAGACTCTGCCCAAAGTACCACAAGACGTTAGATGTGACGTCGTGGGACATAAAAAAGCTGATGTACACGAGCACAATGCCAGCAAGCAGTACGATGCCAGCCGAGCTGTAGTGTATCCAATCCTTGGTATTTCTCTGCATATCTGTACCTGATTAAATCTGGCACAAAGGTACAGATAATATAAGAAATATAAAAATACGGCAGGAAGAACGATTTTCCTCCTGCCGTATCTGTTAACTATGAGATATCTCTGTCGAGTAATTCTTTGGCCATCTGCTTAGCCTGCTCTCGCCATTCCTGGAATACCTGGTACTCTGTCTCATGCTCCTTATTGCCATCTCCATGGTTGCATAGGATGGCTTCGACATCGCCCTGACTGTACTTAGTACGAACAAGACCATTCACGAACTGGCGATAGCTTGCCGACTCAGCCTCAATTTTAGTGGAGCCGTCAATCTCTGTGCCCTCGTAGCAGTAGGCTGTCACTGTCTTACTATCGCCATCAGACTCCGACATGGTGGTGTCTGGGTGATAGTTTTCTACTTTCTGCTCACTCAGGAACAGAAGAAAATGCTTGCTGTCATATCTCAAGTATGACATACGGCAAAGATAAAATTTCTTGTGCATCTAGATAAACTTATAAAATTTCTTGCCAAACTTGTTGGTGAGTTCCGCTGCAACGGTGTAGAAGCCCTTGTCCAGCAGTTCCCACTCCTTGCGTGCCTGATCTACCAAGATATCTGAGCCAGTAAAGAGCCACCACGACTCTGGTTGCCACACCGGCTCCTCAATCTCTTCTCCATGCTCATCGAATTGTCCTGTCTTCCGGACATGATCGATGAAACGGAAGCGAATTGCGAGGCGGTCCTTTGGCACCTTCTTGGTGACTATGTGTTTGACGCCCTGGTCGTCAACTTCTTCAACCTGCTCCATCTTGAAGTCGACTCTCGACTTATCAATCTTGTAATCCTCTATGAGGATGAGGAACTTGTCATAGTCCTCAATGTTGTGGCACAGGATATCGCCTGGATGCTTCTTCTGTGCCAAACTCATGCCCTCGAAGGGAACCTCTCCCTTGCGAGCCTTCACAATCTGACCATACTTTTTCATACCGATTTTATTTAATAAGTTTTTTGTATCTGCGTGTTTGGCTAGGCCAAGCCTGGATGCTGCCTTGCGCCGGATCTGTTCATCGGTAAGACCACGTTTGCGCAATCTTGCCACCTGGGCACAGAGTGCCTGCTTGGTGCGCTTGCGCAAAAGGGCATGGTCGGCAAAGATCTTCTGTCCACAGAAGTCTATGCCGTCACATGTACGATGAATATTCCAACTTTTATTGATGCTCAGCTTCCAGTCTCTAGCCAAGTGCATGACTGCAAGCTCCGCCATAAGGCGTAAGAAGACCTTATCTTCATGCATGATGAAGATATTGTCCATGAATCTATAATAATGTTTGAGCCCTTCGCGGCAAAAACGGTCGAAGCGCTCATTGAGGGATTTTACCCCCCCACATTTAAAACGATAGCTTGCTGCTCCGAGCGGCATGTGAGGAGCATGTCTGTGACGTACCGAGCCTGCCAGTAGCCGTGTTTCTCGGGGTCTTGGAGTATGTCGAAACACCGCATGGCGAGATAGTCAAACCTCGCCAGAAACAGTTGCCCCAAAAGTTGTGTAAGCTTGACGCCCAGCACAATGCCATTGGCATAGCTGTCAACGACCTCGTCGATGAAAGCAAGCAGCTTGCGGTCCTTGATATACAACCTGTACTCTCTCTTGAGCAGATTATGCTCAACATTTTGGAAATAATGATGTATATCCATGGGCAAGCAATAGAATGTGTCTTGCTGTGGCGAGGTATAGATATCCTGCTTGATAATCTTGTAGAAGAAATGCGTGCCACGACCCTTGGTACCAGCTGGACTGTTGAAAGGAATCTTGGCTCTCAATTTATCCTCACTGGTGTGCATGGCTGCATGCTGAATGACATGATCGCCAACAGGCAACTTATTGACTATGCGATGCTTGGGTTTTTCAACCGGCTTGGCCTCATAGTCTGATGTATGCCATGTCTGATGAACATATGCATTTAGCAGGGCTTGAAGATTTGCCTCAAACTCTGCCTCAAACGCTTGTACTGAGAGACGGGACTTCTTGTGCCTCGAAAAATCAAAAAATGCTTCACGAAAATTTTGCAAAGTCTCAACCGCCTGTGAAATATTACCTAACCTCTTCACTTGCTTTAAAATTTTATGTATATAAAAAAAGGTCGGTGTCTGATAAATGTCGGTGTCTGTGTCTGTTGTCTGCTTTTATGATGTCCTAACTTTCGACCGGATGACCCATTGTCATCATCTACTAGCTATTCTGCTAATGTGTATGTTTTGCCATGAGGCAAGGCCTGACTCCCGAAATCACTGCAGCTAAGCAAACTAACCTGCAGTATCTTGTTAAGTTGAGGGCCGCACCGTAGTTCACATTGTAATCCGAGACAGCATTGTTCACATTGAGCGTCGAAAGACCGCATTGACCACCATTGTTAGCGTTGCCACCACGAAGACACAGGCGAAAACCGGCGCAGGAATCACAGCCTGGTTTGAATACCGCCTGCAAAGGTACTGAAAAAAATCGGAATGAAAGAATGTCAAAGAGCGAAATTTCAAAAAAAATCAACCGCCCAAGGGCGGTTGGGTTTGCTCGCTACGCTCGCAGGGTGCTCAGGATTGCCCTTGGTTCCGCTGGGAAACCTTGGCCAATCCTGCACACTCCAGCTCACATCAGCACACCTCTGTCCACTCTAGGCCGCCTCGTAATACACTGGTTCAATTGACCACTCGGATGCTGCTTCGCAGAGGGCCGCACCGTAGCTCACATTGTAATCCGAGACAGCATGGCTCACAGAGAGCGTCGAAAGACCGCATTGACCACCATTGTCAGCGCTGCCACCACGAAGACACAGGCGAAAACCGGAAGTTGCTCCTGACGTATTCCAGAAATAGCAAGTCAAATATGTTGACTCTGTAGCACCAATCTGCGTACAGAAGTTCTCGAGATGTTCCATCGACAATGTCTTGATCCATCCTTCACCACCGCCTGGTGACTTGCTCAACGCCCTCATGCCGGAAGCGTTGCCGATGGTCCAGGAACCGTATATTGACGGAGCCACGAGGTGTGTCATGGTCTTGTCACTGTTGACCTGACAGAACTCATCATCCGGCATTCGCCAGAGATTGCCGAAGCCGTTCTTTAAGCCGAAGAAACATGGAATCTTGGCATTATATACCGTTGTGCCTGCGTCATTCTTGACTGCGTAAGTTACTTCACCGCACGAATCCCCAAGCTCGATGCCTGCACTCATAGGTGCTACAGGTCTATAGCCGTTGTAGCCGCCCCAGTCTGGCATCTGCGTCAAGCCTGCACCGAGTCCTCCCTGGAAGAGACCATTGGCATCCTTGTTGGCATTGACGGCATCCTGATCGTAATGTGTACCGAAGATGACGCCGAAAAGAATTGCTACAATGGATGTATGTCGCATGGTTGTGCTGAGCCAGCCCTTGCCATTCTTGCGTGCTGCAGCTCTGAACTGCTCAGCAGTCAGATTAGTTGCCGGTCTACCCAGAAGCGTATTATTTTTGCCATCATAAGACGAATTGTTGTCTCCACCACGATAGTCAGTTCCATTATTGATATAGCTCACAAGTCTGCCTGTGCTTCGCTCTATAGTGGCGAATCCTGCAGCAGAGAGACTGCCGATAGGAATCTCGTAATTAAACTCACCAGGAATTGGTTTGATGCCAATCTGCTCATAGTGCAATCCACCAACATCCTTGATGACAACGTAGAATTTACGTCCCCATCCCCACTGATAGTGACCCTCTGTACCATCCAGCTTTGCTGGTTCACCAGTAGCATACTTGTAGTGATCCTTGCTGTCGAGCTTTCTGCGGCTATGGTCATTCTTGACCAGGTATGCACCCAGTCCGAGGATGTACGGCAACTCCCTCAGCAACTCAAGTGAGCCAACGTATGATGCAGCCTTAGGCGTTGCGTTGGCGGTGTCCCACACTCTTCCGCACCAGGCATGCTGACCAACAGCAAGGTCAGCCTTGAGCGCATCCATACCGATGCTAGTGACATTGCCATTCTGGTCTGTCAACAGCAAACTCTGGTTGCTGTTGACGGTTGTGACTTTCGTCACGGAATTGAATTTTTTACCTTCCATATCTAACTATTACTTTCTTTATTCTCAACCACGTTATATACCCATATTGTGTAACCAAGCTCGTTGGTGCCAATGATTTCAAACCAACCCTCAACACTGATGCTAGTCGAGCTTTGCCTGAGGCCATCACTTGCCGGAATGAATACATCCTTTTCCTGCTCACACTTAAGAATAGCTGGCGGTGTGGAGCGCGTTATTATAGGGTTGAAGACTACGATGCGCATGAATTCTCCATCGCTAAGGTGCGGAAGAACATATATACCCGGCCCTTTAATAAAAGAGCCATTGATGATACTTTTGCCGTCAACAACTGTATTTTCGTTGTATCTCAGTCTTCCGACAGTGATATCTCCCGAGACGCTGACATTCTGGAATATGCCTCCCTTACATGATAGTTCGCCGTCCTTAGCTCTGAAGACAACATTGCCGTCCTTATCCTTCATCTCGATGGTACGGACACCCAGGTTCTCCACCATCTGGTACTGGGCGAGGATGATGTGGGCTATGATGAGTTCGATAGACTGACCCAGTCGCCAATAATGGTTGTTCAGATCAGCTGCAGATCCCGGATAATTATCTGCAGTCTTGACGTGCGTCTTGATGCAGGAATAGCTATTGCCATTATATAAGACAACATCCTTCCACTCTTCACCTTCTCCACCCGCTTCGAATGTGTATCCATTGCTGCAGGTATTCCACAGCTGCGGACCTCGAAGGACGCTGCCCTTCTCACCCTTGACAGCCTTCCGGATAAAATTAATAGTTCTTGTTATTACTGTCATAGACTACTTGACTGATTGAATCGTTAATGACACGCTGCTGTAACCGGCATGCTCGCAGTCTGCCCTGGTCACAGCAAATGAACTCAGCTGGACAGTAGGCTTGCGTGCCGCCTCAGTATTGAGGACAACACCAGAACCTGACTTCAGCGTGAAATAGAACTTACTACCGATAGCCTCAGACTTTCCCCTGACAATCAGTCTCGGAGTATAGGTCACAGTACCATTGCCTGACTCGTCCTCGCTGATAGACTCATCAGCCGGTGTCGGGTTGGGCTCAATATCGTATGGATCTGACGCATCGATGACAGTCTGGAAGTCGAAACCCAGCATATTATCCTTGCCCATGGCCTTGTCGTTGTACACTTCCACCATGAACTCCCTCGTGCAATCAACATCTGATGCCTTGACGGTGAGGATCTTGGCACTGGCTCCTGCAATCTGCTCCCAACCTGTGATGCTATTGACTGCTTTATACCATTTGTAATATAGTCCTGCTGTCAGAGTCTCGTTGCCCTGCGTGACTTTGGCTTCGAGCTGGCAGCTGTCATCCTTGCTACCCAGAACGAAGTTGTGCGTATCATTAGCCGGAGCCTTAATGGTCACACGATAGGCGACTCCTGTGTAAGGGCCAACGGGGATATCGTAGCTAGCCTGAATATCATCTGTAGCCTCCTGCTGCCCAGAACGCTCTGTGATGGTACCGACCATCCTGATTGTAATGCCGCTATAATTGGAAACCTTAACCAGGTTGTTGCAGATTTTCAGTCCCCAATATAATTGCGAAGCACTTGGTCTGATAACTTCAAAGAGACCGTCAAACAGTCCTGTAGACTTGCCTGCAGAATTGAAAGGAATCTCCGTATCATTGAAGAAGTACTTCATGGAGGTAGGTGTACTGATGCCCTCTGCTGTTCTCGATGAGATGACAACGAAGTACAGCTTCGGCTGCGTCTGCGAGAAATCCGGATAGACAGTCACGACATCCCCATTTCTCTGGTACTCCTGGTAGATATCTCCGTCAGGCGACTGGATTGACGGAGTAAATGTACCCATCTTTGGTATGAAGTTGATGGTTGTCGACTTACTTGCGCTACTCATTTTCTGCCTCCTCTCTCTGCTCTGTCATGATGAATCTGCTGTCTGTAGCTACAGGCAGCTTGTTGCACACTTTGCCTTCCTGCTCCATGCAGGCGGTCTTGCCATCCATAGCGATAGCGCCTATTCTGGACAGCGTCTCCTCGAACTCGATAGGTTCCCCAAGCTGTAGGATATCCTGACACCAGAGAATGAAATTGCCATCCTGCAGCTCAGTTCTGTCCTCGGTCAGCTGAAGCAACTCCACGACCTTGCGATTTGCCTTGATGTATCTTTCCATATATTATATTATAAATGATGATTAGTGAAAAATGAACGGATTGCCATCTGCGTCCACGAAGACCTTGCCGTCGGCATCCATAGCCAGAGCTAAAGGATCGAGGTCTTTAACTTCCAAAGCAAGGATAGCTCCCCTGTTCGGATCCAGCAGATCTGTAGGTACTCTCGGAGACATGCCATGTCCGACAAGGACAGCGTTCTCAAAGTGTATCGAGTTATTCGGTGCCATCCACCAGAGGACCTGCAGTTCTCTTGTCGGGTTCGCAATTTCTCCGACATTGTCAGAGATGGTTGCCGCTGGGTTTACTACCTTCGTGTCGGGCAGGACTTCGTCGACCGTGTCGAGGATATCGTAATCGTAGAATGGTATCCTGCGGACGATATTGACAATTCTGTTCGGTGTAGCATCACTCAGATCTACGCTTGCCGGATTGCCATCAGCCGAGAATTTAGCCCTGCATCTGATGCAGATGCGCTTGCCCATGAGCGAGCGGTCTAGAATAACCGATGTTCCATCTGCAGAAACTTTGATTTCGAGGTCATCTGCTGTAATGGCAGAGAACTGACCTCTATCACGGAGAATCTCCCAGACAAACAGCCTCTTCTCCTTAGCGCACTCCTCTGATCCGAGGCGCAGAGATGCATTGATGACCTGCTTGTCTGTATCACGAAGCGGATTATAGTATCGGTCACCACTCGAAAGCAGCAGCGTCGGCTTGTAGAGGGTCGCATTCTTGCAGTTGATGGAATAGTCCATCATAATTCTGTGAACCTTATTTGTCCGGCTGTCCAGGTACTTCGCCTTGAATCTGAGCAGAATCGGTTTCTGCGGCGCTGCGTTGACATACCAGAGCAGTTTGCCGGCATCATTGCCGGTCGAGGTGATGACATGCTTTCTGGGTGTCGAAACCAGCGCATTACCCTCCACACCATTCTCGACTCTGTACCAGGCGACATCTGTCAGTTCACTATTGACACGACCACTCTCGAGTATGTTATCTCTGTCGATTATACCAACGACCGGTTGCAAGGCGCATGGTGTCAACTCGTAATTAGGAGCATACTCATTCTGGTTGGCGTCATAAGTCTGTTCGAGCGGAACGCTGCCTGATATTGTCTTGGATGTGTTCACCTGCAGAGGCGTGTATTTGAAGTCTAATCTTTTGTATTTCATCTTATATGTTATTAAACACAATCCAGTGTGATGGAATCCTGGGCAACCTCATCGCCCAGACCATCACGAAGTGTAACTGTTGCCGTGAATCTAATCTTAGCCGGAACTCCCTCGCTGTCGATGGAGAGGTCAGACTGGGTCAGTACGATAGCCTTGCCTGCCTTGGAACCGACTTCGAGTGACCAGATGTTGTCACTTGTGACTCTCTGCTCACCAGCCCTGTTCTCAGTATATCTGGTCCAGGCTACGTCGCTGTCGAGGATATCTGATGTGATATCCTGTCCGTAGAGCGATGCGACGACTGTCAGCGGAGCTCGGAAGTTGTCGAAATCATAGAGCGTCTCGTCTTCGAGGAAATCGATGGTGAATGCTGGATTGCCCTCTATCATCGCCCAATCGGTATTATTCCACCTTGGTGCGGTATGGGTACCAGTCTTCTGACATCGCCACTTGCACCCGGTATACCAGACATCGGAAGTCTCGTACTTGCCGGTTTCCGGATTGAGAGCTGAGCAGAAATATTCTGCCGCCTCTGACCATGGTCCCCGGTCAACATAATCGACAACCGGTTTGCCTTGATAGTCAATCTGTATGATATCCTGGGTGATGATGCCGGCTGCATAGAGATAATCCCTGCCCTTGACGATAGGAAGGTCGAGCGACTTGACGAATTCAGGCATGTCGCCGAAGGCCATCCCGTAGTTGTAATTCTCTAGTATCGGCTTGGTGACGCCCGTCAGCTTGACGATGCGCCCCTCGGAACTGGAGATGTAGAAACAGCTCTGCAGCGACTCATCGGTCTGGTTGCCATAACGGGCGATATTCATGAGCTCACATGGCGGAAAGTTCTTTCCTGCCGGAACTTCGGCATCAGGATAGAGGGTGACCTCGATGTAATTCTTAACCGCGTTGACGCTGTTGACTCTCATCCATGAGGTGTAGTAATTAGCCGAAGTGCCAGAATTGGCTGCCGAAGCGATGTTGTTGACCACGCCCTTGATGACGTTGCCCACATGCTGAGCCGTGAAGTATCCACTATACTTGGAGCGGAGGTGTAAGCCATAGCAATCATCGCCCAGACTGTCAATGCTCTCGATGGTGTCGCTTTCGGTGAAGAAAGTGTCACCCTCCTGCGCTGACAGACGGTTGACAATCAGCTCCATGACCCGCATGTATGTGCGGACGGTGATGCTCTCAACCTCGGCATTGCCTCTGTCATCAACCTGCCCTCCCTTGCCGTTGTACAGCCCGGAGACGAAGTCACCGAACTGTGCGCCCGCCTTGAGCTGCGCCATCTGCTCGGAGATGAGTCCACGCAGGAAGGTAATCATGCCCTCGGCTGCATCGTCATGCTTGCGGCTGAGGAAGGCATCGGAGGTCTCGTCGGCACAGAAATGCAGCAGCGAGAGGAAAGCGTTGCCGATGCGGTTTGCCGTGTTGGCTTGCAGACGTCGCTCGTCTCTGATACCCTCGAATAGGGTCTGAAGTGCACTCTTGTCTAGTTTATCTGCCATTTTACTTTTTTTGTTTGCAAAGATAATATGCCGATGGAATCGGTAAAAATACGCTCCCTAGAGGTAGCGTGCTGCACCGATGCCCTTGAAGATCTCTGTGAGGGCAGATGCCATCAGACCATTGTACCGGTCGCCGTAGAAGGTCGCCTCATGCTCGTTGAGCTTCATGACAGAAGAGTAGTACTTCTGCGAGAACCAGTCACGGCGGCCTTTAGGTTCGCCACCGGCGACACGACCGCCCCAGGCAGGACCCACCTTCTTCGGTTTCTCGAGATTGTTGTCACGACGGTATTCATCGTCCAGGAAGTTGAGGTCGCCGTTGTTGATGCGATGTACTTTCTCGCCTCCCTGTGCCTCGGTCCACTTGTACCACTCATGTGCCGGACCTACTCCTGCAGCTACATAGATACCATACTGCAGGAAGTTGTGCTCAATTGTTGTCACAGACCCCTGCTCCAGGTGCGCCTTGATGGAAGCGTAGAGGCGGCCGGTATCGATGGTACGCAACCGCTCCATGCGCTCTCTCCAATAGTCGCCCATGGCGTTAGTCCAGCCTCGCTCATATCTAAGGAGATCGTCTACTGCTGCGTCTGCCATAGGCTCTCGTCATACTGTATATCGATAGGTTCGTCTGATGTGACCATGAAATAGAGTCCTGTGACGCCATTCATGGACCATCTGCCCAGCTCGCTCGAATAGACCTGCGTGAGGTCCAGGAACTCCATCTGCCCGTCGTATGCCTCACGGCTCTTGTCGTATAGCATGCGACTGAGGAACTGTCGGAAGATATATCTGCAGATATTCATTTTCGCCTCTCGGTCTGCCATGTCATCGCGCCTGTACCCTGCCAGGATCCAGACGGTATATACGTTGCGGTCAAAGAACCCCTCTCCGATGGAATGGGTGTTGCTGTCAACGGTATCTGAGACCATGATGAAGTTGGATGCCTTGCGGAACTGCTGCATGACTCCCTGAATGGAATCAGGTCCGGAGCACTCCGTTGCGACGAAATTATATTCTTTGCAGGTTCTGCACTCGGCAGCCAGCTGCTTGAAATATGCGATGGAATCGAAGATTTTCTCTGTCATGTGCTGTTATTTTAACTATTTTGCCTGTTGCGCTTCTTGAACTCCTCTGCCTCTCGTGCCTTGTTATCAAGCTCTGTGAGGGCAGCCCAGCAGTCGGTATTGTAGACAGCCTGCAGTTTGGTCACGTCACCATCGGTAAGTGCCCTGATTTGCGCCTGCATGGCTGGTAGGATGTCCTCACGCCGCAGTTCGCCACCCTCTTTCGCAGGTCTGAAGAAGTGAGGGAAGTTGGCGGCGAAATACTCCTTGACGCTCGAGAACCACATGAAGACCCCGAGGAGCTCATAAGGTTCGAAATTGGCGGTTTCATCGGCAGAACCATCTGCGGTTCTGTACATGAGATGCGCCATCTTCAGCAGGAATCTGTCCTCCTGCTTAAGCATGAACAGCTGGTAGTTCTTCTCGATATTGAGGTAATCGTAGAAGCTGATTTCGTGAAGCAGGCTGTTTACTGCCGTCAGCTGAACGTCACTTGCGACCTGTAGAGGCCGAAAGTCCGTAAAGGAGTCGATGAAATCGAAATTTTTGAGCAGGGAGAGGATTTCTGCAGCGCTGATGTATAGGACTCTCTTGCGCACTTTTCCAGTCTTAGTATCGCCATTTTCATCGCTTTCAGCGCATTTAACGCTGCATTTCCACCCGGTTCGGGTGTACTTATGTACGGTAAGACCGCAGAACCTTGCGAGAAGGTAGCATTTGACAACGGTATGATCCTGGAACGTCGACATGATGCTGAGGACATAGCGCAACTGATCCTCTGAAAGTTCCGCCCACGATGACGGCGCCTTGAAGTTGAACTCTTGTGTACCATCTTTATGAATTGAAAACGAAGGCTGGTTTTGATTTTTCATTTTTAAACTCTTTGAAATTGTTAGCCTTATATGCCGATGAATTCGCATATAATGGGAATTTATCGAGATGTGCATCGAAGTATCTGAGTAGTCTCGCACGCTCGTTGGAGTATGCCGACAGCATGTTGTTGGCCAACATGATCAGGCAGCGGCTCAGCATGAGCCTCACGCTGCCCTCAAACTCATTTCCCTCCCTCACGCCTCTGACCAGACACATGATGTCATCCATCTGCTCATCGGACACCAGCTTGCGCAGGGTGGCGTCTGCCTCCTGCATGGCTGCCAGCTTGGACATCCAGTCCCTGGAAGTCATGCTGGTCTGTCTCGTGAGATAGCAATAGCCCTCCATGCTCCAGAGCACCGTCTGGATGCCCTGCTGTGCCTGTAGGGTACTCCCCCATCCTGACACAACGGTGAGATGAGACATGACTCTGTCCTGAGCCACGATGAGGGCTACACGGCATTGTTCGATGAGCGCCTCGACTCTGGAGGAACTTGCCGGAGAGACTTCGTTGTTGGCTACAACGCCAAAGCCTGTAGGCGTGAGCACAAGGTCGAGGTGTCTGACTACGCTGAGGAAGGCATCGAGGCATACAGTCTTGATGACTGCTTCACGCAGCTCCTCGCTGGTCTCCAGCGCCTCCTCGCCTACCTCGCCCAGTATCTGCCGGCTGAGCCGCAGATAGGACTCCTCAAAATGCGGTTCCACCGACTCGAACACCTCAGAGTGCGAACTGGTGGCTGCAAGGATGCTCTGCTCGAAGTCATCCTTGCTGATTTGAATCTTCATTGTTGCCATTGTTTGAAACTATTGATGTCTGTTGATCCTTATTCTTGTCGAGTGTCGTGAGTTCTATCATCGGCACATCTACGGTCACTCCTCGGTCGGCGTAGCCATTGTAGTGGGAGATGACGTGGTAAGGCTTGCACATGATGTCGTGGCAAGCCTTCTCGAGCGACTGCTTGAGGATGAAGAGCTCTCGCTTGTCTGAGCCGGAATTGTTCATCTGGCTCTTGCCCGGGGTTGCTCCGATGAGGTTTGGATGTACGCCCAGCGAGAAGCAGAGGGCGTTGGATGCCTCGCTCATGTCGTCTGCCCAGTCGCCACCCTCCTTCTTGCTGCCCTCAGAGAGGTTGATGATGCGCACCATGCGCTGCTCCTTGCCGTTTGGGTCGAAGTAGTAGCCCGTGATGAGTGCCTTGCCGGCATTCTCCGGACCGCAGACGAAGTTGATGATGTTGTCCTTCTCCTGCAGGATGCGCTCCTTGCGCTTATCCGGGTCGATGATGTCCTCGTTGTTGCAGAGCTCTTCCCAGTAGTCGCGGTGCACCTCTATCTGGATGCGTGGAGCGGACGTGTTCTTGATCATGTAGCGCTTGCCGATACCGATGAGACGGTAGATGTCGTACCAGGCATCGTCGAAGATGCTGGCATAGTATGGTATCGGATAGTACTGCAGTCCGGGTGTCGGGATGCGTGAAATGATGGCAAACTTGCAGTCCTTGCCCATCTCAGGAGCCTTGCCCCTGATGCCGGTATATGGATCCGGAGCCTTACCCATGCGCGCCATGAGGTCGCCCAGCGGGTCGTAGAGGTCGAGCAGCGGGATGACTTCGGTGTGGACCGGCGACATGACGTTGCGGAAGTCGCCGAAGAAGACATGCTCTATGCGCCCCTTGTCATTGGGTGCCTCCAGGCGGCAGTAGGAAACGTCCTTGTGGCGGATGTTTACTATCTTGGAGTGGTCACGGCTCAGGATGATGACCTCTACCGACCAGAAGAAGAACTTCATGTCTGTTGCCTGCTGCATGAAAACCTCGTGGATGGAGTTCTTCAGGCAGAAGTCGCGTATCTCGCTGTCGGTAGTGTCCTGCTTGGTCTCCCGGTCCATGAAGCGCACGCCCTGGCCGTAGCAGCACTGCACGTTGAACGCCATGGCTCGCTGCGCCACCATGTTGCGGCGCAGCAACTGCTGCAGGGTGTATGGCATGTCGTTGTCATCGCCATAGTTCACATACTCGAAGAGCTTGCCGTCTGAAGTCTCCAAGATGCCCGTGGTGGCATCTCCCACCTCTCCGGAACCCAGAAAACTGGTATCCCTTCCGTACTGCTGCTCGATGGTGGTGGAGTCTGTTACCCTGCTCACGCCCTCTGCCACGAGAGCGTAGCGACTGTAGGAACCGCTGGTTCCTACTTGCTGAAGCTGATATTTTTTCTGTTTCATGTCATAAATATACTGGTAAGCCCAGGAACTGGTGAATGTAGATGTCCGGAACGGTGCGAACCTCGGCATTTGCCGGGTTGACGAGGCGGTGGAATCCGCCACGCCAGCTGCTGCCCCTGACCAGCCATCCTGTATAGTCGACGGTCTTGCCGTCTGATGTCCACGCCTTCAAATTGATTGTAGAGCGGTCTCGCTCTGCCTTGGCCAGGAGGCGCAGCACCTCTGTGATGTGGTAAGCCGTGCGTCTCATCAGTTGAAGGTGTTATCGAATGTATTGTCGAAGATACGACCGGCACGCTGCAGGTCCAGCACATTGTGCTGTCTCTGTGCGTAGGTGTAGCTGAAGGTGAAGCGTGGCACGCTGTCGCGCAGGTTGTCGCGCTTGGACTTGGAGTCAGATAGTGTGACACGCTTGCCCACCTTGGCTACCCCGCCGATGAAGTTGACCAGATAGACCTCGTCTGAGCGGAAGAGATCATCTGCCCAGTTGGCCATGTCTGTGCCCAGATAGCCAGTATCGGCGTTGAATGTGCGCTGCTCTGTGATGCGGTAGTTTACCCTGATGCCGCCCATGTAGGCTGCATCGCGGGTGTACTGCGGGTCTACTTCGTGCTTGCCTGTGCAGTAGATGAGCTCCTGGCAGCCGAAACTGTTGGTGAAGAGCAGAGTAGGTGCCACATCTCGCTCCTCGCTGTCTATGATGAAGGTCATTGAGCGTGAGCCTGCCTCTACCACGTAGTAGAGAAGGTCTGTGCCCTCGGTCTCGAATCGAGACGGAGAAACGTCGATGGTGGTGTATATGTCGTTGCCGCCGGTGGCTGGTGCGGTAAACGATTTTGTGGTTTTGTCCGCATAGTGTGCGGTGACTTCCGCTGTCTCCTTGCCCATGTAGTGGAGATATTCAAGTCGCCCCATGTAGGTGGTCTTGTGCCCCTCGAGCAGGGTGAGGAAGTGGGTGGTGAGGAATGTAGAGCAGTCCACGCCCACGATGTCTACGGTAGAATAGTAGACCTGCAGGTTGGCTGTCTGTGTATCGGTGACTGTTGCCGAGTCGGTGTCTCCGGAGCTCGGAACCTGTTGCTCGGCGATGGTGATGGTGGCTGTGACTGCCAGCCTCCGGCGTGCATATGGACGGAAGATGTCGGCAAGGTCGATTACTCTGACCTCTCCATCGGCAGGATAGAGATACTCATCGTAGATGATATCATCACCTATCTTGATGGTGACGAGCAGGCGGGTCTTGGCCGTGAGAATATCGATGTCGGGGATGTTCTCAAGGAAGCAACTGCCCGACGGAAGTGATGTGATGGTCATATATTATCTTTTTTGATGCAAAGATAATATGGAGAGGATAAAAATAAAAATACGGCTGACTACCCTCACGAGCGGTCAGCCGTATCAAAGCTTTTCAGAACTTTGTAAAATTTTTCGTGCTGCAAAGGTACGAAAAATTATTCATAACACATGGTAGTACAATAAAATATATGAGTTTTTAACTTAAACCAGGCTGTCTGGCCTGACAACTCTCTCCCACACAGCCCATGCCACAGTTCCGTCTGGCTGCGTGGCCACATAGTAGCCATGCTCCTGCATATACTGGTTGATTGTTTCTATACTGACACCGCCCATGTCATCAAGTTCCATGGCGATGTCCTGGGTTGTCTTGAAGCTCTTCTTGTAATCAAGACCGGTTTCTTCATCCTTCACAGGGAGGCAGCTGCGGAAGTGGAAGTAAGCGTCGAGCAGGTCCTGCTCAAACTGCTCGCTGTTGAAATTATCTGTATTTCTTGGCATAATCTTTAATTTTTAAATGGTAAAACTTAAATGCTGTCACCAGGGTGTAGGCGGTATAATGCCGACTCATAGAGGTCAACCCAGTAGCTCAGACGGGTAGCCCAAAGGTCGTATTTGGTCTGAAGTCTGGTAACACGGATCTCCTCTTGCTCCAGTTCTCTGAGGTATCTGCCGGCTATGCGGTGGCAGTCCAGATTGACGCAGTATCGTGACTGGATCTTGGCGTACTCCACCAGTTTGTACAGTTCCTTGCGCTTGGCTTCAAGCTCCCACCAGCGTTTCATGAGCGCATCGCGGATGCGACGGCGTCTGAAATATAGCAAGAGAATGTCTCTCTTGACTTTCTTCTTATTCTTTTTCATACCTAATCGTTGTTGATGGTTTTCCACTTGGCCAAAGTCATATTGTATGGCTCAACCTCTTTAGCTCCATACCTAAGAGCATAATAGCGATGATCATACCATCGGATAATAGTCTGCTTGTGTGACGCATCATCGATGAAAACAACAGAACCCATTGTATTGTATTTTCTCTGAAATTTGATTTCCACCTTATGGGCGTTCATTTTTTTGCCAATATTTATGAAGTATTTGCACTTGCTGATGTCCTTGGTTATCAGCTTTGCTGTGCGTCTTCTGCGGTTTCTACTTTTCTTCATCGCTCACTCCTCCTTTCTTGTCTTTGGTCCAGCCTGGGTGCAGGAGTCCTTCTTCTGCTCCCGAAAGTACCCCCCCCGCTTCTCGGTATCTCTCAAAGATTTTGTGGCGGTCGCTCTGGATGGTATTGTTGTTGAGTGTCCAAAGATTAGTCTCCTCGACCTTCGCCTTGTCTCTGCGAAATCCTGCCTCATTGCGAAGCTTTCTACAATTACGGAGTTCTTCCTGATATTCATTTTTGGCCTTCTCGAAAGCATTACGGGCACAGCGGTAGCTTTCCCCTGCTTCATCCTCCATGCGTTCAATACTGTCCAACGAGCTCTCGTAATTCCGGCTGATAGCCTGCAGCTCTGCCTGATGGCGCTTGCGCTCGTCAGCAGCTCTCACGATGTTTTCTTCCAGCTGAGCATGAAACAGCTCTGTAGTCATTCTGCTTACCATTATGCTACCTCCCCTCCGAAAATGAAACCACCAATCATGACCATCGCCATCACAGCTGCGAAACCAACCATGGTGAGCACAACCTCTCCATAGGTCACGGTCTCCCCGCAGATATAGCTGAAGGTCTCGCTCTTGGTCTTGGCGAGCTTCTTGATTTCACACTTGAGGGTATTGATACCCTCCTCTACGCTGATGCCTGCAGGTCTCACCTGCGCATCACTAATTAAAATTGAATTCTGCATAATTGCCATCTTTAACGCATATAGACCGACCTTGATGTATAAATACAATGGTGGCGGTCACATTCACCGTTGCGTTAAAGATGGTAGCTTTCCCAGCGAAGGGCAAACGATATCTTACGGATCATGCAACCGCCATATTGAAAAGACCATTTTCCCGCTGTCGGGAAAATGATACTTTATAGGCATAAAAAAAGCCCACGGCGTGAAGCCTAGGCGAAACAGTCGCCTTCACTGAGTAGATTACTACTATCTTTAACGCGTTGGCAAAGGTAAGAAGAATATTTGGAACCGCCAAAAAAAAAGCGAGAAATTTTCATTCCTCGCTCATTTTTTTATTTATATACCATATTTCTCTACTATTTCCACCATCTCTTTCTCCTCGATGACTCTGATATTAGCTCCTTTCTCATTGAGTTTTTTTATCTTTTCCATCTTGGAAGGTCCTGCTCCCTCACCTTTAACTACGATATTCGTCTTAGCCGAGATAGAGGAATTGATGTCAGCACCGCAGTCACGAAGTCTGAATGCCAGCTTCTCTCTATCTGGGAAAGCTGTAAATACTCCAGTGATTACCACCTTCTGGTGGAAGAACGGATTGTCCTTGTTATTAATTTCCTCATCAGCCAATGGCTGTTTGACTTCTCCAGTCAGGCTCTTGTGAGACTTATAGTCAGGCTTTTCATAATGATGATGTGTGACATCAATGCCTGCACCTTTCAGTACAATCTCTGCACAGGCAGTTGCATCTGCTAATGCGTCATGATGGTCGTGCATCTCTATTCCCATCAACTCGCACATCTTCTTCAACGAATTATTACCTGGTAATAGTTGCATGGTATCAATAATCTGATATCCTGGCATGTCAAGGTTGTAAACTTCAGCTAGTCTTGAGAGTATGTTAGCTTCAGTACCCTCATTATGGCAAGCTATGCAACCACTCTGAGCGAAGCTTCTCAGAACAGGGAAAACTATATCCCAAGTTGGTGCATTCTCCACCATCTCTTCAGTAATGCCATGCACGAATGTATTTCGCTCTGTGCGCTCATCAGGATATGGCTTAATTAAGCTATAGAACTTTTGCATGATTACACCATTTACTACTTGTACCATACCAACTGCGCATGCGCTAGTCAGCTCGGGTGTCATTGTCTCAAAGTCAATGGCAACAAAATTTATATTTCCTTTTTCCATAAGTTTGTTGTTTATATCAAGTGCAAAAATAGCAATAATATTTTAGACATTCAACCTCTCTGACAAAGTATCTGCAGGGAATATGTTTTAGAGCATAAAATCGGGGTGATTTGAGGAGGAGGAGGAATGAAAAGGAATAAAAAAGCCCCCGATGCGTCACGCACGGAGGGCTCAGAGATCTTTACTAAAATTCCTACATAATTATATGAAAACTGTCAGCGAACTAAATCACGGCAGTCTGCATTTCTTGTGAAATCTGACGCAGACAGTCCAAAATCTGCTGCTTGCGCTTCTGGCTAGGTTCATGCTTACCCATGGCATACTGGCGCATAAGTGATGCATTGACACCTGCCTTTTTCGCCACTCCGCTCATATTGAGGTATGAGTAGTAATCGAAGAACGAGCCGATGTCAAACCGGAACACGAACTCCAGCTCAGGCATCTGCTTGCCCTCCTCTTCAAGAAGCTCCTTGATTTCCTTCTGCGCCACATACATATCCTCAATAGCTTGCTTGGCTGTGTTACCATACCCAGCAAGTGCAAAGTCTGGAAGTTCTTCAACCATGAAGCAAGAGAAGTTCTTCTCCTGCTTGCCTTTCTCTACCTGTATCGTTACTTTTGTTGCCATACTTTTATACCAATTAAAAAGAGACCTTAAAACCAACCACTCCATCCGTCTCAACGAACTTGGTCAACTAGAGAAAAATTGCCGGGCTTAAAGCCCGAGCAATCTTTCTAGAATACTGTCGTAAGTCTTTTTAGGGACTTCCCGACTGCCATGCCGTGGAACCGGACATTTGAGTCCTGTAACAGGACTATACCAAACATCGTGATTTCCACCATGCCGAACAACGAAGCATCCCGCTCGGTTCAGCTGTCTAACTAGTTGACTAGTTTTCATCTTATGTAAGGAATTTAATTAATTAAAAGATCTCTTTGTCTGAAAGACGATGCAAAGATAACAAAAAAGTTATGTTCAACCAAACAAAAAGATAACTTTTTTGTTATATCCAGTAAGATTTAACATTTGGGGAAGAAAATCTAGGGGTTGAGGAATAAAAAGGAATGAAAGTGTAATGAAGTGGAAAGAAAAGGAAAGAAAACGGAAAGATTTCCCCGATACTCTCCATTTTTCTCCGAAATTCTCCATTTTTCTCCGAAAATGACCGCAAAAACGACCGAAAACGACCGAAAACGACCGCGAAAATGGGTCAACTGGCAAGAGTTTGAGGAATGAAATGGAAAGAAATGGAATAAAAAGGAATGATTTTCCACGTATTTTCCGTGAAAATTCCACAAAATTCCACGAAATTCTCCGTTTTTCTCTGTTTTTCCACGGTTATTCAATAAAATTCCACAGATATTCAATAAAATTCCGTATATTTGCAACGGTTTTAGTAAATAATATATATTAAGGTATGGAAAGAAAAGAATTATTTTACGACATTCTAATCACATTGGCCAATGCTGTTTGCGCCATTGTGTCTGTAGCATGTGCCCTTATAATTTTACTGCATTGTAAATAGTAAGGGCAAGTGTTATCAGCATCGACACAAAAGAGACCGTAGCACTAGCTATACCCACGAACAGCTTATACTCCTTCAGTTTCTCCATCAGTTTTTGACGTTTGAGGTATCTAGCCAACCCCATTTGTGCAGCCTTGCATCCCTTGTCTGTAAGCTGAGCCCTCCAATCGTAATCTCCTGTATAAACTATCAAGCCATCAATCTCCAACATAGTCACCACATCATTGGCAAGAACTCTGTCATCAGACAACTCGTCAACATAAGCTAGCATTGACTCTCTGACCATTGCGGTCTCATTTGCAAGAAGTTGCTTAATTGTAGCATCTGCCACTCTCATCTGTCTTTCGGAATAAACCATAATAAAAAATGTTTTAATGTGAACAATAAGAAATCCCCGGCACGGCTCTGTGTCGGGGACGATGTGTGAATAGATAACCCTATGCTAACTGCAAAGAGCTAATGCGTTGTCCAATCTCCTGGACGGCACGATTGAAAATATCTTTCTGCTCGGAATTGAGCGTGTAAACATGACCGCGAACCTTAGAGCCATTGAGACGCTGAGAGAGCCATGCTGCGCTTTTACCGAAGTAATTCTGAGCGATGTACCGAAGTGGCAACAACTTGTAATCATCCTCTGCAAGTTGCTCACGCAAAGCTAGAACTTCACTCTGAAGTTGCTCCATTTTTTGGTTGATGAAAGCCTTTGCTTCCTCTCTATCACTATCATCAGCATTTAATTTGATGTAGTTTAAAATTTCTGTTTTGCGAGCTTCGCTCTTTTCGTCTTCCTTGCCTGCAAGAGAAGCGTATTCCTTAAGTAAATCCGTATTATTATTCATATCTTTTATTTTTTAAATCCCCTCCCGAAGGAGGGGTAAGTTTTTACTTCTTTTTTCTTTTCTTAATCAGAACTGAAAGCTGGTCTAAAACGCTGTCTGTAAACTTCCAATAAGTTTCATCATCAATGTGATAAGCTTCTCTCAGCCTGATGTAATCACTTAGCAGTTTCTTCTTAATTCTAATCTGCTTTTCTAACTCTTCTTCATTCATCTGTTGAATTTTAAATTGTTAAACATCTAGTTATCTATTCACGATGCAAAGATACATAAAATTCTTTTAATAACCAAATAAAACATAAACTTTCTTTTATAATTAACTCATTTTTAACATTTCACCCCTATCAAACACGGTTTTTACCTCTTTTTCTCATCATTTTTGAATGATGTCAAACAATGTTATTTCCGCTTTTACCCCGAAATGCAATGTAGGGGTTCGCTCGAAAACGGCTCGTTTCTTGTGGCAATTTCATGGAAATTGGCATAAGTAGCCGTTTTCGAGCGGGCAATCAATGGCAATTGATTGCAAAATTTGGGCATTTTGCACAAATTTTCCACGGTCATTTTTGCCAACTTGCTGAAAATCATGGATTTTTAGAAAGTTGGAACAAAAAAGGGCGTGCCTTGCTGTAAGCATAGCCCCCACCGCCCTACGCTCGGAGGCAATTGCCACGGCTGACTGGAGCGGTATATGTAAGGGATTTTTCATGTGGCAATTGCCCCTTTCCCCGACTGCTGCCCCGAATTGCCATCGCTCTCGCTATCTCTATCCCCTTCCCTTCATCCGCGGTTATCAGCAAGTTTGCAAGCAAGTAAAAGGGCAACGTGTTCCTATCACGTTGCCCATGGTGCCTATAGTCTGCCCTTGTCGTGATAGCTGTAGAATGCTCCATCTGTTACTATCACATGGTCCATAAAGAAGAGGCGCATGACTTGACAAGCCTTGGCTATCTGCTGGGTCAGCACATCGTCCGCCTTGCTTGGCTGCGTGTTGCCCGATGGGTGATTGTGCACAAATGCCATGATGGTTGCACCGCTCAAGACTGCCTCCCTCATGAGGATACGAATATCCACTGAAGTCTCTGTTATCCCTCCCTCGCTCAGTTTCACGCTCTTGATGAGTCTGAAATTTTGGTTCATCAATATGACGTGTGCCTGCTCTACCTTGAGGTCTGCCATCTGCGGAAGCATGTAGTTGTATATGGCTAGACTGCTGCCCATGTCGGGCTTGCTGCCCAACTTCTCCACTGCCCTGCGCTTACCTAGTTCCAAAGCTGCGAGTACTGCCAACGCCTTGCAGTCGCCTATTCCCTGCACTACCTGCATTTCGTCCATGGATAACTTTGCAAGGTTACTGAGATTGTTGTCTGCCATGTTCATCAGTTGCCTAGCCTGGCTTAGGCTTTCGGCTGTTCCTGCCCCTCTGTTGATTACCATGGATAACAATTCGGTGTTACTGAGAGAATCGAATCCGTAATTAGCTGCCTTGAACTCTGGGCGCTCGTCTGCTAGTATATCATTGTACTTCTTCATGTTACGCTACTTTATTATAGTTGTTGTTTGATTTCTTATTGATATTAACACCCTGTGGGAAACATCTCTTTGAGTGTGCCACTGCCTCATAAAAGCCTTCTGCCATCTCCTGCAACACGCCTCTGTTGCTTATTGGGTCGTGGTGAATGGTGCGAGCCAAAAAGATTTCTCTCTCCACATAAGCACCTGCCGCCTCCAACTTTCTTCTGAAGTCCTCGATGGTCTTGCCGCTAGTCAGCAGGTCGTCGAATAGAATGACCTGCTTGCCCTTGAAGTACTCGCCATCTACTGAAACGTGATAAATGTCCTCGTTGACAACGTGGCTGCCTCCGTTGTGGGTTGGCTTGCGCTCTCCGAAGATGTGAACGTGCTCGTTTGCGGTCTTGATGCCTGCTGCATTGAGGATGGCTGCAAGATAGCCGAATCGCTTGGTATATTTCCATTGTGTGCTGCATGGAGCAAAAACTACAACGAAGTCCTCTAAGATACTGCTATACTGCTTTGTAAGATAGCGAACTAGCCACTCAGCGCAGAGGTGTACCGCCTTCTTTTCGCCTGCCTTGAAGTCGTAGACGAAGCGGTTGTTTGCCATCTGCTGTGCCTTGTCAACGCAAAGGTTGATGTAAGCATTAGGAACGTACTCAAAGAAATAATTCTGTCTCATATCGAAAAATTTTATAAAGTTTGAAATTGTATTCTGGTAATGTTTGGGAGTCCAGAGATTTTTCCCACTCCTGCTGTGGAGTATTTTTTTTAATTGCATTCCGTTCAAAGCCCGGTGTGCCCTTTCGATTTTTCCTATGCATTCAAAATGCGCTGGCAGAGGCAAACAGGTGTGGGGTTCTGTGTTAACAAAAGGTAAAGGTTTAGTGAAGCGTGAAGAACCTTTGGCTTTTGTTAACCCAGGTTCATACACAGGTTTGAATCGCCAGAAGCTACCTTTGCATAGGAAATTTCGGATGGGAACACATGACGGGCGGCGGAGAATGCAATAAAAAAAGTACGGAACAGCATCAAACTCACCATCGGAGATACCGCTTTCTCACACACCCAGAAAGAAAAAAAGGCTGCCTACTCTCACGAGCAAGCAGCCAAGGAATCATAGCATAAAAAAAACTTAAAGCAATAAATAAAAAAAAGAACGAAATATTCTATCGAGGGTAATAGTTGCTCATGCCACCCGTGTACAGGACGGTCTGAGGGAACTTGTCAACGCCAATGCAGACGGTATCGAAGGCATCGGAGAAGTCGGTGCGGTTCTCCAGCCTATCCTCGTCTGTCTCTACGAGCTTCTCACCTCGCTTATCCTTGCCGTTGTTGTAACAGCCGGCGCTCTCGATTGAGATGATCAGGTCCTCGTTATTGTCCTGGTTGATGAGAACCATGTGTCGCGCATGTCCCTTGAACATGCGGTCGATGAGCAACTGCTTCTCAAGATGGTTCATCGGCTTGCCGATGTAGACCTCTGTAACGAGCCAGCCATTCCTTCGCAGCACCTTGGTGATAATCTGGTAGAACTTATCGTTGTGGGTTGCATAGGAGTTTCCCACGAAGGTTGCATCGTAGTAGAAGATGACTCGTTTGTTCTTGAGATACTTATAGTAGTCGCAGAAGTCCTGAGCGAGCTCAGGCAACTTCTTGTCATACTTGACATAGAATGAGTTGACGATGCGCAACTTGGTATCAGAACCCACCTGCCCGACTACGAGACAGTTGATGTTGTTGTTGGCATCGCAGCCGATGATCAGCGGTAAACCGTCCTCCAGGTCGCCATCCATGCGGCAGTCCGGCTTGTCGTGCTTAGGGTCGAACTTATACTGCAGGTCATTGAGGAACCTGGTGTTCGGTGCCGTATAGAAGTTGCGATCCTCGTCAAGCCCGGAGTAGAAACCATCCTGTGCGATGCCGACATGCTGGCACATGATGCTCGTTAAAAAGGTCATCTTTGGCAGGTCTCGCTTCATCTGTCTGATGAAGTCCTCGCCCAGAACTGCGAGGTTCTGAATGCTCGAGCACCTGGAATACACCAGGGCATAGGAGCGGAGGGAGTGCAGAACTTTCTCGTATTTCTGCACCTGCGACATGTAGTAATCGTACCGCTCTGGGTGAGCAGCCAACTTGTTGCGGATACTGTGCAGATGCACCAGTACCGTCTCGAGAGTAGCAATCAGCTCCTTATCCATCTTCTTCTCCCACGACATGAACCAGGAACCTTTCTTTGTTGCTGAAGTATCTGAAGTAATGGTAAGACCATGGTGGAGGCAGCAGTCACCGAACAGCTGCTTGTTGCCTCGGTTAGCTGGGAGCGTCTCATTGTTGAGCTGCTCCCAGTCTATGAACTTCGCCTCGTCGATAAAAACATGGTCGAGAGAGAGGGAGTTTGAAGTTCCGCTGCGGTCTTGAGAGATGATATTGAGATAGCTACCATTATAAAAGGCTACGGTATTCTCCCAGTTCATAGGCTGGAAGTGCGGTTCCTGCCAATGCAGTGCCTTCCATGGTTTTTTGCCCACTATGTAGTGGACATCTCTCTTGTATCCCCACTCCTCCAAGTGTACCAGAGCTGAAGGAAGAATGTTGGTCTGGCATCGTTTGATCGATGGCGCCACCATGCCCAGGCATGAACCTGGCATGTGCTGCACGGCATAGAGGATGCGGCCAGCCTCGACCACACCCTTTCCGGTACCACGGCCCCACTCGCAGACCAGCGTCTTAGGCATGAGCTGCAGGACGCGCGACTGCACGTCGTTGAAAAATAACTCCTTAGGTCTTGCTGTCATCATCTGGCGGAAGTTCTTCGAAGTCAGCATCCTCGATGTCCGTCATCGAGTAGCGCTTCTCCATTTTTTTGATTTTTGCACGAAGATTTGGAATCTTCTGCAAACCGATGACTGTCGGATCATCTGTCATGCGGAACTCAACAGGAACAATCTTGTCGAATGCCAGCTCTGGCTCATCAGGGGTGTCTGTTCGGTTGTTCTTGATGCGGTTTTTCTGCATCACGGCAAGCGCCCGGAAGTCGCCGGCAGCCTTGGCAGCCTTGCGGTCCTCGTCTATCTCCTGGTTGACCTTCCATCGCCAGAACTCCTTTGAGGCGGCGTTGAGATTGCCGAGCATGACCTGGCAGAGATGAATATCATCGTATGCCTGGGTCTCGCTGACGCCAAACATGGCCTTGTCCTGATCAACCATCTCCCGGACGGTATATCGAGGGTATCGAAGCCAGAACGCATAGCACCCTCGAAGTCTCTCCACTCTCGCTCTGACGATAGCGGAGAGATGAAGATCTAGAAGTTCATCCTCATTGAGAGGCATGTACTTCATGTAATCATCAACATTAACAGGCAGGCTCATATCATGAGATTTTAGCAATAATCTGCGAGAGTTGTGACATGACAGCCTGATAAGCACCAGGAGAACCTACATTTGCCAATGCAATATTGTTGGTTCTCAACGCATTAGCGGTCTCCGCTAAACCTCTGAGATAGCGTCTGCGATATGGCGACCTAGGTTCCTGCAGCTCCAGTTGCATAGCCATAGACTCATTAGGAGGAAGGTCCATCAGGATGGGAATCTCCTCAACAGGCGTCATGGTCTTGGCAAGATCATAGACAGTCTGCAGATATAAATCACTCTCTTCGAGGAATGGAAATTGTTGTCTTATCATCTAACAGATTATTGAGCATATTATGAATATCGAGATAGACGTCTCTATCGAGAGAGATGAAGGTGCATTCAGCGCGATCACCATACGTCTGGTTCTGCGATGTTATCACGGAGACTAACCACTCAGCGTTACTGACCAACATAATTTTGGAGTGATTGAGCGTAAGCCGAACATCATCAAAAGCCTCTGTCATTAAGCGTTTTAGCTTTAAAGTTTTACTTGAAGCTTTAATGTCAGCCACTAACGTTGAATGGTTAATTAGCCCTCGCTTGCGAAGGTTTATGACTCCGCACAAGAAGGCATCGGATGTAGAGAAGGTCGTGACGGCAACATCTGCCGGTCCTGTCTGCTCCAGAATCCAACCTAACAATCCAAGGGTGTGAAGCCCTTGACTCAGGAAGACCTGTGAGCTACTCTGCTGGAGTGGCTTCAGGACTTGCTGTATCTGCTTCGCCCTCATCTGTAACCTCCTCTTCTGCACTCTCTGGCTGCTCCTCGCCATCGGCTGAAGCCTGCTGCTCCATGTTGATGCCAGCCTGCTGAAGCTTGGCGATGGTATCAGCGGTTATCTCTGCCTTGGCAGTAATGAGGAGCTGCACACGCTCATTGACCTTTGCTCGCAAGGCGTCAGCTTTGTCGGTGTTGCCAGCCTCCGTCAAGCCAATAAGCTGGTCAAGGTTCTTGGTGATGTAGGAGCGAGCATTGCCAATCTGCTTGGAGGTGATGGCTGCTTCTGGCTGCTCCTCCGCTGGCTGCTTCTCGGCATCACCCGGCTTGGCATGGTCGTAGACGTCCATGGCCTGCTTGTATGCATAGTACTCCTCCTTGAGTGTAAGGAGCATGCGCTTGAAGTCTTCGTCGGCAGCATGCAAGCCCTCGTATCTGTCACATGACATGTCGTAAGCTTTGCAAGCCTCAAAGTGTTCTTTGATTTTCTTCCACAGAGCGCAGTTGTTATCCCAAATAGCCTGGATGTTATCAGGCAACTGGTCATGGTCTGCTCGTCTGCCTTTGGCTACGATGGCTGAAGGCACGATGGAATCGAGGTTTTCTGACTCCACGACCGGAAGATGAGGTGCTAGCTGCTTGGCAATATTGTCTGCCTCTGATGTTTTGTCAACCGCAGTCTGAAGGATAGGCGTGACCTTCTTGTCGTAGTCTTTCACATCATCGATGGTCATGCCCTCGATGCGATAATTGAGATGTTTCTGCAGCTCATATTTGAGCATCTCGAGTTTGCCCTGAGGGTCAAAGTTGATGAGCTGGTAGAGGTGGCGATTGTTATTCATCTGAAGGAGGAGCAGCGCTCCCTCCCTGATGTTGGCATCGGTATGCTCGCTGTCAAACCACTTCTTCAACTTTTCTGTAAATTTCGGATCATTCATAATAAATAGAAAATTAAAATGGCGAGGCGAGCTCATGTAAGCATCGCCCCGCCACTGATAGTAGTTATGTAGGAAAATCGAATCCCTTGTTAATGGTCGTCTGTACCAGCTGCGACCTCCACTGGCTTGCAATCCTTACCAGAGATGGTACCTTCTGCTGTTGTGAGGGTACCGAAATAGAATGGAGGCATGGTCTCGCAGTTGACAGAGATCTCCAGTGTGGTATTTGTCTCGTCAGAGATGCCTGCTCCAGAAGACTGAGAAGGTGTCACGTCGACCTCGAAAGTCTCGTCACCGAACTGGCGAAGCTTTCCGTTGCGCTCAGGAATCATAAAGATACCGTCTTCGTTGAGAAGCAAAGAAGCGAGTGCAGACGCTTCCTCCTCTGTACCAGGGAGGACAGCTGTTGCCTTGAGGTTCATGGTCTTACAGCCATGTTCACCCTGCGCCTCTGGCGAGAAGGAACTCTTGTCTGTGATGAAGGCAATCTTAATCCAGACCTTATCTGCCTGAATAGTGTGGCTATCCTTGATGACGAGATAGTCTTTAAGTGAGGTTGCAGTTTCCTTCTGCGGCTCTGCGAACTTGGTGATGTAACGCCGTGGGATAAAGAAGCCGTAGGCTCTGGTACCAGGCATTCTCTTCTCACCAGGACACTTCAACACATCCTCATAAAGGTCTGTGGTTGAAGCACAAGTTTTCTTTGTTGCCATATATCAATATATAATATAATGTATAACCATGGACAGCTATCCCTTACTCTGCAGGGATAGTGTCATAACCGAAGAGGATGCGTTCCTTGGAGATTGACTCGAACTGAGTACCGAAGTACATGGTTGCCACGAAGTCAACCAGGAAGTGAGAGTCAAGAGAACTCTCTACACCAAAGTTCGCCTTGTCGCCCTCGGTAGCCAAACCGATGAGCATGTTGCTGCCAGGAGTGATGATCTTGTAGCCCGCAGGAACGTTGTCAAGACCCACGAGGGTGCAGTTGCTGGCACCATCCATCTTGTTGTGGTTGAACTCATTGTTCCAGTTAACGCTACCGTACTTATCACGATAACAGCGGCGGTAGAGCGTGAGTTCATGGCTGTTCATGAACATGCATGTACTAGTGCCCTTCAGTTTTTCATCGGCAGCATCATAGAATGCTTCGATAGCATCGACAGCGTTGACACCAGTCATCGCGGTTGTATTGCAGAGGTTGCCCTTCTCAACAGCAATCGCCTTGGACTTGATTTCTGCATCGGAGATGGTCTTGAAACCATCAGCGAGGTCTGCGGTACCAGAGCCTGCTGGGTTACGCTTCATTGTGAAGAGGTACTTGAATAGTGCCTCACCTATCTTGCCTGCCAGGAACATTCCAATCAGTTTGGTGATTGGCTGGTTCTTGAGCGCTTCGCCCTGGAAAACGTTGGAGCCCCAGATAGACTCACGCACGGCATTCGGCTCAAAAGGCTTGACGCATGAACCAAGGAATGTCTCCAAGGTACGGCCTGTGATGGTAACGCCATTCTCATCCTTTCTTGTGAGAGAGTATGGCCCGAGCTCCATATCGCCTGCGAGCTCTCCGACAGTCTCCTTGCCACGAACGCCCACGCGTCGGCTCATGAATTTTGCTGCCTCGTCAAGAGCGCGTACCGGCATCTGAATGATGTCCTTGCGGTACTTCGCGAAGCTGGTCTTTAGTTCATCAGGAGTAATTTCAATTGTATTGTCTAAAGCTGCCATTTTAATTGATCTGCTTCAAAGCATTGAATATTACGCCAGGGTCTACATTGTCAACCTCTGGTGTGACGCCCTCATGGGTACCAGAACCCGGAGCGCCTTTGAGATCCTTGATCTCCTTATTCTTGTCCTGGATATCCTTGTCCTTCTGCTCAACCTTCGCCTTCAGGTCCTTGACCTCCTGGCTGGCTTTGTCGAGCTCAGCGGACTTGTCATCCAAGTCCTTTTGTTTCTGGGCAAGAGCATCCTCGATTTTCTGCATCTCTGCATCGGTGAGAGTAATCTTCTCATCGTTAACCTCAAAATCCTCTTTGCGATTGAGGAGGGTCTGAAGATTGAGGAATTTCTTCTTCATGTTAGAAATTTGTGTATTATTCTTGAACATATCTCTGAGTGAGGCGGCAACCTTCTCGAGAAATGTTTTAGAGGGCTCGTCATTAGCGGTTGCTCCAGGAAGTGGCGGCAAACCAAGGTTGGAGCAGAAAGCGTTAGTGAATCTCTTAGCGAGATTAGTCTGACGCTTCTTGTCTTCCTCGTCCAGGTCCCTGACCTCATCAACCAACCCCATCTCCAATGCCTGCTGTGGACTCAGCCAACTGCCTTTTTCCATCTGAGCCAGGATTTCATCGCTTGTCTTGCCCGATTTCTGGGCATAGACGGAGGCTATGACCTTGTCGATGGTGTCGAGACCATCTCGCTGCTTCTGCCAATCCTTGATGAGTTCATCGAGTTTCGCCTTGTTTGCAGACTCCCAGACTGCGACACCTGTCGAAGCATTATGAATGAGCATGGTACTGCCGACGGACATATCAACATGCTTGGCTCCCATGCAGAGAACTGTAGCGATGGAAGCTGTCATGCCGAGGATATGGACGTTGACATGACCATGGTCCTTAATGAGCTGATAGATGGTCAATCCCTCATCGACGTAGCCACCAGGCGAGGAGACTGCTATATCAACCTCCTCGTCTTGGTGAGCGTCAAGGTAAGCCTTGACATCCTTGGAACGTGTGCCATAGGTGCCAGACCACCAGTCGTAGCCGGCTCCGATGGTACCGCATATCATCATTCCGTATTTCATGCGCTTATCTTTTTTGATGCAAAGATAATATGGCAATTGCCAACGGAAAAATACGTAAATCAGGCTAATAAAGGTGCTTTTCGGGTGCTACCCCACTGAACTGTGTACTCGAGCATGGCAGAAGTCCCAAGGGAATCAGGGTGGACATCTGACATATTAATAATAGGATATGGCCGCTCCCTGTTGCCAATGAGATAGCGTTTGCCCTCGATGGTGGTGACCAGATAGGCATAGTTGTCCTTCATGTCCAGGTCTTCGCGGCATGTGCGGAAGGTGAGTTTATGGGTGTAGAACCGCTGACCATCCTCTATTTTGTCTGTGATTTCCATTTTGGCAGGCTTCTGACACTTAACAACTGGCCAATTGTAGCTATCTGGTATTTCAAATGTATGGTTGCCTAGAAGTGTATCGAAAGGCAACTTGCTGACAGGAATGCGCTGCACGCAGCAGATATAACTAAGTCTTTTCATAAGCTTAAAAATTTCGTGACTGTTCGCATCTGTTCGCACCTGTTCGGTGTTGAACAAAAACAGGGCTAGAGTAGATGAGATTTTCTTAGGAAAAATCGTCTTTTTTGCATCTTTTAAGATTAAAAAGATTGATGCCCTTCTCTTGATAGGCCTTGCGCATGCGATACCACTTCATGCGGATTGTCTCAGCATACTCTATGTCGATACCCTGCTGTTCACACCAGGAGCGGAAAGCAGACATCTTCTTGCATGACATGTCATTGAGGTCTCCAAGGTCACTCCACATGTTGATGCGGAAGAGGTCGTTGATGCTCTCGGTGAGCGCCTGCTTTGCATGACCGTTAAGGAAGTTGTAAGTCTCTGGGCTTTTAGACTTTGAGTAAGGTATGCAGATGGCAACATCTCGCTCTCCAGGTTGCTCAGGCAGATTATTGATCGGGCGCTTAGATAGGAACCGGCGCAGAACAGCATTCTCGTTGCTTGAGGACGGGAATTCCACGGGATCGCCGAAAGAATGGGTGAGCCATTGCTTTAGATATGGCTCTACCTGTACATAAACTACGAATTTACTCATATTTCTGTAATTAAAAACACCGCAAAGTTAGGAAAAATAATCGAGATATTCCTATGTTTATAGGAAAGTTATCTGTATTGCGCTAAAAATCCTTGTTTTAAGGGAAAAAGTTGCAATTAAAAATCAAGGAACCCATTTTTGGGCAATTCATTTGTGGCAATTGTGGCAAAAATGTTAAGTGCTTGATTATTAATATTATAAGTCTTTTCTTATTGACACAAATATATAATAGAATTGCCACATTGCCACAACCTTTGCCACACTTCTCTTCTCGTTGCCACAAATTGCCACATAATTGCCACAAATACATACCCTCTTAACTCTCTGATAATCAGTGTTGCACTAATTGCCACAATTGCCACATTGTTTTTAAGTCGCGTGTGAGTTGTCGGAAAAATCACGGAACACCAACAAAAAAGCCCCCAGAGGAATCTCTTCCCCTGGAGGCTACTATCGATATGATCTAAACAAAAAACTTATTTCCACTATAGTGGCGAAGGTTCCAGACCTAGAGCCTTCTGTTCAGCATCTGTCATGACATAGGTATCCTTGGTCTGTTCCTGCTCACCATCTACCTCTGTGTCAAGATCTATGCCATATCTGTTTGCCACCATGGTATAGTCAAAACAGAGAGGCCTGTCCTTATAATATATCTTCTGCCGGCCAGTGATAGTACCATTGGCATCTGTCTTCTCTACTGTCTCCGGCAAACCGCTCGGAGTGAACTTGATAAATCGCTCAGGGTTTTTTGTTGACCCGTAGAAGTCTGCACCTATTTGCAGATAGTGAAGGAGTGACTCCTTCGGCAGAAGGTTCTCGTCCATTTGCCTGCCTAACTTGCGATAGACTGCCATGGTGATGTCCTTGCGAATCATGAGGATGCTCTTCGGCATCGCCCAGTTGTCAATCTTGACTTTATTGGTGGTCAATGCGCCAACTGTCTTAATCTTGAAGTCCTGGTCCTTCTTCAGCTCACCCATCTGTACTGCAGCATTGATGATATTCCAGAAGCCAGCCACCTCATCGGTGGTGTTGCACATGCTGTTCTGATTTTTGATGCCTCTAACTGCTACCTGAAGTAGATCCTCATATGTAAACGGGAAGTCGATGTAGTCTCTTATGGCCAGGTATGCGGCCACTGGAACCTTCCAGTTAGTCATGATACGGTCAAGGATGCTGTCATTCTCCAGCCTGCTCTCGAGGTCTTCAGATGCTTTCTTCCAGGAGTTGCCGAATGCAGCCCGGAATTGCTCTCGATGCTTCAGCAGTTGGAGAGTGATGTGAGTTGCACCTATCTGACGGAATCTCTCTAGCTCCTCGAAGTTCTGTTTTTCCTCTCGTGTATGCTCCCCCCTATCAAAGGTGAGATAGATGAGTCGGCTGAAGAGGGCGATATCTGCAGTAGGCATCTCCTGGCCAGTGAGGATGATGCCAGAGTCAACCTTGGCCTGCACGAGCTTCTTATCCTTGTCCATGTTCATTTTGGTGCGACCTATACCATTCCAAAGGTCCTTGAGCCACTCAACCTTGTTCTGTGTGATGGAGTTCTTGTACTCATCGATGTGTACCAGAGCGTCGCTAACTCCTCCGACATAGTCGGAGAGTGCGGGCATGGATGCGTTGGTGATAGACAACGGCTCGTACTTCGTCTCGTACTTGTAGAAGAAGTTCATGAGCGTTGCAGCGAACTCTGTTTTACCGCAGCCCTTAGGGCCGAAGGCATTGAGAATTGGGAAGGAACGACTCTTGCCGATGACAATGTCACGGAAGAGGGTTGCTATATAGAAGCATAGGCCCACCTTGGCGTTGTCACCGAAGACCTGCACCACCTTGGCGAAGAAATCACTCTGTGATGTAGGGTTATCCACTATCTTCTCATGCCGGAATTTTTTCTCGCTCACGTACAACTCTCGGCTATCTTTATTGAGCTTGCTCATGGCAGGCAGGTAGAACTTGCCTGCGGTCAAGCGCAGAATGCCCATGTCGTCGATGGGAAGCCAGCTGCCATCCTCGATGGCACCATTGCAGAAGGCATAGAAGCCTTCGCTCTGCCAGCCCAGCTGCTTGATAGGGTCTGCAGTCTCAGTTACCTTGCCCAGGTACCCGAGCAGCTTGATGAGCTGCTCATCCTTGGCCATCCAAATGTAATCGCCTATACCGAATAGGCGCTTGCGCAGGGTCGAACTGGAAGTGATCTCATCCATGTTCAGTTCAATGAGGCGTGAAGGTTCCTCTCCGTTATTCTTGATTTCAAAGAGGCGAACCGGGTTGAAATCATCACGAATATGGAAGAGAGGTTTCAACTTGAAGTTGGACCATTGAATTTCGTCTCCTTCCTTGTTGGTACCCCAATAGCTATTGTCATGTTCTGTGAATCCGAACTCACGAAGCATCTTGATGTCACCCTTGCGCTCCTTCTCCTGTTTGGCGCTCAGTTCCGACTCCTTAGCTCGCTTCAGCGTATCCTTCCATTCTCGGCTATGCTTATACATAGTGCATAATCCGGTCAGATAGCTTGTGCGCAGGTCTTCGTCACGGATCATCATCAGCAGGGAGCAGATATCAGCGATAGCCTTCAGGCGGTCCTCTGTTGTCATCTGCTCGATATCATCAGCTGTTGGCCAATATCTTCTGCGGCAGAACCAGTAGATGAACTCCTCTTCCTTCATCTGCTGAAAATGCGCCTTGTCAACAATCCAGGAGTCCGGATCTTCTTTCTTAGGTGCCGGATAGTCAATAGGAATTTCACGGACGTTGACAGTGAATCCGGCTGCCAATGCCTCTCGACCATTGGCGAAGACATTGGCGGTACCTGCAGGCCACTCGTTGCCTGGCTTCAGCGTGTCAGCATCCGGAATAAATGTGACCGTATGGCTGATGTGATAGAGTTGCTTCAGCTGGTTCTCTGTCCACGCTCCACCCAGTGAGGCTACTGTATTGAGGATTTCAAGCGATTGCAGCTTGACAACATCAGGTGCGCCCTCTACCAGGTAGAATTTATTTTTCAGTCTCGCCTCCTTTTGCGCGAAATTGATGCCGAAAACAGACTTGTCCTTAGCATACACCAGGCTATTCTTAAGATTGAGATACTTGCATATATCCTTATCATCGGACATAGTTCTAGCCGTGAAGCCAATGACATTGCTCATCTTGTCATAGATAGGTATTGTGTATCGGTCACGGAGCATGGCATATTTGCCACGCTCACCTATACCGATGAGACCGACCTGCTCCAGGAGGTCGAAGTCAAGACCCTTACGCATAGCCCATTCGATAAAACCATCTCGTGGAGCGTAACCTATTCCGAACCTCTCAATAGCGTCAGCTCCCCATCTTTTGCGGACGGTCTCACGTGCCTTGTTTGCTGCAGGGTTGACCTCATGTATGCACTGCACATAGAACTCTTGCGCATAGCTGATTATTATCTGCAGAGACTCTTTTTCTTTCTGCTTCTCCTCATCCTCCTTGCTCGGCTTGTAATCGTCTTCTATGTCTTCATTGAGATATTTTTTTGCAAGTTCCTTGCAGGCGATAGGAAAAGGGAGATCATTCTTCAGCTTCCGGTAGAGGCTTATCACATTTCCACCGCTATGGCATCCACCATAGCACTTCCATGTGTTGGTACCTGTATCAACGAAAAATGAAGGAGTGTTCTCTTTGTGGAATGGGCAACATGCCCAGAGCTTCCCTCCCCGCTCCTTGCTGAAGGTTATACCTTCATCGATTGCGACGTCTCGAATTGAGACATCGCTTATAATTCTGTCAATGTTCTCTTGTTTGATCATATCTTTATATTTAGTGCTGCAAAATTAACTTAGAACTTCCGAAAATGAAAGTACTAAGATAACCTGCGCATGAACTTATCAATATCTTCATTGACAAAGTAGCGAATCTGACGCTTATAGGCGTAGTCTCGCTCCATCATCAACTGCTGTAGGATGCCCTTATATTTGCCCCCCCGCTTGTCGAATGCCGCTCTAATCTCGCGGTCACTCCAAAACTTAATTCTATTCCTCATAACTTCGGCTTATAAAATGAACACTTGGAGTTGGCCATAGAACATACCTCTTATATCCGTCACATTCGCTGTACAGCTTGCGGTGTGAACACCCCCAGAACTTGCAGGTTCTGCCACTGCTGCGGGCACATGTATTGTGACACTCTACGAATGTCTTGGCTTGTTTCTCCTTCTTCTTTTTCATAATTCTATATCAAACCATGGTAATCTGACTGATTTGGATATTGGATCCAATTTTGATACCTGCAGACATTGCCCATTATCTAACCACCAATACTCCATGACTTCATTAATACACATGTATGCTAAAATGCCATAATCATTCTGCACATAAAAATCTTTATTCTCTAATGTTGCGAATCTAGAGATTAATAATATAATTTTGGCTTTTATATCTTTACTGCTCATAGTATATGCATAAAACAATAAATTTATACTCCACATAAATTCTAAAGCAACTGCACCAGGAGCCATTGATGCAGTTGCGCTTGTAGCGGCATCTATGGCAAATCATAGGTTCAACTGATGAACTACCTTGATGATGTCTCTCGTTGACTGCAGCCCCAGTCGCTTGGTCATTTTGCGAAGCTGTGCAGAGACCGTATTCTTAGATTTGCCAAGAATCTCGGCTATCTCTCTAGCAACATAACCCTGTGCAAAATACTTCGCAACCTCCAGCTCTTTAGGGAAGAAAGGAGTCTTCAGCTTTGGGAGGCAGACTATGTTCTCTCTAGGACATATACCCCTGAGAGGGCAATCGACTTTCTCCAGGTGCAGAATGGTTCCATCGACATCGAAACATAGTGTATCGTTGGAACCCAGGTTGCAACGGATAAAACGATCTGATATTAGAAACTTGAAATAAAGTTTGTTAGGCTTACTCTTGGCGTATAAGCCTGCCAGGTACTTATACGCCTCCGGGTAAAGCCGACTTATCAACTCAGCCATGTGGTTGATGATTTCCGGATGCTCTGTACTGTAGCTGAGCACCTTGCCATCATGGCCATAAAAACACACTTCTCCTTGTGGAGACACGAAAAATTCTACTTGCTTTTCCATAAGCTTTGATTTATAACTGTTTGTACTACCAAGAGATCTCTTGGATTGAACTTGGTCCTGCCCGACAACTTTTGTTGTACAGTATTGTAGCAGAAACCATACTTATTCATGAGAAACTGAATGAGCTGACTCTTCTCTTTTTTGGAAAGAGTCGCATAATAACCTTCAATAGTTAATGCTCCATTTTTAACTTCTTTTTCTTGCATATCTCGAATTTTGTTGCTAAATTTGTGGGCAAATATAAGAAGAATTATCGAAAACTCCGCTGTTTTAGGAGAGAAATCCTATTTTTGCGGTGTTATTTAACTTACATTTAATGATATTAGGTTATGTTTAACGGAGATTTAGTGAATCGACTGCTCAAGGAGCAGAAAAAAACAGTCGGTGAAATGGTGGCTTTTGTCTTCGGTCAGAGTTCACACATATCATCGAGCTACTTCAAGGGTCGAACTTACATCGATACTCGATACCTTGAAAGGTTATCGGAATATTTTGAGGTTCCAATAGAGGACTTCTTCCTCTCAAATGAAGAGTATGATGATAAAAAGTTAGAGAATACGAATGTGCATCACATCAGCAACTCAACTGTCAACATAAACAGTAGCCCTGATGTATTGATGGGTGTCATTAACAACCAAAAGGCGATGCTCGACCAACAAGCTGAGCAGATCAAATGGCTGCGGGACCAAGTACAACTTCTGACAAAAAACATCGTACAGCAATAAAAAAGATATACTCCTCTCTTATTGGGTGTAGCAACCGACTAATTTATAGGCTGTTGCTACACCCTATAAGGGAGCGAAAAATCGGTACAGAATGTAAAAAACATCAGATATCGCATATTGATTATCAATAAGTTATAGGAAGGATCTGGAGTCAATACTATCCAGTAATCCCGACCAAACAATCATATAGACTTAAAATCCGTAAGCCTATGAAGTTTTTAAAGGATTTTTTTTATATCAATTACCATGAACGGCGAGCATTACTCGTAATCCTGACCCTGCTCGTTGTCAGTACCACAATGATTTTCATTGTAGGTTCTAAAGAAACTATGCCCTCAGAAAAACAACAAGCCCATAACGATAGTATCATCAGGCATGCCACACGGCAACAGCCAGGCTATTATGACGAAGGACTTCAGTCGAGCGAAGTATTCGCCTTTGACCCCAATACGGCAAGCCAATCTGATTTCCAACGGCTGGGACTGGAATCATGGCAAGCCAGAAACATCATCAAATATCGAAATAAAGGAGGTATCTTCAGGACACCTAGAGACTTTGCACGGGTTTACGGACTAACCAAGAAGCAATTCGAAAAACTGCTGCCCTTTATCAGAATTGGTAAAGACTACCAGCCGGCTGCCAACTTTTACCCAAGAGAAAGATACAACTACGGCTATCAAGAGACGGCTATAAGAACCAGAGAAGAAAGAAAGAAAGACACTACCCAATACAGTTATCCACGAAAACTGAAAGAAGGCCAGTATATCAACATCAATTCTGCTGATACGACCGAACTGCAGAAAATTCCCGGCATAGGCTCTTACTATGCCAGAAGCATCATCCGTTACAGAGAGCGGTTAGGCGGTTTCGTTTCCATGAGCCAGATACAAGAAGTGGAAGGCGTGCCCGAGACAGCCCTCCACTATATGAATATTGATGCAAAACATATCCGGAAAATGAATGTCAACCAGCTCAGTTTAGCCGAACTGCGCAAACATCCTTACCTGGACTTTTACCAGGCAAAGGAAATCGTAAACTACCGCAGAACCCATGGTCCGCTGAAAAGTGCTGAAGAGCTGCGTCTCCTCAAAGACTTTCCACCTGCCGAAATAGAAAGAATCAAGCCGTATCTTGCCTACTAGGGGCAAGATAACCTGTCTGCAAGTTTGCCGGTTTTGCTAAATGACACCAAACTGGTGCAGGAAGATAAGGAAAATACAGACCGGACAGATAAAACGGATGGTGAACAGGAAGACTGGGAAGAGAGTTCCCTTCAGGGTTCCCCAGTTAGTAAACTCATCACGCACAATCTTCTTTGGCACATACCATCCCAGGAACAGACAGGTGATGAATGAACTCAACGGCATGAGCAGCTGGGCAGTAAAGTTGTCACAATTGCTCAGGAAATCCTTGCCGAAGAAACCCAAATCAGGTACGGCACCCTGAGAGAGCGAACAGAATACAGCTATGATGCTGCAAACGATGGTCTCGAACCAGGCTCCCTTGGCACGGCTTATCTTACCCTCCTCATAAATAAAGGCGGTACCTATCTCGTGCATCGAGATGGTAGAAGTCAGGGCTGCCAATACAAGCAAAGCATAGAACAACACCGAAATCACATAACCGACAACCGGCATGTTACCGAAAGCCTGCTGGAATACGTTTGGCAAGGTAATGAAGATGAGCGAAGGACCACTGTCTGGCTGCACACCTACCGAGAAGGCTGCAGGGAATATCATCAAACCTGCCAATACGGCGATTACCGTATCAATGGTCACAATCTGAGTAGCCGACTTCAAGAGATTGGTCTGTCTGTTAAAGTAAGAGGCATAAGTACACAGACATGCCGTACCCATACTCAAAGAGAAGAACGCCTGTCCCAGCGCTTCGAGCAACACATTTTCATCGACCTTAGAGAAATCCGGCTTCAACAGGAACTCCACTCCCTTCATCGCTCCCGGCAGAGAGCAGGAAGCTATCACAATCACAATCAACAGGAAGAAGAGCATAGGCATCAGTATCTTGGATGCTTTCTCTATACCATTGCGCACACCGCGTACTACCACCATGTGGGTAAGCAGGATAAAACCTACTGCCCATAAGGTAGGACGGATAGGATCGGCTGAAAAGGTCTGGAAATAGGTCTTCACATACTCAGCGTCGCCATGAACACCGCCCATGATACTGGCATAGAGATACTGCAGGCACCAGCCAGCCACTACGGCATAGAAACCCAGGATAATCATAGAGGTGATGATACCCATCAAGCCCAAAGCACCCCAAGCCTTATGCTTACCCAGATTGGTATAAGCTCGGGCTGCATTGGATGCGGAATGACGGCCGATGATGAATTCACTCATCATGCCAGGCAATCCGAGTAGGATGATACATACCAAATAGATGAGAATGAAGGCGGCGCCACCATTCTGACCTGCCATATAAGGGAAACGCCACACATTACCCAAACCGACTGCCGAGCCGGCTGTGGCAAGAATAACGCCCAACTTACTACCAAAATTTCCTCTTGTTTCCATTATCTTAGTATTTAATGTGTAGTATTTGTTTTTTCCGACGAAACGGCAGATGCTACACCTTATTATATATAGTTATATCCGATTACAAATACTTTATCCGAAGACACCAAACTGGTTCAGGAATACCAGGAAGATGAGGACAGGACAAACGAACTTAATCAGGAAGAGATAAATACCGAAGAGACGGCCCTTCAAGGTTCCCCAGTTCGTAAACTCATCCTGTACGATCTGCTTAGGTACATACCAGCCCAGGAACAGGCAGGTAAGGAATCCTGCCAGAGGAAGGAATATCTGACCCGTAACAAAGTCGAACCAATCGAACAGCGCCTTTCCGAAGAACGAAAGCTTATCTGTTGCACCCAAAGAGAGCGAACAGAAGGCTCCGATGATGGCACAGGAAACCGTAACGATGGTAGCACCCTTCTTGCGGTCTATCTTCAACTCCTCGTAGAAGAAAGAAGTATTCACCTCATGAAGTGACATCAGCGAAGTCAAGGCAGCTACCGACAGCAATACGTAGAAGAGCAGCGAGATGATCCAACCCAATACAGGTAACGATGCAAACGCCTGATTAAAGACATTCGGCAAAGTGATAAAGATGAGCGAAGGACCACTATCCGGTGATACTCCTACTGAGAAGGCTGCAGGGAATATCATCAGACCAGCCAGTACTGCTACCAGCAAATCGATGATGGAAATCTGCAAAGCACTCTTGAAGAGATTGGTCTGACGGCTGAAGTAAGAGGCATAGGTACAGATACAGCCCATACCGATACTCATAGAATAGAACGACTGTCCCAAGGCATTCAGGAACACGTTTCTGTCTACCTTTCCGAAATCAGGCTTCAACAGAAACTCCACGCCCTTACCTGCATCCGGCAACAGACAAGCTGCTACCACAATGATCAAAAGCAGGATGAACAGGAGAGGCATCATCACCTTAGAAGCCTTCTCTATACCGCCGCGCACACCATGAATAATCACGAAATGACAAATCAGGAATATCGCTACCGTCCACATAACCGGACGCACAGGATCAGAAGAAAACTCCTTGAAGTAATTCGCCACAAAGGTAGGGTCACCATGCAGTTCGCCCATGATGCTGGCATAGACATACTGCAAACACCAGCCTGAAACCACCGCATAATAGCCCGTAATCAGGAAACCGGTAAGCACCTCCAGGTAACCAACCCACTTCCATGCCGTACCATTAGAGAGTTTGGTATAGGCACGTGCGGTATTTGAGGCACCATGACGGCCGATGATAAACTCAGAAATCATACATGGAATGCCCAACAGGAGCACACTTCCGATGTATACCAGAATAAAGGCTGCGCCACCTTCCTGACCAGCCATATAAGGGAAGCGCCATACGTTACCCAAACCTACGGCGCCACCTGCTGTAGCAAGAATCAATCCAATCTTGCTACCAAAACTTCCTCTATTTGAATCTGTCATTTCTACCTTTCTATTACAAATTTCTTATTTTTTAATTTTTCTTCGTGCAAAATTATAAAATAATTCTGAAATAAATGAATTATTTGAAAGCAAAAACGCAAATTTAGTAATATTTATGCTATTTAGTCTGTTTTAGAGCGCAGAAATGACTTTTTCGATACATTTTCTAACGATATTCAGCCGGCAAGGTATCACGCCACTTCGAGAAAGGATTGCCCAAGAGATGCGAATTGTAGAATCGTTTGTCGCCTGTTACCTCCATACCGATGAAATCAGGTTTCTCATAGGCTTCGGTCTCGCTAGCCAACTCCACCTCTGCCATGACCAGACCTTCATTATCGCCATAGAACTCATCTACCTCGAAGGTATGACTGCCACTTTTCACAAGATAGCGACGCTTATCGATGACGCCACCCTGACAAAGTTGCAGAAGATGCTGCGCCTCGTCCATCGTTATCTCCTTTTCAAACTCATAGCGGGTCATGCCGCCATTTACCGACTTGCCCTTAATAGTAAGGTAAGCCTTCTCATCCCGTGTGCGAACCCGCACCGTAGCCCCCTCAGCAGGAATATACCCCTGCTGGATATGACTAGAAGAAAAGGCGGCGCTTTTATAAGCGTCGCCCTTCTTAACGAGGAATTTTCTTTCTATTTCTAATCCACTCATTTTCTTATACCTTTAACTTTAAGCTGAAAAACACACTGTATAAATCATGCAGAGGATACCCAAGATGATCAATCCTCCAAAAATCCATTTCACTACTTTGTCTGCTTTTGCAGCCTGTTTCTTCTGATAAGCCTCATGTTTGGCTCTTCTTAAGTCTTTATTTCCACTCATAGTCGTATATTTTTTAGATTATTATTGTTGTTCGTCATCATTCGTAGGGAACTCCATCAGGTATGCCTTGATGAAATCATCTATCTTGCCGTCCATCACGCCATCTACATCCGATGTCTGATAGTTGGTACGGTGGTCTTTCACACGACGGTCGTCGAAGACATAACTTCTAATCTGGCTTCCCCACTCTATCTTCTTCTTACCAGCCTCAATCTTAGCCTTAGCCTCCAGACGCTTCTTCATGGCGCGGTCGTAGAGTTGGCTCTTCAAGAGCAACAATGCTTTAGCACGGTTCTTTGGCTGGTCACGGGTCTCGGTGTTCTCGATGAGGATTTCTTCTTCCTCGCCGGTATCAGGGTCGGTGTACCAATAACGCAGACGGACACCGGATTCCACCTTATTCACATTCTGACCACCGGCACCACTCGAACGGAAGGTATCCCAGGAGAGTTTGGCTGGGTCAACATATACCTCGATGGTATCATCTACCAGCGGAGTTACGAAGACACTGGCGAAACTGGTCATTCGCTTGCCCTGGGCATTGAAAGGAGAAACACGCACCAGTCGGTGCACACCGTTCTCGCTCTTCAGATAGCCATAAGCGTACTCGCCGCCCTCAATGGTCATGGTCACGCTCTTGATACCAGCCTCATCGCCTTCCTGCATATCGGTGATGGTTACCTTGTAGCCATGAGCCTCAGCCCAGCGCATATACATACGCATCAGCATCTGTGCCCAGTCCTGGCTTTCTGTACCACCGGCACCGGAATTAATCTTGAGCACGCAGTCCATCGGGTCTTCCTTCTGGCGAAGCATGTTCTTCAACTCCAGGTCTTCGATGGCTTTGATCGCCTTGGCATAATCGGCATCCACCTCTTCCTCGGTCACCATTTCGTCTTTATAGAAGTCGAAGGCAAGCTGCAGTTCATCGGCATAAAGACGTACAGTCTTGTAGCCGTCGAGCCATTTCTGGATGCCCTTCACCTTCTTCATCTGCTCCTGTGCATACTTCGGGTCTTCCCAGAAGTCAGGAGCCTGGGTACGGAGCTGCTCCTCTTCAAATTCTACTTTCTTCTGGTCTATATTGAGATAGTGATGCAGAGCGTCAGCTCTGTCCATCACATCCTTCAACTGGTCAGCTGTAATCATTAACTCTTAACTATAAACTTTAAACTTTAAACTTGATGATCACTCCTCATACATCTTGTCAATCTCCGCCTTGTAGTTCTTGTTGATGATAGGGCGGCGAATCTTCAAGGTATTGGTCAACTCACCCGACTCCATAGAGAAGTGGTGAGCCAGGAGGGTAATGCGCTTGATCTGCTCATAATAAGCCAGATGCTGCTGGAGAATCTGGATACGGTCCATCAGCATCTTCTGCACCTTCTCGTTAGCACACAAATCTTCACGGCAGGTGAAGGCGATATGATGCTCACGTGCCCAGTCCTCCACGAGACGGAACTCTGGAACGACGAGGGCTGATACGAACTTGCGCTGGTCGGCAATAACAGCCACCTGATCGATAAACTTATCTACCAGAAGCAACGATTCTACCTGCTGCGGAGCGATATATTTACCGTTGGATGTCTTGAACAGGTCCTTGATACGCTCGGTGAGATAAAGTTCGCCATCCTTCAAGTAGCCGGCATCACCGGTATGGAAGAATCCATCCTTGTCGAATGCCTTCGCATTGGTGGTATCACGATGATAATAGCCCGGAGTGATGGTAGGACCTTTGAGGAGCACCTCATTATCCTCACCTATCTTTACCTGAATGCAGGAGATAGGGCGACCCACCGAACCCAGACTGCGTTTCTTGTCAGCATGATCGCAAGATACGGTAGCAAGGCTCTCGGTCAGACCATAACCCACCACCATATTGATACCGATGGCATGTACAAACTCCTCTACTTCCGGACTTACATAAGCACCTGCTGTAGGGAAGATATTCGGTTTTTCCAAGCCCAACTGCTTGCGAACCATGCTCAGAACGGTCTTGTTGATAATCTGATATTCCAACTCCAATGTCAGAGGAGGGCGCTTGCAGTTTGCCAGATATTCTATATTCCGCTTCTTTCCTACTGCCAAGGCATGATAGAAGAGCTTCTTCTGGATAGGACCGGCATCATCCATCTTTGCCTTTACAGCGATATAAACCTTCTCCCAGAAACGAGGCACACTACACATACAGGTAGGATGCGTCTCACGCATACTCTCCTGAATTTCATGAGGATAAGTATTGATGATGAGTTCGGCACCTTCGCTCAAGCAGAGGTAAGACCAGGCACGTTCAAAGATATGGGTGAATGGAAGGAAATCGATGACACGGTCCTTGTCGGTAACAGGCACGCACTCGTCGTTTGCCTTCAAAGCAGCATAATACTGACTATAGGTCAGCATCACGCCCTTGCTATCTCCAGTTGTTCCACTGGTATAGAGGATATTAACCAAGTCATCCATACTTGCCTGCTTGTAGAGTTCCTCTACCTCCGTCTGGCGAGGAAGATTCTCACCCAGCTTCAGGAAGTCCTTGAAATAGAGGGCAGCAGGATCGTGTGTACTGATGCGCACACTGGAATCGAAGATGATGATACGTTCCAGAGAAGGACAGAGGGCAAAGATACGGTGAGCCTTGTCATACTGCTCCTGTTCGCCAACAAAGAGGAAGCGAATCTGCGCATCATTAATCATATATTGAATCTGCTGCTCGCTGCTGTTGGCATAGAAAGGCACAGAGGTAACTCTGATACCGTACGCACCGAAGTCGGTGTACAGATAATGCACACAGTTCTGCGAGAAGACAGCGATTTTGTCAAGAGGTTTTGCCCCAAGATTCAGGAGGGCATTGCTCACTTGTTTCACTCTTAAGGAAAAGAGGTTGAATGAAACCGATTGCCACTGGTCGCTGCCAAACTTTCTGAAAGTTAAAGCAGTTTTCTCTCCCCATTTCTTGGCGAGATCATGTACCAGTACCGAAAGATGACTATTAATCTGCATAAGCTTATATTTATATTCTGATGCAAAGATAATAGAATTTGTTAAGAACACAAAATAAAAAGATATTTTTTCCACTTTATCTGCTCTTTTTTTCGTATCTTTGCCCTCGAAATCAAAAAATAGGGAGATTATGATGACACAAGAAGAATATGTAAGCGATGCCGTGGATTTGCTGAAAAAGCTCATCGCCACCCCATCTGTAAGCAGAAACGAGAAGGAGGCTGCCGACATCATGGAGCAGACCATCCGCAAATATGGTTTCGAACCTCATCGTGAGGCGAACAACATCTGGATTATCGACCCTCATTACGATGAGAGCCGACCTACCCTGCTGCTCAACGCTCACATCGATACCGTGAAGCCTGTGGCTTCATGGACACGCAACCCGTTTTCACCGGATGTAGAAGAGGGTGTACTTTACGGTTTGGGCAGCAACGATTGCGGCGGCGGACTCTGTTCGCTCCTCCAGATATTCAGAATGCTGACCGCAAAGCCTCAGCAGTATAATCTTATCTATCTGGCATCCGCCGAAGAAGAGGTGTCGGGAAAGGATGGCATTACCCGTGCCCTGCCTTTGCTTCCGCATATCGACCTTGCCATCGTAGGTGAACCTACCGGCATGAACCCGGCTGTTGCCGAAAAGGGACTGATGGTGCTGGATGTGATTGCTCACGGAAAGAGCGGTCATGCTGCCCGCAACGAGGGAGTAAACGCTATCTACGAGGCATTGGATGATATGCGATGGATTCGTGACTATAAGTTTGAGAAGGTAAGCGAGTTCCTGGGACCTACCAAGATGACGCTTACCGTAGTGAATGCCGGAACCCAGCATAATGTGATTCCGGATAAGTGTACGATGCTGGTAGATATCCGTACCAACGAGTTCTACGACAACGAGGAGGTTTACGAGTTTATCTGCCAGCACCTGAAGAGCGAGGTGAAGGCCCACAGTTTCCGTCTGAAGTCATCCCGCATCGACCCGGCGCATCCTCTTATCAGGAAATGTGTAGCCATGGGCATGAAGCCATTCGGCAGTCCTACCCTCAGCGACCAGGCTCTGATGCACTTCCCTTCGTTCAAACTGGGTCCTGGCGAGTCTTCCCGCTCCCATTCTGCAGATGAGTTTATCAGAATAAGCGAAATAGCTGATGCTATTGCCAAATACAAAGAGCTCTTAGATGGCGCTGCCATCTAAGAGCTCAATTCTATTCATCTATTATATTATTTATTATAACTTATCTATATAACTTTACAAGGACTTGCCAATATAAGCGAAAGGAACGGTGATATTGTCGTCATCTTCCTTCTCTTTTGTAGTAGAAGAATCTCTTGAATAAGACTGATTGGCATTGTCGCTCATACTTGTGTCGTAAGGCAGACAGTCCATACCACTTGTACCAAAGGTAGCTACTAACATCACACCCAATCCCTTGCTTGCCACATCGGCAGCTGTAACACCAAGCTTAGCTAAAGGAATCGAGATTTCGTAATGAAAATCGTATTGGGAAGACTTGTGTCCTAAGGTATTGAAATCTACATAAGTAGATGTACCCTTTGTCATATCGCCAATAAGACGATTTTGTGACTCACCATAGCATTCTTTAATACCCTTTATCGTTTTGCTGAGAATACCCATACCATACTTCACAACAACACCTGTCTCTTTATAGGCAACCTCTTCCAAAGCATTCAGTCCTGCGCTGCTTCCACCATAAATGAATGGACCATTGGTGTTATTGGTTGAGAATACCACTACCTTGTTGACTGGGCTTTCGCAAGTAATGCCACTATCCCATAGAGTTCCACCCGCTGTAGTCTTACAATGATTGCCTATTCTTGTAGAGGCATTATTGGTGTTGATGCCGATAAAGATTGGCATATTGTAATTTTTGAACAGCACACCATTACTGAGTGGAAAATCAGCTTCTGGAGCTACCACATCTTGAACGTTGGTCATCTCCCACATCAGATAGAGGTTATTATCGTCATAGCAACCATAAAGTGCATAGAGATCGACAGGATTCTCGTGCATGGCAGCATCCATATATACACGTGGGTCGTCATTGGCAGCACCCTGTGCTATAATCATACTCTCATCCCAATCGCTAATATCACCATCTACAGTAATGGTTTTCTTAACACCTGCACCATTTGGATTGGTCTGATACTGAGCATCCAGATTCTGTGGATCAGGGGTAGGTGTTGGAGTTGGCTCTGGAGTTGGAGTTGGCTCTGGCTCTGGAGTTGGCTCTGGCTCTGGCTCTGGAGTTGGAGTTGGTGCCACTACAGCACCTTCGTTTACTACCTTTTCAGCAGAAGCATTTGCACCATTGATAGGAGTACCAGCAGTACCATCGTTGATGAAAAACTTAGCATTGAGGTATGCTGTAGGAATCGTTGCCTTATACCATCCTGTCTTACCATTATGAGAAGCAGAAGCATCGTAAGTCATCTTTACACCTGGCCATGCGGTAGAAGAGATGGTACCATTATAGAAGTAGCAATACACATTCTCCCAGTTGGAAGCATTGTCATAATAAACATACTCTGGATCAACGATCTCATCTTCATGCACCTTGGTCACAGTAGTGCTGTATGTTCCGTCAACATAGTAGCCGTGGTTGACAAACTCCACGTCAGCAGTTAACTTATTTCCATTACCATCCAAGAAAATGATTTGAGTAGGAGCAGTTGTCTCGGTGCCATCATAAGTCCACTTGAAGACATTCTTTCCAGAAACGCTCTTACCTACAAGAGGCAACTTTTTATTGATAGCATCATTCCATTCACCAGCATACTTAATTACAGGACTAACCTTGTTATTCCATACATATACGGCTGCTGCCGCATTGGATGTCTCCAAGAAACAGGAGATTTCGTCAGCCATGCCCAATTCTGGAACGTAAGCCTTCACCTTCTTGTAAGTTACCGAACCACTTTCCGTCTTGCCGTCCTTGTCGGTTGCACCCCAAGTGATGGTAACATTCTTACCATAGGCAACATCAGCACCTACAGTAAACTGCTTGGCTGCAGTAAAAGTCTGCTTAGCACCATCATTCACCTGAATCCATGCAGAAACAGCATTCAAAGGAGTAGCTGTCACAGTAAGAGTTTCATCAGAGAAGGCTGTTCCGTCAGCAGGATTGAAAACAACCTCAGGAGTCAGCACGATAGGACCAGCATTATAGATGACAGCAATACCTGACTCGCCAACATGACCAGAGATTGTAGAAGCATTGACGGTGAAAGCACCACCGCCTACCATATCCTTATAAGTACCAGGCTTGAGCCACTTGCCGTCGCCAGCACCATTGGCTACAGTCACGTCACGGTCAGAACCACTTCCCAATACGATAATAGCGCCACTCTTACGAACCTGAGCACAAACGCCATTACCTTTTACATAATAGTTTGGCTCGCCAGCACAAACGTTGTGCATGTGGTTTACCTGAGCCACTTCAGCATCTTTGAAGTGAACGCTTCCCTTATCACCAAATTTGATATCATTCTTTGCCTTCTGAGCAGGACGGGAGAAATAAAGAGCGGTAGCTCCATTGTTACCTGCAACAACAGCATACGCACGGTCGATAACATTCTGGCTTTTATTCTTTGACTCACCACCATCGTTGGCATAAGTATCATGGCTTTCACCCCAATAAACCAACTTTTCTGTCTTTGCCTTTCTCTGATTGAAATTGCCAACAGATTCGTTGATAGAACCACCGGCGAAAGAATTGGCAAAGCCGTTACCATAACCATTATCAGTAATGCTCATGTAGGTCTGATACTCTGGGAAAAGGACATTATCATTACCACCAGAACTGTCAAGGATCTCACCATAGTTGTACATCTCCTGATCCACCACATTCTTCATAAAAGAATCGCCCTCAGAAGGCAAACCGATGTGCTTGATAGCATCCCAACGGATACCATCCACACCACAGGCCTTCAAATCCTGGATGTATTGTTTGATGATGGCTTGCACAGTAGGATTGTTGGTATCGAGGTCCCACATACCAATCATGCCAAATGTCACCTGATGACGGTCGTGCCAGTTACCCACACCAAATCGTTCATGATAAAGACTCTCGTCCTTCAAGCGTTCAGCCACGTTAGGATGGTCGGTATGGTTGGCAACAACATCCACAATCACCTTGACACCATACTCATGAGCCTTAGCACAGAGGGCCTTCAGGTCAGCTTCAGTACCAAGACCGTTACCTATCTTAAAGTCGTATGGACGATAAACATCATACCAGACGGATCCTTTACCTGCTCTCTCATGAACAGGAGATGTCTGAACGGCAGTAAAGCCTGCCTTGGCGATATTAGGAATTTCTTCCTGGATATCTGCCAACGTCCAGTCGAAACAATGAAGGATGACACCATCCTGAATATTGTCTTTAAGACCATATTTGTTGTCTGCGAAGATGTTGGATGCCATGGTGAACAGCATCACCAACATCAGAAGACCATAATTGATTGTCTTTTTCATAATCTGCTATTATTTTCTGATGATTACTTTCTTACCATTATGAATATAGAGTCCTGGCTGAGTAGGCTTCTTGATACGGACACCTGTGATAGAATACCAGGCATCATCGGTTGTCTTCTTCACAGCTGTGATGGTAGTATTCTCTATGGCTGTAACAACCTTACCGTTTACATAAACCGTTTCTCCCTGAAGAGTTGAACCTGCTTCTCCATTATTGATGACGAAACAACCTGTAAGGAAAGCAGCAGGAACCTCCAAAGAATAATAGCCTTTCTTGCCGTTATACTCAGTCTCTTCGTCGAGCTGCATCTTCACGCCAGGCCATTCTACAGAAGCCTCAGTTCCGTTATAAATATAGCAATATACATTCTTCAGGTTCTCTATTGCATTATCAAAGAACACCTTCACCTTGCCTGCAGGAGCAGTCTCAATGGTCTTGGTGAAATTACCTTCTACGTAATAACCATGATTCTTGAAATCCAGGTTACCGTCTACAAGTTTCTCACCATCATGAGTAAAGATAACACCTGTAGGGATTTCTGTTCCTCCTGTATAAGTCCATTTAAAGACATTCTTGCCATCTTTAGTTCCCATCAAGGTCATGGCATCTCCAGGCCAAGCAGCAGTAGTAAACTGTTTAACCTTGTCATTCCAGGCCCAAATCTTGGCATTGTCATAACTTGTTTCCAAGAACACGGAGATTTCATTTTCCGTTACCACTGGTGTATAGTAGTCTGCCGCAAGTGCTGAAACTGGAGCCACGAAGGTCATGCTCAGCAGCAATACCAGTGTACAAATCAACGTATAAAATTTCTGCATAAACAAAATGTATTAAGTTTGAATTATAAGATTTCGTCCGCAAAAATAAGAATACTTTTTGAAAAGCAGATGAAGAAAAGCTGAATAAATAGCATAAAAAAAAGACAATCGTTTGCACAATTTGCAAGCGATTGCCTTCTATTTTCTGCCTTAATAATATTTATATTATTAGCGCTACGCCCTAGCGCATTCAGGTTCTTTCTTTGCTATTCCGGAATACTACTGACAGACATAGTTACAGAACAGTCCTCAGAAGCGCTTGAGCGAGATCTGGTAGAACCAAGCGAAAGTTTCAAATGAAGGAGATATGTCTTCCTCTTTTCAAAATTAAAAGGATTATTAACATCTAACAGATTTTTCTTTACCTTTACCGTATTCTGAGAAGTTCCCTGCTGTACCGTATAAGTAATCTGCAGATAAAATGCCTCTTTCTTTTCCTGAGGGATCACATAGAGATAAGAATTGGGATCATTTTCTATTTTTGCACATGTATGGTCTAACTGAGAAGCAGTTAACTTTAAGTCGCCTCCATCTTCAGTATCGGGAGGAGTCCAAGTATAAATCACTCTTGTACTTTCTTCTTTGACAACAGACCACCCCCAGAACACATTATCTCTTTCGTCTGCCAGATTCAGGTAGCCCTGGACATCCAAAGCCCCTTCTTTATCTGTTTTTCCATACAGTTTCACCTCCTCAACTTTTACCACAGCACCATTTTTCTCTAATTGCTGATTGACTGTGATATCAAATGTCAAACGGGCTAAAGCATGCTTAAACTGAAAATCCACTTTACTGGCAGAAGTCGGAGATTTTGGAACTTCTCTCTTTTTTACTGCCCACACCAAATCTACAGGCTTAACAGAAGAATTAAACTCTATATAAGTTGGATTAGCTTTGTTTTCCCCGGGGGCATTAACCAGTTTTACTCCATCAATATGAGGAGCATAGGCATAGAATTCCACAGAACCATTATCTGGCCAATATTGGGTATTTGTGTATCCCCAACTATTTCCATTCCAGGTTACGTGTTCATTATCCATCATATCTGAAATTGCCCCATTAGCATGGGTATGTCTTGCAAAGACACTAAATCCGGACGTTTCCTTGAGAGAAGCAAGATTGGTTTCTCCAACACGGGTTGATGCATTCGTACCAAGATAAGCATCAAAGTTGATTTCAGAAGATGAAGGTGAAGTTTCATCCATACCTTCGCCAGCACAACCAGATAATACCAGCTGTGCTATCAAAACATAATAGGCTAAACGAAGAAACTTCATCTTATTATATCTATTAATTCTTTATTTTTACCCGATACGATTAATTCCAAGAATTGATTTCGACCTGATTGATATCTGTCCAACCTTCAACTGTTGTTACATCGAATTCAATAGGAGTCAGACCAATGGTCAAGTTGATTGTATATGCCTTGCCCTGCTCGAATTCCTTATCAAGTTGCTTATAAACCTTAGTTTTCATAGTTGTCTGATCACTATAGCTTATAGTGTACTCTACGACAACATAAAGTGCATCAGCACTAGTTGTTTTTTGAGAGAAATCCTGTGGAATTACAAACAAATAATCTGATGTAGGATTTGTATAAGGTTTAGATTCAGATGCACTAGTTACATCCTCAGATCCAGAGAACCAATTAAAATCTTGCTTAACAGCATCTTTAGAATGTTCTTTCCAATGACCTGTAGACAAATCTATGGCACCCTCTGTGTAGAAAGCTTTTGCTGTTTCTGTTGTTGATTTTGGATCAGATCCTGCCAATGTAATTTGATTCAATGTAATAGTTGTACCTTCAGCGGCAGCACTTGTTTTGACGGTATAACCAAGTCTAGACAAAGCATGTTTGAAAATAAATGTAACAGGTTTGTCAGTATTAGTCTTATTCGCTGCATTAGCCCACAACAAATCTTTTTGCGCTGTAATAGTGGAATTAACAGTAAAATCAAGTTTTGAGTTTTCTTTCAATTTTTGATTACTATCAAATGGAGCATACGCCAAGAAATCAATATGACCTGCTGGTGACCAATACTTAACAGGTTCATATGTCCACGCAGGTGTCTCAGCAGTTGCATCATAAGTTACCTGCTGGTTCTTAAACAAGTTCTCACCATAAGTTGTTGTAGTTACATCAGTAGAAGTATAGTTACCAAACACACCAAAGCCTTCAGATATATTCTGAAGATCCTCAGCCTTATCTATCACGCTACCACGTGAATCATTTACTGAAACTGCACTTCTTCCCCAATAGCCATCAAAGCTGATAGCCTCGTTCTTAGAAGAATTGTCTGAAAGACTATTCAAGTCATCGCTTGAACAACTTACCAATGTTAACGCTGCCATTGCAGCAATACCCATAAAAAAATTCTTATACATATCTGTTTTGATTTTTAAATTAAACTAATCTATTATTACTTTATCTGTTTCTTATCACTTTACTATTTCTACAACTCCATATCTATATCCTCTGGTTTGCCCCAATCCTGGATTGTGACGTCAAAACCGCCCGAACTTCCCTCCGAAGGCTCCACCTCAGGCAAAGGTTTCGGCAACTTAACATCTACATGGAGAGAAACCGAATAACCCAACTCCGAAGAGTTTTCGTCTTTCTGAAACTTGTCTCCAACAACAAACTGATGATCTATCTGCGTCTTGTTGTCTATCAACAAAGCTGAAAGAGACAATTGATTGTCTTCTGCATCAGGATGGGTGGTTTCAGATAGACCAAAACATTTAACCGATGCTTTCAACGTTCCTAGAGTCGCATCATTCTCATCAACCGATTTCGTCCAGGTCTCCAGAAGATAAGTCACTTTACTCTGAAGCGGCTTACCCTGCCCCAACAGAAAGCCTTCCGAAATGCCAGTTAATGATCCACGCACATAACGCAGGTATCCTATACTTGGAACTTTCACGCTGACCTGGATATGCGAAAGCACATTCCTTGGAGTTAAAGTTACCTCAGAAAAGTCTCCAGAAACATCGAATTCATCGAGTTTATCAGAGGCAAGCCACTCGGGCTCAACCCCTATCAATTCATCATCTCCACGCGAGTACCAGCGCGATGTTGTATGCTGTACCACAGCTCGCGCTGTCTCGTAAGAGTCCATTCCTAGAAAGTCAAGTGTACCAAACTCAGTCGTACTTTGGTTGAAGACAAGAATACGATATTTTCCAGGTTCTAAGGAAAAGTCGGCATGAGTTATCTCATTAGTCAAGACAGTATGCGGAGCACCACCTGACCAGGGAAACACCATGACCGTCATACCAGTAGGCACCTCTTTATCAAACAAATGCCAATCCACATTAATCCGCACCATTTTACGGCCATCCTTTTGCGGACAACCGGAATAGTCATCATAAATGCAAGAAGTAAGCAAAATAATAAGGAGCCAACAGTATAAGAATAGCCCTATACATCTTTTCATGAATGCTTCATATTTATAAAACTTCTTTTCTAGTTATTATATTCATTTCAAAATTTCGGGTGCAAAAGTACAATATAAAATTGATTTAGGTCTTAAAGAATGTTTAATAAAAGTAAAATGACAAAAAAGATACCATTTTTGTTACATCATAAAAAAAATGCCAGTAACCACCTCTTTAGTAAGCAATTAAAAAACCTCCAATCAAACCTATTGATTGGAGGTTTCATTTCTATCATTTACAGCAGCCAGGCAGTAAAAACACTACGGCTGCAACTATTCATACATTATCTGCTCAGCCAAGCCTCCGGATTGAGCTTGGCAGTCTCCTTGCGAAGCTGGAACTGGAGGATGTTTTCAGAGCCAACACTACCCAAAGCCTGACGGGTACGTACCTTCTGACCCTTATGAACGCTGACCGATTTCAGATTACAGTAAACAGAGATGTAGGCACCATGACGGACCAGTACGTTCCACATGCCACCATAACCGAAGACGGCACTCACCTCACCATCGTAGATGCTGCGAGCCACACAACCCGGCTTGCCCTGGATATTGATACCCTTATTGTCGAGCGTTACGCCCTTCAAACCTTCTACATTATACTGACCGAAATGGCTCACTACACGGTAACTGCCGCTGATAGGCATCGGCAATCTACCACGGTTAGCCTCGAATCCACCGCTCAGCATGCGGTCTACCGAACTCAAGGTAGAAGCCTCCTGAGCCTCCTTCTTAGCAGCGGCAATCTCACGGGTACTGCGTTCCGCATCCATCTTCGCCTTCAACTCGGCAGCCTGTCTTTCAGCCTCCGCCTTTCTTGCAGCCTGTTCGGCAGCAGCCTCACGGGCAGCCTGCTCTGCGGCGGCACGCTTGGCAGCCTCGGCAGCAGCACGCGCCCTAGCCTGCGCTTTTGCCTTCGCCTGAGCAGCAGCCTGGGCAGCAGCCTCCTCCTGAGCCTTTCTTGCAGCCTCGGCAGCCAGTCTTGCTTCTTCGGCAGCCTTTCTGCGGGCAGCTTCGGCAGCAGCCTCACGCGCCTTGGCTTCGGCTATACGACGGGCATTCTCCCTGGCAGCAGCCTCGGCAGCAGCTTTCTTGCGAGCCAGTTCCTCGGCACGTTTCTTGGCGGCAGCAGCGGCAGCGGCCTTCTTCTTAGCCTCGGCAGCAGCACGGGCACGAGCCTTGGCTACTTCCTGAGCAATCAAGCGGTCAATCTGTGCGTTGATTGCCGCATCTTTCTTACGCTGGTCGGCGATGACAGCCTGAATGGTCTTCTGCTGTTTCTGCAGTCCCTGCACCATCTCCTGCTGCTGGGTCTGCTTGCCTTCCAATACCGTCTTCTCCTGCTTACCCTTATATAATAAGGTGTTCTTATGTCCCTTTACATGCTGCAACTGCTGGTGCTTCTCGTTCACCTGCTTCTGCTTAGCCTTTACAGCCTCGCCCTGCACCTTCTGATAGGAAGAATACTGGCGGATGAAGGAAAGGCGGCGATACATCTGTGTAAGATTCTTGGCACTGAAGATGAACATCAGCTTGTCCTGAACCGTATGATGACGGCTCATATAGCGCATGGAACGGATATACTTGTTCTTGCGGTCCTGCAACTGTTGCTGAAGCGTTTTCAACTGTGCCTGCAGAATGCCGATATTGCCGTCAATATGATGGATATCCTTCTGGATACCGTCAATCTTCTTCTGACGCTGGTCTATTTCTCCGTTCAGCGCCATCAGGTCTTCAAGACGTTTCTTCACATCCGCCTTATTTCTCTGCAAAGCCTGCTCCTGCTCTCTGATCTTCTTCCGGATAGAAGCGCGCTGTCCCTGCAAACCTCGGATAGAGGCATTGCTATAGGTTGCAGCCCTGCGTTCTGCTCTGGTTGGCGCAGCTGATTTGGATGTCTTTCTGGCCACATGACTTCTGCTGTTCGTCTTTCTGGCAGGAGTAGTAGCCTTCTTTTTCGCAGTTACGGCAGTCTTTCTCACCGGCTTCTTCTGGGCAGAATGCTTCTGCGCAAAAGGTGCGAGCGAGAAGGTGATCGCCATGATGAATAATAAGATTCGCTTCATTTCTTATATTAAAAACCCATGTTCTATAATTTCAAACTCTTGATGAGCATTTACATACTCAATATCTTGCTGAGCACATCTGTTGGAGAAATCTGCTTGTATTTGCCCGAAATCTCGGTCTGAGTGCTCCATTTGCTGTCGGTCTTCACCTGATTCAATTCCAGACTGATCTTAGCCTCCTGCTTTTTCCTGGTAGCAGTAGTGGTCATCGCCAGATTCAGGGAGGCAGGGAACATCTTGACGCCTACACTCTTGAAGTTGCCGTAGTCGACGTGGAGATTGGAGGTGCCGTTCTGCGCACTCTTATAGACAACATCGGCAGCTGTGATACGGCCGGTAGTGCGGTTGGCTGTCCAGGCATAGGTCATATTGCCGTTCCTGAAACTAACCGGCACAGCATCTCCTGCCACATCCAGTCTGGCATCAAACTTCTTCAGGTCTGATTCCTTCACAGTCCTTTCGCCCGGCAGGAGCAGCTGGTTCCAGAAGAGAGCCTGCAGAGAATAGAAGGAGATGCCCTGCTTCTTGAGGAAGTCTACCTGGGTATAATCTGCCTTGATATATTCCTTGTGCAGACGGTCGATGATAAGTACATGGTCGGGAGTAAACTCCAGACGGCCCACCTCTGTACCCAAGATAGGAATAAAGAGCTGGATGCGGATGATTTCATCCTTACGCATGCTCAGTTTGCCCGGCACAGTAATGTCCTTATCACCAGCCTGGAGCGTAAACGACATGTTGCCTACAATATTCCTGGTATACACCTGATTGTCTGAAACCTTCTGTACGAAAGCCAACTTCATGAGCTTCTCACTCTGACGGGAGCCAGAACCCTTGGTGGCATTCTCTTTCTGATGACTGGCTGATGTGGAGCCAGAGCCCTGTACATTCTTGCTGGTTCCGCAAGAACCGAGGAGCAGGATGCTGCAGGCTGCGGCAAGCAGCATCATCTTATTCTTCTTCATTATATATTTCATCTTTCCTGATTTTTCTACTTTCCGTTTATTTCTTCTTACCTTTTCTAACTGACTTCTTCGTAGCTGCAAGTTTCTGCTTGGACGCATTACGCTTCTTCAGTTCTTCTTCGGTAATATATTGTCTGTTCTTAATTTTCCATGCCAGCACCTCAGTCTGGTTCTCGCCGGTATAGGCTTTCTTCCAGAAATCTACGGATTCATCGGCCATACCATTCATATAATAGATATCGCCGGCATGTTCCAGAACCGTACTGTTATCTGCGGTGGAATCGCGGTTTTTGAGTGCCTGGTCTATATAGGTCTTGGCATCAGCATAGCGTTCTTCCATAAAGAGAATCCAAGCATAGGTATCCAGATAAGTACCGTTGTTAGGCTCTGCCTTGATGGTCTTGTAGCTCATCGCCTCAGCCTTATGCAGGTCAACGCCTTTCTCGCTCAGATAGTAGGCATAGTTGTTGAGCGCCATCACGTTGTCGTCCTTCCATTGCAGGCAGGAGTCGTAAGCCGCAAAGGCTTCCTGCTCTTCACCTTTCTTATGAAGGATATCGCCGGTTACGGCATAGAGGTCAGAAACCAGATCAGCAGGCGACTGTGCATTCACCTGCGCCAATCCGAGACGGAACTCGCGGAGCGCCTCGTCTTCCTTATTTTTCTGATAATACGCCATTCCACCGAAGTAATAGAACACCATTTCTTCGGGATTATACTCCTGAGCCGCCTTACATTGCTGGGAAACCAGGTCATATTTCTTCTCGTTCCAGAGCATCTGTACGAGTTGCATTCTGGCATTCACGTTATCCGGAGCTATGGTAAGCACCTTTTCGAAGGCACGGCAAACAGAATCGGCAGGCATCTTCTTCAAACTCATATAAGCAGCTTTCATCTCTGCCACATCGGCTGACGGATGAGCCACATTGAGCGCCTTGTCAAACAGCGCAATCACCTTGGTAGAATCGCCACCTTCGCTCTCGTTCTTCTGAATGAAAGAGCGGTACATCATCACCTTGGTCTCCAGATCCGATTTCGGACTCATCAATATCTTATCGAGCATCTGCCCGGCAAGCTGCTCCTGATGGGTGGCATTATAATAGTCGTAAAGCGACATCTGGGCATAGGAATTGTCAGGCTCTTCCTTCAGCACATCGGTAAAGCACTTGTAAGCTTCCTTCTGGCGGTCGTGCTGTACGAGCCAGTTGCCCAGCATTGTCTTGTACTGCATATCCAGCGGATGCTGGTCTACCAGCGACTTCAGTTCCTGATAGGCAGCCTTCTTGTCGTTCATCAGTTCATAAACTCTCATTTTAGAGAGGGTGAACTGTTCGCTTTCACCTTCTTCCACCTCAAGACGCGAAATGGTTTTGAGTACTGATTTATAATCCTTATTCTGGGAATAAAGCTGAACCAGGATGCGGAGGGCATCGGTATTATCGTGGTTTTTGGCATACAGATTCTCATAGGCATCGATGGCAAAATCGTATTTCTGGCTACCTATATAATATCTGCCCAACTGCTCTGCATAGGTCTGGTTTTCCGGATTCAGTTCTATTGCCTTCTGCATATAGGCAAGTGCCAGGGAATCCTGCTTGAGCTGAGAATAGAAAAGCGACTCATAGAAATAGGTTTCAGCCGCCTTCGGGTCAATTTTCCGGGCATGCTCAAAGAGGTCGAAAGCTGCCGAATAATTGCCGGCAGCCTGCTGGCGCGCTCCCTCCAGGAAGAAATAGTTGTAGCGCTGGCGGTCGTTCGGAGAGAGATGATCCTCCTGAACCGCCGGCTTCTGAACCGGCTGCGCCTTCTTCTTACGGGCTAGCGACGGCATGGCTACCGAGCCCAGCAAGACCAGCCCCATTGCCCAACTGATATTTCTAAGATTCATCTTCACGATTCTAATCCTTTCTATTCTATCTTTTCTATTCTATCTTTAACAATCTGTTATTTTACACCCGTATGACCGTATCCGCCGGCTCCACGTTCGGTTTCATCGAGCTCATTAACCTCGATGAAATCGCATTGTTCGTGCTTAGCCAGCACCATCTGGGCTATACGCTCGCCATCGTTGATAACGAAATCCTCTGTAGAGAAATTGATGAGCAGAACCATGATTTCACCGCGATAATCGGCATCGATGGTTCCCGGCGTATTCAATACGGTAATGCCATGCTTCAAAGCCAGACCGCTGCGAGGACGGATCTGCGCTTCATAACCTGCAGGCAAAGCCATATAAAGACCGGTTGGCACCAGTCGTCGCTCCATAGGATGAAGCACGATTGCCTCATCAATGTTTGCCCGCAAATCCATGCCGGCACTCTGAGGTGTGGCAAACGCAGGTAGAGGCTGATGCCCCTTGTTGATAATCTGTACTTTTATCATGACTTTTTCTTTTTTATCTGTGTCTGAGTTTAATAATCTGCAAAAATAAGCAATTTTGATGGAATAAATGAATTTTTGAGGATAAAAACATGTAATTTATCATATTTTATTTTGATTTGTGCTTACTTTAGTGTATTTTTGCGCTACAGAATCAAGTAATACAATAATATGGAATGGAAACAACTGATATCCAACAAGCGTTTCGGACAGGAGCATAAGCATGCCGAGCGCCATGATGATCGCTCTGAATTCAAGCGCGATTACGACCGTCTTATCTTTTCATCGGCATTCCGCCGCCTGCAGAACAAGACGCAGGTTTTCCCTTTGCCGGGCAGCATCTTCGTTCACAACCGCCTCACCCACAGTCTGGAGGTGGCGAGTGTGGGCATGTCGATAGGTAACGACATTTCCCGACGTGTCATCCGGAAGCGGCCTGAACTGAAGGATACGCTCGTCGAGGAGATAGGTACCATCGTAAGTGCAGCCTGTCTGGCACATGATTTGGGCAATCCGCCTTTCGGTCATTCCGGCGAGAAAGCCATCCAGACATTCTTCTCTGAAGGACCGGGTCAGAAGATAAAATCAATGGTTTCATCGGAGTTTTGGGATGATATTACGCATTTCGAAGGCAACGCAAATGCCTTCAGAATCCTGACCCACCGGTTCAAGGGGCGCCGTCAGGGAGGCTTCGTGATGACCTATTCCATGCTTGCTTCCATCGTAAAATACCCGTTTGCAAGCAGTCTTTCCGGCAACCACGGCAAGTTCGGTTTCTTTGCTTCAGAAGCGGAATCTTATAGGAAAATTGCCGATGAATTGGGCATTTTTTGCAAATCTGCACCAGGTGAGCCTCTCAAATACGCCCGCCATCCACTTGTATATATGGTAGAAGCTGCCGACGACATCTGCTACGAAATCATGGACATCGAAGACTCCCATAAGCTCAAGATTCTTTCCTTTGCCGAGACGGAGCACTTGCTGCTGAGTTTCTTCGATGAAGATATCCAGCAGAAGATACGCCAGCGCATCATCGACGAAGAACTGACTGACGAAAACGAGAAAGTGGTTTACATGAGAGCCAGCGTCATCGGCAAACTGGAGAACGAATGTGTGGCAGCCTTCCTGGCGCATGAGGAGGAAATCCTTGCCGGAACTTTCGAGGACAGTCTCATCGACCATATTTCCGAGCGCCAGAAAAAGGCATACAAGGAATGTGAGAAGATCTCCTATTCTAAGATTTACCAAAGCAAGCCGGTACTCGACATAGAACTGTCGGGTTATCAAATCATGGCAACTCTGATGGAGGTTTTCATCGAGGCAGCCGTCAACCCATCGCGTTTCTACTCCAAGCAGCTCCTGCGCCGGGTAAGCAGCCAGTATGATATAGAGAACGAGAATCTGGAGGAGCGCATCATGGCGGTAATTGATTATATCAGCGGCATGACCGACATCTATGCGCTCGACATCTATCAGAAGATCAACGGAATCAGTCTGCCTATTGTATAAGGTAGCGCCCTGTAAGGGCAAAAGCTTTGTTGATTGCCTGGTATCTGAAAGCTTTTGCCCTTACAGGGCGACAGGTTTGTGTTCGTAATTACCCAGGGCGTTGCCCTGGGCTAGGAGCTTCTGCCCTTTCAGGGCGTGTGGGGACATGATGGTGTTCTGATGCCTGGGGCGTGTGAAGCTTACATGCGAAACTTGAATTAAATTTCTTTTTCCTTATAAATCAAATTATTGGCTCCGCTCGTAATCTTCAGGGCCTCAGGATGTTCCTTAATAAAACTGTTGATGTGGCGAACTCGCTTCTCTTCGAGAATCTCATCGATGGCGATGAGGATACCGGTCTCCTCCACATCACCAAACCCATAGTTGATGGCGGTACCGAAAAGCTTCATCGTAGGACTCAGACTCATGTAGGCATTAACAAGAGGAGGAATATTATAGCCCAAGTTGCGAACCTCACGGTTCAGGATGCGATAGTCTGCCTTGAAGTCATCTTCTGTAAAGATAGCAGCCAAATCACTCTCCGGAGTATCCAATTTCAGCGGTTTCATCGGGATTACGAGATTCTCCTTGTCATCAAAATGCTTCTTGAGGAAATAGAGAATCATGTCGCGGCCACGACGGATGTAAGACGGATACATCGTCATCTTGCCGAAGAAATATTTTACTTCCGGATAGAGAACCGTCAAGGCGCCCAAACCATCCCAGAGATTGTCGAGAGCAAAGATGCTCTTGGTGTTGGTACGCACATTCTGATATTCGAGTGAAACGAAGGAACGCCCCAACTCTACGGTATAAGGCATATACTCCTTGAGGAACTTGTCGGAGAAATGGAACATGTGGCTGGTTGCCAGCTTAGGCTGTCCCTTCTCATCGAGCAGCCAGTCCTTCCCCAGGAGATAACGGTAACCGCCGATAATTTCATCGGCTTCAGGATTCCAGACAATCAGCTGCTTGTAACAGTTGTCACCAAAGTCGAACTCATCAAGATCCATAGATTTGCCCGTTCCGCCTCCCGCTTCGCGGAAAGCGATTTCACGAAGTCGACCAATCTCTTTCAGCACATTAGGCGAATCATTTGCCGTAACGATGTAAATCTCGTTATGGCTCTTATTGGTCATTCTCAGTTGCTTGTCGGGTGTAAGCTCGCTCTTCAGGAGCTCACGGTCAATCGGTTGGATGATTTCTTCTTCCATATTACTCTTCTTATATGCTATGATTCTACGATTTCGTTAATATAAAACAATTCTTCCGGGTTTTGCGAACCATTAAAGTTCATAAACCCTGTCTTCAACATACTGCGCCCATTCGGTAGCCGACTTGCTCTTATCAAAAGTCTGCCAAGGAATCGGTTTGCCGATGGAGATGCGGAAATGCTTGCCCACATTCCTGTACATCTCGTCAACCAGGAACAGCATGGCGAGATTGAACGGCAGATACTTGTCGCTAAATCGGGCGATGCGGTAGAAACGCTCAGAGTTGCGCCCTCCGAAATGGATAGGCACCACATCGCGCTGATATTCTACACTTTTAGAGATAAACGTCTTCTTCCAAGGCAGGTCATGAATAGTTCCATCCTTGCGCTTGCGGCTGTTCAAGCCTGCCGGAAACATCAGCATGTGGTTGTCACTCTTGAAGCCCGCCTCCACCATACGTGGGAAATCGCGGCTCTGGCGACCCGTCTTGTTGATGCCGATACTTACAGGTTTCAAACCCGGCAAGTTGAGCAGAAGATCATTCACCAGATAGCGGAACTTGCCATCATAGTGCTTGCCGATGATGGAACCGAGACATACGCCGTCCTGTCCGCCCAGAGGATGATTGGAAACAAAGGTATAGAGTTTGCCGTCGTTCTTGTCAGGCAGGTTTTCCAAGCCTACGATTTCAACATCCATCTTCAGATAGCGCACACATTCGGTGAGCCATTCAGTACCCGAAAGGGCACGGCTCTCCCACAAGAACCTGTTCACCTCGTCCTCGTGAATAATCTTCTTGAGCCAGGAAACCAGGAAGCGCGGTACGAATTTCACCTTGCTTCCCATCTTACTCTTAAGAATCTTATCTATGTCTATCGTTTTCTCTATTGATTCACTCATGTTTGCTAAAACTTATATAAGTTAGTGCAAAAGTAACTCAACTTTTTCAAATACGTGCCATTTTTTCCAAAAAAATAGCAAAAAAGCGAAAATTTATTAGTTTTTTTAAACTATCACGACAAATCGAGCCCATTTTGCACGTATTTTTGCAAAAACATCACACTTGATGAGAACAAAAAGGCGATGCCCGAAACTGGAAGGTGAAGTTGACCAAAAACAACTTTTTCATTAAGTTTTATAAATTTTGTGGGAAAATGTAAGGCTATATGGAGATTTTTATGTACCTTTGAACCCAAATTTATACACTAATAAGTACGCACGCAATATTATAACGCGATAAGACAGCAAAAAGATATATGATAAAGACAGCAGAAACATATCACGTACCGGTGCTCCTCAAGGAGAGCGTTGACGGGTTGAACATACAGCCAGGAGGCATCTATGTAGACGTAACCTTCGGTGGCGGCGGACACTCCAGAGAGATTCTGTCGCGCCTGACGGAGGGAGCGCACCTGTACAGTTTCGACCAGGACGCCGATGCAGAACGCAACGTGGTGGCAAACGAGAACTTCACCTTCGTATGCTCCAACTTCAGATTCCTGAAAAACTGGATGCGCTACTACGGGGTAGACGGACTCGACGGACTGTTAGCCGACCTGGGCGTATCAAGCCATCACTTCGATGACGAGACCCGCGGTTTCTCCTTCCGTTTCGACTCCCCACTCGACATGCGCATGAACAAGCGTGCGGGCAAGACTGCTGCCGACATCGTAAACGAATATGACGAAGGTGCCCTTGCCGACATCTTCTACCTATACGGTGAGCTGAAGAACTCGCGCCGCATCGCCTCAGCACTCGTCAAGGCAAGAGCCGAGAAGCCCATCCTCACCACCAAAGACTTCATGGCAGCCGTAGAGCCCCTCTTCAAACGGGAACGCGAGAAGAAAGACATGGCAAAGCTCTTTCAGGCGCTGCGCATAGAAGTGAACCACGAGATGGACGCCCTGAAAGAGATGCTCCGCTCAGCCACGGAACTTCTGAAACCGGGAGGCAGACTCAGCGTCATTACCTATCACTCGCTGGAAGACAGAATCGTAAAGAACATGATGAAAGCGGGCAATGCAGAAGGCAAGATAGAGCAGGACTTCTTCGGAAGAATAGAAACCCCTTTCAAACTCGTGAACAACAAGGTAATCGTTCCCGATGCCGACGAGCAGGAAAGAAACCCTAGGAGCAGAAGCGCCAAACTAAGAATAGCAGAAAAGAAATGATAAACGATAAAGACATAAACATCAGTGAGAAGCCTATAGCCGAAGAAAAGGCACAGGCATCACAGGAACCGCCGAAGCAGAAAACTCCGCAGCAGGAGCCACAGCAGCAGGAGGCTCCACAGGCTTCGCTCAAGGAAGTGATTGCCAAGCAAGCCATTGAGGAAGAGGCTTCAGGATCATCGAGCTTTACGCTGCGAAAGATTCTGGGTGGAGACATTCTTACCGCACAAATCATACGCCGGCAGATATGGCTCGTTATCCTCATCGTGTTTTTTGTCATTATCTACATATCCAACCGATACAATATCCAGAACGATATCATCGAGTTGGACAAACTGCAGAAAGAACTGCAAGACACCAAATACAAAGCGCTGTCTACAAGCAGCCAGATAACAGAGAAGAGTCGTGAAAGTAATGTGCTCGACATGCTGAAGAACAACAAAGACAGCGTGCTGCACATCGCTACCCAACCTCCATACATCATAAACGTACCCGAAGAATGAGCAGCAAATTTGATCATAAGAAAGTAATGCCCCGCTACAGCGCCATCGCCATCATCATGACGATTTTCGCCATAGCCGTAGTAGGTAAAGCGCTCTACATCATGACCGCCAAGCATGATTACTGGATGAAGGTGGCAGAACGGCAGAAGAAGGATTCCGTGACCGTAAAGCCAAACCGAGGCAACATCTTGAGCTGCACAGGACAGCTGATGGCAAGTTCGCTGCCGGAGTTTAAGGTTTTCATGGACTTCAAGGCGCTGAAAGATGCAGAAAACGACTCGCTGTGGGATGCCAAGCAAGACTCCATCTGTCTTTGCCTGCACCAGATATTTCCGAACCTGAGCGAGTCTGATTTCAAGAAGCACCTCACCGAAGGTCGCGCCAAGATGAGCCGCCACTGGCCGGTTTATCCGAAGCGTGTAGACTATAACACCTTCACCGAGATAAAGGACATCCCTGTATTCCGCCTGAAACCCTACCAGAGCGGTTTCCACTGGGAAGAATATAATGCCCGAACCAGAACTTACGGTTCGCTGGCAGGTCGTACCATCGGAGCCATGTATGGCGCCAAGGATACCGCCCGCTTCGGTCTGGAGCTGAGTTACGACTCCATCCTGCGAGGCACCAACGGTATCGTGCATCGCCGCAAGGTGCGCAACAAGTTCCTCGACATTACCGATACCCCTCCTATTGACGGAGCCGATATCGTGACCACCATCGATGTGAGCATACAAGACCTTGCCGAACGCTCACTCATCGACGAGCTGAAGGAAATCAACGCCAATGTGGGTGTAGCCATCGTGATGGATGTACCTACGGGCGACATCAAGGCCATCGTAAACATGGAGAAATGTTTCGACGGCGAATACAGAGAAATCCACAACCATGCCGTGAGCGACCTTCTGGAGCCAGGTTCGGTGTTCAAGCCAGCCTCTATCCTCGTAGCGCTGGACGACGGAGTGGTAGACACCACCTATCACGTAGAAACCGGTGGCGGTATATGGCCGATGTACGGCAGAGAAATGAAAGACCACAACTGGCGAAAAGGCGGATACGGAATGCTGACCCTCGCACAGACCCTGTGGTACAGTTCGAACATCGGTGTGAGCCGCATCATAGACGACCATTACCGTAACAACCCGGAGAAATTCGTAAAGGGTATCTACCGTACCGGTCTGCACGACGACCTGAAGATTCCACTGGTGGGAGCAACACCAGCCAGAATCCGCATGCCGCACAGAAACAAGAACGGGCAGTATGACAACTGGGCAAAGACCAGTTTGCCATGGATGAGTATCGGATATGAGACCCAGATACCGCCTATCTCTACCCTCACCTTCTACAACACCATCGCCAACAACGGCAAGATGATGCGACCAAGATTCGTGAGCAAGGTAATGAAGAACGGAGAAACCATCATGGAATTTCCTCCTGAAGTGATGCGCCAGCAGATAGCCAAGGAGAAGAGCATCAAGGAACTGCAAACCATCCTGGAACAGGTGGTAAGCGTGGGACTGGGAAAGAAAGCCGGTTCGCCTAACTTCAAAGTGGCAGGAAAGACCGGTACAGCCCAGATTTCAAAAGGTGCCGGTGGATATAAGAGTGGCGGAACCAGCTATCTCATCAGTTTCGCAGGCTACTTCCCTGCCGATGCGCCACGCTACAGCTGTATCGTCTGCATACAGAAATCCGGTTTGCCTGCTTCGGGCGGTACGATGTGCGGTAAGGTCTTCCATGAGATTTCAGAAGGCATCATGGCGCAGAGTCTGAAAGTTGACGTAAAGGACGCCCGCGACTCAGCATCCGTCTTCGTTCCTGACGTAAAGGCAGGCAATATCCTTGCTGCCAACTATGTGCTCAGCCACCTCGGCATCAAGACCAATGCCAACTGGAGTGGCAGCTATGCCGACGGCAATCCTATCTGGGGCAAGGCAGAGCGCGTGGGTAACCACAGCATCAAGCTCATCAGGGAGAAGCAATACGGCAAGACGATTGTACCCGACGTTACCGGAATGGGAGCCCGAGACGCTATCTACAATATGGAGAGCCGGGGCATCAAGACCCAGATTACAGGTAGAGGAAAGGTAGTAAAGCAGAGTCTGATGCCGGGAACGGTCATCAAGAAAGGTGCCGTATGCAGCATTGTGCTCGAATAAAACTCAGAAACAGTTATCTGAAACCCTATATATAATAAGGTGTAGATAAAGAAATATATAGAATATAAAACAGAAACAGGATATGAAGTTACAAGAATTACTCAAAAACATCGAGCCGGTTCAGATAATCGGCGATGCTGATGTAGAGGTTACGGGAGTAAACATCGACTCTCGCAAGATTAAGGAAGGTCATCTCTTCGTTGCCATGAAGGGAACGCAGGTTGACGGTCACAAGTTTATTCCAAAGGCATTGGAACTGGGCACAAAGTCGGTTTTGTGCGAAGACATGCCTGAAGAGAAAGTTGAGGGCGTAACTTACATTCAGGTCGCTTCGACCGAGGATGCTGTCGGCAAGGTAGCAACCCTCTTCTACGGCGACCCTTCAAGAAAGCTCAAACTGGTAGGCGTAACAGGTACCAATGGTAAGACCACCATTGCCACCTTATTATATAATATGTTCCGCAAGTTCGGCCATAAGTGTGGCTTGCTCTCTACCGTCTGCAACTACATTGAGGACGAGGCTATCCCTGCCGACCATACCACCCCAGACCCTATCGAACTGAACATGCTCCTGGGCAAGATGGTAGAGGCTGGCTGCGAGTATGCCTTCATGGAGTGCTCTTCTCACGCCATCGCACAGAAGCGTATCGGAGGCCTGCAGTTTGCCGGAGGCTTGTTCACCAACCTGACCCGCGACCACCTCGATTACCACAAGACATTCGAGAACTACCGTAACGCCAAGAAGGCTTTCTTCGACGGACTGCCTAAGACTGCCTTTGCCATTACCAATGCCGACGACAAGAACGGCATGATCATGGTACAGAACACCAAGGCTACCGTGAAGACCTACTCTACCCGCAGCATGGCAGACTTCAGAGCCAGAATCCTGGAGTGTCACTTCGGCGGCATGTATCTGGAGATTGACGGCAGAGAAGTGGGCGTACAGTTCATCGGTAAGTTCAACGTGAGCAACCTGCTCGCCGTATATGGTGCAGCCATTATGCTCGGCAAGAAGCCAGAGGATGTACTCGTAGTGATGAGTACCCTTCACAGCGTAAGCGGAAGACTGGAACCAATCCAGTCGCCAGAAGGTTATACTGCCATTGTTGACTATGCCCATACACCAGATGCACTGGAGAACGTATTGAACGCCATCCACGAAGTGCTCGAAGGCAAGGGCGGAGAAGTCATCACCGTTTGCGGTGCCGGTGGCAACCGTGACAAGGGCAAGCGCCCATTGATGGCACAGGAGGCTGTAAAGCAGAGCGATAAGGTAATCATCACCAGCGACAACCCACGTTTCGAAGAGCCACAGGACATCATCAACGACATGCTTGCCGGACTCAATGCCCAGCAGATGAAGAAGGTAATCAGCATCGTAGACCGCAAGGAAGCCATCCGCACAGCCTGCATGCTGGCAAAGAAGGGCGACGTGATTCTCGTAGCCGGTAAGGGACACGAAGATTACCAGGAGATCAAGGGCGTAAAGCACCACTTTGACGATAAGGAGGTGATTCGCGACATCTTCGGAATTTCACAGAAGTAAAATCAATCAAGAAAAGAAAGAAAAATGTTATACTATCTCTTTAGATTTCTGGAACAGTGGGGCATCACAGGTTCTCACATGTGGGGCTACATCTCATTCCGTGCCCTGCTTGCGCTGATTTTATCATTGGTAATCTCTGCCTGGTTCGGCGAGAAATTCATCAAGTATCTCAAGAGCAAGCAAATTACAGAGACACAGCGCGATGCCAGCATCGACCCGTTCGGTGTCAAGAAGATTGGTGTTCCTTCTATGGGTGGTGTCATCATCATCCTGGCTATCCTCGTACCGGTACTGTTACTCGGACGTTTACGCAACATCTATCTGATCCTGATGATCATCACCACCGTATGGCTCGGCTTTCTCGGTGGAATGGACGACTTCATCAAGATATTCAAGCGCGACAAGGAGGGATTGAAGGGCAAATATAAGATTATAGGACAGATTGGCATCGGCCTGATCGTGGGACTGGTACTCTGGTCTTCACCTGATGTAAAGATGAACGAGAACCTCGCCATCGAGCAACAGGGACAGGAAACGGTGGTAAAGCATCGTACGGAAGCAAGAAAATCGCTGAAGACCACCATCCCATTCGTCAAGGGACACAACCTCGACTATTCCAGCATCACGAGTTTCTGCGGTAAGTACAAGGTAGCAGCAGGCTGGATTCTCTTCGTCATCATGACCATCTTCGTTGTAACAGCCGTATCAAACGGTGCCAACCTCAACGATGGTATGGACGGAATGTGTGCCGGAAACTCCGCCATCATAGGTGTGGCGCTAGGCATACTTGCATATGTGTCGTCGCACATCGAGTTTGCCGCCTACCTCAATATCATGTATATTCCTGGTTCTGAGGAACTGGTAGTATTCTTCTGTGCCTTCATCGGAGCCCTCATCGGTTTCCTCTGGTACAACGCCTACCCTGCTCAGGTATTCATGGGCGATACGGGTTCGCTGACCATCGGCGGTATCATCGCAGTAGGTGCCATCATCATCCACAAGGAGCTGATGCTGCCTATCCTCTGCGGTATTTTCTTCGTAGAAAGCCTCAGCGTGATGATGCAGGTTTACTATTACAAGATAGGAAAGCGGAGAGGTGTGAAGCAGCGTATCTTCAAGCGCACACCTATCCACGACAACTTCCGCACACAGGACAGTCAGCTGGATCCTGACTGCAAGTATCTGTGGAAGAAGCCTCGCAACTGCTTCCATGAATCAAAGATTACCATCCGTTTCTGGATTGTAACCATCATTCTGGCAGCATTGACCATCATCACATTGAAGATCAGATAAAATACAGGCTCTTATCAGCCCGACAAGTATAGAGAATAAGACAATGAGCAAAATTGTAATTTTAGGAGCTGGCGAAAGTGGCGCAGGTGCAGCCGTGCTGGCAAAGAAAGAGGGATTCGAGGTCTTTGTTTCAGACATGTCAAAGATCAAGGATAACTACAAGAAGTTGATGGATGACCACAACATCGAATGGGAAGAAGGTCACCATACAGAAGAAAAGATTTTAGATGCAGATGAAGTCATCAAGAGTCCGGGTATTCCTAAGGAAGCACCTATGATACAGAAACTGATGGCTAAGGGTACACCTATCATCAGCGAAATAGAATTTGCGGGCAGATATACTGATGCCAAGATGATCTGTATCACGGGAAGTAACGGTAAGACAACCACTACCTCGCTGATTTACCACATCATCAAGTCGGCTGGCTATGATGTAGGTCTGGCAGGCAACATCGGAAAGAGTCTGGCCCTTCAGGTGGCTGAAACTCCTCATAAGTACTACGTCATCGAGCTGAGCAGTTTCCAGCTCGACAATATGTATGAGTTCCGTGCCAATGTGGCCATCCTGCTCAACATCACTCCAGACCATCTGGACCGCTATGAGTTTAAGATGCAGAACTATACCGATGCCAAGATGCGCATTACCCAGAACCAGACAGAAGAAGACAGCTTCATCTTCTGGAACGATGATCCTATCGTTACAAAGGAGCTGGCTAAGTACAACCTCAAGTCACATCTCTGCCCATTCTCTGAGTTCAAGGAGGAGGGTTGCGTTGGCTTTATCGAAGACGGCAAATACAAACTCAACTTCCCTTCAGACTTCGAAATGCCACAGGCAGACATGAGTCTACGCGGCAAGCACAACATCTATAACAGTCTGGCTGCAGGTCTGGCATGCAACATCGTAGGCATCGACCACGAGACCCTGCACAAAGGCTTGAGCGACTTCCCTGGTGTAGAGCACCGTCTGGAGAAAGTGGGCAAGTTCCAGGGCGTTTACTATGTGAACGATTCAAAGGCTACCAACGTAGATGCCTGCTGGTATGCGCTGGAGAGTATGACCACCCCTACCATCCTCATCATCGGCGGTAAGGATAAGGGAAATGACTATAACCAGATCAAGGATCTGGTAAAGGAGAAATGTGCAGGTATCGTATATCTCGGAGCCGACAACCAGAAGTTGCACGACAACTTTGACGCACTCGGCATCCCTGTACGCGACACTCACAGCATGAAGGATTGCGTGGCAGCCTGCCAGGAATTGGCAAAGCCGGGCGATACCGTACTCCTCAGCCCATGCTGCGCAAGTTTCGACCTCTTCAAGAACATGGAAGATAGAGGCGAGCAGTTTAAGGCGCTGGCAAGAGCTATCGGAGAATAACAGTTTTCAACAAATAGAACAGATAGAACTATAAAGAAATGAATAACAAGAGCATTGGTAATATTTTCAAGGGAGACAAGGTGATCTGGATGGTCTTCTTCTTTCTCTGTATGATAAGCATCGTGGAGGTATATTCTGCCTCCAGCTCCTTGTCGTACAAGACAGGAAACTACATGGCACCTGTCATCCGCCACATCTTGCTCTTGGGAGGCGGTCTGTTCACCATGATTTGCATGCTCAAGGTGAAATGCAAGTACTTCAAGATTGTTACCCCCGTCGTGATGGGCATCTCATTACTGTTGCTCGTTCTGGTCTTGGCTACCGGTCAATCTACCAACGGAGCCTCCCGATGGTTCTCTCTGATGGGCATACAGTTCCAGCCTTCAGAGATAGCGAAGGGAGCGGTAGTACTGGCTGTTGCTCAGATTCTTAGTGCTATGCAAACAACTCAGGGAGCCAACAGGAAGGCTTTCAAGTTCATACTTGTAGCAACCGCTCCATTTGTAATTCTCATCGGACTGGAAAACTTATCCACAGCCATGCTCCTCAGTATCACAATCTTAGCCATGATGCTCATCGGACGAGTGCCGATGAACCAAATTGGCAAGCTGGTGGGACTGTGCATGATTGTCATCGTCACAGCCTTTGCAGGTATCATGATAGTAGGACAGGACAAGGGCGAAGAGGGCAATAAACCGGAAAATACGCTGACAGAGAAGGTTGAGCAGGAACAGAACAAGCCTAACATGGCAGAAAAGATGTTCCATAGAGCCGACACCTGGAAAGCCCGTATTGACAAGTTTATGAACTCAAAGCCTGTAGCCCCACAGGATGTCGATCTCGACAAAGATGCCCAAGTGGCACATGCCAACATCGCCATCGCCTCTTCCAACATCGTAGGCAAAGGGCCTGGAAACTCAGTAGAAAGAGACTTCCTCTCACAGGCGTTCTCAGACTTCATCTATGCCATCATCATCGAAGAGATGGGTATATGGGGAGCCGCACTGGTTGCATTCCTCTACATCATCCTCCTGTTCAGAGCTGGCAGAATAGCCAACCGGTGTGAGAACAATTTTCCAGCCTTTCTCTGTATGGGACTCGCCATCATGCTGGTTACTCAGGCACTCTTCAACATGGCAGTAGCAGTAGGTTTGGCTCCTGTTACAGGACAGCCACTACCACTCATCAGTAGAGGTGGTACATCTACCATCATCAACTGTCTGTACATGGGCATCATCCTGAGTATCAGTAGAACAGCCAAGAAGAAAGAGATACCTCAAAATGAGCTCGACGACAGCAAAATGGTGGCTGCCTGACAAGAGTTTTATAAATTAAGGTGAAAAAATGGCAGAAAATGCCGTTAAATCGATATTTTTTTTATACCTTTGCGTTATAAACATGAACGGATATGAATAATGAATTAAGAATTATCATAAGCGGAGGCGGCACAGGTGGTCACATCTTCCCTGCCGTATCCATTGCAAATGCCATCAAGGCAAAGCGCCCTGATGCTAAGATTTTGTTTGTAGGTGCACTCGGCAGAATGGAAATGCAGCGTGTACCTGCTGCGGGTTATGAGATCAAGGGCTTGCCTATCTGCGGCTTCGACAGAAAGCATCTGCTCAAGAATATCGCCGTACTCTTCAAGATATGGAAGAGCCAGCACATGGCAAAGAGCATCATCAAAAACTTCAAGCCTATGGCGGCTGTGGGTGTAGGTGGCTATGCTAGCGGGCCGACTCTCAATGTTTGTGCCAGCAAAGGAATACCTTGCCTCATCCAGGAGCAGAATTCATACGCTGGTGTAACCAATAAACTCTTGGCCAAGAAGGCTGAAAAAATCTGTGTGGCTTACGAAGGAATGGAGCGTTTCTTCCCTGCAGACAAGATTATCATGACCGGTAATCCTGTTCGCCAGAATGTATTGGAAACTACCATCACCCAGGAAGAAGCACGCAAGCAGTTCGGTCTCGACCCTGAAAAGAAGACCATCTTGCTCGTAGGTGGCAGCCTTGGCGCAAGAACCATCAACGAGAGTGTGCTCCAGCACCTCGACCTGGTGAAAGAAAGCGGCGTACAGTTTATCTGGCAAACAGGTAAATACTATAATGCTGCCATCATGGAGCAACTGAAAGGTCAGGAGCTGCCAATGCTCAAGGTTACTGATTTCATCAGCGACATGGGTGCAGCTTACAAGGCAGCCGACCTGGTTATCAGCCGCGCAGGTGCCAGCAGTATCAGCGAGTTCTGCCTCATCGGCAAACCGGTTATCCTGGTTCCAAGCCCTAATGTGGCAGAAGACCACCAGACCAAGAACGCCATGGCATTAGTCAACAAAGATGCTGCCATCTACGTAAAGGATGCCGATGCACCAGAGGTATTGCTCAAGAAAGCAGTTGACACGGTAAAAGACGAGGCTAAGCTTGCTTCGCTCTGTGAGAATATCAAGAAATTAGGATTAAAGAACTCTGCCGACGTCATCGCCGACGAAGTAATCAAATTAGCAACAAAGTAATGGAAATAAAAGATATTAAAGCAGTTTATTTTGTAGGAGCGGGCGGCATCGGAATGAGCGCCATCGCCAGATACTTCCTCAGCAAGAAGTTGGTTGTAGCCGGATATGACAAGACTCCATCCAATCTAACTCATGAGTTGGAGAAAGAGGGAATGCTTATCCACTATGAGGAGAATGTTGACCTCATACCAGAAGCCTGCAAGGACGCCAAGACAACATTGGTAGTCTACACACCGGCAATTCCTGCTGAACACAAGGAACTGGTTTTCTTCCATGAGAATGGCTTCACCATCGAGAAGCGAGCTCAGGTTCTGGGTACATTAACCCGTACACATAAGGGACTGTGCGTAGCGGGTACACACGGAAAGACATCAACATCTACCATGTGTGCTCATATCATGCACCAAAGCCATATTGACTGTAATGCCTTCCTGGGAGGTATCTCAAAGAACTATGGCACCAACTATATCCTCTCCGACAAGAGCGACTATGTTGTCATTGAAGCAGATGAGTTTGACCGCAGTTTCCACTGGTTGCGCCCATGGATGAGCGTCATCACGGCTACAGACCCAGACCATCTCGACATCTACGGCACCAAGGAGGCTTATCTGGAGAGTTTCCGTCACTATACTGAACTGATCCAACCGGGCGGTGCACTCATCATCCACAAAGGTCTGGAGATGAAGCAACACGTACAAGACGGTGTCAAGATATACGAATACAGCCAGGACGAGGGCGACTTCCACGCTGAGAACATCAAGATAGAGAATGGAGGTATCACCTTTGATTTCATCTCTCCTATCGAGAACGTAACGGGCGTAGAACTCGGACAGCCTGTGCCTATCAACATCACAAATGGTGTGGCAGCAATGGCAATGGCACAGTTGAATGGTTGTACAGCCGACGAACTCCGTAACGGCATGAAGACCTACGGAGGAGTTGACCGCCGTTTCGACTTTAAGATCAAGAACAACAAACTGGTATTCCTGTCTGATTATGCTCATCATCCAAAGGAGATATATCAGAGTGCTAAGAGTATCAGAGAGTTATACAAGGACCGTAAGATAACAGCCATCTTCCAGCCTCACTTGTATACTAGAACCCGCGATTTCTATAAAGATTTCGCCAACAGTTTGAGTCTCTTGGACGAGGTTATCCTCTGCGACATCTATCCAGCTCGCGAGCAGCCTATTCCAGGAGTAACCTCCAAGCTTATCTATGACAATCTGAAACCAGGTGTAGAAAAGAGCATGATTCACAAAGAAGACGTTCTTGACCTGGTAAAGAATCGAGACTTCGATGTTCTAGTTATCTTAGGAGCTGGCGATTTGGACAACTATGTTCCACAAATTACCAAAATACTTGAAGAGAAATAAATGCATATCAATTGGAAGAAAACCATCATCATCGCACTGGATTTAGTACTCGGTACTTATCTGGTATTCGCTTTCACCAGGTTTAACAAACCTGATGAAACGAAGTTGGTATGCACCAAGGTGAACATCAACATTCAAGATGAGATGACGAATGGCTTTCTGAATGCGAAGGAAATCAAGAAACGACTGGAAGCCAGGAAACTCTATCCGCTGGGGGAACCGCTCAAAGAGGTGAACGCCCGCATGATAGAAGAAACCTTGAAGACCAGTCCTTTCGTCAAGACGGCAGAATGTTCAAAGACTCAGGATGGTCTTGTTGACATCTACCTCACCCAACGCATGCCAATCGTCAGAATCAAAAACATCAGCAACGAGGACTATTATATTGATGACCACAATCAGATCATGCCCAACACGAACTATACATGCGACATTATCATCGCAACGGGCTACATCAACAAGTGGTATGCTAAAAAATACATCTCATTACTAAGCAAAGCGCTGATGACGAATGAACTCTGGCGAAACCAGATAGAACAGATCAATGTCCTGCCTGATAGAGGAATAGAACTGGTACCACGAGTAGGCAACCACATTATATATATAGGTAACCTGCCAGAGACCAACCTCATCGACAAACGAGAGCAAGCCATCAACGATTTCGTCAACAAGAAGATGAATCGATTAGAGAAATTCTATAAGTATGGACTCTCACAAGCTGGCTGGAACAAGTATTCGTATATCAATATCGAATTCGACAACCAGATCATATGTAAAAAGCATCAAAATAGCTAATTAGAAAATAGAAACAGATTAAGATAACATATAAGAACTATGCCAAAGGAATTTATTGTAGCTATCGAACTTGGCTCATCTAAGATGACAGGTATAGCAGGTCAGAAGAATTTGGACGGCAGCATCACCGTACTTGCCACCGTAGAGGAAGATTCATCTTCTTGCATCAGAAAGGGTGTGATCTATAACATTGACAAAACCTGCCAATGCTTGACCAACATCATCAAGAAGTTGAAGAATATACTGAAACAGGATATTACCCAGGTCTATGTAGGCGTGGGCGGTCGCTCTATACGCAGTATCAAGAACGTCATTGTCAAGGATCTCCCAGGTAACACCATCATCTCACAAGAGATGATCAATGAACTGATGGATATCAACCGCAACATGACCTATCCGGATCAGGAAATCCTGGATGCTGCAACTCAGGAATACAAGATAGACAACCAATACCAGATAGACCCTGTAGGAATACAGTGTAACCATCTGGAAGGCATCTTCCTGAATATACTTTGGCGCAAGAACTTCTATAACAATATCAATACCTGTTTTGAAAATGCCAACATTCCTATTGCAGAAATGTACCTGGCTCCTTTAGCTATGGCTGACAGCGTTTTGACAGACTCTGAAAAGCGTGCAGGCTGTATGCTTGTTGACTTGGGTGCCGATACGACAACCGTTTCTGTATATTATAAAGGTATACTTCGTCATCTCTCTGTCATCCCATTGGGCGGCGGCAACGTGACCAAAGACTTAACTTGTCTTCAGATTGAAGAACCTGATGCTGAAAAGATGAAACTCAAGTATGCCAAGGCTTATACCGATATCAACAATATCGACCCGACCCTGAACTACCCAATCGACAAGGATAGAGTGGTTGAAAGCAAGAAGTTCATCGAAATCGTAGAAGCACGCGTAGAGGAAATCGTAGAAAACGCATGGTTCCAGATTCCTGTGGAATTCTCAGATAAGCTGTTGGGTGGTATCATCCTTACAGGTGGCGGCAGCAACATGCCTGAAATCGATAAGGTTTTCAAGACACATACCCACATCGACAAAGTACGCATTGCCAAGTTTGTTTCTCAAACAGTCAACTCCAAGGATCCTAAGATTACCAATCACGATGGTACAATGAACACCGTATTGGGACTTCTGGCAAAGGGAGACATGAACTGTGCAGGTGACGAAATCGGCACTGATCTCTTCAGCAATTCTGCAGAAAAGCCAGTAGCAGCCGAGCAGCACAAGGCTCCAAGAAACCCTAACGAGACTGCCGGCAAGGGCGTTGTTCTTACTGCGGCAGAAAAAGCGGCTGCTGACGAGGCTGCCCGCAAGCAAAAAGAACAGGAAGAAGCTGAGGCAAGACTTCTGGCAGAAAAAGAAGCCGAAGAAGAAGAAAAGAGACGCAAAGAAAACAGTCTCATCCATAAAATGATGAGAGGTTTCAAGAAGTTTGTGAAAGATACCATTTCTGAAGAAGAATAAGATGCCAAAGACCAGGCTATCAGAAAACAGATTTCACAACAGGTTAAATAAAAAATCAGATAGATAAACCCTATAAAGATTATACGACTATGCTAGATAATGGAAACGCTCCTCATATTCTTGACTTTGGGGAACCTGAAAAAGAAAATAGCATCATCAAGGTGATTGGTGTTGGTGGTGGCGGTGGAAATGCCGTCAACCACATGTACCGCGAAGGTATACACGATGTAACATTCGTACTCTGCAACACAGACAACCAGGCACTTAACGACTCACCTGTGCCTGTACACCTGCAGCTAGGTAAGGAAGGTCTGGGTGCAGGAAACAAACCTGCCAAGGCACGCCAGGCTGCCGAAGAGACTCTTGAAGATATCAAGAACATGCTCAACGATGGAACAAAAATGGCATTCATCACAGCGGGTATGGGTGGCGGTACCGGTACAGGTGCAGCACCTGTCATCGCCAGAGTAAGTAAGGAGTTAGGTATTCTTACCGTTGGTATCGTAACCATCCCATTCCGTTTTGAAGGTCCTAAGAAGATTGACCAGGCATTGGATGGTGTAGAGGAAATGTCGAAGCATGTAGATGCCTTACTGGTAATCAACAATGAACGTCTTCGCCAGATTTATCCAGACCTTGCCGTTCTCGATGCATTCGGCAAAGCTGACGACACCTTGAGTGTAGCTGCCAAGAGTATCGCTGAAATCATTACCGTACATGGCCTCATCAACCTCGACTTCAATGATGTGAAGACCGTACTGAAAGATGGCGGTGTGGCTATCATGAGTACAGGTTACGGTGAGGGAGAAGGAAGAGTAAAGAAAGCGATAGAAGATGCCTTGAACTCACCACTCCTTAACGATAATGACGTATTCAACTCTAAGAAGATTCTGCTCAGCATCGCATTTGCAAGCGAGAAGAAAGATAATCCTGGCTTGACCATGGACGAGATGAATGATGTCAACGACTTTATGGAGAAATTCGGTGACGACTTCGAACTGAAATGGGGTCTTGCCATTGACCCTGAATTGGGAAGCCGCGTAAAGGTAACCGTTCTCGCAACAGGTTTCGGACTCGAGGATGTAGAGGGAATGAACCGCCACCTCAAGAAACATACTGAGGAAGAATCTCGCCGTCTCGCTGAAGAAGAGGAGAAACGTGCTGAAAGAGAAGACCGCCGCAAGCGCTATTATGGCAGCGATGGCAATACGACACAGTATAAGCGTCATCCACACATATTCCTGTTCCGCCAGGAAGATTTGGATAACGAGGATGTCATCCTTCAGGTAGAAAACACGCCTACCTATAAGCGTACCCGACAGACTCTAGAAGAAATCCGTAATATAGCTTCCGGTAATACAGAACCGAAAGAAGACAATAATGATGATGCTACAGTACAGGGCGTTATCAGTTTTGCCTAAACAGAGGACATAGCCAACGTCTGTTTCCCGTTTACATCAAGCAAGCGAGGAAACCTGAAAAGACTAAGCAAACAGTTCCTGAAGAACAGCAAAACTCTTCATTTCCGGGAAGCCTGGCAAATGAAGTTTATAATACTCCAGTATCACCTCTACACACCTGTTTCGTTCCATACGAGACATTGTGTAGAGGTGCATTGTTTTATAGTCTAAACGGAACAAAGACACAAGCCGCATAGAATCTTCCTTATTTAAATAATGTACATGCGAAGGAACATGAGCTGCAAAACATCCATCTACCAAATCAAAATAATCGCCAGACATACCGCTCTCTATATTGGGCATAAAACCCAAATGAAAAGAGAGCTGAATCATAAAGACTATATGGAAATTGGCAATAGCACCTTTAGCATGGTCTAACCATTCGATACTGTCCTGTATGAAAAGATAGAGCGCACCATTAGCCTGCTCATGACAGGTAGCATATGAAAGCAGTTCTGCCAAGAACATGGAAATGCCAAGTTTGTATGGGGAAAAAGGGATATCAGAGAATGGAATCTGAATCGAAACATCCCTAAGGCGCTGCAGATTTGACTTGGGACGATAATCAAATTCTAAATTCAAGACCATGAGCGGTTGGAAAAGCTGCCGTTTCATCTTCCCCTTAGATGACTTAGGCACACGTACCATAAAGGAGAGTCTTCCCAACTTTTCGGTGAAGAAATCCACGATAAGTTGAGAGTCTCCATACTTGATGGTTTGCAATACGATAGCACTAGTTTTTATCTCCATTTTGCCTAATATTAGTGAAAAACAGGGCAAAAATACAAAAAAATGCGCATTTAGCGAAAATTTTCCATGAAAAATTTGCTAGATTCAAATAAAAGTAGTAACTTTGCACCCGCAAATAAGCAATGGTCCCTTCGTCTATCGGTTAGGACGAGAGATTTTCATTCTCTAAAGAGCAGTTCGACTCTGCTAGGGACTACAAACATTTAAGAAATAAAAAAAATAACATAAAGAAGATGGCAAATCACAAATCATCAATCAAGAGAATCCGTCAGGACAAGAAGAAGGCTTTGCACAACAAGTATTATGCAAAGACTATGCGCAATGCTGTCCGCAAGTTGCGCAACATGTCTGACAAGGAAGAGGCTGCAAAGCTCTATCCTACTGTTCAGAAGCTTTTAGACAAGTTGGCTAAGATCAACGTTATCCACGACAACAAGGCTGCAAACTTGAAGTCTGGTCTTACAAAGCACATCGCTAAGTTGGCCTAACTTATAAGTCAAAGCAAAGAAATAAATAAGGCTGCAATCCTATGATAGGGTCGCAGCCTTATTCTATTTCTATGAACCCGACTACCCATTTCCTGCATCATAAAATCTTCCCATCACAGCCGGTTTTATACTACAACATACCCTATAAAAACGCGCAAAACGATTATAAAACAGCTTTTTCAAGACACTTTTGCCGCTAAAGTTCACATTCTACGTTTTTTCTTCACTTTTTGGTGATTTTTCACAAACAAAAGTTCCTGTTTCTCAGCTTTTTTTAGTATCTTTGCACGGAAATAAGACAATACTAAAATGGCAGAAAATCAAAACAACGCAAATAATTACTCTGCGAGTAACATTCAGGTTCTGGAAGGCCTGGAAGCTGTTCGCAAACGTCCGGCGATGTATATTGGTGACATCTCCGAAAAGGGTCTTCATCACTTGGTAAACGAAACTGTAGACAACTCTATTGACGAAGCAATGGCGGGCTACTGTACCGACATCGAAGTTACCATCAACGAAGACAACTCTATCACCGTAGAAGATAATGGTCGTGGTATCCCTGTGGATATGCACGAGAAGCTACATAAATCAGCCCTCGAAGTCGTTATGACCGTGCTTCACGCAGGTGGTAAGTTCGACAAGGATTCTTACAAGGTATCTGGCGGTTTACATGGTGTGGGTGTAAGTTGTGTGAATGCACTTTCTACCCACATGTTGTCACAGGTGTTCCTTGGCGGCAAAATCTACCAGCAGGAATATGAGAAGGGTAAGCCTCTCTATCCAGTTAAGGTGGTAGGTGAAACCAACAAGCGCGGTACACGCCAGCAGTTCTGGCCAGATCCAACCATCTTTACTCACACTGTCTATAAGTGGGACATCATTGCCAACCGTATGCGCGAGTTGGCATTCCTCAATGCAGGTATCAAGATTACCTTGAAAGATTTGCGCCCTGACGAGGAAGGTAAGACCAAGGAGCAGGTTTTCCACGCTAAGGATGGTTTGAAGGAATTCGTCCGTTACGTAGACCGTCACCGCACTCATCTCTTCGATGATGTTATCTATCTGAAGACAGAAAAGCAGGGTATTCCTATCGAGATTGCTGTGATGTACAACACAGATTACTCTGAGAATATCCACTCATACGTCAATAACATCAACACCATTGAGGGTGGTACCCACCTGACTGGTTTCCGTATGGCGTTGACCCGCACCTTGAAGGCTTACGCAGAAGCTGACCCGACCATCTCTAAGCAGATTGAGAAGGCAAAGGTAGAGATTGCACCAGAAGACTTCCGCGAGGGTCTTACTGCCGTTATCTCCATCAAGGTAGCTGAACCTCAGTTTGAGGGACAGACCAAGACCAAGCTCGGTAACAGCGAGGTACAAGGTGCCGTTCAGCAGGCTGTAAACGAGGCTTTGTCTGATTATCTGGAAGAACATCCAGACGAGGCAAAGCGAATCTGCGAAAAGGTTGTCCTGGCTGCTACGGCCCGCATAGCTGCCCGCAAGGCACGTGAGAGTGTACAGCGCAAGAACTTCATGACAGGTGGTGGTCTTCCTGGTAAACTTGCCGATTGCTCAATGAAGGATCCTAAAGAATGCGAGATCTTCCTCGTCGAGGGTGATTCCGCCGGTGGTTCTGCCAAGCAGGGTCGCGACCGTTTCCGTCAGGCTATTCTCCCATTGCGTGGTAAGATTCTGAATGTAGAAAAGGTACAGTGGCACAAGGTATTCGAAGCTGAGTCTGTCATGAACATCATCCAAAGTATCGGTGTCCGCTTCGGTGTAGATGGCGAAGACAGCAAGGAGGCTAATACCGACAAGTTGCGTTACGACAAGATTATCATCATGACCGATGCCGACGTCGATGGTTCTCACATCGACACATTGATTATGACACTCTTCTATCGTTTCATGCCAAAGGTTATTGAAGAAGGCCATCTGTATATCGCTACCCCACCACTCTACAAGTGTACTTATCGCAGCAAGGTAAGCGAGTATTGCTATACAGAGCAGCAGCGCCAGGCATTCATCGACAAGTATGGAGATGGAGTAGAAGACAAGAATATCCACACCCAGCGATACAAAGGTTTGGGTGAGATGAACCCAGAGCAGCTTTGGGAAACTACTATGGACCCATCTACACGCTTGCTCAAGCAGGTTACTATCGAGAACGCAGCCCAGGCTGATGAGATTTTCTCTATGTTGATGGGTGATGATGTAGAACCACGCCGCGAATTCATCGAACAGAATGCTACTTACGCCAATATCGACGCTTAAAGTTAACACGAACATATTGGGGGTAGACTCAGCGAGAGTCTTCCCCCTTTTTTGGATAGCCTCATCCAATGAGCATCACCTTCCGACTTCGTTTCCGGGCATCGAATTTAAAAACCAACAATACCATCTTTATGAAGCATATATTTTTTACGATTGCGTTAGCTGCCTCTAGTACGTGGAACTGCCAGGCAACAACAGTAAGTAAAGAGTTGCAACCCAACAAGTTGTGGTACAACAAGCCTGCATACGCCTTCGAAGAGTCACTGCCATTAGGCAATGGCAAACTGGGTGCGCTGGTTTATGGTGGAGCCAATAATGACTCTATCCAGCTCAACGACATCACCCTTTGGACGGGCGTGCCTGCGAACCCCAACGAAGGTGGCGAAGCCTACAAGTGGATTCCGAAAATCAGAGAGGCGCTGTTCAAGGAGGATTACAAGACCGCCGATTCCCTGCAACACTATGTGCAAGGCCATAACTCGGAGTTCTATCAGCCATTGGGCATGATCAATATCAAAGACTGCAACCAGGGCGAGTTTACGGATTATTACCGCGAACTGAGCCTCGACAACTCCCTGGCTACTGTTCATTACAGGCGCAACGGCATCCAATACACCAAAGAGTATTTTGCTTCTCATCCCGACAAGATGATTGCCATCAAGCTGAATGCCTCCCAGAAGAGATCCATCAACAGCGACATCTCACTCACTTCCCTCATTCCCCATCAGGTAAAAGCATCCAGAGGACAGCTCACCATGACGGGACATGTTCTCGGCGATGAAGCCAACAGTACGCATTACTGTGCCATGCTTCAGGTGAAGAACACCGACGGAAAAGTGTGGGCAAGCGATTCTGTACTCCATCTGAAGGATGTGAGCGAGGCTATCATCTATCTCGTAAACGAAACAAGTTACAACGGATTCGACAAGCATCCTGTGAAGGAAGGAGCTCCATACATCGAAAACGTAACCGATGAAGCCTGGCACCTTGCCAACTTCACTTACGAAGAATTCAAACAGCGTCACATCGCCGACTACAAGAAACTCTTTGATAGAGTAAGTTTGAACCTGAAAGGAGCCAAGTTTGATGCCACCCGCCCTACCGACAAACAGTTGCTCGCCTACAGCGACAACCACGAGAGCAACCCTTATCTGGAACAGCTCTATTTCCAGTATGGCAGATACCTGCTCATCAGCAGCAGTAGAACCAAGGGAGTGCCTGCCAACCTGCAGGGACTCTGGGCACCAGCCCTCCGTTCGCCATGGCGCGGCAACTATACCATCAACATCAACCTGGAAGAAAATTACTGGCCGGCAGAAGTTGCGAACCTCTCAGAACTGGTAGCCCCAGTAGACGGATTGGTAGAGGGTATGGCTGTGACAGGTCGCCACAATGCCCAGCACTTCTATGGTATCGATAAGGGATGGTGCGCTGGACACAACACTGATGCCTGGGCAATGACCAATCCTGTAGGAACCGGAAACGAAAGTCCGCAATGGAGCAACTGGGCTATGGGTGGAGCCTGGCTTGTAGAAACCCTTTGGGATCACTATGACTATACACGCGATACCGAATATCTTCGCAATACAGCCTATCCGCTGATGAAGGGGGCTGCCGACTTCATGCTTGCGTGGCTCATCCCGAATCCACACAATCCAAACGAACTGATTACTGCTCCATGCACATCGCCAGAGGCAGATTACATCACCGATAAGGGCTACCGTGGCAGCAGTTTCTATGGCGGAACCGCCGACCTCGCCATCATCCGCGAGCTCTTCAAGAATACCATCAAGGGAGCAAAAGCCCTGGGCATCGACAACGATTACCAGCAGCAGTTGCAATCAGCCCTCAATCGCCTGCGCCCTTACCACATAGGTAAGCGAGGCAATCTGATGGAGTGGTACCACGATTGGGAAGACCAGGATTGGCATCATCGCCACCAGTCACACCTGCTGGGGCTCTATCCTTTCCATCAGATTTCGGTAAACAAGACTCCGGAACTTGCTGCTGCCGCAACCAAGACCCTGGAAATCAAGGGCGATAATTCCACCGGTTGGAGTACAGGCTGGAGAATCAACCTCTGGGCTCGTCTGCATCGGGCCGACAAAGCTTATCAGATATACCGCAAGCTGCTCACCTACGTAAGCCCTGAAGTCTACAAGGACAGCAAACACCGCAGCGGTGGCACCTACCCTAACCTCTTTGATGCCCATCCACCTTTCCAGATAGATGGCAACTTCGGAGGCACAGCAGGCGTATGCGAGATGCTGATGCAATGCGATGGCGAGACTATGCATCTTCTTCCTGCTCTACCTAAAGAATGGCCTGCAGGCGAAATTAAGGGTATCAAAGCACGTGGAAACTACGAGATTAATCTCGTATGGAACGGAGGAAAGGTCAGCAAAGCTTCCATCACCAGCAAGAATGCCGGAAACCTGACCGTCAAGTATAATGGTAAGCAGAAAGCATTAAATTTCAAGACTGGCGAAACAAAACTCATAAAATAGACAAATAATCATCTATGAGATATTTTACAATTCTCATCTTTACAACTCTCTGGGTGCTGAATTCCTATGCACAGGAATTCGGTACCCATTGGGTATCATATCCATTCCCCAACGATTCTTCTGAGATATTATACAGGAAAATCTATCATCTTGATCAAAAGCCTTTAAAGGCTGAGATAAACATGGCAAGTGGAGGAAATACCCGCCTATACATCAACGAAAGAAATGCTACGCCAAGCATTTTCAACGAAGGAGCCAGAGACAGCATCCTTCTGATGCAAACCATAGATATCTCCAGATATCTGAAAAAGGGCGAAAACATCATCGCGGTCTGGTATGCACCAGGAAGAATAAGAAATAAGAGCAAACAACTCTCGCTGGAACTTCATGGCTGGTATACAGACTCTGTTCCTTTTTATCATAAAGCAGACGAAACATGGTGGTGCAAGCCCCTGAAGGGCGGCAGTTACAACGAAAAGGAACACTTTGACAATAGAATATACACTACAGAGTGGAAATCGGCTGAATACCAATCTTCAGGATGGGTTCATCCGACAGGTGCTTTCAAAGATTCAACAAACTATATCTTTGTTGACCAGTTGCCATACCTCACCCAGAACAAGCTTCAAATGGTATTAGAACCATACCAGGAGGAATTTAATCATCAAGGATGCCGTATAGACTTCGGACGTCCGTTCCGTGGAACCATCCGGCTCACGATACGCAATGCCAGCAAAGGAACAACACTTCATATTAACGGAAACCAATATGTATGCAGTGGCGAAATGGACGAGCAAGCCTATTACCGCATCCATGCTGAGCATCAAAAAGATTTCGTGATAACATGGGATAAAGGTTTTAGAAGAAGTAATATCACAAATATAGAAGGATTAGAGATTTCGGAATAAGCTCAACAGCGTTTCGAAATCTCTTTTTTTATAAAACAAAAAAAGACTTCGGAACTATTATCTTCCAAAGTCTCTAACTGAATTTAGTCTTCCAATTCGGCAAGCACTTGCTCTGCCACTTCGCAAAGCTCATCATACCATTCCTTGCCGAACTTCTCTACCAGCGGACCCTCCAGGAACTTATAAACCGGAAGGTTCAACTCCTCACCCTTCTTGATGGCATCTTTGCAGATGCGCCACTTGTTATAGTTGATGCCATACACCTCGTTGCCGAAATCCTTGGCACGGATTGGATACAAAGCACAGGAGATAGGCTTCTTGAACTTCGACTTTCCTTCGCGATAAGCACGCTCCAAGGCACAGAGACAACAATTCGGAATCGTATGTCCATCGCCCAGGTCTTTCAAATCCTGATAGCAGGTAAACACACAATCCTTACCATTCACGATGCTCGTTACCAAATCGCCTTCTATATCGGTATAAGCCACGCCCTGCTTATCTATGATAGCCTGGGCAGATGCCGAGAGATCATCCCAAACTACATCCAGCGCATTCTCAATCTCCATAATCTCATCCAAGGTAACAGGAGCTCCCGCATCGCCTTCGATGCAGCACTCGCCCTTGCAGGCATCAAGGTCGCAACAGAATTTTTCGGTGATAATATCAGGTGAAACCAACACGTTGCCCACCTGCAGAATACGAAGTTCGTCTTTCTTCATAATGTTTTTGAGATGAATAAATTTCTTTGAGTGTATAATAAAAATAATGATAGCTACCCATGAGTGGATAGCTATATATTAATAGGTGTACCTACCATTGGATAGGCGCAATTCCGTTCTGCTGCAGATACGCATTGCAGCGGGAGAAATGATGATTGCCAAACCATCCGCCTCTGTTGGCTGATAATGGCGAAGGATGAACGCTTTCCAATATCAGATGCTTGCTGGTATCGATGAGCTTCGCCTTGCTCCGGGCATAACCGCCCCAAAGGATAAACACCAAGTGCTCCTTATCCTTGCTGAGCGCCTTGATGGCAGCATCTGTGAATTCCTCCCAGCCTTTGCGCTGATGACTCGCAGCCTGATGGGCACGAACGGTCAACGTGGCGTTGAGCAACAATACTCCCTGCTTTGCCCAGCGGGTTAAATCGCCCGTGGCTGGCATCGGAGTGCCGAGATCCATCTGAATCTCCTTGAATATATTAATCAATGATGGTGGGAAAGTGATTCCGTCCGGCACAGAGAAACTCAGTCCCATCGCCTGACCCGGCTCATGGTATGGATCCTGTCCGATAATCACTACCTTCACATCATCAAAAGGACAGAGATTGAAGGCATTGAAAATCAAGCGGCCAGGAGGATAACAGGGCGTACGCAGGTATTCCTCTTTCACGAAGTTTGTAAGGTCAATAAAATACTGCTTGTCGAATTCTTCTCCTATATGCTGTCTCCAACTTTCTTCTATCTTTACGTCCATAATGATTTAAGTTAAAGAAGTCAAGGCGCAAAAAAGCCTTGACTTCCGAAATTATTATTAGTCAATAATCAAGTTCTCACCTGTCATATCAGCTGGCTGCTCCAAGCCCATGATGTGGAGGATAGAAGGAGCAACGTCTGCCAAACGGCCATCCTTAACGGTAGCTGAGTTATTGTCAGTTACGTAGATGAATGGAACTGGGTTCAAAGAGTGAGCGGTGTTAGGGGTACCGTCCTCGTTGATAGCGTGGTCTGCATTACCGTGGTCAGCGATGATGATAGCCTCATAATCGTTAGCCTTGGCAGCCTCGATAACGTCCTTTACGCAGTTGTCAACAGCGTGAACAGCCTTAGCGATAGCGTTGTAGATACCTGTGTGACCTACCATATCACCATTAGCGAAGTTTACAACGATGAAGTCGTACTCCTGAGTGTTGATTGCACCAACCAACTTATCCTTTACCTCGTAAGCGCTCATCTCTGGCTTCAAGTCGTAAGTAGCCACCTTTGGAGAAGGAACCAGAATACGGTCCTCACCCTCGTATGGAGTCTCACGACCACCATTGAAGAAGAATGTTACGTGAGCATACTTCTCTGTCTCTGCAGTGTGGAGCTGCTTCTTGCCCTGAGCGCTCAAGTACTCACCGAGAGTGTTCATTACATTCTCCTTAGGGAAGAGGATGTGAACGCCCTGGAAGCTTGCATCGTATGGAGTCATGCAGTAGTACTGCAAGTCCTTGATGGTGTGCATGCCTTCCTCTGGCATATCCTGCTGAGTCAATACCTGTGTCAACTCCTTGGCACGGTCGTTACGGTAGTTGATGAAGATAACAACATCACCCTCCTGGATAGTACCGTCAACCTTAGAGTTATTAATTGGCTTGATGAACTCGTCTGTTACGTCCTCATCATAGCTCTCCTGCATTGCCTTCACCATATCGTCAGCCTGCTTACCCTTACCCTCAACGAGCAAGTCGTATGCTTCCTTCACACGGTTCCAGCGCTTGTCACGGTCCATAGCATAGAAACGACCTACGATGCTTGCGATGTGTGCACCGTTCTTGTCGCAGCAAGCCTGAACCTCCTCGATGAAGCCCTTACCGCTCTTAGGGTCTGTATCACGGCCATCCATGAAGCAGTGAACGTATGTCTCCTTCAAACCATATTCCTTACCAATCTCAATCAACTTGAAGAGGTGATCCAAAGAAGAGTGAACACCACCGGTAGAAGTCAAGCCCATCAAGTGGAGCTTCTTACCTGTCTTCTGAGCATAGCTGTAAGCGTTGATAATCTCCTGATTCTTCAAGATATCACCGCTCTCGCAAGCCTTGTTGATCTTAACGAGGTCCTGATATACCACACGACCAGCACCGATGTTGAGGTGACCAACCTCTGAATTACCCATCTGACCGTTAGGAAGACCTACGTCCTCGCCACAAGTCTGGAGAGTAGAATGTGCTGAAACTGCTGTCAAATAATCGAGATAAGGAGTTGGAGTCTTGAAGATAACATCACCCTTATCATGCTTACCGATTCCCCATCCGTCGAGAATCATTAAAAGAGCTTTTTTTGCCATAATTACATAAAATAATTTAAATTCGAATTTCGACTGCAAAGTTACAACAAAATAGGTGAAGGACAAAATAAATTAAGATAAAAAAACTTCCACCTTTCTAAAAAGATGAGAGTTGATTACAAGATCAACAGGTTCGCAGGATATATCCCTTCTTGATGACGGCTTCGATGCTTACCTTTTCATCCAGATTCAATGCACGTCGAAGATAGGTAATCTGCACGTTCAGGGCAAGGGAATTGGAGTATGAGTCATCCCCCCAGACTTCATTCAGTATGAAATCCCGCTCTACAAGCTGGTTCTGGTTCTCGGCAAGAAGCTTCAGAATTTCAGCTTGACGAGATGTGATGACTACTCTGGAATTACCACATAGCAGTTCATTTTGCGCATAGTAGAAAGCAATGGAACCGATAAAAACAGCAGATTCTTCACCTTTGTCGTCTTCTTTCGGTTGCTTCAACTCATAAATCATATTCTTCAGAAACTCATGGCGAATGCCATCAATGCGTTTCTGGAAGACTATGGTCTTAACCAGATAATACAGACATCCTATCAATATGAAAAAGAGAAAGATGCTTCCTATCAATTGCCACATCATGGCTTTGAGCGTTCGAGTAATAGGAATGGGCACCTGAAAAGAAATACCTTGGCGAAACATTGGGTTCGTCTGATACTTTACCGTCACCACACGTGACCATCTGCCTTCGACATCATATTTTGCATTCAGGAAGACAGTCTTGTAATCCAGATGGCGAAAAAAGGATATCTTCCCATATCCCTTATCATCCAGTAATCTTTGATAAGAAGCCAACGAGGGATGCTTACCTATATAAGCCAGATATCTGCTGATGATGAGATAAGCATCATCACCCGTAAGATCAGGATCATTCAAACGGACAAGAAAGCGGTGATTGTTCCAAAAAGAAAGCGTAGTACGGCTACATCCCTTCTTCATATCATATTCAGATTCTATTTTAAGCATAACCGTATCTCTTCTACCTTTCGTAGATGAATTCTCCTGCAACTTTTTTCTATTCTTCAAATCTTGCGCTAACACTTCATCACAATCCTTCTTGAATTGCTCTACCTGCTGGTCTAAGCTATATTGACATTGAAGATGGAGCCAATATGCCTGCGTGCAGAACAACAATACGATTGCTACTCCACATACCATCCATACTATTTTCAGTTTGCTGTTACTGTTCATACGTTCCTGATTTTTTGAATTTGACGGCAAAGTTACTGAAAAATCCGTAAACAAAGGCAAGAGTAATAAAATAATAATAGGCGAAAAGAAGCAAAAGTAATAACTCAGTAACAGAAATCATCGATTTCATCGAATAATCCCAGTACCTTTGCATCACAAAACGAATGAAACAGATAAAATAATGAATAAATAGACGAAGATTATGAAAAAGGTATTATTGATGGCATGGCTTGCACTGTATGCTTGCATGCTTCGAGCTCAAACAGTAAACCTGTTTGATGAATCAAGCATTGGCATGGGAGATTCCATTGATCAGGTAAAGTATCAGGTAGTATATGATGCCGAGTATATTTACGAAAAGAAATATACCAAGACCGACACCATCATTGGCCGCATCGAAGAGAAAATGCTCTTGCAGATTGGCAATAAGTACTCCGCATTCTACAGTTATCCGATATTCCTAAGAGACTCTACCATCTCTGCGAATATGGCAAAAGGAATACCTGTTAATTTCTCCGGTAATGGCGGACAGATTAATTGGAAAGTATATAAGAACTATCCAGAACCGGGCAAGACTGCCTATCTCGATTTCTTTGCTGCCGACAGATATGTGTGCATAGAGCCGATGGAACCGATAGACTGGCAACTCACAGACAGCATCGATTCCATCTGCGGTTACGAGTGCCACCAGGCAATTGCCAAGTTTAAGGGTAGAACATGGATAGCTTGGTATACGGAAGACATCCCTATTGACAATGGTCCCTGGAAACTGAGCGGACTGCCGGGATTGATACTCAAGGCTCACGACTCCGAGAACGATTATGGATTTACGGCTGTAGGACTCACAACAGGCAAAGGCTCCATACCTATCTATTATAAAGGTAAGACTTTCGAGCCTATCGACCGCAAATCATTGATCTCCATTTACAAAAAATACTATGCCGATCCAATCGGTTATCTGCTACAAGATGCCAAGTATGCTGCAATTGTAAAGATCAAGGATGAAAAAGGAAATATCCTGAAGCATTCCAAGCGTGCTGAGCCATACAATCCGATTGAAAGATAATTAGCAGTTTACTTTTTTGCCAGACAAGCGTCTTAAAGACATTAGCAAGATAAGTGTCTAAGGTAAAATAGAAAAGAGAGAAAAAAGATGAAGAAAATAATAGTTCTTTTCACTATTCTGTTCGTGGCGTGCCATGCGTTTGCCCAAGAGAAGATTAGCGGTTATGTGGAAGATTCACTTACACACAACCGCCTGGCCAACGTATCAGTTACTCTGCTGCGCAATGGAAAGCCCTTGAAGTTTACACGCAGCAAGGAAGACGGAACTTTCCTGATTCCCATAGCACAAAAGCAAGCCAGCGATATGCTACAAGCTACCTATATGGGCTATAAAAAGCAAAAAACGGCGGTTTCATCGGAAAAAGAAACCGTTATCAGTATGGCTTCAACAGCTTTTGTCTTAAAGGAAGTACAGGTGAAAGGCTCTCGTATCACAGGGCGGGATACCATTTCTTTCGATCTCACTCGCTTTGCCAATGAACGAGACAACAGTCTGAAGGATGTATTGAAAAAGCTGCCGGGCGTGGATATAGAGAAGAATGGCCGTATCAACTACAATGGTAAGTCCATCAACCGATTCACTGTGGAAGGTCTCGACCTGACAGGTGGCAAATATAACCAACTAGAGGAGAACATCAAGGCAAAAGATGTGAAAAAGGCCGAAGTCATCGAGCATGACCAGCCTATCAAGGCGCTCCAGAACAAGACCTTTACGGATAATGTAGCGATGAACATCGCCCTGAAAGATAGTGCCCGCGACAAACTGATGCCCACCCTCAAGCCTTACATGCTCGTAGGGCATCCGTCCCACGTAGGCGGAAGCATCAATATCATGCAAATTGGCAAGAAGAAACAGATAATGTATGATGCAGAATACGACAGAACAGGCAAAAATCTCGGCTATGCACTTAACCAACTCGCATCTTACAGCAATCGTCTGGCTCCTGCCTCCCTTCCATCATGGATATCAGCACCATCGCTTGACGCTCCTATCGACGAAGAACGCCTGCGCTTTAACACCTCGCAAAAATACTCCATCAACCATATCAAGAAGAACAAGGACGATGCAGAGACTCGCATAGAAGCCAACTATCTTCGTACGGTAACCCGACAAGAGCGAGAGAACATGAGTATCTACGACCTCGGCGGCGAAGCTCCCACAGTTACCACGGAGCACAACCACAAGACGATGATCAGCGATGCCTTCAATCTGCAATGGGAGAACAAGGTAAACAAGGCTGAACATTATGGCAACGAGAGCATCAGCCTCAGCGCAGCACAAAGCGACGGTTTGTCAAACATCAACGACACGCTTACCCAACGTGTCCGCATCCCAAAGCTCGACCTATCGGCAAGTATCTACCGCCTCTTCGTCTTCAAGAAAAGTCAACTCTCTTGGCGTAGCACTGCCGACTATCACCATGGTGTGGCGGACCTCTACGTTAACGAAGAGCGGAATCGCATCCGCACCAACCTTTGGCATACAGCCCACGCCTTACAGTGGATGAGGAATCGCTTCCACTGGACACAGGAATATAGAATGAGTATCGACCTCAACAACATCTATGCAAAATATCAGAAAAGAAGCGATGAAATCGGAAAAAACAGTCTTAACATCACAGGGAAGTTCACCCCTTACTGGCAATACAAGACCGAGACGTTCCGTATGTCGTTCTCTCCCGATTTCATCTGGGAACGCTTCACCTATCCACAGAAAACTCTACTTACCATATCACCCTACCTTTACTTATATAAGAAATTGGATTTCCGTAGAGAGTTGACTATCTACACAGGATACATTACAGGAACAGGCAATGCCACCAACTACGCCATGAAGCAATATCGTCAAAGTTATCGCTCTTGGTATACTTCGAGCGACATCATTCCGATAACTCGTTCTCTTTATGGCAAGTTGAGTTACGACTACAAGCGCCCTATCAAGGAAATCTTCTTCAGCGCATCGGTCAATGCCAGCAAAAACTGGATGAACACGGCATCCGACCTACGCATCGAGGATGGCAAATACTATACCTCATTATATAAGCAGGACAGCAAGAGCAACAACATCGGAGGTTCGCTCTATATCTCCAAGGGTTTCTACGACCTTCATCTGAAGACCCGCCTGGAGGGCAATTACAACTACAGCAAGGGTGAGCAATACAGCAGCGGCAAAGCCATCAGCTACACCGCCGACAACTATACTGTAAAGCCTAGCATCGACTTCTCGCCGTCCTGGTGCGCCTTTAGCTATGAGGGAGAATTCTCTTTTTACAACTCGAAACGTCAAAAAATGGCGAAGTCATCGTTATTTAATTGGCACCAAAGCGTATCTGCCACCGCTACCATCAGCCATGTGGACCTCTCCTTCTCGCTCGTACATTATCGCAATGAACTGCAAGAGGGCAGCCACCTTAACACCCTCCTTGGCGATGCCTCGGCAGTTTGGAGAATGAAAAAGCTCCGCCTTTCAGCAGAGCTTCGAAACCTATTCAATAAGAAGAATTATATGGAAACCATCTATAGCGGCATCAGTACATTGACCGACTGCTATTATCTTCGCCCTCGCAAACTGATGATTTCCGCCCAGTATTCCTTTTAAACAAGAACTCCCATCTCAGAAAAGAGACGGGAGTTCCTTGTTTTTGAGGACAAAAGACAAGGTTATAAGGGATTTTGACTTTTTAGTTCATTTTTATTTGGAACATAACATTATTATTTGTATCTTTGCAACTGATAATATTTTGTTATTATCCCCATAATTATGCAAGAAACGAATAATATATTAGCAATATTAGATAACTACCTCCACGACAATCCTGATGAGATTGCAAAGGAGATGGCAAACGACTTCAGAAAACGAAGAATAGAGAAGAATCTGACACGTGAGCAAGTGGCAGACAAGTCAGGCGTTGCCGTCAGCAACATCACCAGATTCGAGCAAAAAGGCCTCATCTCCCTCAAAAATCTGATAGGTATCGCCATAGCTTTGGACTACACCTCAGAAATCAAGAACGTCTTCTCGCAACCCAAGTACTCCACCATGGAGGAGTTGCAACAGATAAAAAGAAACGCTAACAAGAAAAAGGCTTACAGACAATGAAACATATAGAATCTTTAACCGTGAAATATCACCAGGAGAAAGTCGGCACACTGTCATTGAGTGCCGATGGAAAAGTATGCACATTCGAGTATGACAATCAGTGGTTAGCATCTGGCTTTAGTATATCTCCGTTGGAATTGCCACTGAAGCCTGGTCTTTTCATTGCCAAAGCCACCCCTTTCAACGGGAACTTTGGCATCTTCGAAGACAGCCTTTCCGATGGATATGGTAGATACCTATTGCATAAAACCTTGCTAAAAGAGGGCATCAACGACTTTGAGCTATCTGCTCTTGACCGACTGAGCATCGTGGGCAATGGAGGTATGGGCGCATTGACCTACGAACCTATAACTTCTGTCCAGACAGGACACGAGATAGAGGACTTTGACCTTTTACAAGCCAAAGCCTTGGAAGTATTGAAGGAGCAACAGGATAATGACGCAGGATTGCTATTATATAATAGTGGTAATAGTGGTGGTTGTCGCCCGAAAGCCATTTTTACAAATGAGGATGGTCATTGGTTGGTCAAGTTTCGCCATACCTACGACCCACAAGATATGGGAAAGCAAGAGTATCATTATAATGAGATAGCCAAGCAATGTGGCATCCAAGTACCCGAGTTCAAACTGGTAAACAACAAGTATTTTGCCTGCCGTCGCTTCGACATTTCTCCAACAGGCGAACGCATTCACGTAGCCACAGCTGGAGCCTTGCTCAACGTTTCCCTTTCCAACCCCATTCTCGATTATCTCAACCTTTTGGCGCTTACAGGTTATCTTACTCAGAGCCAAGAGGATGTGGAGGAGATGTTCCACCGCATGGTTTTTAATTATATAATGGACAACAAGGATGACCACTGCAAGAACTTCTCTTTCTTGGTTCAGAAAGAGAGCGATGGCAAATGGCACTGGCATTTAGCTCCTGCCTACGACCTCACCCATTGCACCGAGGGATATAATGGTGAACACGCAACATCTGTAAATGGAACTGGGCATCCGACCGTAGAGGATATGATTGCCGTTGGCGTAAAGAATAAAATGAAGGAAAAGAGATGCCGCGAAATCTACGAAGAGGTAACCGAACAATGCTAGAATAAAAGCGAACTATCTGCGTGCGCTGTGTGGTCTATTCCTTACAACGGAATTACAATAAAAACGCCTCTATCTCTTTTTCTGAGATAGAGGCGTTTCTGTTTAATCTATTTTATTTTGCACAAACCACGAATTATTTATTCAGCTTCAGATAGTTCAACTGAACATTAGGAGCGCAAGCATTGCTTGTTTTCTCGGTGTATTCTGCCACCTTCAATGTAGCAGTACCCTTAATGTTCTCTACATCACTACCTACCTTGAAGAGATAGTTACCTGCATCTACCTTCCACTGGCTGTTGGCCTCATCGAAGCTGGCAAGATCGCGCTTTTCGAGGGTCATCTTCAAAGTCTGGCTCTCACCTGGATTCAGCAACTTGGTCTTGCCGAAGGTCTTGAGCTCCTTGGCAGGCTTCTCGTAAGCGCCCTTAGGAGCGGTGACATAAACCTCAGCAACTTCCTTGCCGGCAACCTTACCGGTATTCTTGATGGTTACGCTAACCTCGATATTGTTGCCTTTAGCCTTGACTGATGGCTTGCCAAACTCGAAGGTAGTGTAGCTCAAACCATAACCGAAAGGATAAGCCACATTCTTCTTGAAGGTATCAAAATAGCGATAACCTACATAGATATCCTCCTCATGGTTGCTATAATCGTAACCCTTGATATTACCCTTGCTCCAATCCAGCAGATTCTTGTAGGTGTACATATCGTAATCCTTGGCGAAGTTGGCAGTAGATGGATGATCGGTAGCAGCGATAGGCCAGGTCATGGTCAACTTACCCGATGGATTCACCTTACCGGTCAGAATATCAGCTACAGAGTTGCCGCCCTCGATACCTGGCTGCCAAGCTACGAGAATAGCATCCACACGGTCTCTCCAACTGGCTGTCTCCATCACAGAACCCGAGTTGATGATGACAATCACCTTCTTACCCTTGGCATGGAAAGCATCAGATACACGGAAAATCATATCCTGCTCTATCTGACTGAGGTTGAACTCACCATTGATCTGGCGATCCATTCCCTCACCTGCCTGACGGCCGATGGTGATGATGGCAGCGTCTGCCTTTGGCTCCTCGTTAGCTACACAGCGCTCAGTAATCTCGATTTCATCGAGCTTTGGCTGACCCTGATCCAGGAACCACATCATCGGATTCTTGTCTGCCTTCAACTTAGCCTTGGCATACTTCACATAATTCTGATAGATTTCCGTAAGCTGAGGAGTAGTTGCCACACCGATATTCTTCAAACCGGTAACCATATCTACAGAATAGCCTACATTAACGGCTCCACTGCCAAGACCACCCGACATGAAGTCGTAAGAGTTGACACCGAAGAGCGCCACGGTCTTCAAGCCCTGAATTGGAAGAGCGGCATCATTCTTCAGGAGCACCATACCCTCGGTAGAACTCTGACGGGTGATAGCTGCATGAGCCTTCAAGTCTGGCTCACCACTATATTTATATCCCTTGAATCGAGGAGTCTTCACGATATATTCGAGCATACGGCGAACATTGCGGTCCACATCCTTGATATCAAGCTTGCCATTCTTTACTGCATCAACAATATCCTGCACCTGTGCTGGATAACCCGGCATCATCAGGTCGTTGCCAGCCTCAACTTCCTGTTCCAGCGGAAGGTCGGCACGCTTACCAATCCAGTCGGTCTCCACGATTCCCTTATATCCCCAGTCGTTGCGGAGAATATCGGTAAGGAGGCCCTTGTTGCCCTGGGCATAAACACCGTTAATCTTATTGTAGGCAGACATGATAGTCCAAGGATTGCTCTTGCGAACCATCATCTCGAACCCCTTCAGATACAGCTCACGGAGAGCACGCTGGCTCAATCGCTCATCCACCTTGGTACGGTCAGTTTCCTGAGAGTTCACGGCAAAGTGCTTGGCACTTACACCCACGCCCTGACTCTGCACACCCTGTACAAAGGCGGTTCCGATAAGACCCGTTACGATTGGGTCTTCAGAATAATACTCAAAGTTACGGCCACAGAGCGGATTGCGATGCAGGTTCATACCCGGTCCGAGCACAACATCACAGCCATACTCCAGGGTTTCGTTACCGATAGCCTCACCCACCTTGCGCACCAGGTCGGTGTTCCAGGTAGAAGCCAGACAGGTTCCGATAGGGAAACCGGTGGCAAAGTAGCTACGGCTGTCACCTTCGCGATGAGCATCAATATGAACTCCGGCAGGACCATCACACTGTACGGTAGCAGGAATGCCGAGACGAGGGATGGCTACAGTAATACCCGCAGCACCCGGCACGAACTTCTTCTGATGTCCGAGCATAGCGCCACTGCCCACGAATCCATCGTTACCACCGCCCACAAGCATCTGGGCTTTTTCTTCCAAGGTCATCGCCATGATCACTTCGTCGATGTTATTGGCATTCAGTTTGGGTGCTGATTGCGCCATCATTGTAGTTGCCATCGCTCCAGCCGCAACGGTAAGAGCCAATTTCTTGTAGTTCATCATTTTGTCGTTTATTTCGTTAGTTATTACTTTTCTGTTCTTTTAGTCGTTTCGTCAGTTCCATGCAGTCCCTGAGAATACTGCATTTCTTCAAAAACTTGCTGCAAATATAATAAAATAAGGTGGAAACGCCAAGCATTTCCACCTTTTTTTTCTTGAATTCAACAAGATTATTCCCGGATTTAACAAAAGGTATAGGAAGAACATAACATACTATACATATCCCCAACCTAAGACTAGTCCTGATATTTAATCTGGAAGTAATCAAAAACAAAACATTCCTTCCATTTCAATCTTTCGCAAATTTCATCAAAAAGAAGAAAAAATACTAGAAAATCTTGTAGGAATCAAACAATTATCGTATCTTTGCCGAATTATCCAAAAGTTGGGTACTAGGGTAAGGACATTTAAATAATGAAAGGTATGGAGCAGAGAAAATCTTCCATCGAAATCTATCGTTCTCCAGAGGGCAACATAGAGCTGAATGTAAAATTAGAGAATGATACCGTTTGGCTTACACAAAGCCAAATGGCAGAGTTGTTTGGTCGTGACAGAACTGTGATTTCACGACATGTCAATAACTGTTTTAAAGAAGGTGAACTCGACAAATCCTTGGTATGTGCAAAATTTGCACATACCAAGAAATATGGTCGCCACGACGGCTTTGAACAGGTTGTCGAAACGGAATATTATAACCTGGACGTCATTATCTCCGTAGGCTATCGTGTAAAGTCAATCAATGGTACCAGATTCCGTCAATGGGCTAATTCTATCTTGAAGCAATACATTATCAAGGGTTATGCCATCAACCAGAAGCGCCTAGACAATTACAACGAACTGAAAGAAGTGGTTCGTTTGATGTCACGTGCAATTACATTGCAAGATCAAGTATCCGAGGGCGAATATAACGGACTGTTCAATGTCATCAGCGACTATGTTTATGCCCTGGATACTCTCGACAAATATGATTATCAGACATTACTCATAGACAAGACGACTCAAGCCGAGCCGTTCCATGCCACCTATGAAAATGCAATGGAAGCCATCAATGCTTTGAAAGAAAAGTTTGGAGGCAGTAAATGGTTTGCCAATGAGAAGGATGATTCATTCAAGAGCAGCATAGGTCAGATTTACCAAACCTTCGGCGGTGAAGAACTCTACGCTTCGGTAGAAGAAAAAGCAGCCATGCTGCTCTACCTTGTCGTAAAAAACCATTCATTCAGCGATGGCAACAAGAGAATTGCGGCCATGCTTTTTCTTTGGTTTATGGAGAAGAATGGCATTCTGTATGCTGAAAATGGACATAAGAGAATTGCCGACAACACACTCGTTGCCCTGACTCTGATGATTGCAGAAAGCAGAACTGAGGAAAAAGATGTAATGGTAAAAGTAGTCGTCAACTTGATTAACAAAGACAATCAATAGAATCGCCATTAAAAAGCCGCACAACAGCTGTTCTACGCATGCACAACAGCTGAAAGACAAGCGCACAACAGCTGATGTGCGACCGCATATCAACTGTTGTGCGCTTCGAGATACTTACTGTTCCAACAACTTCTATTGTATCTCCGAACAACTTCAGTTACTTCTTTCAGATACTTATGACGCATTTTTCAAACGCCAATAACGCTTGAGGAAAGACATTCAAAGCATTGCGGAAGCTTATTCAAATCATTGTAGAAATCTACTTCGCTGTATCCTTTGAGCTTCGCTTATCACGGCGATAACTGCGATAATCATCCAGCGGAATCTCAATATCAGGTTCCACCAACTCCCCCTCACGTGGCAAGGCGAACTTCTGATACTTGATGTTCAAGCCACGTTCTATCCACATACTCTCATAATAGGTTTGGATAGAGAGAATCTTACGTGTTTCCTCATCGATACCCTCCTGATGATAGAGGTCCTCGGTGCGGAAGAGTACAGGCAGATGGTTGCCATCCACCATATAAGTGGTATAGGTGAAGAGGAAGTTGGAGTCCGTCTTCAGATGGATGATACCGCCATCCACGAGGAAGTGGCGATAACGGTTCATGAAATAAGTAGATGTAAGACGCTTACGAGGATTCTTCATCTGCGGGTCAGAGAAGGTGAGCCAGATTTCCTGCACCTCATCCTCGGCAAAGAAGCGGTCGATAATCTCGATGTTGGTACGAAGGAAAGCCACGTTCTTCTGTCCTTCCTCTATCGCTTTCTTGGCACCGGTCCACATACGTGCGCCCTTGATATCCACACCGATGAAGTTCATTTCAGGATAGAGCTTGGCAAGTTCCACGGTATATTCACCCTTGCCGCATCCCAACTCCAGCACGATAGGGTTATCATTGTGGAAATACATCTCACGCCACTTGCCCTTCATATCGAAAGGCACGTCATCTACTACACTATATGGATACTGGAACACGTTCTCGAAACGCTCCATATCCGCAAACTTTGCTAATTTTCCTTTGCTCATTGATTCTTTTTTCTTCGTTTGGGTGCAAAGGTAAGCATTTAACGATAATTATACAAATCATATCATGGAATTTGTATAATATTAACGGAAAAAGTTTATTCCGCCTGAATACCGAAGTACTCGTTGAGTTCGGCGATGGCAGCACCATCGGCATTAGGAAGATCCTTCACCAGCTTGCCTTTCTCCAGCAGGAGGATGCGGGAGGAGATGTCGGCAACGAAGTTGAGGTTGTGGCTGGAGATGATGACCGTGGTGCCCTGCTCCTTGCAGATGCGCTGAATCATGTGGGCGATAGTCATCTGGGAAGATGGGTCGAGATAGTTGAACGGCTCATCCAGAAGAAGAACCTTCGGATTAATAATCATCGCTCCGATGATACCAATCTTCTGGCGGTTGCCCTGAGAAAAATCGCGGAGATACTTTTTGGTTCCCATGATTTCATCGTGCATAAAGCCCTCAAACTGAGCCAATCGCTCCTGCAGGGTTTCATCGTCAATGTGATAAACATCAGCGATGAAATCGAAGTATTCCTCAGGGGTGAGGAAGTCGATGAGGAATCTGCCGTCGATGTAACTGCCGGTATATTCCTTCCAGGTCTCACTCTCGTTCACCTTCTGTCCATTGCTTTCCACGAAACCATCATCAGCCTGAATCAGGTCGAGAATCAGACGGAGCAAGGTGGTCTTGCCCGCACCATTATTACCTACGAGCCCTATCAACTCGCCCTTTGCAACACCCAGATTATCAATATCGAGTACGGTATTGCCATTATATATCTTTTTGAGATTCTGAATCTTGATATCCATTATTCTAATGTTTAATGTGTAGTGTTTAATGTTTACTTAGCTTTCCATAAACTTCTCCATGCGCTTATACTTGTTCTTCTCGAAGATGGCAGCAATCTTGGCGATGAACCATTTATGGATGGCGATGCTGATGACAGACAGCGCTACGCAGGTGATAAACCATGCAGTCTCACCAAAGAAATGATAGACGGCACAGACACCAGCCAGCGGGAAGAGGAAGGCGATGGCATAAAGATTAATCTTCAGATTCGCTCCCTGCATGCTGAACATGGAAGTCTGGAATATCTCCAGACGGGAAGAGAAGAGTGCCGTCGGCAGATTGAAGAGATTGATGAATACTGCCAGACAGAAACCGCTGATAAGCACATGGATTCCGATTCCTGCCTCCAAGAAAAGGAACGGAAGGGTAAGCAACAAAGCGACAGCACTCACCACCATATAATAATAGAAGCAATTCTGCAGCATCTGCTTCACCTTTACCGGCTTGGTCATCAAACCATGGAAGAAGTTTGCCTCAATGCCAAAGGTCCATTGCGATAACACCACCGATGGCAGCAGGATGGCACCCGCCACATAGAGGGTAGTCATAGCCACCTTGTCCCCCATTTCCTGTCCCGCTTCTGCCGGGAGCAAGGCAAAGAGATAGGCATCGAAAAGGAAGATGGCGGTAATCATAATCACCATCGTACGGACACGCTTTGCTCTCAATGTGCCGATATATTGCAGACTGAAGAGGTTGATATGGCGGAAACCACGGAACCTGGAAACCTTCTGCTTCTGCTCGTTATAAATCTTTTCGTGATAGAGATAGATGGTAAGTCCGGCGAATACCGCTCCGGCAAGGAAGAAGATACCTATCCATCCCATCCATACCGGGAAGAAGGAAGCCACAAACATATACCCTATCAGCACGGCAAACATTCCCATCCATCCCAATATCAAGGGCCATTTCAGAATCCACTCTGTTGCCTTGCGGTAGCAGGTGATATAGATGCCGTCAATATAAGAAAACGCCAGGAACAGAAAGAAGCTGGCAATAACCTGACCTACAGGCAGGAGATAGATAAATACCGGAAGCATAAGCACCGGAAGCACATAGTTCCAGAAGCTCACGAGATTGGTAGTGAGCAGGAACTTGTTCCAGATTTTCTCCGGCACAGGACGCGACTTCACGTAATCATCCATCGCCGTAATATCCCGCTTCATCACCATCTTCATGATGATGTCTGGAATCAGCATACCGACAACGATACCGGCTCCCAACAGGGCAGGCATGTCTTCACCCCCAAGTTCTCCCCCATTCTCGGTGAAGCTGAGAAAGAAGCTCACGCCCATCACCACATACAGGAAGATGATGTAGCACGCCACGAAGGCATCTCTCTTATGGAAGTTACGGCGCTGCTGCAACCACCAAAGCCTTAAAAGTAATCTCAACATAAATTATTCTTTTTATGGTTTACGGGCACAAAGGTAAACAAAAATATCCGAAATCTCCTACAAAATGATAGAAATAACTTAAAAATAACATTAGATGAAAAGTAAGAGAAAACAGAAAGAAAAGAAAGAATAGGAACATACGCAAAAACGGCATCTCCTCACGAAGATGCCGTTTCTTCCAAACTAACATTAACTTATATATCAACTATTCATCAAAACTATTATAAACCTAAAAGTCAACTCTAACGTATGTCATCTAATACTTATAATACTCTTATTCAGGCTGAACCGGCAAGATGTTATCATCCTCATCATAGAAGAGAGGAGCCACCTTTACGCTGCGAAGCCAGGTTGTATCATTTGATGGCACACAGTCGTGATGGAAGAGATACCACTGTCCCTTGTACTCACAGATACTGTGATGAGTTGTCCAACCTACTACAGGCTCCAGAATCACGCCCTTGTAAGTGAACGGACCATAAGGATTATCACCTACAGCATAGCAGAGATAATGGGTATCACCTGTAGAGTAGCTGAAGTAATACTTGCCCTTATACTTATGCATCCAGCTAGCCTCGAAGAAGCGATGTGGATCATCAGCTGGCAATACCTTACCCTCCTCGTCAACGATGACAACAGGCTTTGGCATTTCTGCAAACTGCTGCACATCATCCGTCATCATGGCTACACGAGATGGCAATGGATTCTCCTTGCCCTCTGGAAGATGCTCATCCTTCAGTGCCTTGTTGTCCTTGTACCACTGAAGCTGACCGCCCCAGATACCACCGAAGTAGCAGTAAATCTTGCCATCATCATCCTTGAACACGCAAGGGTCGATGCTGTATGACTTGCGGATTGGGTCGGCATTCGGAACGAAAGGACCTTCTGGCTTATCAGCCACAGCCACACCGAGATGGAACACACCATTATAATCCTTGGCAGAGAAGATGAGATAGTACTTGCCATCCTTCTCTACTACATCGTTGTCCCACATCTGCTTCTCAGCCCATGGCACATCCTTCACATCGAGAATCACACCATGATCGGTTACCTCACCTTCCATCACGTCGTCCATAGAGAGAACATGATAGTCTTTCATCTGGAAGTGACCGCCATCATCGTCGAAGCTTTCGCCGCTATCCCAGTCATGAGATGGGTAAACATACAAGCGACCGTTAAACACATTGGCAGATGGGTCTGCCATATAATCCTTTGGGAACAAATATCTTGCTTTCATTGTTGTTTATTGTTTTAAGAGATGTACAATATTATCTAAAGAGATTTTACTTAAAGAGATTGACGATTTCCTTCACCACTGGCTTCACCTCGTTGTTACGATCGATGAGCAGTGGATAGTTGGTTCTGCCAGGGATAGGCCAGCCATTCAACCAAGAGTGACCATCGTTGACACCCCAGAAGGTAACACGACTGATGACATCCTTGTGACGCTCTACAATCTTAAAGAGATCAAGATAACGCTGGTTGAAGAGTTTCTGTGCCTTCTTGTCAAGTCCCTTCACGTATGGATTGTACTTTTTCTGAAGTTCAAACTTCTGGCTGATTTCCGCTCCGCCGAATCCTTCCGGATTAGGAAGCATGTTCATATCCAGCTCAGTCAGCATCACCTTCACGCCTTCACCAGCAAAAGCCTCGATGCTCTTCTCATACTCAGCATAGTCAGGATAATCAAAACCATTGTGGCTCTGCATACCTACTGCATCGATGCGGAGACCCTTAGCCTTCAAATCGCGAACCAGCTTGCAGATAGCCTCTCGCTTGGCTGGCTTCGAAGTAGAATAATCATTGTAGTAGAGTTCTACGTTTGGATCAGCCTCATGCGCAAAGCGGAAAGCCAGTTCGATGAACTCCGGACCGATAATCTTATAATATAGAGACTTGCGGTAAGAGCCATCATCCTCGAATGCCTCGTTCACTACGTCCCATCCCTTTACTCTACCTTTATAATGAGTAACCACATTCATAATGTGGTTATACATTCTGCCGATGAGCACTTCACGGCTAACCAGATTACCCTTAGCATCGGTAAACATCCACTTAGGTGGCTGAGAGTGCCAAACCAGACAATGACCTATCAAGGTCTTGCCGTTCTTCTCTGCCCAGTCAGCGAGTTTATCACCATCAGTAAAATCAAAGCGATTCACCTCCGGATGATTCTTCTCACCCTTCATGCAGTTTTCGGCAACCACCTGGTTGAACTGTTTCTTCACCACCTCTTCAGCGGCAGGATCCTGACCATCTGGCAGGAAAGTATTCACGGCTGCTCCCACCAGGAAATACTTGCCCATGGTTTCCTGGAATGTAGGGATCGGAGCGTTATTACCTTTCTGGGCAAAAGCTGCAGAAGCAAGCATCAAGCCCAAAGCAAAAGTTGAAATTTTCTTCATTGTACACTTGTTTTCAAGAATTTGAGAATACAGGGATTCTCTCCTTCTATAGGATTATCTAATTATATTTAAGTTTTACTTTTCCTTATGACGAGCCTCAATCTTCTTGTTGATATCGTCAATGACCTCATCTGTCAATTCATATTTAGAGATGATGAACATCGCCAAACCCAGCAGGATGGCAGGAATCACGCATACCAGCCAGCGGATACCTTCCTGCGCCAGAGGAGTCTGCTGCTCCAGATCATTCATGAAGTAAGCACCGGCAGCATTACCAACCGACATCATAGCGAAGGCGGTGATAAAGAAGAGCGCCACGATACGGAGAGGACGGTTGTGGAAGAATTCTGTCCACAGGTCACTCACCTTTACATTCTTGGTTTCCTTCTCATCCATTACCACACGTTCCTTGGTTTGTGTAAAGCAGAATACCAGAAGGGCAAAACCTACCAGGGCAAAAATCAGCATGGCAACAAACCAGGCATTACTGTCGGTAGGAAGTGAGTTGCTCTCCTGAGCTGCAGCTGCCTGATAACCGGTCCATGCAAGAACTGCACCAGGAACAACACCACCCAGAGCCATACCAGCCTTATAGAAGATACCGGTCAAGGCATTAACGATGCCGGCAATACGCTTGCCGCTGGTATATTCTGCAAAAGAGATAACCTCTGGAATCAAGGCCCACATATATCCAGTAGCCACGATAACACCTGTTGACTTGATGAACTGAGCGATATAAACCAGCGTGATATGATCCTTTACAGGTCCCATCTTGCTGATGATATAAAGCATCGCCATACCCACGATAGCCACAGTAAGGAAGATGTAGAACATATTCTTCTTACCTACCTTTTTCTTGATGGCAGGAACCAGTGGCATAAAGATGAAAGATGGCAAAGAGCCCAAACCCATGAAGAGCGCCATCTCAATAGGAAGATCCTTGGCTGCAGCAAGCATCGCTACCAGGATTGGAACACCTGCCGATACACAGAGTCCACCCACATTTGCCATGAACATACGTACAGAGGTAAGAATGGTTATTTCGTCTGTATCGCGAGTCAGCGAAGAGTTCAAGGCTCCGTAAGGTACATTAATCAATGTATAGAGCATAGACAAGCCTACGTATGTTACATAGGCATAGATGAGCTTAATGGTTTCTGTCTGTCCTTCCATACCATTCCAAAAACAGAGGATGGCAAGTACGGTGAGCGGCAAACCCGCCAGAACGAGATAAGAACGATACTTACCCCAACGTGGATTATGCTTATCTACATAAGTTCCCACCAATGGGTCCCAGAGTACATCCACCAGGCGAACCACCAAGAACATGGTGGCAGCCACACCCGGATTGAGACCGTAGATGTCGGTGTAGAAGAACAACAGATACATGCAGATAGTCTGGTAGATGAGGTTTTGCGCCAAGTCTCCAGATCCGAATCCGATGCGTTGTAGCCAATTCAGTTTGTAGAATCCCTTAGATTCCTGTGTTACAGTTGTCTGTTCCATTTTTATCCAATCATTAAGTTTACACCTTATTATATATAGGTGCATTTATAACATTTACTTCAATTTCTCTGCGGCAAACTTACCCATTGCCTCATATCCCTTAGGGTTGAGATGCAGCCAGTCGTCAGAATATTCTGCTTTCAGACGCTGAGGATCTTTCGGATCACGGGTCAGCTCATCGAAATCGATGACTCCATCAAAGGCACCGCTCTTTCTGATCCATTCGTTCACGGTCTGTCGCATCGCCTCATGCCAGAAAGAATACCATCCGTTGCCCTTGGTTGGGGTAATGGTTCCGCCATATACCTTGATGCCCTTTGCCTTGGCTTTTGCTATCAGCACCTTATAGCAGGCAATCAGGGTATCTGTTACATGTTCATAATTTCCTCCGCAGCAACCGATATCGTTGGTTCCCTCAAAGATGATGAGCTTATCCACACCTGCCTGTCCCAGGATATCACGGTCGAAACGCTTCATGGCTGGTTCGCTCAATCCGCCTTCCACTACGCAGTTGCCACCGATTCCGAGATTCAACACGCCGTATGGTTTCTCTGCATTCAGGGCATCCGAGAGGAAATCGGTCCAACGGTTCTGATGGTTGGTAGTACTTCCACGGCCATCGGTAATAGAGTTTCCGAGGATAGCTACCACAGGGGTAGTCTTATCGGTCTTCACATCAATGGCAGAAAGATTGTACCAGTGGTCAGCCTTTTCCTGCTTATCGAAAGCTGCATCCGTTGGTTTTACTGCCTTACCCTTCACATTACTTACTATATAAGATGTGGTACGTGAACCACGATGGGATGTTGCATTCACTGGAGTCTGCTTGCCATAATCAATAGTAATCGTGAGGCGCTGTCCACTCTTCAGGGCATACTTCAAATCATCAGAGAAGATAGCCTTGCCTGGAGCGATGGTTACATTCTTCTTGCCATTGAATTTGAGATACTTCACAGTCTTGGCATGGATGCCCCAGTTAGAAGGAACATCAGTATCTGCAATATACACCGATTTGATTTCTACTGGCTCCTTGCTCTGCTCGTTGCTGAGCTTCACTCTGAGTTTCTCTCCGCCAAAAGATACATGAACTATCTGTCGGCAAGAACGATTGCTCAAGCTTTCCTTAGGCATATCTCCTTTACCAGTCCATTCCACTGCAGTAGCCCAAGAACCTTTCCATACCTTCTGGGCAAAAGCTACAGAACTTGACGTAGCCAATACGAGCGCCAAAGATAAGATTCTTATTGCTTGTTTATTCATTGTTATTATGATGCTTTTAATGTTTCTATTGTTGTTGACGATGCAAATTTACTAATAAGTAATGAAATAACAGGTATTTAATAGTTACCATTACTTTTCTATTTGTTTCATGCTTACAAAAAGGGCACAAAAAGATAAAGAAACAAAAAGAAACGAAACATTTTGTTGCATTAGAATTTGTTTCTTTCATTGTTTTTTGTTACTTTTGCAGCCGTAACAACCTAATTTAAACAAGAAAACGGACAGAAAATATGAAGCATATCAGACATTGCCTCACGGCACTCTTCGCTATCACCATCTCGCTCATGGTATGGGCAGACAGTGGTGAACTTTTCACATCGGGCAAACTGTCAAGTTCGCTCATCAACTGCATGGTGCAGGATAAATACGGATATATCTGGGTGGGAACCGAATACGGACTCAGCAAGTTTGACGGCTACCGCTTTACCAACTATCTGCACAACGAAGAAGACACAACCTCCATTACCGACAACATTATCTCCGATCTGCTGGTAGATAAGAAAGGTAACCTATGGATAGGTTGTGCCAAGGGACTGATGCGCTATAATTATGAGACGAACGATTTCGCCCGTCTCCAGTTTCCTGATGGCAGGAAGCCACGTATCTATTCAATGGTAGAAAGTCACAATGGCGATATCCTGCTGGGTACAGCAGGATATGGTCTCTATTCTGTAAAAGACAGAAATACCCAGAAAGGAACAGACAACCTTTTCACTATCAGACAGGAAAGGCAATACGCTGAGCGCGATTCTGATGTATTCTTTACCCATATCTACGAAGATAAGCATCATTATCTCTGGCAGAGTAGCCACCTTTCTATCTTCACCCGTTTCATCAAGAAACAAGGCAAGGTGCAGCGCAAAGACTTCAAATCGCCATGCGGAGCACCTGTGGCTTTCATCCAGCATCGCCCGCAGACCATGCTCATCGCCTGCATGTATGGCATCGTCTATTATGATTACCGCACAGGCCGCATCGCTGATGCCGGCTACGACTTTGGCAGTTATAAGAATAATGTAACCATCAACAATGCTACCTTCGACCACGAAGGCAACCTCTATATCAGCACCTCCGAGCATGGTGTTCTCATGATCAGAAAGGGAAGCAACAGGGTAGAACAGTTAGAGAACAGCAACAGCAGTTTCAATCTGGCTACCGCCTTCGTCAACGAAATCATCGAAGATAAGGACAACAATCTCTGGATAGGATGTTACAACAAAGGTCTGTACCTGATCAACCAGCGCCAGCAGGCTTTCAACAGCTGGAGTTTCTCTGCACAGAACTACATCATCGGCAGCAGCGTTTCATCTATTGCACAAGGCGAAAATGGTGAAACATGGTGTACGGTACAGAACAGTGGTGTGTTCTGTTTTGATGCTTCAGGCAAGATTATCGCTCACCCTCAGTCACCTGCAGGTACCGGCATCATCTATAAAGACCGACGTGGCGATTACTGGATCAGCAATGGCAGCGCACTCTACAGCTACAACCCTCATACAGGTACATACCAGCAGAAACTCACCTTTACCAGCGCCGGCATCTACTGTATGACCGACGATGCACAGGGCAACCTTTACATTTCTGTATACAGCAAAGGCCTATATATATATAATGTGGGAAGCGGCAAGGTTACCGTTCTGAACATGCAGCAAAGAGGCAACAGAGGATTTCTCTGCAACGACTGGGTGCGAAGCATGGCACTCGACCATACAGGCCATTTATGGATAGGAACCTCTAATGGAGTTTCCTGTCTCAATACCCGAACGCTCAGTTTCAAGGATTTCGGATGGCACAACATTCTGAAAGACAGACAGGCAAATGGTATCTGCGAAAGTAAGAACGGCGATATAATCATCGGCACCGAAGAAGGGCTCTATCTGTTTGACAGAAAGAACAACAAGACGATGAACTTTCCTCATGCCGAAGCGTTGAAAAGCAAGCAGGTTTGCAGTATCATCAAAGACCGGAAGGGTGACTTGTGGGTAAGTACAACCATGGGCATCTGGCAGTATGAACAGAAGAACAGACAGTTTATCGGGCATATCAACGGCAACGGACTTACTACCCGTGAGTACGTGCTGGGCTCTTCCATGCATACCGCCAGCGATCTTATCGCCTTCGGAACCAGTGATGGTATCACAACCTTCTATCCTGACGTTGTCAGGGCCAAGAAGATGGAACTGGGAGATGTACATCTCACCAACTTCATCATCGACGGAAAACCAATCAACTGTATGGTCAAAGACTTCAGCATTCCTTACTCCCAGAATTCATTCACTCTGGAGTTCTCGCTGCTCAACTACAGGAATACCGATAATATCAGTTTCCAATACCGCATCAACGACGGCAAATGGAACAGTACCAATGAGGGAGCCAATGCCGTAGCATTCAACAAGTTAAAACCGGGCGACTATACGCTGGAAGTAAGAGCTACCAGCAATGGCAGATATTCCAAGAATCCTACCATCATCAACATCAAGGTATGCGATCCTTGGTATGCATCCCCCGAGGCATATCTCCTCTATCTTCTGATTATAGCAAGCGCCATCCTGTATGTCATCTACACATACGAGCGCCGCCGCAAGGCAGACCTGGAAGAGACCAAGATGCAGTTCCTCATCAATGCCACCCACGACATCCGCTCGCCGCTGACATTGATCATGGGACCGCTCAACAAACTGAAAGCCAGATTAACAGATGCTGAAAGCAAACAGGATATCGATACCATCGACCGCAATGCCCAGCGCCTCCTGCTTCTGGTAAACCAGATACTTGATGAACGAAAGATAGACAAGAACCAGATGCATCTCCATTGCCAGGAGACTCCGCTCAAGGATTTCCTGCATGGCATCGTATCGCTCTACCGCTTCAATGCACAGGAGCGCAACATCACCCTTGAGCTCAAAGAAGACGAAAGCCTCAGCAGCGATAAAGGCAAGCTGAAGGTTTGGATAGACCGCATCAACTTTGACAAGGTTATCTCCAACCTGCTCTCCAATGCCATGAAGTATACCTTTGATGGCGGCGAGATTACTGTTATCATAGGTAAAGACGAAAAGAATGCCACCATCAGGGTAGAAGATACAGGCATCGGACTGAAGGAAGAGAAGACTGACCGCCTCTTCGAACGTTTCTATCAGGGAAACAACAGCAGCGGTCTCCATATCGAAGGAACCGGTATCGGACTCAACCTCTGTAAGGCGTTTGTAGAAATGCACGGAGGCAAGATCAAGGCCTACAACCGTACCGACGGCATCAAGGGTTCCTGCTTCGAAGTAAGCATTCCGCTGGGCAACAGCCATCTGCAGCCAGGCGAGATACTGGAAGAAGAAGACAAGAAGGAGCAGGAGATTACCAAAAAGAAAGTACAGGCCAACCGTAACTTCAATATCCTGATAGTTGACGATGACAGCGAGATTGCCCAATACATCAAGACCGAACTGAGCGACTGGTACCGCTTTGAGCGTGCCTGCAATGGCAAGGAAGGTTTGAAGATGCTGCTCACCGGCAAGTACGACCTCGTGATAAGCGATGTGATGATGCCGGAGATGGATGGAATCACCATGCTCAAGAACATCAAGAGCAACAGTAACATCAGCGATATTCCTGTCATCCTGCTCACCTCAAAGAGCGAGGTGGAACACCGGTTGGAGGGACTTCGCAGAGGAGCCGATGCTTTCCTGGCAAAGCCTTTCGACATGGAAGAGTTGCATATTCTTATCGACAACCTGGTGGATAATGTGCGACGCATCCGCGGCAAATACAGCGGAGCACAGGGCCAGAAGGCGAAGATTGAGCAGATTCAGGTAAAGGGCAATAACGATGCCCTGATGGAACGCGTGATGAAATATATCAACGGCCACCTTGCCGATCCCGACCTCAATGTAGAGAAACTTACCGAGGAGGTAGGTATCAGCCGTGCACAGCTCCACCGTAAGCTGAAGGAGATTGCTGGTGTTTCTGCCGGAGAATTTATACGTAACCTCCGACTGGAACAGGCGGCACGACTCATCGAAGAGGGGCAGATTAATATCACGCAGGTAGCCTACTCTGTAGGTTTCAACAACCAGACCCACTTCTCTACCGTGTTCAAAAAACACTATGGCATGTCGCCTAGCGAGTATGCTGAAACAAAGAGAAATGAAAAATAAACGACCGCTATATATATAAAAGGTATTTTTTCGTATCTTTGCAGCAGAAACAATAACAATACAAACTAACGATCTGCAAAGATATGAAGAAATACCTCATTTTATTATTTACGGTACTTACATCACTCCATGTTTCTGCACAGAGTGATGGTTCACAGTTATGGCTCGGAAAGCAGTATGCTAACTCATGCCAAGTCATCTCACAGTTGCCTGATGATGCAACAGCCAAGATTGCCAAGCAGGAGTTAGAAAACAACTGGCGTGGCAAGAATGTTGAGCTCAAGATAGACAAGAGTCTCAACCTGGGCGAGGGCTATAACATCTACGCCCGTCCTGCCCAGCAAGGCGACAACATTCAGTACGAAGCAACCATCACCGCCAGCAATCCTATCGGTTTGCTCTATGGTGCCTACGAGTTGATCCGTCTTCAGAACACAGATGCCTACAACACAGGTAGCGGCAATCAGCAGAACTTCAGCAAAGCTATCGATGAGACCGAGAAACCACAAGTGGGTCTCCGCATTCTCAACCATTGGGATAATCTCGATGGCAGCATCGAACGTGGCTATGCCGGAAAGAGCATCTTTAAATGGGAAGAAATCAAACTCGGCAAAAACGGTAAGGGCGGCAGCATCAGTAAGAGTCTGCACGACCGTCTTATCACCTACGCCCGTGCCAACGCATCGCTCGGCATCAACGGCAGCGTGCTCAACAATGTGAATGCATCGCCAAAGATGATGACTACAGAATATATTAACAAGGTGAAGATCATCGCCAACATCCTGCGTCCTTATGGCATCCGGGTATACCTCAGCATCAACTTCGCTTCGCCTATGGCTTTAGGCTACACCAAGACTGCAGACCCATTGGACAAGAAGGTACAGCAGTGGTGGAAGAAGAAGGCAAAAGAGATATATGCTACCATCCCTGACTTTGGCGGTTTCCTCGTAAAAGCCAATTCTGAAGGACAGCCTGGTCCTGGCGACTACCACCGCACACATGCCGATGGAGCCAACATGCTTGCCGATGCCGTCAAACCATACGGAGGCATCATCATGTGGCGAAGCTTTGTATATGGTGCTAACCATAAGGGAGAAGACCGTGTGAAGCAAGCTGTCAGCGAATTCAAAGGTATGGATGGCAAGTTCCGTGACAACGTCATCCTACAGTCAAAGAATGGTCCGCTCGACTTCCAGCCTCGTGAGCCATACGCTCCTATCTTCGACAACATCAAACAGACTCCACAGATAGCAGAACTTCAGATTACCCAGGAATATCTTGGTCAGTCTAAGCACCTCACCTATCTCGCACCTATGTGGAAAGAGTTCTTTGAGTTTGTTAACCCTGACAGGTTGAAAGGTATTGCGGGCGTAGCCAATATCGGTGATGATGCCAACTGGTGCGGTCATCCGTTCTCACAGGCTAACTGGTACGCTTTTGGCCGATTGGCATGGAATCCTTCGCTTACAGCTGAAGAGATTGCTCACGAATGGCTCGTACAGACCTACGGAAACCAGGACGAGAAATTTACCAAGCCGGTAGAGATGATGATGATGACTTCCCGCGAAGCTTGCGTCAACTATATGATGCCTTTGGGTTTGCATCATATCTTCAAGTTCGACCACCACTACGGTCCTGAACCTGATGGTTTCATCGCAAGTTATCCTTTGGAATGGTGCCCGGTCTACTATCATAAGGCTGATGCACAGGGCGTAGGTTTCGACCGTTCATCCAAGGGCACAGATGCTGTCGGTCAGTACCCAGAACCATATCGCAGTCTGTACGATAACATCGCAACTTGCCCTGAAGAATATCTCCTCTGGTTCCATCATGTGCCTTGGACTTACAAGATGAAATCAGGCAGCACCCTCTGGCAGGAACTCTGCATGAAGTACAACATGGGCGTAGCGATGGTAGAAGTATACCGCGACTTCTGGCATACCTCAGCAAAGCAGTATATGAAGGGGCATGAGCAGGAATGGCAACATACAGATTCTCTGCTCAATGTACAGTTGGAGAATGCAAAGGAATGGCGCAATACCTGTCTCAAGTATTTTCAAACCTTTTCTAAAATGAAGATCTATGAATAAGATTGTATTATCTTTTCTTGCATTATTATGCTGCATCAACATACAAGCTGGAGTGAAACTGCAGAAGCAAGGCTCTGCAACCCAGCTTGTTGTCAATGACAAGCCGATGCTTCTCCTGGCTGGTGAGTTGAGCAACTCTGCTGCAACGAGTCCTGCCGACATCAGGAAAGCATTGAAACAGATGAAGAATAGCGGAGTCAACTCTGTCTTCGTTCCTGCATATTGGGAATTTGTAGAACCTAATGAGGGCAAATATGATTTTGCACTTGTAGACAGCGTCATCACAACTGCCCGTAAGCATGACTTGAAGATTGTCTTCCTATGGTTCGGTGCCTGGAAGAATTCCATGAGCTGCTATGCTCCACTATGGGTAAAGGAAAACACCAAGCGTTTCCCTCGTTCACTCACAGAGAACAGCAAGCCATTAGAGATATGCACAGCCTTCAGCGATAACCTGCTTCAAGCAGACAAGCGAGCATTCTGCGAACTGATGAAGCACATTAAAGCAGTAGACAGTCAGGAGAATACCGTTATCATGATGCAGGTAGAAAACGAAATCGGCATGCTCGAATCTGCCCGCGACCACTCTCCTCTTGCCGAAAAAGCTTACAGACAACCCGTTCCTGCTTCATTGCTCAAGGCACTCAAGCTCAAGAAGAAAGGTACATGGGCAGAAGTTTTCGGAACAGACCATTATGCTGACGAGAAATTCCAAGCATATTATTATGCCAAGTATGTAGAGCAGCTAGCCTCAGCTGGCAAAGCCATCTACAATATTCCGATGTATGTAAATGCAGCAATGAACAGTCGTGGCAGAAAACCAGGCGAATATCCTTCTGCCGGACCACTTGCCCATCTGATTGACATCTGGAAATGCGGTGCACCAAGTATCGACATCTTTGCACCAGACATCTATGATACCGGTTACAAGGGATGGGTAGAGAAATACAAGCGTGCCGACAATCCTTTCTTCACTCCAGAAGTGAAATGCGATATCAATAGCGGCGTAAAAGCATATTATACCTTCGGCGAAACAGATGCTATCAGTTTCAGTCCGTTTGCTCTCGATGAAGCTAACTACAAGGTGAAGAACAGTCTCAGACGTTCATATAAGGTTATCGACCAACTCTCTCCTATCCTGCTTCAGCATCAGGGAAAGGGCAAAAACTGGGGATTACTCTTCGATCAGAAAGATAAAGAGCGAATCATCGAAGATGGAGATATCACCATGACCTGCCGTCATTTCTTCACGCTACCATGGGATCCACGTGCTACAGATGGAAGTAAATGGCCTGAAGGCGGTGGCTTGATTGTGAAACTAGCCAAGAACGAATACATCATAGCAGGTAATGGTATCGTCGTAGTCTTCCAAAGCAAGACTGAAAAAGCGCAAGCTGAAGAAAAGAAACTCGGTGAGGACGGATTTGTAGACAACGGTGGAACCGAAACAAAGAAACAAGCCACAACCTTCAAAGGTAAGCGTATCGGTATCGGATATGTAGACCAGGTTGAAATAGACAAAAACGGCAAATTACAGTTTATCCGTCGTGATAATGGCGATCAGGATCACCAGGGGCGCCATGCCCGCATCTCATGTGGAGACAACAAAATACTCCACATCAAGCTATACGAATACTAAATATATATATAATAAGGTATAAAGGGAATCTGCACTGGACAACTTCCGCATCGTGCCTATCACAGCCGTAAGCGTTTCTGATTTCTAATACATCCACAGATTAGTAAAGACGAAACAAGATAATTAATCTTTTAAAGAGAAAAATCATGAAAATCTGTCGTAATCTCACTTTTTTATCGAGATTACGACAGATTTCTCGTTTAAAAGTTGTCGTAATCTTGCTTTTTTTCTGAGATTACGACAGAATTCTCGATTTAAGCCCCTAAAAGTCCTTAGGAAAATGTGATGATTTAACAGAAAAGTCCTTAGGAAAATGTGATAAATATACTTAAAAGTCCTTAGGAAAATGTGATTTTACTTGCGTAATTCACTGTTTATTAGTATCTTTGCCAAAACATAATTTTTAGCGTATGGAAAGACTACTTATATCCCAATTGTTAAAATGGAAAGACAGTCACGGAAGGAAGCCACTCATACTGGAAGGTGCAAGACAAGTTGGTTCGCACCAGTCTCTTGCCATACGAGAGAAACAACAGTTCAAAAACCATCAACATCCCCCTCTACATGCTCTTTGTTCTAGACAAAGAATTAAAGGCAGAAAGTTAGTATTTCAGCGAAAGCGGCAGTTTTTGACAAAACTGCCGCTTTCGCTTGTTTTTCATAAGCAAAAGTGTATAAAAACCGCATATTTATAATAAAATGTCGGACAAAGTGCAACTTTTCTAGAAAAAAGTTTGGTGATTTCCTAAAAAATGCTTATTTTTGCACCCGATTAAAAATATTATTAAAATTTAGTGAAGTTTGAGATGCTTCCCTATATATAATAAGGTATGGCAACATACCCACCCCACCAGTTCGGGGCAAGAGTTGGAGACGAGAAATGAGCCCCCACGCTCAATAAAAGGTGGGAGAATATGTAGTGAGAAAGAAATATAAAACATTATATATTTATTAATTAATTAAACGAGAGAGATTTATGGAAAAAAGACTCATGACGTTTATTGCCTGCCTCTTCCTTAGTTTAGGAATGGCGTTGGCGCAAACTCAAGTTTCCGGTAAAGTAACCTCTGCAGAGGATGGTGAACCAATCATTGGTGCATCTGTCAAAGTGGTAGGCACCAATACTGGTACAGTTACCGACATTGATGGTAACTTCTCTTTGGTTCTTCCTAATGGAAAGAACTCTGTAAAAGTGTCTTACATTGGTATGCAAGACAAAACCGTTGTCCTCAAAGCAGGCAACAACAAAATCGTTTTAGCTTCTGATGCAAAAAACCTTGATGAGGTCGTAGTTACTGCTATGGGTATCACCCGTCAGAGCAAGGCCTTGGGTTACTCTGCTTCTGTTGTCGGTGGCGAGAAACTTTCAGAGTCACGCACAGGCGACATCATGTCCGGTATCGCTGGTAAGGTGGCTGGTGTACAGATTTCAGCATCTTCTTCTGACCCAGGTGCTTCTAATTCCGTTGTTATTCGTGGTGTCAGCTCTTTGTCTGGCAACAACCAGCCTCTTTATGTTGTAGATGGTGTGCCATTGTCAAACAACTCAACAAGTAGTGAGACTTCTATGCTGGGAAGCGCTAGCAGCTTAGATAACAGCTACGACTTCGGTAATGGTGCCAATGCTGTTAACCCTGATGATGTTGCGAGCATGACCATTTTGAAGGGTGCTGCTGCTACCGCACTTTATGGTAGCCGTGCTGCTAATGGTGTCATCTTGATTACCACCAAGAGTGGTAAGAAACAAAGCAAGGGAGTTGGTATTGAGTATAACGGCGGTTTGCAGCTTGAGTCTGTTCTCCGTTTGCCTCAAATGCAGAACCAATTCGGTATGGGTTGGTATGGTAACAAGACCGACCTGGAAAACGGTTCTTGGGGTCCTGAGTTTGATGGTTCTTCTTTGCGATATGGTAATATATACGATAACTCTCAGCAGTATAAGACTTATCGTGCCATCAAGGACAACGTGAAAGACTTCTTCGATACAGGTATTCGCTATAACAACAGTGTATCTTTCAATGGTGCAACAGATGTAAGCAACTTCTTCTTGAGTTTGTCACAGATTCACGATGATGGTATCATCCCAACTGACGCTGACAGCTACAACAAGTATACATTCTCTGGTCGTGCCAGTCATAAGATTAAGAATGTAACCTTGAATATGTCTGCTAACTATGCTTACCAGAAGAACAACTTCGTAAGCACAGGTCAGAAGGCAGGTTCTATGTACAACTGTATCATGCAGACTCCACGTGATATCAGTATAGCTGAGTTGAAGGATTTGAATAACCCATTCAACACCCCTGGTTATTACTATACCCCTTATGGTGTAACCAATCCATATTACATCTTGAACAACTTCAAGAATGAATATGAGCAGGAGCGTTTCTATGGCAAATTGCAGTTGGATTGGGATATTGTAAAGGACTTGAAGTTCTCTGGTCGTTTCGGTCTCGACACAACTACCGGTCATCACGACACAGGTCAGCCAAACATGTCTCAACTTTTTAATGGTACTCCAAACCATGCTGATGCTTTGGCTGCATTGACTGGTGAAACAAGCCAGCAGACTGAGCGCACTCGTGAAATTGACTTGAATGCAATGTTGAGCTATAGTCATAATTTCATGGATAAACTGGACGTAAATGCAGTAGCTGGTCTTAATGGTAATGAGCGTAGATACAACTATTTCTATGCAGAGGTCACCAACCTGACTATCCCTACATTCTATAATTTGAACAACTCTTCAGAGAAGCCGACAGTAGATCAGTACAAGCAGCTCCGTCGCTTGATGGGTGCATACGGTCAGATTGATCTTGGCTGGGACAACTGGGCATACTTGACAATGACTGCTCGTAACGACTGGTCATCTACCCTACCTAAGGGCAATCGTTCTTTCTTCTATCCAGGTGTTACCGGTAGTGTTATCTTCTCTCAGTTCTTAACACCAGAGATGCAGAAGATTATCACCTTTGGTAAAGTACGTGCAGCCTGGGGTAAGACTGGTAATGATGCAAATGTATACATGACCTCTTCTGTATTTGCACAAGGTGGAGCAAACACATCAGGTTGGGGTACTAGCCAATTCCCATTCACTAATGGTAACTACAATGCATATTCTGTAGGTAACGTATTGGGTAGTCCTACTTTGAGTCCAGAGATGACAACTGAGTTTGAGCTTGGTTTGAACATGGCATTCCTTCAGAATCGCTTGTCATTCGATGTATCTTACTACAATAGAGTATCTGACAAGCAGATATTCTCTTTGGCTATGGATCCTGCTTCTGGTTATACCGCACAGAACACCAACCTCGGTAAGATTCGTAACCGTGGTGTTGAGGCTTTGATCAGCGGCACACCAATTAAGACAAAGGACTTCAAATGGGATATTTCCCTCAACTGGACATTGAACCGCAGTAAGGTAATTTCTCTTCCTGAGCAGTTGGGTGGCGAGTCTGTCATCTATGGTTTGAGTGGCGGTACAGGTCTCTATGCGATTGTTGGCGAGGAGCTTGGTGTATTCAAGGCTTATACAGCCCAGCATGATGCCGAAGGTCACATCATCGTAGACCCTAAGACGGGTCTTCCTCTCAAGAGTACAGAGCAGAGTGTAGTAGGTAGCATGAACAGCAAGTATCAGATGGGTATTTCAAACACCTTCTCTTACAAGGGCGTAAGCTTGTCATTCGATTTCGATATTCGTAAGGGTGGCGTGATGTATTCTCGTACCAAGAGTGTCAACTATTTCGTTGGTAATGCTATCCAGACTGCTTACAACAGTCGTCATCCATTCATCATTCCAAACTCTGTTGTTCAGACAGGTACAGATGCAAATGGTGCTCCTGTATATGGTGAGAACACTACAGCATTGAATGCAACAAACCTTTATGATTACTGGAATAATGGTGCGAACAATTATGATGCCGACTTCTTGGTTGACAAGAGTTATGTAAAACTTCGCTCTGTAGTTCTTTCTTGGGATCTTCCTAAGGCATGGCTTGCCAAGACATTCTTGACTGGTGTCAAGGTATCTGTCTTCGGAAACAACTTGTTCCTTTGGACACCATCAAGCAACACATTCATCGACCCTGAGTGTACTTCATTCGGTAATGACTTGGCAGGTAACTATGGTGAATATTCAGCAAACCCAAGTTCAAGAAAGATCGGTTTCAATGTTTCAGTTAAATTCTAATAAGATTCTTAGTATGAAAAAACTATTAGTATATAGTGCAGCTTGTATTTTGGCACTTTCAAGTTGCGACATGGATATTAACGACAACCCGAATTATCCAAGTAATGGTGATGTAACACCTACCTTGGTATTCCCATCTATAGAGAATGCCTTGGCCGACGTTGCAGGAGATGCAATGTTTACTTATGGTGGTTTCTTCGCCCAGTATTTCGAGCAGCGCCCAGAGCAAAACCAGTATAATGATGAGGCAGAACTTCATTTTGATGAGTCATCCCAATTCTTTGACCGTTGCTATCGTACCATCTATGCAGGTGCCATGATGGACGTCAAGGATGTAGAGAGTAAGACAACCAACAAGGCTGATCTCTTTGCATGCAAGGTTCTGACTACCTTGGCTATGCAGTATATGGTAGATGCCTGTAGCGATGCTCCATATACAGAAATGTGTCAGGGTGGTTCAAACCCAACTCCAAAGTGGGATGATGGTAAGACTGTTTATACATCAGTTTTGGCAGCTATGGACGAAGCTGAGGCTGCGATTCCAGAAGGTACAACTACTCTTTCTGTAACAGACCCTATGTTCAAGGGATCTCTGGATGCATGGAAACGTTTTGCCAATGGTCTTCGCTTGCGTATGTACATGCGCTTGATTGATGGCGGTGTGGATGTTGATACCTATACAGCTAAGGCAAAGGCTTTGGTAGCAGAGAACCTGTTGCCAAATTCAGATTGCACATTTAATGTATACAGTAATGCTGAGGGACAGTACAATCCATGGTATGCTGCAATCTTTAAGTTGAATACAAACAACTTCTGTGCAGCTTACCCAATTGTATCTTACTATAGTTTGACCAACGACCCTCGTTTGTCAACAACAATGGAGGCTAATAAAGCCGCAGGAAAGTATGTTGGTCAGATTCCTGGTGCCAAGACTCTCTACAAGGAGTGGACAGGCAAGGACTGGAAGAACAAGGAAGTAAGCGAAATTAAATATAATGACACCAAGGCTATGCCTATTTACATCATGCAGCAGTCAGAGGCTGAGTTCTTGAAGGCAGAGGTTGAACTTCGCTTCAACAACAATGCAGCTGCAGCTAAGGTGGATTATGAGAATGCTGTTCGTGCAGACCTTGCTTCTCGCGGTATTGACAACAGTGCTATAAATACATTCTTGTCTGGTGCTAAAGTAAACTTTGACCATCAGGCTACAACTGCTGACAAGCTCAAACTCATCTATATGCAGAAGTGGGCTTCCTTCTTTATGCGTAATCACATGGAGGCTTGGTCTGAGCAGCGTCGTACAGACGTACCTGCTCTTTCTACAGCTACTGCTAAGGAAGTATTTGATGGCTCTACTAAGTATATAGCAGGTGATATGATCAATCCTGGTCTTAACTATTATGGTAAAGACAACCTTTGTAAGCGTCTGCCTTATCCATTGAGCGCACGTCAGTACAACAAGAATACACCTGCTGTCAAGACTTTGGCAGACCCTGTATTCTGGGATGTAAAATAATTCACTATACAAAAGAATAGTGAGATTCATTAATTCACAAAAGACAAGAAGAATATGAAAAAGATATTATTTTATACCTTGATGCTCTGCCTCTCATCATTTGCATTGACATCTTGTAATGATGATAACGATGAACTGACAGATGCTAAGGTTACATACTATCCTACTTTGGAAATCCAAGGAGATGAGTTTACTCTGGTTCCTATTGGTACAGCATATACTGAATTGGGATGTAAGGGCGTTTTGCGTGGTGAAGACTGCACCTCTGGTATTAAAACATCAGGAACTGTTGATATCAATAATCCTGGTTTATACTATATCAATTATACATATACCAATGAGCAGGGCTATAAGACATCAGTAAAAAGAACAGTTGCTGTTTGTGATCCTACAATAACAACAGATATTGCAGGTGACTACACCGTTCAGAGTGGAACATACAGAAGTTATAATAATAAGAATGCAGATTTCAAGGGATTCAGTGTTAAAATAACCAAGTTAGCTCCAGGATTATTTTATATCAACGACTTGATGGCAGGATATTATGGTCAAGGTGCTGGTTATGGTGCACAAGCTGAATTAACAGGCTATCTTCAGTTGATGTCTGATAATAGCATCAAGCTGATTTCAAGTTATGTTTCAGCTTGGGGTGATTCTGCTAATTCTTTCGAAAATGCAAAGTACGACCCAGCAACAGGCACAATATCTTATGATATGACATATAACAATGGCGAAATGTTGTTCCATGTCATTTTGAAGTAAAACAGTTTAAAAGAAAACAGATATGAAGAAATATATTTCAATGTTCATGGTTGCCTTGGCTGCAACATTTACATTTGTTTCTTGCGACCCAGAAACTGATGAGAAAGCCGGTGGTACAGCTGTTGAGAAAATGGCAGGTCTTTGGGAGGTAACAGTAGATGTTGTTGATGAACAAGGCAATGTACTTGGTAAAGATCCATTAAAACTTGGCACAATCAACATTAACACTTATAATACTGCAGCTAATGATGCTGATAAGATGTGGCTTGATGATGCTGCATTCTATGGTGTTAAGATGAAGGTGAACGTAACAGACTATAACAACGGAAAGTTTGAAGGAACACCAAATACATCTTACAATCCTTCAAATGCAAAAGCTGGCAACATCGAGTTCCTCAAAGGTCAGGTTCTCTATGGTCAGGGCAAGAACCTTCATGGTATGCCTGTAGACAGCATTTGTTACACCGTGAAGTTTGATGACGACAAGAATGCTTGTATTTATCGTATCTCTGGAACTCGCCACTCAGGTTTCACTGAGTAATCAGAAATTATAAATACTATATAATAAAGGTGTATCCTTATTGCTCAATACAATGGGCAAAGGGATACACCTTTTTCTTTTTATCTCTCTCAAACATTTTCCCAAGGAGAAACGATGGCAATAGTATTTATACCTATAGGATTTTGATGGGATGTTTGAGAAACAAAGAACCTCAATACATGACAACATTTCTTATCCCGAACTGAGGTAAATACTGGCTCTGGGGAGATTGTCCGTGGATAAGACAATCTCCCCTGAGCCTTTTCTTTCCATTCTTGATAATCGCTTTTTGATTTATATACTTTCGTTCATGCGACTATCCTGTAGAACAATCGTAATACAAAATCAGCCGCAAGAATTTTTCTCACGGCTGACTTTGTGTACCACCTTCTTTTGCAGAGATATGGTTATAATGGAAAGATAATATATGTGGTATTTATAATTAGTTCATTCCTGCTGAATGGCACTTTTCCATATTTTAAGCATTAATAATTTAAACTGTTTTTGTCTAACAAGAAGTCTTTCAGCCCAATTGTAAGGATGCCATCTTCATTTCTCTTGGGCTTGATATCATCTTTCACAATGATTATTTTCTTGAAAGAGTCCTTAATTCTCAATAGTGATGCTGATTCCTGCGCCTCTTTTTCTAATGTTGGCATGGCGAAAGCTGACTGAATGTAATATCGCAGACTTCCTTGATTCACCACAAAATCCACCTCCAACTGCTTCCTGATCAACTTGCCACTTTTGTCTGGCTCTCTGACTTCCACCATACCCACATCTTCTGATACCTGTAATAATCTTAATCAAGCCATTCCTTTGGCTTGCGATTAGTTGGTCTAAATATTGTTGTCTTTTAATATCCATAATTATACTGTATTATCAAAAAGTGGTAAACTTACCGTTTTTCGTCACTGCAAAGGCTCTAACGAAGGCTTTCACCATGATTTACAAGCAAAAAGTGGTAGTTTTACCACTTTTCGTCACTTTCCCATTTTCTCGTTCCCCCAAAATGACATAAATGGGCTCAGGAGAGATTGTCTATACACGGACAATCTCCCCTGAACCGAAATACTATAAATGAATTGTGACTTTGTAAT